>Ga0209515_10000146_pt1 | contig 129970 bp, 140 predicted proteins | sample Subgroupgradi54m_FD_187454 | JGI IMG/M metagenome (GOLD analysis project Ga0209515, IMG submission 187454) | Subsurface groundwater microbial communities from S. Glens Falls, New York, USA - GMW60B uncontaminated upgradient, 5.4 m (SPAdes)... ... | reverse complement strand
TAGATGATGTCAAAAAGCTGTGGCTTGATATTAAATCTATCTGCCTGGTCGCGGGCACTGTTTTCTAGCTTCACAGAAAATCCGATAATCACCGTTTTTTCGTCAGAAGAGGCCAGCATGATATCTCCTTCGGAAATGGTGCCTACTCCCTCAGCAATAATTTTGATCTTAACTTCTTCAGTCTCTTTCTTCTTGAGTTCGCGCTTTACTGCATCTAGCGTACCAAGCGAGTCTGCCTTGATCACAACTGGGATTACTACTTTTGCATTGCGATATAACTTTGGGTCTACAACTTCCTTGATTTTGCTTTCCTTGGCAATTTCAACAAGCGCTTCCATTTCTTTCTTATCACCTGAGACGAAAATAGTTCCAGCTGCTGGAATCTCATCAAAGCCAGTTACTTTGATTGGCTGTCCTGCATGAGGGGATTTGATCGTGCGTCCAGCGAAATCTTCGATGATACGAATAGGGGAAATAGAAGTACCGGCAACGATGGCACCAGAGATTGGAAGCGTGCCCTCTTTAATGATAAGTGCTGCAGATACTCCACGTTTTTGATCAACAAAACTTTCTAAGATGTATCCAGTTGCAGGAAGTGTAAGATTACTTGTAAGCTCGCTCATTTCTGTAACGAGTAAAAGTGTCTCAAGAAGAAAATCAATTCCTTGGCCAGTCTTGGCAGAAATTTCTACACACGGCACTTCTCCTCCATATCCTTCGATATAGATGCCGTGTTCAACAAGTGAGTTTTTTGTCTTTTGAATATCTGCACCTGCCTTGTCTATTTTATTGATTGCGACGACATACGGAAGTTTGCGAGTATCTATGGTCTTCCAGGCTTCAAGTGTCTGGGCTTTTACACCATCTTCAGCAGATACGACGAGAATCGCAACGTCGGCGATTTCTACACCTCGCTCGCGCATAGACTGAAATGCTTCATGACCTGGAGTATCCAAAAAGGTAATTGCGCGAGTTTTTCCGTCACCGGCTTTGTGTTGTACCTCATATGCTGAGATTCTTTGTGTGATACCTCCTGCTTCACCTTCAACAACGTTTGATTTGCGAATGAAGTCCAAAAGGGATGATTTTCCGTGGTCAACATGACCAAGAACCGCAATTACAGGTTGGCGTGCGGAAAGAGTTGTAGTAGAAATTGGTTTAGACATAAGAAATGTTCAATAATAATACCACAAAAACGCAGGTATTACTAGGGCTTTTCTACTGTGTGCTGTAGTGTGATATGATAAGACCAAGGTGCTCCATAGCGTCATTAGTATTTGAGAATGCTTACAGCTCTTTTTACCTGCATCAGTACAGCACAGAAAAGGATATGCCATGAAGAACTCTAGTTTCCTCGTACTTTCCTTTCTTGTTTCAGGAACAGCGGCTGCAGATGTCTGCGACTGGAACAAGCCGGGGATCAATCCCTATCAAGGATCATTGAAAGCCGCAGTCACTGCGTACCTCGACGACGAACTTCCCCCTGAGGCCAAAGCGGAGATTTTGAAGAAGGCAGCAGATCACAAGTTTGATGCTCGGGTTGTCATCACTAAGTACACGATCACAAGTGAGAATAAGGAATATGAGTACTCGTCAGAAATTGAGGGTATGTACTCAGGGAAAAATGGAAAAAAATGCAAAGGTGTCGTCGATCGTTCCAAGTGGGGAGATAACGACAAACAAGAAGCTCTTGCATACTGTTCGGGAAGTTTTTGCGTGATATACCCCGAGGTATGCAGAAACGTATCGATTGTGAGACGCTATCGCATTGAACATCAGCCGCCGTTTGCGATACCTCCACCCATATTCACCGACTTCCCTCCGATTGCGATGGTTCCGCCAGTGGTCACACCGCCTGGAGTCTCTCAACCTCCTGTGACATTTGAATCGCCTCCGCCAAATGAGGGACCTGGTGTTCCGTGGTATCCGATCTATCCACCGATATTTGTCGGACTGCCACCACCGTGTATGTTGTGTGAAGTGCCTTGTCCTCCTGTCATCCTTCCTCCTTCACCTCCGCCACCAGTACCGGTACCTGAACCTTCGACATGGATACTCGTTCTTGCCGGTGTAGGGTTTCTTATTTGGAGAGTTCGTAGGAAGGCCTGACTACCACTTGCTTCTCATGAACGCGTCTAACGACGCGTTCATTTTATTTCTTTTGTCCTTCTCTTGTATCGTGTATCACTTGCTTTTCTTCATCAGTAAGATCATGGGTGCTTGTATACTTTGAAATTGGTTTTGCGTAGGTGGTGAGTCTGTCACGTAAATGAAGGGACGTGATCACTACGCCGTCTCCTTGTTCGTCTAAAAGCGCTACCGCGAAGCTCTGATTGGATGCATTATTTTCCAGTGCCTTGAATCGCAAGATTGAAACATTGCGCACGGAAGTGCTTAATCTTTTTTCTATATCCAGTGCGTGCTTGGCAAGCATCTCGTCATGTTTTTTTAACGATGCGACTTCAGTGAGTGCTTCTATAATGCGGGATTCAAGCGACGTGGCATCAGCACCCTTTAAAAATCTGCGAAGCTTTATATAAAGTGCAAGTTGTGTAAAGAGGAGAATGATGACGATAACAAAAAGTCCTAGGGAAATATAATTTGAGTACGTAAAAAAGACAGAAAGATAGCCCATATGTGCATCTGATTGTAACAGATAACGCATAAAGATTTGTATGTGGATAAAAATGACTGTATGGCCCTATCTAAAGGATTTATTTGAATACGAATTACAGGACTTGACAAATCCTGTAGGTTTGCTATAATACCGCTTATGTGATTCAGGAGCCGAGCGAAGTTCGCCCGACACCAGTAGCACGGGTAGTACCGTCTCAAATCCAAACGGCAACCCTTCAAGGAGCAAGCCATGAACCAGCAGACCGAAACCGGAAACACCCAGAGCGGCACCGATTCCAACGTGAACCTCAGCGGCCAGCAACAGCAACAGCAGCAGGCGGTGGGCACGATCCAGGCCGGCGACAACAACGCGGCCGACGCCGACGCCGAAGCCAACCGCGACGAGATGGACGCCGGCAAGCCCCAGTGATGCGGCCCGGGCTGATGCCATGAGCGCGACGACCACATGGAGTTCACGACGCGAGATCGCGTGAACCCTGGGCGGTGTGACAACCACCAGAGCATGATGGCTTCCGAACACAACTGATGCCGAAAGGACATCCCCGACCTCTAAAAAGGTCGGTGTTTTTATTTCTAAAAATACGTTCGTACAAATAGCGAATCAACACTTTATTTTTATGATAGAGTATAAGTATTATGTTTTCTTTTATTAAAAAAGGATTTTCCAATACTCGTGTGTATTTGGATTACGCGGGAACAGCATCAGTAAGTGATCGCGCGAAAGCGGAGCTTTCGCGTACTCTTTCCATTTTTGGTAATCCGTCCGCAATCCATAAAGAAGGAGCGATTGCATCACAGGCACTTGATCGCACGAGAGGCAAGGTTGCCCGGATTTTAAATGCTCATGCATACGAGATTATTTTTGTAGGTTCAGGAACGGAAAGTTGTAATTTGGCAGTACTTGGGACATATTTTGGAACGAAGAACGAAGAACGAAGAACGAAGAACGTGCCCCACATCATTACTTCTTCTATCGAGCATCCTTCAGTGCTCGAACCTATTCGTCATTTAGAAAAAGAAGGGAAAATATTGGTGACGTATCTTCCTGTATATGAAGATGGAGTGGTAAAAGTTTCTGATATGCGTAATGCGCTCACTCCAGACACTATTTTGGTATCAATCATGTATGCCAATAATGAAATCGGAACACTTCAACCGGTAAAGGAAATTGGTCGTGCCATTGAAGAATGGAAAAAGGAACAGAACCGAAATCACACTGCATATCCGTATTTTCATATTGATGCGTGTCAGGCAGGGAATTATCTTTCGCTTGATGTTCTTCGTCTGAGATGCCATCTTATGAGTGTAAATAGCAGTAAGTTGTACGGCCCAAAGGGAATCGCACTTATATATAAGCGTGAGGGTATTCGTATAGAACCTATCACGTACGGAGGTGGACAAGAAAGAGGTCTACGAAGCGGAACGGAATCTGTTGCGCTTGCTTTGTCATTTGCGGAAGCACTTTCTGAATCACAAGAGATGAAAGATAAAGAAGTGATGCGTCTTCAAACACTGCGTGATGATTTTAAAAAAGGATTGGAGGTTGCGATTCCTTCGGTTGTGTTCTACGGTGCTTGGGATGATGAGAGTCATAAGAATATGAAGAGGTTGCCGAATAATATCAATTTTCGAGTACCTGGCATTCAAAGTGAAGAAATGATTTTACGCTTGGATGCGAAAGGATTCGCTGTGTCACATAAGAGTGCATGTGCATCTCAAGAAGACGATGGCAGTTATGTGATCATGGCACTTGGTGCTACAGAAAAAGAAGCAAAAGAAAATATCAGAGTGACGCTCGGACGTGATACAATTTGGAAAGATCTAGAGCGCCTTATTGACGCAATCGTTGATATTAATAATAAGTATTCAAATAATAAATAACATATGTACGAAGTAAAAGATTTTTCGAGTCTTCTTGGAACTCCTGGATTTAGTGATGTGCTTCTTAATAATCACTTCACGCTCTACAAAGGATATGTCGATAATGCAAATAAGCTTATTGGAGAATTGGATAAGATAGAAAAGGGAAGTATTGAATATTATGAACTCAAGCGTCGCTTGGGTTGGGAAGTAAACGGCATCAAGCTTCACGAGCTTTATTTCCAAAATCTTTCAAAGGAAAAGAAAGAAGTGGGAGAGAAGACTAAGGCATTGCTCATGGAAGCATATGGAACCATGGAAGAATGGGAAGCATCATTAAAAAGAAATGGTACTATCCGCGGAATCGGGTGGGTACTTTTGGTTCGGGATAATGATACAGGGAAACTATTCCACACCTGGATCGGAGAGCACAATATAGGACTTCTTGTGAATGCGACCATCTTACTTGTAATGGATATGTGGGAACATGCGTACATGGTGGAGTATGGTTTGAAGAAAGCTGACTATGTCTCGGCGTTTATGGAGGCGATAAATTGGGATGTAGTGGAAGAAAGAATTGGATAATGAGTAAAAGTAGCGCGGCACTGAAGGTGCCGCGCTACTTTTATTTTGTATTACTCCAGTCCCAGCTCATATAATCGAAAACATATGAGATCAGTTTTCTCTTGTCCATATTCTGTAAAAAGATTCTGAAGCGTGTCTTTATGAATAAGGATATCTTTTATTAAAGGGTAATATCTTCCACGAGACATAAAGGGTGATATCTTTCCAAGTATAGTACTTAGCTCTTTTTCCAACTCATCCCAGAGTCCTAGATGTTTGATACCTGATTGCTTAAGTTCCTCCTGTTTATAGGGCAGATCTTTCGTATATGGTTCAAAAGTTTGATCAGAATAAATCTCTTCGTATAGTGGTTTTGCCAGCACTTTACGTTTGATCCACGGATAGTATGCTTCTGCCATCAGTTTTCTTCCTAAAAAAATCATTTCTTCTTCGTCTTTTTTTCTGGTTTCTAAAGATAGATTGCGTAATTTTTCGACAAGTTCTTCTACTAAAAGATGCCGTTCTCTGAAATATCCTTCACGAGATACTGATCGCACATAGTGACCGATGGAATGGAGATATTCTGCTTCATCAGATTTTCTTTTTTCTTTTTCAGCAAGCGCTAAAAACTTCTGACTGACAAAACGTAGGTTGTTGATAAGCGTAGTGGTATTCATATCATATATATAAATCCTTAGTTCTCTATAAACTGTAGCATTTAAGACTGATGCGTCAAGAAGGAACTAGGCAAAAATTTGACTTTCCTAGTCAAGATTTGGTAGAACAAATATACACCTGTATTGAAAGATTGTCCTATCCACTCCGTCATCCTTATATACGACTGCATTGTTGCTATACTGTAGTAATCCCGAACTAGAGTTATTGAATTGATCCTGAATTTGTATTTTGATTGATTTATTGGTATTTGTATTTTCAACTAATAACTAATACCTATCCCATATGCCCCCAGAATTTAATAAATTCACTACGAAAGCTAAAGAAGCAATTCGCAAAGCCCATGAGCTTGCTATTGAACGTGGACAAAATCAAGTAAATCCAGTTCACTTACTTGCTGCACTTTTATCACAAGAGGATTCGCTTGTGCAGGCCATGCTCGAAAAGCTGGAAATTGATGTCATTCATCTTACTGATACAGTAGTGGATGCAATCGACGTGCCTGGCGCGTCTACCACGATGAGTCCGTCATATCAGATGTATCTGACTCCTGAACTTGCAACCGCACTTGAGCATAGTCTTAAGGTTGCACAAACAATGCAGGATGAGTTTGTTTCGACAGAGCATCTTTTCGTAGTGCTTCTTGATGCAGCAGGTCAAGCGCGTGAACTTCTCGCACGATTCCGTATCGATAAAGAACAGGCGATAGCAACGCTTGAAGATTTGCGTTCACAAAATATTACAGAAGGCCAAGGAACCAAGAAAAATAAAAATCTTGTAAAATATACGCGCAATTTTACCGAGCTTGCCAAGCAGGACAAATTAGATCCGGTAATTGGGCGCGACACAGAGATCATGCGTCTTATGCAGATACTTTCTCGTCGTACCAAAAATAATCCGATGCTTATTGGAGAAGCGGGTGTGGGTAAAACCGCAGTAGTGGAAGGACTCGCCATCCGTATGGCAAAAGGTGATGTCCCAGAAAGTTTGAAAGACAAAGAACTTGTTTCGCTTGATCTTGGTATGCTTATCGCAGGAACAAAATTCCGCGGAGAGTTTGAAGAGCGTATGAAAGCGATCATGAAAGAAATAGAGCGATCCGAAGGTGGCATCATACTCTTTATTGATGAGATACACACTATTGTCGGAGCAGGTGCTGCCGAAGGATCAGCTGATGCAGGTAATCTTTTGAAGCCAGCGCTTTCTCGCGGAGAGATTCGTACGATTGGTGCGACGACACTTAAAGAATACCAAAAGCATATTGAAAAAGATCCGGCACTCGCTCGACGTTTCCAGCCTATATACGTGGAAGAACCAAACGAAGGAGATACACTCGCTATCTTACGAGGGCTCAAAGAAAAGTATGAACTTTTCCACGGTGTGCGTATTACAGACAACGCACTTTTATCTGCGGTGAATCTTTCCACTAGATATATTACAAATAGATATTTGCCGGACAAGGCAATAGATTTGATCGATGAAGCCGCATCTGCACTTCGTATTTCTCTAGAAAACAAGCCGCCGGTACTTGATGAAGCACATCGTAAGATTATGCGTCTTGAGATTGAGAAAGAAGCATTGAGCAAAGAGCTTATCGCAGACGATGGAAAAAATATCACTACGAAGAAGCGCATCGAAACTATTGAAGAGGAAATTGCAAACGTAAAAGAGAAAACACGCGAGCTTGAACTCAAATGGCAAAACGAAAAGAAGACTGTGAGCGAAATGCGAGAGTTGAAGAAATCTCTTGAAGCACTACGTGTAGAAGCAGATAACGCAGAGATGCGCGCTGATCTTGGACGGGTGGCCGAGATTCGTTATGGACAAATTCCAGAACTTACAAAAGCTTTAGCAGAAAGGACAGAGCGACTTCGTAAATTGCAGAAGACTCGACGTATTTTGCGTGAGGAAATTACGGAAGAAGATATCGCTTCTGTGGTATCACGATGGACTGGTGTTCCATTAAATAGAATGCTCGAGGAAGAACAGGAGAAACTTACTCGCATGGAAGAAGAACTTCAAAAACGTGTGGTAGGGCAAGCAGATGCAATCAAGAAAGTATCAGATGCAGTAAGACGATCTCGAGCCGGTATCTCTGATCCAAATAAACCAATCGGATCATTTATGTTCCTAGGTCCAACTGGAGTTGGAAAGACTGAACTCACTAAAGCACTTGCAGAATTCATGTTCAATGATGAGAAAGCACTTATCAAAGTAGATATGAGTGAATACATGGAGAAGCATAGTATCTCTAAATTGATTGGTAGCCCTCCAGGATATGTGGGGTATGAAGAATCAGGCCAACTTACAGAAGCTGTGCGTCATCGACCGTATGCAGTAATTCTTTTTGATGAAGTGGAAAAAGCTCATCCTGAAGTATTTAACATCTTGCTCCAAGTGCTTGATGAAGGACGACTTACCGACAGTAAAGGGCGTGTGGTGAATTTCAAAAACACGATTATCATCATGACTTCAAACATCGGTAGTCAGTTTATCCAGAAGATGGAAACAATTGGATTTACCAACACGACTGCATTACAAGAATATTCACAGGTTAAAGAAAAAGTTTTTGATTCTCTCAAAGAATTCTTTAAGCCGGAATTTCTCAATCGATTAGATGAGACGATTATCTTTGATGTACTCACTCGAGAAGAAGTGAAAAAGATTGTTGGGTTGCAAGTTGAAGTTATTGCTAAGCGACTTCTAGAAAAAGAAATTGTTCTTGAAGTATCGGATGATGCTATAGCGCATATTGCGGAGAAGTCATTTGATCCGCATTTCGGTGCACGTCCAATCAAGCGCTTTATGCAAAGTCACGTACTTAATCAAGTAGCATCGCTTATGATCGCGAAGAAATTTGTGAAAGGTGGAGTGGCAGAGGTGACGCTTGTGAAAGGGGAACTAGTTGTGGAAGCAAAGAGGCCAAGGAAAATATTAAGTCCAATTAGCGCAAGTACTCATAGCGTTAAAAAGAAATAAAAAAAGAAAGAGCGGCGCCGTAGGTGCCGCTCTTTCTTTTTCATCAAAAAATGTTAGAATATAATCCTTGCGTCGGTGGTGGAGTGGTCAATCACAACAGACTGTAAATCTGTCGCCCTTCGGGCTTCGTTGGTTCAAATCCAACCCGACGCACCATACAAAAGACATGCTTAATTAAGCATGTCTTTTGTTATACTCTTCTTATGAATCAATCAGTAATTTTTGCAGGAGGATGCTTCTGGTGCGTAGATCATGATATGCGCGAGGCACCAGGCGTTATTTCTGTCACATCTGGATATACGGGAGGCAAAACAGAAAACCCAACATACGAAGAAGTGTGCAGTGAGAAAACAGGTCACAGGGAAGCAGTGCTTGTGGAATATGATCCTGCAAACACTTCTTTTAAAAAACTCACGCAATATTTCTTAGATCATATTGACCCAACTGACACGAGTGGTCAATTTGGTGATAGAGGAGAAAGTTATAAGACAGCGATTTATTATGGAACAGATGAAGAAAAAGAAATCGCAGAGGCGTTATTTAAAGAATTAAACGAAAGTCATATATACGATAAGCCTGCGGTAGTGGAAGTATTCCCACGACAGACATTTTATAACGCAGAAGAATATCATCAGGATTATGCAGGTAAGAATGCCTTTCATTATAGCGTCTACAGAAAAGGGTCAGGTCGCGAAGGATTTGTAAATAGAACTTGCTCGATTCGAGAAGAAAAGAATATACCTTGGAGGGAGTAATAAAAAAAATATGAATAAAGAAGATAAGGAGAGTTTGAAAAAGAGACTTACACGAGAAGAATATGAAGTAGCTGTTGAAGGTGGTACTGAAATGCCATTTTCGGGTGAGCTCTTACACGAAAAACGAGACGGAACGTTCAGATGCAAGGTATGTGATCATCCGCTCTTTGCATCTGCCACTAAATTTGATTCAGGAACGGGATGGCCTTCATTTGATGAAGCTATTCCTGGGGCGGTTGAATTTATCGATGATAGTACTCTTGGTATGGTTCGTACAGAAGTGAGATGTAGCAACTGTCGTGCTCACTTAGGGCATGTATTTCCAGATGGTCCGACAGGAACAGGCAAGCGTTATTGTATGAATTCAGTCTGCCTTGCATTTGACCCCAAAGATGATACTACTAAGTGATATATGAGCACACTTTTTACAAAAATTATAGAAGGAGAAATACCTGCATATAAAGTATATGAGGATGAGTATGTAATTGCATTTTTGGATATAAATCCTATGCAGCCAGGACATACGCTTGTAGTTCCTAAGCAAGAAGTTGATTATCTTTTTGATTTGGATGAAGTGGGCTTTGATAAGCTTATGCATCGTATTCGCTACGTTGCGCAAATACTTAAAGCAAAACTAAATTGTGCCAAAGTTTGTGTGATAGTGGAAGGATACGCGATTCCGCACGCTCATGTACATCTCATTCCAACTAATTCTGCTGAAGATTTAGATAAGAAGTATATTCATCAAGCTACTGATGAAGAATTACAAGAAATGCACGCAAAACTTAGCACATAATATGAAAAAGAAAATATCACAAAAAGAAACTTTTAGCGATAAGGTTCGTGAAGTGGTGAAGAATATTAAGAAAGGGAAAATTTTAACCTATAAACAAGTGGCAACGAAAGCTGGCTCACCAAATGCTTCGCGTGCAGTGGGAAATGTAATGAAAGGTAATTTCTTAAAAGAAGTACCGTGTCATCGAGTAGTCAAATCTGACGGATCAATCGGAGATTATAATCGGGGTGGGAGCGAAGCTAAAATAAAAATACTAAAAAAAGAAGGGGTGAAGTTTACGAAATCTGGCAAAGTGATTTTGTAGTTAAAAATGCTACACTTAGTAGTATGATAATCATGCTTATTTTTCGAGTCGTAGCAATACTTGTAGCGAGTTACCTTACTGGAGTCGGCGTACCACTTACCCTTCCTATCAATACTGTGCTTTTAGCTGCAACAGTGGCCATTATTCTTGCAATCATTAACCATACTATACGCCCGATTCTTGCTATTATTACGCTTCCACTTAATGTTATTACTCTTGGCTTATTTTCTTTAGTATTAAACGGGCTTATGGTGATGCTTGCTTCAAAGCTTGTGCCTGGGTTTATCATCCCATCGCTTTTGGTAGCAATTGTGTTTTCAATCATTGTCTCAGTAATCAACTGGTTTGTTTCGAAAATGGAAGATAGATAGTGATGCGTTCATTAGGAAATTAAACATGCAAAAGCGCGCGCCGACAGGCGCGCGCTTTTGCATGTTTCTAACAACTAAAGACTGACGGCTGTCGCCTTGTTTTCGTCTTCCCCTTTAATCTCTTCCACATCTTCCGCAATTTCTTCCATATCTTCCTGAATCTCTTCCATGTCCTCTGCAATTTCCTCAACATGCTCTTCGATATGCTCCACATCTTCCGCGATCTCTTCTACGTCTTCTTGGATTTCATCAATGTCTTTTTCAACTGAAGCGATAGATTGAGTATTTCTATTTACGCTCATTTGGATAAAAATAGATAGATAAATAGCTTCTAGCGACAGAATAGTGGTCACTACGAGAAGAATTGTCTGAAAAGAAATGCCGAAGAAGGTAAGAGAAAATGCTGCGAGGAAAAGTATGGTGTGAATAATAAGCGACCATATCGATCCGATGGCTTTTGTGGCAGAAAGTGCGAAATCTTCCAGGCGCTTTATGAATTGAGCGTCATTTTGAGGAGTAATTGACATATATCGAATATATCATATGAAATGCTATACTTCAAAGTGTATGACGTATATTATCCTTGCTGTACTTGCGCTTGTTCTTTTTGTTGTCGGAATTATCAGTCTAATAACGTATGCGGTAACTTTAGTCTTTAAGAAACCGCAAACATCTACTATGGAACCTACTAAAACGACCGCGAAGGATATCTTCGTGTATTTGGGCATTTTTATTACTCTGTGTGTGAGTGTGGGGAATTTCATTCAAATTGTATTTACGGCGATTGATCAGAAATACCGTGATGTGATCACTACTAACTACGATATTTACAATGACGGAGTGCGCATGGCGATAGCCTCACTGTGCGTTCTTTTTCCACTGTATGTATTTCTCTCTTGGGTTGCATCAAAAGATATTTCTAAGTTTCTTTATAAAAGAGATCTTCTTGTTCGAAAAGTGATGATCTACACCGCGCTCTTTGTCACGGTGTGTACATTGTTAGGTACCCTTATCACTGCGATCTACACATTCTTGGGTGGGGATCTTACAGTACGATTTGCTTGGAAAGCAGTAACCGTACTTGTGATAGCGCTTGTGGTGTTTGGCTATTACTACTACGCGCTTAAGCGAAATTATATGCTTAAAACTTCTGTTCCATTTCTTTTTGGAATCGTAGTAACAGCAATCGTGGCATTCTCTGTGGTGTGGAGTGTTATGGCGATAGGTACGCCATCTGAAATGCGAGCAAAAAGAGTAGACAATACTCGCCTTACTAATCTCTCAAATATTCAGTCACAGATCTATAGTAATTTCCAAACTACGGAAAAGCTTCCGGCAACGTTAGGTGATCTTACCAATGCTATTTCTGGATTTTCTGTTCCAGTTGATCCAGTAACTAATGAGCAATATGGCTATAAAGTAATGCAACAGCCGGTATTCAAGATGAATTACACGACAAATAGGAAAGAACTTGTAACGCCTGCTATCTTTGAGCTCTGTGCGAAGTTTGACACAGAACGCAAGTACGACACTAATGGTAGACAAGTTGTTCCTGTTTCTCCTTCAGGCGACACTATGTATTCTGTTAATAATTATTATTATGATTATGACACGTCTCCATTTTGGAATCATGGAATAGGAGATACATGTTTTAAGAGGATTATATCTTCAGATATCTATTACGGGGGTAAGCCATTCTAGTAAGTTTTAAATTCACTTCATCTGCTTTGTTAGAAACAATTTTTGCTTCCGCAATGTAGTTCTATCTACATCTTGGTCGCAAAAATTGTTTCCGCCTCGCATCTAAAGCAAATTAAAACCTTACTAAACAGAAAAAATATTAATAAAAATAGTCCCGCACCGAAGGTGCGGGACTATTTTGTCCATTCTTGCTTCATGTTTCGCGCTTCTTGTATCTATTCTTCATATGTTAGTATTATAAGACTATGCAACCCTACGACCCGAAGTCTATTGAACCGAAATGGCAGAAAAAATGGGAGGAAGAGAAGCTCTACGAGACTGATCTGCATTCGGAAAAAGAAAAATGTTATGTATTGGATATGTTCCCATATCCTTCCGGGGAAGGACTTCATGTGGGACATCCAAAAGGATATATTGCTACAGATATTTACTCTCGTATGAAAACGATGCAAGGGTATGAAGTGCTTCATCCGATGGGATGGGATGCTTTCGGGCTGCCGGCAGAACAGTTTGCGCTCAAGAATAAAGTTCATCCACGTATAGCAGTAGAGAAAAATATTGCACGATTTAAAGAACAGCTTTCTATTATCGGATTCAATTATGACTGGAGTAAGGAGATTACTACAACTGATCCTGAATTCTACAAATGGACTCAGTGGATTTTCAAGCAGATGTTTAAGAAAGGACTTGCATATGAAAGTCACGCGCCGATTAATTGGTGCCCATCATGCAAGACTGGACTTGCAAACGAAGACTTGGACGGTGACGTATGCGAGCGCTGTGGGACAAAAGTAGAAAAGAAACCGCTTCGGCAGTGGGTGCTTAAGATTACTGATTATGCAGACCGTATGATTGCGGATTTGGATAAACTTAATTGGCCGGAAGGTATTAAATTAGCGCAGAAAAATTGGATAGGGAGAAACTATGGTATTAAGTATAAACTTAAAGTAAAAGGTAGCGATATGTTTGTTGAAACATATTCAACGCACTATGAAGCATTTTATGCCGATACGTTTGCAGTAATTGCTTCTGACCACAGGTTATTACCAGAACTCATTAAAGATATTCCGAACAAAAAAGAAATTTTGGAAAAAGCACAAGAAATTTCAGAGATTCGCAATAGTGCTGGATTTAAGGCAGACGAAGTTATGGAAGGAGTATTTACTGGTCTGTACTTAGAAGATCCAATTACTGGAAAAGATCTACCACTTTGGGTTAGCAGCTATGCTTTGCCAGATTATGGAACAGGTATTGTGAAGTGCTCAGCACATGATGAGCGAGATTTTGCGTTTGCTAAGAAATATAATCTTCCGCTTCATGTAGTTTTGCTTTCGGATAATGCATCTTTTAACAAAGAAGTAGAAAACTTTACTGTATGTTTTTCAGATTTTGATCATTCAACTATTCTTGAACCAGAAGAATTTAAGGGTCGTCGTCCACATGAAGTGAGGGAAGAGATAGCTAATTTTATAGAAAAAAAAGACTGGGGTACAAAAAGTACGCAGTATAAATTAAAAGATTGGGTATTTGCGCGACAGAGATATTGGGGGGAGCCATTTCCGATTGTTTTTGATGAAAATCATAAGCCATGTGTAGTTGCGGATAGCGAACTTCCAGTGTTGCTTCCTGAAGTGGAAAGCTACGAACCGACAGGGACAGGTGAGAGTCCTTTGGCTACAATTATAGATTGGGTAGAGGTTTATGGATATCTTGATGAGAATAATGAATTCGTAAGTTGTGATAAAGGCGACGAAAAAGCGAAGCTTTTTCGTCGCGAGACAAACACCATGCCGCAATGGGCTGGTTCTTCTTGGTATTATCTTCGCTTTGCAGATCCGCGTAATCCTGATGTGCTTATCGATAAAGAAGTAGAAAAGAAATGGCAGCCGGTGGACGTGTATGTGGGAGGGGATCATGCTACACGTCACCTCATCTATGCGCGATTTTGGCATAAGTTTCTCTATGATATTGGTATGGTGTCATATGATGAGCCATTTAAGCGCCTGGAATTCCTGGGGTTCATTTTAGCTGAGGATGGTCGCAAGATGAGTAAGCGTTTGGGTAATGTGATAAATCCGGATGACGTCGTCAAGGAATACGGTGCGGATACGCTTCGCATGTACGAGATGTTCATGTCGCCGTTTGAACAGACAGTCGCTTGGGACACCAAAAGTATAGTCGGAGTCGAACGTTTTCTTGAACGTGTTTGGAAACTTCAAAATAAAATTTCGTGGGGCTTTAAAGACACAGAGGAGGTGATTGCTGTAATTCACAAAACAATTAAGAAAGTGGGAGAAGATATCGAAAGCTTTAAATTTAATACAGCGATCAGTCAGCTAATGATATGCATCAATGCAATGGAAAAAGCGGAAAATGTATCAATCGATTCGTATAAGATACTTCTTCAAGTTATAGCGCCATTTGCTCCGCATATTACTGAAGAGATCTGGTCTAGTTTGGGACACACTACCTCAATACATGCAGAAGCTTGGCCGAAATATGACGAGACGAAACTTATAGAAAAAGAGGTAACAATTGTTGTGCAAATTAATGGCAAAATGCGAGGCTCTTTTGTCACAGAACCGGGGAAAACTGATGAAGATTTGAAAAATTTAGCACAAAAGACAGAAGGATATGTGAAATATGTGGGGGCATCTGAGCCGAAGAAAATCATTGTAGTTAAAGATAAGATCGTAAATATTGTTACGTAATAAGGCGGTTTTAACGCAAATCGCAAGAATTTGACGAATTTGGCAAGCTGTAGTAGTATATAAGTATCAATTAATCATGTCAGGAATCACTTTCAAACCAAAGGCAGTATCCAAGAAGCTTCTCGGCACATTAAATCCTCGTACTCGCGAGATTGTTGTTAATCGTTACGGACTTGAGAACGCTGAACGCATGACACTCGAGGCTATTGGCAAGACGTACGACATCACACGTGAGCGTGTTCGCCAGATTGAGAATTTCGCACTTGCGACTATCAAGAAATCTACAGAATTCAAGGATCATGAATTTGTATTCAATGAACTTAAGAATATTCTTAAGGAACTTGGTGCAGTGGTTCCAGAGGAAACACTCATGCGTCATATCTCTAAGGATCCTGTAGTACAGAATCACGTAAATTTCTATCTCGTACTTGGAAGAGAGTTTACTAAGCACAAGGAAGACATAGACTTTACACATCATTGGAGCATCGATGAGAAAACTGCGAAGCATATTCAGACTGCACTTAAAAAACTCTATGAAGGAGTAAGTGAGGATGATCTAGTAAAGGAAGAAAAGATTCTTGAACAGTTCAAGTCTCACCTTACAGAACTGCTTGATGAATATAAAGATAATAAAGATATTATTTTCCGTTATCTATCTCTTTCAAAGCTTATTGGCAAGAATCAGCTTAACGAATGGGGTCGCACCTCATCTCCACATGTCCGCGCCCGTGGCATCAAGGATTATGCGTATTTGATTATGCGTCGCGAGAGTCGTCCTATGCACTTCAAGGAAGTAGCACTAGAAATTAATAAGACTTTTGGAAAGAAAGCACATGTTGCAACATGTCACAACGAACTCATTAAGGATTCTCGTTTCGTACTTGTGGGTCGCGGTATGTACGGACTAAAGGAATGGGGTCACATAGGTGGAGTAGTGCGTGATGTGATCACACAAGTCCTTAAAGAAGAAGGAAAATCTCTTTCAAAAGAAGACATTGTGAAAGGCGTGCTTGCCAAGAGAATCGTGAAGCCAAACACTGTACTAGTAAACCTCCAGAACAATAAATATTTTAAGAAAGACAAAGAAGGAAAATACATGCTTGCATAGGAAGAATCGTGAAGCACGAAGCATGAATATAAAAGCGGCACCGAAGGTGCCGCTTTTATATTCTGGTTATTCATGATTCGTGGTTCTTTCTTCTTGTTTCAAGTCATCCTTGGTATACTTTTATTATTATGGATTTTGCTCAGCTGGTTATCGACATCATTCTCTTTTTGGTTTATTCCTTTGGGTTTATTCTCGTTATGGTCTATGTATTTCGTTTTTGGATGTTGTATGTAAATCAGAAGTTTTTGAATAAGATGAATCAAGATACTATCATGCTTGAGATTCTTCTTCCAAGAGAAATCTTCAAATCACCAATGGCATTTGAACTTGTGGCAACTGCATTTACACAAGGCGGAGGAGTAGGTAATGCTTTTAATCGCATTTGGCAGGGGGCTCTACCGGTTCAATTCTCACTTGAAATCGCTTCGCTTGAAGGGGTGGTGCATTTTTATATACGAACACACAAAAAGTTTAAACCGCTTATTGAATCGAATATTTATGCACAATACCCAGGTATTGAAGTGGTAGAAGTTGAAGACTATACGCTTAAGTTTCCTCGGCATCATCACTTGAGTCCGGATACAAGCATGTGGGGCAATTCTTTCAATCTTAAAGAAGAATTTATTGTTCAAAAAAAGGATGATACTGCTACCCCACCCGTAAAAGAAGTGAAAATGCCAGGAGATTATCTTACAATTCGTACGTATATAGACATGGGGTTAGATAAAGATCCGAAGGAAGAATTTAAAAATGATCCATTAAGCCAAGTTATCGAATTTTTAGGTTCGTTAGGAAAAGGTCAATATGCTGGTTTTCAAATACTTCTTCAAGATGCAAGCAATTTTGATGATAAAAAATTTCCTGCAACATATGTGAATCCTGTAGATCATAAGCATTTGAAGCTTGAAGAAGTCGCCAAAATGAGAATAGATCAAATCAGAAAGAAAACCATCAAAGCGGGGACACTTGTGGAAGATGATTACGGAGGTCCAAAATGGATAGATGGCCCTGAAAAAGATGCAGAAGGTAAACCTATTAAAGTTCAGGCAAAGTACCTAAAAGATAAAGTGACGGATATTCCAGAAATGCAGCTTACTCCTGAACTAAAAGATGAAATTGAAGAAATACACCGTAAGCTTTCAAAGCCAATTCTTCGCTGTGTGGCAAGAGTCATATATGTTACTAAAAATGCAAACTTTAATCCTGGTCACATCAATAACTGTATTAGTCTTTTAAAACCTTTTTCTTATACGGGGTTTAATACTTTCGGTGGAAAAACATTTGCAGATCCTTATGGCTATCCGTGGCAAGATACAAGAAAAAGAAGAAAGCCATGGAGAAGAGAAGAAATATTCGATGCGTACATCGAAAGAGAAGGATTCCATCTGCATACGGGAGTTCTAGATCTCGGAACGTGGGGCGATTTGTTCTTTTTCCCATATCCAGGATATGTTCGTAGAACTGCACATATGATTCTTGAATCACTGCTGCATCCTTTTAGTCATCCTCCTACAAATGAAGTCTTCTCTCTAAACATAGAAGAACTTGCGACACTGTATCACTTCCCTGGACGAACAGCTGCGACTCCATCACTTCCGCGTATTGATAGTGTGAAAGGAGTTGCTCCAACTAATCTTCCTCAGTAAGTATGTCTCGATTGTTTTCTAGATATTTTCATACTGGGGCCGTACTCTGTACTAGTATAGGTATTTTGTTCGCATATGTAACATGGCTGCTTTTTTCTGTGCCATCTGATTTTCCCGTAGGGAAAAAAGTAGGGGTATTCGAGGGTGAATCTGTAAAAACGACAAGTGTAATACTTCGGAAAGAAGGATATATTCGGTCTGGACTATTTTTCAGAGCACTTATGTCATTTGGGAACTATGATAAGAAATTGAAAGTCGGGTACTATCAATTTAACTCACCATTGTCCCTTGTGGGTCTTGTGTATACTATGATGCATAATGGTCCAGCATTTCCACTTGCACAAATTACTATTCCAGAAGGAAGTACTGACAAAGAGGTAGCAGATATTGTCCATGAAGCCATTCCAACCATATCGATTCACATCTTCGGTGAAGCAGTAAGCAAAATGCACGCAACGGGTATGCTTTTTCCAGAAACATATAATCTTGTTCCATCCGCCACAGCAGAGGATATAGTGTTGCGCATGAAAAATTTATTTGCAAAGCGAGTTACAGATGCATTCGATACAACCGTTATTTCAAATGATACATTGATTCTGGCTTCAATTTTAGAAGGGGAAGCAAAGAATGAAGTTGATATGAAAATTGTTTCTGGAATACTGCATAGGCGGTTACAAATGGGAATGGCATTACAAGTGGATGTGGCAAAAGAAACCTATACCAGGAGAGGATTGCCGTACGCACCACTCAATAGCCCGGGTATTATTGCCCTTGATGCCGCACTTCATCCTACGGCCACATCATACTTGTATTACATAACTGGCAAAGATGGTACAATGCATTACGCTAAAACTTTCGATGAACACAAGAAAAATATACAGAAATATTTAAAATAATTAACAGAACACATGAAAATCCACAATCTCGCATTTATAGATACAGAAACAACTGGGACAGATCCAAAGAAGCATGAAATAATCGAGCTTGCAGTGATAATCGCGCGCCAAGTTGCCCGTGAAGGAAGAGGTCCTAAACTTGAGGTGATAGAAGAGTGTGAATGGAAGATAAAGCCTGAACATTTGGAAACCGCAGAAGAAGAGGCTCTTCGTATAAACGGATATAACGAAACGGATTGGATGTTTGCGGTAGATAGAAAAAAAGCTATGGAAGAATTTGCAAAGAAGACACAAAGCTGTACATTCGTGTCTCACAATCTTACATTCGATTATTCGTTTGTTCAAAAAGCTTTTGAAGAGACGGGTGTGGAAAACAATATGCATTATGCCAAATTGGATACGATCTCAATGGCATTTGCGCGCCTCTATGATGCACCACAAGCGGACAGATTTTCACTCCGAGCGCTTGCTGATTTATTGAAAGTAGACAATCCGAAGGCGCATACAGCGCTTGCGGATACACGAACACTTTTTCAGTGCTACAAGAAACTCATGAACGCCTAGTCAAAGTCATAAAAGTACTTACCTACTTTGTTGCGGGTCCTAGTTCGTTCGTTAACGTACTAGAGTGTACGTCTCCTCCCTCACTTTCCCGCGCCTCGTATCTAAGTACTTTTCTTACTTTGACAATATAAAATGTCTTAATTAAAATTCCTAAGTTTCGCGTATCTCGAGGAGCGAAGAGCGATGAAGATGTCCGTAGCTAGCAAGCGGAGGACTAAGCAATTTTAAAAGCTAGGTTGGTATTCAATATATAAATAAAAAACTCGCATCCCGGAGGATGCGATTTCGAAAAGTAGAGATTCACTGTTGTACCCAGCGGCACCACAAGAGTTCTTCCCGGTCTGGGTGATGTCTCCAGCGGCACTCTTCTGCCCGTCGGGGTTGGTATTCCTGCACATATACCGGAGGTGCTGGTTGCGAGTAGTAGTAAATGGGTTGCGGTTGCACGTACACCCGTACCCATACCACAGGCGGGCAACGATGCTGCGGTGGGCAATGGGCGAATGCCGGCTCGCAGACTGCTAAGAAAAGAGCAAAGATCAGGTACCTCATGGATGTCTCCTTTGGTTGAGGGATATTTTTATTGTATACCTCTGTATTTTTTCTGCAAATTCACATTTGACGCTTTTTGGGTAAAAGCGTAGAGTAAATACGAACTGTTACCGCACCTTGTGCGGGGTTAACCGGAGACATCCAATGAAGACTGGAATTTATCTGATTGTTCAATGTGAGGCGGCTGCCAAACCAGCCTTTCAAATCGAAGTTCTGATTGACAACGTGTCGACAGAACCGAGGTTCGCAATCAAGATGGAGAAAGGAGAATGGGAAACCGGTCTGGCGTACCTTTCTGGAAATAATCACGGTGTCACTCTTCAGACGAAGATAGGGATGTCTGGTTCACGAAGGCACGTCTTCTTTCTCGCAGGCCCGGGCCAGTGGGATCACGTTGATGATCATGGGTCGCTCCTTCCGTTGAAGACAGGGAGTCAGATCATCGGAGAGATACACCAGCACGTTTTATCACAGCAGAACAAGAGCTCTGTTGCTGCCTGAGCATGGACCGCGCACATCTATGCGCGGTCGTTTTGTTTTTTATACTAAATAGGGTAGATTGGAAGCTATGAATAGTGAGCACAAGAAAGTATATGTAGGCATGTCAGGCGGGGTCGACTCGTCTCTTTCTGCTGCGCTTCTTAAAGAACAAGGATATGATGTGACTGGTGTGTTCATTAAAGTATGGCAACCTGATTTTATCGAATGCACGTGGCGTGATGATAGGCGAGATGCGATGCGTGTAGCGAGCGAACTTGATATTCCGTTTGTCACCCTTGATCTTGAAAAGGAATACAAAGAAGGGGTGATTGAGTATATGATGCGCGAATATGAAGCCGGGAGAACGCCGAATCCTGATGTGATGTGTAATCGCGAAGTTAAATTCGGTGCGTTTTGGAAATGGGCAAAGGAAAATGGTGCGGATTATATCGCAACGGGTCATTATGCGGTCACAGACAATACTCATTTAATAATGAGTAAAGATCAGAATAAAGATCAAACGTATTTCCTCTGGACGCTTACTTCTAACGATTTAGAGCATGTGCTTTTTCCGATTGGTCATATGACAAAAGATGAAGTGAGAATCGAAGCAGAAAAAAGAGGACTATATACTCATGCGAAAAAAGATTCCCAAGGGTTATGTTTCGTGGGAACTATTGATGTGAAGGAATTTTTAATTCAGACACTTGGAAAGCGTATTGGTAATATTCTTGATGAACAGGGAGAAATAATCGGAACTCATGATGGGGCAATCTTTTATACTATCGGTGAGCGTCATGGATTTACTATTACAAAAAAGAAAGGGGATATTGCTGCACAGTATATTATTGCAAAAGACACAGAAAAAAATACTATTACTGTTTCTGATGTTCCGCCAGAAACCAAAACTGGAAAAGAAGTACACTTAGATACTGTAAGTTTTGTGGCAGATATTCCAACAGAAGAAACTGTATATGAAGCTAGGGCTCGCTATAGAGCGCCACTTGTGAAAGTAAAAATTGTAAAGAAAATCGATGGTTGGGTCATCACTCCAGAAGAGGAAGGATTGGTTGCGGTGTCTGGACAGTCGCTTGTATTGTATAAAAATAATAGATGTCTCGGTGGAGGAATTATTGTATAATCACTATCTATAAACCTACACCATGAAGTACGAAGTTTTGCTTTTCTATAAATATACCACCATCACCGACCCAAAGGCGCTTATGGAACGCGAACGCGCCGTATGCACGCTTTTAGGGCTTACAGGACGTATCATTATTGCCGAGGAAGGTATCAATGGAACACTTGAAGGTACTGTGGAAGCAACAGAAAAGTATAAGGCTCACATTCTTTCAGATAAGCGATTTCGTTCGATGAGCATCAAAACAAGCGAGGGTACTGGCTCTGCATTTCCAAGACTTATGATAAAAGTTCGCAATGAAATTGTGGGAACTCAATTCCCTAAATCTATAGATCCGCGAAAGAAGACAGGCAAGTATCTTCCCCCGCATGAACTTAAGCGTTGGTATGATGAAGGAAAGGACTTTGTGGTAGTGGATATGCGTAACGAATACGAAATAGCGAGCGGGTATTTTGATAAGACTGTGAATCCTGGGCTTCGTGCATCGCGAAATCTTGTACAAGCAGTAGAGAGATTGCGTATCCATCAGGACAAGACCGTAGTGACCGTGTGTACAGGTGGAGTGAGGTGCGAGAAGATGTCTGCGTATTTGATTGATCAGGGATTCAAGGACGTGCACCAGCTGCATAATGGTATGCATGGATTTATGGAGATGTACCCAGGTCAGCATTTCAAAGGAACACTTTTTACATTTGATAATCGTATTGTAATGGATTTTGGCGGAGACAGAGAGATCGTAGGAAAGTGTTTTTCTTGCGCTGGAACTACGGAAGAGTATCAGAACTGTGAAGATATTATGTGCGGTAGTAAGTTACTTATATGTAAAGAGTGTAGAGATTCTGATAAAAAGTTTTTTTGCGCCAACTGTGTTGTAGAAGCAAAATAACTTATTTTTCTATTGCGAGTTATTTGCATATAGTGTAGAGTACAAACCATGATACTAGGCTTTTTAGGTAAAGGTGGAAGTGGGAAATCAACTGTGGCGACATTGTTTACAAAATACCTTCTTGAAAACAAGAAGACTGTCTTGGCAATTGATAACGACCACAATATGGATTTTTCATATAATTTGGACGCACCTTCTTCTATGAATTACATTGGGCAGGGACTGGATGATGTTTTTTCATATATGGGCATTACTTCAACTTTGGACACGCTTGTGTTGCCTCAGAATTCTTTTTTTGCGATTTCGCCAAAAGATCCTATTACTGAAAAATATTCCATCGACAAAGGGAATGGGCTTCATCTGATGATTGCCGGTCCGCATACAGAGGAAATAATGATCGGAAAACAATGCAGTCATGTGATGACTACTCCGCTTAAGGCGTACTTGCCATTTTTTGCACTTAACGAAAACGAATATGTGATTATTGATGAAAAAGCAGGTGCAGACGGGGTAGGGACTGGGATTACTACCGGATTTAATGCAGGAGTAATCATTGTCGAACCCACTCCACATGGAATAAAAGCAGCGCTTCAGATTGCTAAAATGCTTAGGTTTTATAACACTCCTTATTATTATATTCTCAATAAAGTCCGCGCAGGTACAAATATTGAAGAAATACAGAAGCAGTTAGATAAAAGAATTATCGGAGTGCTTTCCTATGGGGAAGCATATCTGGATCTTTCTCTGCAGCAGGAAACCAAGAATGTCTTTTCATATTTATGTGATGAATTAAAGAAATTACAGGATACAAGAAAAGTGCGCTCAGAAAGCAGGTTGCAGAAATTAAAATCTATGCAATAAAAAATGGGTCCGCATTGCGGACCCATTACTGCTCGACCGGCCGATCAGCTGTTGCAGGCGCCGCAACTGCCGTATTTGCAGGCCGTCTTGTTGTCGGTGGCGAGCTTGATGCCGCACACTCCGCATTTCAGGATCTTGTACATGGTGATCTCCTTGCTGATTGCGGTCCTAAGAAGCCTTCTCCTTAAGATCCATTTCTATGCTATCAGAATCTATTCCTTTATGCAAGTAACTCGCATAAAGGAAAGATAAAAAACCTCAAACTAGTTGTTTGAGCAGTTATTATCCAACAATAAAAGAAAGTACAATGTACGTGAGTAGCGTACCAAGTACAGTCATGAATACCGTAGTCCAAGAACTATGTTTGCTGTGCGCTTCAGGAAGAATATGTGACGCTCCGATGTAGAGGAGGAATCCAGCAAATATTCCAAGATAGGCAAGTGAGAAGCTTTCTGGAAGTGCGAAGAAGAAGCCGACAATTGCACCTATAACTGGAGCAAGTGCATCAAAGAACAAGAACCATAGTGTTTTCTTTTTTGAGTTCTCATGAGCAAGCATGAGTGTCACCGTGTTGATTCCGTCTGCGAAATCATGGGAAAGGACGGCGATTGCTATTGCCGTACCTATCGCAGGTGATAATTGAAACCCGATTCCAATTCCGATACCGTCTAAGAATGAATGGCCGATAAGTGCTGCAGCTGCCCCCATACCAACCACCGGGTGTTTATGTTCTCCGTACTCATTCTCGTGTGCATGATTCATCACAATTGCTTTTTCTGCGATATGGAACACTAGAAATCCGGCGACAAGGAAGATAAGCGTGTGATGAAGATCGTAGCCTAGTTTGTTTGAGAGTGAAGTTATTTCGGGGAAAAGATCAAAAAACACCACGGACAAAATAACTCCAGCAGTGAAGCCAAACAAAAGGTGAGCCTTTTCTTTAAGCCTTAATGCAGCATATCCGCCGATTAAGGTCGCAAAGAAGGTGAGTATCGCGAAGATGAAGACCGGGTTCATAGTTTTCCTTGTTAATTAAAGTATTTATAAAGTCTACCAATACTCACATATATTTGCAAATGACTTGCATATAAAATAGATGCAATGCATTTGCAGATGTGATATCATACCAAGTATGAAAAGGCATACAGAACAGGAGTTAAAAGATATTTTAAAGGAAGCCGGTTTTCGTGCAACCGAGCACAGACTTGCTATATTTAAACTTATCGCGCAAGCGAAAACTCCTCATACTGTCTATGCACTCTTTGATGCGCTCAGAAAGAAATACAACATTGATCAGGCGACCATCTATCGCAATCTTTCGGCACTTCACGAAGCGGGTCTTCTTCGTCGGTTAGATTTCAATCATGGTCATGCGCACTATGAATTGGAAGAAGGAGTTGCTTCTTCTCAGTTAGTTTGTAGTAAATGCGAAACAATAGAAAAAATCGATACTAAGGCATTAGACACAGTTATAAAAACTGCAGCAAAGAAAAGCAAAAAATTTAAATCATTCAATACGCATACTATAGAAATTTACGGACTATGTAAATCCTGTAGTTAAATATGTTTAAAAAGAATTTTATTTTTTTATTTCTTCTTACAATCGGATCTACTTTTTTTCTTCATGCACAAACTGCGACATCTACACTTTTACAAGATGTAGAAAAAACCTATAAAGCAGAAGTAACAGAAATTATTTCTACAGAAAAGAAACAGGTGCCAAATACCGGTGTCGAAGAAACATATCAGGTAATCAAAGTGAAAATCCTCTCAGGAGATAAACTTGGACGGACGATCACAATTCCTGACGTGGTAAATAAAGTTTCTATAAAAGATAAGCTCTATATTCGTTATCTAAAGACCAGTGATGGCACGGAGTTCTGGAGCGTAAGTGAACCGTATCGTTTGGATGCGCTCCTTTGGCTTACGATTTTGTTTATCGCGGTCGTAATTGCGTTTGGAGGAAGGCACGGATTTCTCGCACTTATTGCAATTATAATCTCATTCTGCGGAGTTTTCTTTTTCTTGTTTCCACAATTACTTCACGGTGCTGATCCGATCATTACTTCGCTTGTGATCGCGATGCTTTCTCTTTTTGTGGTGATGTTCTTTACGCATGGATTCAATCGCGTAACCACCGCGGCATATTTAGGATGCATGGTGGCAGTGACGATCACAGTATTTCTCGCGAAGTATGCAGTGCTCATCACAAAACTCTCTGGATTTTCTGATGACGAAAGTGTGTATCTTAATTTGGCTACTGGGGGTGGGCTTAATTTCCAGTCATTGCTTATTGCTGCGATAGTAATCGGAGTAATTGGTGTAGTGGATGACGTTGCCATCACGCAAGCATCTGTGGTTGCAGAATTACAAGATTCCAACGCGGCGCATACCAAGTTGGAGCTTTATAGGAGAGCGATGAAAGTAGGAAAGGATCATTCCGCAGCGCTTATTAATACGCTTATTTTGGCATATGCTGGTGCTTCACTTCCACTTCTTTTACTTTTATACACCAGTACCACACCGATTCTTGAGCTCATCAATCGCGAAGCGATATCAACAGAAATCATTCGTACAATCGTGGGGTCGGTTGGACTTGTAATACTAGTACCATGTGCTACGGCAATTGCAGTATTTCTAGTTAAAAAAGGAGATACAAGCTACGGACATAGTCATGCTTCACATGAACATAACCACTAGGTATACTAAATGTATATGTTAAAAATAGGATCAAAAGCTCCAGCGTTTTCACTCTCCGATCAAGAAGGAACTATTCACAAGTTAAGTGACTATAAAGGGAAGAAAGTACTGCTTTATTTTTATCCCAAGGACGATACTCCAGGATGCACTACTGAGGCGTGTAATTTCCGTGATGGGTACAAAGAATTTGCAAAACTCGGGCTGGTAATACTTGGTGTGAGTGCTGATTCTGTAAAATCTCATAAAAAATTTGCAGAGAAATTTAAACTTCCTTTTCCATTACTTTCAGATGAAGATAGAAAAGTATGCGAAGCATATGGAGTATGGCAAAAGAAAAAATTATACGGTCGGGAATATATGGGAATCGTACGCAATAGTTTTTTGATTGACGAACAAGGGAAGCTCGCGAAGATCTATGAAAGTGTAAAGCCAGCAGTTCATGCAGAAGAGGTGAAAGGGGATATATAAAAAAAGGCACTCATCAAGAGTGCCAGGCCACATCACTTCACTGCTATTTCTTTACTTTCAATATTTGATCGACAATGTCGGAGTACTCCCTGATCGTGAGGGGCAAGTGTCCTTCGCCGAAGAAGATGATGACATCCATTGTTCGAAGCACGTCGGTCATCTTTTTTGCCCTCTCGACGCTGAAGAAATGAAGCGAAATCTTGGAGAGATCCAGTCTTACCTTGAACTTCTCCTCGATTGCGATCAAAAATGTCATCATGTCCTCATTGGCAGCGAAAGCAGTCACTCCTGCCTCGAAGAGGCCGACAATGCGAAGGGCATCCTTCTTCTTTGATCCGATACGTGCGATCAAGTCTTCGTAGCTTTGAGTTGTCACTTGCTGGATGTGCGTGTACGCTTGAGCAAGCCGCTCGCTACTGAAGAAAATCTGAATATTGTCCACGTGTATTTCCCCGTATAGTGGTGACATATTATATAATAACATATTTTTATGTAAAGTCAATTTATGAGGGAAACAATAAAGAAATGCGGCTTACGGCCGCATTTCTTTTCTTTCATCTACATGCTGCTAGCTATTCCGCCAATGCCTGATCAATCGCTTGTTTTACAAACGCGTATGGTCGAGCACCTTCGATTGCTGCTACCACTTTATATCCTGATTTGTCTTTGATCACGACGAAGCTTGTTGGTGTGCCTGTAACTCCGGCAGCTACTCCATCGTTTGTGGACTCATTCACACGAGTTGTCATTTCTCCGCTTGCTTGGCAGGCAGCTACGGCTTTACCGTCGAGGCCAAGTTGATTTGAAAGTGTTTCAACACTATTTACAAGAAGCTGTGTGGTGTTGTTTGTGACTTTATAGTCAAACATAGCAGTCATAAGCCCGTTATATCCTTTTGCTCCACCAAGTTTTCCAGCACACATAAGTGCTTCAGCCTCCTTTTGTGCATGTGGATGGATCTGTGTGAGAGGGAATGTGCGGTACACAAATCCAATCTTTCCTTCGTACTCGCTTCGGATCTGCTTTACAGTATTATGGAAAGAAACACAGTATGGACATTCTGTGTCAGAATATTCTACTAAAAAGACTTTTTTAGAAACTCCTTCGAGATAGTCCTTGTCGTCGATTACTTTCCCATTAAAAGATATCCGTGGAGTTGCTGATCCTACAGGACGCGTTACTACACCGTACGCGACGAGGCCAACAGCGATGATAATCGCCCCAAGAATGATTGCAACTGGGGTGGTTAGTGTGAACTTTTTATGATGGAGATCAGTGCTCATGATGTGAAATTTGCTTATGGTTAATGTATACTGGAAAAGTATATCATGGACAGAATCACTTCCTATCTCCTCTCTAAACATTTTCTTAGAAATGTTTTACTAGAATTTGGTCCTATCGGGATTTTCGTTTTCTTTTTCTATACCAAAGGGCCATATTTCGCCACGCTTATATTGATGGTTACTACGCTCGCTTCAATCTTCCTTACGTATACTATTGAAAAGCGTATTCCACTTATTGCTCTGTATGTGACCTTTCTTACGCTTATATTTGGGTACATGACGCTTCATAAACATAATATTCGCTTCTTACAGATTAGAGACACGATTTACGATATCACGCTCGCAATTACTATTTTGCTCGGATTTTTCTGGAATAAAAATGTTTTGAAAATTGCGCTCGGAAGCGTCATACCATTAAGTGATAGGGTGTGGAATTATTTGGCATTTAGTTGGGCAGGTTTCTTTATAGTTGTGGCATGCATAAATGAATATGTTCGAAGAATGTATCCTATACATACATGGCTGGATTATAAGATTGTCATGATGTTTGTTACTAGCATTTTTGGTATTACTATTCTGTACTATTTTAATAGTAGAGATTTGAAAAGCAAAAAGTAAGACATTTTTAAGTTCTCATTACTGTGTGTTACGATAGGGGGTATTATGTCTGAACATACCTCCACGGCTCATACGTTTTGGCGTATTGCCGAAGGGATTCCATCAATCAAGCCAGAAGTGTTTGCTAATTTTGGTCCGTTTACAATTGCCAACACCACAACGACTGTGTTTTTGATTGCAGTGTTTTGTATGGTTGTGGCGTTTTTCTTGCGAAAGCCAAAGAGTAAGCCTGGGAAATTCCAAAATACGATTGAATTTATTTATGAAAGTATTTTAGGGCTTGTGACTTCTATTGTAGGTGATGCGCGACGAGCAAAGATTGTCGCTCCGTACATCGCAGCGATTCTTTGCTATATCGCGATCTCAAACTTGCTTCCGATGATCCCTGGATTAAATGCAATCACCACCATTTCAGCTAGTGGCGAACACACAGAACTTTTCCGCGGAACGACCACTGATTTCAATACTACGTTTGCACTTGCGGTTGCAGTAGTTTTAATTTTGCAATTCATAGGTTTCAAAGAACAGGGGATTTTCGGATACTTAGGGCACTTCCTTCAATTCAAGCAGGTATATCAGGGGTTTAGGAAAAGTTTCGGTGATGGTATGGTAGCTATCGTTGGATTCTTTGTAGGACTTATCGAAATCATTGGAGAGCTCGCCAAGATGGTGTCGCTTTCTCTTCGACTCTTCGGGAACATGTTCGCTCACGAAGTTTTGACTGTGATATTGCTTGGCGTGTTTGCTTTCGGTTTGCCTGCAGTATGGATGGGTATGGGAGTACTAGTTGGCATGGTTCAATCTATCGTATTTGCCGCGCTTGTGACTGTGTATTACTCGCTTGTCTTGAAAAAAGAAGGAAAAGACCACTAACTGACAGTTTTTCAACTACTAGTTAGTTGGTTTTTATGCTATAGTAATGCCATCGCACCGAAAGGGCATTTTCTTTTTGCCCTTAAGGAGCATTTTTATTGATACTTATTTATATTTATGTCACCAGAAGCAGCAATTCACATCGCTAAAGGCATCGCACTCCTCGGAATGGTTTCAACCGCTCTCGGCCAGGGGTATCTTATTGGTAAGGCCCTCGAAGCTATGGGCCGCAACCCAGAAATGGAAGCATCTCTTTTCTCAAAGATGATCATCGGTGTTGCTATGACAGAAACAACTGCGATTTTCGCATTCGTTGGGTTCTTCCTTATCGGCTAATACTTTATAGCAGGACTCATGGAAGCACTTCTTAATACACTTTCTTCGGTTGGATTTGATTGGCATATTGCTCTTGCCAACTTTGTTAACTTTTTGATCGTGTTTGTGGTGCTCTATAAGCTTGTGTTTAAGAAACTTGGTGCAACACTTACATCTCGCGCAAAGAAAATCGAAGCAGGGTTAGATGATGCAGCCAAAGGTCATCATCTTTTAGCTACAGCTGAAGAAGAAAAGAAGAAGCTTATCAAAGAAGCTGAAGATAAACATTTGAAGATTGTGGAAGAAGCAGAAGTTCAGGCTGATCACTTAGCAAAAGAGATTATTCATGATGCAAAAAGTGCTGCAGCCGCACTTCACGCCGAAGTTGTTCAAGAAAAAACGCACCTTAAGGAATCTGTAGAGAAGGAATTTGCACAGATCGCTCCATCGCTTGTCGTTTCGCTCTTTGAGAAATCTCTTAAGAGTTCAATGACTAAGGAAGCTAATGATGCATTCGTAGCAACAGTTTTAAAATAACACCATGTTATCTGACGCTTTCGCCACACTTCTCATACAGAAGAAAATAACTATGAAAGGGCTTGAAAAAGTTCTTGATGCATACAACCTCACTCCACTTCTTCCTTCTATTTTGAAATCTCTAAAGCGCTTTGAACAAAAGGAAGTGCTTACAGAAGTAGTTAATATTACAACTCCATTTGATCTTTCCGAGAAGGCAATTACTGCTATCAAAAAAGAACTTCACGCAACAGGTATAGACCATACAGTAACTATCGATCCGTCGCTCCTGCTTGGATTCACGGCATCGTATAAAGAAACAAATATCAATACAAGTGCTCGCCTCATTCTTAATCGTTTTATTAACTCCCACTAATCATCATGTCACTGCAAACTCTCATTAAAGACCTTGAATCAAAAATCCAAAGTCTCGACACACAAAAAGAAATAACAGAAATAGGTACAGTAGTATCGGTATCTGACGGTATCGCACGCGTTACTGGGCTTACCAATGTAGAAAGTATGGAAGAACTTCGATTCGCTTCTGGGGCAACCGGTATCGCACTTAACTTGGAACGCGACACAGTAGGTGTGGTGATCCTAAAAGGTGCTGACCATGTGAAGGAAGGTGAAGTAGTGTCTCGTACCAAGGAAGTGCTTTCAATTGCAGTTGGAGATGCGCTTTTGGGACGTGTGATAAATCCGCTTGTGGAGGCAGTTGATGGAAATCCTCTCACAGGACTTACTCATAGACAGAAAGTGGAGAAAATCGCACCAGGAGTAATGGAACGTGAGCCAGTGAATCAGCCGATGCAGACAGGCATCAAAGCAATCGATGCCATGATCCCAGTTGGTCGTGGACAGCGCGAACTTATCATTGGGGATCGTCAAACAGGAAAGACTTCTGTAGCAATCGACACTATCATTAATCAAAAAGGAAAAGATGTGATTTGTGTGTATGTAGCGATAGCTCAGAAAGAATCAAAAGTAGCGCAGCTTGTGGAGAAGTTAAGAAATGCCGGGGCTCTCGAATACACCGTAGTGGTGTTAGCTGGAGCATCACACTCTGCCTCTCTTTCATATCTTGCACCATACTCGGGAGTGGCAATCGCAGAATATTTCATGGATAAACAGAAGGATGTGCTTGTGGTGTACGATGATCTTTCGAAGCATGCGGTTGCGTATCGCGAGATGTCGCTTCTTCTTAAGCGTCCACCAGGACGTGAAGCGTACCCAGGAGATGTGTTTTACCTGCACTCACGACTACTAGAGCGTGCGTGTCGCAGAAATGAGGCTTCAGGTGGAGGATCTATTACCGCGCTTCCGATTATCGAAACGCAAGCCGGAGACGTGTCAGCGTATATTCCAACCAACGTGATTTCAATTACTGACGGACAGATTTTCCTTGATGCAAACCTTTTCTACAAGGGTATGCGTCCAGCTATTGATGTGGGGCTTTCAGTATCTCGCGTGGGTGGATCAGCTCAAACGAAAGCTATGAAGAAAAATGCCGGCAAGATGAAGCTTGCGATGGCGCAGTATCGTGAACTTGAAAGCTTTGCACAGTTTGACTCTGATCTAGACGCTGATACCAAGCGCACCATTGAACGCGGAAAGAGAACTGCAGAAATTCTCAAGCAGGGACAGAGTGCTCCGCTTGAAGTATCACTTCAGGTTGCTTCAATCTATGCGATCAATAACGGATTTCTAGATCATGTAGAGCTTACACATATCGCAAAATGGGAAAAGGATCTTCATTCTTTCCTTCACCGCGAAAAGAAAAATCTACTTCATAAAATCGAAAAGGGGTGGGATGATGCAATTGAAAAAGAACTGACGGAAACAATTGCATTCTTTAACGAGCATCATGCAGACAAAAGTAATTAAGCAAAAAATTAAATCAGTTGGAAGCATTAAGAAAATCACCAAAACGATGGAGATGGTTTCTGCTGCCAAGATGAAGAAAGCGATCGATAACGCACTCACACTCAGGCCTTTCCGTATGGAAAGCCAGCATATCTTGGAAGACATCGCGCTTGATCCGCTATTATCTCATCCGCTTCTTAAGCATAATCACGCAACTGGCGAAGTGGTCATTATTGTTTCTTCGAATAAGGGGCTCTGTGGAGCATACAATACGAACATTTATCGTAAAATCCTCGAAGCATATTCCGAAGAGGAAAGAAAAAATGTAAAGATCATAGCGATTGGAAAATTTGCAGAAAAAATCGCGAAACGACTTCATATGGAAGTTCTTGCATCATTTAACGGATCTGTATTTACAGAAACCGAAGCGCGTGTGATTACAAAGATGATCGTGCCTATCTATCTCACGAAAGATATTGGCGCTGTACGCTTACTCTATACACATTTTAGTTCAGCTTCAGTGTTTACTCCGACACTTCTTAAAATTCTTCCGTTTGAATCAGAAGGACAGCCAGATGAAATCGGAGACCCAATTTATTCATACGAACCAGACCAGGGAGAAGTGCTCACAAGACTTATTCCGATGATCTTAGAGAATGTCATTGCAGGAGCTGTGCTTGAAGCATATGCATCCGAACACTCAGCCAGAATGTTTGCGATGAAGAACGCAACAGATAATGCTTCTGAATTACAAGATGAGCTCAAATTATATTACAACCGAGCACGTCAAGATGCAGTGACGCAGGAGATATCAGAGATTACCGCAGGAGCTATGGCACAAGGATAAATTATTAAACAAAATTACTAACATCAAACATATGAAAGGAACAATCACACAAATCATCGGACCGGTAGTAGACATCACCTTTACAGATGGTGTGCCAGCACTCAAGAATGCGCTTTTGATTACGCGAGAGGATGGCACGACACTCACGCTTGAAGTAGCGCAGCATCTCGGCTTGCATGACGTAAGAGCAGTTGCGATGTCGACCACTGATGGGCTTTCTCGTGGAGTAGAAGTTCTTGATACAGGTTCTGCGATCTCAGTTCCGGTTGGTCCGGAAATCCTTGGACGTATGTTTGATGTAACAGGAAATGCAATCGATGGGAAAAGTGATGTTACTACAGCGAAGCGTTACGCAATTCACCGTGAAGCTCCGACCTTTGATGAACAATCAACCAAAGCTGAAGTGCTTGAAACTGGCATCAAAGTGATTGATCTTATTTGTCCTTTCCTAAAAGGTGGTAAGGTTGGTCTTTTCGGAGGAGCAGGAGTGGGAAAGACAGTGGTGATCCAGGAGCTTATTCGTAACATTGCAGCAGAGCACGGTGGGTATTCGATCTTTGCCGGAGTCGGAGAGCGTTCTCGTGAAGGAAATGACTTGTATCGCGAAATGGAAGAATCAGGCGTGCTTGATAAAACCGTGCTTGTCTTCGGTCAGATGAATGAGCCACCAGGAGCTCGCGCACGTGTGGCACTTTCAGCCCTTTCTATGGCGGAGTATTTCCGCGATGAAGAAAAGAAAGATATTCTTCTTTTCGTGGATAACATTTTCCGATTCACTCAAGCTGGTTCTGAACTCTCAGCACTCCTTGGACGCATGCCATCAGCGGTAGGGTATCAGCCGACACTTGCGACAGAGATGGGGCAGCTCCAGGAACGCATCACATCAACTAAGAACGGTTCTATCACTTCAGTACAAGCTGTGTACGTGCCAGCGGATGACCTTACAGACCCGGCACCAGCGACGACATTCTCACACTTGGATTCAACGGTGGTGCTTTCGCGCCCGCTTTCTGAACTTGGTATTTATCCGGCTGTTGATCCGCTTGATTCATCTTCAACTATTTTATCTGCGGATATAGTTGGGCAGGAACATTATGATGTGGCTCGTGGTATTCAGAAAGTGCTACAGCGATACAAAGATCTTCAAGACATCATCGCTATCCTCGGTATGGATGAACTTTCTGATGAAGATAAGAAGACAGTACAGCGCGCTCGTCGTATTCAGAAGTTTTTGTCACAGCCTTTCTTCGTGGCAGAGCAGTTTACCGGTGCACCAGGTAAGTACGTTAAGCGTGAAGATACGGTAAAGAGTTTTAAAGAAATTCTAGAAGGCAAATACGATCATATTCCTGAGTCTGCTTTCTACATGAAAGGAAGCATTGAAGAGGTTCTGAAAGCTGCTGCATAATATGCTCAAACTAAAAGTAGTCACACCAACACACATATTAAGAGATGAACTCGTGGATAACGTGAGTGTGCCTACTACTGCCGGGATGATCACAGTGCTTAATAAACACGTGCCGATTGTGTCTACCATTCGTCATGGTGAGATGACTATTCGTAAGGAAGGAACTGGGGTCGGATATGCAGTGCATAGTGGGGTGGTGAACGTGCGTCCGCACAAAGACGGTCTTACTGAAGTGGTAATACTTTTGGATGAAGTAGAAGAACTTGATCCGCATGATGAAGAAGTACGCAGAAAAGCACTCGCTCGCGCAAAAGAAGTGGCGACAGAAAAAGCAGATGATGTGGATTTCGGAGAATTTGAATCACTCATCGAACGTGAACTTTTGAAGGTGAAGTTCCGATACAATAAAAAAAGACTATAGTCTTTTTTGCTGTATCGGAACGGAATCCCTGTATCCATTGTGCATACTCATATTTTTGTATGGTGCGAGTGATGGTGTAAAGATTTTATATAGGCATTATTGCCAGTTTTTATTTCACAATGGTGCGGGATTAAATTTACAAAGAAGAAGAGAGGAATTTTATAATACTGTTTGTCGTTACTCGTTTATCGATGATCATTTAAATGCGCGAGAGCCGAAGGCTCTCGCGCATTTTGTATCGTTCGTCTTACAATGTAATACTTTTTGCTTCTATTGACTTTTAGTTAAAACGTGCTATATTCAATATTGAACTTGTCATCAATCGGTCAATCTACAAGGAGACGACCATGCCCGTCAACGTTTTGCGTACCCGCCCTGTAACCCCACTTGACGCTCTCAATGACCTTCTGGCTGCGGGGTTCATGTGGGGTCTTGTCGATGAGCCAGTGCTCGCATGTGCGCCGCTCTTCGATGACCCCGAAGTCGACTACGACTTTGTGCCGATCGGCGAATCCATGGAATTCATTCCTTGGGACAAAGTACCCAAGCATCCCGCCGATTTTGTCGGGATGTGTGCTGTTCTCATCAAGGACAGGACAATTCTCCATGCCGGCTCCATTGCGATCCAATGGGTCGACGAAGAAGGGAAAACCTGCTACGCGTTCTGGTACTTTTGGGAAGGTAAGTACAAGGTGGACATGGGGAGGGACGCCTTTGGCTTGCGTGGCCGCGTCCGCATTCCGCTCCATCTCAAGCTACTCCAAAGTCTCTCTGTCCATGTGACCTTGTAGACCCTCTGATACTTAGCCAAACCCCGCACATCAACACCTGGTGTGCGGGGTATTCTTTTTGTATTTAACTAGCAACTATTAACCATTAACTATAAACTAGTGTTCATGGATTCCATCATTTATTTTTGTGCAACCTATTTAATATTTATTGCTTCTGCGTATGCAGTGATGCATGTTATTTTTACAAGTGAGACAAAACATTATGTAAAACATATTGGGATTATTCTAGGTTCTGCTGTGCTTGCCTGGGTAGTGTCTCATTTTATGAAAGATATTATTGCACACCCCCGTCCCGACTTGTCACTCGCACTTTTACAACCAAATGATCCGTATAGTTTTCCATCAGGTCATGCGACCTTTATGTTCGCGCTCGCATGGAGCATGTATTCATTTGATAAACGCGCTGGAATCATTATTTTCATACTTGCAACCTTAACCGGTATCGCACGTGTGCTTGCAGGAGTGCATTATTGGTACGACATTGTCGGCGGATTTTTTGTTGGTGCGCTGGTGTCAGCTTTAGTACTCTACCTGACAAAACGCATTCGTGGATAATAAAATCACCTCGCGCATGCGCAAGGTGATTTATATACGGAAACAAAGCGTTACCGGGTAATGATCAGATGAATGCATATTTTCATCACTGATGCATGACTGTACATCTAGATCTCTGTACCAAATATGATCAAGCCGTAGAATCGGATTATGATCATAATTTGCATAGTGAAATCTTTTCTCCTTCAGTTTCTTTTCCAAATAATCAAATCGCGGCGGATTCCACGTGTTGAAATCTCCTGCGAAAATCACTGCGCCATGTTCTGGGATTTGCTCCATCCAGTAATCAATAGTCTTTTTCCATAATTCGTTTGTCACGAAGTTAAGTGCATGACAATTTAAAATAGTTAAGTGTTTTCCATCTACATCATAGGATGTTTTCAGCATGCTTTTTTTGGTGGCGAATCCGAGTTCACGATCTTGTGAGAAGAATTTTTCAACATCTGTTGCTTTGTGATGGGAAATTGTCGCGGTCCCAGTTTTTACATGACGAAGCGGAATAGTAAATGTCGGATTAGTTTCTATGAATGCACCATCATGTGTATGAAGGTTATCAATCCATTCCTGAAGTGCGATAAAACTATTTTCTTTGCACATTCTCCCAACATTTTGCCTGCAAAACGGAATGTGTGCCTTAAAGAGATTATAGGTAGTGAACGAATAGGTCATGAAGATATAAAAAGTATAGCATCAGTGTTATATCAACTAGTAACGAGTAACTAGTACGATTCACCCCGTTAAATTGCTTCGCATCATTTCGTATATTATTTTTCTGAATAAAACAATATACGAAATGAATTTAACGGGGTAAACTATCCTTATCATGCGCTTAACGCACCTCACGTTGGTCGGGTTCAAATCCTTTGCCAAGAAAACTACGATTGCAATTGACAGAGATGTCACAGGTATTGTAGGTCCAAATGGTTCTGGCAAATCAAACATTGCTGAAGCGATACGTTTTGTGCTTGGCGAACAATCGATCAAGAGTATGCGTGGGAAAGTAACTACCGATCTACTCTATAAAGGCGGATCGCAGCTTGCTCCAGCTTCACGTGCGGCAGTATCACTCACCTTGGATAATCGTGATAAAAAAGAATCAAAAGCTGACGCTGGAGATTTAGCTTCTTTTCTTGTGTATGACGAAATAGTGCTTGCGCGCACGCTTTATGCTGACGGAACGAGTGAATACACCATTAATGATGCCAAAGTCAGACTTAAAGATGTACAAGAGCTCCTCGCGCTTGCGGGCATCGGGTCGGTACAGCATTTGATCATTTCCCAAGGAGAAGCGGATAGGTTATTGCTTGCATCTCCGCGTGACAGGAAAGAATTGTTGGAAGACGCACTTGGTCTTCGTATTTTTCATATCCGATTGAAAGAAAGTGAGCGCAAGCTTGAACGAGTGAAAGATCATATGCGAGAAGTGGATCTTCTACGCAAAGAAATTTCCCCACAGCTTAATTTCCTGGAAAAAGAAGTACGCAAACTGGAGAAAATAGAAAATGAAAAGCAAGAGCTTGCAAGACTTTTCGCCATGTTTTCTCATTTTGAAACAAAAGAAATAAAAACGATGGAGCAGAAATTGGATGATCACGGAGAACCGCGCGCGCTTACACTCATCTTGGAATCGCTTGAAAAAGAAATACATAAAAAAGAAAGTGGGACTGAGGTAAGCAATACTCCTCATGAACATACTGAGCACAAGTCTCGTATTCAAGCGACGATGCGGCAAGTACAGACCAAACGCGATCAATTGTCCCGCACGATCGGGCGACTGGAAGCAGAGCGTGCATATTTGGAAAAAGAAGATGAGAAAGCGAGAAATCAAAGCGAGACAATTACCATTTCCAATCGAAGTCATGTACACAATGAATTGGTTGAGAAAATAAACGCATGTCTCTCTGCACTTGATGAAGGAAACAGCGAGAAAGCGCGCGAACTTCTTTCATCGCTCAAAGACAAAGTCAAAGAAGTATTGACCGTAGAAAAAGGAGATTTGTCACAAGGGTTAAACGAACGCTTAGTGTCTCTTGTTACCGAACTTGAAAAGCATGAAGATGAAGAAAAGAATCTTACTCGCGAATTAGTAACGCTTCAAGATGAGTTTGACCGTATCGAAGAAACCCTTGTTGAAGAGCAACAGAAAGAGTTGGCTGACGAAAGACATAAACGAGAACTTGTGGTGCGATATGGGGAACTCAAAAGCAAGCTTCGCGAACAGGAATTTTTGGAACAATCGCTTCGTACGAAGAAGGATGCTTTGGAAATGCTTACGAATGAATGTGTGATATTGGCAGGCAAGGCATTATTCCAAGCTCTATATAAAGAAATTGAAGGGGAAACATATGATGCGTACGCTACTCGGAAATCCATCGAGAGACTCAAGCTTCGGATTGAAGATGCAGGTCTTTCAAATGGAGATGAACTAAAGTGCGAGTATGAGACACTCTCTGCGCGAGATGCGTATTTGCAGAAGGAACTTGATGATGTCGTTGTAAGCGAGCAAAAACTTTCTTCCTTGATTAAGGAATTGGAAACGCATATTAAGACGCAGTTTGCAGAAGGCATTAAGACAGTTTCTTTATCATTCAATGCGATGTTCGGGGAAGTATTCAAAGGGGGCACGTCATCACTTGCACTTATTGAAATTAATAAAGACGAATTTGAAGAAGGAAGTGAAATAGAAACCGGTATTGATATCAAAGTATCACTTCCGGAGAAAAGAGTTCGTGAACTTTCTGCGCTTTCTGGAGGGGAGAAGGCTCTCACTTCGATTGCGCTTTCATTTGCGATGTCACAGATCGCACCACCACCATTTATGCTCTTAGATGAGACTGATGCAGCACTTGATGAAAGTAATGCGAAAAAATATGGAGTCTTGCTTACGAAACTATCGAAGAACAGTGCACTTCTTGTGATTACTCATAATCGCGAAACAATGAGCCACTGCGATATGTTGTATGGGATTACTATTGGTGCTGATGGAGCATCTAAATTACTTTCTATTACATTCGACAAAGCAGAGAATTTCGCAAGTTAAGAATAAAAAAACCAGCAGACATCTCTGTATGCTGGTGTTAGCGACTACCCATCCTTCGATGGTCGCGTCGCGGTGCTGGCCCTTTGCGGTATTTTGCCCACTCAATCTCAAATTTACGGCAGAGTCCCAAGGTCTTTGCATCAGTCGCGGTCGGCTGAGCCACACTTTTGTAGTAGTGAAGAAACTGTGCGACATACCCTTTCACAACATTTCCGCTTTTCTCGAGCGGGAAGTCAGCCTGGTGTGCCAGGAATTTCCCAATGAGGCCATGAAGATGTCGGCGCTTGCTTTGTGGAAATACGAGAATAGCAGGCTTCTTTGCCAACACTTCGTCCTCATCATTCTCTGGTGCTCGTAAACCCTGCTTGGTGATGAACACCGTCCCTTTTTCAAGAGAGAGGACTTTCGATTTCCGGTGATTGATGAGGAAACCAGCTTCTTGAATGATCTTGCGGATCCCTTTTCTTATTGGCGTGATGCATGGACTGCCTCTTGAAAAAACAAGGTCATCAACATAACGCGTGTACGTAATTTCGTACTGTTCCCTCAAATCTGCAGGATGAGCTTCAGGATTAGCATGGTATCCGTTGTACTTGCGACACCACTCACGCATTCGCGAGTCGATGTACATCTCGCAATACAGATTGATGAGGAAAGGGGACAGCGGTCCACCCACTGCCAAACCTTTTCCCAACTTCCCTGCAAAATAGATCTGTAGGAAGTCGAACATCGGGTGGTAGAGTGGGTCTCCGCGTATTTGAAACATCGCAAGCTCATTGCGTGCCACATACTCGAGTTTGAAGTCGGTACGGTACTCGCTATAGCCCATGATGAAGACAATGAGTACGGTGAGGCGTTCGATGTCGACACTCGGGTATGCTGCGTGGAGGTCGGTGATATAGAAGTGCTTTCCATGGGCATGCTTTTCAGCATTTCTTTGAGGATTGGAATCTCGCACGCATCCCATTGCGGACGGAAACTTGATCAAATTGTCACCATCTTTTCCCATGGCTCGGATTGCATTTCGCAGATCGTTACCGAAAAGCTCGTGGAGCTTTTCCATTGGTTTGTTGGGGCTGCCGATGATTCGCATTTTCCCCGACACTTCCTTCCAGAAAAAGTCCAGCTGTGGACGTCCTCCCACTTGTCCTACAAGGGTATGTGGATCGTACGTAGTCTGCGGTTTCTGAAGAACCGCGCGCTTACTTGTACGCATACGGTTCTCCAAAGTTAAATGTTAAGGAACATAGTACCGCCTATTGGTGCCGGGAAGCATCATTTGATAGGGTAGGCAGCGCGCGGCTGACTCCTGCCGGCATGGATTGCCCCTGCCGAGCATTCTCGCCCCCCTCGCGAGGTGCACCACACGCCCAGGACTGGGAAGAGCGGTGAACAACGTCAAGGCGGAGTCGAGTATTCCGCTGCGAATAGCTTGCGCTATAGGGAGGCCAAACCTCCTATTCACCACTACCTCCTCATGTGTGTTGTTCCACATGGAAGGATTACTATGATGAACTTTTTTTGTCGAGAGACCGCAACAACACAGTCTTACTTCTCTATCTAACGGTTTGGATCACACAAATGATTAACTGCGCTTCCCGGCGCCCCGATCCGTGTTTACACTATCATATTTTATCCTTATTGGAAAATAAATTATTTGACATTAATACAATAAAGATGTACTATATTTGCATCGGAAATCAAAGGAGATAGAAGATGGAGCGAAAGATTGGTGAAAAGACAGGGTTCCTGTGCATTCTCCGCGATACACAGGATAAGTCGAGGAAGTGTTTGGGTGAGCTTCTGCAGGACTTTGTCGTAACAGACGAGATCTCTGTCGAAAGCGGAAAACCTGTCATGAAAGCAACTCGGTCCTACTGTTCAGTTTGTGGTCGGGACTATGATCCTGACGCATTTGGTCGGAACTAGGTTCCGACTCATGCCGGCACTGCGCCCGGCATTTTTTATTTTTTGACAGTGCATAACTTTCTCATGTATACAAAGTTTAGTGGTACGCTTGTGGTAATACCACAAAGAAAGGAAGGTGGAACATGGTAGCAGCTCCTTACGAAGTGTCACTGAGCCAAATAGATTCGATTTTTGTTTTAAACACCGCAGTATGTCAGAGGTGCGAGAAGCCTGTGATCAATCACACCGGTTTCAAGTTGGTGTGTGGTCATTTGCTTAGGAGACTTGCACCTGATGAGGCTGTGCCTCCACGACTATTTTGCATGGTGTGCGATCGGTCTATCGTGGAAATCATTTGAAGGCCGCGAGATGCGACCTTCTATTTTTTTTGATATAATACTCCGTACTATGCAACGACTTTATACAGGAAATATCTCAATAACTTCTAAGAAAGACGGTTATGTGAGAGTACTAGAACTTGAGCACGATGGTGCTATTTTTGTTACACACGATAACCTGCACACCGCACTTCACGGAGATGCAGTAGAAGTTGAGCTTCTTGGTAAGCAGACAAATCAGAAAGGGGAACAGGAACTTTATGGAAAAGTTTCTAAGATTATTGAACGAGCTCGCGTAGGGTACGCTGGAATTATTGAAGAAGAAAAAGGAATTCACTTCTTTGTACCTCAGGATAAAAAAATGTATACCGATATCTTGATTCCAAAAGAGGAACTTAATGGTGCAGAATCAGGTATGAAAGTAATTGTCGCCATCACCGAATGGTCAGATCAGAAAAAATCTCCGATCGGTAAAGTGACTACAGTGCTTGGTCATCCAGGAGATAATGACGCCGAAATGATGGCATATGCCTTAGAGCGTGGCTTTAGCGACAAGCACGCAGATGAGGTAAATAAAGAAGCGCATGCGATTTCTGACCGTGGCATTACAGAAGAGGATAAGAAAGATCGTCGAGATTTCAGAGATGTGCCAACATTCACAATCGATCCAATTGATGCCAAAGATTTTGACGATGCGATTTCATTTAAAACTCTCGATAATGGTCATTATGAAGTTGGGATTCACATTGCAGACGTCTCGTATTATGTGAAGCCCGGTATGGCGCTTGATGAAGAAGCGATTGCTCGCGAGACTTCTGTGTACTTGGTTGATCGCGTGATTCCTATGCTTCCGGAAGTGCTATCAAACGACCTATGTTCTTTGGTACAAGGGCAAGACCGCCTGGTGATGTCTGCAGTGTTTGAAATTGATGATGAAGGAAAAGTACATGGCGAATGGTATGGTAGGTCGCTTATCAATTCACACCGCAGATACACCTACGAAGACGCTCAGAAGACACTTGATACTAAGCAAGGTGATTTTTATGAAGAATTAAATATTCTTAATCTAGTCGCAAAGAAACTCACCAAAGCGCGCTTTGCAGCTGGGGCGCTTTCGCTTGAAACAGATGAAGTAAAATTTAAATTAGACGAAAAGGGAGTACCTGTTGATGTATACGTAAAAGAGCGAGGCGATACGAACAAATTGATCGAGGAGTTCATGCTTTTGGCAAATAAATACGTAAGTAAATTTATCACACAAGAACAGGAAAAGGTGAATGGTGAAGGTAAGGCAATTTGCGTGTATCGTATTCATGATAAGCCGGATGCCGATCGCATGCATGATCTTGATCTCTATATCCGAGGACTTGGATATAATGTGCGGTTTATGGATGGTCTCATCCCGTCGCAGGATCTCAATCAATTGCTTGCCAAAATGGGTGACAGGCCAGAAAAGCCGCTGCTCCAGGTTCATATCACTCGCTCTATGGCAAAGGCGATTTATAGTACCAAAAATATAGGACACTATGGCCTCGCATTTGATTACTATTCTCACTTTACATCTCCTATTCGTCGATATCCTGATGTGCTCACACATCGACTCCTTATGCGTGTACTTACAAAAGATTTTCCACAAGAAAAAGAACGCGGATATTACGAACAGCTTTGTATCAAGGCATCTCGCCGTGAGAAAGAAGCCTCTGATGCAGAGCGCGGAAGCATTAAATATAAGCAGGTGGAATACATGAGCTATCGTTTGGGTCAGAGCTTCGAAGGCATGGTTTCTGGCGTGTCAGAATGGGGCTTGTATGTCGAAGAAAAGAAAAGCAAATGCGAAGGCATGATTCGTTTGCGTGATTTAGGCGAGGACTTCTTTAATTATGACCAAAAGGGAGGTCGTATTTTCGGAGAGCGTACCGGTATAGAGTGGAAAATCGGGACTCCAGTTAAAATTAAAGTGAAAAGTGCCAACCTGGACTTACGTGTAATTGACTACGAGTTGATGGAAGCGTAAAATAAATAAGACCAGTACCCATCTCTAAGAGGAGTAGTTGATGAATCCAGAACGAAGAGAGAAGATGATTCGAATCTATTTGGCTGAGAAAAGCTACAACAAGCAGGGTCACCCGTGTCCACTTAGGTACACATCGACCGGCTCGTATGACGGGACCTTAAGCTGTCCTATTCCTGTTTTGAAGGCTGTGGAATTCCAGAGCTACGAATGTAAAGGAGGCAAGGATGCCACATGCCCAGTAGCAGATGCTTTGTCGATGCCAAGAAACTGAGCTCTATAATGCCGAAAGGTGTTGTAGGGTTTTCTTTTTTCTCCCATTGTGGTATAATCTTTCTACTTATGTTAAAAATCAGACTACAGCGTACAGGACGAAAGAACGACCCATTTTTCCGTTTGATCGTGGCTGAACAAACTCGCAAGCCAAAGACTTCTCAGTTTTCTGAGATCCTTGGTTTTTATAATGTTAAGCAGGGAATTTTCGAAGCGAAAGCTGACCGTGTGAAGCATTGGATGTCAGTTGGAGCACAAGCTTCTCCTACTGTTCACAACTTACTTATTACGAAAAAAATTATTGAAGGAAAGAAAATAAACGTTTTATCTAGAAAGAAGCCAATCGCAAAAAAAGAAGCTAAGGCAGCATAGTATTTGTTTTGTTGCCACTCCCGTGGATAACTTTGTTACTAATCCGGTTACGACTGCTAAACTGAAACTATAACAATACAATAATGATATGAAAGACCAAGAATTTGTTGAGTATGTAGTGAGAGCTCTGGTTGATGTTCCTGAAAGCGTGAAAGTCGAAAGAAGGGTAGATGAGATGGGTGTGTTAATCACTCTTGATGTAGATCCGAATGATATGGGAAAGGTTATTGGTCGTGATGGTGCGACAGCAAAAGCGCTTCGTACGCTTCTTCGTGTAGTTGGTATGAAGAATAATGCTCGCGTAAACTTGAAGATCAATGAACCAGCAGGGCGTGAAGGAGGAGTAAGTCGCGAGGGTAGTGCTCGTCCAGCTGAGAAGGAAGAGGAGATGATTGGGGGGCAGAGTCACTATGACACCTCTGACGTTGATGCCGTGATGAACGACTTGAAAAATATCTAAAACTATTTCATCTGCGTTGTTGCATAGAATTTTTTCTCCATGCGTCATATTTCTTTGTACGCCTTAGTCGCAAAAATTCTGTGTGCCTAGCATCTAAAACAGTTTAAGAAATTTTTACCAGATTGGATTTTGTAAAAGAAAAAGCCGCCCGTGGGCGGTTTTTGCGTAGGAAGGGTTGGCTCTATTGCTTTCTGTTGCCAGGAGGAAGGGCAACTAGGTCCAGGGATTTCAGGAATGCCGCACTTTGTTCCATTCTTAGGATGATCTGTGCTGCAAGGTTGATGAGCGCGTCGTCTTCTCCTTGTTCCAGACCGTTCTTTTTCAAGCCTGCCTGAATTTCGGTGAGTACCTCCTTGTACCACAGGCTTGCGTTGGTTTCGGCGATTACTGCAGCCAGTTTGACCTCTCTCAGTTTCTTCATAGTCATGTTCATCTCCTGGTTGTGAACGGGTTGATTTACATACTGATACATTTTTGTTATACTGTCAAGATATGAGATTTCACGTTGTGACTATTTTCCCAGCGATGTTTGAGAGCTATTTTGCAGAATCAATCATCTCTCGGGCGATTGAAAACAAACTACTCGAAGTGCATACCTATGCGCTTCGCGATTTTACTATTGATAAGCATCGAAGAGTTGATGGTAAGCCATATGGTGGAGGACCAGGAATGGTTATGTGGGTTGATCCGCTTATCAGATGCGTAGAATCAATCAATAAGAAACTTGCTCGCAAAAAGAATGTTAAAGAAAAGGTAATTATTTTTAGTCCAGGTGGAAAGCAGTTTACTAATACTATTGCGAAAGCAACGGCTAAGAAATACACCGACGTTATCTTTATTTGTGGACGTTATGAAGGCATTGATGCGCGCGTGAAGAAAATCCTCAAAGCAGAAGAGTGGTCTATTGGACCGTATGTGCTTACTGGCGGAGAACTTCCTGCAATGGTGTGTATCGATACTATCTCTCGTCATATAAGTGGCGTGCTTAATGATGAAAATTCTCTCGAAGAAAGTCGAATTGCAAGCCATGAGACATATGCTCGTCCGGAAATCTACGAGTATAAAAGTAAAAAATATCGAGTGCCTAAAGTTCTTCTTTCTGGAAATCATAAGTTGATTGACGAGTATCGAACCAAGAAGGAAAACAAAATAGGAAAGAAAGATGTACTTAAAGCTTAAAGTTATTGCTGGCGCAAAGAAGGAGATAGTGGAAAAGACTTCAGAGAATTCTTGGCATGTGTGGGTAAGGGAAGAAGCAGAGATGAATCGCGCAAATACTCGTGTCTTAGAAATTATTCGCGAAGCGTATCCGAATACTTCCGTACGTCTCATTAGCGGACATCATTCGCCCAGTAAAATAGTTGCGATAGATTAAACGTGGAGCCGTAGTCAACCTTCGTTCGCTTCACTCACTTTCGGTTTTAAAACCCCTCGGTTTTAACGCTCATGAGTACATTCGCTATTTCCGCCACGGGAAAACTAAACACGTTTTACTGACCTCTTTCCTCAACAACGGCTCCAAAAATAAAAGCACCAAGTATGGGTGCTTTTATTTTTGGAGCCGTTGTCCAGAATCGAACTGGAGACCTTTTCCTTACCATGGAAATGCTCTACCGACTGAGCTACAACGGCGTATCTTTGAATAAAGAATCTATTTATACTAGCATTTTAAGGGTTTTTTTCAATGCTTGATTTACTTGTTTGAAGTTGTACGATGGATACATGGAGCCACTAGCAGTACAATTACGTCCAAAAAATCTGGATGAATTCATAGGCCAGGAGCACTTAGTCGGGAAAGACAAACCACTTCGTGTTGCGATAGAAAAGAAACATCTCTTTTCGTTTATTCTCTGGGGTCCACCGGGTGTTGGAAAGACCACACTTGCACGTATTTATGCTGAAGCGCTTAACGCTGAGTATCACGAACTTTCTGCAGTTTCAGCGGGGAAAGATGATATCAGGCAGATAGTAGAAAAAGGTGGAGACCTGTTCGGTCCTCGAATTTTATTTTTAGATGAGATACATCGCTTTAATAAAGCACAGCAGGATTATCTTTTGCCATTTGTTGAGACCGGCAAACTCACTTTAATTGGAGCAACTACCGAGAACCCAAGCTTCGAAGTTATTCCTGCACTTTTATCTCGTGCACGAGTATTTGTATTAAATGAGTTGTCTGACGAAGAAATGAAGCAGATTATTTCTCGCTCTCGGTATGAGATGGACAGTGACGCTGTCGACTGGCTCATATCACTTGCAGGCGGAGATGCGCGCCAAGCACTTGCGATGCTTGCCAATACAAAAAGTTTATATAAAGACATTACTGTAGAGAATTTAAAAAATACGCTTCAATCAAGTTTTCTTCGTTATGACAAGAAAGGCGAGGAACATTACAACACTATAAGTGCCTTTATTAAAAGTATGCGTAGTTCCCAGCCGGATGCGGCGCTTTACTACCTGGCGCGCATGATTACAGCAGGCGAGGATCCGAAGTTTATTGCGAGACGTATGGTAATCTTTGCTTCAGAAGATATAGGTATGAAAGATCCCATGGCGCTTGTAGTTGCGAATGAAGTATTTAAAGCAGTGGAAACAATTGGTCTTCCTGAATGCGGCATCAATCTCGCTCATGGCGTGGTCTATCTTGCAGAGGCAGGCAAAGAAAAGCGTGCGTACGAAGCGTACAACATGGCTCTCTCTGATGCGAAGAAGTATGGTAATCTTCCGATTCCGATGAGTATCCGAAATGCTCCGACACAGCTCATGAAAGACCTCGGTTATCACAAAGGGTATGAACGATATACCAAAAAAGATTTAATGCCGGAAAAACTTCAAGGTAGGAAATATTTAAAGGATGAAGAAAAATAAATACTTGACATATATATTATACTAATGTATAATATATATTGCATTTATTTAACCACAGTAAGTAAGCCACTAGAAATTCCTCTAGTACATCTTTCTGTGGAAACACAGGAGATGCGCTATGAATGCAAGCGGCGAGTTTTGTTCAATCAACCAAGGCCGGTTCTTTCTCAAATTGTGGCGTGGAAGCTACAGCGAAAGTCACGAATCGTATGTGAGTTCTTCTGGTAAACGTGTCTCAAGCGATGAAGTAAAGTCGCTTGGGTTGCCTCTGTCCCAGTTTGAACGAGAATGCGGGACCGAACTTCGTGAAGTACAAGATGGTGACACCATCACATTCCACGATTCTAACGATTGGAGCGGTGGGCGCGAGTATGTTTTTACGCTCGTAAACATCGCAGAAAATTTCCGGCTACTGCTATTAGTCAAGTTATTTGGGCTGTCATTCTTTGAGTTTTGTCGTCTTCATTTCCCATACACCAAAAGTGAGTGGGACAAAGATGGCAGAATGAAAAAGTGTGATACCTGAGTTTCTTTCGCGCCCCATTGCAAAATGGCGGCGCTTTTGTTTTTTGAGCCAAAGGCAACCTCTATTCGCTGTCACTCATTCCGGTTTCGAAACCACTCGGTTTCGATTCTTCCTCCACGGGAAAACTAAACACGTTTTCCCGACCCCTTTCCTACTCTGGCTCAAAAAGAGCGAAGCCATTTGAGCCAGAGGCGAGGATCGAACTCGCGACCTCTTCGTTACGAGTGAAGTGCTCTACCAACTGAGCTACTCTGGCGATTGTGAGATTTTAGCATAAACTGTTCTAAAATAATAAAATCCCCTCTAACGGGGATTTTATTATCATAATAATATTTTCTATATCTTTTTTATCGTGATATTTCTCAAATTAATAGTATTATCAGTTTCAATATCTGGATTTCTGTACTGTCCAACCTTCATGTAGTGCTGGTATGCGTTTAACATGTTAGGTCCGGTGGTAGAAATAGTGGGACTTGTTGCGCCATCAAAGTACACCTTAACAGAACCGTTTTCTTTTTGTGACCACTTGACTACCATTCTTACCGTGTGCCATGTATTTTTTGTAATAGGAATCAGACCGCGCGGCACAATTCCTTTTTCGCTTCCGTCAATTCCTGTGGAAAGACTCAATTGATCTTTTCCATTAAGATATCCATAGCCAAAAATAATCGGAGCGCTATGTGCTGTGTACGTATCCCATGTTTCGCCCTTGTTTTTATCCGGTTGGTCATGCCAGTCTGCAAAGACCCACCAACGATTGCCGTTTGCCGCATCTGACTGGAAATTTTCCGGAATTCTAAACTGCCACGAGTATTCTACGGTATCTCCTTCTTTGTATGGATAATCAATTGATACTTCAGAACGAATGCCATTATTTTTCTTTGGCTGACCGCCGTATACGCGAAGTTTTAAGTACTCTTTCCCGGAGTCACTTGAAGTGGCTAGATTTTCTATGCCAGCTATTTCTATGTTTGCGTATGGAATTAAATCCGGTGCAACCGCGGTCTTAAGATAAGAAATTTCGAGTACTCGCAGGTCCGTACTGGATGTTTGATTTTCGACAGTAGGATTATTATTTATTTGATTGTCGCTACTTCCATTGCTTGTATCTTTCATCATTTTGGCAATAAGAAGTAGTACTACAATTCCAAGAACTATAAGCGCAAGCATTTTCAGTAGTTTTTTCATAAAAGTAGTATATCTCTTTTTATAGGTCAATATGCTATAGTTTTACTACAATATGTCAGAAGTCGACCAGGAAATTACGGACTTGGAAGCGCAGATGAATTCTGTTGGTTTTTGGAATGACAAGGAAAAAGCACAGGAAACGATTAAGAAAATTAAGGATTTGAAAGATAAGCGCGATGGTGTAAACGTGTTAGATAAAGGCGACGCGATTCTTACAATCCTAGCTGGAGCTGGGGGAGATGATTCTGAAGATTTCGCGCGGATACTTTTGGAAATGTATCAGAAATATATTGAGAGAAATAATTGGTCATACACCTTTGTGCATGACAACACGAATGATCATGGCGGCTATAGAAATGTTACGATAGAAATTTCTGGCAAAAATGCGTATGGAAATCTAAAAAATGAATCCGGGGTGCATCGCCTCGTACGCATCTCACCATTTAATGCACAAGCCAAGCGACACACTTCATTTGCGCTTGTGGAAATTCTTCCGGTGCTTCCTCCTGCGCAAAAAATGGTCATGAATCCAGACGATATTCGTATCGAAACATCCCGTGCTGGTGGTCCAGGTGGGCAAAATGTGAACAAACGCGAAACTGCGGTACGCGTAGTGCATATTCCGACCAATATCGCAGTCCACGCTGCAACTGAACGAAGTCAGGAACAGAACAAACAAAAAGCGTTGGATATTTTGCAAGCGAAACTCTTTACGCTTGAAGAAGAAAAGAGAAAAGCAGAACTTGAAGGCAGACAGCTCGCCAAGACCACAGAAATAGAATGGGGGAATCAAATCCGCTCGTATGTGCTTCATCCATATAAAATGATCAAGGATCATCGCACTGATGTTGAAACTTCAAATATTGAAGATGTATTAGAAAAAGGGAATCTCGATGTATTTATCGAAGCAGAAAGAAGCCTATAACTAAGAGTTTTTTTATGCACAACCATGGATTTCAAGTGTGCTAAACTAAATACATGCTTTATTTCGACCGAGTTACTAAAGAATACGAGAATGGCGCGAAAGTCTTGGAAGATATTTCTCTTACGGTAAATCAGGGTGAACTTGTCTCAATAGTAGGTCATTCAGGAGCAGGGAAAACCACGCTCATCAAACTGCTTTTAGCAGAAGAGAAACCCACCGAAGGCACTGTCTCATTCCAATCAGAAAATATTCATCGCTTAAAAGGCAGTCGGATGACAAATTACCGTCGTAAGGTAGGAGTTGTATTCCAGGATTTCCGTCTTATTCCAAACAAGACTGCATATGAAAATGTGGCCTTTGCCATGGAAGCAGCAGGGAAACATGATCACGAAATCGAACAAGATGTGCCGCATGTACTAGACCTTGTGGATCTTCGCGATAAAATGAATCACTTTCCTCATCAGCTTTCTGGCGGGGAGCAGCAGCGTGTGGCAATTGCCCGCGCGATTATCAATCGTCCGGAAATTATCATTGCAGACGAACCGACTGGAAACTTGGATCCGATTAATACCTATGATATCGTTCAGATTTTGAAAAAGATTAATGACCTTGGAACTACGGTGATTTTGACCACCCACAATAAAGGTATTGTGGACAACTTAGGTCGTCGCGTGATCACTATGGAAAACGGACGCATTATACGTGACGCTAAGTCTGGTAAATTTTCTCTATAAATTGATATGAAAGGAACGCTTTTTAAACGAATCATAGCAGCAGGCTTCACAGGATTCTATCGTAATCGTACGGTTTCGCTTTCTTCTATTTTTATACTTACGATCACGCTTTCGATTATCGCTTCTTTCTTCTTTTTCAGGTCTATTTTTAATTTCACACTTGATCAGCTTACCTCACGCGTAGATGTGCGTATGTACTTTACAGTTGACGCTACCGAAGCGCAGATAGGGGAAGTAAAAGCCAAACTTCTTGGGCTTCCACAAGTGCAGTCAGTTGCATATACCTCTCGCGAACAAGCACTTGCCGAATTCCGCGAGCGCCACAGTGGGGATCAGCTTACCTTACAAGCACTTGATGAATTGGGAAACAATCCTTTCGGTGGATCGCTTTCGATCATTGCTAAAGATCCGACTCAATATGAAGCGATTGCAAATTCTATATCTTCTGGCGCCCAATTTTTAGGTGAAAACTCAAGCGTGGTAGATAAAGTGAATTACTATCAATTGAAAGATAGTATTGATAAATTAAATCAAATCATCAAATGGGTAAATACTGTTGGCTTCTGGCTTTCCATGATATTTATCTTGATGAGTTGCATGATCGTGTACAATACAATTCGCTTGGCGATCTTTGTGTATCGAGATGAAATAGCCGTTATGAAATTGGTGGGTGCATCAAACATGTATATCCGCGGTCCGTTTATCGTAGAAGCGATTTTGTACGGACTAGTGGCGACAATTATCACACTTGTCATGATGTATCCCGCAACTGTGTGGATCACAAAGAAGACTGTGATCTTCTTTGAAGGTATGAATTTGAACGCTTACTATCTAGCACATGTGCTTCAACTGGCTGGAATATTGCTTGCTTCAGGAATTATTCTTGCAGTAATATCTTCGTTATTGGCAGTAAGGAAATATTTGAAAGTGTAATTTTTCAATTAAAAGTCGTACGCAGTAGTAATACACCTTTTGATATACTGTTTCTATGACTCAAAAAGAGGCACTCTCTATTCTTAAACTTGGATATACTACATTTCTCACTGGTGCTGCGGGATCAGGTAAAAGTTATGTCTTAAGGGAATATATTCAATATCTTCGTGAGCATCGCATCCCGCATGCGGTCACCGCTTCGACGGGAATTGCTTCCACCCATATTGGCGGACAGACTATTCACTCATGGAGTGGACTTGGCGTACGAGACTACCTGGCAGCACATGATCGCGAAGCACTTTTTGAAAAGCAACCGGTGTATAAAAAATGGAATGATACTCATGTATTAATCATTGATGAGATCTCCATGCTTTCAGCACATTTTGTGGATATGCTAAACGAGCTCGGGAAGCATATGAGAAGGAGTGATGCTCCGTTTGGCGGGTTGCAAGTAATTTTCTGCGGGGACTTTTTCCAACTTCCACCTATTGTGCGAGGTGAGATGATGCAAACCATGACAACCGCGAATGTGTTTGCTTACAGCGCGCATGCATGGAAAGAAGCGAAGCCGGTGATTTGTTACCTGACTGAACAGCACAGACAAGAAGATGATACGTTGACTGCGATCTTGCATGAGATAAGGCGTGGAGATGTAACAGAATTTACTTGGGAAGCGCTAGAGCAGGCACATACATCGCCAAAAGAAGAACATAGTACGAAACTCTATACGCATAATATCGATGTGGATGAGATTAACCGCAAGGAATTTGAAAAAATAAAAGGAGAAATGCGGCAGTTCGATATGATCACACGAGGAAGTGCGAAGAATGTCGCGATGCTTAAAAATAATTGCCTCGCAGATGAAGAACTCAGACTCAAAGTCGGAGCACGCGTGATGTGTATTAAGAATGATCCGGAAAGAAAATTTGTGAACGGTTCTATCGGAGAAGTTGTCTCATTTGATCTTGAAGGTGCGCCAGTTGTGGAACTTATGAATGGCAAGAAAGTAAAGATAAAGGCAGATACTTGGAGAATAGAAGATGATGGTAAGGTGAAGGCTGAACTCACCCAACTGCCGCTTCGTTTGGCATGGGCAATCACTATCCATAAGTCCCAAGGAATGACCCTTGATGGGGCAGAAATTGACCTAAGTAAGACGTTTACGCCAGGGATGGGGTATGTGGCACTTTCACGCCTGAAGAGCATAGATGGTCTTCATTTAAAAGGTATTTCGCAGAATGCGCTTTTGGTGAGTGAGGATGTTCAGAAGATGGATGAAGTGTTCCAAAAGAAGTCCGATCAGGCGATTGATGCCATTTTGAAATATGACGAAGCGCAGTTGGAAGAGAAGCATAAAGCGTTTATCGCAAAAGTCGGTGGAAGCATAGAGAAACTTGATAAGGAGCTAATTGAGCTTGAGGAAAAGCGTACGACGTTTGAGGACACGAAAGAATTGCTTGCGAAAAAATTAACGCTTAAGGAAATCGCAGAAAAGCGCGGGCTTACCGTGGACACCATTATTGGACATATCGAAAAACTTGTTGAAGCAGGTGAAGAGATAAAGATTGATTATCTTATGCCAAAGAAAAAAGATTTGGAGAAGATTAAAGAAGCTTTTAAGAAAAATAAAGACATGAAGCTCACCCCAACATTTGATGCCTTAAAGGGGATATATGATTATCATATGCTCCGTATTGTGAGAGCGGGTATGAAAGCTAACTCCTAACGTTCTATTTTGCCTTTGGATTGTTTTCAAATATTCCAAACGTATTTCCTTCAGTGTCTTTATAGTATGCAACCCACGCCATACCGGGAATCGCGAATTTTGGCATCGCTTCAGTGCCTCCGGCCTCAGTTATTTTTGTTATGTATTCATCGACACTAGGCACGTCCATGGTGATCACAGCACCCATGATCGCTTGTGTATCTTCTTTAGGGCACGGACGATTGAGCATCCCGCCGTTTATTCCCATCTGTTCCTTGGATCCAGTTTCTATCGTCCAATAATCAGTAGGGCTATCTTCAAATTGTGTAAACTTCCATTTGAAAACATCCCTATAAAACTTCATCGCACGCTGTGCGTCGTCCACATGAATTTCAAAATGTATTGGTCGTAACATAGGTTGTTTATAGTTAATGGTTAATTGCGAATAGTTTAGAACAGTGCAACCTACATGACGATACGTAACAATTTTTCTTACTCTAGTAAGTGTAGCAATAAAAAACGCAGCCCGAAGGCTGCAGGGATCATTTCGCCGGTATTGGCACTTTTGTGGTTACAGGGCCGCTTTTCTCTTCTGATGCTTTGGGTACATCAGGCATCAGACCGGTTGGAAGTCGAGTTACAGGATGCACACACGCATAACAAGGCCTTTTGCCAAAGCTTTTTCCGAACACGCCATGTGCGTCGTCAAATTCTTTGTCTCCTTTACATAGAGTACACTTCATGATTTTCTCTCCTAGTGATGTTGCGGAGGATCGTACAACTTATTTAGAAGTATAGAGGACGATCTTAAGTATGTAAGGGGATAACTTTACGCCGTGTCTTTACTTTTTCGGATATTTCCCAGATAATCCTCGAGATAGTAGAGCGAGAAAATCCCAAGAAGTATAAGCAGAGTCAAAAGAGTGACCATATGTCCTAGGTCGTTTATTCTTTTTTCTACTTCTATCATATTTCTGCCCGATACTACGAAGTAACCAGAAGTATTCGCGACTGGGCGTAGTACAAGAGCGATTCGTGTAGTAGAATTTGGCTGCCATGTTACGTGATTTTCCCCGTATACTTTTGCATACGCAAATACACCAAGAGGTGGTTTTGGTGTTGAACTCCCGATTGTCGCGCTTGATTCCAAAGGGTTTCCATCTTTGTCATAGATAGCGATAAAGGTTGAAAGGCTCTTGGTTGCATCAAATGGCGCGTTTCTGCCCACAATTTGTGTAGGTGTTATCCCGGCGATGAGAGCACTTTCCATATCACGTACAAGCTGTACTTGAGGATCGTTTAATGATTGGCGATAGATTTGCTGCGAAGAAGCATATATCAAAATAGCAAGAGAAATAATGGTAGCACCAATGGGTAGAAAGCGAAGAAAAGTATTAGATATGTTTTTCATATATGATAAGTATATCAAGAAAAAAGAAAGGAGCGCGCCTACGGCGCGCTCCTTTCTTCAATTAGTAACCATTACCTAGAAACTAACAGCAATCTATGAAAGGTGAGCAGAAACAAGCTTGGTCATTTCAAACATGTTCACAGTGTGCTTGCCGCCGAAGATTTTCTTCAAAGGTTCATCAGCATTGATATTACGCTTATTGGTAGGATCCTGAAGATTATTCTTCTTGATGTACTCCCAAAGCTTTTTAACAACTTCGCCTCGAGACATAGGTCCCTTACCAACGACTACCGCTAGGTCTTCGCTAATAGTCATCGGCTTCATTAATGCAGAATTTGGATTTGGCATATATTTTAGTTATCTGGCAAGTATACCATTATATTCCATTTTGTGCTTGTGAAAGTGGATAACATAGTAATCTAGACAATAGATAGCTTCCTAGTAAAGACATTATAAGAATGTTATTAACATAGGTAAACTTAGCTCGCCTTGCTACAATCATAGTATATCAAATGATACAACCTGCTTATTTGTTCTTGCTTCGCAACAGAAAATTAATTTCAAAAATAATTTTCGTATGGATTATAATTTTTTATGCAATTTACTTTGTAAATCCAGAGATCCGAAAATACATAACAAGCAGTGTGGTAAATACTTCTCAATTTTCCCTGCGGTCCGCACTTGATGCTGATCTAAATTATTTTACTAAGGAAGGGGATTCGCTCGCGAGTTCTTCAGTCCTTAAGGATGAATTGAAGAAACATGATAGTTATAGTATTTTAAAAATACTTACAGAGCAAAAGGAACAAAAGCATTTGAATTTGCTCACCATTACCGACAGTCAGGGTTTTGTTATAACTCGCGCAAGCGCTGCACTTCCTAGGAATGATAATGTATTTTTAAGCAGCGTACCAGGAAGAATCGTAATTGGTGGCAAACACATAAGCGGCTATTTTGAGGGTGTGGTCAATCCTATGAATGTGTATATGATTACAGGTCGCCCGATTTTGGATGCCGATAACACTGTGCTTGGTGCACTCTTTGTGAGTAACTCACTGGATGATACATATGCTAAGTTGTTGTCTGAAAAGAATCGTGTCTCTGGAAGTGAAGTGGTGTTTTATAATAAACAGCACGGGATAGCGGGGTCGTCTTTCGATGCTACTAGTTCGAAAGCTTTGCAGGCATATTTTGGTTTGGGTAGTTCCTGGATAAAAAATAGTGAATCTGACAGGCTGTTTACCATCAATAATAAATTTTATCTGCTTAGAAATATTCCTCTAAGCGAGCAGACTGGTGTATTGTTGTTTGTGCCAATATTTACAGAAGTGAGAATCGCGTTGGGATTGGTGGCTATTTTCCTATTTGGAGTATTTACTATACATACTATAGTTAGGCGTATTAGAAAAGGAGAAAAACATGAAGCGTGGATTTATGCAGTTACCGGTACTGCTGTCATGGTAGTAGCATTTCTTACGGGGTTATACATCTATAAAACAGTAACATATGGAGCAATCACCCTTACACGACCGGAACAGGCAATTTATAATTCAGTTCTACGCTTTAGCCCGGATTCGGGACCTTTCAGTAAAGACAGCGATCAATTTATTTCTGTCATTGTAGATACGGGAGGAGAATCGGTAAACGCCATTCAAATAAATGTTACCTACAATCCAGATGAACTGGAAATCTATAGTCTGGATGATTCTAGCTCCGTGTGTGATTACATTATAGAAAAAGTAATCAATAACAAAGAAGGATCTTTGAAATTCTCTTGTGCGATTATTCACACAGCAAACAATACACACAATAGCACTGTGGTGCGTCTCCTTATTCATCCTAAAGTTACAGGTTTGGTGTCACTTCATTTTGCTAATGGAACAAGTGTAAAGGCAAATGATGGGCTTGGCACAGAAGTGTTGCGACAAACAATCGATGCAAGTTATATATTTTTGGATAAGATAGAATCATTGATCAATAAGCAAGAAAGCAGTACTCCAGGGAAAGTGATTGTATACTCTATGACTCATCCAAACACTGAACGATGGTATACAAATCCAAATATACAAATGGTCTGGAGTTCTAAAATAGGAATTATTAATAGATATGCACTTACCAAGGATGCGCCAGGGACATTGAAGGACACGTATAGTACTACTACAGCAAGTTCAATCGTAGTTACTGCTCCTACAGATGGCATTTATTATTTTAATGTGGCCGAAGAAATCAAGGGAAAACTTGGCGCAGTGACTAGCTTACCGATACATATTGATATGTCTGCACCAGAGAAAGTTACATTATCCGCGAGCGAGACGCAGATTTCACACGGGAGTACTGTGCGATTTATGGTGGATGCTACAGATATTACAAGTGGGGTAGCATCAGGATATTATGTAAGAGTTGACGATCACCTTCTCTACCCAGTAAAAGGAGTTACCTATATGCCATTTCCAGAAAAAGGCACATTTGCTGTTACTGCTAGAGTATTTGATAAAGCTGGAAATTGGAGTGAGTCAACACAGACAATTACTGTGAAGTAATTAAGGAAACAGAGTGTGTTCTTTAGTTGGTAGTGAGATTGCATCTATTATCTGCTTCAGTTCGGTTTTTATTTTCTCACTATCACTTGCAGTAAATTCTTGTATAGTGCCTGTCGGATAATTTGCAAATTGTGTTTGTCCGATTCTCGTCTCAAATTCATAACATGTATTTTTATCATGAATGTACAGACGATAGAGCGAGCCAGAAGCCATGTGCCCAGCAGCCGCATCTCCTACATTTGAAAAGACAGAGGTAGAATAACTATTTGCAACGTTAGTTTTATTTGGCAAAGTGTTCGCATCAAATCCGGAAGGTGGGGTATTGAGACATTGTTTTTCTTTCGCTAGATCTACACGTTTTTGTACTCTTATACCAGCGCTTTCAAAATTGGTTCCATGATATGCCGCGCCTTTGTAATACAAACAGTATCCAAACCCTTCGTCACATGGTGGTATATATGATGTTACAAGGATTTGTGTTTTATTAGTTGCTAGACCAAAGTCACTGGATGGGTAGTTAATGACAATAGTACCGTCGGAGATATTTTGATCAAGCGTGAGCGTGTCAGTGTGGAGATTAGTACTAGAAGCAGTGTTGGCCGTAGTTGGTGTTGAATTAAATAGTTCGCTTCCTCGAATGTAGACCAATCCAATAATAAAAATAATTGCAATAGCAATGCCACTAAAAAGCATATGTCGTGATTTCATAATACTGATGACGTAAGATGCACAATGATTCTTACTTATAATGACAGTATAGTCTATCTCGAAATATAGGCCAAAAGGAGGGTTGATACTATATCTCCAGCAAATAAGTATGGCGCTATTTTCTTAAATGGATAGCCACTCACTGCAAGTGTGACTAAAATTACATCATTTGGTATAGGAGCAAATGCACTATACAAAAAAATAAACACGTACACGGCCCAGTCTGGTGCTCGCTTCACCCATGTTTTAATAAATGTAGTTATTTTTGACCAATGCTTATCTATCACATGTGTTCCTTTACTTACTACGAAATAAAATGCAAAGTCACTAATACACAGTCCTATTCCTCCAACGATTCCTAAAATAAAAAAGTTAGCACCGCCATGGGAAAGTGCAGCGATTGAGACATAAAATGTTGCGCCAGAAATAGATGAGAATCCACAAATAACTGCGAGAATAAACGCCACTAAATAGGAGTTCTGTACTCCGATTTTATCTACGATCTCAGTAGGGGAAATATATTTAAAAAATATTGCCCACCCAATAACGATAAGCAGGATAAGTATGAATGGTCCGTAAAATTTGAGCCAGTGTTTCATTATGGTTGTTGCAGCTATAATTTGATACTTTCTTACTATAGTGACGCTAGGTAGTGCGATTTATTACATCATAACCATAGTGCGTATGCTTGAAACTAGTATATTTTTGCTGTCAGCTATATTGTTACTTTCCGTAGTAGGTAATCAGCGCTTTGATGCCTGCCAAATTTTGCTCCCATTCAACTGTCTCGTGAGTCTTTAATTCAACTGTTATTGCGGGAATGTTAATGGAAGCAAGCCAGTCTTCAGACGCACCTGTTGTTTGATAGGCATTAAATGTCTTAATGGCAGGATATCCTGATGCTTTTGCATAGACGTTCATAACAGAAAGCGTTTCCAGAAGAATGCCAGCTTCACATTGTGAAGCAAACACGCCATTGGCTTGGCTATGCCAAAAAACTGCAGCAATAGGGTGCTGTTTGATCATTAAGTTCCGTATCGCTTGTGCCTCAGGTTCAGAAAAGGGTGCTGTACCGGCAGATACTATTTTTGTTTGCCATGTGCTTTTAGGTTTCCATTTGCAATCAAAATTACGATTGAGATCTACCTCATGTGCATTAAAACGGGCGTTAGTGAGAACTATTTTGTCAGTTGAAACATCTTTACTCGCAAAGCGACCTTCTTTATTCGTTACTTTAAATATTGCATCTGGATTTGCCGAAGGGACTACTGTAATAGTAAGGTTTTTCGGGACGACAGTTGGGTTAGCTTTTAGATAATCCATAAGTTGATATGCTACAAGCACTGAATTCCATTCATAGCCACCATGAATACCTCCAACAAATACTAAATGAGTCGCTCCTACTCCATAGGAATAGCTTTCAATCTTCCTGCCTTCTACTGAAGTTCCTATTACTTCAACTTTCGGAGTAGCTGTTACTTCCTTTTCTACTACTGGCGGGACCGTGGGTTGGGGAACCTCTTTTTTAGTCCATAGAATCCAAACAACAATTACAAGTGTCCCGAGTGAGATACTTGTAATTGCAAGAATCTTTTTCGCTGAAAGTGAAAACATTATTTCGCGTAATACTTAAGCAGTGCTTCAATACCAGCTTGATTTTTGGTCCACTCAGTATCATTGTGAGTAGTAAGAAGAATACTAATAGCAGGAATACTTTGCTTTGCAAGCCAATTTACCATATCGCCCGTTGTGGCATAGAAATCAAAGCTTTGATGTGCCGTGTAGCCAGATGCGTCTGCAAAAACCTTGGTGATTTTATTTGTCTCTTTTGATACACCATTGTGACAGCTTGATGCAAATACTCCTCCACCTGAACTGTACCAAACCACTACTGCAGTTGGTGTATTCTTTTCAACATAATTTTTTATTGCCTGACTTTCAGGCTCAGAGAAAGCCGCGGTACCGCCACTTACTGTTTTTGTTTGCCAGGTTGCTTTTGCTTTCCAGTCACAGTCAAAATTTCTATTGAGATCTACATTGTTTGCATTGAATCGGCCAGAGATGACAACACTTTCTATTGTAGATACATCCGAAGCCGCGAATCTCTCCGTGCTTGTCCCAACAACTTTACTCAATCCATCAGGATTCAATACAGGGATGACAGTAACTTTCAGATTTTTTGGAATACTAGTTGGATTAGCTTTAAGATAATCCATAAGCTGATATGCCACTAAACTTGTATTCCACTCATAGCCCCCATGAATACCTCCAATAAAGAGTAGCTCATCAGTTCCATTACCAAAATGATATGCGGTAATGTTATTTCCGGATACTGAAGTTCCAAGTATAGTCTGTGTCGTATCAGGCTTTACTTGTGGTACTGTTTCTTGCGTCTGTGTAGTAGTCGCGTTAGTAGTTGTTACTGCCGGGGTTACCGGTAGAGAGGGTTTCTTTAGAAACATATAAACGCCTCCACCAATTGCTGCTAAAACTAATAATGGAATAAGTATGTTTTTCATCACTTCAGTGTACCACTTTGTGAGGAAATGTACTTTTTCTTTAATTATCAAACTTTAATTATCAAACGTAGCTATCAAATATGCGTCAATATCACGTTGATCCATGCTATAAAAATTCAAATTCATGTTATGGAGGTAGGTGGCAAGCTTTATTCCGACAAATCTCCAGTGCCAAGGTTCGTAGACATAGTAACCATTTCCTTTCGGGTAGGAAAGAATGAATCCATAACGGTATGCATTGTCAGCAAGCCATTGATATGACTGTGTTTTGTCAAAACCATCAAGTCGGCCTTTTAGATCAGGAGTAGTGAAATCGACTGTCGTACCTAATTGGTGTTCGGAATAACCTTGTTCAGCAGAGAAAGCGTTTGCAGTGCCCGCCCCGTATACGAAAGAATAGTTGGATTTAATTGATTTTTGCTCGGCGTATGATCTGTAACCAGATTTTACTTGAAGTGCTACTCCATTTGCGCGAGCTGCATCAATTAGATTTTTCAAAAATGGCCAAGACTCAGAAAGAAATTGTTCTGATCGCGACGTACTAAAAACATATTCAGTGGGCAACACAGTGAGATGCGCTGGTGTATAGTTTTCATTCATAAAATATACCTTGGAGTATTTTTTAAGAATTTGAGGGTCAATCTGTGAAAGCTTCTGAAGCGTACCTACAGTACCAGCCACACCACCCACTTGGAATTTAACATTTTCAAGATTTTGCTGAGTACTAGTAATAGTGTCAGAAACTGCCAATTTTAAATTGAGGAAGTTTTGTGCAAGTTCGTTGGTATTTGCGGTAAAGGTAAGGGTGGTAGATGCCAATTCGCTCCTTAATGAAGTTACCTTTTTTGTAAGGGTATAGATTTGATAATATCCATAACCAAGTATTCCACCCAGACCAACTAGTAATGCAGTAGTGAAAGGCTTCATAGTGAAGTTTGTGTAATTTTAGATTGAAACATATAGAAAGTATAACATTAGTCTACTAGTTTTTTATGGATATCTCCTTGTCTTTTTCAATATTGTTCGTATACTGAGGTTATAGAACATTTGTTCTATAACCTATGCTTTTCCCAACATTATTTGATAAACACTTACGGAAGCCCAAGAATATCATCCCGCACGGCGGCGAGACTGTTTATTATGGCGAAGTTTTTGACGAGGAGGATGCCGACAGATTGTATGAGTTACTTCTCAGAGAGACACCGTGGAGGAAAGACGAGTGGGTTATTTATAATAAGATTTATCTTACACCGCGAAAAGTTGCGTGGTACTCAATTAAAAGAGGTGGTGTACCTAGAGAGCTTAGTAAGATGAAAAAACTAGTAGAGTCCTACACTGGTGTTACCTATAACCATGTACTTCTTAATTTATACGAGAACGGGGAGATCGGACTTGGATGGCATAGTGACAAAGAAAGCTGGGAAGAAAACAGCAGCATCGCATCAGTTTCTCTGGGAGCTGAAAGGCGATTTGATTTTCGACATGTGGAAACAAAGGAAACTATCTCCATGGTGCTTGAACATGGAAGCCTACTTGTGATGCAGGGTCTTCTTCAGAACTATTGGAAACATCATTTACCAAAGTGTAAACATGTAAAGCACCCAAGAATAAATCTTACCTTTAGGAAATAAACACTTTATATTTAAAAAAATATAAGTAAGGAATGAAACAATTTTATTTTTTTCGCATGTCTACCCAAAGAACCAATACTACTAAAGCTAAAAAGATCGCCACATTTAGCCAGTTCTGTTTTTGAACAGCTTCCACAAGAACAGGAGCGATAAGAATTATCATTATTGCTAATACTGCTGGGCTTGGTGATTTTAAGTTTTGCATACTTATAGTATAGTCTTTTTTGGCTAAACATGTGCGAGTAATGTAGCTACCCAACAGTGCCTGTCTTAACATCTCCTGCTCTTTTGTAGCTGGCGAAGATTACACCATTATAGAAAGATTTGTTAAAATAATAATACTAATAAAATAATACATCAACTATGACATCAAAAAATCCAAAAAATATCGTTTGTCTAATGTTTGATAAGAATGCCGAGGATGCGGCCAACTTTTACGCTGCTACCTTTCCTGAAAGTTCGGTAACTGCTGTTCACAATGCTCCTAGTGATTTCCCCAGTGGTAAGGAGGGCGATGTGCTAACAGTAGAGTTCACTGTCTGTGGGATACCATGTATTGGTGTGAACGGCGGCCCATTCTTTAAGCACACTCAAGCATTTTCTTTTCAGATAACAACAGAAGACCAAGAAGAAACGGATCGTTATTGGAATGCGATTATTGAAAATGGCGGTGAGGAGAGTCAATGTGGTTGGTGTACTGATCGCTGGGGAATCTCCTGGCAAATCACTCCACGGACACTGACCGAGGCTATGGTAGCCGGTGGTGCTGAAGCAAAGAGAGCATTTGAAGCGATGATGACAATGAGAAAAATTGACGTCGCCGCTATTGATAGAGCTCGAAGGGGTTAAGTCGTCACTATTGGAAAGACAAGAAGTGTCTACATCTGTCGCGCTTCCATGATCTCAATAGTTGCATCTGGAATACCGAAATGTGGGTGGTTTTTGAAAATTTCAGCTACTGCTTCTGCAGATTCACCTTGAGCGTATGAAGAAAGCATCATATCATTTTTAACATCTTCTACACCAGACGCACTCACGCGCTTAGTCTTGCCCAAGGCTATAGTATTGAGCACGGTGTCTTTGTGTGCTGCCATCCATGTATCCCAATCCGCCTTCATTTTTGCTTCCTCTTCTTTACGCTCAGCTTCCGGTTTTTTCATCCACGCTTCTATAGTTGATGCCGGCGCCATATATATAACTGTGAAATTTTTCATATAGTTTTATTTAGTATGTCATATTAAATACACTTTTATAAGTACGTTTAGTATGACGATGCGGGGAGGGATTTGCTTACTGGGAGAGGGGAGGAGGAACTTTTCTTACCTCTTCTGTGCCTCAATAGCAATCCAGAATCCTAAACCTCTATCCTCCACGTTCTCGCTACCATAACCAAAGTTTTTAGTACTTAGTATTTCAAAACCAGCTTTTTCAAGTGAACTAATGATGTCTTCTTTTGTATGCAAGAAGAATACGTTACGAGCCATTTTGCCTGTAGGTAATTTTACAGCTCCATCCAGCTTCTTACCCTCTTTAGTTCCTGTAAAAAGAGACTCCCAAGCGTCATGAGTTTCTGGGTTGGAAGTAATAATTAAAACTTTCCCTTCTAGTCTTAAAACTCGTGAAAGTTCCTTATGTGCATCGTCCAGGTTTTCAACATGAAACCAAACACCAACTGAAAATGCTCCGTCCATACTTCCATCTTCTAATGGAAGTTCATACGAAGACCCTTTAATGAATTTCTTTTGAGGATACAACTCAGACGCTCTGTCGATAAGAGCCTGTGATGGTTCAACGCCAATATATTCAGTTTCAATGAATGGAGAACATACACCTTGTCCGGCACCCACTTCTAAAACTTTATCTAGATGATTTTCATTCACCCAATCAGTGATCATCGGGTACACTTCCTTTTCTCGAGCTCCCCCCTTTTCAGTTTCGATTGCATCAATCCATTCTTGTGCTATCTTTGAATCCTTAAATGGATTATCTTCTCGTATTTGTGTTGTCATGACGACAAGTATATCAGCTGGGGAACAGGGACTCGAACCCCAATACCATCCTCCAGAGGGATGTGTCCTACCATTAGACGATTCCCCAATTTTTTTATTTATATTTCTCGGCCAAATATTGTATATAACACTAATACTTGTAGCAAAATACTACCACAAAATATGTCCTTGTTCAATGCTTTGGTACACTCTATTTTATGTATTTCGTCTATATTCTTGAATGTGCAGATTCGACTTTGTATATCGGTTCTACCAATAATCTTGAGAAAAGAATGAGGGCACATAATGAACTCAAATCAGGTGCGCACTATACCAAAATAAGGCGTCCAGTAGTTTTAAAGTATAAAGAAGAAGGACCTAGTCTTTCTGAAGCACTCAAAAGAGAAATTGAATTAAAAAAATTGAAAAGAGAAGACAAGTTGGCATTATTTAAATAAGACGTACATTGGTATACTCATTTCTATGAATAAAAATAATTTTGGTGTAGGGATTGGTCTTGGTGTAGCACTCGGAGCAGCGCTGGGAGTGGCACTGGGGAATATAGCCCTAGGAGTAGCAATTGGAGTAGGATTGGGTGTGGTCTACGGGGCTATGGCAAATGGCAGAAATAATAAGAAATAAACTACCAGCTTTTTCCATCCACAGGAGTAAGAGTAAGTGTAGAGAGATCCACGTCTTTGAGTGCACGGACATTAATCGCTATTGCAGTTTTTCCTTCTTTATCTTTACCACGAGCAAACGATTCTACTCCACAGATACTGCAAAAGAGATGGTCAATCACGTTTTTATTGAAATGATACACGCTTAATGTACTCTCATCGGTTAAAAGCTTAAATTGTTCTGGCTCTACAAAAGTGAGCACCAATCCTTTGATGGCACAATGCGAACAGTTACATGTTATAACATTTGATAAATCTGTTTCCACTCCATATTTTGTGGCGCCGCAATGGCATCCTCCTGTGTATTTCATAGTATTTATAGTATATCCCATGTTATAGAATGTAGTAATAATGTAATATAAACCCTTTATAATTCGTCTCTTATAACACTATGAATAACAATACACGTGTAGTTTCTACGGTTCTTGTCGTTGCAGCTTTATTATTTATAGGTTATGTAGCATGGGAAAAGAAAGATGCTGATATAGTAAAAAATCTATCCGTAACAGGCACAGTATGTACTATGGAGGCAAAACTTTGCCCAGACGGAATATCGTACGTGGGGCGATCGGGTCCAAATTGCGAATTTGAAGCATGTCCGTCAGGAACTACCGCAACCACAACTCCTACTACCCCAGAAACAATGTTTACAATTGGGCTAAATAAAACTGGAAGCGGTCTCGATGTAAAGATAACTCCGCTTTCTATTGTGGAAGATAGTAGATGTCCAAGTAATGTTCAGTGTATCCAAGCTGGGACAGTAAAAGTAAAAGCATTGCTTGTAAGTGGTATGGGGACTTCAACAGAAATATTTGAGCTTGGTAAACCTATTACCACAGAATCAGAAACTATAACACTTATTGAAGTTACGCCAGTAAAAATATCTACCTCTAGTATTATTCTTTCACAGTATCAGTTTACTTTTAGAGTGTCTAAGCGATAATAAGTAGTACGATATACTTTTCGCATGTCTATGTTTAGCGAAAGAGTGATCAGATGCGCGCTTGCAATCCCGAAAGGAAGAGTGACAACGTATGGGAGAATAGCGCGCGCCGCCGGAGGCGGCGCGATGGCCTCACAATCTGTAACCGCAATCTTAGGAAAAGCATATATGGAAGGGGAAACTAAAATTCCATTCCACCGAATCGTATATGCTAATGGCAGTGTCTGGCTTGATGACGAACACGCAAAGAAGCGTTTGGAATTATATAAAAAAGAGGGAATAGAAGTAGATGAAAAGGGGAAGATAAAGGATTTTAAGGACATTGTATTTGAATACATCTAAAAAGTCTTGTAAAAGAAATGAATTGCAATTACTAAAGAACAGGAACATACTTAAAAGATATGAAACAATCAAATAATCTAGGTTCACTTATTATAGGGATTCTCGTTTTATTACTAGTCGTATGGGGGGTGTATCATTTTGTCGTCGAAAAACCAGTTACTACTACTGCAACTGCAACTTCAACTGATACTGGGTTAAGTACTAGTACAACAGGCACCAATGGTAATACTCCAGGTATTCCAGTTACAGGTACTCCTGGAAAGCCGAAGACACTGGAAACGTATACTAATGCTACCTATAAGTTCTCTATCAGCTATCCGAAGGAGCTAGCGACAGAGCCATTCTCAGCGTTCCATGCACTTTCAAGTGCGGACTGGAGAGTAAACGCTACATCGCTTAAGCGTGGAGTGCCTATCATTGAGATTCCTGTGATTAAGATTGACCAGGGAGTTACTGCAACTGGAAAGAAATTCCCATTATATTATGCAGCTGAAGTTCGTGTAGGAGTAAGTAATGATACCAAGCTATGTTATGCCACTGATGATGGTTATACCAAACAAGTAGTGACTAATGTCACCATTGATGGCGTGCCATGGAAAAAGTTTGCCTTCAGTACTGCTGCAACAATGCAATACGTTACAGGAAATAGCTTCCGTACGATACACAATAATAAATGTTATGTAGTGGAACAGATAAAAAATGGTTCAACCTACAAAGATCAGACTATGCAGCCTGGGTATGCACAAGCCGAACTAGATGCGTTCTATGACAAAACAACCGCGATTGTAAATACATTCCAGTTTACGAATTAAGAATATACTCAGTAATTGGAAAAGAGGAAAACAAAAACACACGCTTAGCGTGTGTTTTTGTTTTCCTCCGTGATACTATAATGTGATATGGATCAAGAACTAAAAAATATGTTTGATCAGCAGAATGTAAAGATCGACACTATTTATACTTCAGTGGAAAAAACGAGGAAGTATTTTAAAATAACGATGTGGATCACGATTCTTGCCGTACTTCTGCCGCTTATCGGGCTTTTGTTCGCTATTCCAAGCTTCCTAACTAACTACGTAGGAGGTATAAATAGCGCTTTGTAATATTCGTAGATTACAATAAAAAAGCCACCTCCCGACGAGGTGCTTTATCTAGATCTTCTTTCGAATTCAACCCCTAGGGCTTGGACATGTTGAGGCGGAGGTTCGCTGACACCTTGTGACTTGGCCAGAGTGTTGAAGAACCGATTGATAGAAAGCAGATACTCCAGACAGTACATGCCGTCTAGGTCAACAAGTTCAGAATCATTTGCCCGCTGATCCCAATTTTCAGGTTGTCGCTTATCGAATCGAAGACGTCTTTCCGCTCTTCGCAGGTCATGCGCCTCCTTTTCGATTCGACGCCTGTTTTCATCTTGCCGCCGCTCGTCCTCACTCCTTGGATCAGGAGAGAAGGTTTCAAATTCTTCTTTTGGAGAATTTCTGTTTTTCCGGAGCCTTCTTTTTTCCTTGATGATGAGAGCTGCTTGCTCGGTAGTGAGCCTAGCAAGCCTTATCCCAATTCCATCTAACCTCAGTATCGTTTCCAGAAGGGTGGTCGGTGGCTTGACGTTGGCGATTTTTTGGTCGTCAATGTTGTACTCGCTTAACCTCACGACCAACCAGTAGGGAATATTGGGGTGATGAATTCTGGCAACCTCGATATGGGCATCGAGATTGAGCCGCACTCTAGTTGTATCTGCTACCAAATCGATAGGATCTTCTCCTTCTCGTATTGCGACGTGGCGCTTAAGCATCGCTGTGTAGTGCAGCACATAGCTTATTTGGTGGCGACACAACTCGTCAGGTGTGATCTGACCGAAGAAGTTTCGAACATTTTGCCTCCCTATGGATCGAAGTACTTTTCTTTTCAGGCAAAGCACATTGGTAGCAAGGAGGCGGTAAAACTGCCTGGGGGTTATGGGTCTTGTATTAGAGAACGTTTGCATGGCAAACTCCTTTTCAATACTAGGGTTGCCCGACAATATATTTTTATTGCATGTCTGGTTACAGTTACATTTAGCATGCTCTGCCAGTAACTATACTATTTTGTCGGGGAAAAGGGAACCACTCTAGGAGAGTGCAGTAGCTAGTCACACATCTACTACCATTATTGGTGATACACTTCTTGATATTATGAGAGATGATGCGAAAAAGCTAAAAATTATTCTGACAAGAAAAATATTTGGAAACTCAAAAGCCAAGCAAATAACCAAGCGTACTTTTCATGATGTAAGAAAATCAAGTGTACATGGCAATATTCTTTCTCTTCGTGAACTTGAGAAAAATTTCTTTGCGTTTACCAAAAAATATAGGACGTTACTTACGGGTGCGACTTCGCTTTTACTCATAGTAATGCTTGTTATTACACTTTCTCCTAAGACGCTTGCTTCTACGGCGCTCTTTTATCCAAATGCATGTCTTGGCGGTTGGGAAAATGCTAAAAATGCAGAAGGGGTTATTGAAACTGAAAAAGAAATTCCTGTGTATGATACTAAAACTTCTGCAGTTCTAGGAGAAAATAAACAGACAGATTTATACTGTGGAGATTTTAAAGGGGAAATACCAGAATCTACAGAGCCAAAAAAACTTATAGTTAAAGTTGCTTGGCAAGTGGGGATAGCACCTAAGGATACAAATGTTACAAGTGAATCTTTTGCTTCTAGTACACAACAAATTTTAGATAAAGATGCATCAAGTACTCCGGACTTTACATTAATTGCTACAACTACTCCCCCTGATGAGGTTCATACTATAGAGCCCGCAACGCAATCAGGAGGTGGCACTATTCCTACAAAAGTAGAGGATCCGGTGAGTACTCCGCCGCCAGAAGTTCCTTCACCGCAAACAATGCGACCATTAAAAAATACGTATGCATATGGTTTTTTGGAATCATTATTTTCACATGCCTATGCAGAAGAGATTGCTGAAGCAACCAGCACTCAACCTAAGGTAGAGGTAATAGAATCAATAGCACCTGAAAGCGTGTTAGTTACCGGATCTTCAACTGAAATAGCACAAGCAACCACTACCGCTTCAAGCACAGAGATAGCTGATGTGAGCACCACTACTGCGACAACTACTGTTTCTATCGGTACTCCGATCTTTGAATTTTTGTATACGCTCGATGGAAGTACCTGGAAGCACTTAGGAGAAATACCTCTCTCTGAACTTTCTTCAACGCAATTTGAAATTCCGATAGAGGCAAGTTCTACCTGGGAAGATCTGTCTTTGCTTCAGATTCATATCAAGCGTTTACCAACAGTAGATACTGTTCCGACAATCTATCTGAATGGTCTTTCACTTGCAATAGAATATGACAAAGTTGAAGGAGTAAAACGAGACATTAAAATTACAAATATTAGCAATGATTCTCATGTCATCACTGCTAAAGAAGAAGTCGCAGATACAGTAACTACTCTTTTAGTTACCTCTTCTACCACGCAAGGTATGGCGATGTACAAGGGTGAAGAATTAGTATTCACATCTTCGATTAACGAAAATGGGGCAGCGTATGACATGAGCGCATATCCGTATGGCTCGTACACTCTTGTAGCAACAGACGATGAAAATTGGTGTGGAAACAAGACACTTCGGGAGTGTGTGCAAGATGCAGCTACCTTTAAAGGTAAAAGTAGTTTCAAAATTATACGCCCCCAATAAGTGGTGTATACTTAATCACAATGATTGTAAGACTATTATCGAAAAGTGCTGCTCAATTTCATAAAAAAATGAATTCGCAGTCAAGTTCTCGAATACTTAATGCCGTTCTCGGTCTTTTTTGTATTTTTATTCTTTGGAGCGTAGTGCATGCGGCAACTCCAAACCCTGGCCATCCATGGACAGAAGTTGGCGACGGGACATTCCAAGTAACCGGACCAACATCATTGCGAACCTATACATTACCGGATACAAATGCAAGTATCCTTACAAACTACAATCTCAATCAGGGAGATCTTCTGTATGCTGATGCAGCTTCATCTAGTGCAAGATTGCCAAAAGACACGAATGCAACTCGCTATCTTTCCAATACTGGAACGAATAATAATCCATTATGGGCACTCATCAACCTAGCGAATGGTGTTACCGGTATTCTTACTTCTGTTAATGGTGGTACAGGAAATGGTTTTACAAAATTTACTGGCCCAACTACTTCAGAAAAAACGTTTACTTTGCCAGATGCTTCAGCAAGTGTGCTTACGAGTGCAGCTGCGGTGACAGTCGGGCAAGGAGGAACTGGGCTTTCTAGCTTGACTTCAAATGGAGTGCTTATTGGAAACGCAGGATCCAACCCAACATTTGTAACTAATACTGTAGAAGGACAAGTGCTTACTGCAAGTAGTAGTGGTGCGTGGCTTGCCGACTATCCGAGCATTACTGCTTCTCCTCGTAGACTTATGGCGTTTTATAAAAATGCCGGTGCGGCAACATTTACTACGGTTGGGACTGCAGCCATACTCACGGTAAGTGCTACGTCTTCGAGCGCTGATGATTCATTTGGTGCATTTGAAAACGCGGCGACCGGACTTGCTGCCAATTCCGTATCCGGCGTTATTACTTCCAACTTCACGCAAGTGCGCCGAGCCTGGGAAATAGAATATTACACGGTCATAAAGACTGATCCGACTGCTATTACTTCGCTGCGCTATTGGGTTGGATTTTTTGGGGCAAATCCCGATAGTACCTCGACTACGACCACAAACATGATTGCATTTCGTTACGCAACAGATGCTGACGGAACTTCATTTTGGCGCGCAGTTACATGCGTCACTACATGTGCTACTGCTCCTAGCATCACAACGACAAGTGTCGCTATTGCAGCAAATACATTATATAAATTGCGCATTGTATGCAGAAACGTGGTACCAGATTGTAAATTTTATATTAATGATGTCTTAGCAGCCACACAAACAGTATCCCTTCCTGCCGCTTCCTCACTTCTAGGCTGGGGCAATAGAGTGACGACATTAAGTGGAGCAGTACGAAATATAAAAACATCCAGAATCAATGTGGCACATAACTACTAGTAAACATGCATACATTTTGCTTAGTGTAAGTTGGCTCCTTCTATTGCCCATAACCCGGGCAGATGCGGTATTATCATGTTCTGTTACGACCAATGTTGGTTGTGCTGGCACTCCAGTACTTCGCATGTCGAACGCATCAAATGCCCATGCCGAACTCGTGACACAATCTAACGCTGCGTATGCAGGTAATGTGATCTGTTGTACTGCAAGCCAGACACTTGGGACATCTTGCGCTGGTAATTTTGATATTGTCCTTAAACTTGCTTTAACCACCAACTCGCATGTTCAGCAGAAGACATTTTCTACCTATGCCAACAATGCTTGTATTTCTATCGTAAGCGGAGGGGTTTCAATTGGGTATCGTAATAGTGATTGCTCAGGATACGACACTATGCTTGGGTCAATGACCGCGACTGATAATTCTCATGTTGGATCGTCTACTGCTCACACAATGAAGATATGCGGAAGCGAAGCTGCGACCGTAACGCCTCAAGTACTTTCTATTTCTATTTCTGATAATTCAATCGGTTTCGGATCATTAAGTTCGGCTGCCGCTCGTTTTGCCACAGGGGACACCCTGGGAAATGCTTCTGAAATAGAAGCTCATAATGTGAAAGTTATGACTAACGCCGCCTTTGGGTATACCGTAGTAGTGCAAGGACCCACGCTTACTGCTGGCGCGTACACCGTTACTGCGATTGGAGGTACCAACACTACTTCTTCAGTTGGTAGCGAACAGTTTGGTCTGAGAGCTGTCGCTACAGGTGGCATCGGAGTTGTTGCTTCACCTTATACAGCAGCAGGATTTGCATATGTAGGAACTGCGACAACCACAAGTCTGATCGCAAGCGCAAGCTCTGGCGATAGTGCCACAACTACATATTCTTTTAGATATATCGCAAATATTTCCCCAACGACTGAAACTGGATCATACGCATCTAATCTGGTGTACACAGTCACTGCAAATTTTTAATTCTTCTATGTGAAATAGACTAGCGAATTCTTATCCCCACCTACTTTGGCGTAAAGAGATTATACTTAGCGCAGATATTATATTAATAAATCCATTTGTGTTTATGAAAAAAAATAAACTGTTTACTTTTACGGGCAGAGCAGCAAGCTTGATTCTCACCTTGGCACTTCTCACAAGTGCAGTTCCTGTTTCGTTTGTACACGCAGCTGCACTTACGACACTTTCAGATACAATGTCATCGCTTAAGATAAGCACTGTTTCAAACCATGATATTTTGTTTACAACTCCTACTGGAATTACAACAGGACAGACAATAACGGTTACATTCCCAGGGTCCTCATCAATTGCTGCAGCGTTAGACTTTACTGATGTTGACGTATTGATAAACGGAGTACAGCAGACCCTCGCTGCTTCTAACGGTGCAAGCACTTGGGGTGTAGTCCGTACTTCAGCTACTGTACTTACTATTACTGCACAATCTGGTGGTACTCCGGCGGCGGCGGGTAATACGGTGCGTATAAAAATTGGTACAAATGCAACCAATCAATCAACCGGTGTACGTCAGGTCACTAACGACACCACGATAGGTCAGAAATCAATAGCAATTGGTGGATCTATGGCAGATTCTGGTTCGCTTTCAATTAACTTAATTACAGACGACACTGTTGCGGTTTCTGCTACAGTTGCACAAGCTATCACATTCTCAATTTCAGCAAACACAATTGCTTTTGGAACTTTGGATTCGGCTGCGGCCCGGTTTGCTAATTCTTCTACTGGTTCTGCATCTGATGTTGTTGCACACACCTTGGCAGTTTCAACAAATGCTCCATCAGGATATACCGTGACTATTAAAGGAGACACACTTCGTTCAGCACAAAATACGAACAATATTATTACTCCTATCGGAGCAACTCCTGCCACATCATCAGTGGGCACGAAACAATTTGGTATTTATGCTACTAAAACAGGTGGAGTGAATGCAACCATTGCTACTCCGTATGTCACAGCATCATCATTTGGTCTTGATTGCTCTTCTACAACTGCTACCACGTTTTCATCTGGAACATCTCCTACCGCGACAGAAACCTATTCACTTCACTATTTAGCAAACATTACCGCAACAACAGAAGCTGGAACATATGCGACTGCGCTTACCTATGTCGCAACAGCTAATTTCTAAGCAGTAAACCCTACTCTGGAAATCTGATATACTACAACAATTATGAGAACTGCCACTAGTACTTCGATAGTAAGGAAGATCGCATCTTCTGTGGCAATGTTCCTCGTGTTTGGTGTGGCAAATGTGCAAGCTCTCACAATTTCTCCCGCGAGATTGGAGATGTACGGTGATCCAGGGAAGACAATTTCAGGAGAATTTCTACTTATAAATGAGCAGGAAAATAACCAGACATTTTATACTTCTGCAGAAAATTTCGAAGCTCAAGGCGAGACAAGTACTCCGAATTTCGTTTCCGGTACTGACGGACTTGCTTCTTGGATCGAAGTAAGAAAGGAAGTGACCCTTCATAAGGGAGAACAGGTCAAAGTTCCATTTACAGTTACTATTCCTAAAGATGCAGATGCTGGTGGCCACTTCGCTGCAATTTTTTTGAGTACGGTACCTCCTGCTTCAAAAGGTGCTGGTGAAGTTGCTGTAGGTGCAAAAGTTGGCATGCTTGTGCTACTCAAAGTTTCTGGAGAGGTGAAAGAAGGTGGTGGAATTGTAGATTTTACAACGAAAACCAAAAAATCTTTCTTTACTTCGCTTCCAATTACATTTGCGTATCGTTTTAGTAACAATGGAAATGACCGCGTGAATCCAACAGGGGATGCAGTTATTACCAACATGCTTGGATTAGAGAAAGTGAAATTGCCAGCAAATCAAGGACTTGGGAATGTGCTTCCAAAAAGTACCCGCAGATTTGAAATAGTGTGGGGGAATGATGCACCACAGTATCCTAGCTTCTTTGATACTGTACAATACCAAGCATCGCATTTTGCCCTCGGCTATTATCATGTTTCGCTTAATCTATCCTACGGAGTTAGCAGTAAAGCTTCCGAATCTCTTTCAGTATTTGTATTCCCGTGGCAACTTATGATCGTAACATTACTTGGCGCATTAGCCATTTACTTTATCGTATCTCGTTTACTTAAGCGTTATAACAGATGGATAATTTCACAGGCAACCCATCAGGCAAAGGAATAGTTTTTCCCGAATATGCATCTATAGTTTTCATTATTACAGGATTATTTCTGACTACTTCGTCGCTCTATGCCGGTACTGACACGGTTGAGACACAAACAGTAACTATTACAGCACAAGTAAATGCAGTAACTACTAATCCTCCGCCTTCTCCATCACCAAGTCCAGGACCTTCACCATCACCTTCTCCAGCATTTGATACTTCTACAGGCGAAGTTGTATTTACCGGACTAGCATACCCGTCAAATATGGTTACACTGCTTAAGAATGCAGTTATTGTAGCTGAAACCCCAGCGAGTCCAAACGGAAGTTTTAATATCAAACTTTCTGGAATAACTCCGGGTACGTACTCTTTTGGAATTCGTGGCGAAGACGAAAATCGTCTTAGGTCAGTTACAAACTATTTTACGTTACTGATTACTAAAGGAGTTACCACTGTTGTTGATGGTATTTTCTTTCCGCCTACAATTTCTGTAGATAAAGAGGAGGTAAAGAAAGGTGATATACAAATTATTTTTGGTAAAACTATCCCAGGAGCGTTAGTCACGCTTGTTACCCATTCAGACACACCGATTACAAAAAGTTTTAAAGCTGATACTTCTGGAAATTGGTTGTATAAATTGGACACAACACCACTTGAATACGGCGATCATACTGCAAAAGCTAAAAGCGAATCTGCAAATGACTCTACTTCCTATGGGGATACTGTCGGATTTAAAGTTGGTAATATAAACAAGAAAAAAACTATTGGCAATGACTCAAAACAAGATAGTTGTATCCCAGGAGCTAATCCTAGTGATCTTAATTGTGATAATAAAGTAAATTTAATTGACTTCTCAATTCTAGCTTTTTGGTATAACAAGTCTGGCTTTCCTGCTACCGCAGACCTAAACCATGATGGCAAAATCAACTTGATTGATTTTTCAATTATGGCGTTCCATTGGACTGGATAATGTATACATATGAGATTACGAAATATATTTTTATGTAGTATAGGTAGTCTACTGGTATCACAGACTCTTTGCCTTTACGCTGCGTCATTATATGTACAGGAAGCAACATCTACGCATTCTGGAGCAGTGGCTTTTACTATTATGCTGGATGCATCAGATGATTCTATAAATACAGTCTCCGCAAAACTTTTATATCAGGATGAATTTTTTACGCCGTATCGTATCTCAACATACGATTCTGTAATATCCATGTGGATTACTCCTCCACAACTTCCTACCGCTTTTTTATTTTCTAATGAAAGATCGATTCCTTTCGAAGGACTTATACCTGGTGGTTTTTCCGGTATCAGAAGCCCATTTTATAGCGAACAAAGGCCTGGAAAACTATTCCATATTGAATTAATACCAAAAAAAGAAGGTGAGACAAGTATAGGACTTTCAGATATTGTGCTCTACAAAAATGACGGGTTAGGGACAAGTATCCACGTAGAACCAAGTACACTTTCCGTACATCTTCCTAAGCCTAGTAATCGTACCCTACCTATCTCGTCACTGGCCCATCAGAAAATAACATCAAATACGTTTACCGCAAATATCATTGAAGAAAGTGTGATGTCTAATTTGTGGATGGTTATTTTTAATGAAGATACATCAAGCCACCCGATACATCATTTTGAAGTGGCAGAAAGTTCCACCGCTAATCCAAATCAGGTTATAGCAGAGGATTTTAAAATTGCTACCAGTCCTTATATGATTCTTAATCAAGAAAGGAATCGCTATATTCATGTTAAGGCTCTGTACGAAGACGGAACTTTTGATATAAGAACGATACCTCCTGTTGACAGCCGGGGACAATCTTCGTCATTTGCGAGTATACTGTATGGCAGTTTAGCAATTCTCTTGCTGCTCATATCGTGGTATGTCTTTCATAAGAAATTTTCTTAAAATAATCCTTACAACTAGTATTCTTCTTTGTGGTGGAGTCCTGTACGCGGCGAATCTTACCCTTAGTCCAGTATCTGGCGTATATATTTCTGGGCAAACAGTCACCGTTACAGTATATGTTTCTGATAATACTCAATCGATCAATGCAGTCTCAGGTGAACTTATGTTCCCTTCTAATTTACTCACAGTCACTTCCATAAAAAAAGATGGATCTATTATTAGTATGTGGGCAGAAGACCCAAGTTATTCAAATACTTCAGGAAAAGTAAATTTCGAAGGAGTTATCTTAGGCGGATATTCTGGAGCAAAAGGCAAAGTAATTACTGTAAACTTTACTGCTAAACAGACAGGACAAGCGACCCTACTCTTCAGCAGAGGTTCAATCTTAGCAAATGATGGGAATGCAACAAATGTGATCAATACATTAGGAGGGTCTACACTTACCATTGTTGCTGGAGACCAACATGCAACCGAAACAACCACTTCTCCATCAAGTATCACGGTCACTCCAGAAGCGCCAAAGGTCGTTTCTTCAACGCATCCAGAAGCTAATACTTGGTATCCAAACAGAATAGCGAAATTATCTTGGGTGGTGCCAGAAGATGTTATAGCTATACGTACACTCATCAATAAAAGCTCAGTAGCGATCCCCACAGTAGTCAATGGAAGTTCAGTAAAAGAAAAGACAATAGATTTAGGAGATGATGGCGTGTATTATTTCCATATCCAATTCAAAAATAATTTAGGATGGGGAGCGATTACTCATATGCCACTTAAAACAGATATGAAGGCCCCATCGCGTTTAGATATACAAATGACAAGTGTTACTGAAAGTGTAAATTCTCATCCTACGTTTACATTTACCGCAAACGATGAAGCTTCTGGTGTCGCATATTTTGCAATAAAAACCGACAATAATGAAGTAGAAAAAATTGACGCTACTGGCGAGAAAACTCCATATACTTCACCTCGTCTTTCTCCAGGAGACCATACAATAATCGTTCGCGCAGTTGACCATGCCGGTAATTCTACTACCAACTCTCTTGATTTTAAGACGCTTGCACTTACTCTTCCAAGTATCACATCATATCCACAAAAGATAACAGTGGGTGATCCGATAGTAATTACAGGTACGACGTATCCTGATAGTACCGTAGAGATCGTAGTGACTTCAACACGCGGTGAAGAGATCCGCAAAACAGGTACAAGCGACGCGTCTGGTTCATTTACTATCACTATAGACGACCACGTACTTCCGTCTCACTATCTGATGAAGGCACGAGTAATTGATAGAAATGATGCGTTAAGTGGCTATACTGAAGCAAAGGCAATTATTGTACAAGATTCAAAACTCTTTACGATTGGTTCATTTGTTATTAACTGGATTTCACTTGTGGTAGTGCTACTTGCTGTAGTATTAGCTCTCGGTGTGCTTTTGTGGTACACCGCGTTACGATTTGCTTCATTTCGCCGTAGAACAAAGCATTTGCTTACATTAAAAGAAACGTTACTTCATCAAGATATTGCACTCCTTATTGATGATATTTCCAAAAATCACAATATTCTTCTTAAAATAAGTAAGAAAAGAGACTTGACTAAAGAGGAAGCTAAAATGCTTTTACAATTCAAGAAACATCTAAGATTAACCGAACTAGAAATAGATAAACATAGCACATAAGCCTGATTTCCCGCCTGTATTTAATTAAAAGGAGATGCGCGGTATACTGCGTATGTCAAAAAACACTACCATCTATTCTTATGAACCAAGATCTGCTACTTGTGCAAGAATTGAAAAAAAATATCCGTGGAGAAGTCTGTACCGATCAGGATACTCTAAGTATACATAGTCGAGATACCAGTCTTTTCCGAGTGCTACCTTCGGTTGTAGTGTATCCAAAGGATGTAGATGATGTGAGAAATGCTATTCGCGTAGTGAAGACGCTGCAAGAACAAGGTGAAAATGTTTCGATTACAGGTCGTTCAGCAGGAACAGATATGACAGGTGGTTCGCTCTCGCAATCCGTGGTGCTTTCATTTGTGCGCTATATGAACCAAATACTCACCGCAAACGAGCACGAAGCGACTGCAGAGCCAGGAGTATATTATCGTGATTTTGAGAAAGAGACTCTCGCGCATGGTTGGCTCATGCCATCTTACCCCGCATCACGCGAGATCTGTGCGATAGGAGGTATAGTCATGAATAACTCAGGTGGCGAAAAGACGCTTACCTATGGTAAGACCGAAAAATATGTGAAGGAGATTGAGATGGTGCTTTCAAATGGAGATGTTGCAACATTCGGGGAACTTTCACTTCCTCTTCTTGAAGAGAAAAAGAAGTTAGAAACCTTGGAAGGAGAAATTTACCGCAAAATGCACGATCTTATTTCGAATAATTATGATCTTATACAAAATGCAAAGCCGCACGTGACGAAAAATTCAGCAGGGTATTATCTTTGGAATGTATATGACAAAGAAAAGGGCACGTTTGATCTATCAAAAGTAGTTGTCGGATCGCAGGGGACGCTTGGAATAATGACTAAAGCAACAATCACAGGCGTTGCTCCAAAGCGATTCTCGCGCATGCTGGTAGCGTTTCTTCATGACCTAGCGCCAGTAGCGGACGTAACTACTACATTACTTTCTTTTGCTCCAGAAACAATAGAATCGTACGATGATCAGACATTCAAAGTTGCTATGAAGTTTTTCCCAGATATAGCTAAGAAATTAAATGGCAATTTGATTAGCTTGGCATTTCAATTTATCCCAGAATTTATGATGATTCTCACAGGAGGAATTCCAAAGCTTATTATCATGGCTGAATTTACCGGAGATGACCTTGTCGAAGTAGAAACACGCCTGCGAGCCGCAGAGGACACAATGAAAAAATTTGATGTGAAGCTTCGTATTACCAAGTCTGAAGAAGAATCAAAGAAATATTGGACATTCAGGCGCGAAAGTTTCAATCTTCTGCGTCAGAGGATGCATGGACATCGCACTGCACCGTTTATTGACGATATTGTGGTCAACCCAAATGATTTACCGGCATTTCTTCCTCGACTTCAGACACTGCTTAAGAAATATCCGCTCATTTATACTATTGCAGGTCATGTGGGCAATGGGAATTTTCACATTATCCCACTTATGGATCTTTCGCAGGACGAATCAATTGAAATCATTAAGACCTTAAGCGAAGAAGTATATGACTTGGTGAAGGAATACAAAGGATCCATCACAGGAGAACATAACGACGGAATCATCCGTACTCCATTTTTAGGGAAGATGTTTAGTCCTGAGATACTTCATCTTTTTGAACAGACAAAATCTATTTTTGATCCACAAAATATTCTTAACCCTGGTAAAAAAGTACACGGTAGTTGGGAGTATGTCATGGCACACATCGATCGCTCGCAAGAAGATCTCGAGAAGAGGACATATATGCCCTGTTGAGTTAAAAGTAGATCAATTAAAAAAGCTCGCGTAAAGCGGGCTTTGGCGTTGGTACGGCCTCGTTCAGGTCAGTGGGAGTGGGGTGGTTACTTCGACGGGACCTTTTTCGTCGTACATGAATATGGAGTCACCAGGGCTATTGTCGCGCCAATGGTTGAGTATGTGAATGGCATTGTCTCTATCAGCTGTGCTGTACGTGGTCGTGTTGTACATCGGTTGTGATGTGGATGATTCGCTCAGTTCACTCACATTTTTCGGAGCCGAGACGAAATTCGAGTCACAGAAACGAATCACCTCGTATCTTCCAGGTCGTGCGCGAAAATTTCCTTTTTCGTCAAAAAATGAACTTGCTTCCATGGTGTACTCCATCGAACGCCCACATAGTCAAACGCTACGTGAAAGCAATAAATCTACCATAACATAGTATATTATCAGTGTCAATATTAGCTTTCAAATAAAAATACTGAAAGCTAATAACGCTTTCAGTATTTTTTATTCTCTAGTTAACGGCTATATAGAAAGCAATTTATCAATCCCGATTTTCAAATGATTCATTGTGTCTTCATCGAGTGCGCCAGTTTCTTTGTCTATTTTATTCTGTACGCCACTTATATATAGTTCCGGCTGGCCAACAATTTTGGTATCGAGATACAGCATGATCTCTTTCAAATGGCTTTGTGCGAGTGCAGTACCCACGTTACCACCTGTTGCTCCAAGGACAAGAAGAGGTTTACCAGCAAATGCATTCTGCCCGTATGGACGTGACGCCCAGTCGATGGCGTTCTTAAGCACTCCTGGAATTGAGCGATTGTATTCAGGGGTAGCAATCACTATTGCGTCTGCCGCGAGTATTATATCTTTAAGGGCTTGGGCTTCAGCAGGGAAAGACGCTTCCAAGTCTTGGTTGAAGAGGGGAAGGTTGTCGATTCTGGTAGTGGTGACCTCAGCTTTACCTTGTGCGGCGATTTTGATAGCTTCTACTAATTTGGTATTGAAAGAATCCTTACGAAGACTTCCTGATATAGCAAGTATTTTTTTCATAATATATTGTTTTAGTTTGTTAAAATTTTATTCTTATTTGAAGTTAGTTATCGGGTATTACTTTTTTGCCCGATCTTACTTATCAAGTATCATTTACTGAGTATTACTTATTTATCGTGCATTACATATTACCGGGTATTACTTACTTTCTATTACTTACATTGCTTATTTTCAGTAATAGTAGTAGTATAACTTAATACTTTACTTTGTAAAGTATTAAGTTATACACGCCAGATTATATTTCTAAATTACGTTCAGATTACAAAATGATTTTGATATATACTATAAAAAGCATATTAAAAAGTATCTATAGATATCTTATAGAGATATGGAATATAGATATAGAAACACATGAAAAGCTTAAAGATACAATTTTCAAGACTTCCAGCACCGAAGACAAAGGTCGGGATGTATATACGAAAGAAAGAGAAGGAATCCTGTCCAATTGCCAAAATTGCCAGCCTTTTAGGCGATGAGGTGGTTCTTTTGGTTATTCGTGATCTTTTAACTGGCAAAAAGCGCTTCTGTGAGTTGGAAAGATCACTTATTGGAGTAAGTACCCGAACACTTACAATTAAGCTCAATCTTCTTGTTGAACATGCATTTGTTTCCAAAGAACGCTTTGCCGAACGCCCACCGCGTGTAGAATATAGTCTTACGAAAAAAGGTCATACTCTAAAGACGATTATTGATGACTTGAGAAAGTTAGGTAAAGAGGAGAAATAAATCAAATTGCCATAAGTAGCTTAATTTGGTATAATTTGCGTTACTGTATTTGCAAGAATACAATAGAAATAAGGGCCCTTAGCTCATTTGGTAGAGCGCCGGTTTTGCACTCCGGAGGTGAGCGGTTCGAATCCGCTAGGGTCCACATTAGTAGAAACCGTATCGCAAGATGCGGTTTTTACATTGAAAACACTGGCTAATTTAGTGGTTCGAAATTTTTCATTTTCAAAAATAATTCCAGAGGGAAATTCGAACCATTGTAGCTTCAGTTTTGTATGCAATTTTACTCTATGCCATACAACACTTGGGTATTTTAGATATTCTTCAGCAAACTCTAGGAGCTCTATAGGGTCTTGCTCATTCTCAGCTACGTTCAAGAGAGAGCCTTGTAATTCAGCAATCTCTCGGTCTATGTACTCAAGTTGCTGTTTAAGGACCGTGTCATTTATCACACCATCAAGGTTCTTTTGAATGAGGGCACTCTGTTTCTTTTCTAATTCTGCCAAACGAACTCTCATAGCATCTGCTTCCTTCCTTTCGTTCACTGTTGCTTTTACGAGCTTCTCCTTCATTTTCTCTTTTAGGAGTTTTATATGCTTGTCATTAAGAGCGTACTTACTTAGATGAGACATAAACTCTGTGTGGAAGTCATCTCTGTTTTGGTTAGTACCTTTTACACCGAAGTTATAAAAAGGATACTTTTGAGTTCTACCTTGAGACCAACTACCAGTGAGTTTTCGTCCTTCTGGGGTAAAGATAAACCTACGTAGTGGAAAATCATCACTATCTAGCTTGTATTGAGACATCTTCTTGCCTCTATTCTTAAGTACTCTTTGTACTTGACTGAAAAGCTCCTCACTTACTATCGGTTCAAAAGTCCCTCTATGAACCTCTCCAAACTTCTCGATAAGTCCCATGTAGGTCTTATTATGAAAAAGCTTGTAGAAGTATGCTTTACCTACTGGCTTTCCTCCTTTGTGTACTAATCCGCCTTTTTCCACCATTTTCCTTATATCTTCCATAGCGTGAGTATTGCGTGCTATAAGTTCAAAGGCTTCTCGTATACGAAGAGCCATATCACTTGGAGCTATTGTTGCTTTACCCGCAACACGAACATTGTTATATCCGACTGGAGCGGACCAAACATATCTTCCTTCACGCATCGCATCCTTCATACCACCTGCACAACGTTCACTACGTACATCATTATCGAACTGTGCGATATTCGCCATTGTATTCTCCATAAAGCGACCTACTGGATTATTCTCAAAATGCTCTGACGTAGATTTTATTTCTACTCCATATCTCTTAAGCAAGAGACGAAGCTGGCTATAGTCGTCTGTATTGCGAGAAAGTCGGTCCAAGCGATATATGATTACCGCCTTAATACCATTCTTTTTGTCTGAGCAATATCGGAGAAGTTTTTGAAGCTCGGTACGGTCAGCAGTCTTCGCACTTTCTCCTTGTTCTACGAAGACCTCAACAATATCGTATCCTTTATGGATACCATACTCTCTACATACTTTTTCTTGAGTAGAGAGGCTGTTTCCTTCCTCCACCTGTTCTTTAGTGGATACTCTGACATATGCTACCGCTTTACTTAAATTAGTTAGGTTTATAATTTTCATATTTCTTTTGGTCCAAAAATGCCTCAACAAGAATATCTGCGAGATAGTCTATTGCTTCATCATCGGACGAAAACGAGTTAGTAAAACCTAAAGGGGAACTACAAGATAGTACATTGTTGCTACACAAAGACGCTTGCAGACCCCCTTCAGGCTTCAGTTGTGTACTATATTCGTCTTTGTTGTGTAGCTTCTCCATTATACCAATTCTTAGATAGATTTTCGATTACGAATTCTGTCTGCACGCCCCGAAAGATGCATAGCCATGCCATAGAATGCTATTTCAGACTGTTCTTCAAGTTTCAAATACCGTAGATACTTTTTAGTAGGTTTACCCCTGTAGTACATACGCTTTACCTCTTCTCTTGCTTTTTCGACCTCTGGAATGCTTATAATCCTGCCAAATGATTTAGCTACTCCACTTAGCTTTCTGCTTTCATAGGTAAGGTTATAGCAATGACGGCAAGCAAAGTAATCTCCGTCTTTGTAGAGTTTTGCTACTCGTTTACCACAATAGACCCCATTCTTATACCAAGGACAGATAAACCAATATCTTTCACCTCCGTATGTACAAAGAGTGGTAGTAAGCGGTATTTTGTAATCAAAATCTTTCTTATCACCAGAGAAATGGTCTGTTTGGGTATAGTGAATACGGAGATAGTTTTCTCCATCTAGAGTTGATACTTCAATGCCAACACTACTCTTGTCTCCTGACCATCCACTTGTCCAAGTAATCGTTCCGTTTCTCCAACCCTTAAAATATCCGTGCTTTCTTAAGAAGCTGGCTTCTATTTTCTTTACATTTTCTACTTCAGTCTTACTCATAGTTATTTACCGAAATCATTAAGGATTAGTAACAGGCTGTACTGTTTTTATACTGTTTATCAGTATCAGAAAATCGCTTCCTGTTTCGGAGTTTCGACGTTCACATCGTTCACGTCATTAACTTGTTCGCCTCGAATATCTGCATCGGTGATGCCATATCGTTCTTTCCAGAAATCAAGCTTCTGCCTATTCGTTTTGAATGACAACACATACCCTCTGTTCCTTCGGTATGGCTTGAGCTGTAAACGCTTCCTTAAGTACCATCCGACCTTTCTTGCTGTGAGATTATCCTCGCTGTCGTCAATTTGGTCATTAACACTTTTTGCAATCTCTTTTACAGTAACCTCGTGTCCCATCATTTCGTGCTCAAGTTTGAAGATTGCAAATACAATGTCACTTTCCCAAGATAAGCCTCTATCTGCCGTAAGCTCTCCGTTGTACTCCACTATAAAACCTTTCAAACGGTCTCGTATTTTGTCATCTTTGATTATTGACAGGAGTGGAATGACTATTTGATTAAGGCGTGGATGGATGCCTTCAATAAGCTCTTCTCTATACTCAACTGGTGTAAAGTAGTTCTTCATTCGCCACATAAGAAGTTTGTTACGAATGAGTTCAGCATCTTTATAGAAATCATCTTTAAGCGTTCTTGGTATATCTGCTCGTAATTTGCCTATACCCATTTCTTCTACGAGAAATCTGCTTTCCAGAGCCTTATCTGCAAAGGTCTCTCTTGTTGCAACAATCTTAGGACAGAAGACATCGTACGCTTTCACCTCAAATGTTCCTTTGCCTTCGGACCGAAGCACAGGCATACCTTTCTGGTATCCAGTGTTGAGTATCTTCACTATCTCAGAAGTCATATCTGAAAACTTAAAGTCAGCTTCATCTATTATGAGCGTTCCTTTTGCTTCATTCACAATGCGAAATATAGGGCTTGGTGTGGTCGCTCCACCCGTGAAGATGGGTTTGTAGCAAAGAATACCAATAGCTTGTAGGAAGCGAGATTTACCACTCCCAAAGTCTCCAATAGTTCTTAAGTAAGGGACCTCGTTAAACTTGTCGTACATCCAAGTAAAAAGAACGTAATACGTGGCTATCTGCTCGTATATTTCGGTAATATCCAGATACTTATGTATGAATGCTCTTATTTCAGTGAGTATCTCTTCTTCGTTCTCGTAAGGGCAGGTAAGCGAAGGAAATAAGATTACACCTTTTTCTACGAGATTATATGTAGGTGGGTATGGCTGATATTTTCTGCCATCAACTTCAACTTCTTCTATAAAAAACTCCATCTGACCTCTTCTGTCTATTTTTATGTACGAGGTCTTATTCAGTATTCGGTCATATATCATTTCGTATAAATCATCCTCTGTAAAAATCGTACTCTTAAGGATTGGCTTCTCATCTTTCTTGTCTTTCTTTGGTTGTGTTTCATTTGTTTTCATAGTTGTTTCGATTATGCTTCTAATAACGCACAAATGAGTACATTCTCGCTTTTAGGTTCTTGCGAGTATTTTCGTACTCAAGTGGCTCTACCGACACCCTATGAAGCCAATAATCATCGACCACTTCCTTAAGACCATTCGACATATCAAAGAAAAACTCATATTTCTTAGATGTGTCATCTCGGTCCAAGGTTGCTAAAGAAAATCCTTTACACACTAGTGTTACTGCTAGTGGAAAGTCGTTTGTTTTGAAGTAATCATCGAGAGGTAAGTATGCGTATCCATCTAGATGTCCTGTGTGTTTTTTCATATTCATTTCGTCTATTTAATAAGTAGGTTGCTAACCTGTAACGAGTAGACAAAATCCTCTTTACTGAACTCAATAGTTACAAAAGTGGAGGAAAGAACATATCAAAAAAGCCTTGTTTTATAAGGCTTATATTGATTCCCTCACAAGAAGAGGAAGAATACCCTCCACGTTTCCTCCTTATCCTCTTGAGTTATGTTCAAGAAATACTGTTTCACCCTTGCTGTTAAACACAAGACTTACTCGTATTCTTTTTGGTTTAAGAACTTCCTGTAACTCTTTCAAACGTAGACGGAGCTGTCTTTCTTTTTCGGAGAGCGAGAGGTTCGTATCTTTGAATTTAGACCGTTCAGTTTTAGTTTGATTGTAGACCGCGCTTACTGCATTAGGTTTCCCGAACGGGCAAAGAGCTTCCAAGAGCTTAAAGGGAACATTTTTAGCAGGACCAATAACGATTTTCTGTTTACCTAATACAAGATAGCCAGTTGAGCCCTCAACTACTGTACTAGGTTCACTATTTTCCTGTTTTGGCATTTCAACCTCCTTCTTGGAAGAAGTTACCTCAGCGGTCTTTTTTATAGAAGTTAGTCGAGAATAATTTCGACTTACTATTTCATCTTCAGGTGCTAATTTCTTTGCTTTCTGGATGTGCATCTTAGCTTTTTTCATGTCACCAAGCTTTTCATAAGCAATTGCTAGATTATTAAGTACCGAAGGGTTTTCAGTATCGGTCTTCAAGATGTTCTCATACACTGTAATGCTTTCTTTCGTATCTCCCGTCTCACTCAAAGAGTAAGCAATATCAAACCAGTCCCCAGAGCCAGTGAAGCCACTCATTTCTCCAAACCTTGAGTTGGAAGGTATATGCGTCTTTACTATTTTGTATAATTCGACTATTTGTTTGTATTTCTTATGCTTCCACAAGCCCCCAATATCATATTCGAAAGCTAAGTTTTCAATGTAGTTGAGTATGGAGCCATTATCATCTCCTAGTAGCTTTTTGAAATGAGCTGGGTAACTATTCATATAGTAATCGTGTGTTTCTCCCAGTTCTGCTCCAACGTAATAGGTACTATCGCCCTTGAGAACAGACCGAAGCTTATAATCCATTGCTTCTTCATTATTTCCGTTAGCACTTAAGAGGTTTGAATAAAACCCATTTGCAAATATATTCTCCTTATGAAAAGGAAGTGCCTCTTTTACCAAAGTCAAACATTTATCAAGTATTTCCTTCTCGTCTTTCGTTAGAGGCTCTTTGCTTCCTTGTCCGAATTGAAGTCCTTCTTGAAGCATATATGCATACATGATTTTCACTTTGGCGAGTAATCTATCATCAATTTCTTTACTTGCCAGAACACGTTCAAACATTTTTATGATTTCTTTTTCCTTGTATGGTTCGTGACCAAAAACATAGACCTGATGGTCATCTAGTGTGAAGCTATTTATGATATTTGATAGCTTGTAAGTATCTTTATTCAACAGATAACACTCGAGTAGATAATAAGTTGCTATGACAGCAGCATCATGATTTATGTAATCCTCGATTACCACTTGTTCAAATGCTTTTATAGCCTCTGGATAGTTTTTTTGCTGGTGGTAAACAGTTCCCTTGAGAAGATTAGTGTAGTCTGTACTAAAAGCCCTTATATTCGTCTTTAGTTCTTCTAGAGCTTCTGTATACATCTTCTCTTGGTTATATGCTCGTATTAAGGTTATTCGAAGGGTATCCATTTCTACCCATTCGTTATCAGAAAAATGTTTTCTTCTCTCTGTGATAAATTCTATACAATCAAGACATCTTTTCTGGTGAAAAAGGTCATTGGCGATGAGCTCAATGAAAAATCCATCGTTCGGGTAGTACTCTAGAGCTTTTTGGGCAATCATTATCTTACGCAATTGGTTCGGTTCACGATATATAAGCTGATGATAGAAATCTCTAAAGAGAGCTTTTCCTTTATTGAAATGATGGTAAAGCTCCAACCTGTGGCTTTTTGCCCAGCTTATGTTCAAGTCATATTTTGATATTAGGTAATGAGCCAGCGGAGACGGCTCATCGTCATCGTCAGGACCCTCTTCTTCATCCCTAACAGGTTTAGATGCTTCTTTTAGATGTTCTGAAGCTTTTTTCTTATTTTCGTCCCGAGTTTTGTAATCTTCATCGCTAATAAGTAAATATGCCCACCCTATAAATAGGTTCTTCATTCTGTTCAGCTCTGTTTTCTTATAGGAAATTTGTACTTCTTTATCTTCGAGCTTAAGCGTGACAACAATCTTCTTTTCGGCCTCTTCTATTTTCAGGACTTGAACTGGAATAGATACGACCTCTTTCTCTTCCTTAACTGGGTCCTTTGCTTCTGACTTAGCTAAAATACCAAAAGAACCCGCGGTATCAGGATTAAGAAAAATTGTTTCAGGAATATAGAAGGGATTTGCCATATCTAACGTCTTTTGTGAACGTAGTGAACGTTGTGTACATTTTAGCAGTTTTTCCCTCTATTTTCCTTCCTTTATGGTATGATTATGGTGCAGACAAACCAATATGATTTTACAGCCTTTTTTAGGCTCGCTATTGATTGTGACCAGCATAGGCATCCTATGTGTGAGGAAACATAATCAGTAGCTTGTCTATTGGTTTGTCTGCACCTCCACATTGGGGTGCCTATTTTGTTTTTAGGTGGCACCTCAGCGTATGCTGTATGCCACTCTCAAATACTAAAACTACAAAAACATCTAATCGTGATTTACGAAAAGCGAGTAAAGCAAAGAATGACGAATTTTATACACAACTTTCTGATATAGAAAAAGAACTAGGTAACTATAAAGATTACTTCAAAAGTAAAACTATATTTTGTAATTGTGACGACCCAGAGGAAAGTAATTTTTGGAATTATTTTGCTCTGAATTTTGAACATCTTGGACTAAAGAAGTTGATTGCTACACATTATCAAAATGCTAATTTATTTACAAAAGAACTACCCTATAAGTTAGAGATTGTACGAGATATAAATAAAGATGGAAAAATAAATAAACTGGATACCATTAAAACCCCACTGAAAGAAGATGGTGATTTTAGAAGTCCAGAGTGTACTGAAATACTAAAGGAAGTAGATATAGTTGTTACCAATCCACCTTTTTCTTTGTTTAGAGAGTATCTCTCTCAATTGTTTGATTACAATAAAAAATTCATCATTATAGGAAACTTAAATGCCATAACCTACAAAGAGGTTTTTAGACTTATCAAGGGTAACAAAATATGGCTAGGTCAGAGTATACATAGCGGAGATAGAGAGTTCAGAGTGCCAGAACATTATCCGTTAAACGCTTCTGGGAGCAGGATAGATGAGGAGGGCAACAAATATATAAGAGTTAAGGGTGTTCGTTGGTACACAAATTTAGATTATAAAGAACGTCATGATGAGTTAATTCTCTATAAGACATATTATGGAAATGAAAATGAATACCCTAAATATGATAACTACAACGCCATTAACGTTGATAAAACAAAAGATATTCCTATGGACTATAAAGGTGTGATTGGTGTCCCTATAACTTTTTTAGATAAATACAGTCCAGAGCAGTTTGAACTGTTGGGCATTATGAATACTGGTGAAGAAAATAAAGGCATTAGGCTCGAAGGAACCCCACACGGTAGACCCATCATAAAGGGTGTCGAAAAATATCTACGTATCCTAATTAAAAATAAAAAATTATAAATTTATGAAAATACAACTTAAAGAGATAACAATTAGACAAGTAACAGATAAGTACGTAAATAATGAAGAGGAAGGCGTGGTTGGTTATGGCACAAAGTTGAATATACGCCCTAAATATCAGCGAGAGTTCGTCTACAAAGATAAACAGAGAGATGCTGTTATCGAAACAGTTAGAAAAAGCTTCCCATTGAATGTTATGTACTGGGTAAAGAATGAAGACGGTACTTTTGAAGTAATGGATGGACAGCAAAGAACTATAAGTATCTGCGAGTATGTTGCGGGGAAATTCTCTCTAAATTTTCAGTATTTTCATAATCTTGAAGATGTCGAGAAAGAACAAATTCTAGATTACAAACTAATGGTTTATTTTTGTGAAGGGAACGATAAAGAAAAGTTAGACTGGTTTAAGACCATCAATATTGCAGGAGAAAAACTGACAGACCAAGAATTAAGGAATGCAATTTATACGGGCACTTGGCTCACTGATGCAAAAAGACATTTCAGTAAGTCTGGCTGTCCTGCATACAATATCGGGAGTGATTATCTTAATGGTTCACCAATTCGCCAAGACTACCTAGAAACTACAATAGACTGGATAAGCAAAGGGGCGATTGAGCAATATATGGCAGATAACCAGCACAAGCCGAATGCTAACGAGTTATGGTTGTACTTTCAGAGCGTCATAAATTGGGTACAAACTCTTTTCCCTAATTACCGAAAAGAGATGAAAGGTGTTTCTTGGGGAACTATTTACAACGAAGTAAAGGGTAAGGGGTTTGATACAAAGAAGTTAGAGAAAGAGGTATCGAAATTGATGCAAGACGAAGACGTTACTAAGAAGTCTGGCATCTATGAGTATGTTTTAAGTGGCAATGAAAGAGCTCTTAGTATTCGTGCTTTCACTGACAAAATGAAACGAGAAGCTTATGAGAGACAAGAAGGTATATGTATAAAGTGTAAGGAACACTTTGAAATTGAAGAGATGGAAGCAGACCATATAAAGCCTTGGCACGATGGTGGAAAAACAGTCGCAGATAATTGCCAGATGTTATGTAAACAAGACAATAGGACTAAATCTGGTAAGTAGAGCATCTTTAGACGAGTGAACATTATGAACTTTATGAACCTCTTAAAAAAGAAAATACATATTTCAGGAAGAGCTGTTACCTTATCAATTCTTATCATCCTTATCTTGGTTGCAGGATGGCAAGGATACCAGAAATATCAAGAAAAACGCCTTAAACTATATAGAAATTACTTAGAGGAAGGAAGGGCTGACTTGGACGCTCAAAACTATGACAAGGCAGTTTTTGACTTTACAGGGGCTATTAAGAATTCACCCCGAAGCGAAGAAGCTTTAGTTTATGCCCTTCGTGCCTATGCTTACTATTTCAAAGATGATTTTAATGGTGTCATTAAGGATACGGATATAGTACTTAAGAAGTCAAAAGAAAACCCTCCAACATTGTTCAGTCTTAGAGGAGATGCTTATCGCTACTCTCAAAGATTTGAAGAAGCAACTACAGAATACAGTAAGGCTTACGAACTTTCTCCTGAAGACAGAGACGTTGTTCACGATTACGCTGGCGGTCTTATAGCCACTAGTGAATGGGACCAAGCTTATAAAGTCATAACTAAGTACTTCAAAGACACCCCCAAAGAAGATTACTGGGACGATGCTGATATGTGGTATGACCGAGCATTTGCCGCCTACGGAGTTCATAGATGTATGGAAGCAAGTGTCAGTGCTTGGCATCTACTTATGAGAAGTACTGATGATAAGCAAAAGACAGTTGGTGAAGGCATAATGCATAACGCTCTCAACGATAAGGAATGTATTGACCAAGATATTTTTGTTAAAGATGCAAAATAAAAAGGAAGCACTCGCAATAAAAAGAGAATACTTTGAAAAATTCAAGAAACTTTATAAAGAAGAATTTGGAGAGGAGGAATACAACAAGATGACTGAAGAACAGTTGTTTAACAGTGCTATAGCCCTTATAAACCTCGTAGATGCAGTGTATAGACCTATTCTCAAAGAGGATAAGGGTAAAAAGTAAGAAACACAGAAAAGCCGTCTTCGAAGAGAGTAATAAAACACCATTAAAACCCGTCATAACTAGTATGAATGGGAAGAGGTTGTCATTGATCAAACAAAAAGGTAGAGTGGGGAAATCTAGCTCTAAAACTCTTAAAAAGAGCTATACTATTCTTATGGTAGCCAATAACGCTAAATATCAGCAAGCATTGGTCTTTTTTCTTACTCATTGTAATAATATTCATTTGGGTATTACTAAGCTAAATAAGCTATTCTATTACCTTGATTTCATTTCTTATCGAGACCAAGGTAAATCTGTTACAGGAGAAACATACGTAAGACTTCCAAAAGGACCAGTTGCAAAAACATTAGAAAGTAAGCAAATTGATAACGCTATGAATAGCGGTCTTATTTCTCATACGGAAACTACAAGTGAAAAATACGGTATAAGACATGTTTATAAACCTTTGGTAAAACCAGACATGACTGTATTTAATGAATATGAACAAGAACTACTCAAATCTGTATGTGCATACTTTGCAGAATGGCCTACAAATAAAATGATTGCACAAACACATACAGAAGCTCCTTGGGTTTTTTCAACACCTAGCAAGGAATTAGATTACTCTTTGGCAAATGACATCGAAATTCTTTCACAAGAAGAAGTAACTGCTTAAAATCATGCAATGGGAAGTAGTGGTAACTGAAGGATATGAGAAATGGAGAAAGAAGGAAAATGTTACAGATGTCGTCTTTGGTTATCATAAACAAGCATTACATGATTTTTGTAATGTTAATTTACATCACAATGTACAAAGTTGTCACTTCAAGACTGATAGGTATCAGTGCTGGGAATCAAGACTACCTGATAAAGAAAGGAACAAAGGTAAAAGTGGAGGTTTCCGAGTAGTTTTTATTTTGGACCTAGAAGATAAGGTATTGCTCTTACAAGGTATCTTTAGACGAGAGCATCTTGATTGGAAAGGAAGCTCAGGTAAATATACAAATCAACATTTAAGTCTACTTGATGACCTTAAAAGAGAATTTATATAGACTTCTTCTATTTTTTTATTTCTCCTAACTTTTCCCTTAAATCATAAGCATTTCCGTGAGAAAGTAAGCCCTGATATGAAATCAGATTGTTTTCATTCAGTCTTGTAAACATTTTCCTCTTTGTTGCCGTCCTAAGTACTCTATATTTTGGGAAGTGTACCCATCCCAAGAAATCAACACCAGAAGTAAGCGTTTCTATAAAAACTTTATTAGGGTGAAGGGATAAGCCAAGTGTGGTTGATAAATAATCATCAATCTCTACCAAAATATCTTTTAGCCAACCTTTATCATCTGAGAGAATAACAAAGTCATCTGCGTAACGAATATAATACCGAGCCTTCAATTTATGCTTCATAAATTGGTCAAACTCATTCATATAAATGTTTACGAAAAGTTGAGAAGTCAGGTTGCCAAGAGGCAACCCTTTACCAACTTCAGTAGAGTGAAAACTCTCAACAATAATAGTTAGTAATGAAAGAATGTCTTTATCTTCTATATACTTATCTAATATATGAAGGAGTATCTTTTGGTCTATAGAAGCAAAGAACTTTCTAATATCACATTTTAAGACCCAGCACGTCTTCGTATTATTCTTTGAAACCTTTTGTGAAAAATACTTGAACCGCTCCATAGCTTTATGGGTTCCTTTGTTATCTCTGCAAGAATGCGAACTTGCTACAAAAGTTTTATCAAAGAACGGATAAAGTTTTCTATAAATTGCGTGATGGAGTAATCGGTCCCGAACAGATGCTTTATGTATATTGCGTGGTTTTGGGTCTGATATGTTGAAAGCAAAATAAGAAGAGTGAGTATAGGTTTTGGTAACCAAATCATTGTGTAATAATAGGATGTTACTCATAAAGTTTCTCTCAAAAATCTTACATCTTCCCGTGATTTTTTCCCTTTCTTAAACTCCTTCCACGCTTCTAATATATTATCGAGAGAAATGATATCATTGTAAGAATGTTGGAAGAAAATGCTCATCCTTTGAAGTCTACCCCCCCCCGAGGCTTTTACCAGTGCTCGAAAAGCTAAAAACTGGATATATTATGTGGATAGAGCATTATCAAATACTTCCAAAACACCACAGGTATACTCTTGGTCAAAAAATTGATACGTTGCTTGTGGAAGCAATCGAAACAATTTCTCTGGCGAGTTTTCTAACAAAAGAAGAGAAGCAACCATACGTACGTATTGCGATGCGGAAAATGGATACAGTAAAAGTTCTCTTCCTAGTCCTTTGGGAAACTAAATCTATAGATAACAAAAAATACATAGCTATCTCTACTCCCTTTGATGAAGTGGGGAAGATGTTGGGTGGGTGGAATGGACAACTATCAAAACAAAACTCTCCTATAAAAGGAGAGAAATGAGACAGTTGCCAGAACGGCAGACGGGTTGTTAGCGTTCCACTTGTTGTCGAGCCAATTGTAGTTCCAGTTCCACTTGCCATCGTTCCAGTACAAGTACAGGACGTAACGGTTACCGTTCGAGTTCCGAAGGATTGTATAGAGAGCCTCCCATTCCACCACCCCTTGAGTACTCTTAAGGTTGTATATTATTCGGCATCTTAAATGCCCTAACACTCTATACCAAGTATCTTCATTTTTTGAAGCTTCTGCATACACCACACTGCTTCTAACCGTAATCAAAAACATTCTCGATGTATGGATACTGAGTTCGGTAGCAAGCAACCGTAATCACTTGCAGATTTACCTACTTTCATATTTTATTCTATCATTACAAAATCAAAAGCCCGTACACGCAGTTACGCAATGTACGGGCTCAAGGACTAAGTCCAAAGGGTCTAAGAGACCTAAGTGAACTAGTCCGAAGTGCTAACTTGCCAGAACGGCAGACGGGTTGCGAGCGCCCCACTTGCGGTCGAGCCAAAGGCAGAACCAGCGCCACTTGCCACCGCCCCCGTACAAGCACAGGACGCAACGGTTACCGCGCGAGTGCCGAAGGATGGTTCCGTCGAAGAAGACGTAGGTGGTGTTGCCGTTGGTGGGTTGCTTCCACGCCTCGGGGATGAGGTGTTGGTTCTCCCAGAGGGTCTGGAAGACCTTCGCATCGAGGCGGATGTCGCCAGATGCGATGAGGCGTTTCAGTTTCTCTTCGCCGACCACCGTCTTTTCGCCGTCTTTCAGCATCGTTTCGAAGCTGACCTTCGTCAGGTCCACTTCGGTGAGCTTGAGGGAACGCTCGTCCTCTTCCACGATGGACCAGCCTTCGCCGATGAAGGCGACGGGGTCGAAAGCAGAGGTGTGGTCGATGGAAATGACCTTCGGTTCGCCGACGATGACACGCCCACCGTTCTTCAGGAAGGCAGTGAACTGCGAACCTGCATCACGGGGGTTGTCGATGACCTTCTGCAAGACGGTGCCGTTGATGGCGTCCCAGTCCGCATTGTTCATCAGGATGGCGATTGCGTTGAGAACCTGACCTTGTGAGGGCTTGTTCATTTGTTTTCTCCAGAGATTTGGCTAACCACGTATAGAACGTAGCTTGACCGTGCTAGAGGGCTCAAACGAGAGTTTGTTTACCATAGCTTCAAATCTACAATCACTAGGAATTGTAAAACTTAAAGCTATGGTAAACGCAAGTTAGGTATATCAAAGAGCTATATATAATATAGCATACTTTGTTACAAAAGTCAATAGGTAAAAACCTTATGTTATAATGGTTTTAGACTTCTTTTTCTTCATATTCTCCTTTGAGAACCCATACCAAATACTCAAGCTCTCTTTTGATTTGGTTCAGGAAAACAAAATCGAAGTCCACAACGAAAAAGAAACTCCGACCTTTTGGTCGGTTTTTCGTTGTGGACCCTAAGCAAAACAACTGCTTGTTGTGCGGCGGATTCGAAGACCGCAGCTATGTTTTTATAACAATAAAAACGAGCGAGGGGCGGCCGGCGAACTTTTCGAGTGACGACGAGAAAAGATTTGTCGGAGAAATTCCGCTAGGGTTTGTCAGAAAATTTTGTGGTTGACGAAACACAAAATATTTGTGACCCACAAAGAAAAATCTCGAGAGCAGTTTTCCAGCTCTGAGTACGTCGATACAAATAAACTTATGGGAGAAATCCTGCAGTATCCTTCTCCTATTTAATAGTAAAATTTACAGTTCTTGATCTGTCCATAAGGACTTTACAGGTTGGCTCAGTTCCGGAGCAATCTCCATTCCATTCTCCAAAACTGCGGCCAGGCTGCACTGAAGCAGTAAGCGTAACAATAGTATTCGCTGGAAAGTCGGCAATACATTGTTTTGTATATGTTCCACAACTTATACCTGGAGTATCTGATTTCACAATTGCTTGCTCAGGACTAAAGACTGCTAACATTTTAGTGTTCGGTGCAGTACATTTGCTTCCATACCATGTTGATCCTTGTACACATTCTGATATGATAGTGACTTTATCAAGAATATCACCGCCTCTATCTAACAGAGTAAGGATGTGAGTTCCGCGATTAAGCGCAAGCGGAGCATTTTCTCCAACCGCATCAATGAGGTATCTGGTGCCGTTGTCTAAAATTCTTGGCTCAACAGCGCCTTCAACATACCAAGCAACCAAAATAGTACAACTGTCCTGACCAGTCAAAATACCACACGAAGTAGAAGCATGACTTGGAGAAGTTATTTTACCTTTTGGTGTTTTCGGCCCAGCAATTTTAAAGGTAACCTGTATGGTTTTATTGTCAGTAAGCGTAATACTGCAAGTATTTTTACTCTCACATGCAGTATCTGACCAACTTGAAAATACGTACCCCGGATTTGCAACTGCAGTAAGCGTCACATGTTTTCCATAAGGAAATTCTTTAGAGCATAGCTCTTGGCTATAACAATCAATGCCACCTTTACCATTATATTCTGAAGAGACATAACCTCCTGATGAGTTTGAAATAGAAAGAGTAACCATTTTATTCTCAGAGGAAATAGAAGGTAATGGGTTCTCTTTCGGTGAACTACTAGATACAACGGTAGTCTCTACTTGTTTATTTATTTGTACTTTCTCGGCCTTCTTATTAATTTGCTTATTTGTATTGCTAATTCCTGATGTAGAGGTTGCTTTAAGGATTGATGCAGTTTTGATAGTGACTTCTGTACGTGGAGCAGGGGCTTGGCGGTTATTAAACCATGTATAAGGATTCCACCAGGCTGCAACTACTGTGGAAGTTAATCCAGTAGATAGTAGTAGGGCAAAAATTGACAATTTAAGGATTTTCATATAAAAAGCTTATTATTTAATTATTCTACACTACATTGTTATGTGGTATTTGTATACCATGTAATAAATAGCACTTGTTAAATGTAATAGTGTATACGAGCCTGTTGTGGTTTCGCTTTATTTAATCCATTTTCATTCTTTAAATACTATATACTATACGCTATGGCAATTACAACTTCCGTTATGAAAATGGTTTCCTACACATTTTTTAAGTCTCACCCAATAAAATATCTAATAACGCTTGGTGCCAGCTTATGTGTGGTATATCTCGGAGTTCATTATCTCACTGCAGCTACAACAGCTACAGAATACACGCTTGCTAAAGTTCAAAAAGATACAATTACAACGTATGTATCATCCACAGGACAAGTTATAGTTAAGAATCAAGTAGATTTAAAACCTCAATTATCTGCAAATGTTACTAGTGTAAGGGCATCCGTTGGACAAAAAGTATACTCGGGGCAAACACTTATAGTTTTAGACGGGAGAAATGCATTAGCATCACTCAGGCAAGCCCAAGCAAATTTTGCCAGTGCACAAGCAAGCTATAAAAAGGTTGCAGACGGCGCTAGTACACAAGATGTCCTCAGTTCTCAGTCTACACTTGATAATAATAAATTAGCGCTTACAAGCGCAGAGCAAAATGCTATCACTAAAGTAGTTGATGCATACAACCAGGTAAGCGATATTATTTTTGTTAAAACGAGCTCATTTTTTTTAAATGCAAACACTCACTCGCCAACATTTTCTATTTCTGGGTATCCTCTTAATGATCAGCAGCTCCAATCTTCTATTGAAATTGCGCGTGGGGAATTTAATACGTCGCTTCCATTATGGAAGTCTGATGTGAATTCATTGGTTGTAGGAGACAAAGTAGATCCTGCCTTAGTAAAATCACTTGAACGCTTAAATAAAGTTGTGACCTATTTAGACAGTTTGCTTATAGCGCTTAATGGCAACGCGTCATCAGACGCTACCATTACGGGATATCGTTCTACAGTTTCGTCTGCTCGCTCCTCAGTGAGTGCACTTATTTCAAATATGATTACTGCCCAGCAATCGATCACTTCCGCCGAGTCGCAATTAGCGCAAAGTCAGGAGGCCTTTAATCTTAAAAAAGCGCCGCCTACTGCGGAGGATCTTACCATCGCCCAAGCACAGCTCACCAGTGCTGAAGCGAACCTCCTGACTGCACAGACAAATTATTCAAATACCGTTATCACTGCTCCGTTTGATGCTGTGGTAGGAGCTGTCGGCGTGAAAATTGGAGATCAGGCAAATTCTGCTACGTCTGCTATTACGCTTATCACTGCAAACCAACTTGCTGACCTTTCTCTTAACGAAGTAGATGCCACTAAAATAAAAGTAGGGCAGAAAGTTACATTAACTTTTGATGCAATCCCTGATTTGACACTTGCTGGTACTGTAGTAGAAGTAAGTCCTCTGGGCACCGTCTCACAAGGAGTAGTGACCTACAATGTAAAAATTGCTTTTGATACGCAAGATGAGCGCATTCGTCCAGGAATGAGTGTTACTGCAAATATTATTACTCAAGTAAAATCGGACATACTTTCGGTACCAAGCGAAGCTGTAAAAGCTCAAGGAAATAGCAACTATGTAGAAACTCCTGCTAGCACATTTGCTTCAGCATCGACTACCCCAATTGTCCCGCTTTCTCAAGCGCCTGTTAAAACTCCAGTAATAGTAGGTATTTCAAATGATACCTCTACAGAGATAGTAAGTGGCCTATCTGAAGGTGATTGGATAATAATAAAGACAGCAAACACAATAAAATCAGCTACGCAGGGATCTACTCAGCAAAATGGGATTACTTCTCTTTTAGGAGGAAATAGAGCTGGGGCAGGTTCCCGCGGAGCAACAGGTGGGGCTGGACGCTAGTTATGATAGAAATTAAAAACGTTACAAAAGTCTATACCACAGTTGGGGAGAGGACTACGGTACTCAAGAATGTTTCCTTTTCCATACAAACAGGAGAATTTGTAGCAATTATGGGACCTTCTGGATCAGGGAAATCTACCCTAATGCATATTTTAGGTGCACTCGATACTCCAACCTCTGGAAGTTACCATCTTGATGGGCATGATGTTTCAAAACTCTCTGATGATGAGCTCGCGGATATAAGAAAAAATAAAATTGGTTTTGTGTTTCAATCATTTAATCTTTTGCCACGCACTACCGTGCTTAGAAACGTTATGTTGCCGCTTGTCTATGCAAATGTAGAAGAAAATGAGAGAGAAGATAGAGCTCGCACTGCACTTCATAAAGCTGGACTAGACGAGTCACGGTATATGCATCTTTCAAATCAACTATCTGGCGGACAGATTCAGCGTGTTGCTATTGCAAGAGCTTTAGTTAACAATCCTGCGATTATCCTTGCGGATGAACCCACGGGGAATCTAGACACCAAGACAGGAGAAATAGTATTAAGTACCTTTCAAGATATTAATAAAACCCAGGGTGGAACCATTATTCTTATCACACATGAACCAGATGTGGCAATGTATGCAGATAGAATTATCCATATTAAAGATGGAGAAATAGTTTCAGATAAGAAAAATCACTCAGTGAAGAAAAAACAAGATTTTACATTGAAGACTATATGAAAATAAAAGATCTTTTTTCGGAAACATATACTTCGATCTCTGGCAATAAAGTGCGCTCAGGACTAACCATGCTTGGTATTGTTATTGGCATTGGTTCAGTGATTGCCCTTATTTCGATCGGGCAAGGAGCACAAGCTTCTATTCAGTCTAGTATTCAATCTATTGGCTCAAATCTTATTCTTGTCATGCCTGGAAGTCAAAGAAACTTCGGTCAAATTCGTGGTGAGCGTGGAGGGGCTCAAACTCTGACTATTCCCGATGCTGATGCCATAAAATTAAACGTACAGAATATTGCTGGAGTGGCGCCGGATATCACCAAACGATATCAAGTAACTGCAAAAGGCACCAATACTAACACTCAGGTGATTGGTACCGTACCGGATTATGCGGTAGCTCGTAATGTGGAGCTTGAAAACGGATCATTTATTACAGACGCCCATAACAGATCCCTTTCCAAAGTTGCAATACTTGGCCCTACGACTCGTGATGATCTTTTTGGAGTAGGAGGAAATGCTCTTGGTCAAACTGTTCGTATTAATAATATAACTTTCACAGTCATTGGCATCACAAAAGCAAAAGGAGGAACAGGGTTTGCAAATCAAGATGATAAAATACTTATTCCACTTTCTGTAATGTCACATTATTTTTCTGGAAGCGAATTTGTAAGCACAATAAGTATTTCTGCGGTGTCTGCAGAAAATATGGTGGATATTCAAAGCGATGTTACCGCACTACTACTTAAGAGACATAAAATTTCTAATCCAACTTCTGCTGATTTTAGTGTGCTCAACCAATCAGATATTGTAGCGACAGCAACAAGTGTAACAAGTACTTTTACTATTTTCTTAGGCGCAGTTGCAGGCATATCTCTTGTAGTAGGTGGTATAGGGATCATGAATATGATGCTGACAACCGTGACAGAGAGGACAAGGGAGATCGGTCTTCGAAAAGCAATTGGTGCAAAAAACAGAGACATCAATCTTCAATTTTTAGTAGAAGCAGTAGTACTTACCTTTGTAGGAGGAACGATCGGAATTATTATCGGCATACTTATTTCACTTCTGGTAAGTACATTTGTAGGTATTGCGACTTCCACATCGGTTGCGTCTATCCTTCTTTCATTTGGAGTGTCTGCTGCAATTGGCATTATTTTCGGATATTATCCTGCGCGACGTGCAGCCTTCCTTAATCCTATTGATGCCTTACGGCACGAGTAGGTGAAATTACAAATATAATAAACTATATGTCAATTAAAACAATACAAAAGGAAATACTTATAAGCATTGCAATAACCTTAGTTCTTTCAGGCGGTATCGGATACGCTTTAGGAACATATCATGCTACCTCTCAAGCGAGTATTCAAAAATCTGGAATAACAAACAGCGGTATGCGAGGAAATTTTGGATCACGAGCAGGTGGAGGAGTAGCAAGCGGGGACATAGTCTCATTTGATAACGGAATGCTTAGCCTGAAAATGCGAGATGGAGGCTCAAAAATTATTGTAGTTGCAAGTTCGACTAAGGTTTTAAAAACCACTGAAGGGGCACTTAGTGAAGTAACTCCAGGTCAGACTGTTATGATAATTGGAAAAACTAATGGAGATGGAAGTATAACCGCAGAGAGCATTCAATTGCGATCAAAAGATAGTTTCATGCCAAGAGGTCAGTAATTCTGGGTACAACTCACAGCCTTTATTTGGAAAGATGCTACACTTTCTACATACGTATGCATCCAATTTTAGAAGAACAAATAAAAAAATACTTGCAGGTTGAAAATGTTGAATCTGTACCAGTGATGAATGATTTGCTGGAAGCAGTCAGTAAGACGTACTCTGAACTGGAAAGTAAAATTGCACCAACTTCGGCTTCACAGAGTATTGCTCCTGCCGATAGATCAAGCATGGACGAGGTAGCAGAACATATGGATGCGGGAGCGATTCTTTTAAATAAAGAAGGTACTGTAGTCTTTGTAAATAAAAAAGCAGCGAAACTATTAGGAACCGGCGACCCTAATGAAGCCATCACTTCACTTGAAGCATTTGTTACCACAGTTGCTGTTAAAGATCTTATCACACAGTCTTTAGCAGGGACTTCCACTACTGTACCTGAGGTTGAGTTTCCCGAAATGGTGCTCTCCGTATCATTTACTTCGCTTAAGGAAGAGAATAGTAATTACGGAACACTTATTTGGTTAAACGATATTACTGCTCAGAAACAACTTGAACACTCAAAGAATCAGTTCATTACTATTGCGTCTCATGAGATGCGTACTCCGCTTGCTGTGATTAGAGGTAATGCTGAGCTACTTTTAGACGAAACTTCTGTAAAAGGCGATCCTGGAGCACAAGGCGAGGCTCAGAGTGTCTTCACTAGTGCAATCCGCTTATTGGACATAGTAAATGATTTCTTAGATGTACAAAATCTAGAAAGTGGAAAGCTTGCACTTAAGCGAGAACCAGTAGACATTCCAGAAGTGCTTGCTGCTACTATCAAAGAATTACAGAAAATGGCAGACGATAAGGGGATTACCTATCGCTACATCGAGATGTCGAAACCTCCTCTTATTACATTAGACAAAAGTCGCTTGCAGCAAATCTGTATCAATATCATAAGTAATGCCATTCACTACACAGATCATGGAAATATTATTGTCACACTTGAGACCAAACCTGACCATGTGAAGATTCTTTTTACAGATACTGGTGCCGGTATTAGCGAGGAGGACCAGAAACGTCTCTTTAAAAAGTTTGCGACCGGTAAGACATTCTTGAAGACTCGTGAATACGGAAGCGGTCTCGGCCTTTATATCTCAAGCATGCTTGCAGAGCTTATGCAGAGTCAAATCAAATTGGAACAAAGTACCGTGGGCGCTGGAAGCACATTTAGTCTGACTATACCTATCCCTCAAGGAGAAACTACCGCTCCGGAAGCACCGGTCGTAGAAAAATAGTATACTTATCTCATTATGCCAGACATACAACCCCTTATTCTTATCGTGGATGACGAACCGGAAGTACTTACACTCTATAAGGCAAAATTGACCCATAGTGGCTATGATGTGATCTTGGCTTCAAATGGTATGGAAGCGCTACAAGCACTCACAACACATACGCCAGACCTGATCCTTATGGATATGAAGATGCCAGTCATGGATGGTGTGGTCACGCTTAAGAAAATCCGTGAAGAACATAAGACAGAAAATGTAAAAGCAGTGTTCTTGACTGCGTTTAGTGATCCGTCTCAGCCGGAACTTTATGGTACTGCGATCAAAGATACCGCCGCGCTTGGCATTATGAAAAAAGGTGGAAGTCTAAACGAGCTTGTAGAAGACGTAAAGAAATACATCGCAATGGAAGTAAAACCATACGCCGCTTAGATTGTCCTACCAACTCTCTTTAATCCCTTAAGAGATCTTGTACTGTAGAAATAAATTCCTCGAAACTTTTGTTTCCTTTTAGGAAATAATACGTTGGAGACGCTTCTGCTACTTTATCTAGCTCTGGCTGCTTTCCCGTCAAAATAATAATAGGGGTTTTCTTCGCCCAATCAAATTTACGCATTTCCTGAGTAGTCTGTAAGCCATCCTTTTTAGGCATACCAATATCTAGAATAATAATATCTGGGTGTTCAGCGTCTGCAACTTTAAGTGCTTCTTCACCATCATGTGCCACAAAGACTTTCATCTCATTTTTCTCCATTAAGCGAGAATACATGGCCAAAAATGCCTCATCATCATCTGCAAATAATATCTTTTTTCCAGTTAACATATGTGGTGTAGTGTAGCACGTCTATTTCCAAAGGTTTGTGCCTTCCTTATCATTGGCAAACCGGTGATTTACATCCCGGTGTATCATCTCATCTTTGATAGTCGCCAGAATAACATCTGTTAAGCGAGCATCACTTTTGAGCTGCCAATAGGACTTTGCAAGTTCTGGTGCTTCAACGTTTTCTATAAAACCGTCTTCCACAAGTTTCAAGAAATGTTCATAACTTTGTATAGCTTGTTCTTCGAGATATCCCACAACACGATGTGCAGTACGCGGGGAAATAAGATACAGCAGAAAATAGAAGTGATAAAAGAAAAACTGCACAAGAACAATTCCTAGTCGTTCTGCTCCGGAAGGTTTCGCAAGTTTTGAATATACCATCAAATGCATGCGCTCATTCTCTGCTTCATCTACAAGCGCCCGTATCCATCCACGGTCATCACGAATATGTCTAAGCGCCTTTAAATGCTGAAACATACCACCCACCATCCCAGGGACAGCCGCGATTGTTTCCAATACTACTGCACGGTGACCGTATCGTTCTTTAAAGAAGGCGTCCATGATCCGTGCGAGGATGTTTACGACACTTCTAGCAAATTCATCACTCCCAGAATGGGAATGAAAATGAAACTTCTCTTCATGTATATGAACATGAGGGATAGTATTTTTGGAATCTTGCACAAAACTGTCTTCAGTGTAGGGTTCCATATGGGAAAAGTGTAGCATGAAGAAAAGAAGCACGGAACAAATTGGAGGGTGATTCCTAGAGCAAGCCGCACGGCGACTGACTTTTTTAAGTTGTACTCAACTCGTTAAAAGTCGAAGTACCTTTAGGTGTGCTCCCGGAATCCCGTTTCTTACTTCTTGATTCAATATGTTAAAATAAGTCAACTATGTTAGACATCAAATTTATTCGCGAAAACAGCGAACTTATAAAATTGGGAGCTGCTAAGAAAAAGATTTCTTTTGATGTTGAAAATCTTATACGTGTCGATGACAAGCGCTTGGGACTTTTAAAAGAAGTGGAGGAACTTCGTGCAAAGCAAAATGAAGTAAGTACTAGAATCACTACTGCCGGAGCCTTAGAGCGCGCCATTATGATTGAAGATATGAAAGCGGTGAAAGATGAGCTAAAAAAGAAAGAAGAAGATTTGGAACACAGCATGAAAGAATGGCGTACTCTCATGCTTGCGGTGCCAAATATTCCCGATATGAGCGTGCCAGAAGGGAAAGATGACTCAGAGAATCTAGAAGTAAAGAAGTGGGGAGAACTTCCGAATTTTGACTTTCCTCTACGAAATCATATTGAAATTATGGAAGCACAAGAGATGGCAGATTTCGAACGCGGCACTAAGATTGCCGGTTTCCGTGGGTATTTTTTGAAAGGTGATGGGGCGCTACTTACGTTTGCTATTTGGCAATTAGCTCTAAAGCATTTTGCTTCCAAAGGTCTTACCCCAATGCTTGTTCCGTCTTTAGTGCGTAAAGAACTTCTTGTAGGAAGCGGATATTTGCCGCAAGGAGAAGATGATCTTTATAAGACGCAGGATGAAGAATACCTAGCTGGCACTGGTGAAGTAGCGACCATGGGATATTATATGGGAGAACAAATTGATATTACAGAGGGACCAAAAACATTTCTTTCTTTTTCTCCATGTTTTAGACGTGAAGCAGGAGCACATGGTAAAGATGTGAAGGGACTCATCCGAGTACATGAATTTTTCAAATGGGAACAAGTGGTACTTTGTGAAGCTTCACACGAGGAGTCAGTCAGGCTTCATGAATGGATCAATCGTAACACCGAAGAATTCATTGAACTTCTTGGTATTCCATATCATACAGTAGTAAATTGCGGAGGAGATCTTGGTCTTGGTCAGGTAAAGAAGTACGATATCGAACTTTGGGTTCCGGGAGAAAATACCTATCGCGAAATAAGTTCTGCCTCATACTTTCACGATTTCCAGACACGTCGTTTAAATATTCGATATAAAGACAATGAAGGCAAGCTTCGCTACGCGCACTCACTTAACTGTACTGCCATTCCAACCCCTCGTATTTTAGTTTCAATTGTCGAAAACTATCAGCAGAAAGATGGTACGATTAAAGTGCCTGAAGCGCTAGTGCCATTTATAGGCAAAGAAGTTCTGGGTAAACCTGTTTTCTAGAATATCTTCATCTACTTTTACATATTCCATGCGTCTTTCTAAAAAAAGAAGAAAGTTACTTTTGAAAGCGGTATACATACTTGCGTCTGTTCTGTTTATTGCTTTGTGGTACTTTTTCTTCACCTACAAAGGCTTGTATGTGACGCATATTACTGTAGACAATACTATGTATCAGGAGAGAATCGAAACATATACCAAAGAAGTTCTAAGCGGCAAGAGTGGATATATATTCCCAGCACAACATACGGCCTTTCTACCGAAAGGCCGTATCGAGAAAAATCTTTTACTTTTATATCCAGAAATACAGTCTTTAATCATATCAAGAAGCGGACTTACGGGAATGGATATTTTCATTACACTTAGAACTCCGGCATTTAGAATGGAAAATGGCCTAGCACTTGATGTAAACGGCATCGCATATAAAGAACCAGGAGATATTTCCATACTTCCACTTTTTACCCTTACTAGTACTTTCCCCACCAAAGAACAGGCAGGCAGTATGCAAAATTTTATGAGCAAACTTTCCGTCCGCCTCGCCCCAGTAACTGAAGTTAAAATAGATGAAAATAAAGACGTACAATATTTTTTTGGCAATACAAAACAGTACGTCATTACTCCGCTTCTGGGCGATACTTCGATCTATTGGAGCACACTTGTATCAGCACTCGATACCGAGCCTCTTTCTACTCTTTTGCAAACCAAGCGAAATGAGTTAGAGTATATTGACTTACGGTTCGGAAACAAGGTGTTTTACAAATTTGCAAAGGGTACCGCAAAACAGACATCTACTACGACACCGCTGCAGTAACTATGATTCGCGGCTTCTGGCAAAAACTAATAGATAAAAAACTTTCACAGGGAGAAACACTCTCTGTTTGTGCTCCTATGGCTGATGTGACGGATACCGCTTTTCGCACACTCATTGCAAAATATGGCAAGCCTGATGTGATATGGACTGAATTCGTATCAGCAGATGGACTATCCAGTGCCGGACGAGAAGTCTTGAAGCGAGATTTGGAGTTTACCGATGCAGAGAGGCCGGTTGTTGCGCAACTCTTTACTTCAACCCCGGAAAATATGCGTAAAGCGGCTGCGCTTTGTAAAGATCTTGGCTTTGATGGGATTGATATCAATATGGGCTGCCCAGATAAAAGCATTGAGAAACAAGGAGCTGGTGCTGCGCATATTCGCGACTGGGAAACCGCACAAAAAGTAATTCGTGCAGCACAAGAGGGTGCTGATGGCCTTCCGGTATCTGTGAAGACACGCATTGGCTATAACAAAATGGAATTCATGGATTGGTTGCCGAAACTTTTAGAATGCAATATTCCTGTACTTACCATACATCTTCGTACTCGCAAAGAAATGTCTCTTGTGCCTGCCCATTGGGAACTCATGCCAGAAATTGTGAAGCTAGTGAGGCAGATATCAGGAGAAGTAAAAGATGGTGGGACAATTATTTTAGGAAATGGTGACGTACGTGATGTAACTGAAGGAAAGAAACTTGCGAAAGAAAGTGGTTGTGACGGCGTGATGATCGGACGAGGAATATTCGGCACGCCATGGCTTTTTGACGAAGCAGAATATCATAAAGGTAAATCAATTGAAGAAAGACTTACGATTTGTATCGAACACACAAAATTATTTGAAGAAAAATTGGGTGATATCAAAAACTTCGCCATCATGAAGAAGCATTATAAGGCATACGTGCATGGCTTTGATGGAGCAAAAGAACTTCGTATTGAACTTATGGAATGCAAAAATGCAACGGAAGTGGAAGAAAAAATAAATTCGTGGGTATCAGAACATAAAGATATTATAGAAGAAGGAAAAGTTTAGAATAAAAAAGTCCGCCGATGGGGGCGGAACTGAGCTGAATGAAAACTCTCACCAAGGTCCAGCATATGGACCAGGATCTCCGAAGAAACCGTAGTCGATTTCCTTTCTTCTTCGATAGACCACTACGGCTCGAAGCAGCAACAATGCGAAGGTCACGGTGGCTACTCCGTAACCGAGATGCCATATGGAGGTGACACCCTGGCATTGGTGCATGATGTAGCAGTAGCCAACTCCTCCGAAGCCGACCGGCAGACATCCTGCAAAGAAGCCCCAGAACAGCGGCTTCTCGAGAATCACGAGCGCAAGTTTGATCATGCTCATGATCTTTGATGTCTGCGGGATCCGATCTTGCAAACTTATTAGTTTCAGCACGTGAACACTCCTTGGGTTGAAGGTATATTTTTATAATACTACTTTATGTAATATTGTCAATACACTTTCTATTTCTTACACACATCAACACTATTTGGTACACTTACATGTATGAATGAAACTCAACATACTGCTTTATATAGAAAATATCGCCCAGAACATTTTAATGACGTAGTTGGACAGGAAAATGTAGTTGAACTTTTGAGCAAACAGCTCAAACAAAAAAAACTTGCACATGCATATCTCTTTTACGGAGGACGAGGCACCGGAAAGACAACCGTTGCAAGAATTTTCGCGCGAGAAGCAGGATGCTCACCATCAGATATTATCGAAATAGACGCTGCAAGTAATCGCGGCATCGATGAGATACGTGAACTTCGCGAAGCGGTGCGCTCCATGCCATTTTCTTCACCGTATAAGGTCTATATCGTGGATGAAGCACATATGCTTACCAAGGAAGCGGCGAATGCGCTTCTTAAAACGCTTGAAGAGCCACCAGCACATGTGATTTTCATTCTCGCAACTACTGATCCGGAAAAGTTGCCGCACACGATCGTGTCTCGCTGCCAGAAAATAGAATTCCGCCAGCCGTCACTTCGACTTCTCGTCACACGACTTTCTCATGTAGCTCACGAAGAGGGGAAAAAACTTGATGATGATGCAGGACTGCTTATCGCAGCTTTTGGGAAAGGGTCATACCGTGACGCGCTCGGAGTTCTTGAGCAAGTGATAGTACGAATCAGTGAGACTAGTATTAAAAAAGATAAAGTAAGGGAAATATTGGGTGCTCCACATGAGGAATATATAGTAAATCTACTAGAATCGATATGTAATTCAGATGTGACACTCATGCTTAAAACACTTTCTCACTGCAAAGAGAAGGGAATCGATGCGAGTATTTTATATAAGGAATTACTGGAATACTTTAGGTTGGCACTTCTTACTCGCATCGGAGAAAAAGATATTGCTGTACACCCGCTCCCAGATGTGGAAGAAAAGATCAATGACTTAGCAAAAACCTATGCTAAAGAACTAACTTCAAGCAAATTACTGAAGCTTATGGACCAGGAGAAGTATTTATCCTTATCATTTGTAAACCAATACACTGCGCTTGAAATGATTCTCTTGGAATACATCGGGGAGTAAGTACTTGGTAAATGTGTTAGGATGAGACAATGAAAAAAACATATGACGTGATCGTCATAGGGGGAGGCGCTGCCGGCATGATGGCTGCGTCTATAGCAGGGGCACAAGGTGCTTCTGTATTGCTTCTGGAAAAGAATGACACACTTGGCAAGAAACTTCTTATCTCTGGTGGAGGAAGATGTAATGTAACCAATGGAGAATTAGACACTCGAACATTACTTGCTAAATTCAATAGTAAGACTCAGAAATCCGATCAATTTCTTTTTTCAGCATTTGCACAATTTGCAGTAGAAGATACGCTTGATTTCTTTCACACACGTAATATGCAAACTAAAGAAGAAAATGACAAGAGGATATTCCCAGTATCCAATTCTTCTCAATCAGTATTTGACGTGCTTGTAAACGAAATGAAAAAGACACATGTGGAAATGCGCTCGCATGCTGAGGTGAAAAAATTGCTAAAAAAAGATGGTCAAATCACCGGTATAGAACTCAGCAATAAGGAAATTCTGACAGCAGAAGCATATATTGTAGCGACAGGAGGAAAGTCCCATCCGGAAACCGGATCTACAGGAGACGGATTTGTATGGCTTAAAGACCTGGGACATACCGTGTCAGAAACTGACTCAGCGCTTGTGCCATTGTCTATAAAAAATGAATGGGTCAAAGAATTAGCCGGTATCACGCTTACTGATATTAAAATCACCGTGCTGCAGAATGATAACAAATATGATGTAAAGAAAGGCAAACTTCTTTTTACCCATGTAGGCGTTACCGGCCCGACTATTTTAAACATGAGTAGGGATATTGGTGAGCTTCTACGTTATGGATCGGTTGAACTTTCACTTGATCTTATGCCAACATATGATTATGGGACGCTTGATACTCATATCTTGGAAATATTTGCGATGCATTCAAATAAGAAAATAAAAAATGTAGTAAGCGAGATAGTTCCTACTGCACTCGCCAAGATAATATTAGAGCGTGCAAGCATAAATCCCGAAGCACCGTGTAATGGCATTACGAAACTTGAACGTCCTAGACTCGTACATACACTTAAAACGTTTACACTTGAAGTAAAAGGATTGCTTGGACTAAGCAAGGCTGTAGTAACAAGCGGGGGAGTTGATCTTAAAGAAGTAGACTTTAGAACAATGCAATCAAGAAAATATCCAAATCTTTATCTAATCGGAGATATTCTAAATATTAGTAGGCCTTCGGGTGGGTACAGTCTACAGCTGTGCTGGACTACTGGATATGTTGCAGGTCTTCACGCTGCTAAAAATAATAAAGAGTAGTACACTAGCATCATGAAGTTTACGTACGCAATGAAGCATTTTATGCGTCATACGAGCACCATTATATTCCTCTCTGGATTTTTGGTGGACATGTTTCTACTCCCTGAAGTAGATGATCCGCTTACCAAGTGGATAGGGCTTGGATATTTGCTTACGATAGCGCTCGCCATCTATTTGAGAGAAGCAGTAGTAGCCATGAACCAAGCTTCAGCAATTGAGCAAAAAATATTTTCAATACTCACGTTCGGTATTGCATTCTTTTCCGGTTCTGCATTATCATTTGTATTTGTTTACTATTTTAGAAGTGCAGAGCTTGCGGTGAGCTGGCCATTTTTTGTGATGCTCATCGGAGTGATGATAATGAATGAATTTGTTTCTACTCACAACTTTAGATACACGCTTGATGTTGCAGTATGGATGGTAGCCACCATATTCTATGCGATCTTTAATGTGCCGCTGCTTACCAAAGCAGTCAATGATCAGATGTTCATCATAAGTATTGGTATTTCAACCTTTGCCACACTTCTGTATTTATATATTTTAAAATACGCATCTGAAACTTCTCTTTTATTTGAAAAGAAAATGCAAGCGCTTGCAGTAGTGGTGCCACTTGCAGTCGCATTTTTATATTTTAGTAATGTAATCCCAGCGGTGCCGCTTGCGCTTAAAGATGCCGGTGTGTATCACAGCATCACCCGACTTCCAAATGGTGAGTATCAATTAGACGGCAAAGAATCGGTACGCTTTCCAATATTTCAAACGGTAACATATCATATAAAGCCGACAGACAACGGGGTATATTTCTATAATGCAGTTCATGCCCCGGTTAATCTGGTGGCTCCGATTACGCATGTCTGGGAATACTACAATCAAAGTACAAACTCCTGGAGTAAGCGAGCAACAATAGCCTTTACTCTTTCTGGAGGAAGAGAGGAAGGGTATCGTTCTTATTCAAATATAGAACACGTTGAAGAAGGACTTTGGAGAGTAACCGTAAAAGTAGGGAACAATCGAGTAATCGGACGCATGACATTTAATGTGGTAAAGGATTAAAACACATAGAAAGAAAGACCGGCGCCTACGGCGCCGGTCTTTCTTTCTATGTTTAGTAAGTCGTCTTCACCTCAATCCCTGGCTGAGCATTCACAGGAGTGGGAGAACGATGATAGTAAAAATAGAATCCACCAGCAACTAAAAGTAAGAGAACGACCACTAAAAGAATAGTATTTGTGTTATTATTTCCTTCCATAATTATTTTTTATATTCATAGTAAATGAAACAAAATAATCGACCGTGCTATTAGTATATTCTTTATTCTGTAATGTGAAAAGTCACTTGATAATCCTTTGTTTTCAATGTTTTTGTGCTTATTTTGGAAGGTTGGATTTCTTGTACTGTAATTGTGTGTCCATCAAATATATATGCTGCATCGCTTATGATAGTAACTGATTTTTCTTTGTTGTTTGATCCTTTAAGGTTAACAAAAAAACTTACATTACCAGCCCATATACACTGTACATCAGTAGCGCATCTGCTGTCTTTCTCAACACTCAGTATTTGTATCATAAGCGCATCATTAATTATTTTAGTTTCTCCTACTTTCAATGTGACAGTAACAGCTGAAGAAGCTTCCGGACTGGGTTCTGGTGTAGAAGATGCAGTTTGAGGATTAGTTGGTGTAGCGCTTGAAGATATATCCGGACAAAAACTCGGTACAAGCGTGCAGGCTTTATTGATAACTTCAGAAGGAATATTCTTTCGAATCGTCGGCCAATAAGCATATACTATCAAGACTAGAATAAGAATCAGAATTACTTTGCGCATATGTAAGCAAGTATACCTAAGCTCCGTCTTAAGGTCTAGAAAACAAAACTACACCACATAGAGTATGAATATAATTCTACACAAGGCAAATGAAAGAGGGGGAGGAGACTACGGATGGCTTTCCACGCGACATAGTTTTAGCTTTGGCAATTGGTACGAGCCCACACGTATGGGTTTCGGAGCATTGCGAGTATTAAATGATGATACCATCGCTCCAGAAAGTGGCTTCGGTACGCACGCTCATAGTGATATGGAAATCATCACTATTGTACAAGAAGGAATCATCACACATAAAGATAGTCTAGGAAATATTGGAATCGTACCCAAAGGGGATGTGCAGGTGATGTCCGCTGGTACTGGAGTTGAGCATTCAGAATACAACGACTCTCGGATTGAACCGCTTTCCCTTTTTCAGCTTTGGATTACTCCTAAAAAGAAAGGCATCTATCCAAGATACGGACAAAAAACATTCAATAAAAATAATATGGAATACGGCATAGAACTTTTAGTATCACCTCTTACCGCAGTTTCAGATGATATAGATACCTTAACTATCAATCAAGATGCCTGGATATATCGTGCGCGATTACACAAGGATGCTCCGATTCCTTATGCAAAAAACATGGAAGAACATGGCGTGTATATTTTTGTAATAGAAGGAAAAGCAATTGTAGGCGGTGAACCGTTAGAAAAAAGAGACGCAGTCGGAATTACCGATAATGGAAATATTGTCATTACAACAGACGATGTTGCAGAGGTGCTTATCATTGAAGTCCCTATGGAACTTACAGACTGAAATGGAGAATACTAAAAAGCCCCTAAGGGCTTTTTCTCATGTCATCAAATATAACTCTGCTATGAGCTCGTGTTGTATTGTCTAACTTCCATTGCTCCATGGCGCAAGAAAATATCACGCGTGCTTTCAGGAGTACCACGAGATATCACAAGCACATCTCCACCTTTGACATGGTTCTGATACAATTCTACGTCTTCCTTGGCTACTCCAAGATTTGTAAGCGCTCCAATCAGTCCTCCAGCTGCGGCGCCAGTTGCAGCTCCGGCCACTGCGGTTGCCGCAGCTCCTGTAAATCCAAGTGCAGCAGCAAGTGGCCCTGCCACAAAGAGTGTACCTAGACCTGGTAATATTCCATTTGCAACGATAAGTCCTGCGATACCGCCAAGTACAGCTCCAGTAGTAGCACCAGTTGCAGCACCTCCTCCCATCTTTTCACCTGTCTGCTTGTCCTTGATATTGCCATGATCGCTTAGATACACATACGACAAATCAGTCTCTGAAACCCCAAATTGTCGAAGCTCGTGTAGTGCGCTTTCTGCTGCCATATGATTGGTAAATACGCCAATTGTAGTTGTCATATAAATTAATTGTGTTAGTACCAGTAATGCGCTTAGGACTATTACAAGCATCCTCAAGCTGTATAAGGTGACGTAAAAAGTGGCAATTTACTTACAGGACTATTTCTTCCATTCTGGAATCGATGACGCTTTCCTTTCAAGAGGGCTTGCAACGCGCACATATATTTCATTTCCTCGCGGGATGAGTGCTTGATGCTTCGTCTTGCTTATCGCAACGGTAATACACGAAAGACTTTTAGAAGTTGTAACCCAGTCTGTCCCAAAGCGTTTCAAATTAATTGGTCTGGAATATGCACGCAGTGTTTTCTCGCCATTTTTCGCTAGAAAATATTCGTGAAAATATGATACCGCAAGTTCGCGAACTGTTTTGTATATCGGATCGCGAAACCGTAAGACCGCATGATTGGTTTTACTGATCGCTCCCCAGTATCCATTTTTTTTATACAGCGTTACTGCATGTGGCCAATCCTCATCTGCTACATGTAAGCTAAGAATAAGAGGCTTCTCGCCAGCAACCATAAGCGCTGCTGCTGCAAGAAGTGCTCCTTCAAAACAATGGGCTTTCTTCATCTCCATGACATATCTAGGAGACATGTTGGTCTCACCATTTTTTTCAAAGTTAAAAGAAAGAGAATCCAAATAATCTTGAATTTTACTAGGAGAATTTAATTTTTTTAGAAATACCTCTTCTTCTTTAGAAAGAGAAAACATACAAAATGATTATGGTCTTTTTTCTCGCCCCCACAAGATATGCGCCCATACACGCTCATGAAAATAATACAGTACCGTACTGTATCCATTTACAAACAAAACGATACCCGCTGTGAGTGCCACGTCTTTAGTAAAAATATATGCTACTAATGTGTCAGCTGTAATAGAAAGAAAGCGATAGGTTATAGATTTAACTATCGACCTGCGATGCTTTTCTATGCTTTTAATTTCGCTTTTAATTTCGCTTTTGACTTCGTTTGTAATTGAATCAAATGCATTCGGTAGTTCGGACATCTCACTATGGTACCATATAGTGCATTTCTCGATCGGGGATAAAAGTGGTCAAAATCTCAGGTATTGCTATACTTTTATCATTATGGACTTTATATCAAGCGCCCCTGGGGTAGTATTAATAACTGTAGCGATGATTGGCTATCAAATATACAAAAGTAAAAGTATTAAAGCAAATACAAAATGGGAAAATAAGGCACAGGATCTTAAGCAAAGTCTTGAAGAAAGAAACAAAGACATCATACAAAGACATTTTGATAATATTGCAATACCTGAAACTACGAATGGACAAATATCACTCCTTGAAACAAGCGTGTCTGACTGTTTAGAGGATATAGCAGAAGCGGAGCAAGACCCTCTTATGAAAAGTAGCAATACACGAGGGCTTATCTACGCAGGAGATGGAGTAAGTCAGGGAATAAGCAAACAATGGATTAACCTTAAAGATTCTCTTACGGAGCAATTCAAAGTGCGCATTCAATCTATAAATGACACAGAAAGAAAAGCGTACGAAAAAATAACTGAAGGAAAAGTGGAAGCGCTCAAACAGAAATATTCAACACTGATTTCTCAATTTTTTGATGTTGCGGATAAAACTATATCACTCGTAGATGCGTATGGAGATGAAAATCTCACACCGCTAACTAACGAGGTAGATATTATTATAAACAAGATAATAGATAAGGAAGGCCGTCAAACGATGGAATCACAATGGTATCTTGTTGAAGGTAATTTGACTACGGTCCCAGATCAGTATAGAACTCTGCATGAATATCTTATACAGACGTTTAAAGATAAACATACGTCTAAAGTATAGTATTTATTTTGCAAACAAATCCCGCTTCTTCATATAGGTATATTCATGAGCAGTAAGCCAGATAATCGCGACATCTAGAATAGTAAAGAGAAGAAGCCACAATGAGTGAGTATAGTAGAGCCTATGAAGCTGGTAGATAATAAATAAACTGAACACAACAATAGACGCTGGATACGCCCATAGTTTCTTTCTTAGAAGACCAGTTACAAGGACTAATTTTATCACTCCATGACTAAGGAGATAGAGTGCCACAAAATGCTGAGACCCCACTGAAAAGTTATTTGTTGCATTAACCAAATACTGCGCGAGTATAGATGCAGGATCTTCACTAAGTTCGTCTTTAGTAATAGATAACACTAGATTCACAATATATTCTTTGCTAATAAAATAAATAAGTATTCCGCCAATGATTTCTAAAATGGCATGAATTCCTTTTAAAAAGATAGTGACATCAAACGCGAAGTGAATTTTGCTTTCTTGTGAGTTAAGATTCATATATGTTTAGATATATACTACTACGTCTATTAAATTGATTCACTACTATCACCCGTAACTGGTATTTGATCGCCTAAATATTTAGGCTTTCGGTGATACAGCACATTGAAAACAGCTTTTATATCTGCGAAAATCTCACGCACATAGTTTTTGAAAAGATACGTATGCTGATCAGAAGGGATCCCATATGCGTCCATCCCTAGATTTCTAGCGATAAAAACGGCTCTCGGCAAATGAAATGACTGTGTAACAATGATCGCCGAGTATACGAGAAATATATCTCGTGCTCTATACATGCTGCTATACGTATCAAATCCAGCATGATCCAAAAAGATATCTTCGCTTGGCACTCCTTGTGAGAGGAGATAGTTCCGTGCGGGATTTACTTCGTTGTGTGTGAGCGTCCCGTTATCTCCAGTTACCAGAATATTTTTAACTTTCTTTTCTTTATACAACATAAGAGCGGTATCCACTCTATCTTTAAAAAGCGTAGTCATAGTGCCGTCTTTAAAGACTGCTGCCCCGAGCACAATAGCAGTATGAGCATCATTAAGCTCTAAAGTAGTGCTTTTAATATACATCTTTGATTCAAGTGCAATCAGAAGAAATATAAATCCAACAAACGCGATAAGAACTAAAAGTGCACGCCAGGTCAGCTGGAAAAGGATTAGAAAGAAATGCTTCATATAGCTAGTAGTATACGCTTTTATTATAAAGAGGCAGAACTACACTACACGGACACAAACTCAATTTATTTGTTTAGCATTTCTTGCAATGTCTGTACATCACTTGGTGCGTAGAGCACATTTAACTGATACAAATCTTTAAAATCATTATAGATGCCTTTTTTTGAAGTGCGAGCAGATATATACCCAGCATTTCTCACTGCATCTATCACAGTACCGTTATAGCTTCCGTAAGGGTACGCAAAGTCAGAAATTGATATCTTCAAATTCTTTTCGAGAACGTGTTTACTGCCGACAAGCTCTTCATTAAATCTACTTGGGTCGATTTTTGTAAGACGTACGTGGCTCTTGGTATGATCGCCGATTTCCATTCCGTCTTGCACTAACTCTTTCAAATGATCAAACGTCATATACGCAGGGCTTCCGATCACGCCTGTGTAAATATAAAACGTCGCAGGGATGCGGTACTTAAGTAAGACCGGGAGTGCCATTTCATATTGGCTTCTCCAACCATCGTCAAAGGTAATAGCGATTGGTTTGGTAGGCAAGGTACTATTTTGCTCTTCCTTAATCAATTCTTGGATAGTTAGAGGTGTGTATCCTTGTTGCAATATCATTTTCATTTGGGACTCAAACACATCTGACTGTACGCAAAATTTTTTAGAAGTCTGCGTAGGTGAAAGTGCAAGATCTGGCTTATTGATTTTGTGATACACCAAAATCGGAATAGTAGTAGTGCTAGTTTTTATAGTATTTGTCGCGGCGTTACTTAGCGTAGTTTCAAGTTCCAGTTTTTCATTATCTAAAGCATCTCCGTAGTCTGCATATCCGTGAACAGCAAGCAGGGAGACAGAAATCGCAGCAACAAGAAATTCAATCTTCGCTCGTGTGAAAAAGGTTTTAAGATGTTGTTTGACTACATACATATACTGTAAATTGCACGTAGTGTATCAGTAAAAAATAAATATGGGGAGTGGAATACAGAACTGAAATATAGTATTAAGAAACACTATAGACATTTTGATAAAAAATGATATTATAAAAGTGAACTTAAAGCACTCACAGAGTGAGAAAGGATACTGCAATGGACAGCAACGCGGAAGTGAAAGGGGTACAGTACTTCATCGAAAACCCTGAAGAACTCACGGTGGAGGATATCGCCAGAATCAAAGAAGGGGGTGGCAATATCCTGAACAATTTCCATCTGCACGTGAGAAATAGGGATGACACTCTCTACACTGAACTCAGTCTCTCAGCCGAGTACAAGCGTGAGATTGCAGCACTGAAGTGTCAGATCAAAGAGGCAGTCGAGGAAGAAAAGTTCGACAGCCAGGGCCTTGAAAAGGCATGGTCCGAATCAGCACGCTTGACGGATGAAGCCGTAGCTATTGCAAGGGCGGCGCTTGGATCACCTCCGTACAAGATTACTGCTGAACAACAGACACGCATCGAAGCATTACAAGCAGAAGTGAAGCGCATGAGACAACAGCACCTTCCGGCATTACTCTCGCTGTACAAAAACCTAAGAAGGCGTGGAGTGCCGCATATCACACTCGTGCAGTAGTATGCATTTCCCAGTTACAATAAAAACCGCTCCGGCGGTTATTTTTTATAAAAAATAACCGCATCGACCCTGTGGGTCGATGCGGTCTTTCAATGAAGCAGTGGCGGCCTTTTTAATCTTTCTTCTTCATCCATTGCCTCTAACTGCTCATCGGTAAAAATGTGCCAGTCTATTTTGGTAGGATTCTCACGTACCTTGAAGAACACAACATGAAGCATATTTTTGGGATGTAGAGTGAGTTTAAACATCACCATAATCCTCCAAATGTCGGTCAAAGACACAAGAAGACGAGCTCCTTCTGGAAGGGGACCGAAACCGAATTCGCTTTCACCCTCCACTTCGTACATGCCGCATGTGTCGGGATGACCTCCCAGGCACTCTTCCTCAAACGAACTGACAGACACAATCTTGGAAGTGAGTGTACTCATTGGAATCCTCCAGTTCACAAAGATCAATATTTTTAGACTACAATATAAAACAGTAATTGTCTAGTTTAGTTTGCTTAAAAACTAGACATTGACTATCTTAGTAAACAGTGTCAGGATGAATGTGTCCAAACTTCGGACTATATTTCCTGAAAGGGATTACATGCGCGCTACGAAAGTTCTTTCGCCACCCATTGTCGGCATGATGCTGGCATTGCTCCTCGTCATGACGAGTTGCAGTGGGAACGACGACCGCGATTCCCGCTGGCCCGACTACAACGGTTCGATGGACGATCCGACGCCGGGTCCGGGGTCTGCCGCTGGCTGTCCTGTCTGCCATCCCGAATAGGGTTCGACCACTGCAAGCGTGGTCTGCGCACTGAAAGTGCGCTCTTTTTATTTTTAATTCAAAGATTTCCTTTTATTTAACTCTTGCTGAAACTTTATCTTTATCGCTTTTTTGCATAATATCCCATGCCTCTGCCACATCTATATTTAAATCGTGAGCAAGAAAGAGAGTATTAGCGAGAATATCAGAAACTTCATCTGCTATAGCAATCTTAATCTCTTCTTTTGTTTTTCCATGCGCGTATCTTTCTCCTTTCATCTGCATGATTAATTTCATCAAGCCTCCAACCTGATACATGAGATCTTTCGCAGCAATTTCATAATTCCAAGGAGTCGTACCAGTTTTAGTGTGTTCAGAAAAACTCTGCACCACCTCCGCCGTCATTTCCGAAATAGTTTTATTATTCATGGAAGAAGTATAGCAAAAAGCACTCTTTCGTGGTATTATTTGCAACACATATTGAGTCAAAAGACACAATAAAATATTGGGGTATCGTCTAATGGTAGGACATCAGGTTTTGGTCCTGAGTATCGAGGTTCGAGTCCTTGTACCCCAGCACTCGTGGACTTTGTTCACACAAAAGGTCAAATTGTGCTTGTTTCTCAAGGTCATTGAGAGGTTCTAACCTTTCTTTTATTGCGTGTACCTCATTCTTAATTTTCTTTAGAGGGAAAAGCGATTTCTCTATATCAATTCTAAGTATTTTGTCTTTCATCACGAGGTCCGAACCTAAAGTAGATAATATGCTTCTTCTTGTCATAAGTTTTCCATTCTTAAACTTATCAACTGCTGTTTCAATAAACGTGAGCATCTCATCTCCTGTCTTCTCCCATTGGTCAATTCTTTTTCCTGTATCACCAAAATCTTTCTCTAGCGCTAACTTCTCCACAAAAAGTTTTGCTTTCTTGTCTGCATACTCTTGCGATGTTATTTCTCCGCCCGCCCTCATCTCCATTAAGCCATCTATCTTAGCAAGACACGCCTTATATGCCCTTTGTTGAGTAGATACGACAGCATTACGCTTAGTTACTTCTTCTTCATTTTCTTTCTTCCACCACTTCATAGCAAAACTATGGAACTCAGGAGGCATCTCAATACTGTTTATCTCCTTGGAAACTTGCTTTACAAGCTCCTTTTCTTCAAGAGAACCTTGTGAGCAGTTAGGGTTTACTCTTTTCGTGCAGTGGTAAAAAATGTAACTATGAACATTGCCATTTTTCTGCCTCTTTATTTTTGTTTCTGCGGTGATACTTGCTTTACATTCACCACACTTCATCATTCCAATGAAAGCAAAAATATGTTTCTTTGGACGTGGTCTTCCAGCTCGTCCGAGTAAGTATTGTATTTTGTCATACTCTTCTTCTGTGATGATTGCTTCGTGTATACCTTTGTACCAGTTACCACTTTCAAGCGGATACTCAAATGCTCCATAGTAAAAAGTATTGGCGAACATATTATAGATTGTGCTTCTACCAAGTTTATTACCCATAGGCGTTCTATAACCCCATTCATTCGTGGCAATCTCTCGTATCTTCATTGGGTTATAGTTACCTGTAAGCATTAGGTCAAACATCTTCCTGATGAGAAGCAATGCTTCAGGGTCACTATCAATGTTTTTATTTCCTTTTTCTGCATACTTATCATTCTTGTAGCCAAGAGGTGGCTTACCAGGGAAAACACCCATCCTCGCTTTCTTTTCTAGTCCTCGTGTTACATCAACACCTTTCTTGTCATTCTCCATTTTTGCCTGATTACACATCAAAGAAAACATAAACTTATCAATTGGCGTATTTCTGAATGTTTGTGTGGGTGTGACAATTTCTACCAGCTTTTCTCTATCCATGAGGTCAATCAATAAAGCTGAGTCAATCGCGTTTCTGGAAAGTCGGTCTGCGTGCCAAACAATGATACCGTTTATTTCCTGAGCCTCAATTTTATCCAACATTTCTCTAAACTTAGGTCTATTCCCAGTTACTTTAGCTGACTTACTCTCACTAAAGGAGTAACTTTGTGCAAGTTTAACGCCAAGTTTATCTGCAATCTCTTTATTTTTATCCAATTGGGAATCAATAGAAAGTACCTGTCGGTCTTCACTTTCGGTGGACTTTCTTGAGTAATCGCCATATTTCATCTTCACATCTGGCTTGTTATTCATACTATGTTAATTGTACTACGATAAGTATATAAATTGGAGTTGATTAGTAACTATATTTTGTTCATAAGTCGGACCAATACTTGCCTCTCTTCATCTGTAATCATGGGTTCATTCTTCTTATCATCTTGGTAATCTTTTAATCTTTGAACGATATTAACTGCATCTTCACCGCTCATACTTCCGTAGCCGTAAGCTCCAAAAGTGGTACTAACGTTTGCGTGCCCGAGATTAAGACTAATTGCCCGCTTCTCTTCTTCTGTTAGGCGGGTTTTACTCATAATACTTACAACAAGGTGTCGGAATGAATGCGGGTGGAAGTATGGTAAACCCGCATTCTTGCACCTTTTTTCAAAAATCTTTCGAGCTCCGCTTGTTCCACCCCAAAAGTTCTTTCCGATAAGCTCTTTACTATATCTAGATTCTACAGAACTAAAATCGCTCAATGTACTTGGGAAAATTGGGTCGTTGGGCAGGAAGCCTTTATTCTCAAGATACTCAAACCACTCCATAAAGTAATTTTCAGGGTCACTCCAGCCTACAGGAAAGAATGTTGTTAGTATTGGTTTAGAGTTTTTTGTACGCACCCCATCACCAGGATTTTGGTCAATAAGCTTCTTGTTCTTATCAAAACTTTTCATTTTCAGAGAAACAATTGCAGAAATACGGCACCCAGTAATAAGTGAGAAACATATCAATGCTCTGTCTCGTCTATCAATCTCCGTTTTTATATCAATACTTTCGATTATTTTTCTTGCTTCTTCAAAGGTTGGCATCGTTTTGGTCGTACCAGACCTAGCAACAAGCGCATCCTTTTTAGATAAACGGAGGAACTCAATGTCGTTTTTTAAGACTTTTGTTCGAAAACTAGGATGACCTGATAGCCAGGTGAAAAACTTCTTTATTCTGCGAAGATAGTTGCCTTGGGTGACAAGGGTCAACTGACCAGACTTTGTTTTTGTTGCTTTTTTAACTAGCCACTCTCTAAATGCAAGCGCTTTCGTTTTATTGAAGTTCGCAAAGTCATCGCCATCTGAAAATAGCTGCCACTGTGCAATGGCTTCAGCAAAGGTGCGGACTGAACTTTCAGCGAAGCCTTCTGCGCCTCGCAAGTGCTCAAAGTACTCTCTTTTTATTTGTTCATTTTGATAGGTTATTTTTGTCATAATGCTGATGGTTGTCTATGTTGTAGCAAACAGACATTTACATAGAGGTGGATAGTATCTTATAGTCCTTTTGATGGGGTTTAATTATTCTGCTCATTTTTCCGTTACATACACGACAGGTGCCAACTTTCCTATCACTTATTTTTTTAACTGAACCTCTTTTTGCATAACAAGCGGTCTTACATCTAAAGCAAAAGAACTGATTTCGTTTAAGAGTAATTTTCTTTTTTGAATCCTTATTTCTAAGAAATTCCTTTAGCTCAAAACCAAGAATAAGAATCGGTTTCTTGCACCCAGGTACAATTTTTAAACCATTATCAATCCAACGCAGTAGGGTCTTTTCACTGACATCCAACTGAACGACTAATTCTTTAATGGTGTAGCTCATATGCTTGTTTATAAGACTAGGGTTAATCCTGGTCATGTTGCTTAGATTCGCTATTTAATTCTCCAATACCAAGCACAGCTTTATATAAACCGATGAGGTTATTCGCACGGAAAGACGCTTCTGCATCGCTTAAATTGATACCAAAACGCTTAAAGTACAATGTTTTATATTCTGCTATGGCTTCTGGGGGTAACATTCGTGAAGCCCGCTCTTTGCTTAGTCCATCTGAACGCCATGAACAGATAGGCCAAGCAAACAATGGGCTTACTCGGGTTGTGGCGTTTACAATTTGAACAAACAAAAAACTGGGCTACATCCAGTATTTACTAATAGATTGGACTCAACTTATAGTCAGATTGACTAAGATTCTTTAAAAAGTTCGTCTCTGACACGGGTCCTGGAGGCTTTATATTGAAGTAGTTCCTCAATATCAAAGTTATCTTTGGCCGATTCGTTTATTGCTCTGACCGTATTATAAAAAGCGCTTTCGGTATCTGTATAAAATTTATCGCGAACATTTATATCCTTGAGCCATTCACCAAGTGGAATATCGAATAACGCTTCACATAAAACCCCCTGATTTGAACCAAGTGGAATTTGTACATGGCGATTACCCAGACTCATCACTGCAGAGTCTTTTTTGTAGGAAGGTTTCTCACCATTTTTCCACCACTTTTCATTAAGGTTAACTTTTAGTTCTTTGATGCCTGGTTCAAAGTTTCCTGTGGAATCATTTATCGATAATTCTTTTAGTAAATAGGCATGTACTCTCTTGGTGTGATTCTTAAATACTGGGACCTTCATATGATGTATATCTACATTACTTCGTCCTAAAATACTCCTATTTAAACCCATGAGGTTTTTTAGCTCCTCGGCAAAAAACATAATATCGACCGCATCCACCATTTCAGGATGATTTCTAGAATCATCAACATACTTAGGTGCTATTTCGCCCCAAGGGGTGTTTTGAGCTAGTTCTGAAAAAGCAACCTGAAACTTCTGAAGCCAGTCGAAAGTTCCCCATATTTCCAGTATCCTCGAACGCTCTATTGCTTCACCTTGCTTGTATCTTAAAGGCAAGGTTTGAGAGAACGTGTAATTGCCGTAAATGTTCTGTGGGTATTTATTAGGGTCCTCAAATTCTTTAATGTCATCTTTATACCCCAACTGGGCAATTCCCACTGCTATAGCCCATAAATAGCCTTCTAGGGCATCAGAATAGAAGTTGCCTGTATGGATTTCACCATTCTCTAATCTTTCAAGGTCTCGGATTATATTTTCGCTATAGTGTATGCTCGCGTGGTCACCTTGTAATTTTGAAGGTTCGATTTTGCGCTTTTTTATAACCTTTAGTAGCTTTCCCTTTGCCTCTTGTAATTCTTTGATTGATTTTTCTTCCAGTTCTGCAATCTTGGCATATTCAGATTTCTTTTTCTCCAAAACCTTTTCAACGATAGCGTTAAGTTTCAGCTCTCCTTTCACATAGTTGAGATAATCAGATAACCCAGTAAAAAATTCAAAAGCTTGTGGTTCCTCGATAAAAGCACTGTAGTGTCGCTCAAGATTTTGAGAAATTCTATCCATGGCGTTGTTGTTCACTGTTTAATGTACTCCTTTTTGTCTTTTTTTGCTAGACTGACAGTGCTGACGGATAAATAGGAAAGGTATTCATAATGGCAATTTTGCTGTCGTTCGTGACCAGTATTGGCACTCCCAATCTGAGGAAACACGAGCGACGGTGAATGCCGTTTATCTGTCAGCACCTCTGATTGGGGTGCCAATTTTGTTTTTGGTACTTTCGATTATTTATATAAAAATATGAAAGTACAGAAAATACCTAAAAAACAACTAAAGAGCAATATTAATGAAAAAGGATTATATTCAGTAGTTGATAAGATTCTTGGGCAAGATAAAAGACTTTGGACCGTTGAAGGTAAATTGATAGAAAATAAACTCATTGAACTTGTACAAAAAGATGACAAAAATATCATTGAACTCCTTTTAAGTAACCCCTTAACAAAAGAGGCCTTTTTTCAAAAAGTTTCTTCGATTCTCGTATTTAAGAAAGATGACTTTCTTAGTTTTAAAACAATGGGTGAGTTTCTAGATGGTTCATACACTGCTTACAGTAAACATATCGGACTTGCAAACAACTTTTCTTCAATAAAAAATGCAAGTGACGTAGTTCTTAATTTTCCATATAAAGATTGTATTCTCGAAGGTGGACAAGAGAAAGGAAGTGAAGGAAGAGATGAAGTTTTTTATAATAAAACTCTTGCCAGAGAGGATGTAAATAGACTTGAGGAAGAAAAGGTTCTTATCAATTGGGTCAAATATACCGATAAAGGAATAACAAAGATTACTTCATTTGACCACGAAAAAGATAATCTTATTATGCGGGGCAATAATTTACTTGCTCTTTATTCCTTGCTCCCGAAATACAGAGGAAAAGTAAAGCTAATTTACATTGACCCACCATATAATACGGGTTCAGACGACTTCAGATATAATGATAGATTTAATCATTCAACATGGTTAGTCTTTATGAAAAATAGATTAGAAGTTGCAAAAGAACTACTTTTAACTACTGGTTCTATTTTTATTCAAGTAGACGACAACGAGCAGGCTTATCTTAAAGTTCTTTGTGATGAGATTTTTGGTAGAGATAACTTTAGGTCTCAAATAAGCTGGTTGAGAAGCTCAAGTGGAAAAACAATTTCCAGAAATCTTCCAAATGACGTTGATTACCTTCTTTGGTATTCCAAAAGTGAAAAATATGATTTTAATGCGGTTTACAAGCCACTTTCTCCAGGGACAATTGCAATGTATAACAAAGATGACGGGGATGGTCGTGGCAAGTATCGTCTCTTTCCTCTACAGAAAACAGGAGGTCCTGGACCAGAAACTTCATATAATTACAAAGATAATAAGGGAAAGACTTGGAATTGCCCAGCAAAAGGCTGGAGAATGAAACAGGAGAAGTTGAAAGCACTTGAAAATGATGGACGATTATATATTGACGGCTCAACGATTGCTGAAAAAGCTTATTGGAATGAACGTGACAATGACGGAAAGCTGGCAAATAACTTGTGGGATGACATTTACAATTTACAGGGTTCAAATAATGAAAAGTTAGATTTTGTAGGTCAAAAACCTGAGTTTTTAATCAAGAGAGTAATTGAAATGACAACCAATCAAGGTGATATTGTGTTGGATTATCACTTAGGAAGTGGAACAACTGCTTCGGTCGCACAAAAAATGCAAAGAAGATGGATAGGTATTGAGCAACTGTTTTATAAAGAAACTGACCCTGTTAAAAGACTTCAAGATGTACTAGGTGGAGACGATAATGGTATTTCAAAAGAAATGAAATGGAAAGGAGGAGGTTCATTTGTATATACAGAATTAGCTCAATGGAATGATAAATATGTTCAGGAAATAGAAAAAGTAAAAAGTACAAAAGATTTAATTAAGATTTATGAAAAAATAAATAAAGAGGCATTCCTCATCTATACTTTTGATTCTGCAAAGTGGGATAATAAAAAGTTCGAAGAACTCCCCCTTGATAATCAGAAGAAGGTGCTTATTGATATTCTCAATATGAATCATCTTTATATAAACTATAAGGACATTGAAGACAGCATTTTCAAGGTTTCTAGTGAAGACATAAAGCTTAATAAAAATTTCTATGAATAGCACTACGTTAGCTCAAAAATATGAGATTCTAGATTCAGTAGGTGGACTTATAAATAAATCCATACCGACTTATATTCTTGATAACTTACACCCTCGCATAACACTACGTCCTTATCAAGAAGAGGCTCTTTCTCGATTCATTCATTATTTTGAAAAAGATAATAGCAAGATTTTACCAGTACACCTTATGTTTAATATGGCTACTGGAACTGGCAAAACACTGATAATGTCCAGTGTCATGATTTATTTATACACTCGAGGTTACCGCAACTTTGTGTTTTTTGTAGATAAGGATAATATTGTTCAAAAAACGATTGAAAACTTCACCGAAAACACAAGCTCAAAATATCTTTTCTCTCCGACCATTGTTATTGATGGAAAACGTGTTTTGGTTCGTAAAGTAGAGAATTTTTCCGACAGTGATAACGGAGCAATAAATATAAAATTTAGCACGTTGGCTGGACTACACAGTGAAATTACCTTTCCAAGAGAAGAAGGCCTCTCTATGGACGATTTTGAGCTTACTAAGACGGTATTTCTGTCTGACGAGGCTCACCACGTCAATGCTTCCACTAAAAGGAATGAGGTAAATGATGAAGAAAAATCTTGGGAGTACACTGTGCTGAAGTTACTTCATTCAAATCCTGAGAACGTATTACTAGAATTTACGGCAACAATAGATGAAAGACATGAGAAAATTGTTGAGAAATATACTGACAAAATTATATTCAAATATGACCTTAAAAAGTACATCTCTGATAAGTACTCAAAGGATATTTTTCTATATAAAACATCTGAGGGCATAGGAGACCGTATATTGCATGCTCTTGTTCTTTCTCAGTATCGTCGTAAACTGGCAGGGAAATATAATAAATCTTTTAAACCTGTTGTACTTATAAAATCTAAAACAAAAAAAGAAAGCGAAAATACCGAAGCACTTTTTTACAAGATATTAGATAATCTTAGTATTAATGACTTAGAGCGTATAGAGAAGCAAGCAAGGTCAATTGGTGAAAATAGAGTAGCTGTAAAAGCTTTTGATTTTTTCAATAATGAAGGCATTTCTTTTCTGAAGCTTATTAGAGAGCTCCAAATAGAATTTTCTAAAGAAAAAAGTATCCAAATGAATGACGAAAGTCAGAAAGTTTTACAGTCTAAACTTCTTAACTCACTTGAAGCAGAAACAAATAAAATTCGTATTATTTTCCAGGTAAAGAAACTTGATGAGGGGTGGGATGTTTTAAACCTCTTTGATATTATTCGTGCATATGAAACAAGAGATACTGGAACAATTACTACTTCTGAAGCTCAGTTAGTTGGAAGAGGTGCAAGGTATTTCCCTTTTGCTATTGAAGAAGGCCAGGAAATGGATAAAAGAAAATATGATGATGACGCCGACAATGAGCTTCGAGTATTAGAACAGCTTTACTACCACTGTCAAAATGACAGTAGGTATATTTCTGAAATTAAAAATGCACTCCAAAAAACTGGTATAGACTTAGATAATAAAAAAACAATTGAGCTTAACCTAAAAGAATCCTTTAAAAACTCTTTGTTTTATGCTCATGCACTTGTTTACACCAATAAGCAGCAAAAGAAAGATAGGAAGAATATTAAGTCACTAAAAGATATAGATTTGGACAAGTTAACTTATAGCGACTCTCTTTCTGTTGGAGTTTCAGGAATAGAAAGTTTTTTTGGAACTAATAGTCAACTTAATTTAATAAATAAGCCAGTGGTGAAAACTGAGAAGATTCTGCTAAAGGAAGTACCTCTACACATAACAAGAACAGCGCTTGATGCCTTCCCTTTCTTTAATTTCACTAATTTAAAGCAATACTTACCAAACGTTGAAAGTCGAGACAGATTTATTACTTCTGACTTGTACGCTGGTAATATTCGCATTGACATAGATGGTCCAGAAAGTAAGATTAAGGAGATAAGAAGTGATAATGAATATTTATATTCGTTACTAGTAGGGAAAGTTTTTGAAGACCTAAAAAATAAGATAATTTTCAATTCTTATGAATATGAAGGTACAGATGACTTCGTGCCTAATGAAATACATAAACTTATTAAGGATAAGATTATTCAGATTGAGGTAAATAACGAAAGCGATAAAGAAAATGGTAAAGCTATGGGCGGGAGTGAAACAAATATTCCACTCAACCTAGCAACAGTAGACTGGTACTCTCATACAGAAAATTACGGGACATCAGAAGAAAAGTACCTTGTGAAAGCTGTATTGGGGCTTGTAGATTCCATAAAAAATAAATACGAGAAGGTCTACCTCATCCGTAACGAACGACAAGTTAAAATTTTCGATAAAAAAGGACGTGCCATTGAACCTGATTTCCTATTGTATGCCATAAAGAAGAATCAAAAAAATACCACATATTATCAACTATTCATTGAACCAAAGGGAGGGCATCTATTTAAGGAAGATTTGTGGAAGGAAGATTTTCTGAAGGAGTTGAACAAAAAGTACACGGGCCAGTCTAACCTGATTGAAACATCAGAATACTATATATTTGGCCTGCCATTTTTTAACGAACAAAAAACAAAACGAGAATTTGAAACTGACTTAAAAATTAAACTTAAAATATAATGAGAGTGTCTACCAGTAAAGCTTTACCCATTGTAGTTCTTATACTCTTATTCTCATTGATTTTTTCTATCTATAAACACTCAAAAGGCACTCCTTTAACTTCCGAAACTACTGAAATAGTAAAGGAAGATACTCAATCAGAAAAATATAATATAGTACTTGCTACGACCGATAAATCAATCAAAGGTAGTTATAATACAGGACTACCGCAACACCCTAAACTATCTTGGTACGATGCAACAATAAAACAAGAAGAGCCAAATGTAGATATTGACGTTAACTATCCTCAATTTGTAGGAGATGAAATTGTTACTCAACTTAATCAATATATAGGTAACACTCTAACGAAGCTTATTGAGGAAGATATGGCAAGAATGAAGGACCTAATTGCCAGTGCTCCTGACGACTTTGGCTCTCATGTTTACCTTACAACAAGTTACAAAGTTATGGGTGTCATAAAGGGAGTTGTAAGTATTGAAATCGTTGCTATTGATTTTACTGGAGGAGGAAATGGGAACCACTCGTACCCAATAACTATCAACTGGGACCTGAAATCAAATAGGCTTCTCAAGAATACTGAATTATTCTGTTCAAAGGATTATATTTCTACTTTAATGCCCCTGGTTCGCAAACAGATACTAAAAGACTTCAGCAGCTCTGACCATATACAGCAACCTCTTTCAGGAGACATAATAGAAGGGGTAAATTACGGCACTGAGAATGAAAGTGATAACTGGGAACATTTTTTGCTTACAAAAGACGGTTTAATGGCTGTCTTCCCACCATATCAAGTAACTTCAGGGGCGGAAGGAATCGTACGAGCTTTCGTACCTTATACTGATATACCTAACTTAGTGTGCTTACCATAATGACCACCAAACACGAGACAATAACAACAAACAAAACCGCCACCCTTTTTGAAAGTGAAGTAACCCTTTTTGACTGTAACTGCCATCTTCTGGAAGATGTCATTGCTTTACTGATAAAAGCAATAAAATGTACAAGAACTACTGCCATAAGATATGCAGATACCGCCCAACAATTTGGGCAAGCAGTTGTTTACAAAGGAATGAAGGACGATTGTGAACGAGTAGCTAGTATCTTGAGCAGTACGGGACTAAAAGTAAGTGTTACAAAATAATTACGAAGGTGCTACCAGGTGTTCACTATCGCAAACTTATTGAAATAAGTAGACCGTAAAGCGGTTCTAACTTCGTCCAGTGCCCCCAGCCAAAAAATAGAATCGCCGTTTTCGCCAAAATTCGGAGCGTCGCAAAGCGACGCGACGGGAGTTTCCGCCAGAATTCGCCAAGGGTTTTTGAAATCCAAAAGAAGCGAGCGGGACGCGAGGCGGGGGTTCGAGCCAATCTTTTTGAGAAAATCTCTTTTGGCTTCGAGATTTTCTTCGGAAGCGATAATTATGGCTTTGTTTT
>Ga0209515_10000145_pt1 | contig 130226 bp, 152 predicted proteins | sample Subgroupgradi54m_FD_187454 | JGI IMG/M metagenome (GOLD analysis project Ga0209515, IMG submission 187454) | Subsurface groundwater microbial communities from S. Glens Falls, New York, USA - GMW60B uncontaminated upgradient, 5.4 m (SPAdes)... ... | reverse complement strand
AGGCGAAACCCAAGTTTTGTCAGTTCTTACTTTGGGCGCTCCTTCCGATGAACTTATTATTGAAGGAATGGTGATAAGCGTTAAAAAACACTTTGTCCACCAATATAATTTTCCGCCCTTTTCGGTCGGTGAAACCGGCCGGATGGGTTCGCCGAAAAGAAGAGAAATCGGCCACGGCGCTTTAGCCGAAAGAGCACTCCAAATAATGGTGCCGGAAAAAGAAAAATTTCCTTACGCCATAAGAATCGTTTCTGAAGTTTTGTCCTCCAACGGTTCTTCTTCAATGGCATCGGTTTGCGGCTCCACTTTGGCGCTTATGGACGCCGGCGTTCCGATTGCAAAACCGGTAGCCGGCATCGCTATGGGGCTTATGACTGGCAAAAACGGTGAATACAAAATCTTAACCGACATTCAGGGACCCGAAGACCACCACGGCGACATGGATTTTAAAGTTGCCGGAACTGAAGGCGGCATCACAGCAATGCAAATGGACGTTAAAATTGACGGCATCGACACTAAGATATTAAAAGAAGTTCTGCTTCAGGCAAAAAAAGCTCGTCTTGAAATTTTAGAAAATATCTTAAAAACAATTGAGAAACCGAGGCCAAATCTTTCGCCTTTAGCGCCAAGAATTATTACCATTCAAATTAATGTTGATAAAATTAGGGAGGTTATCGGCCCGGGCGGCAAAGTTATCAATGAAATAATCGCTTTAACCGGCGCCACAATTGACATTGAGGATTCCGGCTTGATTTTCATAACCGCCGAAAACGAAGAAAGCGGACTCAAAGCCAAACAAATGGTTGAAGATATTATTAAAGAATATAGAGTTGGCGATATTGTCACTGGCAAAGTAATTCAGATTCTTGATTTTGGCGCCATCGTGGAATTTGGCCGCGGCAAAGACGGGATGATCCACATTTCAGAACTGGCCCCTCGCCGCGTTGAGAAAGTTACCGACATCGTTAACATCGGTGATGAAGTTCGGGTAAAAATCAAAAGAGTTGAAGGCGGAAAAATCAGTTTGTCGCTGAAAGATATTAATCAATAAGTATAAAAGGTGTCATGTAAATATAGAAGCGGGCCACCCCTGAAAGGGTGGCCCGATAACTGCTTGGAACTGAGAAGTTACTTGGAGCCGAAGAGCGGACAGAGAAGGTCGTGGATTGTCTTTAGGCGCTCGTTGAGACGCGCGTGCCAGCTGAACAGCCCGGTCGTCTCGCGCTCCTTCAGGAGCGAAAGAAGCTTCTCGGCCTCATCCTGAAGCTTGTCGTGAGAAAATACGCTTTCCACTTCTTGGCCAGCCATTTGCGTCTCCTTTCTGATTATTTTCTAACTTTTCAATTATAGCATGAAGTAGTATAGTTTGTCAATATCACGAAAAGTGGCTTAAAGTAAGGGTAAATAACTCACATGATATTTTGTAAATTTCAAGAAGTAATAACTCAATATAACTTAAATAGAATTACGGATTTTAAACCGATCGGAAATATATCCGTAATTTATAATAACCATAAAAATAACTCTTTGATAAAAAATCATATTCTTTTTATAGATGAAATCGTTTTTTAAGATCTAACTCTACATCAACATCTTTAACTCTCATAAATCTCACGTAAGGCGTCAGTTCAAACATTTCGGTAATGAAATCTATTTCATCTTTACACTCATATGGATGAATAAATACGCTTTTTTGCATCGGATAAAAACCAAGTTCTTTTAACTTAGCTGTTAAAGCTTTTCTTCCGGCTCTTTCTTTTTCCGGAATGTCAAAAATTACCAGACGCCATAATTTGTCCCATTTTGTTGGTTTTTTAATTTCAATTTTGTCCAGATCATATTTTAAAATTTTATTTTTTCCTTTTTCGCTTAAAATAAGTTCAACTGTTCCGTTTTTATTTTCCTTGTAATCAACAAGCTTTGATTGGTATAATCTCTTTATTGTTTCTCTTAAATACCGCTCATTTATTTTTTTCCATTCTTTAGAAACTTTTTTTAAAATACGGAAATAATGATCCGGCCGGCGGGTTAAAGATAAAACAAGTCCGGCTTCTAAGAGAAGTAAAACCTTTTTACTTGTTGGTCCTAAATGTTTTATTTGTTTCATAATTCTCAGACTACCACAGAGATTACTGTTTTTCAACCGATCGGAAAAATAACAGTAATTTGAGAATATGAAATATAGAATAAAATTTAAAGTAAAAATCAAAAGAGTTGAAGGCGGAAAAATCAGTTTGTCGCTGAAAGACGTAGCGGATAGAAAATAAAAAGACCCTTCTCCGAAGAGTCGGGTCCGAAACTGATAGTTACTCTGTGATCAAGATTGTTGCGCCGGCGACGCATAGGCCAAAACCTACAATGTAGAGGCCTAATGCCAAACAACTGCCACCCGCTAAGCATAAGCCGCCACCCGTTAGAAATTTTTTCATGGCATCCTCCTTGCCTTTAGATTTATGTCTGCTTATCGAGAGTTGTTTTAGTACCCAAACGATCGCCACAAAGAGGGCAATAACTGACCCTAACCATTTTATAACTGTTATCAATAATCATTTTCGGGCCGGCGCCGCACCATTCTTCATAAATTTTGATGTCGCAATTGATAAAATAATCATTGGAAAGGAACTCTTTACAAACGTGCTGACCGGGACTTGCAACAATATCCAATTTCGGCATTGTTTCCTCCTTCTTGACTAAGAAACAGCATAAAAAGTGTATAGCATAAATTATATTAACTTGTCAAGTCAAATAATGCAGTTTACAAACACCTAAAATGTAATAATAAAACCAATTGTGGATAAGTTAAGTAAACTGCCCTACAGCTGTGGGGCGATTTTTATGTTATGATTATATTAATGACCGAACCAAATCAAAAAGACGAAGATATCGTGATCCGGACAATGAAAAGCGACCTGGAAGACTTGAATAATCCTCGTCCAAAAAAAGAGAAGGAGCCGATTCCGGTAATGCCTGCAGGACCAATTTCCCAAGAAGCGCAATACAACATATCTCAAGCGCCAACGCTTACGACATTGCCTAAGATGGGAACCAAAGCGAAAACGCAGCCGCCTATTTTAATAATCCCGCCAAAAATTATTCCTCCGAAAGAGTTTCCCGAAATTCCAACAAAACCTCTATACAAAGCTACGCCCGCGTGGATTAAGCTTGGCACTATCGGTTTTAGCGTAATTTTAATTGTGTTCCTAGGCCTTTATGGTTACTGGAAAATTTTTATCCAAAGCCAGCCGCCGACTATAGTACCGCCGATAGCAACAACCACCATCCCGACTTTACCGATAACATCAACCGCGACTACAACAGCGCCGATAAAATTCTTCAATAAACTGCCTCACAAGACAATAACAATTGATTTATCCGCTAAAACGCCTTCGGCGCTGACTCAATCGTTGAAATCAGAGGCGAAAGTGGAAGAAATCCGGGCTTCGGTTAAACAGATTAAAATAACTTTTGATGGCAAGCCGCTCTCAACCGCCGAGTTTATTGAACTCTTGTCAATTTTCACACCCAGGGACTTTTTGAACAATTACGAAAGCGAATACGCGCTCGGCTTCTTCAATCAAAAAGAAGGCGCGCGGCCGATTTTAATGCTCAAATCTAAAAACCGAGAACTTGCCAAAACCCAGATGAAAGAATGGGAGAGAACTACTTTTGGAAGCGACATCTTTCCGTTATTTTTGACTAACTTCAAACTGCCCGCGACTCTGCCATCTTTCCGGTCGTACCTTTTTATCGGCCAGCCGGTGCGATACTTAAACGTGAACGTCCCGTTCGCTTCGTTAAATTACGCAATTTACAATGACTTTTTAATTTTCACCACCTCCAGCGCTTCCATGTTTGTGGTTTTACAGGACCTTACCGGCCAAAGCGTGTCGCTTGAATATCTAAAATCTCTTGGGGCTTCAATTAACGAATTCGTTAAATAGAGATGTGGATAAACCGCCATTGACATAAAAATAAAGACATGCTAAACTTAGCATAAGATCCTTGTTTCTGATCTGTTTATCTCTCGGGTATTCGTACTTGAGATAGGCCATCTGCTGGCCAAATGATTGGCTCTTTTTAAAAAATATACGGTCCTCGCGACCAAGATTGGAATCGAGGTATTCGGATCACGAAAGCAGAAGTGAATCCAAACAAGGGCGACCATACCCATATAACAACTAACAACACTGTTTCTGGGGTCATACGGCGCCCTTTTTCTGTTTTTATATTATTTGCATTTTATTTTGGCTTTTGATACTCTAAAACCAATGTTAGACCAGAAAACTTTAGATGAATTAAAAATAGCGCTTGTTAAAGAGCGCGAGGTTTTAATCGGCGAGCTTGAAACTATCGCCACGCCGGATCCTCACTTAAAAGACGACTGGAACGTCAAACATGAAGAATGGAGTGAAGATCAAATTACCAGCGAAGAAGCGCTTGAAGGCGATGAGAGCGTCAATGAATCCGACGAGGATATGAAAAACAAGGCACTTTCCGATCATTTGGAATTGAAATTAAGAGACGTTAACAATGCCCTAAAGCGAATGGAAGACGGAACTTATGGAATTTGCGAAATTTGCAAAGAACCCATCTCCCTTGAGCGGCTTAAAGCCAATCCGGCGGCGGCAACAGATATTGAACACGCTAAAGAACATGGCATCTAAACTTTATTCTGCCGCTTTAAGCGGCATTAACGCAAAAATTGTAGAGGTCGAGTGCGATTTGTCGCCCGGCCTCTTTAATTTTTCAATTGTCGGTTTGCCGGACATGGCCGTTAAAGAATCCAAAGACCGCGTATCGGCGGCGCTTAAAAATTCCGGCGTTTCGCCGCCTTCGCGACGAAATAAAAGATTAACAGTAAACCTCGCGCCGGCCGATTTAAAAAAAGAGGGGCCGGCCTATGATCTGCCGATCGCTTTAGGTTATTTATTAGCTTCGGACCAGATAAAATTTGACCCGGAGAAAAAATTGTTTGCCGGAGAGCTAGCCCTGGATGGAAATTTAAGATCCATCAGCGGCATTCTTTCAATCGTTATGGAAGCTAAAAATCGGGGATTTAAAACGGTTTTTGTTCCAAAAACTAACACGGCTGAAGCGTCTTTAGTCAGAGATATTGAGATTATTGGAATCAATAATTTAACTGAAATTTTCGAACATCTCGAAAATAAAAAAATCATCAGCCCTTGCTTGAATTCCGATATAGAATCGGAATTCACAAAAAATTTGGAAGAAAGCTCTGATGTTGACTTGGCTTTAATCCGCGGCCAGCAAATCGCCAAGCGAGTTTTAGAGATTGCCGCCAGCGGAAATCATAACGTTATTTTTTCCGGGCCGCCCGGGTCAGGCAAAACTCTTTTGGCAAAAGCTTTGGCTTCAATTTTGCCTAAATTAAATCTGGAAGAAGCCATTGAAGTAATGAGAATTTGGAGCGTTGCCGGTTTGCTTAAAGAAGATAAGTCGCTTCTATATAAAAGGCCTTTTCGGGCACCTCATCACACCGCATCGGGGATTTCGCTGGTCGGCGGCGGCGCTTGGCCCCGGCCGGGAGAAATTTCTTTGGCCCACCGCGGCGTTCTGTTTCTCGATGAATTCCCGGAATTTTCAAGAGACGTTTTAGAAAATTTAAGGCAACCGCTTGAAGAAGGCGCCGTTACCGTTTCCCGGGCCCAGGGCAGTATAACTTTTCCGGCCCAATTTTTAATGGTCGCCTCAATGAATCCCTGCCCCTGCGGCTATTTAAATGACCTCCTGAAAGAATGTATTTGCGCGCCGAGCCAAATTATCAGATATAAAAGAAAATTATCAGGCCCACTTCTTGATAGAATCGATCTTCACGTTGAAGTGCCCCGATTGAAATATGAAGAAATGGCCAAAGGCGATGCCGGCGAAACCAGCCAAGCCGTAAGAAAAAGAGTTGAAGAAGCCCGCGCGATTCAGGTTTCACGCTTCAAAAATGAAGGCATTCTGACTAACCGAGAAATGTCCGTTCGCCATATTAAAAAATATTGCGCTCTTGATGAAACGGCGGAAAAAATGATGAAAAACGCGGTGAGTTCCATGGGTTTTTCAACCCGCACTTACCACCGCCTTTTAAAAATTTCCCGCACCATCGCCGACCTGGACAATTCGCAAAACATAAAACCCCAGCACTTAGCCGAGGCCTTGCAGTATCGACCAAGGGAGGAAGTTTAACGCGCGAAAGGCTGCGCGGCGCCATCCACTCCAAAGTGGAGATGGCAGCCGGTGGAATTGCCGGCGCCCGGCGTTCTCGGATAGCCACCCATAAAAGCAATAATACTGCCTTGGTTAACATATTGTCCGGCTGACACCAAAATTTGCTTCAAATGGGCATAGCGAGTGGCAACACCGTTTGGATGCAAAATTATAAGATTATTTCCATAGCCGCTGTTTGCCCATTTAGCCACACTTTGAGTCGGGTAAGTTTCGGTAACAACGCCTGAAGCCGCGGCGAAAACCGAAATATTTTCATAAAGACAATCATCACCCCTGGAAATATCAACTGCGTTATACGGATGGCGGCGGCCTTGATTATAACCGGTAGTAGGAAAAATAAAATAGCCGGCAAGAGAAGGGCCGTAATAAGGCGCGGGTTGGGACACCAGCTTTGATGGTTCGGGAGTAGTAACTGTGATTGGATTTTGATTCTGAAACAACGAGTCTTCCCCAGTTATAAGAGGACCTCTATCATCGAAATTACCATCTTCAAAAATTCCGGAATTGGCGCTGGCGCTGGCTGAAAACGATTCTAAAGCCGACTGAAAAAGAGAGTTTTCTTTCGACGGTTCCGGCGCTGAAACAATTTCGGTCACTTCGCCGCCAACCGTTGCGCCATTATTTAAGTTCGCTAATTTGCTGATTTGGGCGGCCGGATTGGCTAAATTCAAGGTAAAAACTACTATAAAGACAAAAACTAAAGACCCCCACATGGGGTACTTTAATGAGAAGAATCGTATTTGTTCCAGCAGAAAGACAGCTTTTACCAGAATTTGTCTAAAAGTGGTATAAATAAGCCAAAATTAAGGGTAATCAGGCGTATCCAACTGCACTGTTTCTTATTTAAGAATATCAATGGATTTGGGGAGCGTCAAGGATGTTATCCCCACCCAAACCCAAATAAAAACGCCTTTTTCAAGATATTTTTATTTGGGTTTTGATTTTTCCAATGTTATCATATTTTGAATATGAACATCTTCGAGGGACTAAACGACAAACAAACTGAGGCTGTAAAAATAACTGAAGGCCCGGTTTTGATTTTAGCCGGCGCCGGCAGCGGCAAAACAAAAACTTTAACCTACAGAATCGCGCATCTATTGTCGCAAGGCGTCAAACCGGAAAACATTTTAGCCGTTACTTTTACCAACAAAGCTGCCGAAGAAATGCGTGCCCGAGTAAAAAATTTACTCGGGAATTTTCAATTTTCAATTTTCAATTTTCAATTATTTATCGGGACATTTCATAGTTTTGGAGTAAGAATTTTAAGAGAAGAAGTTGAAAAGATCGGCTATAAAAATAATTTTGTCATTTATGACGAAGACGACACTTTTTCTCTGGCAAAAAACATAAGAACCGAACTTAACTTTCCTCAAGATAAATTAAAAGCCGGAACGCTTCTTAATATTATTTCTCGGGCTAAAAGCGAGTTAAAAGAACCGGAAGAAATTTTAGCCGATGCCGACGAATTATATCGGAATCGGATTTTACGTTTTAATGAAATCTATAAGCGGCGGATGTTCGCCGCCAATGCCGTTGATTTTGACGATTTAATAACTCTGCCGGTAAAGATTTTTGAAAAATTCCCTGAAATTTTAGAAAAATATCAAACCCGGTATCAATATATACTGGTTGATGAATATCAAGACACTAATCATGCCCAGTACACTCTGATAAATTTACTGGCTAAGAGCCATAAAAATCTTTTCGCGATCGGCGACCCCGATCAGGCAATTTACGGCTGGCGGCACGCCGACTTCAGAAACATTTTAAATTTTGAGCGGGATTATCGGGGCGCCAAAATCATCAAACTTGAGGAAAATTACCGCTCAACCCAAAATATTCTGGCTGCCGCTCATGAAATTATCTCTAAAAATGTTGAACGCAAAGAGAAAAAACTTTGGACTCAAAATCCCGCGGGAAATCAGATTGAAGTTATTGAGGCGGGCGACGAAAGAGATGAAGCGGATTTTATAATTTCAAAAATTACGGATTTGAATAAGAATTTGGATATCGGTTTAGACAAAGTGGTCGTAATGTACCGCACTAACGCCCAATCGCGGGTCTTGGAAGAGGCCTGTCTTTATGCCAACTTGCCATATCGCGTTATCGGCGCGGTGAAGTTTTATCAAAGGAAAGAAATCAAAGATATTTTGGCTTATTTGCGGCTAATTCAAAACCCCAGCGATGAAATAAGCGAGAAAAGAATTACCGATATTATGGGCAAAAAAAGATTCGCCGATTTTTCCGCCAAAGGCGGATCCGCCTCTGGCGGAAAAACTAATTTACTGGAACTAAAAAAGCAGGCAGAATTTTCGCCACCGGCGCAATTAATAAAAAATATTATTAAAAAAACCAATTACTACGATTATCTCAATCAGAAATTTTCTGGGCTGAACACGGAGGGCGAGCTGGAATCAGACGCGAGAATTAAAAACGTGCGGGAATTAATCGGTTTAGCGTCTAAATACGACGAAACCGAACCGGTTTCGGCGCTTTCTGATTTTTTATCTGAAACCGTATTAATGCAGGAAAACAAAGATAACGACACATCAAAGAAACTAAACTTAATGACGCTTCACGCCGCCAAAGGATTGGAATTTGACGCGGTTTTTATCGCCGGCTGCGAAGAAAATTTAATGCCACATAGCCGGTCAATTTATTCGCTTTCTGAATTGGAAGAAGAGCGGCGACTTTGCTATGTGGGACTGACAAGGGCAAAAAAGTATTTATGGCTTTCGTTTGTAAAATCGCGAGGGCTTTGGGGAGAAAGAAACGACGTTTTGCCTTCGCGGTTTGTAATGGAATTACCGCAACATTTAGTAAATTTCCGCTCGCTAGCCGATGATTATAATTTACCTGAAATAGAATTGGATTAATGGACTTAACCAGAAAATCGGAAATAAAAAATTTGTTGGAGGAATATAACGCCAAACCGGAAAAATATCTGGGTCAGCATTTTATTTTGTCAAAAAAAGCTCTCAATTTAATGATCGCGACTGCAGAAATAGAAGAAAATGACACTATTATTGAAATCGGGCCGGGGTTAGGAACGCTCACCCAAGAACTATCAAAAACCGGTGCCAAAATTATTGCTATAGAAAAAGACTCTTTGATGATTTTAATCCTTAAGGAAACCTTATCTGGCTACAAAAACGTCAAAATAATCCAAGCCGACGCCCGCCAGTTATCCCCAGATTTATTGACATCCGATGTCAATAAAATTGGGGATAAGATGAGGATAAGTGTTGGGGGGGATAGATATAAAATCGTGGCAAATTTGCCCTATAATATTGCCACTTTTCTAATCCGTTCTTGGTTGGAGAGCAAAAATCCGCCCAAAATAATGGTTTTAATGATTCAAAAAGAAGTAGCGCAGAGAATTTGCCCGCCTTCGCTAAAGCTACGGCGGGCAGGCGCCAAATCTCTAAAATTAAATCTTCTTTCAACCAGTGTCCAATTCTACGCCGACGCCAAGATTATCGGTTATGTTCCCAAAGAATCGTTTTATCCGCAACCTAAAGTAGACGCGGCGATAATAAAAATCGTCCCGAAGAAAAAGCCGTCAGCTAAAGCTGCTAAGCGCTTCTTTTGGGTGGTTAAAGCCGGCTTCTCGAGCCCGAGAAAACAACTGGCCGGTAATCTTTCAAAAAATCTTAAAATTTCAAAGGAAGAAATAATCTCTGTATTTAAAAGTTTAGACATCCCGAGGCAGATTAGAGCGGAAAATCTAAGCTTAAGTCAGTGGCAAAATCTTGCTTTCCGACTTATCCACAATTAAAACTCTGATAAGCAGTTTTTGTGGTATAATTTCAGCATGTTTATCACGATGACAAAAGCCAAAATTATAATCATATGCGGAATTTTGGCTTTATCTATGTTTGTTGGTTTATTTATTCGGATATCTTTAAGAGAGTCGCAGTCAAAATCTGAACAAGCATTCGCGCCAAAAAAACAATCAGTAGAATCCCCCAAACCATCATCATCTTCTCTAAAACGGGGCGTAACGGAAGAATTAAATGCTCCCGTATTGCCAATTCCTAAGCCCGATCTCGAAGCTGTTTCTAAAAAAAAATCATCAGGCACAACTATGTCATTTTTTGAGAATATCAATAAAGCCGCCAAGGCTGTGGAGAAATCATTGATGCCGGATAACGCGCCAACCCAAAAAACATCAATCACAACTTCGGCTGGAATTATTCTTTCGCTCTCAAAAGATCAATTCCATTTTTTATATCCTAATAAATTTCTTTCTGGCTTAATAAATGCTCAAACTTTTCTCATTAAGGAATTTGATCCCGCTTATGAACCGCTCTTAAAAATTGAAACCGACGCTCAAGTTCGACTTGTTGAAGAAAAAATCGTAACCACTCTTCTTTCGGCCAATATGATAACCAAAGAAAGAGCGGAGCAATTTATAACAACCATCCGTTTCACCCTTCCCGAGCTGCAGCTCGTAGATCTCCAAGGACAATATTCTTCTGGCCTCTACGAATCTTCGCCATTTCCGAAATTTTTAAATACTGTTTTGGGGAGAAAAATAGAACCGCCGCAAACGGTGCCAAAGGGACTATTTTTTGCCGAACTTACGGAAAAATTAGCGGAGGCGCTGGCTCACAAAGCTCAAGCAATTTGTGGCAGCTGCTCTAATACTGGGCCGGAATGCTTTCAACTTGGCGCGGATGCTCCGGGAGTGGCCGGATCCGAATTGTTTTTTCCTTCTTGTTATTGCACCGGTTGCCTTACAGAGCTGGGATGCCTTTCCGCCAACAGCGGGATAGCGGCTATTTACGATCAAACAACGGGAGTTTGCGGCATTGGGCTAGGCGGAGGAGGTGGTGTGTATTAAAATATTTATAAAACACCAAGGCAAACAATGATTAAAAAAAATTTTACTATTATATTTGTAATATTGGCCGGAATCGCTTTCGGAGTGTTTTTATTTACCCCAGCCCAAAAAACTTTTTATATCAAAAACGATTCGCCCTATCTTGCCAATCTCCATCGAAGTTCCGATTACAGGCCAATAGCCGATAACGTCGGCAATTTGAGTAATACGATTATTCCTTCAATTAAAGTTCCGGAAAATTTAACCGAAAATTTCGCCGGGCTTTTGGCGAAAGAAATTATTGATAAAAATAACCAGCCCAAAGACGGCAACTCGCCGGCCGAGCCGGGTCTTAATATGCCGAACCCAAATAAAATAGTGGAAGAATTCATTAAAAACGGATTAGCGAAAGCCAATGAAAATATTTTAAATATCGCGCCGGTCCAAATTAAAATTTCTACGGATAACAGCAAGGACGCCGTTGCGGCCTATATTTCGCAAGTGCAAACAATCATCAATAAAAATTTAGCTGGCGACGGATCATTGAGCATTTTAGATGTTTTGAAAGAAATAAATGACAATAAAGGAGCCGGCCTTACAAAACTTCTGCCTATTATAAGCGCTTACGAAGCGACGGCTAACCAGCTGCAAGAAATACCGGTTCCGGCCGATTTAAAAAATTTAATGACCGAAGAAATCCGCCTGCTACGAATAACCGCCAATATTTTAAAAGCGCTGGTTAACGTTGAAACCGATCCATTGGGAACCATAGCCGCGACCAAACAGTTTGAAGCAGTGATAAAAAGTTGGGTAGAACTTCAGATAAAATCCAATATTTTTGTTAAAAAACTTAATAAAACTTAAACAGAATTTTTTGATAATAAATTTGATAATTTTTAATGAAATATTTCAATAAAAAATTAGTTATTTTGGTTTTTCTGGCTTTAATAATGTTTTCGGCCGCGCCGAAAATCGCTTTGGCCTCCGTGCCAACTTTTGAAATGAACCCAATACTGACCGGACAGCAAACCATATTCCAAAAAATTACTTCCGTGGAAAGCATAACAACCGCGCTCCAAAGCACGCTTAGCGCTCTGATAGAAAAAGCAATGAACGTCCAACAGCTTTTTGAGTGGGCGTTTCAAATAGCGACCGAGGCCTTGAGGCGACAGCTTCTTAACATGATAGTTGACCAGATTGTTAACTGGATTCAAGGCGGCGGCACCCCGAGATTTATCACCGATTGGCCGGGATTTTTTAGAGACGCCGTTGATCAAGCCGGCGGAAGATTTTTACAGGAACTCGGCTTGGGACAGCTGTGCTCGGCTTTCGGATTTCAATTGCGCTTTGCTTTTATTCCGATTCCCACTTTTGCCGAGCGCTCTTCCTGCACGCTGTCGCAAGTCGGCGTCAATATTGATAATTTCTTAAAAGATTTTAAAAGCGGCGGCTGGGTAGCTTGGGATGAAATGGTTCTAAAGCCGCAAAATAACATCTACGGCGCCTATCTTATGGCTTGGGACGAGCGCGAAGTTGAAAAATCAGCCGCCCAAAAAGCGGCGGAAGCTGAAGCTCAAGCCGGCAAAGGTTTTCTAAGCGTGAGAAGATGCATTAGATCCCATATTGAAACTATACCTATTTATCCTGGTGGTACAACTACCAAAACTGTTTGTGATGAATATCAAATCGTTACTCCGGGAGCGGTAGTCGGCGATTTGGCGGCTCAAGCTCTTGGTTCCGATATCCCCTACATAATCAGCGCCAAAGATTTCGGGGCTTATGTTTCAGCGATTACCAACGCGATTTTAAACAGAATATTTGCCGAAGGCGTTGGATTACTGCACACGGCGGTTTCAGGAGGAGGAGGGGGAGGTGGCGGAGGGATTTCAGACGCTCAAACAAAATGCAAACCGCTTCTCGGTACGGCAGCTTATGGCGACTGTATTGCCGCCGTTCAAAGCGGAATTGATATAAGAGAATTTCAAAAAAATAACATGATACAAATAATTAATATTGATCTGGACTCCCAAAATCAGCTTATCGGAGCCAAACAGGCAACTCTAACCATACTTAACAGCTCGGTTGGTATTTTACAGCAACTTGTGGATTGCGCCAGTTCAACGTCAACACCGTTATTCTTAGCAACTTTAGCGGCCACGAAGTCCTCCTTAGCGGCCGTTCAAAGCGATACTAAAACCATTACAACTCAAATTACTCAAATCCAATCGGATATTATAGCGCTTCAGCTTAAGCAAAATGAAATAAAAGCTATAACTGATCTTTCGGTAGTCCCGTCAGTTTACGCTCAAGTCGTGAGTACGGTTAGCACTTCCAAAACCCAAAGTTTGGTGTTTTCCGCTCAAGACGAAACCAGCTTAAAACAGCAACAACAATCCGTATATCAACAGCAATTGGCTTCCTGCCAACAGCAATTACTGAAACAGCAATAGCAACGATAGTTTATGCTTATAGTTTATGATAAAAAACTTACTAAAAAATAAAAAATATATCGGCTTAGCCCTAATCGCGGTCATCGCTTTTAATTTTGCTTTTCTTCCCTTAATCGTTTTCGCCCAGGCAAATCCAAATCCTGCAGTAAGTCCAATAAATCCACTTAGCGTATTCGGAAAAGTAGTCAGCTGGATTGCAGGGGATACCTTGCTATTTGTCTCATCTGTGATAAGCATGATTCTTGGCGGAGTTTTCGGACTAGTTCTATCTTTGGAAGCCAAAATTATTGATTATATTCTTTCTCCAACTAGTTTTCCCCTAACAACTGCCCCGATTGTCACTCTCGGCTGGGGCATCACCCGCGACTTAGCTAATATGTTCTTTATTTTGATACTTTTAATAATCGCTTTTGCCACGGTTTTAAGAATAGAAAGTTATGGGGTGAAACAGCTTTTACCGAAGTTGATTATTGCCGCGCTTTTAATAAATTTCAGCTTGGTCATCGCCGGTTTTGTCATTGATTTTACCCAAGTTCTCACCGTATTCTTCTTAAAGCAAATCACGGGCGGAGGAGGTGTCGTCACCATTACCACCAAATTGGCCGCCAGCATGCAGATTTTAAATTTCTATAATCCGGCTCCGCCGACAAGCGAATTGAGCGGCCTAGGACAATTTGCTTCAAGCACTGTTGCCGCCACGGTGGGTATCATTTTAACTCTTGTCGGCTTAGTGGTAACTGTTTTTGTTTTCGGCGCCACCGCCATATTTTTAATCGTGAGAATTATTTATATCTGGTTCTTATTGATTTTCGCGCCGATTGTCTGGATGCTTTGGATTCTGCCAGCAACTTCCAGCCAATTTTCAAAATGGTGGAAAAGTTTTATAAATTGGACTTTTTTCGCTCCGATCTACGTTTTTATGATTTATCTCTCGCTTTCCATTTTTGATGCCAATGGCAAACTTAAAACCGGTGTTTTCCCAACAGGTAATGCGACGTGGGGTACAGCGACGCCTGGCCTAACCACTGTCGGCATGCCGGCGGCGATTTTCCAGTGGATTTTGGTTATCGCGATGATGTTCGGTGCGCTTATCGTCGCCCAAAAATTCGGCGTTGCGGGCGCTAAGGCAGTCGCTGGGGCAACTAAGGGAGCGGCAAAAGCTTCAACTTTCTGGGGTATAAAATCTTATGGTCGCTTGGCAACCAGATTAGGAAGTGCGGCAGCTGGCGCTGGAGCCACTAGTCCATCTGGCGCAGTAAGAACCATTACAGCTCCGGTAAGAATCGCCGGCATAGGATTACAAGCTCTAGGGGGTGTGGCAACTGGAGTTAGGGGCGGCAGACTCACAGCTCCTCTAAGGAAAGTACCTAATAATCCTTTGAAAGCTATTATGGAAGGAGCAATAACGGGTTCTGGGTTATTTAAAAAGAAAAAACAGAAATTTAAATTACCATCTGGAGAAACTATAGAAATGGAACTCGCAGAAGAAACGCCGAAAGAAGAAAATCCTAAAGAGGAGGAAAAATAATTTACATAAATTACTATGGATTATTTATTATTAACCGAACAAAAAATATCAGAAAAATATGAACGTCTTTCTCAAGACCTCAAGGATGTTTTGTCGTCAATAAACACTTCAACTACCATAGAAAATATCGCTGCAAAATACCGCCTGAATGAGGAAAAAACTACTATGCTTATCCAACTTGTTGGATTGGTAGTTCTTGGATTTGTGAACTTTGAAAATATAAAAGAAGAAATGAAAGAAACGATAGATATCAATCTGCCTATTATTCCGCTCATCGCGGATGAAATACAACAGAAAATATTTTTACCAATAATGAATTCTTTGCAAAAAATAACAACTGAAAAACGCTTATCAGCGGCAGCGGCAGTGCCAGCTCCCATTGCTCCACCAATGCCGCCAACTATAGCGGCGCCGGCCGTTCCTGTTGCTCCCGCGCCAATGACTGCAGAGCCAAGGCCTGCCTCGCCAGCAATGCCCGCCGCGCCGGCACCGGTGCCGCAGCCTTCTGCCGACCGATACCGCGAACCGATGACAGGAGCGCCGGAAATTATTGATTTAAGAAAAACTCCGCCTCCAACAATGCAAATGCCGGTAGCCGTCGCACCAACTCCGCCAGCTCCCAAACCAGCGCCGCCTTTAACTTTCACCCGTCAGATTGAACCGCCTACAGTCCCACTAATAGAAGCTGAACCGCACAAAACCGCTCCCGCGCCTGTGGTGAGCAGAGTCGAACCGCCTGTGGTGAGCAGAGTCGAACCACCGCCCCAATACATAATGCGCCCGTCCGGCCTGCCTCCGACCGATACCCCCCGCGACGTTTTGGATTTAAGGAAAGATAAAGGAGAATTTTAATGACTCAATATCAAGTCCCACAATTTATAGACATAGAAGATCGGATAATCGGGCCTTTAACACTCAAGCAGTTTCTGTATTTGGCTTTTGCCGGCGCCATTTTGTTCGTTTTATGGTTTATTTTAAATTTCTATTTCTGGCTGGTACTCGCCATTCCCATTATCGCGCTCTCAAGCGCCTTCGCGTTTTTGAAAATAAATGACCGGCCTTTTGTTTATTTTTTTCTGTCGTTTATAAATTATTATTTAAAACCGAAGCTTTATATTTTTTCCGCCGCGCATTTAGAAACGAAAAGAGAATGCCCTGCAAAAGCGCCAGAAGAAACTGTCGCTTCAAAAGTTCCGCCCCAAAAAGTTACGCGTTCCAAATTGAAAGAACTGGCGTTAAGCTTGGACACAAGAAAATAATATGGCAGACCAATTAAAAACCAAAGGGCCGGCGACGCAGGAGTTTGTGGACATAGACGAAATCCGCGAAGGAGCCGTTATTTTAAAAAGCGGCAGTTTGCGGTCGGTTTTAATGTGCAGTTCGCGCAATTTGGAACTTGAATCCATTGACAGCCAGAATGCCATCATCAGCGCTTATTCGGATTTTCTCAACTCGTTTGACTGGCCGCTTCAGATTGTCATCCACTCGCGGCGGCTCGATATCGCGCCGTATCTTAGAACCCTTGAAGAAAAATTAAAAGTCCAGGAGAACGAACTTTTAAAAATCCAGACGGCGGAATATATAGAATTTATAAGAAACTTCGTGACGCTTTCAGACATAATGATTAAGAGATTTTATGTCGTCGTTCCTTTTGATCCGATAGAATCAAAAACGGCCGGACCGCTTGAGACGCTGACTTCAATTATAAAAAAACCGACCCAAGCGGTTGAATCGCTTTCGGCGGAAAAGTTTACCGAGTACCGCAATCAGCTCTTACAGCGGACCGAACACATAATTCTGGCATTGGCTCACGTCGGCATTAAGGCCGGCCAGCTTGCAACCGATGAACTCATAGAATTATTTTACAATCTTTACAATCCAGAGGAATTGGAGAAGAAAGGTATTCAACTAACTAACAACTTACAAGCAAACAACTAACATGGCTCTACCGTTTTTCCCGAAAAAAGAAGAAATAATGACGGGCGCCGGCCCGGGCGAGGCCTATCAGAAAGGGCTGGCCGCACTTCACGATATTTTGGCGCCGGCCGCTTTGGAAATTAATCCAAATTATCTTCGCCTTGATAAAAAACTGGTGCGCGTTTTTTTCGTTTTTAATTATCCGAGATTTTTAAATACCAACTGGTTCGCGCCGATAATTAATTTAGACAAGACGCTTGATATCAGTTTTTACATCCATCCGATTGATACCGGTGCCGCCTTAAAAAACCTTCGTAAAAAAGTGGCTCAGGTGGAATCGGAAATTTCCATGCGCGAGGAAAAAGGGCTGGTGCGCGATCCGATGCTTGAGACCGCCTATAACGACCTTGAGGATTTGCGCGACAAACTCCAGCAGGCGAGAGAAAAACTTTTCAAATTCGGCCTTTATATCACCGTTTACGCCAACACGGTTGAAGAATTGGAAAAAATTGAAATGACAATCCGTTCAACTTTGGACGCCAAGCTTGTTTACAGTAAAACGGCAATTTATCAGCAGGCCAAGGGTTTTAAATCAACTCTCCCGCTCGCCAGTGACGAACTTGAGATAAATACGGCGATGAATTCGGGGCCGATTGCCGCCACCTTTCCTTTCGTTTCATCGGATTTGACGTCGGACTCCGGCATTCTATACGGCATCAATCGCCACAATAATTCGCTGATTCTTTTTGACCGTTTCACGCTCGAAAACGCCAACAACGTGATTTTTGGAAAGTCCGGCGGTGGCAAATCATACGCTTCAAAGCTGGAAATTTTGCGCTCTTTAATGCTCGGAACAGACGTAATCGTCATTGATCCGGAAAATGAATACAAATATCTTGCCGAGACCGTCGGCGGCTCTTTTGTCGGGATTTCGCTTACATCGCAAAATCACATCAATCCTTTTGACCTGCCACCGCCCCGGGAAGACGAGAACCCGGCCGACATTTTAAGGTCAAATACTATAAACCTAGTGGGACTTATAAGAATAATGCTCGGCGGGCTCTCGCCCGAAGAGGATGCTATCATTGACAGCGCCATTACCCAAACCTATGCCAGCCGCGATATTACCGTTCAAACGCCCGACTTTACGAGGGTGGCGATACCGACGATGTCCGACCTTAAAACAGTTTTAGATAGTATGACCGGCGCGCAGTCGCTTTCCCGCCGCCTTGAAAAATATGTTACCGGTTCTTACGCGGGGTTTCTGAATAACCCGACCAATGTTGAAGTTAAAAACAAAATGGTGGTTTTTAGCATCCGCGATATGGAGGAGGAACTGCGCCCGATAGCCATGTACGTTATCCTCCATTTCATTTGGAATCTGGTTCGATCAGAACTTAAGAAAAGAATTTTAATTGTTGATGAGGCCTGGCTTTTAATGAAATATGAAGACGGCGCTTCCTTTATGTTCGGCATCGCCAAACGGGCCAGAAAATATTTTCTCGGCGTTACGACCATCACCCAAGACGTTTCTGATTTTTTGGGCAGCCCCTACGGCAAACCGATTTTAACGAACTCATCGCTTCAATTCCTTTTCAAACAATCACCGACTAACATTGATGTTTTGCAAAAAACATTTAATCTCACCGATGAGGAAAAATTTCTTTTGCTGGAGTCGGAGGTGGGCGAGGGTTTGTTTTTCGCCGGCCAAAAGCACGTGGCGATTAAAGTTATCGCTTCCTATACCGAAGACCAAATTATCACTTCCGATCCGGCCCAATTACTTGCGATTGAACAGGCGAAAAAAGAGCTGGAGCACGCCGAAGCAATGGTTCCGTAAATATGGTAAAATATATACATGGACAAAACTAAATTTAAAAATTCTAGGTGGGGGCGAGCCGTTCCGCCGCAGGCGGAATGGGGCTAAGGAATTTTTAAATTTAGTTTTGTCCATTCAAAAATATGGCAATAGCGGAAAAATTAGCAAAAAAAGAAACGGCTTTAAAAGAAAACCTAACGAAAAAATCCCAAGAAGCCGAAAGAAACGGAGCGGCCGAAATTGATTCAATGGAATGGCTCTTACTATTTCTAGGCGCCGGTTATATTGATCTTCTTTTTATTATCTTAACAATCATCGGTTTAATTCCGATAGTGGGTGAGGTGATTTACGCTATCGCCGATCCGGTTATGAATATTATCGCAACGGGTATTTTCTGGTTTTATATCCAGCATAAAGGACTTGGAGGTTACTGGTGGCTGGCCTTTGGAGGAGGATTAGCGAATTTAATTCCTCTTGTTAACTGGATTGGATGGATAATAGCGGTTTTAATTCTTTACTTTTTAGTCAAAGCGGAAAAAATTCCTTTGGCCGGCGAAGCGATTAGGAAAGCCGCCAAAGCGGCGTCAAAAGTTCCGATTAAATAAATTAATTATGAAAAAACAAAACAAAAATATATCTTTCCTCGCGCGCTCAGTCGCCCAGCGGCGACCTCGCTGTCCGTCCTCGCCCCGATACTCGCCTACGGCGAGACCACGCTATCGGGGCTGTGGAAGCTTCAGAAAAATATATTTTTGTTTTGTTTTTCTATTTTCTATTTTCTATTTTCTATTTGCTATTTCAGCGATAGCTCAATTAGGTCTTCCGACAAACCGATTGCCAAACCTTAATCTGGCGCCGGCGCTTTCGCTCTCTACTGATCCGGCAACGCCGCTTCCTAATTCGGCCGTAACTGTAACCGCCAATCTTTCGGGAATTACTAATGTCAATAATTCAACCTATACCTGGTTTATCAATGGCGCGAAAAAGGCCGATTCATCCGGCTTGAATAAAAATGTCCTTTTGTTTCCAACCGGTCCGCTCGGAACGGTCTATAGAGTCAGCGTAACCATAATTATGCCAAACGGCGAGAACCTTTCAGATGCCGTATCCTTTACGGTAAGCGATTTTGACATTACATGGGATTCAAACAACGGGGCGCCGGCCGGCTACCGCGGCAAAATTCTTCCGACTACAAATTCAATAATCACGGTATCGGCCCTGCCATTTGTCTACAGTCCCGGTGCAAAAAACTTACTGGGGCCAGGCAATTTAATTTTTAACTGGTCAATAAACGATAAATTCAAAGCTGATAAATCGGGAGTCAATAAATCCGAATTAAGTTTTTTAGTCGACAAATTCCCGGGAGACAGCGTCGTGGTCGGCTTAGAGATTAGAACCGAAAATAAGGCAGTTTCCCTAAATAAAAGCGTTGTGATTCCTGTTGCGCGCCCCCAAGTTTTTATATATTTTACCGACAATAAAACAGGGTTGCCGCTTGGCGGAACAATAAGAGATTTAATAATCAGCCCCGCCGTCAAGTCGCTTAGTTTTGCGGCGGAAACTTATTTTTTCAATTACCCTGCAAATCAATTAAAATGGAATTGGCTGGTTGATAATAAAAACATTTCGGGAGGAGGCGATAAGCCCTGGACCGCCGTTTTAAATGTCCCGTCGGGTGTCAATCTGCCGTTTTCTACCCGGATTCAGGCAACCGCTCAAAATCCGCAAAATGAACTGGAAAGAGCCCAGTCAACGGTAAATTTGGAAATAAGATGATAAATCATTAAACGTATAACAAGCAACATGAAATCTAAAAAACCAGAAAACTTAAATCGCGTTTTGTTGTTTGTTGTTTGTTGTTTGTTGTTTGTTAGCCCAGCTTTGGCTCAATTCCGGCTTGAGACTGGACTTCCGGGTGTGCCCGGCGGACAGCTTACAACCGGTAAAGAACTGCCCGAGTATATAAACTATCTTTTCATTTTCGGCTTGGGGAGCATCGGGATTTTAGCGCTTGGCGTAATGATGTTTGGCGGCATCCAATATATTTTAGCGGCCGGCAACGCGGCCAAAACGGAAGACGCGAAAGAATGGATAAAAAGCGCGCTTTACGGCTTGGCATTATTATTCGCTTCTTATCTTATCCTTAGGACTATCAATCCCGATTTGGTTAATTTAAGAAATCCTAATCTTAAACCAGTTAATCTTCAAGTACCTAATCCCGGACCACCGTCCCGCGATAGCACAAGCTGCAGCCCGAGTGACCCGGCACCGTCCTGCTTTATATGCCAGGGTGGAATATGGATAAGAACTTGTAACCCGAACCTATAAACACCCCTTCAATAGCTTTAACCAAATAGAACATGGCTAAAAAAACTTTTTATATAATTTTAATAACGCTCGCAGGTCTTCTTATAATCGGCGGTCTGATTTGGTATTTATTTTTTAAGCCGAGCCAGCCGGCGCCAGTAAGTGGCGGAGCTGATTTTACAACTCCGGGCAAAATCGCTGCCGGTAAACTAAGAGCTATAAGTGATGGGCCGGTAATTTCTGCTATTTACAATCCCGCTCAAGATATGGTTTTTTTCTACGATTTTTCTGGCCAGCTTTGGCAATCAGTTAACGGCGAGGCGTCTACGCTTATAGATCAGCCGCTGATCAGTAACTCCGCCGAAGTCACTTGGTCAAAAAATCTTAAAAACATTGTCAAAAGCAGTGCCAATCAGTCGGATATCAATTACACTTTTTCGGATTTTACCAAGAGAATGACCGCTTCTTTAAAAAGCAACATAAAATCACTGGCTTTTTCGCCCGATTCGGCAAAAATTGTTTATCAACTTGCCGACAACCAAAATATTAACTCGCTTTTTACAAGTACCTCCGACGGAAAAAATCAGCGCGCTCTGATAACCTCCCTGAAATTACGCGACACAGTATTGGCCTGGCCGAAAACCAATAAGATTAGTTTTACATCCAAACCGAGCGGCCTTGCTCGAGGAAATTTATGGAACCTGGACGTGAGGAACTTGATTTTTACCAAGACGCTTAACGGATTTTTTGGCTTAGAAACACTCTGGTCTCCGGATGGAAATAATTTAATTTATTCATTCACCGATCAAAACGGCCGAAATCCGAAATTGGCCGTACTAGACAGCAAGGGAAGCAGTAAAGACCTGGGCAATATTTCAACGCTGGTTGATAAATGCGTTTGGCTTAGCGACTCAATTAATATAATTTGCGCCGTTCCCGCTTCGTGGCTCGAGTCGCTGGTCTTGCCGGATGATTATTATAAGCGCACATCTCTTACAACAGACGATGTCTGGAAGATCAACGCCAAAACGGAAGAAAAAAAATTAATCGCTTCTGGTTTGGGCGACGTAACGAATATTTTAATCGGAGAAAATGAAAACGCGCTGTTTTTCATTCTGCGAAATAACCAATTTTTTTATCGCCTAAATATTGAATAATTTTTAAATAGAGTTATTCTACGTATTTTACGACAACGCGCCTATTATCTCCCTCGCCTTGGCTTTCCGTTTTAATATCGGGATGGGCGGCAAGTTCTATATGAATAATCCTTCTATCATAAGCCGACATTGTTTCCAAGGCCACGTCCTTTTTATAAAATCTGGCGCGGTGAGCCGCTTTCTTTGCGAGTTCTCTTAGCGAAGATTCTTTAAAACTTCGGTAATTATTTACGTCTAAACGAAGAAAAGGAAATTCGCCGATTTGTTTTTTTATTATTAATTTCAAAATCGCTTCAAAAACGCCGATATTGCGTCCATTTTCTCCTATATACAAACTCGCATCATCCGTCGCAACGGCAATATGAAGAGACCCGTCGTCCATAGCTTCAATGTTTTTTACCTCAACATTTGAAATTCCGGTTTTAGTGAAGAAATCATTGGCAAGATTTTTAATTTTCTCTAATTTCTCTGTCATTATTTTGATTAATATACTGCTGAAGCAGAGTCATTAAGGTAACAACAATCCAGTAAAGAGGCAGGGCAGCCGGTAGCGACCAAAATATTATTATGCTTATAACAGGTCCGAAATACAGCATTTGTTGAGACATGATTTTACTAAAATCGGACCCCTCTCCTTTATTTTTTGGCATAATCATCTTGGTTTGAAGGTACTGTAATACCCCAGCTATAATAGCTAATACCACGCTTCTATGGGTTAAATCAAGTATCCCTAAAAATTCCGATTGAATCGCCACCGGAGCTGAAATAAGAGGATATAAGGCGCTTAAATCCGCCTTGGCGCTATTTAAAAACACTCGCCACAAGGCGATAATAATTGGGATTTGTATAAGAAGCGGCAGAAACCCAGCCAACGGATTGATTTTATTTTCGGAATAAAGCTGCATTAAAGCCTTGGCCTGGGCCTCTTTGTCGCTTTTGTATTTTCTTTTTATTTCTTCCATTTTTGGCGCAAGACGGGCCAAAACCCGCTGGTTCCTTATGCTTTTGGTGTTCAAAGGCCAAAGAATCAGCCGGATTAAAACCGTCAAGACAATAATAGAAAATCCCAAGTCATGATTGGGAATTATATTATATAAAAAAATTAAACCGTTAAGGAGCGGCCGGTAAAATATTTCGTTAAATAAATAAGTCATTTTTATTTAAAACATCTTTTAAATTTTGTAAAATTATTCTATAATCGGCGTGCCTGGATTTTGGTTTTGGCCAGATAACAATATCAAATCCCTGTTTTACACGCGTCAGCAAAAAACGCATTGCCGCCCGCAAGCGCCGTTTGACAAGATTTCTTGCCGCGGCTTTTTTGGCGAATTTTATACTGACAACAAATCCGAATCTCGTTTCCTTTTTTTGATTTTCTGTGAATTTAATCCTAACAAACGGGTTCTCCGCCGTTTTGCCGCCCCTAAGAACTCTTTTAAAATCTTTATCTGAACTTAACCGGTTGATTTTAGAAAGCATATAATTCGTTAAACAGCAAGGCGATAGCGACCTTTCCGTCGCCTTCTCTGAATAGTTTTTTTACCGCCGGGAGTTTTCATTCTTTTTAAAAACCCGTGTTTTCTTTGCCTTTTTATTTTTTTGGGGTTATATGTTTTGCTCATACACTTCGTTGAATTAATCTCTAAAAACTCTAACACAAAAATTCATATTGCGTCAATCTTTTTTGTAGTTTATTCTTTTCCACAGAGCGTCCACAAGTTATTAACCTTTTTGTATATAAAATATTGTTGAAGCTTCTTTAACCAATGTTTATAATGAATGATAGATTCTCTAAAAATATTTTTTAAAATCTAAATTTATTAAATATGGATTTTAATGATCTCTGGAAAGCAGCTCTAGGGGATATAGAACTGCAAGTTTCAAAAGCAAATTTCAAAACTTGGTTACAAAACACTTCAATCGCCGATAAAAAAGACGGAGTTATTACGGTTGCCGTTCCAAACGGATTCACTAAAGAATGGCTTGAAAACAAATACCATAAATTCATCCTAAGAGCTTTAAGAAACTTAGATTCGGATATTAAAGATGTGTCTTATCAGATCAACCAGAATATTATTAAAGATGAAAATAAAAATAAAAAATCGGATAAAGAGGAGACTTTTTTAAAAAAACAATTGGAATTTGCCGAACTAAACGTTGATACCGAGACAAATCTCAATCCTCGTTACACTTTTGAAAATTTCATTGTTGGATCTTTCAACGATTTGGCGCATGCCGCGGCTTTAGCCGTGACTAAAAAGCTGGGAAAACAATATAATCCTTTGTTTATTTACGGCGGAGTAGGTTTGGGGAAAACTCATCTTATTCAATCAATCGGTAATTTAGTAAAGAAAGAGAATCCAAACAAAAAAATAAAATATGTCACTTCGGAAAGGTTTACCTCAGAATTTATAAACGCGGTTAAAATCGGCTCATTCCGGTCCCATGATATGGATGATTTTAAAAAACGCTGGCGTGAAATTGATTTGTTGATAATTGACGATGTTCAGTTTTTCGCCGGCAAAGAAAAAACCCAGGAAGAATTTTTCCATATATTTAATGCTTTATATAATGCCGAAAAACAGATTGTCTTGTCGTCAGACCGGCCGCCAAAATCAATCCAAACTCTTGAAGAAAGATTAAGATCCCGTTTTGAAGGAGGAATGCTTGCCGATATATCCTATCCCGATTTGGAAACCCGGATTGCCATTCTAAAATCAAAAGCGGCAGAAAAGAGTTTTCAGGCCTCCGATGAAATTTTTGAATACATTGCCCAGAATATTAAGAAAAACATACGAGAGCTTGAAGGCTCTTTAAATCGGCTAATCGCTTCAAACCATAGCGGCCAGAAAGAGTTTACCATAGATGACGCTAAAAAAGCGCTGAATTCTATTTTAAATACCCCAAAAAAGACAACAACCTTAAAAAATGTAATTAAAACGGTCGCGGAATTTTATGATATCAGCGAAAAAGAACTTTTAGATCGCTCTCGCAAGAAAGAAATAGTAAAACCGCGCCAAATTATCATGTATTTACTACGAGAAGAATTAAAAAATTCGTTTCCGTTTATCGGAATGAAAATCGGAGGCCGTGACCACACTACCGTGATTCATGCTTGTGAAAAAATTAAGAAGGAATTGGAAAGAGATTTAAATTTAAACGATGAAATTAATACGATTCGCCAGAAACTCTATCTTATTTAGTGGAAAACATGATAACTAAAAGTGACTAAAAAGTTTATAAGTTTTGTTAATAAAAAATTTTAAAAAACTTTCTACAAATTGTTTAGGAGTTTATCAACAAGTTTATCAACAAAATTAATCTTTAATTATTGGCTTAACCGATGAATAACAGTTGGGTTTTCCACTGAATGTTTCTATATTAATAATAAATATTAAATATATATTATATATAAAATGATTGTTACATGTCTTAGGGAAAATCTAAAAGAAGCTCTTGATAACGCTTTGAGAATTGTAAAATACAATTCTACACTTCCGATTTTAAATAATTTTCTGATCAATACTGAAAAAGGGCGGCTTAAAATTTCTTCAACCGATCTAGAAATCGGATTTACTTCTTGGGTGTCTTCAAAAATATTAAAAGAAGGAAGTATTACTGTTCCTGCTCAGCTTTTAAGTCAGTTTGTAAATAATCTTCCAAATAAAAATATTGATTTAGAAGTAAAAGACCAAAAACTTTATTTAAATTGTGATAATATTAAAGCCTCTTTCAATGGTTTAAGCTCCGAAGATTTTCCAATAATACCGAAAATAAAAAATAATTCGGTTTTAACGATTAATTCCAAAATCCTAAAAGACGCTTTAAACAGTGTTGTTAATTCGGCGGCGTCCTCTGACGCTCGGCCGGAGATTTCTAGTGTTTATATTAGAATTGAACCAGATCAGATTAAATTTATAGCGACTGACAGTTTTCGGTTGGCTCATAAAACCATATTTTGCAATTCGGAAGAAATGAAAGGGAAAATAAAGATGGATTTTTCACAGTCGCAAAATATTATTATTCCTTTAAGGACGGCTTCTGAAATTTTAAGAATTTTAGGAGACCGGAATAGCGACGTGAATATTATTATAGACCAGAATCAGGTTTTATTTGATTTAGACGATATTCATTTAATTTCGCGTCTTGTGGAAGGTAATTATCCTGATTATGAGGCAATTATTCCTAAAACGGCCGAGACAAGATGTGTTACCTCGAAAAATAATTTGGAAGAAGCCGTTAAATTAGCCGGCTGTTTTTCGTCAAAGTTAAATGATGTAATTTTTAAAACAAATTCAGGGAAATCCGCCATTGATGTTTTTTCAAATCATACGGAATACGGCAGTCATCACGCTAAAATTGAATCGGAAGTCAAAGGTAAAGACGTAGATATTGTTTTTAACTGGAAATACGTTTTGGACGGCATTAAAAATATTGAAGGCGAAGACATTGTCTTGGAATTTAACGGCGATCAAAAACCTGCCGTAATTAAGCCTGCTAAAATGTCAGATTTCTTTTATATTCTAATGCCGATAAAAAACACCTAATTTTTTATTGGTCGTAATCTTTGGGGAGCTGATTGTAAGCGGTCGGAAAATTATTTTGCAGCCAATTCTGCAGAGAGCCCTCCCAATTTTTATATTGAGAATCTGATTCTGGATTTTCCGGCGCAGCTCCCTGCGGGTCGTCTTTATTAAGCCACCATAATATTTCATGGATTTCAGTAAAGGCTCTTTCTTCCACTAACTCCGGAGGGGTTTTGTTGGTCGCTAAGAGGCCGGTATTTTTATTAACTTTAAGTTTTACAGTTGCCCTATATTGGCCGTTTAATATTGGTTTTTCCGTTATTATCGGATCGGGCTTATTAAATAATTCAATCGGAGAATTTTTAAGCGCTTCGATCATAAATTGGTGCCAGATAGGACCGGACGCCATAACGCCGGCACCGCCTTTTTCAATAGCAGTATTATCGTTATTACCGGTCCAGACGCCGGCAACAAGAGAAGGAGTATAGCCGATTATCCAAGCGTCTCTGGCTTTAGTTTCGTCATTCGGGTCTTGGGTGGTGCCGGTTTTTGCCGCCGCGGGGCGTTCGCCAAGCGACAAAGAGCTGTATAACCCAAACAGCGGTGCTCGAGCGTTATTGTCAGAAAGAATATCATTGATTACTCTGGCGACCTGTTCGTCCATAACTTTTTGGCCGTCATCCTTATATTCTTCCAATATCCGGCCGTTTCCGTCTTCAACTTTCAAAATTCCCGTAGGATTGTGTTTTACGCCTTCCTGGCCGAAAATCCCGTAAGCTGAAACTATTTCCAGAAGTTTTACTTCGCCGCTTCCCAAAACAAGGGATAATCCATATCGCGAACGGTCTTTTAAAGTATTAATGCCCATATTTTCGGCCATGTTTATCGCGTTGTTTATGCCGGCTAAATATAATACTTTAACTGAAGGTAAGTTAAGCGAATTGGATAATGCAGTCTTCAAAGTAACCGCTCCTCGAAATCGGCCATCATAATTTTTTGGATGATAACAAGTTTCCGGATCAACTCCGTTCCCAGCTTTTCCATCCCAGGAACAGAGAGGATTAAATTCGGTCGGAACATCCCAAATAACCGTGTCGGGGGTATAGCCCTTGGAGATGGCCGCGGCGTAAACAAATGGTTTAAAAGATGAGCCCGGCTGGCGCAAACTAATGGCGACGTTAAAATTAGGTTCAAACTGGCAGTTTTTTCCCGGCTCGCAACCTTCCGGTTCGGGACTGCCGTTATAGTTTTTTGATCCAACCATAGCTAAAATCTGGCCGGTTTTGGGATCAACGGCAACTAAAGCGGCATTTTTAGTATTATAAATTTCGTTTCTTTTTGCTCCTTCTTCAACAGCTTTCTCGGCAATTTTTTGCAAATCAAGATTGAGAGAGGTGGTGACTTTCAAACCTCCTTTTTCAACAAAATCCTCGCCGTATTTTTCGTTAAGGTAATCACGAATAAACATTACAAAATGCGGAGCGGTAATTTCAGTTTTTTGTCCGATGAAACTAACGGTGGTTTTTTTTGCTTCGTCGTATTCTTTGTCAGAAATATATTTAAATTCATGCATCCGATCTAAAATATAGTTGGCGCGGTTTTTCAGTTCACCGGCATGACTGCCGTACGGCGAGTAATAAGAAGGAGCTTTAGGCATAGCGGTCAGATAAATGGCTTCGGCAATGGTAAGTTCTTTGGCCGGCTTGTTAAAAAACGTCTGAGCCGCCGCCTCAATGCCGTAAGCGTTTGAACCATAGGGGATTTGGTTAAGGTAAAAGTTAAGAATATCGTTTTTTGAGTATCGTCTTTCTAAGGCAATAGTTAAAATCAACTCTTTGATTTTTCGGCTTAGCGTTCTATCGGGCGTTAGATAAGCGTTTTTTACCAGTTGCTGGGTAATGCTTGAACCGCCTTCAAATAGCTTCTTCTCTCTAATATCTGTTAGGATTGCCCGAAAAATTCCACGGAAATTTATTCCCGAATGTTTGTAAAAATTAGCATCTTCAGCGGCAACGGCGGCGTCTTTAACGATTTTAGGTATCTGATCAAATGGGATAACAGTTCTTTTTTCTTCTCCGTGGATTTCATAGAGAAGATTTTTATTGTCTCGGTCATAAATTTTAGTGGACTGTATTATACGCCGGTCTTGCCAAGCGTTGGGATCCGGGAGCTGGCGGCTATAATAAAAGAAAACGAATATAATCAAAATAACCGAAGCAAAAACCAAAATAACGCCCCAAAAAACAATATGAGATAGAAATTTATAGTGTTTTTTCATTTTTGTAATAATTTTATCATTTTTATAACAAAAGTTAAATAAAAGCAACCGGATCTTTATTTGGCAAAAGCTGAATGTTTTGATATTGTGTATTTATGGAAATTATAGCCGACAAGCAAAAAATTAAAACTCTTTTAACAAGGGCTGTTTCAGATGTTTTAGTGAAGGAAAATTTAGAAAAAAAACTTGATTCCGGCAAAAAATTGAGAATAAAATTTGGCATTGACCCAACCGCTCCCGACATTCATTTGGGGCACACGGTGCCACTTTTAAAATTGCGGCAATTTCAGGAATTGGGACATCAAGCCGTTTTAATCATTGGAGATTTTACTGCTAGAATTGGCGATCCTACGGGACGCCTTGAAGCAAGGAAGCCGTTGTCGGAATCAGAGGTTAAAAGAAATATGAAAAATTATCTTAAGCAAGTAGCTAAGGTAATAGACATTAAAAAAACGAAAATCCATTATAACTCCGAATGGTTTAATAAAATGACTGCCCGAGAATTTTTAGAGCTTGCCAACAAAGCCACGGTCCAGCAGGTAACAAAAAGAGAAGATTTTAAAAATCGCATTAAAGAAAATATGGACATAACTGGGAGCGAAATTATGTATCCGTTGCTACAAGGATACGATTCGGTAATGGTAAAATCCGATGTTGAAATAGGCGGCGAAGACCAATTGTTAAATCTTTTAATGGGGAGGCGGATTCAACGCGCTTACAACGTCTCTGAACAAAGTATTTTAACAACCTGGCTTATCGAGGGAACCGATGGTGTTAAAAAAATGAGCAAAAGCTCTGGGAATTATATTAGCATAACAGAAAAACCAGAGATCATGTTTGGTAAAATCATGTCGATTCTCGATTCTTTGATTATTAAATATTTTAAAGCCCTTACAGTGATTAGCGACTCGGAAATTGATATTATGGAAATGGATTTAAAATCAGGAAAATCAAATCCAAGGGATGCGAAAAATAAGTTATCTTATGAAATTGTAAAAATTTACCACGGCGAAAAAAAAGCCCAAGAGGCCGAAGAAGAGTTTAACCGTGTTTTTAAAAAAAAAGAACTTCCTAAAGAAATGCCCAGCGCTACTTTGCAAAAAGGAGACCGCAATATAATTGACTTGCTGATTACTTTGAGTTTAGCGCCGTCTAAAAGCCAAGCGCGGCGGCTTGTTTTGGGGAGAGCCGTTAAAATCGGTGGGGAAATTTCAAACGAGCCAAAAGCAATAGTAGAAATTTCAGAAGGGTTGATAATTCAAGTGGGTAAAAGACATTTTGTAAAAATTAAAATAGCCCCCGTTAGATAGCCCTATTAGATGAGCAGAGCTCTATCGAACGGGACGCTTATCTAATGGGGCAATTTTTTAAATTTCTTCTGCTTCCGACTTTTCTTCTTTATATAGCTCTTCCGCGGATTCATTAAATGCGGCTTCCTCTGCGTTCGGTTTTTGATTTTCTTCTCCCATCTCCTGGAGTTCATCGTCTTCTAACTCTTCAAGTTCTTCTTCGGTGCCGGCTAATTCGGCACTATAATCATCGGTAAGGTGTTTTTTAGCCATATTGCGATTTATAAGGTTAATTTTTAAGTTTAGGGTTAGTATAACAAGCAGCTAGTCCGATGGCAATAGCGTCGGCGGCATCGTCCGGATGGGGGATCTTATCAAGTTTTAGAATGTTACAAACCATTTTTTGAACCTGCTGTTTTTCCGCTCTGCCGTAGCCGGTAACGGCAGTTTTAACTTCAAGGGGCGTAAATTCCATAAGTTCCAAATTAAAGGAATTTGCCGAATTTATCATCACGCCGCGCGCTTCCGAAACCGAAAGAGCCGTTTTGACATTTTTTGTAAAGAATATTTTTTCAATCGCCATAATTTCCGGATGGTACTTTGAAATCAAATCGGACATTAATCCGGAAATTAAACCAAGTCGCTCTTTTTGCTCTTTATTTTTAAGCTCTAAACAGCCGTAAGTTAACAAATTGGCATCGCCGTTTTCTTTTTTATCAACTAAGGCGTAGCCGATTCTCGCTGTCCCCGGATCAATTCCTAAAATTATCATAGTGATTCTTCGTTTGAGTAAATTTCACTTATATCCGATTGCTCGTCCAACGCTTCGTAAAGCGCCGCCAGTTCTTTGTTAATATTTTCATCTTCAATTTTTATAAGTGAATTTGGAACCCAATCGGCGCCTTCGCGGCGGAACATCCATTGAATTGAACTTACTTCCGTAAATTTGGCGTTATGTTCCGTTAAGATTTTTTTAATCTCGGCGAGAGTCCGATTTTTATTATCGGTTATAGCGGTTATTAAAATTACCGCGCCGCCGGGCCCGAAAGCGCCATAGGCGACTTCTTCAATTTGGGCGCCGGTGATTTCTCCGGTACCGCGTTTTATTGCTCGTTCAACGTTTTCTTTTGGCAGATTGACCTCTCGGGCTTTTTCTATCACGGCTCGAAGCGTTGGATTCTTGTCGGGGTCACTACCGCGTCTCGCGGCGATAGTAATAAGAGACGCAACTTTAGAAAAAACCTTTGATCTTTTGGCGTCGGTTAAGGCCTTTTTATGTTTAATTGTTGACCACTTAGAATGCCCGGACATGATAATGATGATTTTTAATTAGTTCGTTTATTATGTCAATGACTTGACAAGTTCTGTTAGTTTGTTATTATAATACAATACCAGTAACGTCACAGTAGCGTAAGGAGGTTCTATGGGGAGCGAAGAGAGAATTTGCTGGTTTATTTTGGGAAAACCGCCCGGACAAAAAAAGATACTTATTATTAACGGTGTAAAACCAGAAAAGGCACATACCGATGAGGAGGCAGTCAGAGAAGGAATAAAGGATTTGCCCGGAAACTTTAGTACTTGGTCACTTGCTGCTATTTCCTTAGATGGGAGACACATTGACTTCTTAAGGAGAGATCTGGGCGCTGTTTTTGAGAAGTTCGGAGTGCCTAGAGAAAAAGTTGAAGATCTTATTCAAGAGTTTGCTGCAAAGATGTTTGGAACTATGAAGAAGTCTTTTATTAATAGGCATCTACGTAGTTAAAGTTAACAGCAATTAAATTACCTGCTGGTTCGCCCAGCGGTATTTTTTTATCTAAAGCAAACTAGGATTTTCAGCCGGCGGTTTTAATCCCAAATGTTCATAAGCTAATTTAGTGGCGATGCGGCCGCGGGCGGTGCGTTGCAAGAACCCGAGTTGAAGAAGATAGGGCTCGTAAATATCTTCAATCGTATCAAGTTCTTCCGAAGAAGCGGCGGCCAAGGCGCTAAGGCCGACCGGTCCGCCGTTGAATTTTCTAATAACAGTTTCAAGTAAACGCCGATCGGTTGATTCAAGGCCCAAATGATCAATTTCCATAAGCGATAAGGCCTGCTTGGCGATTTCACTGTTAACAAAACCCTCTCCTCTGACTTCGGCGTAATCGCGGACTCTTTTTAGAAGGCGATTAGCGACTCTGGGCGTATATCTTGATGAAACGGCAATTTGCCGCATAGCCGCCGGATCAACTTCAAGCCCCATCAGTCCGGCCGAGCGTTTTAAAATATTTTCAATGTCTAGAGTGTCGTAAAAATCTAATCGGAAAGTGGCGCCGAACCGCGAACGGAGGGGATTGGATAATAAGCCGATCCGGGTGGTCGCGGCAATTAAGGAAAACGGCGGCAAATCCAATTGAAGAGTCCTTGCCGAAGGGCCTTTGCCGATGATAATATGGAGCATTCGGTTTTCCATGGCCGGATAGAGTATTTCCTCTATAGCCTTGTTAAGGCGATGCGCCTCATCAATGAATAAAATGTCGCTCGCATTAAGATTAGTTAGGATTGAAGCCAAATCCCCGACTTTTTCAATGGCCGGACCCGAGGTAATTTTAATGCTGGCGCCCATTTCCCGCGCCACAATGTAAGCTAAAGTTGTTTTGCCCAAACCGGCCGGGCCATAAAGCAGAAGGTGATCAATCGGCTCGGATCGTTTTTTTGCCGCTTCTATCAGGATTTTTAAGCTGGTTTTGACTTTTTCCTGTCCGATGTATTCGTCCCAAAAATAGGGCCTTAGCGCTTGGTCCAAAGTCCGGTCTTCCGGCTTAAATTTTGGGGTTGTGGCTCCGGGGATTTCCATTTGACAAAGTTGATAATTTTAAGTATAATATAGATAAACAAGGGGGGATTGTTCCTAATAACCTCGAGGCAAAAAAGGCTTTATTTAAACTATTTGGCCTTTCCGGGGACTTTTACTTGTCGGGTGATTTGGTTCCGACTGGATCATTCCACAGATTGGTCCTATCCCTCCGAGCTGGCTTGGAGGACTTTTGCCTCGAGATTATTAAGAACAACTAATCGCTTTCTAACGCTCCTAAAATTCTTTCTGATTCTTCAATGGTAGTAATGCCCCGTAAGATTTTAATCACGGCGTCCTGCGTCATAGAAACCATTCCGGCGCGCTTTGCCGCTTCTTTCAATTGCGACTGGGCCGGCGAACTTAATATCAGTTTTTCAACGTCGCCCGTAATTTCAAAAAGTTCCATAACAGCCACTCGGCCCGAATAACCGCCATGGCATTCTTTACAGCCATAAGGTTCCGAAATTAAAATTTTATCATCAAGTTCAATATTTTTTACTCTGGTCGGCAAATCCTTCAGAATCTTTTTGAATTTTGAAAGCTCACTCTCGGTGATAGGCCGTTTCTTAGCGCATTTGGTGCAGACGCGGCGCAGCAAGCGCTGGGCCATCACCATATTAATGGCCGGAGCGATAATAGGCGGTTTGACGCCTAAATCAATTAGTCGCGGAATGGCGCCGATGGCGTCATTGGTATGAAGCGTTGAAAAAACAAGGTGGCCGGTAAGCGCCGCATGCATGGCAATTTCGGCGGTTTCAAAATCGCGAATCTCACCGACTAAAATTACGTCCGGGTCTTGCCTGACAATAGAACGCAAGCCGTTTTCAAAGGTATAGCCCTTATCCGGTTCAACTTGCGTTTGGGAGATGCCTCCAATGTGGTATTCAATCGGGTCTTCAATGGTGATTATTTTAATATCCGGCGTAAGGATTTTTTTAATAAAAGCGTAAAGCGTCGTGGTTTTGCCGGAACCGGTCGGGCCGGTGGTAAGAATCATTCCGGTCGGAGCGGCGAGTTGTTTTTCAATAACTTTTATGTCATCTTCCCTGATCCCGAGATCTCCCAAATCAATTTTAACTACGCTCGGGTCAAGAACACGCATGACGATGTTCTCGCCGTAAGCGCCGGGCAAAATTGAGGTTCTAATTTCTACTTCACTGCCGCCGCTTTCAATCGTGAAACGGCCGTCTTGGGCTTTTTCATGAATATTCAGTTTAAGTCCGGAAAGAAGTTTAATGCGGTTTAGAACTTGGCTGTAGATACCGGGCGGCATAAAAATAACGTCTTCCAAAACGCCGTCAAGGCGGAACCTTAGGCGAATAGTGTCTTTTTCCGGTTCAAAATGGAGGTCTGACGCTTTAAGTATCAGAGCGCCGGCCAAAGCCGCCTCCACGACTTCCGTAGCTTTTGATTCAAAGAGATGCTCGGCAATTTTTTTAAAACTTCCCAAATCGGAAATTTCCCGCTGGAATTTTTCAAGGCCTTCTTTTGAAATTTCAACCCGGCCGGTAATTTCTTTAGCTTCGCGGGGGGCGGGATAATGCGAGAGCGCTTTTTTAAAGCTCGCTCCAGAAATTACGAAAATCTTTACTATGTATCCCTCTTTTTGAAGTTCGGCGACGAGCGCTTGAGTTTCTTTTCCGTCGGGGCTGACAGCGGCAAGGTGAAGGGTTTTCACTTCGCGGTTAATTATGGCCGCCATAGCGGCTTTCGATTTTTCCTTGGGAATCAAAATTAAAGCATCGCTCTCGATTGGCACAAAAGCTAAATTCAGATAGGGAAAATCGGTTTTTTCCGCAAGCAGTTTGGTGCGATTTTCTTCCTCCCCGCGGCGGACCTTCGCCAAAAACTCTTTTTGTTTTTCTTCTTTCTCAAAAACCATAATATTTTAATCTTGTATCTTATATTTTAGTTTAATTGTCTAATTTAAGCCGCAAATTTACAAGCATTTTTGTCCCCATGATTACCACGAACGCAGTAAATCTAAAACAGACTTTTGATGGAGTCAACAAAAACTGTGGATAAATAGGTGGGAAAAAATAAGAAAAAAAATAAACTTGACAAAAATTGCCTCTGTATGTATCTTATAGGATATTTAAGTTATTGATGTTTAAAAACCCAAAAGGAGCAAAACCGTGGAAAATCTCAAGAAAATCGGCTGGTTTTTTACGTATTGGATTTCTATTACAGCAGGGATATACGGGATATTATATGTAGCAGAATTCTTAGCTAATAATTTTGGCGTGTCTTTAAAAGATGATATGTTAATACAACATTTTGGGAAAACAGCATTTTTGATTGGACTTCTCGCCGCTTATTTCTTATCTACATATGTAACGAAAAAATAGATAAAATACTGTAAAAACACAAATTTTCAAAGGCGTTGCTTCGGCAGCGCTTTTTTTGTTAGTATTGCCGTATGGAAATTATCAGCAAATCGGCAAACGCAACAAAAAAGGTTGCGGCCTTACTGGTGAAGACAATAAAAGAACAGCCGCTTTCGGGAGCAGCGCTTGTTATCGCTTTAGAAGGCAATTTAGGCGCCGGGAAAACAACTTTTATCCAAGGACTGGCCAGTGGGCTCGGAATCAAAGAAAGCGTTTTAAGCCCAACTTTTTTAATACTTAAACAATTCCCGATTGACCAAAAAAATTATAATAATTTTTATCATATTGACACTTATCGTTTAAAAAATCCCAAAGAACTTTTGGAACTCGGATTTGGCGACTTAATCAAAAATCCGGAAAATCTCATTGTTATTGAATGGGCCGATAAAATTAAAAAAATACTCCCAAAAGATATCTTATGGGTTAGGTTTGAAAATTTTGGAAAAAATAAAAGAAGAATAATTTTATGAAACGTTTGATTTTAATAGATTCTCACGCTTTGATTCATCGCGCTTATCACGCCTTGCCGCCGCTTACAACTAAAAGCGGCGAGTTGGTGAACGCAGTTTACGGGTTCACTTCTATTTTAATAAAAACCATCTCCAATTTTAAGCCGGACTATATTGTTGCCGCTTTTGACGCTCCGGGAGCCACTTTCAGGCATGAGGAATACAAAGAGTACAAAGCAACCCGCGTTAAAGCGCCGGGTGATTTATACGCCCAAATTCCAAGAGTAAAAGAAATTTTAAACGCTTTCAAAATTCCTATTTTTGAGCAGTCCGGCTACGAAGCCGACGATATTATCGGCACTGTCGCCAAAAAACTTTCATCAAAAGAAGGAAAAAATGTGGAGGTTTTGATTCTAACGGGCGATATGGATAACCTCCAGCTTATTAGTAAAAACGTGTCTGTTCTTTACGCGCCGCCGAGCGCGGCGAAAGAACAAACTATTTACGACGCTAAAAAAGTTATGGAACGTTTTGAAGGACTGTCGCCGGGGCAGATGATTGATTTTAAAGGACTTAAGGGCGATCCTTCCGACAATATTCCTGGCGTTAGAGGTATTGGCGATAAAACGGCCATCACCTTGCTCAATAGATTTAAAACGATTGAAAAGTTGTACGAAGCGATAGAAAAAAATAAAGCCGAAAATATCAGCGGTTCGGTTTTAGAAAAATTAAGAGCCGGAAAAAATATGGCTTTTTTTTCAAAAAAACTGGCAACCATAAAACAAGACGTTCCGATAAAATTCAATTTAAAAGAAAGCGAATTCGGAAAATTTGATAAAGAAAAACTCTTTAAACTTTTGGGAGAACTGGGTTTCCTAAGTTTGATAAACCGCCTGCCCGCTGATTGGAGGGGCAAGTCGGGCGGGCAGAAACCCGCCTCCGCTGAAGCTATGGCGGGTAAGCAAGGGACTTTGGCAATGCCTCCAAGTATCGGCATCGGAAGCCAGGTCGGTAGCGATTTTGACGTTATGATTGCCGCCTACGTTCTTAATCCGGGCGAGCGTGACTACAGTTTAGAAAAATTAAGTTTGCGGGAATTTGGCGCGGTTCTCACCGAAGCCGAAGCTATTTCAAAATTGGCGCCGATTTTTAAAAACCGGCTGATTGAAACCGGAACCGAGCGTGTTTTTAAAGAAATTGAAATGCCGCTTATTCCGGTTTTGGCAAAAATGGAGGCGATTGGAATTAAAATCAACTCTAAAAAACTTAAGGTTATGAGCGGAAAAATCGAAAAAGATTTAAAAACTTTAGAAAAAAATATTTACAAATTGGCTGGCCATAAGTTTAACATAAGTTCGCCGAAACAGCTTTCAGAAATTCTTTTTAGCGAATTGAAAATCCCGGGGACCAGGGTGGGCGGCCGTACTAAAAAAACTCCCGGGGGCGGAATTTCAACCGAAGCTTCGGAACTGGAAAAATTAAGATCTCAACATAAAATTATTGATTTTATTTTAAAATACCGCGAGCTGGCTAAGTTAAAATCAACTTACACCGATGCTTTACCGAAAACAGTTGATAAAAATGGCCGTATCCACACAACTTTTAATCAAACAGGAACGGCGAGCGGGCGGCTGTCAAGCCAAGACCCTAATTTACAAAATATTCCGGCGCGCGGCGCTTGGGGCGATAAAGTGCGCGGGGCGTTTGTCGCCGAAAAAGGATACAAATTTCTTTCAGTTGATTATTCCCAAATCCATCTAAGGATTATCGCGGCGCTGGCTAATGATAAAAAAATGATGGAGGCGTTTAGAAAGGGATTGGATATCCATAAGTTTACGGCGAGCGAAATAAATAATGTGCCCATACAAAAAGTGACGCCACAAATGCGTTTTGCCGCCAAAGCGCTCAATTTCGGGATAATTTACGGCATAGGTGCCCAAAGTTTTGCCGAGTCGGCCGGCATCAGCCGCGAAAAGGCGAGAGAATTTATTGATGAGTATCTTCAGGATTTTTCCGGCGTCGCGAGGTATATGGAAGAATTAAAAAATAAGGCGAGAGACGCAGGTTTTACTTTGACGCTGTTTGGCCGGCGCAGGTATATTCCCGAAATTAATTCTCCGAATCCGATGCTGCGCTCGCAAGCGGAGCGGATTGCCGTTAATATGCCGATTCAGGGCCTTGAAGCCGATATCATTAAAAAAGCGATGATTGAAGTTGATAGTTGGATTCAAAAAGAGAATTTGAGCAGTAAGGTCAAAATGATTTTACAAGTTCACGACGAGCTTCTGTTTGAAGTTAAAAAAGATTTTATAAAAGAAGCGACGGCAAAAATTATTGAATTGATGGAAGGCGTAATAAAATTAAAAGTGCCGATTATCGCCGAAGCGAAAATCGGCGACAACTGGGGAGAACTTAAGAAACTCTAAAAGTATGCCGGAACTACCGGAAGTACAAACAATCGTCAACGATTTAAACAAGAAAGTTAAAGGTTTGACTATAACCGATGTTTGGACCGATTGGCCCAAGTACTTCAAGCGTTCAAGCGGAGGTTTTAATGGATTCAAAAAAGAAATAAAAAACAAAAAGATATCGCAGGTCTGGCGGCTTGGGAAAAATATTATTTTTGATTTATCGGGCGGCAAAAAAATGCTGATTCACCAGAAAATGACGGGGCACCTATTGGTGGGGACGTGGAAAATGCTTGCCCGCCGAAGCCTTGGCGAAGGCGGGGCACATGGCACATGGATTTCTAAAGAAAAGGGACTATTAGCTGAAAAAGTTAATGGATATATTCACGTAATGTTTTGGTTAAACGACCCCTCCAGTAAAGTCGGGGCAAGTAAAATGTTAGCGCTTTCGGATTTGAGAAAATTTGCTAAAATATTAATTGTTGACGAAAAAGATTTTAAGAATTTTGGAGACGTAAAAGACATCGGCCCCGACCCATTAAAGCCGGACTTTCATTTTAATGAGTTTAAGAGTTTAATCAGGAAAAAAGGAGGGCCGATAAAAAAAATTTTGATGGATCAGAATGTGGTTTCCGGAATCGGCAATATTTATGCCGATGAAATTTTATTTATATCCAAAGTCCATCCCCTTAAAAAGATAGAAAAATTAAGCGATAAAGAACTTAAAATAATTTTTGAAGCGACTAAAAAAATTCTAAAAAAAGCGGTCAAATTGCGCGGCACATCGACAAGCGATTATCGCGACACTTCAGGCAAAAAAGGCGGCTACGGCAATGTGCGTTTGGTGTACCAGCGCGAGGGCGAAAAATGCCCTAATAAGTGCGGCGGCGTTATTAAGCGAATTAAAATCGGCAGCCGCTCGGCTCATTTTTGCCCCTATTGCCAAAAAGTTTAAAATTAGGACATTATCTTTTATAATTATTATTGATGTTAAAATATATTTTTATCGCTGGAGGCGTTATGTCCGGCGTCGGCAAGGGCGTGGCCGCCGCTTCAATCGGCAAAATTCTTCAATCAAAGGGCTTTTCGGTTACCGCCATTAAAATTGATCCTTACGTTAACCTTGATGCCGGCACAATGAATCCGACGGAACACGGCGAGGTTTTTGTTCTTGATGATGGAATGGAATGCGACCAAGACATGGGTAATTATGAGAGATTTTTAAATTGCAACTTATCCGGCGCTAATTATATGACCACCGGCAGTATATATCAGGCGGTTATTACGCGAGAAAGAAACTTGGGATACGATGGCCGTTGTGTTGAAGTTGTCCCCCATATTTGTTTGGAAGTTTTAAGCAAAATCGATAAAGCTGCAGCTAAGAATAAAGCCAACATTGCCATCGTGGAAATTGGCGGCACGGTCGGAGAATATCAAAACATTTTATTTTTGGAAGCAGTAAGAATTTTAAAGATTAAAAAGCCCAGCGATGTTCTTTTGGCTCTGGTAAGTTACTTGCCTCTCCAAAGTCCGAACGGCGAATTGAAAACCAAGCCGACTCAATACGCGGTTCGGAGTTTGAATGCTGCCGGCCTTCAGCCCGACATTATTATTGCGAGGGCCACGGTACCTCTGGATAAAAATCGCAAAGATAAAATAGCTTTTAACTGCAATATGGCCGAAGTTGATGTGATCTCGGCTCCTGATATAAAGAGTATTTACGAAGTGCCTATTAATTTTGAAAAAGACAATTTAAGTAATATTGTTTTAAAAAAATTAAAGCTCAAACCAAAAAAGCAGGATTTGCGCGACTGGCGACGATTGACAAATGTCATCCGTAACGCTAAAAAACCGGTGAAAATCGGTATCGTCGGCAAATATTTCGGGGCAGGCGATTTTGTCCTGGCCGATTCGTATATTTCGGTTATTGAGGCATTGAAACATTCCATTTATTTTTTCAAACAAAAGCCCGAACTCCATTGGTTGAATGCCGACGAATTTACTAGTTCCGATAATCTTAAAAAATTATCGCAGTATCAGGGTATCGTTATCCCCGGCGGATTCGGAAGTCGGGGGGTGGAAGGAAAAATCGCGGCCATCCGGTATTTGCGAGAAAAGAATATTCCGTTTCTTGGGTTGTGTTATGGTATGCAGCTGGCGATTGTTGAATTCAGCCGTTCGATTTTGGGATATAAAGATGCTAATACCACGGAAGTAAATCAACAAACCCGCCACCCTGTTATTGACATCCTGCCGGAACAGAAAAAACTTTTAACGGAGAAAAATTACGGCGGCACAATGCGCTTGGGTGCCTATCCGGCGGTTCTAAAAAAAGGAACCATTGCTTACGGCGCCTATAAGGAGAATTTAATTTCCGAAAGACATCGTCATCGCTATGAAGTTAATCCTCTCTATATTGAAAAATTAGAGGAAAAAGGAATTATTTTTTCCGGTTTTTCACCTGATCGCCGGCTTATGGAAATAATGGAATTAGCCAAAGAAAACCATCCATTTTTTGTGGGCACCCAATTTCATCCGGAATTTAAATCGCGACCCCTCAACCCGCATCCGCTCTTTAGGGAATTCATAAGAGCAGCCATTGCTCAAAAAAAATCATGATTATATTTTTATACGGTCAAGATTCTTATAGAATCGGCCAAAAACTCACAGAAATAGTTTCAAGTTACAAAGCCAAAAACCCGAGCGGCTTGAATTTTATTAAATTGGATTTTACACAAAATTCTTTTGACGATTTCGTCCGGGCGATAAAATCAGATTCTCTGATTCCCGAAAGGAAACTTATTATTATAAAAAATATTTTTTCCGCCAAAGGCGGATCCATCTCTGGCGGAAAGTCCGATCCAAACGCTGTTTTAGAGTTTTTACAGCCTAAGGCTGGCCCGCCTTTGGCGGAAAAATCCACAAATTTAAATAAAAGTGATGATGTTATTTTAGTTATTATTCATTTCGGCAATCCTCTTAAAAGCAAACTTTTTGAATATTTAACGGGGGAACCAAACCAAGCGCAAAATTTCAAACCGCTTAAGGATTACGAAATCAAAAACTGGATAAAAAAATTCGCCGGCTCTCTTAATATTGAATTTGCCGGCGACGCCTTGAACTATATGGCTTCAAACTCCGGCAATGATTTATGGAAACTGGACGGCGAAATCGAAAAAATCGCGGCCTATAAAATAAAAGGCGTTGTTATCAAGTCCCAAGTAGAAGAGCTGGTAATTCCGAACGCGGCTTATAATGTTTTTGAATTGACCGACGCTCTGGCGAAGAAAAATAAAAAAAAGGCCATTCTCGCTGTTGACCGCGCTTTGGATAACGGCGAAAAGCCGGTGGAAATTCTGGGTCTATTGGCATGGCAGGTAAGGAATCTTTTAAGATTCAAATACGCTCTCCGCTTTCCCGATTTAAATCTTCATCCTTTCGTTTTGGAAAAATTAAAAGAAACGGCAAGATTTTTTTCCCGCGAAGAATTGGTCTTAGCGATTTCAAAAATAATAGATTTGGACCTTAAGATAAAAACCGGCGACATCAACGAAAAAACCGCACTTTCACTTCTGATTTCGGAGTTATAATTTATTAACGTTTTTTGTTAGACGAGATTTTAGGCGACTGGCGGTATTTTTTTTAAGAAGATTAGTTTTTACCGACTTATCCAAAGCTTTATAGACTTTAGGAAGAAGCGCCATTGCGCCTTTTTTGTCTTTTTGGACGATTGATTTTTTTAGAGATTTAATTGCGTCTTTGTAATTTTCAACGCGTTTCAAATTTCTTTTGTGCCGCCTTTTGTTTTGTCTTAAGGCCTTTTTGGCCGATTTTGTTATTGGCATATAGTTTGCGAGAAAAAAATATAATTTTAAAAATTGCTTAGCCCCACCCCTCGCTTTGCTCGGGGCGGCTCGCCCCCACCTACAATTTTTAAAATTATATTTTTTTCTCTTTACTATATTACATGCTATTTTTATTTTTGGCAAGTTTCGGCTATACTTTAATCATCATGATATCATATTTAGAAGGGAAAATTTTAGAGAAAAACGAGAAGTTTTTTACGGTTAATGTCAGTGGCGTGGGCTATAAGATTTTTTCTCATGCCGGTATATTGGAAAAAATCCCGAAAGTCGGACATGATGTCCAGGTTTGGATACATCTTTACGTTCGTGAAGACGCGCTGGATTTATACGGGTTTATGGATCGGGACGAGCTGGAATTTTTTGAAATTTTGATTTCAATTTCCGGCATCGGCCCAAAATCGGCGCTGGGTATTTTGGAAACGGCGCCGGTTATGAGTTTAAAACAGGCGATCGTGTCCGAAGATGAAACCTTCTTTACCAAAGTTTCGGGGGTCGGGCGGAAAACCGCCCAGCGGTTGATTTTGGAATTAAAGAGTAAGTTAGCTAAAAGCGTATCTCCCGTGAAAGGGAGCGATTCCGAACAAATGGGTGAAGCGCTTGAAGCGCTAATAGGCCTTGGTTATAATCAGCGGGACGCAAGGAGAGCTTTGCAGGAAATTTCAAAAGACATTAAAAGCGTTGAGGCCAAGGTCAAGGCGGCGCTTAAGGTTTTAGGAAAATAATGAAACATGGGACGTGAAATAAATATGGGAGCTAAATATTATAATTAAAAAATAAAAAATGAAAAATCATAATCATGATCTGGTTCATCATTTGTCAGAAACTATCGACAGCATTTGGCGGTATGATGAATATATCAAGAATTCCCAGGGCTGCGAGTTTTGTGTGGCTTTATGGAATAAGCTTAAAGAAACCGATGAGGGGGTGGAAAAAACGTTGCTTGAAGAAATTAAGCGCCATGTGAAAGAAGAAAGATTCGATTAAGATCATCGAATAAAAAATCTGTCCCGCAACTGCGGGACAGATTTTTTAATTGATTATTTACCCTACCTTGCTACTAACTATTTCAATGATTTCAAGTTTTTCTTTAAATACTAAAAATAACAACATATCCCACCAATACGTAAATAACGCACACCGCGATGAACCAATAATCAGACAATATCAAAGCTCGTCCACTAAGTCGTTGTTCGAATGGCATTGCATAATACCTAAAAGTTGATCCAATTATCCATAATACTATAGGTAATAGCATTAAGAAAGATGAAGCAAAAAATGTTAAGCCCGCCTCACTATGCTTAACAATTTCATTGTTATAGTTCTTGATAACATAAATTAAGTCACTACCTCCTGTCCACAAGAGAAAAATGAAAGCAATAACTGCGGCACCCCGAAAAAGAAATGACATACTATTTCTGAGACCCCTTCTTATTAATACAATACCCGCCCCAATGAAAAGAGCTATGGCCGCTAAAACTAGAAAAATAAAAATCGGTAAATTTGGTAAATACATACAAGTGATTAAAAATTTTCTTTCCCCAAAAAATATGGTTCCCTCCAGAGACAGGCAGGCGAGTTGATATTTTTATAAATTCTTTATCTGACAGAAAACGCCGCGCGAGAATCTCGAGCGAACTCCTTTAGAGATTTAAGACTTTTCGCAAATTCCTCAAATTTAAATTGATAGAGATTAACCCTCACTGCCTCTCCTTTTTTGTCATAATCAATAACAACATTGCCGTGGATATCCGAATCCACACTCTTTGCCGGCTTCAGTTCTACCATGAGCACCCCGCTCTCTTTATCATATGAAATTTTTTGTCTATTTTTTTTCATAAATATTTTTTAACTTTTGATGTTTCAATAATAGTAATAATCCTTAATTTCCCGTCAGTTCTATCACCAATGATTAACAAAAGTCTTTCCCTTCCTCTCTTTATATACAATTTATATACAATTTTTTGATAAGAATCCTACCATCTTCATCATACAAAACTTTCGTAGGATTACGCAAGGCCTCGCCAACTAACTTCTTAGATATTAGGCGTTCCTCTATCCGTTCTCTTGCGTGATTTGTAAGCTCGTAATCCATACTGCGTATATTAACTTAAAGAGAAAGAGAATACTATAATCCGGCTCGACATTTCCTATGTGGTGCCGCGGGAGAGAGTCGAACTCTCATGAGATTGCTCTCGCGCGCTCTTGAGGCGCGTGCGTCTGCCAGTTCCGCCACCGCGGCTTTTTATGTTGATATTGCCATAAAATTGTTTTATAGTAAAGATAATGGCTCGAATTATTACACTATGTAATGCCAAAGGAGGAGTTGGGAAGACAACTTCGGCAGTAAATCTTGGCGCCTACCTGGCGGCCTTTGGCAAATATGTTTTATTGGTTGATTTGGATCCGCAGGCCAATGCTACAATCGGCTTAGGCGTTAATTGGCGCAGTCTTTCTAAGCATCTTTATCATTGCTTGGCGGGACTATCCGAGCCGGAAGAGATTATCAGAAAAACGGGACTTTTCGGATATGATTTACTGCCGTCGGCGCCGGCTTTGGCGGGAGCGGCAGTTGAACTGGTCGGTATTGAGAGAAGAGAATGGCGGCTTTACGATCTTTTAAGAAAAATCCGGACCAATTACGATTATATTATCGTTGACTCGCCGCCTTCTTTAGGTCTTTTAACCTTAAACGGGCTAGTGGCGGCCGAAGAAGTCATTATCCCGGTCCAATGCGAGTATTACGCTCTTGAAGGTTTGGGCCAGCTTCTTGAAACTATTGAATTAATACGCCATAATTTGGGTAGGGACTTGAAAGTCAAGGGCGCTCTTCTCACGATGGCTGACCGGCGGCAAAAATTAAGCCAGGAAGTTGTGAAGGAAGTAAGGCGCAATTTTCCAGGGTTTGTTTTTTCGGCAATAATTCCCCGTTCGGTGCCTCTTGCCGAAGCCCCGAGCTTTGGGAAAACAATACTCCAGCATGCCCCATTTTCTTTGGGCGGAGATGCTTACCGGGAATTGGCGCAGGAGATTATTAATTTAGATAAAATAAAATGAAACTCTCAGGTTTAGGCAGGGGTTTGGAGTCGATCATCCCAAAAACGGTTTCATCAATCCCGCAAAAAATTAACGCTATTTCCGCAGATGAAAATCTTAAAATAAAAGAGAGCGTTTTTTTGGTTGAAATTGATAAAATCCGGCAAAACCCCGAGCAGCCGCGGCGCGATTTTGACGAAAACGAATTAAAATCTCTTTCCGATTCAATAAGGGAACACGGCATTCTTCAGCCGCTTATCATTTCCAAAGTTGAAGAAGAGGTTCTGTCGGGAATTAAGATTACTTACGAACTTATCGCGGGCGAGCGCCGCTTAAAGGCGGCAAAAATGGCCGGCCTGAACTTTGTTCCGGCGATTATAAAACCGAAAGCGGCCGCTAAAGATAAATTAGTAATAGCTTTAATTGAAAATATCCAGCGGGCCGACTTAAACGCTATGGAAAAGGCCAGGGGCTATAACCGGCTTTCCAAAGATTTTGGCTTAACTCAAGTGGAAATTGGCAGGCGCGTCGGCCAATCTCGGGAAGCCATAGCCAATGCTGTTCGCTTGCTTGACCTACCGGTAGAAATTCAGCGGGCGATTGAAGAAAGAAAAATTTCCGAAGGCCACGGTCGGGCGATTTTGGCGACTCCAGATAATAATAAGAGAATGGCGATGTTTAGTGAAATTCTTATGAATAATTTGTCGGTGAGGGCGGCCGAAAGTTTAAGCCGTCAAGTTAAGGGCGTGGGGAGGAAAATCAGGAAGGGGACGCTTGATCCGGAAGCCAAGGAATGGGAATCACGCCTTGAAGAGTTTTTGGGAACGCGCGTTAGACTTGCCAAAGCCGGCGGCCGCGGCAACATTTTGATTGAATTTTATTCCCCGGAAGAGCTAAATTCTATCTTAGATAAAATTCTTAAGTCCTGAAACTAAGTTTTTTATTCTTTTCTTTTAGCACGCTTCTTATTCTTTCTTTGGCCAAACTGGTTTTCACAAAGTTAAGCCAATCGGCCGACGGCTTTTTGCCTTTTTGGGTCATAATTTCTACGAGATCGCCCGATTCTAATTCAGCATCAAGCGAGGCGATTTTTCCATTGACTTTAGCACCAGCGCATTGGTGGCCGATGATAGTATGGACTTGATAAGCAAAGTCAACCGGTGTCGCCCCCTCGGGAAGATCTAAAACATCACCTTTGGGAGTTAAAATGAAAATCCGGTCTTTGAAAAAATCTATTTTGAGCGATTCAAAAAATTCATCCGTACCGCGGACGGCATTTTGCCATTCCCGCAATTGTTCAATCCATGACAATTCTTTCTTCATCATTTCAGAATCGCGGCCATTATACTGTCGTTCCTTATAAGCCCAATGGGCGGCAATGCCGTTTTCGGCTTTGGCGTGCATTTCCGGCGTTCGGATTTGAATTTCAGTTATTTTTCCATCTGGCCCAAAGACCGAAGTATGCAAGCTTTGGTAGCCGTTGGGTTTTGGCATGGAAATGTAGTCCTTAATAAGTCCCGGCACCGGTTTCCAAACCTGATGAATAGCGCCAAGGGCAAGGTAGCAGTCTTCAATGTTTTTCACGATTATTCGGGCCGCGACAAGGTCATGTATTTTATCAAAATTCATCTGATAACGGAGTAATTTTTTATATAAGCTATAAAAATATTTTGCCCGGGCGTTAATTTCTAAGGGGATTATATTTTCTTTTTTTAATATTTCATAAATGACAGGAGTGAGTTTTTTTATGTAGTTCTTGTGCGTTTCGTATCTTTCCGCCATTTCATTTTCCATGCGATCGTATTCTTCTGGATAAAGGTATTTGAATGCTAAGTCCTCGAGCTGTCCTTTTAGTTCTCCCATTCCTAAACGATTAGCGATTGGAGCATAAATTTCTAGAGTTTCTAGGGCAATCTTTTTTTGGTCGGATTTCTCTAAGGCGTCCAAAGTGAGCATGTTGTGGTAACGGTCAGCAAGTTTTATCAAAACCACCCTAATGTCTTGAGCCATTGCCAAAAACATTTTTCGTAAGTTTTCCGCCTTGCCTTGCGCGCCGCTATATTTAATTTTATCAAGCTTGGTTACACCATTTACGAGAAACGCGACTGTTTTTCCAAACCGGGCTTCAATGTCATTTAAAGTATATTTGGTATCTTCAACCACGTCATGAAGCAGGGCGGCAGTCACGGTTTCAGTGTCAAGGTTCATTTTCGTGAGCGCCAAGGCAACACTTAAAGGATGTTGGATGTAAAGTTCACCCGATTCGCGTTTTTGGCCCTTGTGGGCTTTTTGAGCCAACTCAAAAGCCGCCCTAATCAGGGATTTTTCCTTAGGATTTTGAAAATAAGTAAGAATTTTTTCTAACATTATGGTTATAGTTATCTAACGGAGTTCTTCATTTTCTTCTTCGGTTTTTTCTATCACTTCTTTTTCTTCCGCGGGTTCTTTCTTAGGATTTTGCCAAGTAGCATAATCGCATTTTGGCCAGTTGGAACAGCCCCAAAAAGTTCTTCCTTTTCTGGTGCGGCGCCTTACAATTTTTCCGATATCACATTTTGAGCAAGCTCCCAAATCTTCTTGAGGTTCTTTTTCTTTTGATTCCAGCGGAGCGGTATATTTGCAGGCCGGAAATCCGGTGCAAGCGTAAAATTTACCGTATCGCCCCATTCTTATTATTAAATCTTTTCCGCATTCGGGACACTTCAATTCAGTTTTTTCTGTTGCAATTTCACTCTTGGAAAGTTCTATATTTTTTTTATCAAGGTTTTCTTTAAACGGCTCCCAAAATTTTCTGATGACTGGTTGCCATTTCTTTTTTCCGTCGGCAATATCATCAAGATCTTCTTCCATCCTAGCGGTAAACTCAATATCCACAACCTTGGGAAAATGTTCGACCAAGATATCATTGACCATAATTCCAATGTCAGTCGGTTTTAATCTTTTCTGTTCATCTTTTAAAACGTAGCGGCGCGCTTGAATGGTGGCCATAGTTGGAGCGTAAGTTGAAGGCCGGCCGATGCCGTGTTCTTCAAGCGCCTTAATTAAACTGGCTTCGTTGTAGCGAGGCAGGCCTTCGGTAAAGTGCTGTTCTGATTTTAATTCTTTAAGTTTTAATTTCTCGTTTTCTAGAAGTGCCGGTAATTCTGTTTCGGCGGTTTTCATTGGATAAACTTTAAGGAAGCCGTCAAATTTTAAAACATTGCCGGTAGCCCGGAAAATGTAATTTTCTTTGGATTTTCCTTCTGCGGAAATATCGGCGGCTGTCGCTTCAAAAACGGCCGTCGGCATTTGAGTAGCCAAAAATCTTCTCCAGATTAAGTCATAGAGTTTAAACTGCTGAGGCGTCAGTTTATCTCTCAAAGAGTCTGGGTTTACGGCGGGTTCGGTCGGGCGAATAGCTTCATGCGCTTCCTGGGCCGATTTTGATTTGGTCTTGAAAATTCTGGAACTCGCTATGAGATATTTTTGACCAAATAATTTTTCTATTTCTTTAAAAGCGGCCGCTATTGAACTTTCTGAAAGATTAAACGAATCGGTTCTCATATAAGTGATAAGGCCGGTTTCATACAACTGCTGGGCGATTACCATCGTCTGTTTGGCGCCGAAGCCGAATTTTGAAAAAGCCGTCTGCTGAAGAGTGGAGGTGATAAACGGCGGAAGCGGCTGGCGGCGCATTTCTTTTTTGGTGACGCTTTCCGTTTTCCAATCGGAATCGTTCAAATCAGCGACTATTTTTCGGGCTTCTTCTTCGGTTTTAATAGAGAATTTTTCCAGCTTGTCTTTTCCAATCTTGGCCAGTTGAGCGGAAAATTCAAAAGTGTTTTTTAAAAATTTTGCTAAAATCGTGTGATATTCCTGCGGTTTGAAATTCAAAATCTCTCTTTCACGTTCAACAACTAAGCGCATGGCCACCGATTGGACTCGGCCGGCCGAAAGTCCGCGCGCAACCTTTTTCCATAAGAAAGGGGAGAGCTTGTAACCAACCAAACGATCAAGAATCCGACGCGTCTGCTGGGCGTTAACCAGATTTTGGTCGATATCACGGGGATTTTTTAGGGCTGTTTCAATTGCAACCTTGGTAATTTCATGAAAAACAATTCTTTCATGAGGCTTTTTTTCCAGCCCCAAGGCGCTTATAAGGTGCCAGGATATAGCTTCGCCTTCGCGGTCCCCGTCGGTTGCCAGTATCACCTTTTCCGATTTTTTTGCCTCTGATTTAAGTTCGGCGACTCGTTTTTTGGCTTTCGGCAGAATTACATATTGGGGTTCAAAATTTTTTAGGACGTCAATGCCTAGCTTTTTTTCCGGCAAATCTCGGACATGGCCAAAAGACGATTCAACTTTAAAATCGCTGCCGAGAAATTTTGAAATTGTTTTTGCCTTAGTGGGTGACTCTACGATAATTAATTTCATTTGATTACGGTAAATTTTCCGCCGATATTTTTTATTATACCTTGGATTTCCAACATTGAAATTGTTGATAATATTTGGTTCATCGGCATTTTGGTAATTTCGCAAATCTTGTCGACATGAAGCGGTTCTATTTCGATTATTTTTAAAATCAGCGCCTCTTCTTTGCTCAGGTTATTTTCAAACGTTTTCATTGCTTTGGGTTTTAAATCCGTTAAATTTAATTCTTCGAGAATATCATCAACCGAAGAAACCAACTTGGCACCGCTTTTTATCAAGTTGTTCGTACCTAAAGAGTTTTTTGAAAATAACGATCCGGGAATGGCAAAAACTTCTCGATTCTGTTCTAGCGCCAGCCGGGCGGTAATCAGAGCGCCGGATTTTTCCGGCGCTTCAACGACCAATACGCCGCGGCTCATGCCGGCTATTATTCTATTTCGTTCGGGGAAAAACCAAATTTCTGATTTAGTTTCAGGCGCGTATTCGCTTGTAACTGCTCCGCCGGAATTTATTATTTTATCAACCAATTTTAAATTTTGGGAAGGGTAAATGGAATTATCGTCTATGGCCGAACCCAAAACCGCGACAGTTTTGCCTGCCCCGACTTTACTGGAGGGGCCATTGCCGGCCAAAGCTCCCAAGTGAGCTTGAGTGTCAATACCGATAGCCAAGCCGCTGACGATATTAAATCCCAATTCTGATAGTTCCTTGGCAATTTTAAAAGCCAAAGTTTTACCGTATTCCGATGCCGCCCTGGTGCCGACGATAGCAAAATTTAATTCGCAACTTTTTGGCAAACTGCCCCTTACATACAATTGTTTCGGAGCGTTGTGAATTTCTTTGAGAAGTTTGGGGTAATCCTTGGAAGATTTTTTTATGATTTTAATCTCGTCTTTTGTCATAACGGTTTTGGACTCAGAACTTGGAAACAGCTTTTTATTGTTTGATTAAGAATTTTTGTTTCGGCCGGCGTGAATTTTTTTAATATAATTTTATCCGCTCTTATATGTTTTTTCACTGCGGGCTTGCCCGCCGTAGCCTTGGCGTAGGCGGGTTGAATGCCGATTCTCAAGCGCCAGAAGTTTTTTGTTTTAAGTGATTTTATTATGGACTCAACTCCCTTATGGCCCGCCGAAGAGCGGCCGAAAGAAATTTTAAATTCGCTCCACAAAATGTCAATGTCGTCATGAACTATTAAAATATTTTCCGGTTTTATTTTGTAGAATTTTATAAGCGCTGAAACAGCGAGGCCGGATTTGTTCATAAACGTCTGTGGCTTAGCTAAAATTATCTTGAAGCGTGAAATTTCTGATTGAAGTTTTTTATTAAATTCAAAATCGGGCGTTTCAAATTGTTTGGCTAAAGCGTCAATAAATAAGAAGCCCGTATTATGACGGGTATTTTCATATTCTTTTCCGGGATTTCCTAAACCGACAATCAATTTAATTTGCATAACCTTGATTTTATCCATTTTTTAGTTTAAGATACCATAAAACATGAATTTTTTAAAGTCATCTTTTAAATTTTTTTGGGAACTGGCTAAAGTAGCAGCCATAGCTCTGGTTTTAGCGGGGCTAGTCCGTTATTTTATAGTTCAGCCGTTTTTTGTTGAGGGGGCGTCAATGGAACCGAATTTTGAAAACGGAGAATATCTTTTAATTGATGAAGCCAGCTATTACTTTAAAAATGCCAGCCGCGGCGAAGTGATTGTTTTCCATTATCCGCTGGACACCTCAAAATATTATATAAAAAGAGTTATCGGCCTTCCGTGGGAAACCATTGAGATAAAAGACGGCAAAGTCGCTATTTATAATAACGAAAATCCGAAAGGATTTATTATTGAGGAAAGATATATTTCTTCGGGTTTTATCACAGACGGCAATATAAAGAAGAAGCTAGGGGCTAATGAATATTTCGTTTTAGGCGATAATCGGCCGGCGTCTTCCGATTCGCGGCGCTGGGGGGTTTTGCCGCAAAATGACATTGTCGGCCGCGTCTTTATAAGGGCTTGGCCGCTAAGTCGTGCCAATATTTTTAAAGCGCCCCAATACTGATTTATAATTTTTGATTTTTCATTTTTATTTAATTTTTAATTTAAAGCAGTGTCTAGAAAACCAAAAATAAAAACATTTCAGGCGCCGAAAGGAATGAACGATGTTTTGCCCAACGTTCAAAAATACTGGGACAAGTTTTTTAAAATAGCTAAAGAGTTAGCCGTATTTTACGGTTTTGAGACCGTTGAAACGCCCGTTTTGGAAGATGCCGAACTTTTTTATAAGGGCACTGGCCTAAACACTGATGTTACTCAACATGAAATGTACACGCTAAAAACCAAGGGCGGCGATTTTTTGGCTTTAAGGCCGGAACTGACCCCCAGCGTGGTTAGAGCTTATCTTGAAAATGGTTTCCAAAACCAGCCCCAGCCGGTTAAATTTTTCCATTACGGGCCGGTATTCCGCCATGAATCGTCTCAAGCCGGACGTTACCGCCAGTTCCATCAAGCAGATTTTGATGTTTTGGGCGAAGCCGATCCGGTCGTTGATGCTCAAGTTATCCAGTTAATCTATTCAATATTAATCGAACTCGGATTGAAAGGCCTTTCAGTTCATATTAATAGCATCGGCGATAAAAATTGCTGGAGCAAATACCGAGATGAATTGAAAATGTATTACCGCAACAAGATTCCGCAACTTTGCAAAAATTGCAGGAAAAGGTCCAAAGAAAATCCTCTAAGAATGCTTGATTGTAAAGAGGAAGAATGCGTTGCCCTAAAGGTCTCGGCGCCCAACTCCGTTGATTATCTTGATAAATTATGCCATGACCATTTTAAACTGGTGCTGGAATTTTTGGACGAACTGGGCATCCCATACATTTTGGATCCCTATCTCGTCCGCGGACTTGATTATTATACCCGGACGGTCTTTGAAATTATGCCCGAAGATGTTTCCGGCTCTCAGATTACTTTAGCTTCCGGCGGCCGTTATGATTATTTAGTTAATCAGCTCGGTGGCAAACCGACGCCGGCCGTTGGCGGCTCAATTGGAGTTGAAAGGGTAATAAACGAAATGCGCCGGCGCGACGTTAAAGTTTCGGCGATAAAGCCCAAAACCCGCGTTTTTTTAGCCCAGTTAGGCGATATGGCGAAGAAAAAAAGTTTGAAGCTTTTTGAAGAATTCAGAAAAAACAATATAAATGTTTCTGAATCGTTTGGACGCGATTCCATTAAGGCTCAATTGCGGGTTGCCGACCGACTCGGCGCCGACATAGCGCTTATTATCGGCCAAAAAGAAGCGCTTGACGGCACCATAATTTTAAGAGAAATGGAGTCTGGCGTTCAGGAAATAATTCCAACCGAAAAGATTATTAATGAAATCAAAAAACGGCTTAAAAAAATTTTGCCGCGTTTGCCGTCTCACGGACCGGAAAATTTGACTATTGAGGAAAAGTAGAATATAAAACTATGGATTGCATCTTTTGTAAAATTGCCAGCCGTGAAATACCGTCAGAAATTTTTTTAGAAGACGATAACTTTTTAGTTTTTAAAGACAGCTCGCCGAAGGCACCGGTTCATCTCCTGATAATTCCTAAAATTCATTTCGGTCCGGTTAATGCCCTTAAGGCGTCGGACGGGAGAGTAATCGGCGGTTTAATTCTTAAGGCTCAAGAAGCGGCCCAAAAGGCAGGAATTTCAGGCAGCGGTTATCGTTTGATGTTTAATGTCGGCAAAAATGCGGGGATGGAGATCGATCATCTCCATTTACATCTTTTAGGAGGTAGATCATTGAAGTTCGAGTTCTAAATAAAATTAAAAAGTAAATATCAAAAAGTAAAAATTTTACTTTCTATTTACTATTTTGTATTTAATATTTATTGTTTAATATGCCCGTTGAAGTAAGAAAAAAAGAAAGAGAAACCACTCAAAGTTTGCTTCGCCGTTTTACGAGGCGTATTCAGCAGAGCGGAGTTTTAATACGCGCGCGGCGTGGCCGGTTTTACACGCCCATGCCCACTAAAAGACAAAAAAAGCTGGCAGCCCTGCGGCGGATTCAACTCCAGAAAGAAAGAGAACGGCTTTATAAGCTCGGCAAATTGGATCTTGAAAAGCATTTTGGGCGCAGGCGATAAAAATGTGAAACATGGAACATGGAACATGGAACACAATCAGAATTATTAAGCGAAGCGCATGAATCTAAAGGATAAAATAAACGAAGATTTAACGGCGGCCTTAAAGAGTGGCAATGGCGAAGTTACCTCGGCTTTGCGGTTTTTAATGAGCGCGATTAAAAACAGGGAACTTGAAAAGAGAACAAAACTTTCCAAAGAGGGGAAACCACAGGAAGAACTTGAAAAACTGTCCGAACTTACCGAAGAAGAATTGACCAATGTAATTTTTGGAGAAATTAAAAAAAGAAAAGAATCAATATCGCAATATGAAAAAGGAAACCGCCTTGATCTTGCTAGGAAGGAAGAAACGGAACTCCAAATTTTGAAAAAATACGTTCCCGAGGAAATGTCCGAGGAAGAATTAAGAGCCATTATCAAGAAAAAGATTGGTGAAATGGGCCTGCCTGCGCAGACAGGAGAAATGAATATGAAAGATTTCGGCAAAATAATGGGCTCTGTGATGGCTGAAGTTAAAGGCCGGGCCAGTGGCAATACCGTTAAAAAAATAATTGAAGAAGAATTGAAATAAACCTACCCCCAACCCTTTCAACCTACCCCCAACTCCTTCAGTTTTTTTCAATTCAACCCCTCCCAACCTCCCCTTATTAGGGGAGGAGATTAATTCCCTCCCTGACAAGGGAGGGTTAGGGTGGGTTTATCAAATATGTGAGGGTTTAAACATGAAAAAACTTTACATTCCGTACAATCCAAAACTGGTTGAAGAAGCAAGAAAAAACAGAAAGAATCAAACGCAAGCGGAGAAGAAAATGTGGTTTAACATTTTGAGAAATCGGCAATTTGCAAACTATAAGTTTCTTCGCCAAAAACCGCTTGATAATTTTATCGTTGATTTTTATTGCGCTGAATTAATGCTGGCTATTGAGATTGACGGTGATTCTCACATTAGGCAAAAAGAGTATGATATATTGAGGTCTGAAAAATTAGAGGCGCACGGAATTAAAGTTGTTCGCTATACAAACAGCGATGTATTATCTAACGTAGAAGGAGTTTATCGGGATTTAAAAGAGAGAATTGAAAATGTAAAAATTTAGGCAATATAAAAAGTGTTATGGAGCGTAGGGGATAAAATCCGAGCAAAATAAAATAGCAGTTTTGCGTCATGCTTGGGACGGTAAAAGTTATTTCTTGCGTTTGAGCCAGATGATCTCGGCGTCGTAGCCAGAGGCAGTGACCATGAGCTCCTCGAAAGGAACTCCGGGAAACTCCTTCTTGGCGGCCTCGATCATTTCGGCTAGAGTTGGCCGATCACGTTCTGATTGCGGATCGCCATCCCAGCGCACTTCGTTGGCCCTTGTCAGATCAAGTGGTCTGGTTACATCGTATGCCATGGCATCCTCCTTTCTTAGACATAGAACGAACGAAATTCCACTGTTTGCATTTTAGCATGAAAGAGCCGCTCTTGTCAATAGCCAAAAAACGGCTTAAAATAAGTACAAATAGTTTGTGTGGTATTTCATAAAATTCAAGAAATAACATAAACCCACCCTAGCCCTCCCTTATCAGGGAGGGAGGTGGATTCCTCCCCTGATAAGGGGAGGTTAGGAGGGGTTTTAATATGAGAAAACTTTACACTAATGAAATACGAAATTTTAATTTACAATAAAACAAAGCACCGAATTCCAGAAAAATTTATCAAATCGGTTATTTTAAAAGCTTTAGATTTTCTGAAAATAAAACAACCAGTTGAACTGGCTGTTTTAATTGTTGATAAGTCGCAGATAAAAAGGTTAAATAAATTTTGGCGGGGGAAAAATTATCCGACCGATGAGCTTTCTTTTGGCTTAAACAGCCGTCAAAAGACGAAATTTGCCAAAAAACAAAATAAGATGTTAGAATTAGGAGAGATAATTGTTAATGTTGATAAAATTTCTAACAGAAATAATTTTGCCGAAATTTTGATTCACGCTTTGCTTCACCTTTTAGGATATCATCATGAAAAATCCATTGCCGAAGCTAAAAAAACCGAACGGCTTGAGGAAAGAATTTTAAAGTATCTAGAAATTTAGACTTTTAATTTTTAATTTGAAACATGTCTCGTGAATATATTATCATTGGTTTAGATATCGGCACCACCTCGATTCAAGCTGTTGTGGCTTCCAAGAAAAAGACGCAAGAAGCGCCCCAGATTATCGGTTGGGGCGAAGCGCCAAGTCGGGGCCTCCGAAAAGGAGTCATTGTTGATATTGAAGAAGCAGCCGCCTCAATCCGCGAGGCCTTCCAAAAAGCCACCAGTCACGCCGGCACCAAAGCAAACGAGGCGGTTATCAGCGCCTGTGGCAGTAATGTTTTTATTCGGCCTTCAAAAGGCGTTGTAATTGTTTCCCGAGTCGATCATGAGATTTCTAAGGAAGATATTCAAAGGGCCCTACTCCAGGCCGAAGCGATCCCGGCCAGTCCCAACCGGGAAATTTTACATAATTTAGCGAGAGAATGGATTGTTGACGGTGAACGCGGCATCAAAGATCCTTTGGGAATGACCGGAGTAAAGTTGGAAGTTGACACTTTGATAATAGAAAGCAGTGCCCAAGCGCTTAAAAATCTTCGGAAAGCCGCCGGCCTTGCCGGAGTGAAGATAAAAGAGCTGGTTTTAGCGCCACTAGCCGCCAGTTATGCCGTTTTAAGTTCCCGGCAAAGAGAATTAGGCACCCTGGTTTTGGATATCGGTGGCCATACTACTGGGGCGGTGGTTTATGAAGAAGGGGATATTTATCATGCGGCTGTCTTAGGATACGGCTCGGCCCATGTTACCCACGATTTGGTTTGCGGTCTGCAAGTTGACGTTGATATGGCCGAGAAAGTCAAAAGAGAGCACGGTTCAGCTTTTGTTGAAAGTACCAGTTCTCGCGACATGGTTGATTTGAAAAAACTGGGCGGCGACTGTTCAGTCCCAAGGCGCGAGATTGCCAATATTTGTGAAGCGAGATTCTCCGAGATTTTTGAAATGGTCGGCAAAGAGCTTAAAAAAGTCGGGCGGGGTTCAATGTTGCCAGGAGGAATTATTTTGACCGGCGGCGGTTCCTATATGCCTCGGCTTGATAAATTGGCGAAAAAATATTTAAGTTTGCCGGTAAGTTACGGTATTGCCCAAAGAATTTCCGGTCCCGACGAGATCATCCAAAACCGGGCTTTTGCAACAGCTTTGGGGCTTGTAATCTGGAATTTTAATGAGACATTAGACCGGGTTATAAATGAAACGGAAGGGTCCGGATTTTTCGGCTGGCTTAGAAATTTTATTCCTTAGAAAAATCTTTCAAAAATATTCCAAATAAATTTAAACTTGCGTCAATATTTGCGGAAGTGATATATTATCGCCGTATTTAGAAATTAGAGTTTTTCATTAATATGCCTCACATTAAACCAAATATTGAAACATTTGCCAGGATTAAAGTTGTTGGCGTCGGCGGCGGCGGCGGGAATGCCGTTACACGGATGTTTAACGCCCAGATTAAAGGCGTTGATTTTATCGCTGTCAATACCGATGCCCAAGATCTTCACCACGCTAAAGCTCATGTAAAAATTCATATCGGGAAAAATCTGACCCGGGGGCTTGGCGCCGGTATGAATCCGGATATCGGCCGACAAGCGGCTGAAGAAAATCGCGATGAAATTGCTGACGCTCTAAAAGGCGCCGATCTGGTTTTCATAACTGCTGGTCTTGGTGGCGGTACGGGTAGCGGCGCTTCGCCGATTATCGCCGACGCGGCTCATGATGCGGGCGCTCTTGCTGTAGCGGTGGTGACCAAACCTTTTATTTTTGAAGGAAAAAAACGAATGGCGGTTGCCGATGAAGCGCTTCTCTCTCTACGCGACCGTGTTGATACGCTTATAACCATACCGAACGACAAAGTTTTGAATTTAATTGATAAAAATACTTCCATTATTGACGCCTTTAACATCATTGATGATATTCTCCATCAGGGCGTCCAGGGCATTGCGGATTTAATTACTTATCCCGGAATCGTCAATGTTGATTTTGCCGACATTAAAGCAATAATGTCCGAAGCCGGTTCAGCCCTAATGGGTATTGGTAAAGCCGCCGGTGAAAACCGGGCGATTGAGGCAGCTAAATTGGCCATTAATTCTCCCTTGCTTGATGTTTCAATTAATGGCGCCCGTGGCGTGCTGTTTAATGTTTCCGGCGGAATTGATCTCGGGATGGCCGATGTCAACGAAGTGGCAAGAATAATTACCGAATCAATCGATTCTGAAGCCAAAGTTATTTTCGGTGCTACTCACGACGTCCGCCTTAAGAAAGGTGAAATAAAAGTGACGGTTATTGCCACCGGTTTTGGCGGCGGAAAATATAATGGGAATGGAAGCCAAGCGGTTTTTAAGCCGGAAATCAATTCAATTAACGCGGCAGTCAATTTTAATGGGAGCGGCGGCTCCAAAGTCGGTGAGCTGCCAAAAAAACCGGCGATTAAAATTATTGATGACGAAGAAGAATGGGATATGCCGGCGTATATGAGGCGTAAAAATAAGGATGACAAAAAGTAAGATTTTCCTAATAATTCTATTAAGTTTTACCTTTGGCGTGTCTTTGTATTCATTCATCAAAACCCCGCCGGTTGTAATCGGCGGGGTTTTGATTTTTGCCGTTTTTTTAATTGTTTTTCGAATAATTAAAAAAGATCGGAATCTTTTTTCTAAAATAATTTTTGGATTTTGCGTTCTGGCTTTCGGCACCGGGCTTTGGCGCGCCGAAAGCGTTTTCACTGCCGGTAGCGGCGATAAAATTTACGAGCACGCGGTTTTAATCGGAAAAGTAGCGGCCGAGCCCGATATCCGGATCGATTTCTCCCAGTATACTTTGAACATTGCGGAATCAACAGTCCAGAAATTAAAAAATAACGGTAAAATTCTCGTTAAAACCGGTCTTTATCCAAAATATAACTACGGCGATACTTTAAAAATCAGCGGTAATGTTGAAGTTCCGGAAAACTTTTCCGATTTTGATTACCGGAATTATCTGGCAAAAGACGGAATTTTTTGGAGCATTCGCTATCCCAAAGTTGATTTACTAAAGGAGTCAGAAAGCCGCGGGTTTTATAGTATTTTATTTAAAGTTAAAAATTCTTTTATTAATCAAATAAATGAGATTTTGCCCGAACCCCATTCCTCTTTTCTAGCCGCGCTTTTGGTCGGTGCCAGGCGTTCTTTGCCGGAAAGTTTAACGGAAGCGTTTATCAAAACCGGAACCAGCCATATTGTGGCGATTTCTGGCTATAACATATCTCTTATCGGCGTGATTCTTTTTAACACTTTGGGTTTTTTGCTGGTGCCGCGGCGATTTGTTTTCTGGGTAACGGCCGCTATTATTATTTTATTTTCTTTAATGGCCGGCGCCGGCGCCTCGGTAGTAAGGGCGGCGATTATGGGCCTGCTCTTGCTTATTTCCAAACGAGAAGGCCGATTCTATGGAATGACTAACGCCATTATATTTGCCGGCGCCGCGATGCTGTTTTTTAATCCATTTTTGCTTCGCTATGACGCCGGATTCGAGCTTTCTTTTCTAGCCACCCTGGGATTGGTTTATCTTTCGCCTTATTTTGAAATCTTGTTTATGAAATTGCCGAATATTTTTTCCTTCAGAAGTAATTTGATTGCTACGGTGTCGGCAAGCTTGGCTACCTTGCCGGTTATAATTTTCAGTTTCGGCCGATTTTCCGCGGTCAGTGTTCCGGCTAATGTTCTGATTCTGCCGGCCATTCCGCCGACGATGCTTTTCGGATTTTTGGCGGGCGCGATAAGTTTTATTTCAATTAAACTTGGCAGTTTTTTAGGGCTGATTGCTTGGTTTTTGCTTTCTTACCAGATTTGGGTGATTAGCATTTTGTCTAAAATTTAAACAAAAATGGCATGAAAAGATTTTTCTCAATAATTTTTTTAGCAACAGCCGCTATCTGGTTTTCTGTTTTGATTCCCGGTCCCGAGGGCCTTCAAACAATTTTTTTGGATGTCGGACAAGGCGACGCGATTTTAATTAAAACCCCAAAAAATCAAACTATGCTTATTGACGGCGGGCCGAATAATAAGGTCTTGGGGAAAATCGGAAAGTATCTCTCGTCTTTTAAAAAAAGAATTGACATTGTGGTTTTAACTCATCCTCACAGCGATCATGTTGCCGGTCTTGTCGAGGTCTTAAAAAGATACGACGTTGGCCTTTTGATTTTAAGCGGCGCAAACTTAAAATCCGATGTTTATGCGGAATTTTTAAAAGCGGCAAAAGACAAAAATGTTCCGATTATGATTGCGCAGGCGGGTCAAGCGATTCATTTTGACGGGGATCTGGAATTTGATATTTTGGCGCCTATTGGCACGATCCGAAAAACTTTTAACAAAAACAGCGAAGGGTTTGGAGCCGGCGGCAACAATGTCAATGATGCTTCAATTGTCGGCAAGCTGATATTTAAAAATTTTTCCATTTTGCTTACCGGTGACGCGACTTCAAAAATTGAAAACCGGCTTTTGATTTACGGCGGCGGCTTAGCATCCGATATTTTGAAAGTCGGCCATCACGGCTCCAAGTATTCTTCATCTTTAAGTTTTTTAAAAGCCGTTTCTCCCAAAGCGGCGGTTATTGAAGTCGGCGCCAAAAACCGTTACGGCCATCCGTCGCCGGCCTCTTTAAGCCGTCTTAAAATGTCCAATATTAGCGTTTTTCGCACCGACCTAAATGGCGACATCAAAATTTTAACCGACGGTTTTACAACCAATGTTTTTACGGAAAAATAACTCCGTCTTCATTTATCAGCGATCACTGGTAAATGAAGAATAAGACATAAAAAGAAAAACCTCCGGGTGAATGGATTAATTTTTGACAAAAAATAAAAAATCTTTTATATTTATTGATAAATATTAGTACCTTGAAAATTCAGCAGTAAAGGAGATAACGCGTGAATATTACCGAGTCGATGAAAACTGTTTGTCTTTTCGGTCCGAACTTACCGCCATTTTTTATGGATACGCATTCGCAAAGCGAAGCGGTCGAGAAGTGCGCGATTGATCTCTGGAATGCCGGGTTTGGCGTGTTTACTCCGCATCTTATACGCGCCCCGCGCCGATGGTCTTGTAATTGATAACAGGCTGAAACTTAGTTTTGAAAGCCGTATTATACGTGATTTTGCTGATGCGATTTTTGTAATGCCTGGCTGGGAAAACGATGAAGCGCTTTGGGCTCGTGTTGCAATCGCGTCCGAAGCTAAAAAACCAATTTTCGAATCTACTCCCCAAATTTTTCGCTGGAAAGATAACAGACCGTTTGCTTCTCTAGAATTAAAACTTTCTGATTATACAGGAAAAGATTTTATAGAATTTTTAGAAACATGTCTGAAGATTCAACCGGTTAAGATTGCTTTTGTTATTGGAAAGTATTTTGTGGGTGAACGCAAAAATGATCTTCTGATTCCTGATAGAAACGCTATTCACAATAATATTCTTGTGGCCAATCGTATTGCCGTGATGCTTTTTCAGGAAGGAATCGCGGCTTTTACTCCGCATAATAATACTCATCATTTTGAATTAAAGACTCGGATTGATGAGTCTAAGTATCAAGCTTTCGATCAGTTTGTGCTAGAACGTTTAGTTGATGGCATTGTAGTTGCCGATAATTGGGTAAATTCAACAGGCGGGAAGAAAGAAGTGGCTAAAGCCCAAGCCATTGGGAAGCCGATTATAAATTCTTATGATATTGACTCAATTAGGAATTGGCGAGACGGCAAAGGAAATGTAAATTTAATAACAACTATGACGATATAAAAATAGAGCTCAATAGGCTCTATTTATTTTCCATTTTTCCCCATCTGCCATTCCAGCTCCTTATTTAATTTTTAAAAATCAATATAAGCACAATTTAAATCAATAAAAACTTATTGTCAATAAAATTTTTATGTGATAAATTGTTTTTATTAAAATAAATTTAAATTCGGCAAAATATGATTAAAAATCCTAAACAGGAGCGAACCGTAGTTTTAATAAAGCCCGATGGAGTTAAAAGAGGGCTGATCGGCGAAACCATAACTCGTATTGAAAAGCGGGGACTAAAAATTATCGCGCTTTCAATGATAATGCCAAAACGAGAGCAAGTTGACGAACATTATCCGAAAGATCTCTCTTGGGTAAAACGCCTAGGCGAAAAGTCGCTCGCAACTTATGCCAAATATGGTTGGGATGCCAAAGAAGAGATGGGGACCGATGATCCGATGAAAATCGGCAAATCTATTCGCAACTGGATTTTGGATTTTATGACTTCCGGCCCACTCATAAAAATAGTGGTTGAAGGAATTCACGCGGTTGACATGGTGAGAAAACTGGTCGGTAACTCCATTCCGGCTTTGGCTGAAATGGGAACAATCCGCGGCGATTTTTCGGTTGACTCGGCGGCTTTGGCCAACAAAGACAAGCGAGCGGTCCATAATTTAATTCACGCTTCCGAAACGCCGGAAGAATCAAAACACGAATTGTTTTATTGGTTTTCTCCAGAAGAAATTTTTGATTATAAAAGAGCCGAGGAAGATATAATGTTTTAAATCTATGGATGATCCTCGTTTACATATTATTGCTGTAACCGGTATCGTGGTTCGCGATGGCCGCTTCTTGATTATGAAGCGCTCGAAAAAAGAGAAGGCCTATCCCGGTTACTGGACTGTGCCGGGCGGTAAAATAGTTCGCCATGAGTACGAACAATCGCCGATGACTCCCAACTCCGAGGGTTGGTACGACATTGTCGCCAAGACGCTTAAAAAAGAGATTGACGAAGAAGCAAACATTAAGATTGACGATGTGAAATATCTGACCGATATGACTTTTATCAGGCCAGATAATATTCCGGTATTGGTCTTAAGTTATTGGTGCCGCCATAAAAGCGGTGAGGTGCAGTTGGGTAAGGATATGACTGATTATGCTTGGGTTACGCCAGAAGAAGCTAAAAAATATAATTTAATCCCCGGAATTTTGGATGAAATTGAATCAGTTAATAAACTTTTAAAAATTTAAAAGTTATTTTCCCAATATCATTTTTGCTTCTTCAATAAGTTTTTTTACGGTATCGGCAGGGAGAGATAACAATTTTTCCAGTTCTTCCGGCGGCAGTTTTACTAAATCGCGCAAGAGCATAATGTTGGCATTGCTGAAGGTTTTGAGTTTACTGGAATCAATACTCTTTAAAATTGTAACCGGATACAAGCCGATTTCATCAATCCATCTTGGAAGCGGCCTTTCCCGCGGATGGTCCCAGGAAAGCATCACCATATTTTTGCAGTGGCCGAATTTAATGGAATCGGTGGAAAAGCGGCTGTTGGTTACCAGCCAACATTCATCAAGGTGGGGGGCTTTGCCGATTTTGCTAGAATCAACGAGATCCAAAAATCTCGCCCAGGTCGACATCGTGTCTTTTATGGTAATGAAGATCCCAAGTTCTTGCCTTAATTTAGCTTCAATCATGGCGGTGCGGCCGTCTTTAGCCGCCAAAACATCCACCTCGTGGGTTACGCAAACGCCTTCAAGGATCGGCGGTAGTTCGGTTTTGTAGCCGTAGGCCGCTAAAAGCTCGGCAATGTATTTTTCAAAATCAAAACCGGCGGGGCCCAAGCGCAGAATGGCGTTTCTTAAATCATAGCGGCGGGAAGCGGCCGGCGCTTCCCGCTCAAGTAAGCTAATCACCATATCGTAAATTTCTCCGGTTCTCATTCCATCATGGACCTCTTTTTCAACTTCACTAGCAATCCGGTTGGTAATTTCTTCGCTCGCGCCCGAACGCAAAACCGTCCGTCTGATCCTTTCTCTGTTAAACGGCTGTGACTGCCCGTTGGATTTAATAACATTTAGTGCCATAGTTGAATTTTATCATTATTTATATAAAAATTGAAATTTTTAAAATAGTTTGTTATGATTCATCATTATGAATAAAAAAATCTTATTGTTAGTAATAATTATAATATTGGCGATCGGAATCTACTTTTTATTAAGCAGTAGTAAAAACAAGATAAGTGTCAGTGATAGCAGTGTTGACCGGTCAACCACAGAAAAAACAGTAGTAGTCAGTATGAATGAAAATGGATTTTCTCCACCCAGTATAAATATTAAACAGGGAGAAACTGTCGTATTTAAAAATAACGGGATCCGCGACCACTGGCCGGCATCAGCTATTCATCCCACTCATAGCGTATATAGCGGCACTTCGCTTAGTGAGCATTGCCCAGACACCACTAATATCGCTTTTGACGCTTGTAAAGGGATTCTTCCGGGAAATTCCTGGTCTTTCACTTTTACCAAAAAAGGCAGTTGGCGCTACCACGACCATTTGAACCCGACTTTTACCGGAACAATAAATGTCGAATAAATTAGCGGTGGCTTTATTAGCTTTAGGAGGATCGCTAATTTTTAGCGCTATTTTTTATTTTTTAGTTATTAAGCCAGAGTCAGTTGAGTTGCCGGACAATGTAAAAATTTCTGAATTAATACATAATCAGGACCAGTTTTTATCTTTTTTAAAAAAGAGGGGAGTTAAATATGCGATGGAAAAGTTAATTGCCGAAAGCGGCGGCGGGTCGGCTTTTGACTGCCATCAGCAGGCCCATTTAATAGGCCGGCTTGGTTATAAGTCGGAAGGATCAAATGTCTTTGCAAGTTGCGATTACTCTTGCCATTCCGGCTGTTATCATGGCGCTATGGAAAGTTTTTTGAATGAAAAAGGAACGGCTAATTTAGCCGCTAATATAAAAGGTATTTGCGATACTTTTAATATCCGTTTTGGAATTTTCGAATGTTTGCATGGTATCGGCCACGGCCTGTTGGCTTATTTTGATTATGATTTACCGGCGGCCATTGAAGAATGCAAAAAACTGAACGATGATTTTGCCGTTAATTCTTGTTACGGCGGACTGTTTATGGAAAATATTTTGACCGGCCAGGGGTTGGGAGCTAAAGAAAAGGGCGATCACGAAACTAAGTGGGTTAATAAAACCGATCCTCAATATCCTTGCGACGGCATAGATAAAAATTTTAATATTCAGTTCCAATGCTATCAAATGCAAACCAGCTGGATGCTGACGATTTTTAATCATGATTTTACTAAGGTTGCTATGGAGTGTTTGAAAGCGCCGAAAGAGTTAATTCCAGTTTGTTATAAGAGTTACGGGCGTGACGCGAGCGGCGATAGCTTACGCGATCCGGTAAAAATAAAAGAATTGTGCGGTAAAGCGCCGCCGGGGGATTATCGCAATCAGTGCGCTGCCGGCGCAGTTAATGTGATTATTGATTTTTGGGGGCCGGGATTGAAAAATCAAGCCGCTGATTTGTGCCGAATTTTAGACGAGCCAGAAAAAAATATTTGCTATGTGACTTTAACGGGAAGATTGAAAGATCTTTTTAATACCAAAGAAGAACGCGATAAAATTTGCCAAGAATTTGAAGAAAAATATAAAGATATTTGCCTACAAATTTAATTTTTGTCGGGGTGCCGAGAATCGGACTCGGGCTGCAAGACCCCCAGCCTCGCGTACTGCCATTATACTACACCCCGCCTTCGCCCGCTTATTTCTTTTTTGGTTTGGAAAGCGTTTTAATGCACTGGACACAGGCCATTATTCTTGTTTTGCTAGAAGACAAACCTGCCTGCGCAGGCAGGAGCACCCACTGAAGATTGGGATATTTTCTTTTTTTAGCGGCGGGGTTATACTTACCACGTAGTTTATTGCGCGGCGTTAAAAGCATTGAGCCCTTGCCGCAAATTTCACATACCTTAGCCATGTTGTTAGTTATTAGTTTTAATATATCTTTACATTTTTATCACAAAACAGATGTTAAATCAAACTATCTTTTTTATTTACGCTCTCATTGTTCTGCTTTTCTCGGCGATTATCCACGAAATCAGCCATGGATTTTCAGCCAAACTTCAGGGCGATGACACGGCGGAAAAAGCCGGCCGATTGACTCTAAATCCTTTGCCTCACTTAGACCCTTTTGGTTCTATAATACTGCCGCTTATTCTGGCTTTGCCGGCGCTTTTCGGCATGCCGACGGTGATTATCGGTTGGGCCAAGCCGGTGCCGTTTAACTCAGATAATCTAAGAAACAAAAAATGGGGAACATCTCTCGTGGCTTTGACCGGGCCGCTGGCCAATATTTTACTGGCGATCGGATTCGGATTGATTATGAGATTTTTTGGAGGCATTTCAGTTTTCCCGGCGTCATTTAATATTTTTTTGGCTGTCATCGTTTGGATCAACCTACTACTCGCCATTTTTAATTTAGTGCCAATTCCGCCGCTTGACGGTTCAAAAATTTTGTTTTCAATTCTGCCTTATTCTTGGCGTAATTTTGAATTATGGCTTGAACGATATGGTTTCATTTTGATTCTGGTGTTTATCTTTTTCGGATTTAATCTTATTTTGCCTCTGATTTTTCGGCTTTTTTATCTTATTACCGGCCAGACATTCGGATTTTAGCCGATTCCTAAAAACTTGACTTAAAGCTCAATATCGGTTAACATAGGGGCACAATGAGAATCTCTGCTAAGGCGGGGATTTTTTGTTTGTTCGTAGCCGTTTTAGCGAAATTGTTAATTTATGGCTTGTCTAAGGTAAGAACGGATGATTTTAAGATAAAAATATGAATAAATTATTAAAATTTTGGGCAGGGCTTAGTGGAGCCAAAATATGGGTGATTATTATCGTTTTGGCTGTAAATATGCCAATTCAGGAAGTAGCGGCCGCCTGGACCGTAAACGATATATTATCGTTTGCCGGCCAACCGGAAAATAACCCGAATTTGTATCTTTTAACCGGCCGCGATTCGATTTTGGAAATCAACGTTCCAACAGTGCCAAAAACCATAAGAGTCGTCCTGACGGCGTATTCTTCAACACCCGACCAGACCGATGACACGCCTTTTATAACCGCTTCAAACACACACGTGCGCGACGGTGTGGTGGCGGCTAACTTTTTGGCGTTCGGCACTAAAGTTCAAATTCCGGAAATTTTCGGCGACAAGGTCTTTACCGTTGAGGATCGCATGGCGAAAAAGCATAGTGATAAAATTGATATTTGGTTTCCCGAAAGGCATTTAGCGAAAAGATTCGGTGTTCAAGAAGCGGAAGTGATAGTGATGGAATAAAAATGGGCTGGCGAATTTTTTGGCGAACAAAAACGCTACAAGCTGAAAGTTTTGGAAAATAATTTTAACACGAATCACACACCTTGTTCACTTTTCGTGCGGCAAAATACAATGAAATGATCATTAACGCTATTGCTCCGAGCAAAAAATAAGACTGGTTTTTTAAGATGAAAAGCGCACTACCCACGCCTAAGCCAACTAATCCCAAAAGCGCAACAAGACAGCTGAGACAACTGGCGGTACCCACAACAGCACCGAAGATTCCAGCAATAGTGGATGTAGCGCCGGTTACCGCCGATTGAGAAGCGCCACCAATTTTCTTTTTTTGTATGAAGCCATACCATGAAGTAGCAAGATTAAGTCCGGCAAGCACAGAGAGAAACGCCATAAGCAAGTAATTTTGTGTTGTGAAAATTTTCAGCTGAAACGCGATAGTATTGCCGGGTATGGTAAAAAGCGGAATCGCGACAAGCGATAAGAATAAGCCTGCGGCTGAAACAAAAAATATCAAAAGATAATTTCTTGCTTTGAAAACTGTCCTGATTGCTAGATTTATTTGAAAAATAAAGTCCTTCATATACAGCAACTTAATTTAGAAATATCTTTAGTGAACGACAACGCGACAATTTTTATCGCCTCGGAAAGCGTTGGGAACATCGGGAGCGAATTGACCACATCGTCAATCGTGTTCTTGTTTTTTACGAGCATCATCGCTTCGGCGATAAGCTCGCTCGCGTTCGGCGCGAGAATATGCACGCCAAGAATTTGTTTCGTTTGCGGATGAATCGCCATTTTGATTAGCCCCTCGGTTCGGCGCATGATTATGGCTTTGGGTACGTTTTCAAACGAAACCGTGCGGCAGGCGCATACACCCATTTGCTTCATCTGTTCGTCCTCGGTAAAACCGACACCGGCAAGCTGGGGATCGGTAAAAATTGTGTAAGGCACGGTATTGTAATCAATGGAAAGCGTTGTGCCTTTAAGCGCATTTTCTGCGGCAAGCGTGCCCTCGCGTCCGGCGGTTGTCTCAAGTCGCACGGGGGCGCCGGTAACATCACCAACCGCAAAAATATTTTTGTTGGAGGTTTGGAAATACTGATTGACGACAACCGCCTGCTGTTTGCTTATTTCAACGCCGACAACATCAAGACCAAGTCCTTGCGTGTTGGCTGTTTTCCCTGCCGCTAAAAGTATTTCATCCCCCGATACTTCTTCCGATTTTCCGTTTATGAGATACGATATTATCTTTTTATCGTTTTCCTTTCGCGCGCTTTTTACCTCAACATTGGTCTTGATAGTGATTCCTTCTTTTGACAATACTTCGGCAAGCCGATCAGTAAGTGCTTTTTCGGAGTGCGGAAAAATTGAATCACCGCGTTGTAAAACAGTTACCTTCGTGCCAAAGCGCGAAAACATCTGCGCAAACTCCAAGCCAAGCGGACCCGCGCCGATGATAACCAATTCTTTTGGTTGTTTTTCAAGGCGCAACGCTTCAATATGCGTGATAAATCCTACTTCTCTAATTCCTTCAATCTCCGGAACATTGGCAATGGAGCCAGCGGCGATAATAAATTTTTCCGCACTCAATTTTTCGCCGTTCACCTCTACCTCGTTTTGAGAAACAAATTTTGCTTTTCCCTCGATTGCTGTTACATACTCTAAACCTTTCAGTACCTTTTCATATTTTTCCTGGCGCAATTTTTCCACAAGCGAGAGTTCGTCTTGCACGACTTTTTGAAAATCAAAATTCTTCACTTCAAGCTCAATACCCGGAACGCCGTGATATTTAGCGTGGTGCAAAATTTCGCCAGCGTAAAGAAGCGTTTTTGACGGAACACACCCGACATTGACACAAGTGCCGCCGAGCGGAAGTCCGGCGTTCACGATCGCCGTTTTCGCTTTTAGTTCGTTAGCGCGGATAGCGGCCGCAAACGCGCCTGCGCCACCACCAATGATGATAAGGTCAAATTTTTGCATAATGATTGACGCGTTCTTTCATCACCTTAACAAAAGGTGATTTTTTGAGTTTGTAATAGATAGTGCGGGACTCTCGGCGGCTCTCAACCATATCCGCCTTTCGGAGTTTGCGGAGTGTGTGAGAAACAGCTGAGATTGAAACCCCGACAACCTCGGCAATATTTCCCACCGAAAGCTCTTTGTGGCGGCATAAGAGATAGCAAATTTTAAGCCGCGTTGGGTCGCCCACCATATTAAATTCGCGCGCGCAGGCGAAGATTGTATTTTTGTCTTTGAGTTCCTTTTTAAAAATATCCTTGTTCATACTTGAATCTATATTCAAATGATAACAAATCAAAATAAAAAATACAACAATAATTTGTTTACAGGGGGATTTTTTGTTTTGGTTTGTGGGCGAGGAGAGAGTCGAACTCTCACGAGGAATTACCGTCAAATTAGATAATCTCGAAATTGTTTTACTAAATTTTGTGCTCCATTTTCCGAAACAATAGCAATCGCGTGTTGATAATCAGGGTGTTTGGGATGAATAAAATCTTTTAATCTTTCTTTCCCGAACAATTCGGTTAAAACAATTTCGAGAATGGCATAAATGATTGTGTGATTTTGGGTTAAAATGCTTTCTTTCTCATATTCTTTTCTTATCGCTTCCCAATAATTTTTTATTCCCGCATTATTTTCTGAATCTCCAACGAATCTATGAATAACTTCATGAACTGCCGTCTCAATAAATTCATCATTGGTAAATATTTTTCCGTTTCTGCCAACAATTGGCATAATGAGTGGATTAGACATTGCGTTTAATCCAGCTCCAAAAATGTACATTTCCAAATCTCTCGGGAGATTTACACCTGTAATTTCAATAAGCGATTTAAAAATTTTGTCATCTTTATTTAATTTTTCCCAAATTTCGCGCCATTCTTTGACTTTATTTTTTACTTCCTCAACAGAAGGATATGATCCAAAATTTTTATCAGCAAATAACTGTCTTCTATTTATATCAAGAGGGTACGCATATTTCAAATGTATTTTTGGAATATTCATATATTTTTGGTTTGATTTTATAAATAAAAAATTATTTGTGGGCGAGGAGGGACTCGAACCCTCATAGTCTTTCGACTGCAACATTTTAAGTGTTGTGCGTGTACCGATTTCGCCACTCGCCCGGGTATCATATTTTTCTTATCCTACTTCTATATGTTGGTTTTAAACTATGGCAATTGGGACAAAGGATTCGTAGATTTTCCAATCGATTATCATGTCTGTTGCCGTTAATATGATCTAATTCTACTGGCAAATATCCACCCTCAGTCTTTGTATCCCAACCGCACTCTTCGCATTTTTCAGATTTCAATCCGGCTTTGAATAATCTTTTTTTTAATTTAAAACTTTGAAAATTGCTATTTTTAACTAAAATTTTTTCTAACGGAATACGTGGTATTCCAATTCCTCTTAATCCCAGGTTCCAACCGCGGCCTTTAAAATGTTTTGTTTGCAAATCCAATTCTATTATGTATTTTTTTATTTGTTCATAATTACCGCCAGCTTCGCGTAAATTTAATTTAGCCAAAACTTGTCTATAGCTAAATGATTTTTTAACAGCGTCTTTTAATTGTTTTTCGGTCCAAGTTCTTTTTCTCATTAACTTTAATTTATCAAAGGGCAGACAAATAGTCAATTGTCAATTTCGTGTCTTCCAATTGAGGCATGGGCGGGAATCGAACCCGCGTATAAGGGTTTTGCAGACCCTTGCCTTACCACTTGGCTACCATGCCGAAAAACTAATCTTTTTTATTTTTCCTTTACTTCTTCTAATATTTTTTCCACTTCTGACGCTTCTTCCGGATTTTTATCGTATTTAAATATAATTTTAGGCACCGGCCTTACTCTTAGTTTTTTATTTAACAACTGTTGAATTTCATAAATTAAACGATTCAGGTTTTTCAAAATCTCGGACGCTTTTTCGGAAGGGTAGATGCTTACAAAAACCTCGGTGGTAAAAAGATTTGAATTTGTTATTACACGGGTAACGGTAACCAAAATACCAGGTTTGGTGTCTAAAATATTAAAAATAATTTTACCAACTTCTTTTTTTATGAGCTCGTCAAATTTTAAAGCTCGCTCCTGCGTCATAATAATTTCCTAAAAAGTACCAAAATATCTCCGACGGTAATTTTTGGGTCGCCGAAGTCAACTTCAAGGCCAGCTTCTTTCCCCGACTCAACTTTGCCAGTTTCTTTTTTTTCTGATTGAAGATTGGTAATTCGCCCTTGCCCGACTATTATATCATTTCTTATTATTTCAAATCTTGCTCCTTTAACTATTTCTCCCGAAATCACTTTGCCGCCGACAACCTGCCGGCTTTTTTCCTGCCGAAAAACCGCGAGAACTTGCAAACGGCCGATTTCTTCCCGTTCCGGCTTTGGCATGAGCTTTAATTCAACGCGGGTTTTTGCCCGGTCTAAAACATCATAAATAATATCTCCTGAAATTAGATTTTCCTCTTGCTTTTTGGCGTAAAGCGCGCCGACGTCGGTTTTAACGTTAAAGGCGATAATAACGGCATCGGTTAACGCCGCCAGTTTGAAATCATTTTCATTAACGTTGCCGGTCTGGGTTTTAAGAATCTTTATGGCGCCGTTTTCAAAGTTAATTTTTAGGAAGCTTTCTTTGATAGCTTCAACCGAACTCGCAACGTCTCCCTTAATGATTATATTGACCGCGTTTGGCGCCACTTCTTCGGCAAGCGATTTTTCAATAAACTCGCCAATTTTTATCGCGGTCTTTAAAGCCGTTGAAAATGGAATTTCCGAAACGGTAAATTTTTCACCGATCTGCGGCAGCTGCGAAAAGCCGACAACGAGAACCGGCGAAGAAAATGTCGCTTCTTTAATTCTGTTTCCTCTAAAGTCCTCCAAAATTTTTATTTTCCCGCCGGCTTCGCCGCTTAGAATATAATCGCCGACTTTAACTGTGCCGTTAAGTATCAGAAGGGAAGCGACCGATCCGCGTCGAGGATCAAGATTGGTTTCAATAACCAAACCCTCTCCGGCTTTTTTCGGATCGGCTTTTAATTCGCTCAAATCCGCGAGTAGCTCTATCAAATCAAGAAGATTATTGATATTTAATCCCTGCTTAGCCGAAATTTCAACCGAAGGCACTTTGCCGCCCCAGGATTCAACCAGTACATTGTTTTCAGCCAGCTCTTTTTTCACTTTTTCCGAATTGGCTTCCGGCTTATCAATTTTATTTATAGCGACAATAAAAGGCAGTTCGGCTTTTTTGATATGCTCAAGCGCTTCTAAGGTTTGGGGCTTTACGCCATCATCGGCGGCAATAACTAAAACCGCAATATCGGCGGCCTTGGCGCCGCGCCCTCTAAGCTTCGAAAACGCTTCATGGCCAGGAGTGTCAAGAAAAGTGATTTTTCGATTTTTATAAGCAATTTCGTAAGCGCCGATATGCTGGGTAATACCGCCGGCTTCTTTATCGGCAACATTAGTTTTTCTGATATAATCCAAAAGTTTTGTTTTGCCATGATCAACATGGCCCATTATTACGACAACGGGCGGCCGAGGGGTTAAATTGTTTTTTTCGGCAGACATAACTCACAAATAATACAATAAATCCGCCCCGATGTCCATCGGGGCGGATTTATTGATTTACCCGAATTCTTTTCTCGGGGGGGCTTTTTTAATAATATCAAACGCTTCTTTAGCCGTGTTGACAATGGTATAAATTTTAAGATCTTCCGGGTCTATGGTTTTATATTCTTTCAGTAGAGTTTTTCTTAACCAATTGTCCATATCACACCAAAATTCTTGCCCCACTAAAATTACAGGAATTTTTTGCGAAATCTTTTTTGTCTGAATCAGGGTCAGAAGTTCAAAGGCCTCGTCAATCGTGCCGTAGCCGCCGGGGAAAAACACATAGGCCTGCGCCGAAAAAGACATCATTACTTTTCTGGTGAAAAAATAATAAAAGCCATGACCCTTTTTAACGTAGCGGTTTGTTCTTTGTTCATAGGGCAACTGGATATTTAGTCCAATGGAATCGCCATTTTTTCCTTCAACAGCGCCGCGGTTGCCGGCTTCCATTATTCCAGGGCCCCCGCCGGTAACAACTGAATAACCGGCTTGGCTTAACATTCGCGCCAAATCGCGCGCCGCCTGGTACCAGTGATTGTTTTCATCAAATGTGGCCGAACCGAATAAAGTTATAGTTTTTTTAAAATCCGCCAAGAACTGGAAGCCGTCAACAAATTCGGCCATTATCCTGAAAATCCGCCAGTGGAAAGAATGTCGCCAATCTTTGGAGTGGGGAGCGACCGGAAGTTCTTTTGCCGGAACGAGCATTTTTTCGTGGTTCGTGAAATTTTTATTTTTATTATTTTTTACCATAAATTTTGTTTATACATTTCATTTTACCCTTATTTATTTAAAAAACAAGCCCGCAAATAAAAAAACAGCCAAAGGCCGTTATTTATTTTTTTGGGTGTTTTTTAGAGGGAAATCAGTTTCTGATAATTTTGGTAAGCAGCCATGGCGCCATTGATGGCGCGATGGGGCATTGGCTCCGGCGGAACGCCCAAAAATTCATTAATTGTTTTTTGGCTGAATCGTTCCAGTTTGTTGTTGAGTTTATCCCAAGCCATAGTAAACATATCAACGCGATGATAATCCATAAGATTTTTGACACCGGTTTTTTGGAAAGCCAAATCAATAAAAGACCAATCAAAGGTTACGTTATGAGCGCAGAAAATCGCGCCTTTTGTCATTTCACCGTAGCGCGTCATTGCTTGCGCTAAAGAAACAGCGTCTTGCCAAGAGGCAATGTCGTAACCGGTTACCTTAAGGGCAGATTCGGTCATTCTTTCCGGGCGCGCCGGCTTTATTTTAACATCAAGTTTACTTATAATTTCATGGTTTTTTTGATCAACCAAAACCAACCCGATTTCAATAATCTCATGCCATTCAATTGGATGCTTTTGGGAAGGCCAGTACCATAATTTTTTATATTTTACCGGTTCTACGCCGGTCGTTTCAATATCGGTAAAAGCCAGCGGCCGGTCTTTAATTTTTATTTCTAATTTTTGCTCTTCCATTTTTATTATTAGTTTTTCCCGAACAAAGCGGAGGGTGCAGGATTCGAACCTGCGAGGGATTGCTCCCACTGGTTTTCAGGACCAGCGCCATAAACCACTCGGCCAACCCTCCCAAAGTTCGTTGTCAAGATTATCATATTTCTCGCTTAAAATAAAGTTCCGACTTTTATCATTTTTTAATGACGCCATAAATGCTCGGCAGCTCAAGTCCAAGTGCCCAAGCCGAAAAACCGTGAAGCTTATAACTTGCCATCAGTTCGATTTTTTTCGCCAAACTCGCGGCGTTTTCGTACCAGATCGTATATTGCTTGGCGCGATTATAGTAAGTTAAAAACGCCGCTTCCATTTCCGCGTCGTAGTTTACGGAAACTTTGTGCTTTGCGAAAACCTTATAAATGCCCCGTCTTCCGCCGATGCCGACGCGGGCCCCCGTTTCATTGTTCCACCTCCAATAGTAAAGCGGAATCCCCATTGAAAGTTTTTCATTCGGTATAAATTTCAAACTGTAGTCAAGAACGCGCTTGAGCCATGAATATTCAACTACCGGCCCGGTTGATTCCGGATCGTCATATGACATAACGCTTATAAAATCCGCGTTTGCGGCCAGAGCCGCGTAATCGTAAACGCCGATTGTTTTCTGCCATAAATCATTCGGATAATCATTTGGATTAGTTGAAATCTGCGCTATTACGGCAACGCTGAACACTAAATTATTTTTCTTTAAGGCCTTGGCCGCTTTGCCCGCGAAAGAGGAATACTTATCGCGATAAGAAACGTCCATCTGCTCAAAATCAAACTGCCAGCCCCAGTAGCCCTTATTTTTCGCTTCATCAACAAGAAATTTTATTGCTAAATCCTGCTTTGCCGTATTATCAAGGATTGCTTGATATGCATTGCGGCTGAAATTGCCGTTGGTTACAAGCGGCATTATTTTGATTTTATGTTTTTTGGCGAAAGTTAGAATATCAGATTTTACATTTCCAATAAGTTTTCCCGAATCGTTAAAAGAATATGATTGCGGCGCCAAAACATCAATTGAGCCGGGATGAGCGAATAAAGATTCTCGCGCCAGCTTGCCGTCTCTAAAATAGAAAATACGGGAATAATTATATGATTTTGATTTAGTTGCGGCAGAAGCGTTTAAAAAAATAACGCCGGTAAACGCGAAAACAATCGCAGAAAACAAGAATACTTTTAACGCTCGCTTAAGAAATTTGCCTTGTGTTTTCATGCGCCAGATAGAATGGGATATATTTATTATTGGCTTAATTTAAAACCGATCCAAACGCCAAAAATTCCGCCGATGCCTCCAAAAATGATTGAAGAAATTGAAAAGATATTGGCTCCCAAAATTGTCGGAATATAACTGCCGATGGCAGATCCCAAAAATAATCCTATCCAAATTAACGATTTTGAGCTCATTATTAAATATTTAAAAGTTTATCAATGCGGTGTGGCTCGGTCTAGAACCACACCAATATGAGCATTGTAGGGCTTTTTTAGCTATTTTTCCAGAGAGCGGTTTGATGGGGGTCGGTCGGGGGTCAAAATGAGACAAATGAGACACTGAAGAGGTGTCTCACACCCTGTCTCATTTTTTGCCTTTTGTGAGGGGGATGAGACAAATGAGACACTTTTATGGATGTTTGTCTTGTGTCTCATTATCAGTGAATTATCGAGCCCATTTTTCTATAAATGACTAAAAATATAACCTGATTTTTTAAGCTTAGGAATTAATAGTTTCACCGCATCTGTAGTTGCCGGAGATTTTTTTGTTCCCAAGTGAAATATTATTACATTGCCGCGCTTAAGATTATTAAAAATATTACGAACAATTAATTCCGGTTTTCTCATGTATGCGTCTCCGGAATTGAATTCTCCATGAACTAACAATAGTCCATCGGCAGCCACAAGAGTATCGTCGTGGGCATTGTGGCAAAGCCCCGGATAGCGAAAATAGGTCGGGGTCTTGCCGGTAATTGATTTTAATATACTCTGTGTTTTTTTAATTTCCGTTTGTTTCTCCTGATCAGAAACAATAAATGACAAATGGAAACAATGCGGCTCAAATGCTGAGTGATCATACGTATGGTTTTGAATTGAGAAATTTGGATTAGCCGCAAGATGTTTAATTAAATCCGGATACATTTCCGCAAACATGCCGGTTACGAAAAACGTTGCTTGAATATTGTTTTTTTCTAAATAATCAATAAGCGTAGGATCATACCATTGTTTTACCAGACCTGATTTCTGCTCCTTTTTCATGTAAGGAGTCATATCGGCGTCAAAAGTCAGGAAAACCGTTTTGTCGGATGTTTTAGAAGATGCTTTGAATGGAATAGGCATGGAGACATTTTTTAAATGAAGAGCAAAAAAGAGAGCTGTAAAAACGATAAATAGAATGATTATAACAATTGGCAACAAATATCCGTGTTTAAGCTTTTTAATAATTTTATCTCTTTTTATGCCCATAAAAATTCTTTAATAATTACTTATACACAGCGTAATATTGACTTTTTGACTTGGGGAATATATATTATTGTTATAATAACATCGTAGTAATATCTATAATATATGAATAATCACATCAGTATAAAACTCGCTACAGTTAGTTCCATCGCTATCGCGCTTCTTCTCTTTGTCATAGGCGGATTCTTTACTCGTTTAGTTCATGGTCAAACATCAACACCTCCTGTTGTTGCCCAACAACAGGGTAATAATACTAACTCTGATTTTCAGAACGATGTTCAAGAAGGAAAACAGCAAGTGAATAATGACAAAGACGCACAGAATAACCAGAGTGAAATCAGCAATGAAGAGGATGAGACAGCGGGAGACCAGCATGGCGATAATCAAGCAATTGACGGAGAAAAACCTGAGCAGGAAGTAGAACAAGAGATAGAAAACCAAGTTAATCAAGAAGGCGACCAAGGTAGCAAGCAAAACGACCAAGAGGACAATCAAGGTAATAACCAGAGCAACGAGAAAAATGTTTCTCCTTCAGCAAACAACAACAATGCGACAAGCAGCGCTAGCGGCAATGAAGGAGATTAAGCATAACTTTCACAAAAACATAAAATAAATATATTACAAAATGAATAAAAAACTTGTTATCGGTATCATAATAGTTTTTGCTGTTGCAGGACTAGCGGTTTATTTTACCCGCAAACCGCGAGTAGCTCCTGTCGTAACTCCGACTCCTTCAGTGCAAAACCCATCAGTCGTCCCCAAATTGCAGCCGCCACAACCAACAACTCCCCCGGCCTCCAAGACCACTGTTGCTCCAAAACCAGTAATTAAACCCAAGCCCGTTGTAAAGGCAGAAATTACCGCCGCAACCCTTAGCCAATCCATTAACTCAATCGGCGCTCCCGTAAACCCCGCAACAACATTTTTGGCAAGTGCTCCCACTTTCTACGCAGTTTTGACTCTTAAGAATGTGATACAGCGCACCGAGCTTTCCTACACCCGATATTACAACGGTAAATATGTTGATGCCAAGGTTTCTCATCCGACGCGGGATGGAGTGCGTTATTTCTACTTTGAATTTAAACTAAAACCGGGGCAGACTCGGAAAGCGGGAAACTATACGCTTAACTTTTATGTAAATGGTAAAAAAGCTCGGAGTGTAAGCTACGTTATAAGATAAGATAGGGTGCTAACGCAGACAGTGAAATCATAAAACCGCCGATTAATCGGCGGTTTTATGATTAAATTTCTAAAACTAATCTTCAATGCGTCTTCTATATGTCAGTAAAAACATTATGAAAATAAGGATGATTGGTGTTCCAAGCGCAATGGGAAGTACTTGCCCCGGATTCAGATTTCTTTTCGGGCTCACTTGGAATTGGGTAATGCTGCTCACTTGCGGAAGTTCATTACCAGCAACTTCAGCGATAATAATGAGTGAGTACGTTCCGGCTTTTACAAAATGAATTTTCCAGTTAAGCGGCAAAATTTGGCCCGCATCAATAGTCCCGATATAAAGTCCTTTCTCAGCACTCCAATCTTCGAGATCAACAGGGAGTTTACTTTCGTTATCAGCCAACGATAAATAAGTTGTGATGTTACTAATCGGCTTGGAGCTACTGTTAGTTATTGTTCCTTCCACAGTAACAAAATCGCCAGCAGTACCGCTTATGGTTTTGGAAGAAGAAATATTCATTACAAGAGTTGGCGGCAAACCCTTAGCCAAAACGCTATTAGTTAAAAAAATAATGGCGACGCTTAATATAAATATGGTGATTTTTTTCATATTTAATCGTTTTTAATAATTCCTTGGTTTTTGAATCGCCTTGCGGCGACAACCAAGAATCCAATCATAAGCAGACAAAAGATAATGATGGGCAAGATAAATTGTCGATTATCTAAAATTGCGGTTTTATAATCCACCAAAACATTATCAAGTGAGGAAAACATGTTATCGACGGGATTGATCTTGCTTAAGAATTGCGATAAAGCATTATTTTTCAGTGTCGAAGAAAACAGCGCCGGCGTTGCAAGTATGAGTAAAACAATGAGGGATGTGGTAAGAGTGTTTTTAGTTGAACGATAAAAAAGAGAGATTCCGAAAATCAAAGCGACAAGTCCGGCAATACCAAGGGTACCAATTAATGCGACATATCCGATAAATGCTAATGTTAGTCCCGATCCAGAGGAAGCAACAATTATATAGGGTAGTGAAACAATAAAAATGGATGCCCAGAGTGTTAGAGAAGCAAAAAACTTTCCAAGGAGAAAATCTTTTATTGATAGCGGAGAAAGAAAAAGACTCTCGGCAGTTTCTTTTTCAAATTCCGTAGTGATTATGGACGAGGCATCAATGGCCACAATAAGCAAGGCAACCCCTATGATAATCTGGCCAAGCAGCAACATAAGTTCAGTTTGATCGAGTAGACTTAGTTCTTTATTAGTTAAAAGAAGATAACTTGTAAAACTGAAAAGAAGTGAAGCGATGATAAGCCAAAGCATACTTTTCCAAGTATAGAGCTCTCCCTGTATTTCTTTTTTCCAAATGTGAGTAAACATAATTATGAATTATTGCGAGTGAGATGAAGGAATATTTCGGTAAGCGTCTTATCCTTCATTTTGGATTTCTGCCGTATTTCATCAATCGTCCCTTCCGTAATCATCTTCCCGTTGTTGATGATCCCGATGCGCGAGCATAGGTTGGAAACTTCGTTCAAGAGATGAGACGAAAGGAATATTGTTACGCCTTCGACATTAAGTTTTTTGAGCAATCGCTGGATGTCCTCCTGCCCCTGCGGGTCAAGGCCGAGCGTCGGCTCATCGAGAAAAAGGACTCTAGGGTTATTAATAAGCGCTCGCGCAAGTCCGAGGCGTTGCTTCATGCCGCGAGAGTAAGTTCCGATTCTTGAATTCTTTCGCTTTGTAAGATCAACTTCCGCAAGAAGCGATGCAATTCGCTCTTCTTTTTTCTTCCCGGCTATTCCATAGAGATCCGAGAAAAATCCGAGATATTCAACGGCGGTCATCCATTCGTAAAATCCGCGGCTTTCCGGAACGACGCCGATTATTTTGGCGATCTGCAATTTATCTTCTGAAGGATAATTATCAATTGCAATTTTCCCATGATCCGGTTCCAGGATTCCCGTGAGCATCCTGATCGTCGTGGTTTTCCCTGCGCCATTAGGACCTAGAAAACCAAAAAATTCTCCTTTTCGAATGTGGAGATGCAATTGATCGACGGCCTTCGTGGCGCCGTAAGATTTACTTAAATTTTCTGCTGAGATAATGTCCTGCGTCATTATTATTTTTTATTCCAAAAAATATTTATGAGAAGACTTGCGATCCCGACAATAATCAAAAACCAGCTAACGGAAAAATTAATCTGCAGTTGACTATCGGGAACATCGTAAAAGAATTTAAGATAGAGGCCGAAGCCCAATACCGCAAGAGAGATAAAAAGAAAAATTTGTCTCATGTTATTTATTCTCCCACTGGAAGCTATTGAGAATTGACCCAAAAAGCGGCTGTATGTTTGCAAAGTCAGGTTGTTTTGATGTAAGCATGACCACGGCAGCATGATCCAGTCCCGCGATGTACGTCCTCACAGTTTCATAATCTGTACCATTCGCAGTGCTGTGATAGATCAATTGGTAAGAATCATTTCCATTTACAGAAATCTTTTGATAATTGATCCGGCTGTATCCGGCAATGGTTTTTTTGAGGCTGGGCTCCTGCTGGCTTAACACAAAAAGTTCGAGCGTCGTATTGTCAGAGATATCCTGAAGTTCCGTAGATCCACTTCCGTTATCAAATATAAAATGGTAACTCCCAGCGGAGCTGTTCTGCTTTGGTTGCCATGTTTGAGGAAATTTGATGGTGTAGAAATTCTCCGAGAGGTCTCTATTATGGTAGACATTGAATGAGATGCTTTTACTCTCTACTATATTTTGCTGTGGAGTGGGATTTAGAGAGGCAGGATTTACTCGAATAGTTACAACTCTGGAGAATGGTCCGAAAGAATATGCCCAAAGCACGGCAAGAGCAATGATCGTGAGTATAAAGACAGCGATAACTTTCTTGTTCATCTAAGTAATTTACCATAAATAGATCTCAAAAGCATTTTTTAAGTGCCTTATTTTGATGAATATTTTTACCGCTTTATTATTTACCACCTGCTCTCTTTTCTGCCCGTACTTCACTGTACACACAAGTTTCGCATTCTAGATCATCGCCAGGATAAGGACTGTTTAGATAGAACCGACTTTAACAGATCCTCCTCTTTTTCTAAACCGCGTAGCCGGCCGCTTAAAAATCCGAGACGGTAAGAAACGCCATCACTCATAAGCCGCCAATTGGTATTTTCAAGTGTTTTATTAATAATTATTTTTAAATCATACTGACTTGCAAGTTCAGCACGATCGTTTTTACTATCGTGGACGCCGAAAGGGACAATGACATCTTTCCCGATTTCAGGAGTGGATAGCTGAAACTTTATGTATCCAGTCTTTTCCAATATCGGATTCAATAATTTTTCAAGATCAATAATAGTAAGCTTTTTTATTTTAGCCATCTTGTCATAAAGCTCTTTATTTTTATCTTCCTCTTTTAACTTGTCGACGAGCTTTCCCATTTCTTCCCATTTCGCCATAGACTCTCGCCACTTTTCTCCCTCTTCTTTTGAGAGGCAGTACTTTGCTTTATCAGCAGCAAAGTTCAGATCAGGTTCTTCTTCTTTATTTGTCGTGCGTTCCATCTTGTCGATTTTAGTAAAATCGCATGATGAGCATTTATAGCGGGTAATAAATTTTTCCTTGGTAGTTTCGTCTTCCGAATTAAGACGGCTGCCGCATTTAGGGCATGGGTCCGGTCTATACTCCCATTCTTCGCCATCATGATAGAATGCGCGGTGGGGAAGACATTTATTCGGGCACTCATACATGAAAAGAACCCTGCTGGGTTCTTGATATCTGTCCCAGAGATCTTTGCGCGTAACGGACATCACGCTACGGCAGGTCAGGCAGCGGATATTTTCCGGAGCTTTGGCGGATTCGTAAAGCTCGTCTTTTTCCTGATCGGCGGCCATCCAGCGTTCGATAGTTTCTTCCTTCCGGATATACCGATCGCTCTTCTCGAACATAAGGGCAAAATCAATCGTCCATTTTGACATTACATCAACCAATTTCTTTGTCGGTTTTTGGCCGTATATCAACGGCGGATTTTTCATCGGTTCTGAATGGATTCGTATAAGATCTCGGTAGCGCTCGACTGTATGGCGGTCATAGAGGTCAATATAATATTGTTTGGGTTTAAGATTTTTTTCCATAAATTTGCTTGTGGATTATTCGATTTTGACTATTGTGAACGGGGGTTATATTATTAATATATAATTTAATCGTGCTCAGATATATGTGAATAACACCCACATGAAATAGACAGAGACTTTCTGAGTGAAGGAAATACATCATTCCTCCGCCGAAAGCGGTTAAAGCCTAACTGGCTTGCCCGCTTTCTACATTAAAGAGAGATCGACAAGCAGTCATAGGCAATGACTGCTTTTTTGATTGGCGGCCGATACTTTCAAAATAGCTTTCATGGATGATTATTAGCAACTTAATCATAAAACAACCATGAAAACAAAAAATTCAGATATCAAAATTGAGCATGTCTCAATCGATATCCTAAAACCTGCGGAGTATAATCCCCGCAAATGGGACAAAGAGGCGGAAAATAATTTAGAGGAGAGCGTAAAACGATATGGCATCGTCGACCCTCTTCTCGTAAACTCGGCTGAGAATAGAAAGAACATTTTGATTGGGGGTCACTTTCGGCTGTCGGTCATGAAGAAACTGGGCATCAAAATAGTTCCAGTCGTATATATCAACATTCCAGACATTGAAAAAGAAAAAGAGCTGAATATTCGACTCAACAAAAATACCGGGGAGTTCGATTGGGACTTGCTCGCCAAGTTTGATGAATCGTTTCTCTCAGATGCGGGGTTTTCAAGCGAAGAGCTTGACGATATTTTCGCGATTGAAGAAACGCCGGAGGAATTTGATCTTGAAGCCGAACTGAGAAAACTAAAAATCGATCAGATAACTATAAAAAAGGGCGATGTTTATGATCTCAACGGTTCTAAATTAATGTGCGGAGACAGTACTGTTCCGGAGGATATGGCTAAACTTATGAATGGCGAAAAGGCCGACATGTGCTTCACAGATCCGCCATATATTCTGGACTATCTCCATGGCAAGAAAAAGAAAGGCGATGCGGTCACTGGTTTCGGCGCGAAACGCGACCGCCGATATCTTGAAACAGATTCATTGCCAGACAATTTTACTGAGTTATGGATGAAAAATATAAAAGACCACGCAAAAGATGATTTCCATATCATTGTCTACGAGAACTGGAAAAATATCAGAACCATATGGAATGAGACTGAGAAATACTGGAAGGTCAAAAATATGATCGTGTGGCATTTGCCGAACCGGGTTCAAGGATTTGCGGCAAAATACAAATTCTTCAACAAACACGATATCGCAATCGTAGGCAGTTCACACGATCAGGAAACGCTAAATACTGAATCCGAAGGAGAACTTCTAGAGAACGAATATGAAACTGCTCTCTATGCAATATCCGGCAAACCTCATTGGGAAGGTTATGAAAAGGGAAAGAAAATCTGTCCTACTGACTTTATCACGTATAAGGCAGCTGATGAGAAATCCTCCGGGCAAGGAATAATCTTTGGCACAAAACCCATCGAGATACTTATTCCTTACATAAAAGTTCTAACCAAGCGAGGTGATCTTATTGTCGAGCCCTTCGGCGGAAGCGGTAGCACTTTGATCGCAGCAACGAGAATGAGTCGACGTTGTTTTCTTATGGAAAAATCGCCCATCTATGCCGAAGTAATAAGAAATCGCTGGGAAAAATTAACAGGGCTCAAGACTAAAAAAATCCATGGAAAATAATTCAACAATTGAAGAGCGACAGGAAAAAGATAAACAAGCATTAGTTGAAGCTCTTAAAGAAATGCCTATTGTCAGAGTCGCATGCAAGCGTGCGGGTATAAGCCGTGCAACCTATTACCGTTGGCGCAACGAAGACTCAGACTTTCTGCGGCAATGCTATGAAGCAATAAGTGTAGGCATTGACGCTATTAACGAGATGAGCGACTCACAGCTTATTTCCCTGATCGGAGAAAAAAGCCTCCAAGCGATTAAATGGTGGCAGCAGCACAATCATGAACGCTACGGAGCAAAGGCGCGACTCAACCCAATGGCAATTGCCTTTGAAGGTCTGGATCCCGATGATCCGAAGCTCCAAAAAATCCAAGAAATCACTCAACGATACGAAGATGAATTAAGGGAAGAATTAATTAAAGAAATCTATGGAAAGAACTAACAACACAATATTTATAGATCCGGCCAATTTCTCGATACACACTTGGATTCGTAAATACCACATAAAAAACGAAAAAGGCGATCCTATTGAATTCACCAACCACCTTTTTCTCTATGACATTTACCGCGACCCGGCTGACAAGCTTGTAGTGCTTAAGGCAGCCCAGGTCGGCGTTTCTACGCTCGAGATATTGAAGAACATGTTTGATGCAGAGAGCAGAAAGATTGATATCATCTATACCCTGCCAACTGATAGCGATGTAAGCGTTTTCGTCGGCGGCAAAGTCAATCGCATTATCGCCAATAATCCACATCTGCTTGAACTCGTCACCGACAAGGATTCAGTCGAACAAAAAACGATTGGCCATAGCATGATATATTTCCGCGGGACGTGGACTAAAAAGGCCGCCATCATGGTTACGGCCGACCGCCTTGTGCACGATGAGAAGGATAGTTCGAAGCAAGACGTGGTAAGAGACTACCAAAGCCGCTTGTATCACTCAAATTATAAACAGACGCATGTATTCAGCCATCCGAGCGTGCCAAATAACGGCGTTGATATTGAATGGCAGCTTTCCGATCAAAAGGAATGGTTCATCACGTGTCCGCACTGCAAACATGAGCAGTCCTTGTCGTGGAATACTGAAGACCCACATGAGATGAGTGTCGATCTGAACCGTATAGAATTTATCTGCAAAAAGTGCCGCGGGATTTTAACTTCAAAAGATCGGGCAGTGGGCAGGTGGATTGCACAAAAACCGGGCGCTGAATGGAGCGGCTATCATATCTCGCTTCTCATGGCGAAATGGATTACGGCTGGAGAGATTATTGACAAATTCAATGATCCTAAACAAACAACTGATTACTTCTACAACAAGGTGCTCGGATTACCTTATGCGGGCAGCGAAAATGCAGTGTCGCAAGATACCATTCTCGGAGTTGTGACAAGCGAGAAAAATAGTTACGAGGGACGGCTTGTAGTAGGAGTCGATACAGGAAAGAAACTGCATTACGTTGTTGGCAATATACAGGGCCTTCTTGAATACGGAGAAATGCAGCATTATGAGCCGGATCCGAGATTAGGCATTCCGCTCGAAAGATCACTTGAATATTTTTTGAAAAAATTTGAAGACCTCATAATGATCATCGATGAAGGCGGCGACATTACAGGTAGCCGGAATCTCAGAGCCAAGTATCCTGGACGTGTATTTTTGTGCCACTACGCAGCGGATAGAAAAACTATGCAGCTCATTCGCTGGAGCGAGAAAGACGAAAATGGCAACGTATTAGTTGATCGCAATCGGATGATCCAGATGGTAATCGAGGAGTTTCGAGGAAAGAAGTTAAAACTTTATAGAGGCACTAAAGAGTATTGGTACAACTACTGGCGTCATTGGAGTCACATCTATCGAGTGATAGAAGAAGATGAACTCGGCATCGAACGATATATGTGGCAAAGATCAGACCGCGACGACTGGGTCCACGCAACAGTCTACTGGCGAGTCGGCATAGATAAATTTGGAAGAAAGGGTGGGATATATCTGCCAGAACCGGAGTTACAGCCGAACGGCTATTTTATAGATCCAGATCAAACCGTTACGTTTAATCCCGAGGAAATGTTTAAACTAGAACCGTACTGGTGGGATAAAGAGGAAGAAGAAACTGATTGGCGTGATATTTAATCGGCCTGAAATTGCTCTGGATATGTTGAACGATATTAGAACCAATTGATACTTAAATTCAAACAATAGACCAATTCATTTTGTTGAATCTCGCCTGTTCTTTTTAACTCGTTGAATCACTATTGTGATCCCCATGGCAATTATTACCATAGCTGGACTTACCAAACTCGGGATTAAGATGCCCAACGCCGATCCGATGACAAACACTAACAGTAGTGTTTTGCCCCCATCCCCATAAATATACTTTTGAAAAAAATTCTTCTTTACTTTCTTGTCATTCGTTGTGTTTGATTTACTCATATTATTAGTTATGACCGGGTATCTAATGCTGGTACGTTAATCGTAACGCTGGCCGTTTGGCCATTCGCGGCGAAAGTTATGGTGTGGTCGCCGACTGTTTTGAAGAAATAGCTGAATACGTAGACATATACACCGTCAATAAGAGCGCCCGTTCCTTTAAGGATTTGATTCTGCGTTGCGTCCGTTGCGGTGATCGTCATTTCGGCAGTCCGGGTGACACTACCGTCGTCGTTATAGACGATGGCGTGAACTTGAGCGAAATTCATTTCATCGCCTGGAACATTCATTGGAAGATACTGTTTCATTGGTTCGCCTCCGGCGAGATAATTGCTCCCTATCCCATTGGATAATACTTTCATGCTTGGTCTGGCGAGATAGCCCATTCCTAATCCATCGATGTTGTGGCTTATGATTTTTGTTTCTATTCTTGCTTGTGACATAATTTTTGGTTGAATTGTTGGTTGAGTAATTGGTGCTGGAGTTTGGGTTGAAGCCGGTGTCTGAGAAACGGGCTGTGACGGAGATTGAGTGTTCTGTTGAGTCGGCTGGAGCGATTGTGCAGGCATTGGAGATTGACAGTAAGCCGATCCGCCATTGCTCGGACAAACTAAATTACTTCCGGTCGAACAGGACGTATAATAAGTTCCATTACACAAAATTGTATTGGAAGGAGGAGCAACAACGATTGGCTGTTGCACTTGCGCCTGTGTATTTTGATTGACCGCAGGCGTGGTCGTGCCAGTTTCTTGAACAGCTTGCTGATTAGATTGATTTACAGCACTGGCCGCCGCTTGATTAAGTTTGGCCCTGGTAATTGGCCCCACAAATCCGGCGGCTGGATTTATTCCTTCTTGCGATTGATACGCTTTGACTGCCTTGAGCGTCAGGAAAAAGAAGTTTCCAGTTATCGGCCCGTTGTATAAACCGATGGAAGTTAAAAAATCCTGAAGCTGGGTAACATCGGAATTATTTCTTAATCCAAAGTAAAGATTATGATCAAATGTCTGAGCAAAAACAAGTGAAGGAAAGATAACTAATGAGAGAATGATTAAGAATTTTTTCATATTATTTTTTTACTTATAATCTGCGGCGGAAACAAAAAGCCCACCACGGGTAGTGGCCGAAGCCACTCATACCGGTTTCCCGATATGGCCAGTTAGACGACCCCATGATGGGTTTTTTATGTCTAACTGGACTTTTAGCCGTGCCAGCAATTGCTCGTTGGTTTAGGCTATTTATTTATTCAATTATAAACGTATACTATCATAAACCGACCTTTACGTCCATTCTTAGCTTAAACAAAGGAGTTTGCGAAGCTTTAGTTACCAACAGCTTGTCTACTACGGGGTCTGGACTCCCTTGACCGTTGCGGCATCCTTGTCCTTATATGAATACACAACCACAAGGGCAAGGAGCTGCGCCCCCTATGACAAACCAGCAGCTCCCGGTGAAGGTCAAATACGTGCTCTACGCAAGGAAAAGCACGGAATCAGAGGAACGGCAGATCCTTTCCATAGACTCGCAAGTAAAAGAAATGTTGCAACTCGCCGAGCGTGAGGGGCTTGAGATCATGGAGATCAGGCGCGAAAGCCACTCGGCCAAAGCAACCGGACAGAGGGCTGTCTTCAATGAAATAATCAATGACATTAAATTAGGGAAATTTAATGGCATTCTTACCTGGGCGCCGGATCGGCTTGCGAGAAATGCCGGCGATCTCGGAGCGCTGGTTGATTTGATGGATCAAAAGGTACTTATTGAAATCCGAACCTACGGACAGCGATTTACCGATTCTCCCAATGAAAAGTTTCTGCTTATGATTTTAGGCTCTCAAGCAAAACTTGAAAATGACAACCGAGGAGTGAATGTGAAGCGAGGATTACGAATGCGATGCGAGATGGGATTGAGACCAGGCGTAGCTCCAACCGGATATCTCAATGAAAAGCGGATGGACAGAAAATGCCAGGTGATTGTCGACCCCGATCGCGCCCATGTCATGAAGAAGATTTTTGAAAAGGTGGCCAACGAGCATTGGAGTGGAAGAAAAGTTTATCACTGGCTGCGATTCGATTTAAACTTCAGAACGAAAAGTAACCACCATTTATCTCTGGGAAATATTTATATAACCTTACAAAATCACTTTTACTACGGAAGATTCGAGTATCCGGAAAAGAGCGGTAATTGGTATGAAGGAAAACATCAACCCATTATTTCGCAGGAACTATTCGAAAAGGTACAGGCGCAAATAAAGCGAGATCAAATCGTTCGGTCGGAAATCAAAGAATTCGCTTTTACCAAACTTATGACCTGTGGTCTCTGCGGATCAGGTATAAGCGCCGAGGAAAAATACAAAAAACATAAGGATGGTACGACGGCGAGATATGTTTACTATGGATGTAGTCGGGCCCGCGACAAGAATTGTAAAGCGGGTTATATGCGGGAAGAGTATCTTATCGAACAGCTCGTGAAAATCATGGATAAGCTCGATGTAAGTGAAATCAGTATGCGACACAAATTCGAAGAAGAAGTGGTGCGACTCAATAAATTTCAGAAAAGTATTCTTGGTATGCAGGGTATAAAAGTTGAGGTTAAAGATATTGACCTCCGAACTTATGCCAAGTATCTTCTCCGAGAAGGTTCTTCAATCGAGAAGCGAGAACTGCTTGCCTGTGTAAAAAGTAAATTTATATTCAAGAATAAAACAATAACGCTGGAAAAAACAGAATTAATATCGGCTATTAAAAAATAGGAATTCTTATCGTGTATGAAGAGTAAATTCTTAGTAGCGAGAAAGATTGTGGCGGTAGAGAAATAGGCCAAAATTTAATTGCTAAATACCCAAAAACGTGGCAAAATAGAGAGGATTTAGGGAGGTGAAAATAATAACATTTAACCCCAACCATGGACACATTAGAAAAAATAGCCAAAGCCCTTGGCATGTCAATGGCGGAATTGTTTAAATAATTTTTATGGCAAACAAAAATCTTGCAAATGCAAAACGGGTAAAGAACGATGAATTTTATACCCAGTATAGTGACATTCAGAAAGAAATTGAGGCGTATCTGGAATACAATCTCGATGCATTCCGCAACAAGGTGGTGTATTGCAACTGCGACGACCCGTTCGAGAGCAATTTCTTTCGCTATTTCGTGCTCAATTTCAACAAGCTTGGATTAAAACAGCTTATCACCACCAGCTACAAACCTTCGCCTGTAGCCAATACGCAGCTGGCGTTGTTTGGCGATGATAAAACTCTTACAAAATCAAAAGGCCGTCCAAAGGTAACGGCGAACAAGTTCATTATCAACGAGGTGCACGACTTAGACGGCGACGGCGAGTTCAACTTGAAGGATGTTGCAAAACAGTTAAAGGCAAACAAACACAACGAATGGACGCCGCTAGACGGCGACGGCGACTTCCGTAGCGAGGAATCTATAAATCTACTGAAACAATCTGACATCGTGGTAACTAACCCGCCATTCAGTCTGTTTCGTGAGTATATAATGCAACTTGTTGATAATTATAAAAAGTTTTTGATCATAGGCAACTTGAACGCAATTACCTACAAAGAAATATTCCCATTACTTAAAGAGAATAAAGTTTGGTTAGGTAATAATTACAAAGTTAATGCCGGCGCAATGTTTTTTGAGATACCAGAAAAGATTGCCAATTTGGAGCAAGTTCGTGAAATTAAGACAAACGAAAGTGGTAATAAGGTTTATGTCACCCGAGTGCAAGGCGTTCGCTGGTTCACAAATCTTGACCATGGGCGCCGTCACCAGCCACTACCACTCATGACCAAGGCGGAGGTGATCAAGTTCGTAACAAAAAAACCATTTGAAAAGTATGACAATTATGACGCCATAGAAGTGCCGTTGGTAAAGAACATTCCGAGCGATTACAGCGGCGTAATGGGAGTGCCGGTGAGTATTCTTGATAAATATAGCCCCGAGCAGTTTAAGATTGTTGGAATGTGTGAGAACTTGGATTTATATAAACAAAAAACAAAAGTGTACACATCCGCAGACTGTAAACAGGCTTATTTAGATAAATTCGGGAAAAAAGGAACTTATGATTTGAACGCAAGCGGAGTGGTTACTCGAAATGGTTTATTGGAAAAAGTTTATCAAAGAGTGCTCATCAAACATAAGAAAAAAATAATATGAAAACAATTTTAAAAACTAACATTACTGTCAAAAATATTTGCGAAGGATTTGTCTATAATGAACTTGAAGGTAAAGGGCTGTTTGGTTTGTCTGGTAAATTGACTATCCAACCAGAATATCAACGCAACTACATTTATGCTTCTGACGGCGGTAAAAAAGAAATGGCCGTCATTGAATCAGTCCTCAAGGGGTACCCAATAGGATTGATTTATTTTAATAAGGTAAGTGACAGCAGTCTTGAAGTTCTAGACGGACAACAGCGTATCACCAGTCTCGGACGATTTGTGACTGAGAAATTTGCAATTAAAGATGAAAACGATATGCCACAGAATTTTAGTGGTATGGCAAAAGATAAGAAAGCCAAGATATTAGAATCAAGTCTACTTATTTATGAATGCGAAGGAACAGAAAGTGAGATAAAAGAATGGTTTAAAACAATCAATATCGCCGGTGTTCCGCTAAATAATCAGGAATTACTCAATGCCGTTTATTCTGGGCCGTTTGTAACACTCGGCAAGGAAGAATTTAGTAATAGTCAAAACTCCAACATTCAAAAATGGAGTGCTTATGTATCTGGTAGCGCTAACCGGCAAGAATTTTTGGAATGTGCGCTGGATTGGGTAAGCAAAGGCAATATTGGTGATTATATGAGCCGTCATCGCTTTGACAAAAATATCAATGAATTAAAAAAATATTTCAACAGCGTGATTGACTGGGTTTCTAGTGTATTTACTGAAGTTGAAAGCGAGATGCGCGGACTTGAGTGGGGACGACTGTACGAAAAGTATCACGCGAAGGCATATAATTCAGCGAAGATATCAGCCGAGGTACAGAAACTTTACGCTGATCCGTATATAAAAAATCGCAAAGGTATTTTTGAGTATATTCTCGGTGGCGTCACTGACACAAAATTGCTTGAGGTTCGAATATTTGACGAAGCAACCAAGAAAGCGGTTTACACAACACAAACCGCTACGGCTGAAAAGAAAGAGAAATCAAACTGCCCACATTGCGCCATTGGTCATGACGCCAACAAGAGTAAAATTTGGAGTTTTAGCGAAATGGATGCCGACCATGTAGCAGCTTGGAGCAAGGGTGGTGCAACCTCAATAAAGAATTGCGAGATGTTGTGCAAAACTCATAATCGAGCAAAAGGAAATCGTTAAAGAATCGCATTTATAATAGGCAGCACACTAGTTTTATTGGCACGAAATTCGGTGGCGGATAAACTCTATGGCCTTACCCCGGAGGAGATAAAAATTGTTGAGAGCAAAAAAAATAATCCGGCGAATATATATGAGTGTAAGAATACACATAGAACAACATAAAAATCAGATGGAGTGTATAGGTGGAATTTTTACCGCCTTAAATCGCCTTGAGAATGGACTGAGTCAAGTAATTTCTTCTGCTTTCGTTGATCCGAATTGTGGGAATCAAGAAAAAATGCATTTTATCGGTACGACTCTTGCTGACGAACATATATTTTGTAAATTTGAAGAAAAGAGATTGATGTTTAAAAAACTTATCGAAGCGGCCGACTATTTGGTTCGGGTAAATAATGTCGGTATTGAATTTGATAAAGAAAAATACATAGAACTTGCAAACAAAATAAAAAAAGTACAAGAAATTAGAAATGATGTCGCGCATAACTACATATTGCCTGATACAGAAGGAGTCGGCAACTACCACAAAATAAAATCGTATGGTCAGCTTCTTCAAGAGACGGGCCAGAAAAAAGGCAGCTTCAAAACCAAAAAAATAAATTTAGAACAAGTACAAAAAGAAAGTATAGAAATTTGCGACGAGTGGGAATCTTTAATGGGAGAAATGATAGTAAAGTTTATAAATATATTCAACTGCTGATATTGCTATATAATCACCTGGCTAACAATAAATTAAAAAATTAGAAAAAGAGAACGATAAGTTAGTAAAGAAATTATTTGGTATAAATGTAAAAATATGAGATTCCCGTCACATTTTGAATATCTAAAAGATCCTCATATAACATGGTTTAATCCTTGTTGGGGTTACCTTGGTTTTTGGAAAAGAATATTTGAGTTTCAAAAAGAGCGAAAAATAGATTTTCAAGTTGCATGGTTGCATCGAGACATGAAAAGAAATAAAGAGATATATGCGACGGCGATGGCGGCATTATGCATGCAAAAAAGTGAACCAACAAAACATGGTTGGTGGTTTACTAAACCACCCCAAGATCCCCCAGATGGTGTAATAGGCACACCTACTGAGGATACAAATATTGGTGCAAATATTATGCGTGGACGTGAAATAGAAATTGTTGAGTATTTTAATGGATCGATTATTGAGACGATAAAAAACAAATTGGATAATAAATCCTATGAGCCGAATACCATATTGGTATGTTTATTATCACCTCAGAATTCTATTAAAGTTTTCGACTTCAAAGCTATATCAGAACAAATAAAGCAACTTCGTCTTCCGTTGATACATATTTTCTTGGTCGGCCATGGTTTTCAGATAACCCCGACATTTGCAAGTTTAACCAGACAAGAGCAGATTGCGAAGATGCTGAAAATTTTCTTTGTACAGCTTCTACCGCAATATGCAATAGTGGATATATCTCCAGATACTTGTTGCGAGACGTTTCAATCAGGTGAAGAACAAGCGTGGCTTAAATTTACTAAACTTGGTAAAGGTACAGATTTTCAAAAAATAACCGTAGCAGAAGCGCCTAAACTTTTTGATTGATAAATATCGAAGTTTTTCTTAAAGTTTTAATTTCTGAGTGCCGCGGGGAAGAATCGAACTTCCTACACCTCCCGTTTCAAGGGAGTGCTCTACCAATGAGCTACCACGGCGTTTTTGAATAAACAAAAAAACCGCCAAGAAAGCCACAAATATCTGTGGTTTTCTTTAGCGATTTATTGTCTAAACGATTGTAATTGCATTATGCCGTTATGATAGCAGATTGGTCTTTTGAACGCAATGAGAAATAGTAGGCTGGGCTGTCTAGGTCGCACTGGTGCCTCGGCTGGGGCGATTGGTGCGATAGTTTAGCCTTGTCTGCGGAGGCGGGAGGATTCGAACCTCCGGTACCCTTTCGGATACAACATCTTAGCAGGATGCTGCTTTAAGCCACTCAGCCACGCCTCCAATAATGACGATATTTTATATAAAAAATCGTTATTTGTAAAATAAAAAACTTGGGCTTTACAAACTTTAAAAAATATGCTATATTAAGAATTAGGTCTTTAAATTCAATAACAAAGAGGGGGTAGTCTATGGCTGATGAGATCTTTGTTGAGGAAGTTTCAGATAATAGGTGCAGAGTTTCTCTTCGAGTAATGAATGTGAGAATGGTGTTTATTCGTAAGCCCGGCGGCGGCATAATACTTGTGTCCAAGAGTAAGCCTGAGGCACAAGTTCACGATCCGGATGCCTGCTGGGTGCCGGCAAGCATGTTTCGCGCCGCCTGCCGACAGGCAGGAGCTATTCTAACTCACTAAATCTGTTCTTTTCTGGGGCCCCGTCTGCGGGGCCTTGTTTGTTGCGAATTGGCTCGTTTTATGATAATATAAATAAAAATGTGGGATTATACTAAAACCGAATATGAAAAACAGGCGGCCGCTGACCCAATATGGAAATTGGAGCGGCTTATTAATTATGGGCTGGGAGAAGAAAAAATTGATAAAGAGCTTCTAAAACAATTTTTACCCAAACTTCGCGTGCCGGAAAACCGTCGGGATTTTTTAGAATTGCTTTTATGGAACAAACCATTTTAAAACCGTGGCAAGAAAAAGTTATTGCGCTTGTTGCCAAAGAGCCAAGATTGGCAAATTTTTATCTCACCGGCGGCACGGCTCTCGCCGCTTATTATTTATATCACCGTTTATCCGATGATCTGGATTTTTTTTGTTTCGAAGAAGCAGATAATATTTTTCTCCATGCTTTTGCCGAACGCCTAAAAACAGATATCGGCGCCGAGAGTTTGCGTTACGAGCGGTTATATGACAGAAGCCAATATTTTTTTCTTGTTGATCAAGCTGAACTCAAAGTTGAGTTTAGCCGCTATCCGTTTAAACAATTGGAGGACGTAAAACTTGTCGGCGGCGCGAGAGTTGATAGTTTTCGCGATGTTGCCGCTAATAAGCTAATGGCGTTGATTGACCGTTTTGACCCGAAAGATTTTGTTGATATGTTTTTTATTTTGAAAAAAGCCAAGATTGCCAATATTAGAACAGATGTTGAACTGAAATTTGGCATGAAAATTGACAATATATTTCTTGGCGGCGAACTGGCAAAGGCGAAACGCATTGAGGCCCTGCCTCAAATGATCCGTCCCGTTACAAAAGAGGAATTAAAAATGTTTTTTGGAGAATTGGCGAAAAAACTCTCGCCGGATATTTTTATTTAATTAAGGTAAAAAATAACGGCTTCGCAGCCGTATTTAAAATTTAAAAATAAGTTTTTTTCAGAATTTTCCGGAAGGAAATCCTGTCTTTATTTCTATAATTTCTATAGAGGTTCATAATCAAAAACGGCAATCCGGAGATTAAGAACAGAAAACCAATAATAGTGATAAAAATAAGTATCATAAAAATCAGAGCTATTGGTGTGTCAATTAAAATTTCCCCGATTGTCATTTTCCGTCTCTCCTTTTCCCGCGGTTTCTGATATCCCAAGAGATATAAAAAATAATTAAAACTATAGCCGCTAAAGCCAATATCCCATAGATTTTCATTGAGCCGCCTTTCTGCGGTAATTGTGGTAATTAATGTAAAGAACCGCTAATTTACATATTACTATTTTAAGGTTAATTTTTCAATAAATCGCAGGCGGCCGCGCGTAACGCGCGCGACCGCTTTTTTTATTAAATATTAGTTTAAAAAATTCGTCCGTGGTATCTTAATTATTATTATAATCAACTTAAATGGAACAGGAACAACAGGTAAGCCAATATTTGCCGAAATTCGCGTCGCTTAAAAAAAGCGCCGAATATTATTTAGAGAATTTAAACAACAGTTCTTCTTTTCTCCGTAACTCTAAAGGCCAAAATTTAAACTCGCGGATAATTTCAAAAATACAAACTTTGCTTGATGTTTTTTCTTCTAAAGAAAGTTTATTGCATGTTCCACGCCGTTTTTATCCCGAACAATTTGAAAGCGTTCTTGAGATTATTGACAAATCGGGCGTTGTTGACGCAATTCATAATGGAAACACAAAGTATAACGACGCTCCTCATTTTATAAATTTTGGAATTCAATTTAGCAACGCGGCGGGCAGTACCGATGGGGCATTGATGCGGAATATGGAAGCATTGGGAACCAGCCGCGATTTGGAAATTTCACTGTCAAAAGCAGTTGGCGAATTTCTTGAGCGATACGTCTTGACGATATACAAGAAAAAAAATCTTGAGCGGGGTTCGTATCATGAACTGATAAAAAGCCACTATAAAACTCTTCATCCTCTGTCTGTCGCGGATCTTTTTTCCGATAGAGACGTTGATTCAAATATTAAAGATCTTAACAATTCACCATTTTATTGGGAAAAAGGGTTTAGAGTTCGCGACAACAAATCCTGCTTAATTCCGGCCCAGTTGATTTACTGGAATTATCAAATTAACGGAGAAGTTCTTTTGCGAGAATCGAATACCAACGGCGCCGGCGGTTTTTTTACAAAAGAGGGGGCATTGCTCTCTGGCCTTTATGAGCTTATCCAGCGCGATGCTTTTCTTGCCTTTTGGCTGAACACTCTTTCGCCTCCCAAGATAGATCCGAAAACTGTTCCCCACGCCGGATTTCAGGAATTGGTTGAGGAAGCGAGCCGTTACGGCTTCGCGATTCATTGTCTTAACACCACTCTTGATACCGCCATCCCAAGCTTTATCGTTGCCATAGAAGATTTGAAAAAAACTTGGCCGGCCGTGGTAATCGGCGGCGGCGGCGGGGCGAATCCTTCCCAAGCTTTGTACCACGCCCTATTTGAGGCCTGGAGCGTTTATTACTGGATTCGCGGGCAAGAGCCGTTTGAATTGCCTAAAAATTACAAACCTTTTGCCGATTCCGCCGTTGGGCAAGCGGAACGCGTAAGGTTATGGGGAAGTTCTGAATATCTTGATAAGTTCGCCTTTTTTCTTAAAGGAGAAGAAAAAAAATTCGGAGATTATAATTTCAATTACCCTTCTGATTTTAATTCGGAAAGAGACGAATTAAAAGAAGCGGTTTATCGCGTTGAGTCCTTAGGAGAAGGTTACGAAGTGCTTGGGTTTTTAGCCGATCATCCGCTTTTAGACCAACTTAATTACTTCGTCGCCCAAGTGGTAGTTCCCTCATTTATACCGCTTTACCTTCGAGAATCTAACGCTCCGCTGGGCAGTAAACGGCTCAAAGAAATCCCAAAAAAACTTGGGTTTTCATCAAGCGAATTAAACCCATGGCCGCATCCATTTCCCTAATCTGTGGATAACTAATCTTGAAAGACAAAATAAACTATACTACGATAATTAGCATAGAGGTTAGATGAATTATCTTATGAAAACATTACGACAAACATTAAGATTTCTTATCCTCGGCGCCGTATTGGGATTTCTTTTCATAGGATCCAAGTTTTTAGATAATGACAAAAAAAATCACAGTTTTACAGAATTGATAAAACCCAATGAAGCCAAGGCCGATGTAGTAGGAGGCGCTAGCGGTAGCGGAAGCGTCAGCTGCGGCGGCAGCGGCTGCGGCTGCGGCTAATATGGTATTTGGCGATTAGAAATTATTATAGTATATATTCTTTATGGAGAAAAAACCCTTTTTTATGATAGCGATTGTTGCTGTCATTATAGTTGTTTTGGCGGGCGTTTATTTTTTTTATTCTAAAATCTCTACGCCGCTAAAATCAGAGCGATTTCTTTCTTCATACAACGAAGCGCTGGCGCTTAACAGTATTTATGGGAAAGAAGATGAAGCTATAAAAAAATTTGAAGAGGCGCTTTCTTTGGCTCCAAACGCCGAAGCGTCGGCTAATATTACCCTGATGATTGCGATAAATTTATACATTCGCAATAGAGGGAATGATCGCGTTGAAGCAATAAGCCTTCTAAAAGATATCATTAAAAATTCTAATCTCTCTGTTCAAAGGCGCGCTGCCGCTTTGAATGGACTGGCGCTCGTAGTCAGTAATAATGGAATAGATAATGAATTTGTTAAAAAATATCTTTTTAACGACGAACCGTACACAGGATATTTTTCGCAAACCAATGGCGATACCTGGCGCGCTACCCGAAGAATTTTTGAAGAGGCGGACAAATTATATCCGTCCATATCATCCAAAACAAATATCGCGTTCATGCTTGCCGTTGGTATTTATGATCACGGGAAAGCAGAACCGGGAATTTCCAAAGAAAACACCGCTCGTCTTATTCAAAAATACATTGCGGATAGTGCCGTGACTCCTGACGATCCCAGTTTTTCTTATACTGACATCAGTATTAAAGCAGATATAATGACTAAGAAAGCCGTGGCACTTGGCGTGAGTGAGCTCATACTCCACAATATTTCACAAAATGATATAGAAGCTGCGTATAAACAGGCGATTGACGCCGCCGATTCTGATTCTAGCGTTTTACTAAGTCAGATTGGGATATTCGCACGCTTTAACTACGCCATATATTTAGCAGACACTTTTTCTAATTCTCGAAAAAACGACATTCTATTACTGCTCCAGAAAATTATGTCTGACGATGGATCGCGATATCAAAATTTCTATAGACACCTTGGTGTTATCGCGAGTTATCCCAATGATAGTTTACTAAAGATTGCAACCATAAAATTAGCTAACCTTTCTCCAGATTTCCGCGCGTTTCTTACTCGTTACGGTTGGAGCTTTTAACGCTCTGGCGACAAGAAATAAAAAGCGTTATAGTATGAAACATGCGGCTAACTTGGAGAGATAATTTTTATTTTGCTCTGTGGGACAATATCCACAACCTTCCGTATTTTTTAATTAAAAAGTGGCATAAAATTCAAATCGCGCGGATTGTTAAGGAAGCGTATAGTCATGTGCCGATGTATCGGACTTTCTGGAGTAAGCATGGCATCTTTCCTAATGAGTTGAAAAAATTTGATGATTTTAGGCAATTTCCTGTAATAATAAAAAGTATAATCCGCTCTTTTAGTAAAGAAGAACAACTTAATAGCTCTTTTTTGGATAACCAACTTGAATGGCGACAAACTTCCGGCTCTACCGGAGAGCCGTTTCGTTTTCCGGCTAATCCGCTTTACGCTAAATATTTCCCGGATAAACGATTTCTGGCATCGGCGCGGCGCCGTTTTTTAATATGGCGCGGGATAACGCCGAACCAAATTTTTAGCCTACGTTTTTGTTTTATAGGATGCCGATCTTATCAGGTACTTTCGCCGAACTATCTTTTTATTCCTATTTCCGAATTCAATTCCAACCCGGAGACAGCGCTCCAAAAAATTGCCATTTTTAAGCCCGAACTTATAGAAAGCATGACTACTGTTGTTGAAGAACTTGCTCGTTGCGCGCTAAAAAAGTCGACAGTCCCGTTAACCGTTGCGTATGTTGTAACCACGGGAGAAAGAATGGCTAAAGCACAAAGAAACATTATTGAAAAAGCATTTGGCTGCGAAGCTTTTAACCTTTATGGAATGGAGGAGATTGGGACTGTAGGTACCGAATGCCGTCTTCATTGTGGATTTCATATTGCCGAGGAATCATATTTGGTGGAAATTTTGGATTCCGATGGCAATCTCCTTCCAACTGATACTTTTGGTCGCGTCGTTATTACCTCTTTCTACAACGATTCTATGCCTTTTATCAAATATGATACCGGCGATGAGGGCATGATTTTCAAAAAATCGTGCGCCTGCGGGCTTAGTTCGCGCCTCCTTATCATTCAGAGTCGGAGGGGCGGCCATCTTACGGTGGGCGGTGTTCGTTATAATGCCATTGAACTTTCCTACTCTTTGGGTGAATTTAGCGATACTATATTCCGCTATCAGATAGTAAAAACGGCCGAGGGCAAGATAGAACTTCACGTTATTCCTACAGTTGATTTTCATGAAAGTGATGTTGCCACTATTAGCGAGAAATGGCGTCAAAAATTTAAGATTATACCAAAAATCATTCTTGTTGATTCGCTTACAACTGACAGAAGCGGTAAAACCCCAGTTATTATAGAAAAGTCACAGACCGATAATGATATTTAAATTTTAAAAGCGCCAAGGAAACTGGCGCTTGCTATACTTAACTTTACCAAAAATTTAATGCGGCGAACCCATGGGGTTCGCCGCAAAGAGTTGATTAGTTGCTGACCCGCGTAGCACTGAATTTGACAACTCTGTTGGCTTTGCCAAAATAATAGCCATCTTCAAGGCGATCTCCGACAACTGTTGCCGTGATATATCCGTTAGTGAAATTAGGGATTTTAAGCGACAATCTGTTTCCTTCAAGACTTCCATGAACATTGTCACTGTGCATGCCAGAGCTGTGCTCGTCAACATCAATAGTGCCATCGACAACATTACCAGATTGATTAAGCTTAATAATAATCGAATGTACCATTGTGTGATAATTACCACCCTTCCAAACGCCTGCCACCGAGACTGGCGCCGATTCGTTAACTCCGTTACTGGGAGTAACCGTCTTTGGCGTATCGGTCGGCGCCACGGCGGAAACCGTTGCGCAACCAACGGCGGAAAGCACAATAGCGAAAATCATCGCAAAAGGTTTCATTATTTCCCCTTCCCGTTCTTAAGTGAATAAAGAACCACGCGCGGTTCCTCGATACATCCTATATGTACGAGGCCGCACTCTATTGAACATTGTAAAAAATTATTAAAGATTTGTCAAATAATGTAAAACCTCGGGTTTTCATCAAGCAAACTCAATCCATGGCCCCACCCGTTTCCGTAATATGTTGATAACCCAATCTTGAAAGACAAAATAAACTATACTACTATAATAATAGAGGTTAGATGAATTATTTTATGAAAATACTGCGCCAAACATTAAAATTTCTTATCCTCGGAGCGGTATTTGCATTTCTTTTCTTAGGATCCAAGCTTTTGGATAATGATAAAAAGCATCACAAATTTACCGAACTGATTAAACCTAATGAAGCTAAAGCCGATGTGGTAGGAGGGGGAGGAGGGAGAGCCTGCGCCGGCGGTAGTGGCACTGGCAGCGCAAGCGGGGGCAGTAGCGCCGCTTCTTGCGGCTGTTGATTTATTTTTTATATTTATTTTTATATGGCTATTGGAACAAAAAGGATTCTTTGGTTTATCGCGATAGTAGCTGTTTTGATTGTCTTAAGCGCGATTTTTTATCTTTACATACGGAAACAAAATCAAGAAAGCCAATCAGCTCTAATTAGCGCTTATAACAACGGCCTCGCCGCCAAGCGAACCGGTGATTACGAAAAAGCAATCACAGAGTTGTTGCCGGTTGCTTCCCAGAAAAATTACGATTTCATAACTCTTCAAGCGGAATTTGCCGTCGCTTGGAGCAAGTTTAGCCGCAATGCTCTTAATGATCGCGCCGAAGCTATTTCCACTTTCAAAAAAATAGCGGAAGATGAATTAGCATCTTCTTGCAGCCGAGCATCTGCGTACAATAATCTTGCTTTGACTTTTCTTAATAGAGATTATAACTTGATGCGAACGGAGGTTTTTAAAGGCGAGCCGTATGAAAGTTATTTGAATTTCGCGCAGGAGGGCAATTATTTTCCCGCTATTCGCCAGCTTGCTCTTAGCGCGGATTCGCTTTGCCCAAACGGACTGTCTAAAGTTGTAATTGCTCTTTCTTACGCTTCTCCTCTTAATGACGGAATTACTTCGCCCGGCAAAGACAAAAGAGAAACAGCTGAATTTGCTTTAAAATATCTAAACGACGCCAAGTTGCTCATGACAGAAACAAAGATATTGGAACCGGTGCTTTCGGGAAGCGCCTGGCTTATTTATTCCTCGGCCATAAGCATGCTGAATGAAGCGCTTAATAATATAAATATTAAGGAAATCACAAGCGGGTATGAAAATGTTTTTTCAATTGAAAAAACTGGCGGTCCCGATGTTTTTTTTGGGTCGCTTGATTTGGTTACGCGATTATTCTATGCTATGACGCTGTATTACTACGCGTCAGACGGAGAAAAAAATTACTCCAATAAAATTCGCGATCTTCTTTTACCGTTCTCTGAAGTAAATAAATCCGATCCAGAATATTTTTCGGTTCGTGAGTTTGTCAAAAATATTATGATTGAAAAATATCCGGATCACCTTCAAAAAAGATTTCGTGTTTTAGCGTCTATATCTCCTGAATTCAAAAATTTTCTTGAAAGTGTAAGTCGCTAAAATAGTTTATAGAAATTTTAAATGCGGCGGAGCAGAATGCCCCGCCGCCTATTGTTCCTTACCTCACCTTGTGGAGAAGATTCTCTGCGCAGTAAGGAGGCGAACACGAACGACCCTTCATGTTAGTCACGTCGGTCAGTGTGAGCCAGTACTCTTCGTCCGAGCTCCGGAGGTGGAGCTGGCCATTCTCATACTGGCCGGCGGCGTTCTGTTCCCGACCGAACCACTGGGGGCTCCGGGCCGAGCGCTGCCCGTCCTTCACGATCTTCGCGGACGCCTTGCCGTCGTCGGTGGCTGAAAGCTCGCTGATAACGACGGTTCCACTGTAGGAACCCATCGTCCAGTTGCCTTCCCACCGGCCGCTCGGAGCAGGCAGAGCGGTGACGGCGGTCGCGACGCCGAGTTCCTGCGGCGCGACCGCCACGGGCGCGGCGGCATGCGTTGTCGCTGGCGACGGCTGGGTGCTCGCGCACCCGGCGGCGAGCTCGAGGGCAAACAGAGTAATGAACATCGCGCACAGTTTCGTTTTCATCTGAAGTTCCTCTCTTCTCCGGTCAAAGCCGGAGCTTGTCGAGATTAACAGCAAAGCTGCGTTTGGCTTACTTATTATGCTATCATAATTGCTAGCTTTTGTCAAATAGCATTTTATGATAAAATTTAGCTATGGAAGATATTGATTTCTCCGAACTTTTTCATCATTCGTCAAAAGACCATTCCAAAGGCCATCCGCCGATACCGCCAGACGACAAGGACTGGCCGGAAGAATGGAAAACGACTTATTACAAAGCGTATCCGCGGCTACCGAAAATTGATTTAATTGACGAACAGCCGAAAGCGGATTTTTTTGATTTGATAAAAAAGCGGCAGTCGCGGCGCGACTTTAAGCGCGAGCCGATCACCAAACGGGAAATCTCTTTGCTTCTGAAGTATTCCTGCGGGAACATGGGCGAGATGGGGAATGGCCGATACCATCGAGCCCAGGCCTCGGGCGGAGCGAGATTTCCAATTGAGATATATCCAATTATTTTTCGCAATGATTCAGCGGCCGATGGTTTAAAAGCCGGACTTTATCATTATAATGTTAAAGACCACGCTTTGGATGTTTTGTGGGACAGGGAATTTAGCGATGAAGATATCGGGCAGATTTTTACTTACCCATGGGTTAAAAACGCGGCGGTTGGCATTGTGATGACCTCGGTGTTCTGGCGAAACCAGAACAAATATGGCGAGCGGGGTTACCGTTATATTTTAATAGAAGCCGGACATATTGGACAGAACTTCTACCTCATCTGCGAAGCCCTCGACCTCAAATGTTGCGCTTTAGGCGGCACCAGAGATGAAAATCTGGAAAAATTAATTGACATTGACGGAGTAACGGAGTCGGTTGTTTACGCGCTTGCGGTGGGAAGATAGTTATGCTACCGTAAAGAATATGAAGATATTTCTCACTACAAAAATTTGGAAGGAAGGGACACACTATCTTGCTTATACGCCGGAGCTTGATATTGCATCGCAAGGTAAAACTCTGTCTCAGGCCGAAGAGCGCTTACGAGAAGCAGTGACCGCCTTTATTGAAGAAACCAAGAGAATGGGCACTTTTAGTGAAGTAATGCGAAGTGCCGGTTTTATGAAACGACGCGAGCGCTGGGAGGCGCCGCTTGTTTCTATTTCTTCGCTAGAGGTTGCCGCGTAATGTATGTCGCGCATCGCGCCAATCCATTGGCGTAAACTTGTTCACGTTTTTGAACTCGACGGCTGGAATTTTTCGCGAACTAAAGGAGACCACCTCGTGTATACGAAATCAGGATTCCCGAGGCCGGTTATTATTCCGAAAGATTCACGCGTCGAGGTTTTTATTATTCTAAGTAATTTAAGGACGGCCAAAATATCAAGAGAAAAATATTTCCAGTTGCTTCAGGGAAGAAACCAATGACAAAATGCTGCGCGCTTGGTGGCACTCTCGATGAAAATCTGGAAAAATTAATTGATATTGACGGCGTAACGGAATCGGTTGTGTACGCTTTGGCGATTGGGAAATAAAACTGCGCCATAACCCCGTGCCAATTTTGCGGGATACCGAATTTATAACAGGCTAAATTCCCGCAATGCTTTTTGAATCACTTTGTCGCGAACTCTAAACCCTTTCATATAAATAATCTTTTCCGAATGATCGATGTCTTTAAAATAAGCCAACTGCGTTCTGAATAGTTTCTCGTTAAATTCGCGGCCGAAAATCCGTTTTGCTTTTTGGATGATTTTGCCAATACCATGGGACTGTTTCATCACGAAATAAAGATCAACGTAGTCTTTCCATTTGGCACGCCGACCCAAGGCATAGGCTTTCATCGCCGCCAGAGTAAGTAAATTTGGCAATTTAATGATATCGTCAAAGTTCTCAGATAAATTTATGGTAAAAGGATAAGAAAAAAAAGTGAACCTCACTCCATCGATAATCATTGTGTACTGCCCGCCTTCATCTCTTAAAACCCGTTCTATTTTTCTTATTTTTAGAAGCTTATTTCTGACTTTAGCATTATCAAATTCTTTATAGGTAAAAAGATCAAAATCAATGGACCGGCGATGACCAATGTGGAGCGCTGTCGCAGTGCCGCCTACAAGGAAAAAGTCCCTAGAAAATTTCTTGAGTATCGGTAAAAGTTCAATCTGTTCTTTTGTTAAAATTTCTTTATGTAAACGGGGCATATCTTTTAAAGTATAGTCTAAAGTAATTTATGATTTTAGAATCATAGTTAGTTCTTCTACGCTTTAATTGTTTTCTAAAAATATTAGAGACCTTTTTTATTCCCAGAATAGAAATCATTTTTTTTATATCGTCAAAATCTCCATAATTCAAAACCGCTTCTACGATAGCTTCCTCGGATAGAGCCTCAAAATTCCTTACATACCAAATAAGATATGGTCTCTTTTTTATAAATTTTTGAATTGTCATATTAATTTAATTATTATACCATGTATCATATAGAATAAACAACGAAAATAAATAACAGTTTTGGCCTAAAATGTTACGCGCTCCTCGGCGCTTACGATAAAAATTTGGAAAAATTAATTGATATTGACGGCGTTACTAGATCGGTTGTTTACACGCTTGGCGATTGGGAAATAAAATTAAAAACATGCGCGATTTGCAAAAAAAGGCGAGAAAATTTATCGGCTCGGCTTTTAAAGAAAAACTAAACAAATAAAAATGATGTCTCTTAAAAAAGTTTATCTCATTTCAAGCGTAATATACATTGCCGTGATGGCCGCTATGTGGGATATTTGGTGGCATCAAGCTATTGGTCCCGATTTTTTTTGGCTGCCGCCGCATATCCTTCTTTATATTTCGGTAGCAGTGGCCATAGTTGTAGCCATATCAGCATGGCGGGAAAATCGGAATCAGCTTTTGCGAAATCTTATATTGACGCTTTCAGCTATTCCCATTTTAAAATTTGTTGACAATATATGGCACGGCGTATTCGGCATTGAAAATCCAGAGTCGCCTCTTCCCATTATTTTCTGGAGTCCGCCTCATCTCGCGATGGCCGCGGCATTTATCCTAAGCGCAAGAGCGGTCTTGCCGATTATACAGAGCGAAAAGAATCCGGCTACCAAGCAGCTTTTTTCCGGACTCATGCTCGGCGCGATTATTACCGGATTTATGTTCGCGGTGACTCCTCTTCAGCCGTTTGGTCCCTATCATGATTTTTCTTACGCGTATTTCGGCCCGTGGAGCGCCGGCATTATTGCCGCCGTTTTTATCGGTTGCCTCTTTTTTTCCGAGCGCTTTATGCCCGGTATCGGTAAAGCAACTATGGCCACAATCTTTTTCCTTATATTAATGAGCGTTGTCGGCATGGGGCAGGCCTGGGGCGGAGGACTTATTTTAAACGCCCATCAAGCGACTCCCGGCTGGATTATTACTTTCGCTTATCTTGGCGCCGCGGTAGTTTTCGACATAATGAGAAAAGCAAACACGTTGTTGCGCGGCGCCGTAACGGGAGCGGTCTGGGGCGGACTTTTTTTAATTCCGGCGGCGCTGGTTTATAAAAATATCTTTGCCGAAAATTTTAATTACGATTTTTTTGCCGCGGTCGCGATTCCGATTTTCGCGGCCATTTTGGGAGGTACGGCAATTTCAGCCGTTTCATTAATAAAATCGACAGCCGTCAAGGCACAACCAAAACATGGTTTATAACATGCAACACAAATGGCATCCGTTTTTTCTTTGGGTATACGCAATTGTCGCCGGAGCGATTATCGCCGTTGCTTTTTTGCCGCTTTTTTCAAAGTGGCTTATTTGGGTGGCGCTGGTTCCATTTTTTGGTTTGACGCTTTTAAAAATAAATCGGCGCCGCGATCTCTTTTTTTTCGGCTGGCTTTCCGGGTTTGCCGCCTTAGGGATATATCTTCTCTGGTTTTTTGACGCGGTTCCACTTACTTGGATAGGAATTTTAAGTTTACCGTTAAGTTACGGGCTTGTAGCTCTTGCGTGGTTTTTGGCGGCGGGATTTGGCGCGATTTGGTTTGGACTATTTTTGGTGCTTACGCGAATGGTAGCGCGCACACCTCTGCAAAATGTAATAGTGATGATTGCGCTTTGGCCGGTACTTGAGTATCTGCGTACCGTCGCATTCTCTTTTAATCCATTTTTATTTGGGGCGGGGCATATTTTCGGCGATCACATTTCTTTCTTGCTTTTAAGTTATGCTCTCGCCGGGTCAGAAACATTGCGGCAGTTCGCCTCCATTTTTGGCAGTTATGGATTGAGTATCATAGTGATAATACCCAACGTGTTGGTTTTCTCTTTTTTCAATTATTTATTTTCTTCCAGATTAACTATTGGCTCACATTGGCCACGATTATTATTACTCGTCATGCTCGGTTTAATAATCCTGTATGTTGTTTTTATTTCAGATCGCGTTTTTACGCGCGCGCGTGAAGGAATACCGAACAATACAATTACGATCGCAGTGGCGAACACTCGATTTTATCCCGAAGATTGGGTCGGGAATGCCGAAGGGTACTTTAAGCGCGCTAAAAATGTAAGCAACTCTTTACTTCGTAAGGCGCTTGATATGGAGCCATCGCCGAGCATTATTGTGATGCCGGAAGGGATTCCGACCGCGCTTGATGCCGTGGTGGACGCGCGTGGCACAGGCGTTATGCTTTCTGAAATTAATAAAAAACTCGGCGCGGCGCCATACCGGCTCGTGATTGATTCGGATTTCTCGAAACATATTTCTGGCGCGCGTACCAAAAACACGGTCTCGCTTATTGATAACGCGATTGGCATGCGCGGCATTTACGAAAAAAGGTTTCTTATGCCTTGGGGCGAATATCTGCCTTCTGTTTTTTTATGGGGGGTTCGTCTTTTAGGAGCGTCATCTTGGCTTGTGCGCCAACAAGAAGCAATTTCTTATGTGCCGGGCAATAGCGATGGAGTATTCGCGACTCCAGTAGGGAAAATCGGCATTCTAACTTGCTCGGAATTGCTTTCGCCTTCCCTGGTGCGGCAGACCGCTTTAGGCGGCGCTTCAATGCTTATTTTTCCCGCATCTGACGGGATACTGCGCGGCTCGCCGCTACTAAGAACGCAGAATCTTGCGATGGCTCAAATTCGCGCCGCGGAGGTCGCCAAACCGATCATATACGCGTCAAATTCAGGGCAATCATTTGTGGTTGACGCGGATGGTCGGGTCGTATGGATAAGTACTGATGACGCGAATGGCGTATTCTCGGTCCGCGTAGCGGCAAATGATAAAGCAACTTTTGCGGCGCGTTATGAGGGGTTTCTTCTGTTTATTTTCGGAATTGCGGTTTTGAGCGTCGCCGCATATAATTATGTCAAGAAAAAAACTTTTTATGGATAATAAAAAATTTTTTAAAAAAGGTTATTTCCTGTTAGGATTTTTTAGTATTGCAATTTTTGCATTCGTTGCCTTGTCTGTATTTTCGGCGCTAAGGGGAAAACTTATTTTTTTTCTGGCAAAAGAAAGTATTAGTTTTCCGATGGCAATTTTTTTAAATAAAGATGCCGCGCGGGCGATGGCGGTCGGGGATTATTACTTTAATGGCGGCGCGTACAATTTGGATTTCGCGGAGCGTGCCTACACAAACGCGCTGGTAATTGATCCAGAATCACCATTTGGGCACCACCAGCTTGCGCGCATCGCGTTTATTAAAGGAAATTTTGCAGTGGCAGTTGATGAAATTGAAAAAGAGCTGAAGCTAAATCCCGATAACCCAAACGCGTATTACGTCCGCGGGCTTATAAACGGTTATCGGGGACAGTATGCGGCCGCGGCAAATGATTTTAGCCGTTTTATTGAAAAGGTACCTTCTCAATGGGCCGGCTACAATGATCTTGCCTGGATTCAAACAAAGTTAGGCAATTTTGAGGGGGTTAAAAAAACTATTTTTCTTGCTTTTGAGCGTCTGCCTAAAGAAAAAAACCGAAATCCCTGGCTGTGGATATCTTTAGGCGTTGCTTTCTTAAACACCGGAGAATATAATAAATCTGAAGAGGCCTTAACTACAGCCGAGAGAATTGTTGAAAAAATGGATGCCAAATATTTCTGGGGGGCTTATCCGGGCAACGATCCCCAAGGAGCGGAAGACGCTTTTAGGCAATTCCGTTCGACTTTGCACCTTAATTTGGGGATTGTTTTTGAAAAATTGGGAAAATTAGCTCAAGCAGAAGCGGAGTACAAAATTTATCTTTCTCTCGCTTCCGATTATCAGTGGCCGTCAAAAGAAGAAATTGAAAAAAAAATTAACAGACTTAATGAGAGCATCGAATAAATCAAAAAAATATTATTATTTGTTTATTATTGCCGCCGTTTTTTTTGTATTGGGATCGGCAGTGTTGTTTAGTCGCGTTTTTTCTTATCAATTAAGTGAAACATTTCATAGCGCGGAACTGGCGGCTCTTCCGGTTAGCGCGTACAACTTTGAAAAAGGTTTTATAACTCCGGCTTCCTGTGGATCCCCACACTGCAGTAAGAGTGGGTGCTTTGGCGGAGAATGTCCGCCGCCACCTCCACCTCCGCCGCCTCCTCCTCCGCCTCCTCCTCCGCCTCCTCCTCCGCCGCCGCCACCACCACCACCTCCGCCTCCGCCGCCACCACCACCCGGTGGATTAAGTTTGAGTTTGGGGGGCTCTGTAGCTTGCAACTCCGTGCCGCTTTCTTGGACGGCTTCCGCCGGCGCTGACGGTTATAAGATTTTAAGAGGTGAGCCGCGAGTTGATATTTCTCCTTTTCAGCCGTATACCGCCTTAAATTTTACCGATACAACCGTTTCTCAAAACACCACTTATCCTTACCAGATTGAGGCCTACAACGGATTCGGAACCAATCGTTCCAATGAAATTAGAGTCACTACGCCTTTTTGTCCGCCGACTCTTAGTTTTTCCGGCAGCCCGACTTCTATTTTCCAGGGTCAGTCAACAACATTAACCTGGTCAACTGCTTTTACTACTTCTTGCACCGCTTCCGGCGCTTGGAGTGGCAGTAAACCGACAAGCGGTAGCGAGGTTGTTATTCCATCGCCGCCGCCAAGCGTTACCTATACTTTAACTTGCACCGGCCCCGGCGGCAGTACCGGTCCGCAATCAGTAACCATTAATATCACACCTTTGGCTTTACCCAATTGGAAAGAAATTATCCCACGATAAAAAAACAATAATAATTTTCCTCGCGCGCTCGTCCCGCCAGCGCGGAACTCGCTGTCCGATGAAAGCGTTTTAGTCGCCATAGGCGACACCATGCTAAAACGCTTTCATAAGCTTCGGAAAATAATTATTGTTGTTTTTATCCTCTAGCCACTACTAATCCAAAAATTTCTTTTACTCCGGCTTGTTTTAAAACTTTTGCCGCTTCTTCCAAAGTGGCGCCGGAAGTTGAAACATCATCAACCAAAATTATTGACATCGGATGTCGATAGTTTTGTGGATAAGTTGGGTATAACTTTGATAGTGATTTAACGGACAATTCAAAAACACCGGAAACATTTTCTTTTCTTTTTTGCCAATCGGAAACCTCAACTTGCGGCAAAACAAATTTTCGCCGCTTTAACAGGTTTACAACCGGACAGTTTAAAAATCCAGACAGTTCTTTGGCTAAAAGCTCGCTTTGGTTAAAACCGCGGTTTATCCGCCGCCTTAAAGTAAGCGGAATTGGCACCAGAATATAGCTTTTTAGCTTATTAGCTGTTAGATTATTAGTTAAAAACTCATTTTTAATATAAGAAATCATCAATTCGGCGAGGGGTTTTTTGAGCGATTCAATAGAGTTGTATTTAAAGCAATGAATCATCTCCCGCAAGATAGGGTCATGATAAAATCCGGCGGCATAAAGGCCTTTAAGACGCGTTTTTGAGCGGCATTTACGGCAGGTTCCGAGGGTGGTTCTTAATCCGCAAATATGGCAACTGATGGCGCGGTTTCGGGCTATTTTGTTAAAACAGGACTGGCAAACTAACAACGCTTGTTTTGAAGATATTTCTTTTTGGCAGCCAAGGCAAAATCTCGGAAAAATAAAATCTAACAACCACCCCTTTCCCCTCCTTAATAAGGAGGGGATTAGGGGGAGGTTATATTTAGATTTGAGATTTTTAAGCGATGGGGATAACTTCATATTTTTAAGTTAAATTTTATGATATAATAAAAGTAATTCAAGTGTTTGTAAATTCTCTCCTCAATTAATTTTGAATTTTGAATTGTCATTTTGTATTTAATTGCATCATTACATAATTCTAACTCATGGTTCCATCTTTCAATATATTCGGCTTGGGAAAACCTAAAAACTACCTTGGGATTGATATCGGCACTTTATCAATAAAAATTGTTGAACTTTCAAGCGAAAGCGGCCGGCCGAAGCTTGAAAATTATGCCATTTTATCCAATTACGGGCTGGCGGCTAAAAGCGCTATTGAAGATATTGCGGTCCAAAAATCCCAAAAAGTTTTTGGCGGAGAAGCGGCCGTAATGCTAAGGCGGCTGATGAAGGAAGCGGGGGTGGGTTCTCGGGACACCAATATGTCTATCCCCATTTTTTCGAGTTTTCTTACCGTTATGGAACTGCCGGCAATGCCGGAGGCCGAACTAACTAGAGCTATTCAGTTTGAAGCCAAGAAGTATATTCCGGTTCCCTTAGACATTGTCGCAATTGACTGGTCTTTAATCGGAACCGGTCCCGGAGGAAAAGTCGTAGTTCTTTTAATCGCCATCCCGAAAGATTTGATTAACGAGTACGCGGCCGTTGCTAAAGACGCCGATTTAAAATTAATGACGGTTGAGTTGGAAACTATTTCGGCGGCGAGGGCCCTGGTCGGCGGCGATCCGGTTCCGGCGGTTCTTATGGACATCGGATCAAGGGACACCACAATAAGCATCGTTGATGGCGGATCGATAAGGATAAGCCACTCGGTTGAAACCTCCGGCGAGGATTTAACCCGTATTTTGGCGAATAGCTTAGGCGTGAGCTGGAAACGCGCTGAAGAATTGAAAAAACAAAACGGCCTTAAAATGGAAGACAAGGCTGATCAGATAACCAATATTCTCGTTCCGCTTTTAGACGCAGTTAGCGGCGCCACTCAAAATGTCATTGATCTTTATTACGCCAAAACTCAGAAAAAAATAGAAAAACTGATTATTTACGGCGGAGCCGCCAAAATGCCGGGATTTGTGGACTATCTTAAAAGCCGGTTCAAATTGGATATTATTATCGGCAATCCGTTCAGCCGCGTTGTTTACCCCGATAATTTAGAGCCGATTATTAAGGACTTCGGCCATGAATTTGCGGTAGCGGCCGGGTTGGCGCTGAAGGCAATACAATAAAATGGTGGAAATTACGCCCCAAAAACCAAAAATTTATTTCGTCGCTTGGCGGTGGCCTTTATGGATTTCACTTGGCCTGTTTCTTTTGAGCGCGGCTGTTTTTGTCGGATTTAAAATTTATCTTGCTCAACTTGAAACCGAAATTTTGAATATTAACAATCAAATTAAGGCCGAAGCGGCAAAAGTCAACGCTAAAGATGAAAACACGGTGTCGGGGCTTAACGATTCCCTTTCGGCTTTCAACGGTCTTGTTTCAAACCACAGTTATTTTTCGGAACTTTTGAGGCTTACGAGTTCTCTTACCCATACTCGCGTGACTTTCACCAAATTTGACGCTGATAAAGACAAGAATTTTCTGCAGCTTAAGGGCGTAGCCCAAAATTATACAATTCTAGCTAAGCAGATGGTGGCCTTGCGGGAAAATGAAAATATAAAAAGTTTGGAGGTTAAAGGCATAAATTTCGGCACCAGCGGCTTGGATTTTGAGCTTACAATTGGCATAGATCCGAAAGTATTTATTAAACAACAACCGTAAATTCTTAGTATAATGAACTCAAACCTTTTAAAATATGTTATTCTTCCCGTCATTCTGTTTCTAGCGGCGATTGTCGTTGGTTTTTGGATTTTACTGCCCCTTTATAGCGACGCTCAAGTGGCGCTTTTAATCAGAGAGCAAAATCAGCAAAATCTAACCAAACGGAAAAAACTTACGGCCAACCTCAATAAGCTTATCGGTCAATACAATGAAAAATCGGCTGACATTGTCTCTTTCGAAAGAGCTATTCCGGCCGGGCAGAACACAGCCGAGCTTCTTGTAAATTTAGAATCGCTGGCTTCGGAAAGCGGCCTTATTTTTTCCGGAGTTAATTTTAAAGTAAAAGATTTTAAAGCGGAGGGTTTTAAAACTCTTATAATGGAATTAAAATTAAAAGGTTCTTACGGGGCACTTTTAAATTATCTTAGAGCGGCGGAAAAAAGTTTGAGACTTTTTGACGTGACGGCTCTTTCGTTTTCCGGCATCGGCCCCGGACAATTAGGCGCCAAAACCGATGCATTGGAATTTAACCTGGTGATAAATACTTATTTTCAATAATATGATTACAATCCCAACTCCATCAGGAACTTTCGGGGCTTTTAAGCCGCCGGAACCAAAAAAGGGAGTATCGCCCTGGCTGTATTTCGGTATTTTTGCAATTATCTTGCTTTTGGGAGCAGCTTATTTTCAATATCAGGGCGGCGGTATTTCGTTTACGGCTCCTGTTTTCACGCCGGCTTCTCCGCTGTCCGCACTGGAACTGAAGGTGAGCCAATTGCCAGCTTTTAATTTGAGTATTTTTGACGGCGATTTTTACCGGTCGCTTAAGATTTATGGCGCTATTCCGGTTGTCGCCGATTCGCTTGGAAGAACAAATCCTTTCATCCCGTATTAACTGCAAAGTGTAAATGTATGCCCATTGACAAAGAAAAAAAAATACCGCCGGATGTTTTGATACTAATTCCCGAAGAGGCGGCAAGGTATTATAAAATGATTCCTCTCTCGCTGGCCGGGAATATCCTCGATGTCGGTTTAGTTGACCCGGATGACGTGAAGGCGCAGGAAGCACTTAATTTTTTAGCTTCAAGAAATAGTTTAGCGGCCCGGGTTTTTAAAATTCAAGAAGACGAATGGGCGGCGTTAATAAAACAATACGCCGGTTTAGGAGAGGAAGTTAGTGAGGCGTTAGAGGGTCTGAAGAAGGAGCTAGCCGAAGAAAGATTGACGCTTCCGGAGGTCAAAATGGGCGCGAAAGAGCAGGACGCGCCGATAATCCGGATGGTAGAGACGATTTTAAGGCACGGTATTGAATCAAAGGCGTCCGACATTCACATTGAACCGACGATGAATAAGCTTAGAGTTAGGTTTCGTTTGGATGGTTCGCTTCAGACGGTTGTGGTTTTACCCGTTGAAATCGGTCCTGCCATTGTTTCCCGCATCAAGATTCTTTCAAATTTGCAGATTGATGAAACCCGGCGTCCGCAAGACGGCCGGTTCACCACCAAAGTGGGCGAAAAAGAAATTGACTTACGCGTGGCGGTGCTGCCCACGGCCCGGGGCGAAAAGGTGGCTTTGAGAATTTTGGATCCAACGATCGGACTGCGAACCTTGCCCGAACTCGGAATTGTCGGCCGTAATTTGGAAGTTATTGAAAGAGGCATTAAGAAGCCCTTCGGCATGATTCTTATGACCGGCCCAACCGGTTCCGGCAAATCAACGACTATTTATGGCATTCTGCAGATTTTAAATACCGAAAATGTGAATATCGTAAGTTTGGAAGATCCGGTGGAGTATTATATTGACGGAGTCAATCAATCGCAAATCCGGCCGGAATTGGGTTATACTTTTGCGAGCGGTTTAAGACAGATTTTGCGCCAAGACCCAAATATCATTGTGGTTGGCGAAATCCGCGATAGCGAAACCGCCGGGCTTGCCGCGCAGTCGGCTTTGACCGGCCACCTGGTTCTTGCAACGCTTCATACCAACGATGCCATCGGTGTTATCCCGCGGCTTATCAATATGGGCGTTGAGCCGTATCTTATTCCGTCGGCTCTAAATGTCGCTTTAGCCCAGCGTTTGGTAAAGAGATTGTGTCAGGATTGCAAAAAACAGGTGACACCGGTCGAATCGATTAAGAAAGTTATTTTAGACGCCATTGAGGCGATGCCCGAGGCCTCGCGTCCTAAAATAAAAAAAGAGGAAATAAAAATTTATAAAGCGAACGGCTGTCCTAAATGCGGCCACAAAGGAACCCGGGGCCGAATCGCCGTATTTGAGGTCTTGGAAATGACTCCCCAGCTTGAAGAAATTATTATTTCGGGGCCCACCGAATCCAAAATTTTGGCCGAAGCCAAGCGGCAGGGGATGATTACGATGCTTGGCGACGGTGTTTTAAAAATTTTAGAAGGCGCTGTCGGTTTTGAAGAATTAATTCAGGTGGTAAATGTTGAGAATGAAAAAGATAAAACATGAAAATTAATACAGTAATAATATAAATGGCTACGGTCCAACAAGAATTAGAAGATTTGCTTTTAAGCGCGTTAAAGCTCAACGCTTCCGATTTGCATTTGAGCGTCGGCTATAAACCGACGGTAAGAGTTGACGGCGCGCTTTTCCCGCTCCAAGATTTTTCCATTTTGACGGCCGAACACGCGGAAAGTTTGGCGTTTCTTATATTGGACCAAAGAAAGGATGATTTTTTGGAAAGAAAAGAAGTTGATTTTTCTTACGCTTTCCGCGATAAAGCGCGTTTCCGCGTTAATGTTTTTTTTGAGAAGGGTTTTGTCAGTGTTGCCCTAAGATTAATTATTTCAAAAATCAGGACTCTGGAAGAACTTAATATGCCCTTGGGTCTTCACCGGCTTAGTAAATTAAAACAGGGATTTGTTTTGATAACCGGTCCTTCCGGTCACGGTAAATCAACGACTCTGGCGGCGATAATAGACGAAATTAATCATTCGCGGCCGGAACACATTATTACTGTAGAAGACCCAATCGAATATCTTTTTATCGGCGACAAGTCAATGGTAAAACAAAGAGAAGTCGGCAACGATACCAAAAGCTTCCATAATGCTTTAAGCTCCCTTTTGAGGGAAGACCCGAATGTTATTATGATTGGCGAAATGCGCAATCCGGAAACGATAGCCGCGGCTTTGACCGCCGCTGAAACCGGCCATCTGGTTTTTTCTTCTCTTCACACCAATAGCGCCAGCCAGACGGTTGATCGGATTATCGATGTTTTCCCTGCCGATCAGCAAAATCAAATTCGGCTTCAGCTTGCCAACACGCTTTCGGCGATAGTGTCCCAGCGTCTTCTACCGAGGGTTTCTGGGGGGCGTCTGCCGGCCGTCGAAATAATGTTTTCGAGCAACGCCGTTTCTAACTTAATTCGCGAAGACAAAACCCATCAGCTGGATTTGGTTATTGAAACATCTCTTGAAAATGGTATGATTTCCTTAAATAGAAGTTTAACCGAACTTGTTCGCCGCGGCGAAGTGGCGCCAGAAGTTGCCACCGCCTACGCCATAAATTCTACCGAACTTCAAACGATGATTAACCAATAGTTATATAAAAGTATGGCAAAATTCCAGTACTCGGCCAGAACTAAAGAGGGGAAATCGGAATCAGATATAATTGAAGCGCCTTCTACTGAAGCGGTGGTGTCGCTTTTGCAAGGGCAAGGCCTGATTATTACAGAAATAAAGCCATTTGAGGCGGAAGAGCGTTTGACTTTGGCGAAATTAAACCGCCTGATTTCGGCTTATTTCGGGCGGGTAAAAAGCCAAGAAATAGTACTTTTTACGAAACAACTGGCGGTTCTGATTCAAGCCAAGGTGCCGCTCGTCCAGTCCTTAAGAGTTATGGCGCGGCAAATCGAAAATCCGTACTTTTCAAATATTATAGATAGTGTCGCCAGCGAAGTGGACGCCGGCTCCGTTTTTTCAAGAGCTTTGGCAAAACATCCTAAAGTATTTTCAAACTTTTTTATTCAAATGATACGCTCGGGCGAAATTTCGGGCCGCCTTGAAGAAACCCTTACTTATCTTTCCGAATATATCAGCCGGCAATATCTTTTAAATTCCAAAGTCAGGGGCGCCTTGATTTATCCGGCTTTTATTTTGGGCACTTTTTTTATCGTCGGCGTTTTGATGCTTATGTTTGTCATCCCGAATTTGACGTCGATTTTGGTTGAGTCGGGCCAAAAGCTTCCATTGGTTACCAGAATGTTAATAGGTGCGTCCAATTTTACCAAAACATTTGGGTGGTTGGTTTTTATTATTCTGGGATCAATCGGCTATTTTATCGTTATCTCTATCAAAAAATCTCCCGAATGGCGGTATGCTTACGACGAGCTAAAACTTCGTCTGCCGATTTTCGGCGAACTGCTTAAAAAAATATATTTGGCGCGTTTTTCGGAGACCTTATCCACGTTAACTTCGGCCGGCATTGCCATTTCCCAATCGCTTGAAATAACCGCCGACGTGGTCGGTCACGCTGTTTATAGGAAAATTATTTTGGAAGCCAATGAATCGGTGAGAAAAGGCAATACTATTAGCGCGGTTTTTGGTAAATACTCGGAGGTTTTGCCGATGGTTACCCAAATGATTTCAATCGGCGAACAAACCGGAAAATTAGACACGATTTTAAAGCAGGTTTCCGCGTTTTTTACCGAGGAAGTTAACCGGGCCTTTGATAATATCGTTAATTTGATTGAGCCGATTTTAATCGTGGTTTTGGGCGTGGGTGTGGGTATCTTAGTTGCGGCGATTTTACTTCCGATATATAATTTGGTTAACGCATTTTAAATTATAGAAATATCAAAATATTTAAACAGGGTCGAAAAAATTATAAATTAAAATAATTAATTTCATGATTAAAAAAACAAAACAAGACGGTTTTACTCTTTTGGAACTCTTGGTCGTTATCGGCATAATTGGCCTATTGGCTTCAATTATAGTGATTAATTTAACTGGTGCGAGAAAAAGGGCCAGAGACACTAAAAGAGTAGCCGACGTCAGAAATATTCAGACGGCAAATGAAGATTATTACGGAAAAAATGGTAAATATCCAGCTGCTATCGGTGATTTGGTAACCAATGGTAATATACCATTGTGGCCTATTGATCCTTTAGCACCCGCGGGTACTACTTGCACTGCTAATTCCGACCTTTGCTATTGGTATGCCTATTACACTCCGGCCGGCGCTTTAGGTCCCCAGTCGTATCACATTGGCGCCAGCTTGGAAGATACCGGCAGTCCGCTTTTAAATCAAGATAGAGATTGCAATTCCACTACCGGTAGCTCTTGTCCTTATCCTGTCGCTTACATTAGCGGTTTTAATGGTGTTGACACGGCTGGTTGCGGCGGCGCGGCTTCAAGATATTGCTATGATATTGCCCAGTAAATCTTGAATCTTGAAACAATGTTTTATTTGGCTTTTATTTTCGGACTTATTTTCGGAAGTTTTGCCAATGTTGTTATTTATCGCTTGAACCCCGCCCTTCAGCTGAAGAGCGGGGTTTTTGGCCGTTCCATGTGTCCCAATTGCAAAACCCACTTAAAATGGCATGATTTAGTGCCAGTTTTAAGTTTTCTCTGGCTTCGTGGCTTCTGCCGTTATTGTCGAAAAAAAATATCCTGGCAATATCCTGTTGTTGAAATTTTATCCGGTTTGATTTGGGTTCTGGTTTTTTGGAAAATTTATGGGTTTAACCCTCCTCTTATTCCCCCCCTTATCAAGGGGGGGTTAGGGGGGGTAAATGTTCCATTTTTAGATTTTTTTTATTATATTTTTATTTTCTCCTCTCTTCTGATTATTGCGGTTTATGATTTTAAGTGGAAAATTATTCCCGATAAAATTGTTTACCCGGCCATCGCGGTAGTTTTGATTTTTAATATTTTTAACGCCATAACCCCCCCTCTTCCCCCCCTTATCAAGGGGGGGTTAGGGGGGGTTTTTAATTTCCATGGCTATTTTTTGAACTCTCTGTTTACTGCCTTAATCGCTTTTTTGTTTTTCTTTCTGATTTTTTATTTTTCTTCCGGCCGGGCCATGGGTCTCGGAGATGCAAAACTTGCTGTTTTGATAGCTTTATTTTTAAACTCTTTATTGGCCGTCGTTGCTTTTACGCTGGCTTTTATTATTGGCGCCGCATTTGGTATAATGTTAATAGGGCTTAGCAAAATCTTTTCTCATTACAAAAAATGGGGGATGAAAAGCCAAATCGCTTTTGGTCCCTTTCTGGTTTTAGGAGCATTTATCGCTTTTTTCTTCTCCGATTTTATTATTAGATTTATAGATTTACGAAATTTGTTTTAAAATTAAATCATTAGAAATTCATCTAAAATTTAAAATTTATAATTATTATAAAACTATGGATATAAATATAAGAAAATTATCAAAACCCTCGAGGGGGGGGGTTCACTCTTATTGAACTCTTAGTCGTAATCGGTATCATCGGTCTTTTAGCGACTCTTATAACTATTAATGTACAGTCAGCTCGCCAGAAGTCTCGTTGCGCCAAACGCCGTGCTGATATTGTTTCCGTCCAGGCACCGCTTGAAGCATATTACGATACCAATAAGAATTATCCAATAGCGTTAGACTGGGGGACTTGTCCAACCTTCGGCAGTCACGATGTTTCCGGCGCTAATGGTTGGATTCCCAATTTAGCGCCGACATATATCCGGCGTTTGCCGTCCGATCCCAATCCTTCGTCAACTGATCGCTGTTATCGTTACTATTCACCAGATGGGACTAACTATATAGTTTTATCGTATCTAGCCAATCAAGATGGCTGTGTTTTGAATGACCCAAAAGACACTTTATACGATCCTGCAAGGGCTGGTTTGTCTTGGAAGGTATGCTCCGGCGAACCCGCTTGTAGTAGTTGGTAATTTTCTTTCTCCCATTTCTCTATTAAAAAATTTAGAAAATTATTGATATTAAACTAATATTAGGTTTATATTAGCGTGATGTTAATGTGATACTAACAATATGTCACTTTGCCAGCGATCGCGGGTAAACTTACACATTTGTATGTTTATTGATTCAGTCAAAGAGTGCCGCTTTTTCATGTCAATTCCAAAAAAGTGTCACTTTACCAGCGATCACTGGTAAAGTGACATTAGAGTCCAAATCGATCTTTTAAATCCAGTTCAATATCGGTTTCTTTAACGATAAAAAATCTTACATAAGGTCTTAAATCAAAAAGTTCGACTATAAAATCAACTTCATTTTTACATTCGTAGGGATGGATAAAAACACTCTTTTGCATTGGGTAAAATCCGAGACCTTTTAATTTAGCCGCCAGAGCGTCTCTCCCTTTCTTTTTTTCTTCGGGGATATCAAAAATAACTAATCGCCACAAATGATCCCACCTCAAGGGCTTCGGAATTTTTATGGCATCGGGATTATATTGCAGATATTTCTTCTTTCCTTTATCGGTTAAAATCAAAGAAACCGTGCCGTCATTATTTTCTTTATAATCAATAATTTGTGATTGATAAAGTTTTCGAATTGCTTTTCGCAGTGCTCTCTCATTTATATTTCGCCATTCTTTGGATATTTTCTTTAAAATTTTAAAATAAGCATCAGGGCGTCCGGAAAGTCCTAAAAGAACACCTCCTTCTATAAGGAGAAGAACTTTTTGCATAACTGGTCCCATCTTAAATTTTAAATTACCATCAGGTTTATTTTTCATATTATTTAACTTTATCAGCAGAAATGTTACTTTGCAAGCGATCGCTGGTAAACTGACACTTGTATTTTGCGGATTTATATAACCCTTTGTTTTGCGTGATATATTTGGTATAATTAAAAATATGAAAAAAGACGGCCAAAAAAATGATTATATTTTGATAACTGCCGCTGTTTTGCTTTTGGTAATAAGCGGCGCTGTTGTTTTTTGGTTTTCATCGCAGAGAATGGGGCGCGATTTAAAAATTACGCAAAATGCGCCGAAAATAATCGGCCGTGCCGTCTTAACTATTAATTTTGGAAATGGCACGAAGCGGGCCTTTGAAGGGGATGTCGTTGAGAACGAAACTCTTCTAGACGCACTGACTCTGGCCTCTAAAGCCGGTAACTTCCGCTACAAATTAGATAAAAAAATGAATTTAGCCACCATAGAGACATTTACCGCGACCGGTGAGAGAAAATGGCAATGGTATATAAACGATAAAAAAATTAATAAGCCGCTAAGTGAAGTTATTTTGAACAATGCTGACACAATTTTGATTAAATATGAATAATCAGGGGTTTACTCTCATTGAAGTATTGGTTGTTCTCGCGATTATAGTTATAATCACTGGTATCGTGATTTTTAATGTCGGTTTGGAGCGGCAGAATTCGGCGCTTTTGCGCTCGGCCCAGAAATTATCTTTAGACCTGCGTCGCGCCCAGTCCTTCGCGCTTTCATCAAAAACTTATAAGACCAGCGGCGTTCCCTGCGGTTGGGGCTTACATTTTAACGGCCTTAGTTCAACAAACTACGTTATATTTGCCGATTTGGCTTCTTCCGCCAATTGTTCCGACCGGGATTTTATAAGAGCCGGTAACGGTTCCGAAGATTTTGAAACGGCAAATTTGGAATCGGGGATTAGTATAAATAGTTTGAGCAGCAGTCTCTCGGATGTTGTTTTTACTCCTCCCGATCCAGTTGTCGTTTTTATTCCCGGTCAAACATCCGCCAGTATTATCTTGATTAATAAAGATGGCGCGACTCGCACGATTAGTATTAATAAAACCGGATTTATCTCTTCGCCTTAGGGCTATATGTCCAAAACAATGCTAATCCACGCATTTATGCGAATACCACGAATTTATAAGAAAAAATTTAGACAACATATGGCGGGGTTTACTCTGCTTGAAACTATTGTCGCGGTCGGAATTATTATGATCGGGTTAATTTCGGTTTTGGCTCTGATAAACAGCTCCTTGTTTTATGTCTCTCTTATAAAAGACCGGTTGGTTGCGGCTAATCTAAATAGCGAAGAATTGGAAGTAACGAGAAATATCAGAGATAACAACTGGCTTCAAAATCTGGCTTGGAACAATGGTCTTTCAGACGGTGACTATAATATTACTTACAATTCTTTAAGTTTAAGTCCCTATGCCGATACGGAACTTCTTATTGACGCTTCAAATGGTTTATATAATTATTTAAGCGGCAACTCCTCGGGTTTTAAAAGAAAGATTTCCATATCTAATCTTTCAAGTTATGAATTGCGGGTGATTTCCACGGTCACTTGGCAGAGAAAAGGCATTAGTTACATTAATTCTGCCGAAGAGCATTTATTTAATTGGAAATAAAAATGTTTACGCGAAAAAAATACAATAAAGAATCCGGCTTGACGATGATAGAATTAATCGTGGCTGTTGGTATTTTTGGGTTGGTGGTAACAATGGCCGTCAGCATATTTGTTATCGCTCTTATAAGTCAGCGCCGCATTATTTCTCTGCGCAATATTGAAGACAACGCGCGATTCGCGCTGGAATCAATGGCGCGGGAAATCAAGACCGGCAAAAATTTCAGCGGGGGGAGCAGTTCTCTTTCATTTACCAACGCTAAAGGTGAATTGGTTATCTATCGGCTGAACAACAAAACCATAGAAAAATCATCCGACGGAGGGTCAAGTTTTTCCGCCATGACTACTTCGGAAGCATCCGTTGACTATTTTAATTTTTATTTATCGGGACAGGCGCCGGGCGACAGGCTACAGCCGCGTATTACCGTAACCATAGGCATTACCAGCCAAGTCGGTAACCAAATTTCAAATATTAAAATTCAAAATACTATCAGCGAAAGGTCTCTGCAATTATGAATAAAAACAAACGCGAAAAAGGCATCGCTCTTCTTCTAACGATGATTATTTTATCGGCAACTATGTTAACCGCGACGTTGATCGCCACTATCGTTATTATTCAATTCAAACTTTCTTCCGATATTAATAATTCAACCATCGCTATTTATGCTGCCGATTCCGGCGTGGAATGGCAATTGTACCAAGTTAGAAATGGCGCTTCGGTACCAGTCCCCGTTATGTCTAACGGGGCGACAATTACAACAACCGTGACCGGCAGTTCGCCCAATTTTACCATCAAGTCGCTCGGCGCCTATAAAGAAGTTAAGCGTCAGTTTGAAGTTAACTTCTAAAATAGCTTTTAGCTTGTAGCTATTAGCTTAGAGATCTGCAACTGCACGCTATAAGCTAATACAAGTTGTGCACAACTCCGGCGATACGGAGTTTTTATTTTTTGGTATAATCAAATAAAGATTTGTTTCATATCGCGATTGCGATAAAAAATTCTCATAACGGGGCCATTTAAATAAGATATTAAAACAATAAGGATTTATAGTATTGCTATGACGAAAAATAATTACGAAAAATATTTATCGCTTAAAAGCGCGGCCCAGCTTTACGGCTATACACGCGACCATCTTGGTTTGATGATAAGACGAGGTAAGTTAAGGGGATTAAAACTTGGCAATTATTATGTAACAACCGCGGACTGGATGATTGAATATGTTAAAAAATATGTAGATCCGAATCATCCGATACACAAGAATAAGCTTTCCAACAAGTTTTTGGCAGAGGCATTATTAAACGAAGGCGAAGAGGTGATATTAAAAAACAAAATTAAATCTGCGGGCGCTAAAAATTTAGCGGCGAAATCAAAAATACAGCCGCAAAATACCGGCTTTGCCGTTTCTAAATCAACTGACGAGCCGCCTAAAGTTGATTTACAAGCCGAAATTTTAAAAGAATTATCAAGATTCCGGACGGGGTTAAGTGAAAAAAATGCCGATGCTAACCTGAAGCCACAGGATAACCCTCTTTTAGAGAGGGGTAATCTGCCTTATATAATTTTACCCGTGAGGAAAATGGAAAGTTTTGAACGCAATGAGATCTTAAGGCGCATTAAACCGGAGAACGATGGAAATAACTTTTCCGAGTCTGTGTAAATTAGTAGAATAATTTTTTAAAGCCGTCCGGTAGGCGACTACCATGGCTAAGTTTTGCCCGCCAGCTGGCGGGATCGCAGTTATTATATCGCGAGATTTTATTTTATCCAACTCTGCGGCGTATACCGCTTTTTAGGCGCTTAATTAATAAATAAATCATTTTCCTCGCGCACTCGGTTGCCCAGCGGCTCCCTCGTTGTCCGATGAAAGCGTTTTATCCCCGCCAAGGCGGGGAACCATGCTAAAACGCTTTCATAAGCTTCGGAAAATAATTTATTTATTATTTTCTCGCTAACGTTTGAGCCCGTCTATGTCATTTCGAGGAACTCTCGGAGCTCTGCGAGCTGGTATTGCCAGAAATAAATTTCTGGCAATTTAGGTATTCCGCCTTCAGCGGAATTCGCAGAGCGAGAGTGAATGCGCTTCGCCGCTGGAGCGAAGCGACATGTGTCCGAGAAATGATATAGGCGGGCGAAAAAACACATTAAATCCTGCTATAAGCAAAGAGAAATTATTTAATTACTATGTTTATATGTTGTTAACAGAATGTTTGAATATTGTTAAGAAGATGTGCGCGGTACGATCACTAACAATTAATAGTAAGTTATCCACAAGCGGTTGGTTTATTTAAAAATTAAAAAATCGTGTCAAGACCCAAACGGCCAGGTATTATAATTTATGGTGCAAAATCATAATTTAGTTCTTATTTAAATTATTTATATCGCAATTTTTTGGCTTAATAAAGGAAATATAATGCGATTTGATTTAAATGCCGTTGACCTTTTTAGGGCAATAATATCTGCGATAATTAGCACTTATATAATCTAACTTATTCACAGTCTGATAGCCCGCGAGGGCTGAAATTCGATTGATTTTGATTGTTTTTGTAAGTTATGATAAACGCGTTAGAAGGAAGCACAATGGCAAATAAATTTGAAAAGAATTTTTGGCTGGCGGTTTTTTCGCTTGTCGGCACCACCATTGGAGCTGGCATTTTTGGTTTGCCTTTTGTGTTTTTTCACTCGGGATTTTTGAGCGGATTTTTTGAATTAATTTTTCTTGTTTCCATTGTTTTACTGATCCAACAGATGTTGGGAGAAATAGCGCTAAGGACCAAAGGGCGCAAAAGATTGGTCGGTTACGCCGAAGAATATTTAGGACTAAAATGGGAGCGGCTGGTTAAAACTTCAGTTTTACTGGGAAGCACCGGCGTATTGCTTGTTTATATAATATTGGGGGGCGAATTTCTCGCCTTGATTTTTAACCAGAGTGCTCTATGGGGCTCTCTAATTTTTTTCGTTTTTTGGTTTTTTGCAGTTTTAGCGAGGCCGAGAACTTTTGGCCGGGCTGAGTTTTTTACAAGCTTTCTTGTGATTTTGATTATTATCATAATTTCGTTACTGGGCGCCGGGCATATAAATCAAGAGAACTTTAAAGGATTTGATGTAAAAAATTTGCTTTTACCATACGGCGTTATATTATTTGCCATTACCGGCTATACGGTAATACCAGAGATGGAGGATATATTGGGAAAAGATAAGCATAAGTTGAAACGCGCAATATTTTATGGAACATTAATTCCTTCGCTTATTTATTTAATTTTTATTTTTGTCGTTGTGGGCGTTTCAGGCCCTCTCACATCTTCTGATGCCATATCCGGCTTAGCGCGCGCCCTTAATTCCCGAACCGTTTTATTTTTAGGTTCATTGTTGGGCCTTTTAGCGATTGCCGGAGCTTCATTGAGCCACGGCGTGTATTTTAAGGAAACACTGTGGCATGACTTTAAATTGGACAAACGGCTGGCCTGGTTTTTGACCGGCTTAATACCTATTTCTTTGTTTTTGCTCGGCGCCAGAAATTTTATAACAACCATTGGTCTTATAGGAGCGTTGCTTTTCGCTTTTCAAGCAGTAGTAATTTTATTGATTCACAAAAGAGCAAAATCATCCGCCGTCAAACCACCATATGAGATAAATATTCCGGGAATTATTTATTACGCCATAAGCATTTTAGCGGTTTTGGGAGCAATACTGGAGACATGGCATAGTCTTAATGGAACGTAAAACACATAACATGAAACGTGAAGCGTAAAGCATGAGATTTCAAGTTTCACGATAATACTGTATGTCTAATACTAAATTTCCTCAAAAAAGAGAAGAAAAGCCAGAGTTTAAACGAGGCAAAAGCGAATATGTCCTTTGCCCGGTTTGCTATTCGGCTTACTATGACAAATCATGGCATCATGCTCTTTCAGAAGATAAACATTTCAATGAGATCAAAGAAGTAAAATTCACAATTTGTCCGGCTGATAAGATGATAAAAAACAAACAGTATGAGGGCCAGATTATTTTGGAAAATGTTTCTACTATTATTAAATATGATTTGTTTCATCTTATTGAAAACATTGGAGCCAGGGCATTTCACAATGACCCAATGGACAGGGTTATAAGCATAAAAGAAACCGAAAACCGGATTGAGGTTTTAACAACCGAAAATCAATTGGCGGTAAGAATCGCAAAGAAAATTTCAGAAAGCTTTAAAGACAAAATGAAAAAAGGATGGGAAATAAAATATTCTCATCGCGAGGATCCGACAAGAATCATTTGGAAAAAAGTTTTATAGTACATATAATAAGAGGGGCCTCGGCCTCTTTTTGGTATTTTAAAGGTCCCTATAGCTCAACGGATAGAGCGCAGCCCTCCGAAGGCTGAGATCGAGGTTCAATTCCTCGTAGGGACGCATTGTGTTAAAATATGTTTATAATTTTAATAATCTTAAAGATATGTTTACAGCTTTTGTTAATAAAATAATCAAAACCTTAGTAGTAGGAGATATTCTTTTTTTCTCCGCCTTTGGCCTTGTCAGCCCCATTTTCGCTATTTTTATCACTAATCAGATAGCCGGCGCCACAATTGCTACTGTTGGTTTTGCCGCCACTGTAAACCTTCTTGTGAGAGCGTTATTGCAAATGCCGATAGCAAGATATATAGACAAGAAAAAAGGCGAAAAAGACGACTTTTTCTTTATGATTTTTGGCTCAACGCTTATAAGTATTGTGCCGTTTCTTTATATTTTTATAGAAACCCCAATCCAGCTTTACTTGGCACAAGTTGTTTTGGGAATTGGCGGCGCAGTGGCGAATCCGGGCTGGTACGCGATTTTTACCCGCCACATAGATAAAAATAAGGAAGGCACCGAATGGACTTTAGAAAATGTCGGCGTTGGACTCGCCGCCGCCGCCGCAGCGGCTTTAGGAGGCGTTTTGGCTAAAAATTTCGGATTTCAAAATTTATTTTTAATTATGGGTATTATCGCGCTTGTCGGCGTAATCGTTCAGATTACGCTTTACAGCACGGTGATTGAATTGGATCACAATAAAGACAAGAGTCATTTATGAGAGTCGTTAATCAAGAAATTGCTAAAATTCTTTATGAAATAGGAGGATATCTTGAAATGAAGGGGATACCGTTTAAGCCGCGAGCTTACGAAAAGGCAGCTTATTCCGTGGAGAATTTAGAAGAAGAAATTTCCGAAATTTATAAAAAAAGTGGACTTAAAGCCGTTGAAGACATTTCCGGCATCGGCGTTTCCATTGCGGAAAAAATTGAAGAACTTATTAAAACCGGCAGTTTGAAATATTATGAAAAACTAAAAGAATCATTGCCGGTTAATGTAAGCGAGCTTTCTTCAATTGAAAGTGTTGGCCCTAAAATGATTTTTAAGCTTTATAAGAAACTTAAAATTCGCGGCATAAAGGATTTAGAAAAAGCGGCCAAATCCGGAAAAGTCGCCAAAATTGCCGGTTTCGGAAAAAAAACCGAAAGTAAGATTTTAAAAAACATTGAATTTTTAAAAAAGTCCGGCGAGCGATTTTTACTGGGCACGATTTTGCCGCAAGCCAGAGCGATTGAAAACCGTCTGAAAGAATTAAAATATGTAGACAGGGTCGCGATTGCCGGTTCGCTCCGGAGGATGCAAGAAACAATCGGCGATCTGGATATTTTGGCAACTTCAAGCAAACCAAAAGAGGTAATGGATTTTTTTGTAAAGATGCCGGGAGTCGCTCATGTTTATTCTTCGGGACCGACGAAAACAATGGTGCGGCTAAAAAACGGCATGGATGCCGATATTCGGGTTGTTGGGGGCAATAGTTTTGGCGCCGCTCTGCAGTATTTTACCGGCGATAAAAGGCATAACATTGCTTTGCGCTCATTAGCCGAGCGTAAAGGGTATAAATTAAACGAATACGGCTTATGGCGCGGCAAAAAATTTGTTGCCGGAAGAACCGAAGAAGAAATATATAAAGCGCTGGGCATGGCAACGCCGCCGCCGGAAATCAGAAACGATTTCGGAGAAATCCAAGGGGCACTGCGAAACAAACTTCCAAAACTTATAAATTACGGCGATGTAAAAGGGGATTTGCAAGTTCAAACTAATTGGACCGACGGCGAAAATTCCATTGAAGAAATGGCGGCAAGCGCACAAGCGGCCGGATTAGAGTACATTGCCATTACCGATCACACCAAAAGCTTGGCGATGACCGGTGGCGCCGATGAAAAGAAACTGCTAAAACAAATAACCGCGATTGAAAAAATTCAAAAAAAATTTCCTAAAATTAAAATTCTAAAAGGCGCGGAAGTTAATATTCTAAAAGACGGTTCCTTGGACATTAAAGACGAGGTTTTAGCGAAATTAGATGTTGTTGGCATTGCAGTCCATTCGCATTTCCATCTTTCCCGTGCCGAGCAGACAAAACGAATTATTAAGGCAATGCAAAATAGGCATGCCGACATTCTTTTTCATCCGACCGGCCGTTTAATTCAAAAACGCGAGCCCTACGATGTCGATGTTGATGAAATTATAAAAGTTGCCAAAGCGACGGGCACAATTTTGGAAATTGACGCTGATCCGCATCGCCTTGATTTAGGGGGCGATTATATTCGCAAAGCCGTTGAAGCCGGAGTAAAACTGTCTATTGATACCGATGCCCATTCAAAAACCAGTTTTCATTATCTTGAATTTGGCATTGCCCAGGCGCGCCGTGGCTGGGCGAAAAAAAGCGACATCATAAATACGCGTTCGTGGCAGGAAATGATTAAACTACTTAAATGAATTTTCAAAAAAAAGTTTATGAAATAGTTAAAAAGATTCCCAGAGGCGAAACGCGAACATACAAAGATGTCGCTGCTCAAACGAGCAGTCCGAAAGCTTGGCGTGTGGTTGGCAATATCTTAAATAAAAATTTTGATCCAAAAATTCCTTGCCATCGGGTGATTCGTTCCGACGGCAAAATCGGCGGCTACAACCGCGGGATTTTAAAAAAGAAAATATTGTTAAAGTCAGAGCAAATAAAAAATAATAAATAAATTATTTTCCGAAGCTTATGAAAGCATTTTAGCACGGTCCCCCGCTAAGCGGGGGTAAAACGCTTTCATCGGACAGCGAGTCCCGCGCTGGCGGGATGAGCGCGCGAGGAAAATGGTTTATTTGTTAGTTTTTATTTGGTTTTTTCAACTATTTCTTTAAAAATTTCTGGATATTCACGCGCCAGTTCTGATAAAATTTTTCTGTCAATTTCAATTTTTGCTTTTTTGAGGCCGTGCATAAACCTACTGTAATTTAATCCTTCCGGCCTTACGGCGGCATTAATCTGAATTTGCCAGAGGGCACGTGCCGTTCGCTTTTTGACGCGGCGGTCGCGGTAAGCGTGAGTCCACGCGTGAAGCAAAGCTTCTTTGGCGGCCCGCTCTTTTGATTTGCGGCCCCATTTGAAACCCTTGGTGTATTTTAGTATTTTTCTTCTTCGTTTTATCGCGATAATACCGCGTTTTACTCTTGGCATATCTTATTTGTTATAGGGCAAAAATTGTTTAAAAGATTTTATATCCGACTTTTTTACATTTTCAGTCCGATGTTTAAAACGTCCTTTGTTTCCGCTGTCTTTAGCGTTAAAATGCGACTGGTTGGTCGCCCGTCTTATTAGCTTGCCTCCGCTGCTTATTTTTATTCGGCTAAGTATTGATTTGTTGGTTTTTAATTTACCCATTATTTTACTGTTTCGTAATAACTATATTGAACCCTTTAAGTTGTTTTTTAAGTTCCGAAATAATTTTGATTGGCGCGCTGATTAATTTTAGAAAATCTTCAATTTTTTTCTTGCCTAAATCGGCAAAAGTTCTGTGGTATTTGGCGCGGCCCTTTAAAACAAGTTCTATTTGGACGCGCATGCCTTCTTTTAGAAATTCATCGGCTTTTTCCGCCTTGATTTTCAGGTCGTTTAAGCCGGTGTTCAAATTGAGTCGGATAATTTTTGAGGCGTCTTTTTTCTGCTTGGCCCGCTGTTTTCTTTCTTCCTTCTGCTCACGGTAAAGATACTTGCCATAGTCAGAAATTCGGGCAACCGGCGGCTTGGCCATCGGCGCCACTTCAATTAAATCCAGCCCTTTCCCCTGCGCCAATTTTAGCGCCTCATCACGGCTCATAATTCCTATTTGCTCTCCGTCTTCACCAATTACGCGCAACTGCTCTGCGGTTATTTGGTTGTTGATTTTAAGTTTTTTGATAAAAGATTTAAATTAAATTTAATACGGGTAAATATTAGGTGATTCCTATAAAAAAGTCAAATTAAAACAAAAAATCGCCAAAAAGGCAATTTCATAGGGAGGAGACAGAAATAAAACTTTTTTGGCTTTGGTATGGTGTATTTATGAGGCAAAATGACAATATTGACATAATGAGATGGCTCATGGGACTCGGGGTGGTCGGTGTAGTTCTCCTCATCCTCGCGGCAATCGCCCTTCAACATCTTCATCGGCGGTTGGGCGGTGCAGTACACGGTGCAGTTCTGGGGCACGTACTTCAAGGGTGTCCCTGTGCATGTGCCGTTCCTGCCGTGTATGGTCGCGGGACTGTTCGTCGGCGAGGTTGCTGTTCCAGCTGCAATCGCGACGTGGGTGTTGTCCTTCGTCCTGTAGTCGTGATCACTAGTAGGGTGTGCGTGAGAAATCCGCACACCCTGTTTTTTATTTTTATATAAAAAGTTTTACCATCTCGTTAACTTATGCAATTTTTGTTGGCAAACCTAAAGCAAATCTTTTGATTATCATCTCTTTCTTTTCTCGTCTCCATTTTTTGATTTGGATTTCTCTTTTTCTTGCTTCTGTAAGTGTTTGGTATTTTTCGTAGAAAACTATTTAGACAAGCTCAAGCTCGCTCAGGGCACTCTCCTCAAAACAAAAACCAGAAACAAGTTTCTGGTTTTTGTTTTTGCTGTGGTTTACCACGAGCGAACATTGCTAAAAGCAATGTGAGTCGAGTGGAAGTGGCGAGAGTTGAACTCGCATCTAAAATTTTAAATTAAATATTTCTACAGGCAATAGACCGTTTAAATTTTTTGAAAATCCTTCTTAAAGCGGTCAAAATGAGGGATTCCCAATTTCTTC
>Ga0209515_10000144_pt1 | contig 130843 bp, 150 predicted proteins | sample Subgroupgradi54m_FD_187454 | JGI IMG/M metagenome (GOLD analysis project Ga0209515, IMG submission 187454) | Subsurface groundwater microbial communities from S. Glens Falls, New York, USA - GMW60B uncontaminated upgradient, 5.4 m (SPAdes)... ... | reverse complement strand
AGACAAGACCAATGATTATAGCTGCAAACAAGGCAGATCTTTTTCATGACCTAAGTGTTATTGATAAACTAAAAACTCATGGACAAATAATTGCATGCAGTGCAGAAACAGAATTACTTCTTAGGAAGGCATCAAAAAGCGGTCTCATTGATTATTTTCCAGGAGAAAAAATTTTTAAAATAAAAGATGGAATTAATTTAAACCCACAACAAGAAAAAGCTCTTGATCTTGCAAAGAGGGTACTTGCTAAAATTGGAACTACGGGTGTACAACAGATTTTAAATTCTGCTTGTTTTGACCTTCTTAAATTAATTGTTGTATATCCTGTTGAAGATGAAACTAAACTCTCAAACAAAGATGGAGAAGTGCTCCCAGATGCTAGACTATTGCTTCCAGGTTCTACAGCAAAAGATCTTGCTCAAACAGTACATGCAGACTTGGCAAAGGGGTTTCTGCATGCAGTAAATGCTAAAACAAAACAAAGGATAGGAGCACAGCATCAATTAAAAAATGGTGATATCATAAAAATAGTATCAACTTTGAGCAGGGGATAAAATGTTAGGTCTAGGAATTGAAAGTACAGCGCATACATTTTCGTGTGCAATCTTAGAAAAGAAAGGAAAGAAGGGTAAAATTCTTTCAGACGTTAGAAAAATCTATAGACCTCCTGACGGTGAAGGAATTCATCCACGAGAAGCTTCACGCCATCATGCTGAAAATTCACCAGAAGTTCTCTCAGAGTGCTTGCAAAAAGCTGGCATAAAAATAACTGATCTTGATATTATTTCATATGCAGCAGGACCTGGACTAGGGCCATGTCTGAGAATTGGTGCAGTTGTAGCAAGATCACTGGCATCATATTATAAAATTCCAGTCTATCCAGTAAACCATGCATTAGGTCATATTGAACTTGGAAAGATGTTGACTGGTGCAAAAGATCCGTTGGTCTTACTTGTTTCTGGTGGTCATACTATGATCCTGGCATTTTTATCAAGAAAGTGGAGAGTTTTTGGAGAAACCTTGGACATTACACTAGGGCAACTCCTTGATCAAATTGGAAGATCAGCTGGATTTGCATCACCATGTGGAACAAAAATTGAGGAACTAGCATCAAAATCCACTAACTACGTCAATCTCCCTTATGTGGTAAAAGGTAACGATGTCTCATTTTCTGGTCTCCTTTCTGCAACTAAACAAGTCCTCCCAAAAGGCCTTGAAGATGCTTGTTTTTCATTACAAGAAACTGCATTTGCAATGATTGGTGAAGCTACAGAACGTGCTCTTTCATTTACAGGCAAAAAAGAATTATTGATAGTAGGGGGTGTTGCTGCAAACAAACGGCTATCAGAAATACTTCAAAGTATTTGCAAAAGACACAATTGTAAATTTTTTGTCTCTCCAAGGGAATACGCAGGCGACTGCGGTTCCCAAATATCTTGGACAGGTTTGTTAGAGTCTTCAACTAAACAAGGAGTTCCTCTAGAGGAGACTTTTGTGAGACAATCTTGGAGGCTAGACACCGTAGAAATATTGTACTAACTTTGCGATTTCGCATCTTGTATAGCTTTGAGCCATTTGCTTGTGTTATATACGCCAAACTTGTAGGTTTTTTCGCCCTCATCTGTCTTTACTTTGATTCGAACTTTTTTGATTAACCATCCCTCCTTTCCAACCTCAACAATTTGGTTTAGTTTAACATCAAGAACAGTATCGCCAATTTTTTTCGAAAAATCTGCTATTCTGCCTTTTGTTTTATCAAAGGCAACTCGCATGTTTGTTAGTGTTAAAACTCCAGTACCAAGTGAGTCCTCAGAACAGTCCTCTTGCATAATTCTTTTTTCTGTATCGTCCATAGATGGTTTAGTTTCTAGTTACATGTTATAACTCTATTTTTCGGTAAATCATAGAAGAAGAGGATGGTCATTTAAATTACGTTTTAGATTATTAAACAGCCTATGAAATTGTTAAAAAAGGGAGCAGAGGCTGACATTTATCTAACTTTGTGGAATGGAAAAAAAACAATTCTAAAAATTAGACAAAAAAAAGATTATCGCAATGATGTACTTGACAAAAAAATTCGAATGCAGAGGACAATACGGGAACCTAGCATAATTTCTAACGCGAAATCCTTTGGAGTTAGTTCACCGCTCGTGTATTTTGTTGATCCAAAAAAATGTGAGATGTACATTCAATATATCGATGGAACAGTAGTAAAAGACCTCTCAAACCCTAAAATAATTAAAATTTGCGAGGAGATAGGCAAGATTGTGGGTTTACTACATAAAAATGGAATTATGCACGGGGATCTCACGACATCAAATTTTATTGTAAACAGAGGTAAAGTTTTTGTTATTGATTTTGGACTTGCTCAAAGAACAGATAAGATGGAAGACCATGCAATAGATCTGAGGCTATTCAAAGAAATTCTGAACAGTGCACATGCACATATTATGGAAAAAGCATGGGCTTCATTCCTTAAAGGGTATAAAAAAATTGTCGGTATCTCAAAACATAATCGCGTTCTAATACAAGTAGCAGTCATAGAAAGTAGAGGAAGATACGCTAACGTTGTCTAATGTTTTATTTGCATCTTCAAATGAGAGTAAGTACAAAGAAGCAAAGGAAATCCTGTCAAAATTTGATATAAACTTGGAGTTTTTCAAATGCAACCTTCAGGAAATTCAAGCAGACACCATAGAAGAAGTAGCATTGCATAAAGTGACTCAAGCATTTTCACAATGTTCGAGACCTATTATAGTCGAAGATGATGGACTTTTTATAGAATCACTAAATGGTTTTCCTGGACCTTACTCTGCATTTGCTTTCAAGACAATTGGCAACAACGGAATTCTACAATTAGTAAAGACAAAAAGGAAGGCAAAATTTCAATCGGTTATAGCATATTGTGAAAGAAATAACGATGTAATGCTCTTTAAGGCAGTGGTAGATGGAAAGATTTCAAAAAAACTAATGGGAACCAAATGGGGTTATGATCCGATCTTTATTCCAGACAACCAAAAAAGAACATACGCTCAATTAAAAGATAAAAATTTAGTTTCACACAGATATCTTGCACTACGAAAATTTGCTACGTGGCATTTACATAGGCAGGAATCCAACGTTCGATGAATCTTTTTTGATTCTGTAGCACCACTATCCTAGATATTACACTTTCATCCATAATTGAATAAATCTCACTTTGTTTTGCAAGTTCAGATGCAAAATGCCGTACTTCCGACATTTCCAACATGTTTGAGTGTTCTAGTCTATTTGTAGAGCGTCCTATATGCATGTAGGATTTTACTTCTATAAAATGACCATTAGCACGTTTGAGCATCTCAGCAAACTTTGGAATAAACCCATCATTATTGTTATAGTCTCTAATCAAAGTGATTCTAATTACAGTTCTTGTGTTTAATTTTGATAGCATCTCAAGGCTAGCATTCCACCTTCCCCAGGCATCTTTGTATCTTGGCTTGTTTACTAGCTGAAATGTTTCTTCATCAGGTGCATTGGTGGAGAGATACAACTGTGTAGGTAAGGCATCTTCATCTTGTAATCTCTGAATCATTTCTGGTTCTTGACCGTTTGTTACAAGAAAAATTGATTTAGTTTCAGGAAGGGTCTTTAGATATTTTATTAGCTGGGGAAGCTGAGGATACATCGTTGGCTCCCCAGATAATGAAATTGCATAATGACTTGGAAGCAACGATTCATCAAGCTTTTTCTTGTCCTGTTTAGGATCCCCGTAATGCCCCATGATCAATTTTCTTCGCTCCTCCATCAGATTGGTAACTATCTCTTCAGGTCTGGCCACTTTATCTGGCGGCATTTTCATAGAACTGTAAAATTCCATTGGGCGCCAACAGTATACGCATCGGTTTTCACAATACATTCCTGCTGGAGAAAATTCCATACACCTATGCGTTGTAATACCATAAAACTTCATCTTATAACAATCCCCCTCATTTTTGAATGATTTTTTTGTCCAATGACATAATTCTACTGTAGAATGGTCAGAAACTCCGTACTTTGCCTTTTTTAATTGGTTTACGATTTTAGGTGTTATTTGTATAATGTCGTTATCCGATTCAATAGTTTCACCAGAACAACTCACAACACTTTGTATAATTTGGTTTTAATTAAATCTAGCAGATGGTTCTATTTTAAACATGGGTTATTTTCTACGGTAATACAGAGGTGTTGTCCTAAGTAAATCATGCCATAAAACACCAATGCTGCTGCTATTCCCATCGCAATATACCACTTTACACCTTTTAGCATAGTTTGCAATATTTTTTCGGTTATAAATAAACCTACAGCTGATTGTCAATTTTGATAGAATTTGAATAAATTTTCAGTGATCATTTAACTAGATTCTACTTGATGTATTTCTAATATCTGTCAAAAATTGAGTAAATTAAAAAATTCTTTTTCACAATAAAATTTTATGAACACATCTTTTGCAAAACTATCTTATATTACAGCTAAATACCTCTAGCCATGGAAGCTGCAAGAATAGTTAAAATTAACGAACCTCTAGAAATTCAAAAACTTGAAACTCCCAAACCCAAAGGTTCTCAAGTATTAATCAAAGTTCAATCTGCAGGTGTTTGTCACAGTGATATACATCTATGGGAAGGAGGATACCAAGGTCCTGCTGGGCAATTTATGAAAGCCACTGAACGAGGAGTAAAATATCCATTAACTCCTGGGCACGAGATAGCGGGAATAGTAGATAGTATGGGAGAGGAAGTAGAGGGATTCTCAAAAAATGAAAAAGTACTAGTTTTTCCATGGATAGGGGAAGGTCTTTGTCCAGCTTGTAGAGTTGGAGAGGAAAACCTTTGTGATAAACCGAGGTCGTTAGGAGTTTACAATGACGGTGGTTATGCTGAATATGTATTGGTACCAAATTACAAATACCTTGCTAGAATAGGAGATATGGACACTGATACTAGTGCGACATTATCATGTTCATCACTGACAGCATACGGAGCGGTAAAGAATACTTGTCTAAAACCTGACGATAATGTTGTAATTGTTGGTGCTGGTGGATTAGGCTTGATGGCAATGCAACTTGCAAAAGCAGTTACTGGTGCAAGGATTATTGCTATGGATATAAGTGATGAAAAATTGCAAGTCGCAAAACAAAGTGGCGCTGATTTTACTATTAATTCAAAGAAAGAAGATGCGGTAAAAGCTGTAATGGAATTAACTGATAAGCTTGGTGCTGATGCGGTAATTGATTTTGTCAATGCAAGTAACACTGTAGAAACAGATATGCAAATACTTAGGAGAAGAGCTAGAGTGGTTCTTGTAGGACTTTTTGGAGGGGCATTGCAGTTAAACTTAGTTACAATGCCAACTAGGGCATACAAGTTAATTGGTTCATACACAGGCTCAATGACTGATATGATTGAATTAGTTTCCCTTGCACAAAGAGGAGTAATTAAACCGCTAGTTTCAAATCGATTCAAACTTAATCAAGCTACAGAAGCATTATCAATGCTAAAATCAGGTAAGATAATCGGTAGAGGAATAATAAACCCCTGATTTTTCAGTTATTTCTGATTTTTTACTTTTAGGGTTTTTCTAAGTTTGATAAAAAAAGTACGATTCGCATCAAATACTTATGGAACAGGCAAATTCTAACTAAATCAGTTAAGATTAATACTGGACTGGAAAGGATTGTCCTTGGTGGCCCTTGTAGTACAGTGGCCAGTATAGGGGACTGTGGATCCCCGGACAGGGGTTCGATTCCCCTCAAGGGCCTTTTTTATTTTAAAATATTCCAAATTTACTTGATTCCATCTCTTCTTTAATGGCGAGTTTGATCTTAAGATTTTTCCGAGTAACCTTTTCCGTAAGCCAAGTCAAAAATTTCTTTTCAATCCCCCTTCCTTTGATTTTTTCAAAATCAGGACCCATTTGTTCTGAAAGCTTTCTTACTAGTGATTTGTTAACACAAACCACATAAAAGTGCCAACCAAAGGCAAATTCCGAGTCTGTAACAATAAAATCATTTTCTCCGTGAACCATTTTTTCTAGATTTCTCAAAGTAGAAATTATCGCCTTACTCGTATTATCGTAATCAATTGCAGATACGTTGATGTTTATCCTTTCATCCAACAAATAATCTTCTTTTACTCCAGATAAAAGTTTGACTGATTATAGATTCAACTTGTTTGAATCCTCATTTAACAAATATTCTACATCTATATTAAAAAATGTCCTCAACAAATTGATGTAGTTTTTTATGGGCGACGGTATTTCATCTCCACACGCAACTCCGAGATTTTTTGCATTTATCCAGATGACAAGAGACTGTAATATAGTAAGAAAGCGGTCGTTACCGGCATCTGGAGAGCCTATTGCCTTAGTGTATCTTTCAGCAAACTCCCACGCAACTACAAAATCTACACAATCTGTTCCAAATACGGAAAGAAGTTGTTCTTTTAAATTTGCAGCTTTCTTAAAAGGGATAACATTCAAAATATAAGGAAAATCTACTTTATCTGGCAATACACCTGGAAGCGGTCCCCAGATAGTTATTATTCTGCATCCTTTTTTTAGAAGAGAAAATTTTGTCATCATCTCTTCGATTATTATCTGATCTGAAAACCAAAAAAGAACAACAGTCGCTTCGCTTATGTCCGATTCTAATACATCACGACAATGTAAAAACCCATTTGAAATTTTTCTTTCATGGAACAGCTTTGTTGCAAAAGAAATTTTTTCCTTATCGTTGTCTATTCCAACTGCCTTTTTCACACAAAATTCTTCCAACGCAATTGCTATTCCTCTCCCATTCCCGCAACCTAGGTGATAAAATACATCATCTTTGTTTAATTGAGCAAATCGGAATATTTCTCTTAGGGAATGATCTGGAAGCTGCACTTCTTGACCCGAGATTATTGATTGTGGAAGAGATGCTAAATACTCCTCTATTTTCACAATTGATTGAATTATACTACTAAATTTATTCCCTTATTCTTTCAAGTGCAGATACGGCCTGCCATAATGTAACCCGTACATAGGACGGCATGTTAGGATCTTGTGTTATGTCATCAAGTGTGCTTATTGCATTTGCAGCCCTTACAGAAACGGCGTATTCTTGTTTTTTAAGTTCGATTATCAAGTCAGTTATGGTTTTCTTAATATTCTTTGGAGTAGAGGGGTTTGAAGTTATTTCCTCAAGCGTAGTAACGGCTGCGTTGAGAGTTTCTGTGTTTTGAGATTTTTTGTCGACCATTGTACCATCAACGCTAACCTAATTGACCTGATTTTATAAAGTTTGCATTTAGAGTTCTAAAAACACATTTTCAGATTCTACTGTGACTTTGTATGCATTCAAATCTTTTATCTTTGCTGGGAATGCATGAAGCTTACCCGTTTTACAATCAAACTTTGCACCGTGCCAACTGCATGTCAGTATGGGACCATCAAGAGTTCCCTCTGCAAGACTTGCACCAGCATGGGTACAAGTATCATTTATGGCATAAAAGTGCTCATCTATGTTCATTACGAGTATTTCTTTTCCATCAACAGTGACTTTTTGCATTTTTCCAGCTGGAATGTCTGCCACTTTCCCAACAATTATTTTTCCCATTAATGTTTTTGAACTTTAAACTCAATAATTAATGTTTTTTTGTTCTATACCAAATTTAAACAAATTTTACTGTATTTTCCAGTTTCCCCAAACCTTCTATTTCCATTTCTATTTTGTCTCCATCTTTCAAAAATACTGCATCTGGTTTGTTCAACATAACTCCTGATGGTGTTCCTGTGGATATTATGTCTCCTTTTTCTAAAGTCATAACTTTGCTTAGCATGGAAACAATAGAATAGACTTTCAAGAACATGTTAGAAGTAGAAGAATTTTGCCTTACAATGCCATTTACCTTTGTTAACATTTTCAGATTTTGAGGGTCAGGCACTTCATCTGCAGTGGTAATCCATGGACCACATGGAGCAAAGGTGTCAAATCCTTTTGCACGGGTAAATTGTTTGTCCTTTGCTTGAATCTCGCGAGCAGAGACATCATTTAAAATCATATACCCAAAAATTGCGTCCTTGGCTTCATTTACTGTGATATTTTTACAATTTTTTCCAATAACCAAAGCCAGCTCTATCTCATAATCAAGCTTTGATACAAACGAGGGACAGATTATTTCCGAGGTAGCTCCATTGAGAGTTGATCTTGGTTTTATCAGTATTGCTGGTTCATCTGGTGGTATGAGATTTTGTTCCCTTGCATGATCTTTGTAGTTAAATGCTAGACAAATTATCTTAGAAGGATTTGGTATTGGTGCAAGAAATTTAAAATCTGAAAGATTTTGTGTGAAATTCAATTTTGGTATTTTAGATTTTACTTCGTCATACCATCCATCAAAAAGAAAATCTTTGATGTTCTGTGGTATGGGTATTCCTGTCTGAGCTGTAATACCTTCCTTTGTAATTACACTCTTACCATTTACAAAACCATATGTTTCCATATTATTTGCCAATAACCTTGCAATTTTCATTTTTTTTCACTTGTGAGTATAGATTGCTTGCATTGCAGAATCTTTTCTGCAATATCCAAATCTGACAAATTGAATTTTTGTACCCTCATTTAATTCTAAGTAGTGGCTTTCAGTGTAAGCTTGTCGGGTTTCAAGACTGTTCTCGTTAAATTTTTCATTTACAAAGAGAGTTTTTGGTATCAAAATGTTTAGTTTTACTGCACTTTTTTGTGGAATCCATTGAATCTTAGGGAATTCTGCCTTGAAATCATTACCAGAATACTCTACTTCTATTTCTGATCCTATTTTCGTTATTTTTACATTATAAAGTTCGATCAGTCTAACCTGATCTCCAACCTTGAGAGTTTTTGCATCATCTCCAGAAATGTAAAAATTACCATCAAGTTCCATACGTCTCTTCCCCATGTCCCTTTGTGGGTGATTAAGAAGTTCAACTTCTGTAAGTTTGTTATTCTTTACTGTAATTTTAACAGGTTCAGTAACCATAAACAATCTAATGCTTGTTACATCAATTATTTTTCGGTTAAATGATTCTAAAGTATCAAATGGAGCAAGTGTATCTGATTTTGTAAAGCTCAATGAAAGGACAAACTTTCTAATTGCTTCTGGTACAATTCCCCTTCGACGTAATGCCTCAAGGGTAGGCAATCTTGGATCATCGTATCCTGATACTTTTCCATCTTGAACCAATGGTTTTAGAATTCTTTTTGAGACAGGCATGCCTTCAAACTCTAATCTTGAAAATTCTAACATCTTTGGCTTTCTCATTCTAAGCTTGTCTAAAATAGAATAGTAGAGCTCATTTCGAAGCTCATATTCTTTTGTCCTAAAGGCGTGAGTTACACCATCTATGCTGTCTTCTATAGCAACTGCAAAATCATAATTTGGCCAGACTCTGTACTTATCGATAAGCAATGGATGAATTTCATCTATTATTCTAAACATGGCTGGGTCTCGCATTACTGTATTTTCAGATTGCATATCACCACGGAATCTAACAATGGCTTCTCCTGGCTTGTATTTTTCAAACATATTGTGCCATCTTTTGATATTTTGATCAAGATCCCCTGAACGGCATTTGCAAGATTGCATCTCTCTCCTGTTTTTGCTTATTGTTTCCTTGTCACATGTGCAAACATACGCGTTATGTGACTCGATCATCTCCATTCCTTTTTTGTAGATTAATTCCATGTCGTCAGATGTATTCTTCACACGATCATATTTTACTCCTAACCAGTCAAGTCCGACTTTTATTGCAGCATAATACTCTAGTCTTTCATTTTCGGGATTAGTATCGTCAAATCTTAGTATTAGTTTTCCACCATACATCTTAGCATATTCTTCATCTATGATAGCTGCTTTTGCATGACCAATATGTGGATATCCATTTGGTTCGGGGGGAAATCTTGTTACCACTTTACCATGTTCTGCTCCGTCAAGTGGTGGAAGACCAATTCTTTCCTGTTTTGGTTTGACTACCAATAATTCTGGAAAGCTACTTTCAAGCTCAGATTTTTGCTCAGTCAAGGAAAGTTTGTTTATGTCTGCAACAACTTCTGAAATTAAAGGCATTATCTCCTTTGCTTTATTTCTTAGGTCTGGTCTTGCACCAAGTATTTTTGATATGATAGCATCATTACGAGTTTTTCCTTCATGTTCGGAAGCATTTTGTAAAGCTAATCCTCTTATAGCCTTCTTTAATTCATCATCCAATTATTGACTCCTCTCTACTACAAAATCTAAAAGCGATAAGAGTTCTTTTTTTGCTGAACCATTGTAGCTTGATAATGATCTCTTTGCTGCATTGGAATACTGCATAGCCTGCTTTCTAACTGTTCTTTCTATTCCCATCGATGAAATTGTCTTAACTACTGTCTCGATCTCTTCTTTTGATGTGGTAGAATTTCCAAAAGCGTTTAGAATTATTTCCTTTTTTTGACCACTTGCTTTGTTTATGGCAAGAAGAATTGGAAGTGATTTTTTACCTTCGCGTAAATCATTTCCTACTGGTTTTTTTGTAATTTTTGAATCTCCAATTATGCCTATCAAGTCATCAACTATTTGAAATGCAATGCCCAAGTTTCTTCCAAAAGTAGAAAGATTCAAAACGTCTTTACTTTTCGTATTTGCACTTATTGCTCCCATAGCACATGAAGCTGCGAATAGTGCCGATGTCTTTTTTTCTATCATTACTATGTATTGTCTTTCTGTTGGTATTTTTTGAGATTGAGCCATCATTATATCAAGCGCCTGACCTTCACAGACGTTGCTACATGCCTTAGCAAGATTGGAAACAAGCGCAAGACGTACATCCTTTGGCATCTTTGGATCCCCCTGTGAAATGGTTTCAAATGCTTTTGAGAACAAAACATCTCCTGCTAAAATGCCTACCGGGATTCCAAATTTAGTATGTGTGGTGGGTACCCCATGTCGCATTTCATCATTATCCATGATGTCATCATGGATCAGTGTGAAATTATGAACCATTTCTATTGCAGCAGCTGCAGGTAATGCTTGTTTTAAAGAGCCACCAAGAACTTCGCAGCTCTTTATGACCATGTATGGCCGTAGTCTTTTTCCGCCATGTTCTATGAGGTATGAAGCTGCCTTATAGATCTCCTCTGGATTGCCATGAAGTCTTGAGAGAAGAAATGAATTTACTTTCTTTGCAGTTTTTGATACGGAATTAAAAGACATTATTTTTTCAACTCCCATCTGTTATCAGGAAAATGATGTTTGAGTGGTTTTTCAAGAATTTGCTTAACATCGTTCCTTATCCACATGTTCAAAATTGTTCTATGTTGTGGAAGAATATCTTTTTTGGATTCTGATAAAAAATACAAAGCGACAATCATCCATGGGCAATAAATCTGCGGCGATTTTGTAATATCCTCTAAAAGTACATCTAACGTGACCCATTTTATATCATTAATTTCTTCTTTTACTAATTTTATTTTTGTAGGATCCTCCACTATGCCAATTAAAGTTCCACATACCTCATTTTCAGATCCAATGTTCTTGTAAGGAACGTGATATTCAAATTTGAACAAATAATCAAGATTGCATGATATACCTAATTCTTCTGGTAATCTTCTTTCTGCAGAAGAAACGTATGTTTCTGATTGTCTAGGATGACTTGCAACTGTTCCATCCCAATTGCCAGGCCATAACATCTTGTCCATACTACGCTGTGTTAGAAGCAGCTTTCCTTCTCTGTTAAACAAAAGAATTGTAAAAGCCCTGTGCAACTTGCCGTTTGGTAAATGACACTTTATCTTTTCCTCGGTTCCTATGGGTTTGTCATTACTGTCTACCAGAGTCAAATATTCCATGTCTATCTCTTTTATCCCCTGAATAAAGTCCCTTCAAAATTTTTACCTTTTATAGCGCTTACAATTCTTTCTGGTTTGTTACCATTTACTAAAAACACATCAATTCCCCTTTTTGAGATCATTATAGATTCTGTTATCTTACGGTTCATTCCGCCAGTTACGTCTATTCTTACCTCTGATATGGATGTCTCTTGACCCTTTATCTCATACAACAGCTTTTTTGTTTTCATATCGGAATATACTCCATCTACATTTAATACAAAAATTACAAGCCTCGGTTTTAGAATCTTTGCTAAAATCCTCATAATTCTATCTCCCGATAAAATATAGAACTTGTTTTTACCATACCATAGAACATCGCCATATGATATTGGAACTAGTCCATCTTTTGCAATTTTTGCAATTTCTTTAACTTTCTTAAGATCAGGTTTATCTCCAAACATAAAATCAGTTGGAGGCAGGCAGTATGGGTTTAGACCATGTTTTAAAAATGAATTTAGTATTATTTCGTTCAGCTCAACCATGGAATTTTTTACTACTGCTATCCCCTTCTTACTATATTTTGCAGGTTTGGTGTGCATATCATATATTACAGACCAATAATGACCAAATGATCCTCCTCCATGTACTACGATTATAGGTTCCCTTACTTTTTTTAATTGATTTGCAATCTTGTTTATAGCTGAAAGGTTTGGAGTAAGTGGCTTTTGTTTATCTGTTATTATGGAACCTCCAAGTTTTATTAAAATCATATTTTTTCAGCAATTCACTCGGTTTAAAAAGTATCTATCAGTAACGGAAATCAAAATTTGGTTCTTAGGCACAAGCCACAACAAAACAATTTCATAATAAACCTGCTTTGAACACCTTCTCCCTTTTAACATTGATCATCTTAACAAGATGTACTTTTGGCATTTTTGTTCCTAAGTATAGGATAGCCCATTATAGTCTATTTTTGCAGAAAAGCATTCACTATAATTTTTCAAATTAGATAGAGTTTTTTTAAGATTGGATTTATCTACAAGTGCAATTATACAGCCTCCTCCACCAGCTCCGGTTATTTTTGCACCAAAGGAAGTTTTTTTTGCTTCTTTTATTAGGATAGCAAGCATTTCAGTTGAGATATCTATTCGCTCAAGCAAATCTTGATTTTCTGACATAAGCAAACCCAGAGTAACTATATCATTTTTTTCTAGAGCTGCCAGCGCATTTTGAATTATGCTTGATTCTTGGTCACAGAAGGAGGAAAATAAATCCTCATTGTTTTCCCGAAATTTTCTTACATTTTCAACAATCTCACTAGTAAGATGGGCTTGTTTTGAATTAGCAATTACAAGATCAAAATCAGCTTTTGAATTTATTTTTTTGAAACCATTTTTCATATCGTATTCCATCAATCCTCCAAAGGTACAAACAGAACAATCTGCCCCCGAAGTATTTTCAAATATAGTGCGCTCTGCTTCTATTGCAATTTTTAAAATTTCTTCTTTTGGGAGTCTTTTAAATAAACCGGTAACTGATGCCGCAACTGCAACACAGCAAGCAGATGAGGAACCAAGACCTATGCCTGCTGGAATTTCAGATTCTATTTTTATCTCAATTCCGACATTTTTTTTTGATCTCTCTAATGTTTTTTTTACAATATGCAAAAAGGGTTTCATTAACTCAATAGATCCCTTGGTTGCTGATAGCGAATCTATGTCTGTTTCTACTTCTCCAATATCAGATTTTATCTTAATCTTTTTTTCATCAATTATTTGTGATGTAACTGTAACTTTCTTATCGATAGAACAAAGTATTGCTTTTATTCCATAAACAACAAAATGTTCTCCAAATAAAATTACCTTTCCTGGTGCAGATGCAATGGATTTCATGAAAACACAATCGATGCATATCCTACCACCGAACTCTTATCACCTGTTACATCGCCACTTGTAGCATACTTTAACAACCTTCCTCCTTTTGCTCCAAGCTCTTTGCAGGCTACCATGGTGGAAGCAATCGCTCCATATCCGCATGCACTGACCTGATTTTCCTGTAAAACCCTGTAAAATCTATCTAAGTCTAAATCCAAAATTGGCTCTATTAAAGCAGAATCTTGTTTATGCGCAAAATTATTTTCCTCATAATGCGTAAAGTCAGAAGAACCAATAATCATGGTTTTTTTCATCTTCGCAATCTTTGCTATCGCGGAACCAACTTTTTTAGCAGTATGGTAGTCTTGATTTATCAAAATTATAGGAAGTATTTTGAATTTATGAGAATAAACTTGTTGAAGCATTGGTAACTGCACCTCCAAACTGTGATCTCTGGTATGAGAAAAAAAATCCAACTCTATGTCTTTGGAAATTTTGTTTATTTCTATAGCACATTCAGTATCTACCTCTACCTCACCAAGAGGAGTTTTCCATACTCCTTCCTTCATTACTGCAACGTTACAACCAAGCCCCCAATGATTTGGACCGGTAATTATCACAAGCTCAGGTTTTTGTGAAGATATGGAGTAAAAGGAATTTGTTGCTACTGGTCCGGAATACATGTAACCTGCATGTGGGCTGATTACTCCAAATATTTTTTCATCGCTTGCTGTTGGAGGAATTTTTCCAGGACCAAATTGGTGTAAAAAACAATCATGTATGACAGTTTTTAGTTCTTCTTTTTCTTTTGGATAGAACATGCCAGCAACAGCTGGTGTTCTTACCTGCATTACTTTATTGCCTCTGTGATCTACTGAATCGCGGTGCAGGTTTTTCTGATTCTTCTTCTAACTCTTCTTCTGTTATTTTGGTCTCAAAATCATCAATTTCGTATCTCATTGATTCACCTGCTTTTAGCTGGCCTTTTTGTAAAAGTATTTCTCTTGCTAAAAGCCAGTATATTGCAGCTAAAGATTTTCTTCCTCTGTTGTTTGCTGGAATAATAAGATCAAGTTTTGATGTAATATTGTCTGTGTTTGAAATACCAATTACTGGAATGCCTGCATTTGTTGCTTCAAGGACTGCTTGTTCATCAGTTTGTGGGTCAGAAACTACTATGAGTTGTGGTTCTATGTAATATGGTAAAAGTGGGTTTGTAAGAGTTCCAGGCATGAATCTTCCAAGCATCGGGGTTGCACCAGTTACCTCGCAGAACTTTTCTATGGGTGTAGTTGCGTATTCCTTTCCAGAACATACAATTACTTTGGAAATTTCTGCTCTGTTTATGAATTTGGCAGCAGTTTCAATTCTTGCAAGAGTTTTCTTACTATCAATAATGTAAAGTCCTTCATTAGTGGCCTTTGTAATAAATGGAATCATGAATTTTGTCTTAACTTGTGTTCCTACTCTTATTCCTGTGGATAAAACGTATTTTTCCATATGTTCAAATTCTTCTTGCTTGCTCATGTTGTGTTTCTAAATCTCTGCCATTCCATGTATTAAATCATACTCTGAAATACGAAGTAATTCATTGAGCTTAGCAACTCTTTCGCCTCCAACTATACCGACTTTTAACATCTTTGATTTTGTTGCAATGCCTATATGCGTTATATGTGAATCTATAGATTCTCCTGATCTATGTGATGTGATTATCTTTATCTTGTTTTTGTGAGCTTCCTTTGCAAATTCAAGGGCATCGTAAAGACTTCCTGCTTGGTTTACCTTCAAGATCGCGGCATTACAAGCCTTTAATTTTGCTGCTTTTTTGAGGATTTCAGTATTTGTTACCACCAAATCATCACCAGTTATCAAAACATTAGGAAATTTTGAGGTCAAAACTGCCATTTCTTCAAAGGCTTCTTCATGAACTGCATCTTCCGCGTAAACAAGTTTGTATTTTTTTATTATTTCTGAGACAAATTCTATTTGTTCTTCAGGACTGTTTTCAAAACCTTCTCTATCATAAACATATTTCTTTTTCTTTTTATTCCATTGAGTAGAAGATGCAAAATCTACACCAAGAGAAACTTCTTTTCCTAACGTAAAGCCCAAATTTTCGCAAGCCTTTGCAGAAAGTTCTAATGCTTTATGATTATCCAGTTTAGGAGCCCATCCTCCTTCATCACCTCGTCCATTAGTAAACCCAGGATCGTATTTTTGAAGAATTTTTTCTAGCTCCCCATGTATTGCAAAATTTACTTCTATTGCATCATTTGCTGTCTTTGAACCCTTTGCACAAACCAAAATCTCTTGGATGTCTGGAGTTCCTGGACCTGCATGTGCACCGCCGCCTAAAATATTTCCAAGTGGGAAAGGAAACCTCAAATCAGTATCCTTTGTTAATAATTTGAACAATGGTATGCCAAGTGCTCTAGCTGCTGAATCTACAGATGCAATGGTAATGGCAAATGCCACTGATCCACCTATCTTTGAATAGTTGGGAGTAGAATCAATCTTCCTTATAGTATCATGAACTGCCTTCAAGTCGGAAGGATCAAGTCCTATGAATTTTTTTAAATTTGAATTAAGGGCAACTAGGCTTTTTTTTGGATTGTTATCAGGAAAGCTTCTTGCCTCATGTTTTCCAACACTGGCGCCCGAGGGAGCGCAGACTCTACCAAGATATGATTTATCAGATACAACATCAACTTCAATTGTTTTACTTCCTCTACTATTGTAGAGTAGCCTTCCTTTTATGGAAGTAATTTTCGGCATCCTATTCTAGCTCAGATTGCACTTCTTGTTGTCTTCTTCGAATTGCTTCGTAGAATGGAATAACTTGGTGAATTGTTTCAACCGATGTTAACAACATAGTTCTGCAACAATATCTTTTGAATCCAAAAGAATCAAGAACTTTTGCGGGATCTTCTCCAGATTTTACTCTTGCTTGATAATCCCTAAATTTGTCAGCTATTAAATTTCCACAAGTAAAACATCTTACTGGAATTAACATATTTTCAAAAAGTAATCAAGGCTTATAAAAACCATGCATGGGTATTTGCATAATGCGGGAGTCGCCCAGCCTGGCCAAAGGCGCTAGCTTGAGGGGCTAGTATCTTAGGATTTCGAGGGTTCAAATCCCTTCTCCCGCACTAGAAATTTTGTTTAACAAATCAAATTTGACTTGATTGATAAACGAAAATGCGCAGCTCAGATACATAGAAAATATCTGGGGAAATTATACTGAGCCTAACTAATTTCAAAAAAATTATTTTTTAAACTTGTTTATTGAATCGATAAGAGCAGAACGCCTTATTTCTTCAGTTACCGCTGCTCTTGTGTCCTCTATTAGTATTCTATTTACATCAAGTTTTCTTCGGGTTTCATTTACTAATTTATCATAAATGGCAAAAGGATACAAAAACAGATAGAGATTTTCCATAATTTCAAAGAATTTACTTGCATCCTTAACTTTTCCTGCTCTTATGGAGTCGTAAACCAGTCTCTTTAGTTCGCCAATGCAATCAAGCAAACCCAGTATGTATGATTCTCCTTTTACTCCAAGTGATTCTGCCGAGGGTATTTCTGATTTTTGTACTATTGCAAGAAATGCAAATGTTTCAACAAGTTCTTGTTCTGGAGTCATGATGTATCGATATAATTCACTATTCGATCTCTTTCTAATATCGTCAAGTAATTTTTTTGCTTTGACGGCCTTTTCTTTTCCACCCTTTATGTCTGATCTATGCGCAGAAATTATTGCTTGACTACACAAGATAATTACCTCTCGTGTTCTCTTTATGATATATTCACGTGAGCTTTGAGCATCATCTAGTGATTTTGATATCTTGTATAAGGATGATCTGACATTCTTTAGTGACATGGAAGAATAGATAAAAAACTAGGATAAAGTCGTTTGGTAAAGCCCTTATTTGACGTTATTTTTGAATTATAACATGGATATCACAGTAAAGCAAATGATGCAAATAGAAGAGAACGGTCATCAAATGGGCTTTAAGAGAAATTTTATGATGGAAAATGCAGGAGCCTCTGTTGCAAGATATCTATCAGAAAAATTTCCAGATATTTCTTCAAAAAAAATTCTCATTTTTGCTGGACTTGGAAATAATGGAGGTGATGCTTTAGTAGTTGCAAGACATTTAGCTGGGTGTGGTTCTGATGTCAAAGTGTTATTGCTTGGAAGCCCAGACAAAATAAAAACAGATGAAGCACGGACAAACTGGAAGATTCTTGAAAAAATGAACTCAATAGATTTGATAATTGCGTCTGATGTAAAAGGCCTTGATCTAAAAGCAGATGTTGTTGTTGACGGAATTTTGGGAACAGGAATTTCGGGTAAAATAAGAGAACCTTATGCATCAGGAATTGATATGATAAACAAATTAAAAGCACTTAAGCTTGCCATAGATGTTCCATCGGGTCTTGACCCCGATATTGGCAATACGAGCGATAAATGTGTCAAAGCAGATGTAACTATCACATTTCATAAAATGAAGGTAGGCATGCCAAAGAGAAAAGATATGTGTGGAACTATTATGGTTGAAAAAATTGGCATACCACCAGAGGCTGAGGTTGGTGTACTGTGAAAGTCCATCAGATTGAAGTCGGGAACATGCAAAATTTTACCTACATTTTAGTAGATGAGGAGACTAATGATGCAATAATTTTAGACCCTTCTTGGGATATTGAAGAAATCAAAAAAGTGATAGAAAAAAACAATCTAAAAGTAAAATATGTTGTAAATACACATCACCATTTTGATCACACCATAGGTAATGAAGCAGTAATAAGAATTACTGGTGCAAAAATAATACAACATAAAGATTCTACTTTAAAGAACGACAATACGGTATCTGACGGTGACAAAATAAAATTTGGAAACTCCGTGCTCACCGTCTTTCATACCCCGGGTCACTCAAAAGACAGTATCTGTCTAGTTGGTGATGAAAAAATTTTCTCTGGAGACACACTTTTTGTTGGCAATTGCGGTAGAGTTGATCTTCCAGGCGGAAGTGCAAAGGAACTCTATCATAGTTTATTTGACATTATTTGTAAAATGGATGATAAATTAGATCTTTATCCAGGTCATAACTATGGAAGCTCACCTTCATCTACATTAGGAAAAGAGAAAAAGACAAACTTTGTTTTACAATCAAGAACTGAACAAGAATTTCTTGAATTTATGAATAGTGAATAAAAAATGCAAGATATTGAAATTTTAGGAAATTCTCAAAAGGGACTTGATTTTATAAAAAAAACTAAAAACAAACAATTTGTATTTTCATTGGTTATCTCTTATACTGCTACTTGTGAGATACCGGGAATCACTGTAGCTGGCGCAAATCCTGATCTACTCAAGTTTACGGCAGCGGCAGATGCTGAGTTTCTTCATTATGGATATTGTAAATGCATTGACGCGATACCTATGACGCCTGATGGAAAGCCAACACCAGCTCTTCTTACTAAAACTGCTCTAGAGGCTGCAAGTATCCCAAGCTTTGTTGTTAATGCCGGAAGCAAGGTTATTCCAAAACTTCCATGTTTAGAACTTGGATTAGAACCAGGAAAAAATATTACACAAGAACCAGGGCTAGATCAAGATTCAGTGAGAAAAGCTGTAGAATACGGAAGAATTGTGGGAAGATCTCTTGGTTCTTCAACAGACTGTCTAATAATTGGAGAAAGTATTCCAGGAGGTACCACCACTGCCCTTGCAGTTATGACTGGACTCGGAGTACAAGCTACGGTAAGCAGTAGCATGCCTGAAAATCCTTTGATGTTAAAAAACCAAACGGTACAAACTGCATTAAAAAGACTAAACTCTAAAGATCCTTTTGATGTGGTTTCACAACTGGGAGATCCTATGATTCCTACTGTAGCAGGAATACTTGGTACGGCTTCGGTATCTACAAATGTAATTCTGGCAGGTGGTACTCAGATGGCAGCAGTTCTCGCGTTTGCAAAAAGTATTGGTTTTAATGAAAAAAATACTGTACTTGGTACTACTTCATACATCGTTGATGATAAAACCGCAAATCTTGTAGAATTGATACAGCAAATCTCTGATATTCCAGTACTTGTTGCAAAACTAAAACTAGGTCAATCAAAAATTTCTGGACTTAGATCTTATGCAGAAGGGTTTGTAAAGGATGGCGCAGGCGCTGGTGGTGCATCAATTGCATGCATGTTAAAAACTGGTATTGGAGCAGAAAAATTACTCTTGTTAACAGAAAGAGAATACAATAGAGTTACTTCACAGTGACAGACTTCGCTAAATTCCTTGGATAATCTGGGTCTGTATCCTTTTCAAGAGCAGAATAGTATGCCAAGAGTTGAATTGGAATTATCTCGATAAGGGGAAATAAGGCTTCATTTATTGTTGGTATCTCTATCCAGTAATCATAGACTTCATGTGGTTTATCAGAGATTCCAATTATTTTTGCGCCACGAGCTTTTATTTGGTGAGCACTTGCTAAAGTGTCAACGTATGTCGAGTCGTTAGGATTTATTATTATTACAAAGACATTTGAATCCATTAGTGCCAAGGGTCCATGTTTTAACTCTCCGCCCGGAAGCCCTTCTGCATGGATATAGGTAAGCTCCTTAAGTTTTAATGATGCCTCTGAAGCAATTGCATAATGAATTCCTCTACCTAGCACATAGATATCCGAAATAGTTTTGAGCTTTGTTGCAATATCCTGAATCTTGGAATGATCAGAGAGTATCTTTGATACACACTCAGAAACTTTGTCAAGATCTAACCCAATACAACCTCCACATAATTTATCAGCAATTTTGTACAGGATGGAGAGTTGTGATGTGAAACTCTTCGTGGCAGCAACGCCAATTTCAGGTCCACAGTTCAAACCAATAGAAATGGAGGACATTTGTACTAGAGACGAAGTCATTATGTTAACAATCGAAATTATTTTTGCTCCTTCTTTTTGGGCAATTTTTACAGCTTCTAAGACATCAGCACTTTCACCACTCTGAGAAAGTGCGATGAGAATTGATTGATGATCAAAGTTGTTTGGAGAATGTGGTACTTCGCTTGATAAAATTGGCTCTAGCTTTATTTTTGCATACTTTGAAAAAATATGTTTTGCTACTAGAGCTGCATTGTAACTTGTACCGCTTCCTGTAAGGTAAAGATTTTTTGCATGCTTTACAAACTCTGTAGTCAAATCAAGCTCCATCTTTGTGGCATCTCCAGCCTTCAGTATTGTATCAGGCTGTTCAGAAATCTCTTTGAGAGTAAAGTGTGCATAATCACCTTTGTATGCATCAGCGAGTTCTTTTGAAACTTTGGTTATCTGGTGTTGTACTGGGTTCCCATCAAAATCAAAGAATTGAATTCCATTTAAATTGATGATGACAAACTCTCGATTATCCGGATATATCACTTCGTCTGTATGCTCTACAAATCCTAAAACATCGCTTGAAATGAAATGGCCATTTTTTCCAACACCAATTATTAATGGTTCATGAAATCTTGCTGCTGAAAGTGTACCATCTTCAAACACTGCAACAAAAGCATAGTTTCCTTTAAGAGCTGAAACGGTTTGAATCATGGATTTTTTAACGTCCCTTGTTTGATCAAAATTGTGTTGCAATAGATTTGCTATGACTTCACTATCTGTTTCACTTTTAAAGGAATATCCTTTTTGTTGCAAGTCGTTTTTTAATTCTGCAAAATTATCAATTATCCCATTGTGTACTATGGCCACTTCCCCCGAACCTGATAGGTGTGGATGTGCATTTGTTTCAGTTACACCGCCATGTGTTGCCCATCTTGTATGTCCTATGCCTACAGAACCAGATAGCGAATCAAGCTTTACCGCGTTGTTTACTTCGGCAACTTTTCCGACACCTTTTCTTATAGTAATCTGATTTCCAGAAATTGTGGCAACGCCTACACTGTCATATCCTCTGTATTCCATGCGCTTTAGTCCTTTGACTAGGATAGGCGCCGCAGAACCGTCCCCGAGATAACCAATGATTGAACACATATGATGATCTTACCTACCTTCTTAATAATAATAATTGTGTGTAAGTTATCTTACTCTTGTGGTTGTCCCGTTGTAACGGTTTCAACTTCTTGTTTTTTTGGATGCCCATAGTTTATGCCAGGAGATAAATGAATTTGGTTTTCTTCTTCTACTTTAACCGTATATGAAGGAACTGTGACTATCCTGTCTCCTATCATTACATGGCCGTGTACCACTGCTTGTCTTGCTTGATATGGACTTTTTATCAAACCTTTTTTCTGAACCATGGTTTGTAATCTACGTGACAGTAAATCAGTTACTTTCAAATTCAAAACGTCATCAAGTGTAGAGTTTTCTTTTACAAATCCAACCCTTATTAGTGATTTCATTAAAGTTGGTTCTTTTTTCTCTCTTACTTCTTGTGTTAAAGCCAAAAGTGATCGGGCTTGTTTTCTTACTCTGGATAATTCTGTATGTGCCTTCCAGAGCTCTCTTTTATTTTTTAATCCAAAAGTTCCTAATACATACAGTTCCTCATTTAGTAAATCATAGTTTAGTGGACGCTTTGGTTTTCGCCAAATCTTACGTGGATTTTTAGGATCTCCCAATCAATCACCTATTTTGTTGGTTTCTTCTCTGCTGGTTTTGTAGCTGCAGGTTTTGTATCTTTTGCCGGAGCTGTTGGAGCTGCTGCACCCTTTGCTGGAGCTGCTGCACCCTTTGCTGGAGCTGCTGCACCCTTTGCTGGAGCTGCTGCTGGAGCTGCTGCTGGAGCTGCTGCGCCTTCTGCTGGAGCTGCTGCGCCTTCTGCTGGAGCAGCACCTGGTGGAAGAATTTTACCTCCTTTCCGTACTCCAACTGCACCGCCTTTTCTTCCAGTTGTACGGGTCCTCTGACCTCTAACCTTTAATCCATAAGTATGACGAAAACCTCTCCAACTGTTTGTATTTTTTTCTCGCTCAATATCATTTCTAACATTAAATTCTATATCCGAAGTAATCAAGTGTAAATTCGCTCCAGATTCAATATCTTTTCTTCTATTTAGAAACCAAGATGGTATGTTAATTGATGACGGGTTTCTCATGACTTTTTCTATTTCGTCTACTTGAGATTCAGTGAGAAATCCGATGTTGCTATTCTGGTCTATCTTAAGAACATCTAAGATGGCCTTGGCAAAGTTGTAACCTATTCCTCTTACTTGACTAACTCCTATAATCATTTTTTTTGCTCCAGGAACATCCTTTCCTGCAATCCTAACAATGTGTCTGTACTCTTGTGAACCCAAGTAAAACAAAATTTCCTATAACCCCGATAAAAACCATGCTAAAGCAAACAATACTTTAAATCGTATTCAGGCTAATTGAACATATTGACGCAGGAATTTGAAAATCTTGTAAGACGAAGCTATTCTTCAACTCCAAAATATACCGAAGTAATGGCTGGTCTCCCTGAAGATTATAAACAAATTAAGACTCTCGGTGATCTTTTAGAAATAAACTACAAGCTTGTTGGAGCCAAAGAACAACTTAGGCAAAATCTGATTTCAAAAATGCGAACAAATGGGACAAAATATCCAGAAATTATTGGGTTTGAAGACGATGTAATTCCCGCATTGGATAGAGCAATCTTGGCATGTCATGATGTTATGTTGGTAGGGGAAATTGGCCAAGCAAAAACAAAGATTGCTCAATCAATTTCTAAAAATCTCTTATCACTTATACCAATTATCAAAGGAAGTATAACTAATGATTCTCCAATGGATCTGCCACAAGGCGAGATGATTTCATTATTAGAAGACAAAGAAAGTACATCGTCTATTCCAAAATTTTACATGGATTCTGAAAGCATGGAAAAAATTCGCGACAACAAACTTGATACTAAAATAGAATGGATTGAAGGTAAAGATAGGTACAAGTATGTACTTGCAACACCTGATATATCAGTCAAAGATCTTGTTGGGCAGATAGACGCTATTAAAATTGTAAAAAAAGGAACAGAAATGTATCAGATCGAATCGTATTCGCCAGGCCAGTTAATGCAAGCAAAACATGGTCTCTTTTGTATTGATGAATTACCTGTACTTGATACAAGAAAACAAGTTGCATTGCTTTCTGTTCTTCAAGAAGGTAGGTTTACAACTGGTGCTTATCCAGTGATATTTGAACCAAAGACTGTTTTCTTTGCTACTGCAAACCCGATTGATTATACTCATTCTGGTAAGATAATAGAGCCTCTTTATGACAGACTAAAAAGTCATATCCACACCCACTATCCAAAATCAATAGAAGAAGAAATGTTAATTATAATACAAGAAGCAAAAATTTCAAAATCATTTATTCCAATTTTTATGCTAAGGATTTTAGCAAGAATAATTCAAAATGCTCGTGCAAGTAATGAAATCAATCAAGACAAAGGAGTAAGTGTACGTATGGGTGTGCATAGTCTTGAACTTCTAGTTGGCGAAGCTGAAAGAACACGAGCTGTATTACATAAAGTTTTAGCAATCCCAAGACCATCTGATATATTTTGTATAAGTCAATCTACAAAGTTTGAACTTGTAGAAATAGATGACACAATTGTAAATAGGGAAAAGATACTCAAAGATTTAATTGCTGCTTCTCTCAAGGAGACTTCCCTTGAATACATAAAAGGAACGGACGTCTTCATCTTAGAGAAGATCAAACAAGAATTTGTTGGTAAGACTTTCCACGTTTCTCAAAAAATTTTAGGAGTAAATAGCATGCAAACTTCGTATGAAAACCAGCTAAAAAATTTTGAGACTATGCGAAATCTTATTGGAACAATGTATGAAAAAATATCTGGAGAACAAAAAGAGTTTGAGAAAAAGACACAGCAATATAATATACAAACTGAATCTATCTCCATATCTGAAAGTGTAAAAAGTGAACTTAGCGCAGCAATAACAGAGATGGTATTGGAAGGATTATGTTGGGTAGAGCCAAAAATCCTAGATAAAAAAGAGGTTGGTTTTGTTGCAGCTTAATACGAAAAATTTTGTCTATTTTTTAAATCTAGAAAATGAGAATAAAAAATCTAACACCGATGTATCAAACAATATGCTACAAAAGATCCTCCAAACTATGGCAAAACAAGTTCTAAAAGAAAAAACACCAAATGTTCAGGAGCTTGATCGTATATTACAAGGAATTATTCAACAACCAAACGAAAAATCAGAAGTAGAACAAAATCAAGAAGAGAAGCAAACAAACAATCAGGGCGCAGGGGAACCAATAACAAAATATCTACAAAAAACTGGTTATCTTAAAGACAATAAAAAGTGGCTAACAAATAAAGCATTTTTTGAGATTGGTAGAAAACTCCTTCACGATGTAATGAAATCAATAAGCGAGGGAGGATTTGGTTTCCATGAAACAAAAAACGTTGGTAGGGGTAACATCATAATGGATACTACAAAAAAATTAGAAATTGGTGATGATATAAGAAATCTTAACGTTCCACAAACAGTACTAAATTCGATTCAAAGAATCACAAAAAAGTTTTCAGAGGTTAAATTTCCAATAGTTCTAAACCTTGATGATTTTGAAGAATTTGAGACCGTTGAAGAAACCAAAGTTGCTGTCGTATATTGCATTGATCTGAGCTCTACTATGAAGTATTACGTCAGTTCAGGAGAAGGAAGTAGAATAGAAGCTGCAAAGAAAGCACTTTGGGCTCTTTATGTTCTAAACAAAAAATTCTTTCCTAATGATTCTATTTACGTGGTTGGTTTTGGTTCTCTTGCTTCGAAAGTAGATCCTTATGATATACCGTACTTGAAAACATATGATGCAAATGACAACTTTTTACATTATACAAATTATCAAGCAGCATTAAGATTAGCATTCAAAATTTTAAAACGTGACGGATCTCAAAATAAAAGAATAGTAATGATAACAGATGGTCAGCCAAGTGCTTGCTTTATTGATAACGAATCCCAAAAAAAAGACATACTTTCTGATAAACCATATTCACACTTTTACAAGCCTGATGAATCTACACTTTTGAAACTACAAAATGAATGTGATATTAGGTTAGACGTCGGAGGTGAAATGGTCTATCTTTGTTACAGGTATAGGCAGGTTGATCCAGTCATAGATGCCAAAACCCTCTTTGAGGCAAAAAGATGTAAACATGAGGGCATTGAAATTGATACTATAATGATAAGTGAAGAAGTTGAACTTTTGAGTTATGTTGAAGGGTTGGAAAGACAACTTAAAGGAAGAGCATATTACATAAACCCAGAGAACATTGATAAGATATTGATTACGGATTTTATTTCAAACAAAAAGAAAATACTGAGCTCCAAGCAGGCATGGTAAAAAATGGATGAAGATTATGACAAACGAAAAATGATCGAAATTTTAGTAGACCCAGATGTGTCTATAATATTATCAGAACTTGAAGATGGAAGCAAAGAATCCTCTTATCTTACAGAAAAATTGCAAATATCAGATACAGAGATAAAAGAAAGATTAGCGTTTGTAATACAGCATGGTTTTGTTAGAATAACTCAAGAAGAAAATAAGACTATCTTCACTGCGAACAAGGAAAAACTAAATAAAATTATGGAAATGGACAATAATTTCTTAGGTGTTGTTGACGGTTTAACAGAGCTTGACCAATATCTTAACTAAGATCAGTTTTACCACGATTCTTAACAAAATACATTATTCCTATTGCAAGACCGCTCAGCCCTATTATGAGCACAATAAATCCAAAAATATCTATAAGTGATATATTCTGAGGATAATTCCCTATTATTGCCAGAACTTGAACTTCTCGGGTTCCTTGGTTTTCAATTTGAATCTTATAAGTCCCATCAGTACTAATTGGAAAATTTTCTTGAAATGGGTTTTTGGTTATTGGCTTTGAGGTAATTATCTCACCTGTGGGATTAAAAACTGTCACTTTAATATTGTCATCTTCTTTAAAGTCGGTAATTTGAACAGAATATACTCCATTTTGATTCTTTGATGGATCAAGCTCCTTTGTTAACGTCATTGATCCTCCTACCGATAGATTTTGTTGTTGGTTTGCAACGTTTTCATTTACTAGTTGGGATTCATAAAATGTAAGTCCAACTCCTATTATTATCAAAATAGCACTGATTACAATAACTGGTTTGAATTTTTTCACAGCAAAAGTTGAGGATGACCCTAGTTAAAACTTAGTATTTGTTTTAAACCGATGGAAAATGTAGTAAGCATTTTTAGTCAATAAATTCATTTTTTTGTATTTATTCAAAGTATAATTTATTCGACAACAATATTTGCAAGTTCTGTCTATCCAGTAATTGTGGAATAAACTTGCGTACACCTCTAACTTTTTCTTTTATTTTACTCCTTATGGCAACACCATTATCCACCATTAATGTGCATGCGTACTCTGATCATCCTGATCTGTTTGTATCTGCAGAAAATGTTCTTTTTGAGAACCATTTTTCAGGAGCGATGGTCATTGAAGTAATTGTAAGGGACAGTAACATTAATCCAATTGACCAACAACAAGGTGAGCCAAATGTTACATTAAACGGTAAGCAACTTAGGATGGTGCAAGGCTCTGGTGGATTTTGGTATGCATTTTTTGCCAACGTCGATAAGGCAAAGCAAGCAGATCAAATTTCATTAAGTGGAATGACAGGTCAAAACTTAGACTTTGGAGTTTTTTGTGATAGGAGCACTAATCCATCAGTACTAGGTGTTAGTTTTTCACAAACTGATGGTGTAGCCATTCCTGGTTCTAATGGAATAACTGGTGCAACTCAAGGCACCGCATCATTTAATGCGTGCACAGGTAGTCTAAACCCTCCTATCACCAACCAAATGAGTCTGATTAGAAATCCGCCTAGTCTGAACACAAACCCTAAAGTGCAACCAGGTCAAATCGGAATTAATCCTAATGCATGGCCTCTTATCCAACTTTTTACTTTTAGTAATAACGTAACTATACAATATGATAAAGCGGGAAGCTCTGAAATTGTAAACCTAACTTATGATGACATGACAGACATTTCCCTGAAACTTGATAGGAGTGGCTACCCGAAAGGTTCTGATGTCTTTGCAACAATAAATGATATGCAACTCAACGAAGATCCTACTTCTGTAAATACTTGGACATTTAATGTAAATTCACCTGTAGCAACCTTCTATGAAGCATTTCCAGAATCTGGTTCTGCTCCTTCAGGATCAGCATTAGTAAACTTGTCCCCCAATCTTAGCAGCCTTGGCTTTAGAAATAATGGTCATGTTGAAACGAATCTTGGCTCTGTTGCAGAATTGAGAACCAATCAACTTCAGACAGCACAATCGATCACTACAGGGGGGACTACTTATAATAAATTAGTTACATTTGTAGAAACTTTTACAAATTCAGGAATTTTTCAAAGCTCGTATAATAGTAAATCTACAATTGGGATTTTAAGTAATGCACCTAGATTTCAGTCGGCTTCGATATCTTATAATTCTGGATCTGTGTCTATAATATCAGGAACTGCTACTGCAAGCCTATCTGTTGGAACAGCAGGTGGACAATTTAATCCTGGCCAAAAAGAAACCATTACACTTGTAGATAGTGATCAAAACTTTAATGCAGCAATAGTAGAACACCTAGACGATTTTAGAAGCTCTGCAATAATACCTACACTGAAGATTGGCAATCCAATTACATTGAATGGTGCATCAGATGTAAAATTTTATGCAAGCTCGTCTGGTTTTACACCTTTTACATCGGTCCCATCTAGCGTACCAGATTCAAATTCTGCCAGATTGATAATTGATACTACTACTTCTACAAATGGTCCATTTAAGAAAATTACATTAAACCTTGGAATTACAACACAAACTCTAAAAGGTCTGTTTATCGATGTAACTCAACCAAACTCAGGCGGAACTAATTGGATAAATTATGATCTAAGATCATTTCAACAGCAACTTGGAGTTAATTCCTTTTCAGATACTAGTATGACATTATATTTTGGTGCTTTAGGAAGTAATCCTGTTCAGATCCTATCTGCAGGTAGTGTGTCCTCTGGAAATGGACTTGTGCAGATAAGCGATGCTAATGTAGCTGCGATAAACGCAATATCTGTATCATCACCAGTATTTCTAGAAATTAATTTTGATACATCTGGCAGTCCGGCAAACGGAGGCTCAATCTCAAGTGAAACAGATACTCAACCAATTGTATTTGATCTGCTTTCTTTTGGAAATAAAAACGGACAAAAAATAAACAATGCGATATACCGAGCAGAACTAGAAGAGACGTCAAAAAATTCTGGTATATTTACAGGAACTATGGAATATGTAGTAATAAATCAATTAAATCAATATGATCCGAATCTGATCAAAAGCCTACGTACATTTGGTCATGATATAAAGTTCCTTGTAAACGACCAATTGACAGATGATAAGGGAATAAATTTCTCAATTTCTGGTGTTTCAAGTAGCGGCGGAAATGAAATTGTTACTTCAAAATCTAATATTCAAACTCACACAGGAATAGTTACACTTGACTCGCAAAGCTACAGACTTGGGCAGCCTGTTGTTATAACTCTAAATGATCCAGATCTTAGTACTGGTCAGGACACAATTCAGACATATATCTCAGTAAATAATCCTGGTTCTTCTGCAGATGACACAGTGGGAGATGCTAGTGGCAACATACTCTTAGAAGTCTGGATTAAAGGATTCAGGTTTCATCACTGCACAGTAAGCGGTGTGACATATGGAGGGCTTGCTGCAACAGGATTTACTCTTACTGAAACTGGGCCAGGAACTGGAATTTTCAAAGGAATTTTCAAGATGCCATCACAAATATGTAATGAAGATAGAACTGCACTTATCTCTCCAATAGGTGGAAGCGTTCAAGTGTGGTATCATGATTTCAGGGATGCTTTGGGGCGATCAGTCGTTGTAGGTTTGACTTCTCCAACCCCTACACAATCTTCTCCTAGTCAACAGTTATCTGAAATCTTCCTGCATAAAATTAGCATAAATCCAGAGATAACAGATCATCTTGATAGACCATTATTGGAAAAACCTACAGTAGGAAAAAATCTTAATTTTGTAACCGAGATATCAAATAATGATAATGGAAAGACACAAGGTTATTCCTATATTGTACAAGTAAAAGATGAGGGCGACAAAATTGTGTACCTCAACATGGTAGATGGAAATATTGATCCCGGCAACAAAAAAACTGCGGAAATCTCTTGGACACCTGAATCATCAGGAAAATATACCGTGGAAATTTTTGTATGGGACAAAACGGGAGTTGCATTGCCTCTTACACAAAAAACAGTGTATAACATAGAGGTTGTTTCTAAATAAACAATTTACAATCAGCTCATTTTAAATTACAATATTTTTTATCATGTCAGATCGAAAAATTATATTTTTCTTTGTATGGGGAAACTGCACGTAATTCTTTTACTACTTTTTTTAAAACTTGAACAGTCTCATCAATTTCTTCTTCTGTGTTTGTTATCCCAATAGTTAAACGCAGAGAACCTGTTATCTGTTCATGAGAAAACCCCATGGCCTTGAGAACATGAGATGCTTTTTGTACTTTCACAGAACAAGCTGAACCAGTTGATGCTGCAATTTTATTTTCATCAAGCTTGATTATTAGATCTTCTCCATTTACACCAAGAAATGTTAAATGAATATTATTTGGAATTCTTTTTTCAGGATGTCCATTAAGTATAGTATGTGGAATTTCTTTTAAAACTTCAGAGACAAGCTTCCTTCCTAGTTTTCTAAAATGCTCTTGGTTTTGCTTGATGTTATCTTTTGCAAGTTGGCATGCTATACCAAAACCTACTATGCTTGCCACATTTTCTGTTCCTGATCTAAGACCATTTTCTTGTCCTCCGCCCAAAATGAGAGGATCTATTTTGACACCTTTTCTAATGTAGAGCGCACCGACCCCTTTTGGTCCATTTATTTTATGGGATGATATTGATAACAAATCTACACCAAGTTCCTTTACATCAATTGGTATCTTTCCAATCGCTTGTACTGCATCTGTATGAAACACGATTTTTTTTTCCTGTGTAATTTTTCCAATCTCTGCAATTGGTTGAATTGTACCAACTTCATTGTTTGCAAACATTATGCTGACAAGGCATGTACCAGACGAGATTTCTTTTTCAACATCTTCAGGATTTACAAGGCCATACTTATCTACAGGAAGATATGTTATCTGAAAACCTTCTTCCTCAAGTCGTTTACATGGTTCTAATATTGCATCATGTTCTATTGCCGATGTTATGATATGTCTACCCTTGTTACGATGTGCGATTCCATAAAGTGTAGTGTTGTTTGATTCCGTTCCGCCAGACGTTAAGAGAATTTCATTACTATCTGCATTTATCAAAGATGCAATTCTTTTTCTTGCAGTTTGAATTGCTATGCTTGCAAGACGACCGTACTTGTGAATGGATGATGGATTTCCGTACTGTTCTTTGAAATATGGCATCATCTCCTCAATTACTTTTTCATGTACTGGCGTTGATGCTGCGTTGTCTAGATATATCAATCCACAATCACGTTAAGCTTCCCTGATCGATAACCTTCTAGATCTATAATAACAGATGTGAATCCAATCTGTTTTAGTTTCTTAATGAGTTTTGGTAACTTGGTTTGATCCGAAAGCAGACATATTTCTTCCTGCCCTACTTCAATTTTTGCTGTACCGTTAAAATCACGCACACGGACTTGGCGTATACCAAAAAATTGTTTTACCATAATTTCCCCAGTTTCTATTCTTGCAAGTCTTTCTGCTGTTACTTCTTGTCCCCACGGAATACGAGAAGCAAGACAGGAGTTTGACGGCCTATCATATACTGATAAACCAACTTTTCGTGCATATTCTCTAATCTCATCTTTTGTAAATCCAACCTCCACAAGTGGACTCCTTACACCATTTTCTTTTAGAGCCTTTATTCCAGGTCTGTATTCTCCAAGATCATCAAGATTAGTACCATCAACCATGGTGCTCACATTTTCTTTCTTGGAAATTTCTTTAAGATGTTCTGAGAGCTCCGTCCTACAATGAAAACATCTATTTTTGTCATTTTTTACAAAATTAGGATTTTCAAGCTCACTGTATTGTATTATGATATGCCTAATTCCAATTTCAGAACAGATTTTTTCTGCCGATTCTAATTCTTCCTTTGCTAGTGTTTTATAATCAGCTGTAACTGCAATTGCTGAATTTCCAAGTGATTTGTGTGCTGCATAAGCAACAAGGGCGCTGTCTACGCCTCCTGATAATGCAACAAGTACTTTGGTTTGCTCATTAAACCAATTAATTAATTCATCAAGTTTAGTCATTTCAAATTCAACTTTTGCTTAATTTCAGTTCTAATAGATTCATTTGCATCTTTAAATGATATTGAAAGTGAATCTGCTACTGACTGTACATCTAATGCTTCCACTTTGAAGTGTTTTACAACATCCTTATTCTTTACCATTTTACATCTTACTGTAAAGTTTTTTCCATGTATTATTACTGGAACAGAAATTGTTACTCGCGGGACAACAAATCTGGCAGAGGATCTGATTCTGATTCCTAGTGTACCAGTTTCAGAGATCAGCGTATCGAGAATAGTATTCACAGAACCAGAATCGCATATTACCGAAACTAGATTTGTTGGTCTGCCTTTTTTTGTTATGGCAGGTGCAACCGTGACGTCTTTCGCTCCATTTGCAATTATCTTATCAATCATATGCCCTAAAACCTCACCAGAAACATCATCTAGATTTGTCTCAAGTATTTGAACTGAGTCTTGTTGAAATTGATCTGTTTTATCAGCCTTTACAATTTTAAGAACATTTGGAAATCCCTCAAAGTTTTTCTTTCCAGCACCATATCCAATAGATTTTACTCTGATTGGAGGATAAAACTCTGAACAACTATCTGCCAGATTGACAAGAAGACTTGCCCCAGTAGGTGTAGTGAGTTCTTCTTTGATTTGTCCTCCTGATATTATGATATCAGAATCTCGAAAAATTTCTAAAATTGCACTAGCCGGATTTGATACGGTTCCATGTGAAAAAGTAAGTGTGCCACCACCTACAGCAACTGGCATAGAAATTATTTCTTCTGAAAAAAAATTCAAATCATCTAAAGCAATTGCAGATCCAATTATGTCAACGATGGTATCTATACTTGACGCCTCATGGAAGTGAACTGATTCTACAGGTTCTCCATGAATTTTTGATTCGGCCTTTATCAACGATTTGATGCTTTCCTTGGCAAATACTTTGGCCTGTTCAGAAAGACCAATTTTATCTGAGGTTAGCAGTATGCATTCTTGAATATCTATGCCTCTGCGCTCATGAGTATTTTCTTTTATGTCAAGTAGAAGTTGTGTTGCTTCCGTTCCGTGCTTGACAATTTTTTCAAAATCCATCTTTTGGATTTTAGATCCTGAAAGATAATTTTCTGACGTATGGATTCCATTAATTACTTTTGATTTATTTGCACCTATGTTTATGAGAGCTGAAAGTAACATATCTCCTGAGATTCCAGTTATTTGTGGATCTATTATTAATACCATAGAATTGTAAACTCATTAGAATGCATATAAATTGTAATTTTAATTCACGAACCATTTTAAGTAATTTTTGACAAATTCCGAGAAACCACTTCATACAAACCTCTTCTAACGTTATCAATAGTGAAGTTTAATTAGTGAGTAAAATCACGCCTGTTTATGATTACTATTGTAGGTTCTGGTAAGGTAGGCGGTGCGGCTGCACTTTTTACTGCCCTAAGAAAACTTTCAGACGAAATTCTTCTTTTGGATGTTATACAAGGTCTCCCACAAGGAGAAGCAATGGACCTTAACCACATGTTGTCAGAAAAGGGAATTGATGTGAATATACGTGGTTCAAACGATTATTCGGAAATGAAAGGTTCTGACATTGTTGTTGTTGTAGCAGGTTCCGGAAGAAAACCAGGGATGACAAGAATGGATCTTTTAAAAATGAATGCATCTATTGTCAAAGGTGTTGTAGAGAATATAAAAAAATACGCAAAGGATTCTATGATTATTCCAGTTACAAATCCACTTGATCCAATGGCATATCTAACCTACAAAGTATCTGGCTTTCAAAAGAACAGAGTATTTGGAATGGGTGGTATGCTTGATCTGTCAAGATTTATGCAATTCATTCATCAGGCAACTGGTTTTTCTCGTGATTCTATTCATGCGCTAGTAATAGGTGAACACGGGGAGAACATGTTGCCTCTGGCAAGATATTCTACTGTATCTGGAATTCCACTTACATCCATTCTACCAAAACAAAAACTTGATGAGATTGTACAAGACACACGACAAGTAGCAGCCAAAGTCATAGAATTAAAAGGAGCTACTATACATGCGCCAGGAAATGCAATTTCAGCTATAATTGAAGCAGTAGTTAGAGATACAAAACAAGTAATCCCAGTTGCAACATATCTTGACGGAGAATATGGTTATTCTGATGTTACTATTGGTGTTCCTGCAGTTATTGGTAAAAACGGTGTAGAAAAGATTATTGAACTAGATCTTGATTCTAATGAAAAAGAATGGCTCAAAAAAGGAATAGATAGCGTCAAAACAGCTATTTCTGGCCTAGAACTCTGATTAAATTTTTAACTACAACAAGATTACAATTATCATTGAACCTTATAGAAATTTTAGAATCACTCAAACTAGGGAAGATCTCTGTGACCAAAGCACAAAAACTACTCTCGCTGTACTCTGTAGAAAAAATTGAAGATTTTGCTAAATTTGATGTGGGTAGGAAATTTAGACGAGGTATCCCTGAAGTAATTTTTGCAGAAAAAAAACAATTAGTAGATTTAAAAAAAATATTGCTTGCAGCTATTTCAAGATCTAACCCTCTACTTGTATCAAGAATTAACAAAAATGATTTTAAAAAAATCATTTCTTTTTCAAACAAAAATAAAATCAAAACCAAGCTTGGAAAAAATACAACATCGATTCTATTTTTTAAAAATATGATAAAACCTTCTGGTGGTCATATTGGAATATTGACCGCAGGAACTTCGGACATTGGTGTTGCTGAAGAAGCGAGATTGATGGCAGAAGCAATGGGGTGTAATTGTACGTGCAGTTATGATGTAGGTATCGCAGGATTGCATCGTCTCTTTCCTATAATAAAAAAAATGATACGAGAAGAAGTCGACGCAATTGTAGTGGTTGCTGGGATGGAAGGGGCTCTTGCCTCAATAGTTTCCTCTCTTGTAGATATTCCAGTAATAGGAGTACCATCATCAGTTGGATACGGTTATGGAGAAAAAGGAGTTGCGGCACTTGCTGCCATGCTACAAAGTTGTACTCTAGGACTTTCAGTAGTAAATATTGATAATGGTATAGGAGCAGGAGCTATTGCAGCTAACATAGCAAATAGAAGTGCCAGAAAAAGAAACTAGGTTTTAAGTATTCCAATATTTGCTAATTCAGAACCAATTCCAAATCCTACTAATGCAATACCTGTACCTAATCCTGCCATTTCTAATCCACCGCGTATGATACTAAGGTTGGCAAGTTTCGATTTGACTGCACCTATTACAAATGATGCAGATAAACTAATTGCTATTGCAACAAGCAATGGCACATAACCATGTGCAAAGAAATATGGGGCTATTGGTAATATTCCTCCCACAAGAAAAGATCCGAACATACGAAATGCACTTTTTAAAGGGCTGCCAATAATTTCCAAGTTTAACTTTAATTCTTCAGTAAGCATTGTATCTAACCACACTTTTTTATCAGAAGTTATCTTATTTACGATAGATTCAAGCTCATTTCCAGAAAATCCTTTTGCCCTGTAAACATCCTCAATTTCCTGTCTTTCAGCTCCCGGAACATTTTCCATCTCCCATTTTTCTCGTTCTATTTCTGAATGTAATATTTGTCTCTGTGATTTTACCGCAAGATAATTTTGTACAGCCATGGCTTTTGCTCCGGTAAACATTGCTACAATGGCAGCAAGTATGATAATGTTAGAAGAAACAGCTGCCCCACCAACTCCTGCAACAATGCCCAAAGAGGTATTGATTCCATCACCAAAACCAAATACAAAATCTCTAATTGAACTGGATTCCTTCTGATGTCTTTCTATATGTCTTGGTTCCGATATGTCCATGACATACCCTGTATTACCCCGATTTATATGTCAAAATACAAAATCTATCAAAATAAGATATAACCTAAACGATTTATATCATAGTACAAAGAATAAGACAAGAAATGGCTGGTAAGAGGATAGTTTTAACTGCAGACCGTAGCCTGATGACTAATTATCGCGGTAATTTCCTTTATGGTTTTATTGCTTGTGGCCCATATGAAGTCCTTCCTGAATGGGTATTCGATAAAGTGTTTTGTCCTAGTGTAGAAACAGATCCCGTCACTGGCGAAGCCAAAGTTGCCCAAGTTGGTTTACGAAGAGTAGAATCTGCACTCTTACAAGGATACAAAAGAGAGGAAGTCTTTATCGCTCAACCAGAACATCTTGCAAAATGTATAGGTTCAGACACAAAAGTTGTTGGGATAAATGTTATGGATCCTCTTGGTATGGCACCAGTTACCACAACGATGTCGCCAGAGAAACTTTCCTACGTTGCAATGAAATTCAAAAGAATGTGTGCCAGTATTATCCAATTAAAGAAAAAATATAATTTTCATGTTGTTGTTGGTGGAAACGGAGCATGGGAACTTGCAAAAACCGATAGAATGAAAATTCATGGAATTGATACTGTTGTTGTCGGTGAAGCAGATGAGCTTGCTCTTGATCTATTTCATGATTTAGAAAAAGGCGATGCTCCAGAATTAATGCATTGTTTTGTTAAAAATATTCAAAACATTCCAATTATCCAAGGTCCTACAGTAAACTCCTTGATTGAGGCAATGCGTGGATGCGGACGAGGTTGTGACTTTTGTGATGTTAACAAGAGATCAAAAAAAGATCTGCCTTTAGAAAGATTACAACATGAAGCAAAGATCAATCTTAATTATGGTTTTGATTCTATCTGGTTACACTCTGATGAAATGTTACTTTATGGTTGTGATAACCGAAACTTTCAACCAAACTATGACGCAATAATTGGATTGTGGAAAGGACTAAAATCACTTGATGCAAGGTTTGTGGGTACAACTCACATGACGTTTTCTGCCGTTTGTGCTGATCCAAAATTGTTACATGATATGTCAGAAATTAATGGAATGAGTAATGAAAAGTGGCTCGCAACAAACTTGGGAATAGAAACGGTTGCACCAAGAATGGTCAAAAAACATCTTGGAGTAAAGGCTAAACCGTTCTCTACTGATGAATGGGGTTGGGTTGTCAGAGAGGGTGCAAAGATCCTAAATCAGAATCATTGGTTCCCTGCAGCAACTCTCATAATAGGATGGCCAGATGAAACGCCAGACGAAACAAAATATACAATAGATCTTGTAGATGATTTCAAACAAATACGAATGCGTGGTCTTGTGGCCCCTCTTCTATATCAGGACTTTAATGAAAAGAACTCAATGCACTTTGGTAACCTAAACGAAGCCCAGTTTACATTATTCTGGAAGTGTTGGGAACATAACTTACGTGTCATAAATGATATCATCCCAATAATCATAAGAAACAAATCGTTTGGTCCTCCAATGAAGGTACTCATGTATGGTATGATAAAGGTTGGAACTTGGGCAATTATGAGATATTTGAAAGGCCTGTGCAAAGAATTATTCAATGGAAAACTTCCAGACGAAATAATGGAACACTATTCTAGAAGCAGATCCGTTAATGCTCCTGCATATACTAGGTAGAATTTCTTTCTAATTCTTTTATTGCTGCATCGGCTATAGTATTTCTTTTTGGTGTAAGAACAACAAAATAATTTTTGTCTGTTCTTTCGGCAATTTCGACGGCTCGGTATTTTTTCTGATTCATATCAAACTCTAACATTTTTTCATCAATCTTACCTTTTGTGTATATCATAAGATACATGTCCCCTGTTGTTAGATTAAGAGGAATAAGTGAGAATATGTAACCTTTATAGGAATTTATTGGGAGCATATTTTTCATTGGAGGTGCCATGGTAGACATGTACACAAAAATATCTTCTGGAGAATTAAATTCTTCAAACTCAAAATTCACTATGCATGTTTGTTGGGGTAGTATAATAATAAGTTTAACTCAAATGAAAAAGTTGAATGTTCTAGTATTTTGGCATGAATCTTAGCCCAGTCTTTGCAGACACCGCAATTATGGATATAATTGCAATTGCAAATACTAGAGCTGCTATTGGGCCAAACTCTGGAACTATCACTGTGCCAACAACATCTATTTTAGTATTCCCAGAATGGAATGGAATACTAAGAGCTCTTGCAAGAGCCGTCTTTGTTTCCGTAATTGATGTATCTTTTCCATTTACTGTTACAATGAATTTGTCATCTACTAGTTCTTTTGGATTTATTGTTTTACCTGTCATTTTTTCATCTGCAGTTAGATTAGCTTGTACTTTGGCATCAATCAAGTCCCTTGGGAGTGTAACGGTGAGAGATCCGTCAGATGGCGCATCAATTGTGATCTCTAAAGTGAATCTATCTGCGAAAACATCCATGCTTTTCACCGTCCCTCCTTTCATGATATAGGGAATGTCGTAGGTTTGTCCACCTGATTTTAGATGATAAGTATCGGTTACTACTGGAGTTACTGTGAATAATCCATTACCTCCTGCATAATAAAAGGTCGCATTAGCCTGCGTATACTTACCATAATTAGCCACAATGGTGTAATTGCCTTTATCCTTCCACAATGGACCTGTGGCAATAAATGTCTTGGAAAAACTACCATCATTTAAAGGACTCAACTGTGCTACTGAAATGAGATTCTTAAGTGAACTTAGGACTCTAAGTGTTACTGCTGTTTGATTTTCTACATGTCTTACAGCTCCTTTTATGATTATAGTGTCCCCTTGATTGTATGATTTCAGATCTGTTGTAACTATAATAGGCGGGGTTGTAGCAACAGTTGAATTTTGAAGAAGTTTATACGCCGTAGTTACATTTGCATTGGGATTAGCTGGTCCACTTACAACACCATTAACAGGTGGCATTACTGATAAAATTGAAAAAAATGCAATTACTGCTAAAATTGCATAAGCGACATATCGTGAAGTCATATTTACTAGCCAATAATCAAGGTTAATGAGTATTTATGTATTAATAAAAGAAAAGTTGACTTGGCGTTCTAGTATTTTGGCATAAATCTTAGCCCAGTCTTTGCAGAAACAGCAATTATGGATATAATTGCAATTGCAAGTACTAGAGCTGCTATTGGGCCAAACTCTGGAACTATTTGTGTACCAATAAGTTCAACATCCTGTTCTCCTTGCAAAAATTGTATTGTTATTGTTCTAAAGCTGTTGTTTGTTTCTTCACCTTGTGGTTTGACTTCTGCTCCATCAATTAAGATAATAAATGCATCATCTTGCCCAGTACTAGTTTTAGCATCAATTAATGATCTTGGGATTTGGAAAGTGACTGATCCATCACTAGTAGAATTTAATGTAACAATTAAAGAAATACTTTGAGGATCTATAGTCATATCTTTTACTGTTCCACCATTGATGGTATAGTTTACACTAAAGGTTTGCTGACTGTTAGGATCTTTTACGATGAAGTAGTTACTGGTTGGGGTTGTAGAGCTAGCAAAAGTAAAGGTAGTCTGAGCTGTAACTGTAGGTCCATATTGAACTTTTACTGTATACGTACCACTTGATTTCCATAATGGTCCTGTTGCTAAAACACTTTTAGCATATTTGCCATCCTGTGAAACATCAATTTGTGCTACCTGAACCAAATTGTTATGGGGGTTATAAATTGAAATGGTTAATGGTGTATTCGGTACTACAGCTTTTACAGCTCCAGAAATCACAATTGTATCTCCAATAGTGTAAGATGATTTGTCTGTGGCTGTTGTAATATTAGGAGCTGTCTGTGCAAAACTTGGGATGAACAATATGGATAACACAAAAAGTGCAATAATTGGAAAAATAAAATAACGCATAACAAATTTGATCTCCACATGTATATTTCCTTTACTATGATTAGATCTAAAAAATGAAAAAAGTTGATTGTTCTAGTATTTTGGCATGAATCTTAGCCCAGTCTTTGCAGACACCGCAATTATGGATATAATTGCAATTGCAAATACTAGAGCTGCTATTGGGCCAAACTCTGGAACTATTTGTGTACCAATGATCTCTATTATTCCAGCTCCAACTTCAAATGGAATCGTTACTGTTCTTGTATATGAAGTAGTTATTTCTGTAAAGTCAGTTTTTTCTTGACCATCTACCAACACAATGAAGCTTTGGTCATTGATACCGTTTTTTGAATCAAGTACTGATCTTGGAATGCTAAGTGTTATTTGTCCATTGCCATCAGTTTGAATGTTTACAATCAAAGTCTTCGATGCAACACTAAGAGTTCCACTTAACACAGTGCCACCGTTGATGCTGTATGGTATGCAGTATAGCCCACCATTTAGTGTGGCTGCAAGTTGATTTGGATCACAACTTGTTGCACCACCTCCGGAAATAGTGAACTGGACTTTACTTGAAGTTCCCTGTTCGTTTCCATATTGGGCAAGAATTGTGTAAACTCCACTTTTAGTCCATAATGGACTGGCAGTGGTAAGCTTTGTTCCAAAATCGCCATTGTTATCCAATGTTAGTTGACTGATTTGAACAATGTTGCCTGTAGAATCACTTACTCGTATAGTAACTTGTTGACCTGGGTAAGGATTTCTCACATGGCCACTTACTACCACAATGGAATTGTGATCATAAACTGCCTTGTCTGTCGACACTGTCATTGGAATAGGTGTTGCTTCACTTGGCAATGTTTGGGGGTTTTGTGATGACGGTAGCACTTGCCATTGGGCAAAAGCCGGAATCACTCCCACAACAGCAATTGTGGCAAGAATAGCGATCAGCGCGTATTCTTTATTACTCATCTTGTTTGCGATTTAGTAGTATCACTATTTATGTATATTTAAAAAAATGAAAAAGTTGAATGTTCTAGTATTTTGGCATGAATCTTAGCCCGGTCTTTGCAGAAACAGCAATTATGGATATAATTGCAATTGCAAATACTAGAGCTGCTATTGGGCCAAACTCTGGGATCGCTGGTGGTTGTGCTGGTAATTTGCCAGTAAGTTGAATCTGAACTGAATTCGTTCTAGATTGTTCGTCTCCCTGTTGGACATAAATTGTGTATGCGCCATTTTCTGTCCATAGTGGGCTTGCAGTGTTTAGCTTAGTGGTGTAGTCGCCGTTGCTATCAAGTGTTAGTTGTGCAGCACTTACAACGTTTCCCGATGGACTAGTTACTTTCAAGCCGACATCTTGACCTGGGTATGGATGATCCACATGACCCCTTACAATTACTATAGAGTTCTGATCATACGTTGATTTATCCGTAGATACAGATATTGGCAGAATTGGTCCACTTGCAGCAAGGGGGTTATAAGTTGCCTTTGGCATACAATCTGGTGGACAGTCTGCAAAAGCCGGAACCACTCCCACGACAGCTATTGTGGCAAGAATAGCGATCAGCGCGTATTCTTTATGAGTACTCATCTTGTTTGCGATTAGGAGGAATGGATATTTATGTATATTTAAAAAATGAAAAAAGTTGATTGTTCTAGTATTTTGGCATAAATCTTAGCCCAGTCTTTGCAGAAACAGCAATTATGGATATAATTGCAATTGCAAGTACTAGAGCTGCTATTGGGCCAAACTCTGGAACTATTTGTGTACCAATGATCTCAATTTCTGAAGTTCCATCTGTGAAGGGAATTGTCAGAGTCCTGTCTGTAGTTGTTTTTGCTTCGGTAAAGTCAGCGTTTTCTTGACCATCGTTTAGAACAAAGAACTGATCATCTGTTTTATCATTTAACTTTGCATCAATCAATGCTCTTGGCAGGGTTATGATTAGTTGTCCGTTTCCTGTTGTTTGTATTGATATGATCAATGATTTAGACTTAGTGTCTGCCTTTATTCCTAGCACTTTACCATTTGTGATGCTATAGGATACTGAAAAGTCGGTACCCTCTACCGCTATGGTGTTTCCTGAAGGCGCTCCTCCCTTAGAACCAGTAAACTGGAACGTTGTTTTGGCTGATCTGTCTTTACTGCCAAACTGTACATCGACTTCATAAGTACCAGCAGCTTGCCACAAACCACCACCTGTAGTAACAATTGTGGAATATGTCTGGTCAGTTCCAAGATCTACTTGAGCGATCAACACAACATTTCCAATAGGATTTCTAACTATTACTGAAACTGGTGTGCCAGAGATGTGATCTCTTACTGTACCTGATATGGTGAGTTTGTCGCCATCGTTATACGATGCTTTGTCTGTTGTAACAGTAATTGGTACTGATGTTGTTGTCGTAGGATTTGTACTTGTTGAATTCTGCGTGTTGTATGGTGATGCAAAAACTGGGATAGTTCCTGTTGCAGCAACCAGAATTGCAAGCAATGCAAATCCATTAAAACGAGTACTCATCTTGTTTGGAGGATTATTTTTTCACTATTTAAGGTTGCGAAAAAAATTATTGACAAGAAACAGCAAATTTCAAATCCCACCAATTACATATATATTAACCTCTCGGCAAAACGTTCGTAGTTTGTGGATTAATTGTACATTTACAGCTAATGTTCTAAGGAGTTCTTTATCATGATAACAAAAAAAGATCACATACTAGTTCCAGATCATATCTATGTCCCAAAACACGAGATAATGACTAAAAAAGAAGCCGAAGAGGTGCTTGAAAAATTTCATACAAAACCTACTGAGATGCCGCTTATTTTCGTAAATGATCCTGCAATCAAAGGGTTGGGAGTAAAACCAGGTGATATGATAAGGATAACAAGAAAGAGTGCAACTGCAGGCGAGAGTATCTACTATAGATATGTGGTGGAAGAGTAATGACAAACATTTCAAACAAACGTTGGCCAATCATTCAAGATATACTAAAAAGAGAGGGAATAGCTCGTCAACACCTGAATTCATATGATGAGTTTTTGGAACGAGGCCTTCAAAGCATTATTGATGAAGTCGGACAAATAGAAATCGAAAGTGCAGAGTATCCGTACAAAATTCAACTTGGTAAGCTAAAATTGCAACAACCAAGAATGATGGAACTTGATGGTTCTATAACACATATCGCTCCAATGGAAGCAAGACTACGTAACGTTACATATGCATCTCCAGTAATGCTTGAGGCAAGTGTAGTTGAGGATGGAAAAATTCTTGAATCAAGATTTGTTCACATCGGAGACATGCCAGTTATGGTAAGATCAAATGCTTGTCTTTTGCATAACCTTTCTGATCAAAAACTAGTTGAACATGGCGAAGATCCAAATGACCCTGGTGGATACTTTATCATAAATGGATCAGAGCGAGTGATTGTTGGGCTTGAAGATCTTTCTTATAATAAAATTATAGTTGATAAAGAAACAGTAGGCGGAAATGCTGTTTTCAAAGCTAAAGTATATTCATCAATTGTTGGTTATCGTGCAAAGCTAGAACTTATAATGAAAAACGATGGACTAATAGTTGCAAAAATTCCTGGTTCACCTGTTGACATACCTGTAGTTACTTTAATGCGAGCATTAGGACTTGAATCAGACAGAGAAATTGCGGCTGCAGTCTCGCTTGTTGACGTAATCCAAGATGAACTTGAAGCATCTTTTGAAAAATCAGGTGATGTGCCGACTGCAAAGGACGCTATAGTATACATCAGTAAGAGAATAGCACCTGGAATGCTTGAAGAATTTCAGATAAAGAGAGCCGAAACTTTGCTTGACTGGGGGCTCTTACCACACCTTGGTAAACATCCTGATAATAGAAAAGAAAAAGCACAATTTCTGGGAGAAGCAGCTTGTAAATTAATTGAATTAAAACTAGGTTGGCTTACCCCTGACGATAAAGATCATTACGGAAACAAAGTCATAAAATTTGCAGGACAGATGCTTGCAGACTTATTCAGAACTGCTTTTAGAAACTTGGTTCGAGACATGAAATATCAACTTGAAAGATCTGGACAGAAAAGGGGAATTAATGCAGTTGCTGCAGCAGTAAGACCAGGTATAGTTACTGACAAACTAAATAATGCAATTGCAACAGGAAACTGGGGAAGAGGAAGAGTAGGAGTAACACAACTCTTAGACAGGACTAATTATCTCTCAACAATCAGTCATCTTAGAAGAATTCAGTCTCCACTGAGTCGAAGTCAACCAAACTTTGAAGCGAGAGATTTGCATTCAACGCATTTTGGTAGAATATGCCCAAGTGAAACACCTGAAGGATCAAACTGTGGGCTAGTCAAGAATCTTGCTCTTTCTGCTATTATATCAGTAAATGTTCATTCAGAAGATATTATTGAAAAACTCTACGATCTTGGTGTGACTTATGTTTCAGATGCAAAAGATGAACTAAAAAAAGAAGGAACAAGAATCTTTGTAGATGGAAGACTGATTGGATATTATAAAGATGGACAAAAGCTTGCGGATTCATTACGTGAACTTAGAAGAAACTTCAAAATTCATCCTCACATTGGAATATTTTTGTATCAATCTAACATAGAAGGCTCTACAAAGCGACTTTATGTAAACTGTAATGCTGGAAGGGTCCTGCGACCTTTGATCGTAATAAAAGACAACAAGCCACTTTTAACACAAGAACTCATAGATAAGGTAAGCAAAAAATTCCTTTCTTGGAGTGACCTTTTACACATGGGAGTAATTGAACTAGTTGATGCAAATGAAGAAGAAAACTGTTACATTGCAATGGATGAAGAGAACGTAAAAAAGCATACTCACATGGAAATATTTCCATCTGCAATTCTTGGTGCCGGTGCATCAATAATACCATATCCTGAACACAATCAATCTCCAAGAAATACATATGAATCTGCTATGGCAAAACAAAGTCTCGGATTCTCAACACCTCTGATGAATGCAAGCACCTATGTTCGACAACATTTCATGCTATATCCACAAACTCCAATAGTTACAACAAAAGCGATGGGACTTTTGGGATTAGAAGACAGACCTGCTGGACAAAATTGTGTTGTTGCAGTATTACCTTTTGATGGTTACAATATTGAAGATGCTATAGTTTTGAGCAGGTCATCTGTTGAAAGAGGCTTGGGTCGAACTTTCTTTTATAGAATATATGAGGCAGAGGCAAAACAATATCCTGGTGGAATGCGAGACAATTTTGAAATTCCAAATGCAGAGATAAACATTCGTGGTTTCCGTGGTGAAAAAGCTTATAGATTGTTAGAAGAGGATGGAGTAATTGCAACAGAATCGATGGTTCAAGGTGGTGATATTTTAATTGGAAAGACTAGTCCACCGAGATTCATGGAAGAATATAGAGAGTTTGAGGTAAAAGGCCCATATCGAAGGGACACATCAATTGGAGTAAGACCAACCGAAAATGGCGTTGTTGATACTGTTGTTATGACTCAATCACACGATGGTGGTAGAATGTATAAAATTCGAGTTAGAGATGTAAGAATTCCTGAAATCGGTGACAAATTTGCATCTCGACATGGCCAGAAAGGAGTTGTAGGTTTACTTGTAAATCATGAAGATTTACCATATACAGCTGAAGGAGTTGTTCCTGATGTGTTGATTAATCCACACGCATTTCCATCTAGAATGACTGTTGGAATGTTTCTAGAATCAGTAACTGGAAAAGCTGCAGCACTTCGAGGTACTAAGATGGATGGTTCTGCATTTGTAGGAGAAAAGTTGGAGAACGTAAAAGGAGTACTAGAATCTGCCGGCTTCAAATATTCAGGAAAAGAAATGATGTATGATGGAAGAACAGGAAAAGCATTTCCAGCAGAAGTTTTCATTGGAGTTGTATATTATCAAAAACTTCACCACATGGTTGCCGATAAGATTCATGCTAGAGCAAGAGGACAAGTACAAATGTTAACAAAACAACCAACAGAAGGACGTGCACGTGGAGGAGGTCTTAGATTTGGAGAAATGGAACGAGATTGTCTTATTGCGTACGGAGCTTCTATGATGCTAAAAGATAGATTGCTTGACGAATCAGATAAAGCAGACATCTACATTTGCGAAAGATGCGGACTAGTATCATATTATGACATAAAACAACGCCGATTTGTTTGTAGAGTTTGCGGTGATAAAGCAAAAGTAACCTCAATTTCAGTTGCTTATGCCTTCAAGCTATTGTTACAGGAAATGATGAGTTTAGATGTTGCTCCACGACTTTTGATAAAGGAGAAAGTATAATGGCTCTTGAAACAATAAAAATAATCGATGGGATCAAATTTTCTGTTTGGTCCCCAACAGAAATTAGAAAATATTCTGTTGCAGAAATTACTGCCCCTGAGACTTATGATGAAGATGGAATGTCAGTCCAAGGCGGATTAATGGATGGAAGACTTGGAACGTTAGAGCCGGGACAAAAATGTATAACATGTGGTAATACCGCAGCAAGGTGTCCTGGACATTTTGGCCACATAGAACTTGCTGAACCAGTACTACACATAGCATTTATTGATAACATCTACAAACTACTTTTGACTACATGTAGATCTTGCTCTAGACTGAAAATTCCAAAAGAAGATCTTGAAGAATACCATAGAATACTAAGCAAAGAGGCTGCATACACTGTTATATCTGTAAAACATATCCCAGATCAAATTATTGAAAAAGCAAAAAAGGAAAAAACATGTCCACACTGTGGCAAGTCCCAATATGATCTGATCTTTACAAAACCAACTATCTTTATTGAAAAGACAGAACTTGGTGAAAATAGATTGCTACCAATAACAATCAGAGAAAGATTTTCTCACATGATTGATGATGATTTGAAACTTTTGGGATATGATCCTTCTACTGCAAGACCGGAATGGTTTGTACTCCAAGTTTTACCTGTTCCACCTGTAACTGTAAGACCATCAATAATTTTAGAAACAGGAATCAGATCAGAAGATGATCTAACACACAAACTTGTCGACATAATAAGAGTAAACCAGAGATTAAAGGAAAGTAAAGAAGCAGGAACTCCTCCACTTATTGTTCAGGACCTAGTTGATCTGTTACAATATCATACAACAACTTATTTCGATAATGAAGTCTCAGGAATTCCACAAGCTCATCATAGATCTGGTAGACCGCTTAAAACCTTAACACAAAGACTGAAAGGAAAAGAGGGAAGATTCAGAGGCTCGCTTTCTGGAAAGAGAGTGGACTTTTCCAGCAGAACTGTGATTTCTCCAGATCCCAACCTCGACATTGCTGAAGTTGGAGTCCCAGAATCTGTAGCACTTAAACTTACAATACCTGAAGTTGTTACCGAATGGAACATTGAGAGATTAAAGAAATTTGTGATAAATGGTCCAAACAAATTTCCAGGGGCAAATTATATTGTAAGACCCGATGGAGTAAAGATAAGACTTGATTTTGTTGAAGATAGAGAAACAATTGCAAACAATATCGAGATTGGTTATCTTATAGAAAGACATCTGTCAGATGGTGATATCGTCATGTTCAACAGGCAACCATCATTGCATCAAATGTCAATTATGGGTCATTATGTCAAGGTCTTACCAGGCAAAACTTTCAGATTGCATCCAGCAGTTTGTCCTCCTTACAACGCTGACTTTGATGGAGATGAGATGAACCTACATGTACCACAAAGCGAGGAAGCAAGAGCTGAGGCAATTCTTTTGATGCGTGTACAAGACCAAATAATTTCACCAAGATATGGTGGACCAATAATTGGTGCATTACGTGATTTCATCACAGGAGCCTATCTATTAACAAAAGATGGTACTACATTAACTCCTCAAGAGTTTGCGAACCTTGCAATGATTGCAGGATACGATGGAACTTTCCCAGAACCTGCAATTAAAAATAAAAACGGCCAGTTTTATACTGGAAAACAATTATTCTCACTTTTCATGCCAAAAGACTTCAACTATGTTATTACATCCAAATGGTCTAAAGGAACAAAAGGCCCTACAAAAGACGTTGTTATAAAAAATGGTCAGCTAATCAGCGGTGTAATTGACAAGGCATCAATCGGTGCTGAAGAACCAGATAGTGTGTTGCACAGAATCACAAAAGACTATGGATATGACGAAGCAAAGAAATTCCTAAATTCTATTTTAGTAATGTTAAAACAATTCATTACGCATTACGGTTTTAGCTATGGATATTCTGATCTTGAACTTTCACAAAAAACAAGAGAAAACATTCTAGGTGGAATACAGGAAACATATGACAAGGTTTATGATCTTATCTCTCAAGCAAAGAAAGGAACTTTGCAGCTTAGCAGAGGTCTATCTGCAGACGAAGCCTTAGAAGCATACATTGTAAATGAATTATCAAAGGCAAGAGATAGAGCAGGAAGTACAGCTGACAAGTCTTTTGACGAAACAAATGCTGGTAGAATTATGGCAACAACTGGTGCCCGAGGGTCTTCTCTAAACATAGGACAGATGGCTGGTGCATTAGGTCAGCAATCAATTAGAGGAAGAAGAATTCAAAAAGGATATAACAATAGAGCTCTGCCACACTTTAAAGAAAATGATACAAATCCAGACTCAAGGGGTTTTGTAAAATCAAACTATCGTGATGGTCTTTCTACTCTGGAATTTTTTTTCCACGCAATGGGAGGACGTGAAGGCCTTGTAGATACTGCAGTTAGAACCCAGCAAAGTGGTTACATGCAAAGAAGATTGATCAATGCACTTGAACACCTAAAACTAGAATATGATGGAACCGTAAGAGATCCACACGGCCATATCATACAATTCTTGTATGGTGAAGATGGAATTGATGTTGCAAAAAGCGATCATGGTGAAGCATTTAGAATTCAAAGACTGATAGAATCAGAAACAATTATTGATACCGGTAAAAAAGCAACAAAAGAAGAGATAACAGAACTTGCTAAGAAATACACGAAGATATTCAATCCACGATTAACACAAGCAGTACACGATACATTACTTGAATCAAAACTAAGCAAAGACGGTGTAGAAAAAGTTTGCAAGAAGGCATTAGAGTTGTACGAAAATGCCAAAGTAGAACCAGGACAAGCAGTAGGAGTAGTAACTGCACAATCTATTGGTGAACCTGGAACTCAGATGACTCTGAGAACATTCCACTTTGCAGGAATTAGAGAAAGAAACGTAACACTAGGCCTTCCAAGATTGATTGAACTTGTAGATGCACGCAAAAAACCAGTAACACCGACAATGGATATCTACCTTGAAGAAAACCACAAAAAATCAAAAGAAAAAGCAATCAAGGTTGCCCGTGAAATCTTACACACAAAAGTTAGCGCACTCATATCAAGTACAGAAACTGACTATTCTACAAAAATAAAACTGAATCTAAATCCTGACAAGCTAAAAGAAAGAGCATGTACAATAACTGATGTTGAAGAAGCATTACAATCATCAAAAAAGAAATTTGAAATTGAAACTAGTGGAAATTCTATTACGCTTACACTTGCTGAAGAATCAGATGCACAAACAGTACTTGCATTGAGAAATAAAATCCTTGGCACCACGGTGAAAGGTGTAGCTGATATTGAAAGAGTTACTATAGTACAACAAGACGATGAATGGGTAATACAAACATCTGGTTCCAATATTGCAAAGGTTTTTGAAATTGATGGTGTTGACAAGAAAAACATACGTACAAACAATGTCTTTGAGATTGTAAGCACACTAGGAATTGAGGCTGCACGTAATGCACTGATAAATGAACTAAGTTCAACACTTGAGGACCAAGGTCTTGAAGTTGACATTAGATACCTCATGCTTGTTGCTGACTTGATGTGCTCCAGAGGACACATGCAACAAATTGGAAGACATGGAATCGCTGGAACAAAGACAAGTGTACTTGCAAGAGCTGCATTTGAAATTACGGTTCCAACAATTGCAGAAGCCGCACTAACAGGAGAGGTTGAACAACTAAAAGGTGTAACAGAGAATGTAATTGTTGGCGGAAATATTCCAGTAGGAACTGGAACTGTAGATCTTTACATGAAGGTAGTTGAAGATGGCTAAACTTTTAGAAAAAGTAATCAAAGATGCCATGGATGACAAGAAATATTCCCTTGGTGCAAAGGAGGTAATTGGTTCTATGAAAAATTCCAAGTTGATAATTATATCTCAATCTGTTCCAAGAAACATGCTTCAAAAGATACAGGAAACAGCAAAGAGCTCCAAAACCCCTACTTTAAATTTCAAGGGTTCGTCGGTTGAACTTGGAAGACTATGTGGTACACAATTTAGAATCTCTGCCATTTCGCTTAAAACTCTGAGTGAAACAAATCTCAAAACACTTTTGAAAGAAGCGGATGAGGAGATACAAGAATAAATGTCTTATTTTTACATAACTTTTTATGAAGATTTAAATGTCCCACGCAGAGATCGATTTTAAAACAGGCAAAGACATGACGGAGACAATCAAACTAACAACCGATCAAATCAAACTGATGTCACTATTTCAAAACGTAACTGGTGCAACAGCTAGGGATTGTATTGAAGATGAAAAAGTTGATAGAGTAATCTTTGTTGTAAATCCAGGTAAGATGGGTCTTGCAATAGGCAAGGGAGGTAATACAATCCGAAACCTGCAAAATGTTGTAAAACGAAATGTTGAGCTTGTCGAGTACTCTGATGACCCATCAGAATTTCTCAAAAATATGCTAAACCCAAAATTTGTATCTGAAGTTAAAATAAATAAAAGGCTTGATGGTTCTATGCAGGCAATAGTTTTAGTTGACGCAAAAAAGAAAGGTATTGTAGTAGGTCGTGAAGGCCGTAATGCTGAAAAGGCAAGATTGCTAGCAAAAAGATACTTTCAAATTTCCAGTGTTCTAATACAAAGTCCAGAAAAAATAATGGAGTAAAAAGATGGCAAAATCACCACTAGGTCTATTTTCAGGAAGAGTTCTAAAGGATAAAAGAAAGAAGCAGAGATGGTCTATTGGCACTTATAAAAGAAGGAACTTGGGTCTTGACAAAAAAGCAAGTCCTTTAGGTGGTGCACCACAAGCTCGCGGAATTGTCTTAGAAAAAGTTGGCATTGAAGCAAAACAGCCAAACTCTGCTGTTCGAAAATGTGTTCGCGTTCAACTTATTAAAAATGGAAAGACTGTTACTGCATTTTTACCAAAAGACGGTGCAATGAATTTTGTTGATGAGCATGATGAAGTACATGTTGAAGGAATGGGAGCTTCTATGGGAGGCGCAATGGGAGATATTCCTGGTGTAAGATGGAAGGTATTCAAGGTAAACGATACCTCATTAAAAGAACTGGTCTACGGTAAGAAAGAAAAACCAAGGAGATAGAAATGACTGAAACTGCAAACCTTTTACTGTTTAGGAAATGGGACCTCTCAAAAATAGAGATAAAAGATCTTGGCCTAAAAAACGCTATATCTGTAAACAAAACTATAATGCCATTAACCTTTGGCCGTTCTGCATTAAAGAGATTTAACAAAGCCGAAGTTAACATTGTAGAAAGACTTGCAAACAAGCTTTTACACTTTGGAAAAAGATATGCAAAAAACACTGGTAGAATGGGTGGAAAGAAAACTCGATCAATAAATACTGTCAAGGCCGCATTGGACATCATACACCTCAAAACAGGTAAAAATCCTATTGAGGTTCTGGTAAGAGCAATTGAAAATTCAGCTCCCAACGAGGATACAACAAGAATAGTTTATGGTGGAACTGTGTATCACGTATCAGTAGACGTGGCTCCTCTTCGAAGAGTGGATCTTGCATTAAGATTCATTGCAGAAGGAGTAAGAGATGCCTCATTTTCAAATCCAAAAGCAATTGAAGAAAATCTAGCAGAGCACCTGATTCTTGCAGCAGCAAATGACATGAATGCTCCTTCTGTCAAAAAGAAAAACGAACTTGAAAGAATAGCAATGGCCTCTCGATAGGTGTTCTAATTTTATCAAACAAAAGAGTAGCCCGAGGCAGATTCGAACTGCCGTCTCCAGGTTTCCTCTCGTAAGATCCAGAGCCTGAAATCCCTAACCCAAAATTGTTTGGCCACTAGACTATCGGGCTACCGAAACGACTGGGATTACCTGAGAATATAATTATTTGGTGCTTGTTTCACGTATCGCTGTTGCATAGTCAGAATCAGCCTTTAATCTCATATATGGAATTAATCTGTAATGAATTGAATAAAGATCATTTTCTTTGTATAAAATTCCTTTTAACAAAAGTGATACAAAACCGCCAGCAATTCTTGACGATGGTATTCCTAAATCTTTACAAACTTCGTCGCGCTTTTTTTTGTACTGTTCTGTGGTAAAACTGGCACTGTTTAATTCTAAAATTAAAGGCCACATTACTTTTTCCCAGACAAATCGCCTGTTTTGAGTTGCAGACGCATACTTACCTTTTTCACTTAACATTAATAACGTTCAAAAGCTGTGCTTGTAATTTATTAGTTGATGGGAAAGGAACTTGAAGAATCACTTGAACTTTTATCTAAAAATTGGGATGTAAATCCAGTTATACGCGATTTTATCCTTGGAAAGCGAAATGATGTTTCTGATTTTGCAATTAAAGTAAAAGATGTTGTCTTTCACATTCCTTATCTTGCAAAAGAAGAAAGTTATGTTCTTTGGAAGTGTTATTGGCCAGATTGTCATAATTGTTGTGATAGACAAGGCAGATTGCCACTAACATCTAATGATCTAATCACAATACAAAAGGGACTAAAGTACCAAAAAGTTTCAGACTTCATAAAAAATGAAACTAACATTGCTACTTGGGAAGAAAGAGGACCGTCTGGCAATAGTATCACGATGACAATGATAAACCTAAAGCGAAAAAAAGATGAGACAGAGGCAGAGGATGGTACACATATCTCTTGTAGATTTTTGGATGAGAAAGGCTATTGTGGTCTACATCCTAGCAGGCCTGGAGTCTGTTATCTTTATCCATTTTCATCTTGGCTTGAAAATGAGAAGGGAAGAGCTCGTGTACATGCAAGCTTTCAATTTACTGGAGACTGTCCAGGATTCTATCTTTCAAAATCAATTGATGAAATGAAAAGTATTCTTTTAGAATATTCTAAAATAATTTATGATTATAATATGAGCTCAAACAGAACAATGCGAGAAGATTTTGGATATGTTTCTATGGGTATCTAAGCCCTTGCAACTTTCATCATATCAGTCATTTTAATTTCCATACCAAATCTCTGTTCGTTTTTTTTCATGTATAGATAAATTGAAATAAGATCTACAAAGTTTTTTATCATACCAAATTTACTATCCATCTTGCCTCTTACAAATGCAAGTACCTTTGGATAGATAGCAAATTTTTCAAGCACTTGTTGTCTATATCTTTCGTTATTACCAAGATTTTCAATGAATATGTCAGCACAGGTCATACTTGGGATGATTCCTTCACCTAAAAGTGGATAAACGGTTCCAATTGATTCACCAACACCAACAACTTTTCCATGATAAAATGGTTCACACAGATCTGGCGTTGCAAGACGAATCGGCCTTCCAACCTTCTTTATTACCTTTCCACCATATTTTTTCAAAAATGCGTCCGTCTCTTCTACATGTCTTCGATTTTTATCACCAGCACCTATGTGCGCCAACTTTTCACCTAATGGAAAATACCAAAAATATCCGCTTATGGAAGAAAATGGTTTGAGATAAAAATCGTCAAAAGGCACCTTGTCCTCATACTGTACTTTGTACTGAAATGTAGGTAGGTGGAAATCTTGAACAATCTTGGGAAGATAAGTTCTGTGAAATCCAGTTGCATCAACAATAAGATCAAACTCTGATTCCAAATCAGCTAACTTGGGAGTTGTACTATAGTGGATTTTGCAATCCTTTGCCATGTCCTTTATGAGACCTATCTTGTCATACGTACAAAGACCCATCAATTTTATGTTAAATCTTTGAGAATTCATATCAATGTACATATTTTTTCCATCATGAATGACGTAATCGTTAAAATCAAGACCACATTTTCTTGCAAACTCTTGCATTGGTCCTTTTGTAGTACCCCACGCACATATGGAATCATGGTTTTCTTGTGACGACCTTTCAAAACCTACTATTTCATGCTCTTTTTTTAGTCTAGCAAGAAGATACCCACCAGCAACTCCGATACCAACAACCGCTATTTTCAATTGAAGCTTATTCTAAAATCACCTAATAAAAAGATGTGCAGTCTTTTTTGATTCTGAAGAATTCTATTCTATCAATATTGCAGGTTTGAAGGGTCTTGCAGTCCTTGCCTTGTTTTTGGGATCATACTTTTGTGGATCAGATTCTGCAAATACTTCTACTCCTACACCAAACTCTTTTTGTACCAAAGAACCAATCTCTAAGAGAATTTTTTTCTCCTCAACTAGGCCTAACTTTGCTTTATATTCTCTTGATTCTACTGGTTCTGACAAGATATCGTTGACAGTCTTTTTGACAAAATCTGGATCCTTTTTTACATTTTCTGTATCCATGTCTGCAATTAGAGATTTCATCAAGACTCCAATATTCATCTCACCTTTGATAACACTTACAAGAATCTTTTGGTAGGCTTTGGTCTTCCAAGAGTCAGAAGTATAGATGATAATTCGTTTTGGAGAAATTTTAGTTACCTTAAGGATATTTTTGATATCTTCAAGAGTTGACTTGAGAAGGTTTTCTGACTGGAGTGCCGCAGCATCAATCTTATTTTCAACAACTACTGGCCACAAAGACTTTGTGGCAGTTCCAGCATTTCCTAATTTTTCCCACATTTCTTCTGCAATATATGGAGCAAAAGGAGAAAGCATCGCTACTCTGGCAGAAAAAATTTCATGTAAGGTACCTGCTATGTCTTTTCTACGCTTTGATTCTGTTCTCTTTAGATACCACTGGATATCTGAATCAAATTCGTACAGAACATAATGCAAAGCTTCGCGCAACCTCATTTTTTCCATTGCTGATGTAATTTCAAGGACAAGTTGTTGTAATTTGCTCTGTAGCCATCTATCTTCTTGTTCAAGATTCTTGGTTTGGCCTGGTTTGTATTTGGAGCATTCTTCCAACATATTTTCAAGCTTGTTTTTGATTCCCCTTACTGCTTCTAAATTAAAGTCAGCATCCTGGAGTAGCTCCGCAGAAATCAGGATGGCCAGTCTAATTGGGTCTGCTCCATGGGTTCTAATCGCATCACGTAAAGGAATTATGTTTCCCATAGATTTTGACATCTTTTTTCCTTCCATTAAGACAGAGCCATTGACTACAATTTCTTCAGGCCAGTATTTTTTTGGAAAGATTGCAATATGATTAAAAACAAAAAAAGTCAGATGGTTTGGTACAAGATCACGCCCTGAATGTCTTGCATTAACAGGATAAAAATATTGAAACTCGTTTTTGATATTTTCCAAAAGATCTTGTGATATTTTGCAAGTCAAGGAAATTTTCTTTGAATCTCCATCGCCCAAAAACACATAATCGAAAAACTCATCACCAAGATTTTCAGCTACAATTTGTTTTTTGTTTACATACTTTGCTAGGATATAGTATGCCATGTAAATTACTGAATCTGACAAACTCTCCACTATCCAGTCCTTGTCCCAAGGCAACTTTGTGCCAAGTCCGTGTTGTCTTGCACATGCTCTCTCTCGAAGCCAATCAACAACATAATTAAACTCACCTCGCATCTCTTCTGGGAGTATTTTCATCTCATTTATCCACAAATGAGCATCATCTTTCCATTTTTTGTTAGAGTAATCCAAAAACCACTGATCTTTGAGTAATTTTACCACACACTCGGTTCCGCATCTGCAGTGTATTGGCCCATCATTTAGTTCAAACAAAATGTCTGCATTCTTGCTTTGTAAAATCCATTTTTTGACTTCTTCTTTGGCGTCCGCGACAGTTTTTTGTGCAAATTTTCCAGTGTTTTGTTTCAGCTTTCCGCCATAGAATTCTTTAGCATAAAGTTCCTTTGTTGCCTCTTCAAGCTTGGGGTTATTTTGATTTTCTATTTGGAATTTTTCAATGACTTCCTTTGCTGGAATTTCTCCATATCCCTCTGTTTGTATGATTGAAATTGGAACAATTGATTTTATAAGAGACAAAAGATTTTGATCGATATTGTTGGTCTCTTTAATGTCTTCTAAAGCTTGATAATCAAATGGTGCATGTGCTGGTACTGACATTACAATTCCAGTACCATTTTCACTTTTGACAAAGCTTGCTGGAAATATTATAATTTCTTCATTCCTTTCTGGAACTTTCACTTTTTTACCGACAAGATCAGAACCATTTATCTCATCTATTATCTTGACTTTTTTATCAAGAAATTCTAGTTTTCTTGCACACTCTGCACTAACAATCCATGTTTCATTATTCACACTAGCAATCTTGTAGGTAACGTTTGGATTTATCCAAAGATTTGTTACACCAAATATTGTTTCAGGTCTAAGTGTGGCTGTAGGTATGATGTATTTGTCGTATCTGAATTTGATGAGAATGTATTCTGTAAAACTTGGTTCTACGTCTCCTAACGTATCATGTTGTGATACTGGATTTTGATCCTTTGGACACCAGCCAACAGGATGAGAACCCTGGATGACTAGATTCTTACTTTTTAGTTTTTTAAACTGCCACTCTATGAATTTGTTATAGACAGGATCTATTGTAGTAAATTCTCTTCTCCAATCTATTGAATATCCCATCTCTATCATTCCTGACTTGATTTCTTGATGAAAATAATCTGCAATCTTTACAGGCTCGGCAAATTCCTTGATGTTTTGTTCTGGAACTTTGTATAGTGTCTTAAATGCCTCGATTAGCTCTACGTCATTTTCTTGAATACGCCTTGCCATGCCAAGAATTGGTGTTCCTGTATAGTGAAAACCCATCGGAAAAAGAACATTATAGCCCCGCATTCGCATAAATCTTGCATGAACATCAGCTAAAGTGTATGTCCTTCCATGACCTATGTGTTGCGGTGAATTTGGATATGGATATGCTACTGTAACAAAGAACTTTTTTTGCGAGCTTGGCTCTGCCTCAAAATATTTTTCATCATGCCATTTTTTTCTCCATTTAGCTTCTATCGCTGACCAATCTATCACAAGAATCACTTTTCCAAAATTGATTGTTCTGCAGCAAGTAGTGCGTCTTTTAGCTTTGTTGTATCTTTTCCCCCGCCTTGGCCAAAACTTTCATTTCCTCCTCCAGAACCACCAAGGACTTTGGAAACATCACGTACTAGATCCCCTGCTTTCTTTGTTTTTGCAGCCTCTGGGCCAGAAAATGCAACTATTCGTATTCCACCGTTTTTCAAAATTAATGCGCAATATATCATAGATGGGTCTATCTTGATTGCTTGTTCACCAACGGCAATGTGAAATTCTTCGTCAAGCTCCTCATCTATTGTAGAGTATAGTTTTACTTTGCCAAGGTTTTTTGCTTGAGATATGGAGTTTTTTGCAGTAGATTCTGATACCCGTTTGATTAATTGTTTTAGCTTCTTTTTGGAAGAATCGGAATCTTTCATTGTATGTTCAAATGATTCCAAAATCTTTTCTTTACTAGAACCCAGAGCTTTTATAATCTGTGATATTTTTCTATCTTGGTTTTGAGTATATTTTATTGCAGTCTCGCCTGAAACGAATTCCATTCTTACAACTCCATCTTGAATTCTTTCTGCCTTTGTAATTTTAATCAGCCCAATTTCACCTGTCTTTTTTACATGTGTTCCTCCACAAGCTTCAACATCGTAACCTTCAATGTTTACAATTCTAACTAGCTTTACTGGAACTACACCGCCTTGGTAAATTCTAAATCCATATTTTTGTTCAGCATCTCCTCTCTCAAACTCGTTGATGATTATAGGGATATCTCTTCTGACAGTAAAGTTTGCCAAATCTTCAATTTTCATAATATCTTCTTCTGTTAAGTTTGAATGATGTGTGATGTCAAGTCTCCCATATTCTTTTTCTTTGAATGCAGAGTGTTGCCAAATCCAGGATCCCAAAGTTTTTCGTGCAGAAGCATTTAGCACATGAGTGCTAGTGTGATTTCTTGTTATTCCATATCGGCGAGCTGAGTCAATCGCACATCTTACGGTTTCTCCTTCTTTTGGTATTCCGCCCTTGAGCTCGTGAACTACAACATTTCCATGTTTGTTTACATCAATAACATCAAAGGTTCCTATTTTTCCGTGGTCTGGTTCCTGACCTCCTCCTCTCGGATAAAATGAAGTCTTGTCCAAAACTACTAGCTTGTTTTTTATTACCTTGAGAACTTTGGCATCAAACTCTTCAGGGTCTTGTTTATAGTATAATAGTTCAGTATCTGAAATCCCCCTCAGGTCTAACTCTTCTTTTTTCTCTTGTTTTTCTGATTGATGTAAATCTGATAATCTTTCATAAAAGGTAGGAGGAATCTCGGAAATTATCTGAGTTTCTTTTAAAAAGTCAGGTATTATTCCATCAGATTCATATAACCTGATAAGATCATCAACTGTCAATTTCTTGTTTTGACTCTTTAGCGTGTTTGCGATACTTCTCATTCTTGTCTTTGATTCATTATATCGTTCTCTTTCTATTCCGACTATTGTCTTGACATCCTCTCTTGTTTGTTCTAGCTCTGGATAAGTTGATTTTAGATAATCAATATGCATGTCAACTAATTCTTTTAGATCAAAATTCCAACCAAACCTGTCCATGGTTGCTACTGTTCTTCTCAGAATCATTCGCAAATTGTATCCTCCACCCACATTACTTGGCAGTGCACCGTCAGAGATTGCAAATACCAACGTTCTGAGGTGATCAGCAATTAGGTAGATTCCCTCAAGGGGTGCAATTGTTTTGTTGAATTTAGCATCATCAATCCCTGCTTGTTTTGAAGCATTCTTTCTTGCAATTGCAATATCTTTTGAATCGCCAAGACTTTTTGCTATTGCTACAAAATAGTTTGATAATATCTTAGAATCAAGATCGAGCCCTGCCTTTTGAATCAGATTTTTTGTAATAGGTCCAAAACAGCAATCATACGCTGTTGGCGTACCCATGGTAATCCAAGCAAACCTCTCAAGGCCTGCACCCATATCTATTATTTTTTGGTCCAAAACTGAGTAGTTGTCTAAATCCCCCTGAAATTCAGTAAAGACTGCATTTCCAAGCTCAAGTCCTCTTACGAAATATTCCAAGGAAGAACCAAATGAGCCACCACCAACCCAGACGTCCTCCACAAAAACTACCTCTTTTTTATCGATCCCAAATTTTTCTGTCAAAAGTCTGAAATCTAGATCAATACACTTGTCTTTCCAATATCCTTGCGAATTTGGAATGCTGTGCTGACCAATCATACAAAAGCTAGAAAAGTATTTTCCTGTGACTCCGACATTTTCAATGTCTTTGAATCTAAGACACGTTTGTGGTACTACTAGAGGATTTGCAGGAAACTCAAAAACAACTTTGGAACCCATTACTCTTTGAAAGTCTACAATTGATGCTATTGTAAAGTACAGATCATCACGCCATCTACAAACAACAGGATATCTGCTAACTGATTTGTGACCGTTTTGGACAAAAAAAGATTCTACTTCTCTCCATGCTTGAACATAATCAAATCTTTTCTTTGTTGGAGGATTTCCTATAAATGAAGAATTATTTTCAGAATCGTCAGGACAAAAGCTTTGGGAATGATCCAAAGTCCAGAAATATCGGTTGCATTTTGCACAGGACTTTCGTACAAATCCTTCATTATCGAATAGAGCTACTTTGTAATACCTGTCAGGATCGGCAGAAAACTTTGCAAGAATTTGTCCCTTGTCCATCTTTGAGAAGTTTTCGGTATGACCGATATTAAGCATTCTGAAGCAACACATTAAATATGATCTTTTTTGAGAAATTGTTATGTTTGGTAAAAAAGCCTGGCAAGAAGGAGATCATGTTTTCACATCCATTCAGGATGAAGAATATAGAAACATCATTGTTGGAGTCGTTACAGGCATTGAAAATTCAAAGATAGGTGTTAATGGAATTATAATAAATCCCGTTGGGCTCAAAAACAAAGTTGCCCAGGGAAAAGCAGGACCACAATCTATAGATCAACTGAAAAACCCAAACCCAAAAGATTGCATATTGGCCTTGATATACCGAGTTGAGCATGATAATTACACTGGAGTTTTTGATGTAAACGCTGACCCTGTAGTAAAGATACACAAAAGAATTCATAATGTCATTGATGGATGGGTTAGAGAATCAATCCCAGAACTGATAAACAACGTTCTCTCACTTCCAGATGGTGCAGAAAAAGATCAAGCAAAAAGAATTCTAAAGCAAAGAATGGATACCTTGTACGACCAGGAATTAAAAAAATACATGTATTCAATTTGTCGCAGTCTTAAGATTCTAAACTAGTCTGTTTTTTGCATTTTCAAGTTTTTGTATGTCAGGATCATAAATCCAATCCATGTCTTCTCCATAGTTTTATATTATGCCTTTTGCAAATCCCGTTTACGATGGAATACATATATGCCGCATTACTTTTGCATAAGCAAAAGAAGGAAATTAATGAGGCTAACATTACAAACGTGATTAAAGCTTCAGGAGCAGAAGCGAATGAGGCACAAGTCAAGGCACTTGTAGCAGCACTAGCTGATGTAAACATAGAAGAAGCTATCAAGGCAGCCCCAGTAGCAGTTGCAGCAGTATCTGCTGCAGCACCAGCAGCTGGTGGAAAAGAAGAAAAGAAAGAAATAGAGACTCCATCTGCAAAGACAGAAGAACAAGCAATGGAAGGCCTCTCTGCGTTGTTTGGTTAGACATCCAACCTTTAAAACTCCTTTTTACATTTTGTTCTTTATTTAGATCTCTAAACATTATTTACCATACCATACAATTAGTTGTGATTTGACTGAATTATCACAGTCGGTTTCGACTCTAATTTTGGCACTTGATCTTTTTGGAACGATGGCCTTTGCTGTCACAGGGGCGTTCAAAGCCATTGAACACAAGGCAGACATTGTAGGAATAATAATTCTGGCTACAATAACTGGAGTGGCAGGTGGAACAATTCGAGATATAATAATAGGCCACTTTCCACCTCAATCCATCTTAAATCCGTTGTATGTTGTGATAACAGTTTCAACCGGTGTTGTAATATTCTTCCTATACCCAAGAATCCAAAAACACTGGAATTTGTTTTTAAAATTTGATGCTCTGGGATTGGGGGTATTTACAATAATTGGAGCAACATTTGCATACCATGTTTTTGGACTAAACTTTCTTGCAATGGTACTGGCTGGAATGCTTACTGCAGTGGGAGGAGGAATCTTGAGAGACATGTTTGTAAACGAAATCCCTATAGTATTTGTAAAAGAACTGTATGCATCTGCAAGTTTTGTTGGCGTTTTGGTTTTCTTTATTCTTCTAAGTGTTAATGCAGAACCAAACCTAGCTACATTTGTTGGAATTGCAATTACAACAATACTTAGACTTGTTGCAATGAAATACAATTGGAACCTACCCAAGGTAAGAGAAAAACTGTAATTCGTTTTAGGATTTTCAGAAAGAGGTCTACTGTGGAGTGTAAGTCTTTGCTTTTCCAGCTAGTGCCTTTGCTTGCGCGTGGGCCTTTTGTATTACTTGATCTTTTGTTTCGTCTGTTAGATATCCTGCCTCTAATGCAACGGATCTTGCCTGTTGGGCTGCCTTTGCAAGTATTGTTCTTACATTTTCTTTAGTAACATAACCAATCTCGATAGCAAGTGACATGGCTTCTTGGTGTGCTTGGGCAAATGCGTTGCGATACTTTTCTACATCGATTACTAGCTCACTTTTTGCATATAGTATGTTTTCTGCAATAGCTACATCAAGTGATATGCCTGCCTCAACTGGTTTGACATCAAGCTTGCTGAGCAGTGTTGCAAGCTTTTCAGAAATAACAGTGCCCTTTTTGGCAGGAATGGAATCCTTTGTTATCCAAATAGTTCCCTGATCAATTTTTGTGGTGATGCCAGCTTCTTTAAAGTCAGTAAGAATTGGACCTGGGGTGATGCCAGTGTTTCCTGCTTTGATGACAACATCAATACTAGCAATGTCTCCAGCACGAGCAGGCATCATTATCTTGTTTTTGCTAAGCAAGATGTTTAGCTTAAAAGGACTCATGTTTGTAAACATCAAAACACACTGGCCAACTAGCTTGTCTACCATCTTTTCAATAGAAGGCATTTTCAGTCCAGCTAATGCCTTTTGTGCAACCTTGTCTTTTATGCTAACAATTTCGACTTCGTCTTTGAATATTTTTCTTAGAGGCAATAATTGTGACGATCTTACCTTTTCCATTCGGACAAGCGCGATTACATTGTATTTTTTTGGAAGCTCCTGAAGTTGTTGATACATCAACGTTTTCTTTTGTGGATATTTTGTTCTATTTTGGTGCATTTTACTTCTTTTCTATTAGTGGTTGTTTGATGAGCTTTCCCATAGTTGTCTTTATCAGAATTTTTTTAATGTTCTTATCTCCACTTGGTAACTTTTTTTCTACCAAACTAATTACTGCGTTAGCATTTGCAATCAGATCTTCATCAGACATTGTTTCGTCACCTATCTTGCATGCAAGAGAAAGTGAGTTTCGTAGTCTAACACGTATGGATGATCGGAATCTTTCTAAAATTGAATCAATCGGGGCATTGAAAGGCACTGGGGTTGGCATCTTGCCTCTAGGACCCATGAACTGACCAAGGGTCTTACCTACAGTTGCCATAAGTGAAGTATCAGACAAGAAAAAGTCATAACCATTAATCAGCTTGCGTGATTCGCGCTTGTTTGCACCTATCTTGTTTACTTCGGTTCCATCTACTATTCTGTCTGCATTGGCACTTTTTGCCTTCAACCCAAGATCTCCTGAAGCAACAACACAGACAGATGCTGGCTGACTAAGCTTTCGTGGAAGTTGAACTGTTTCATTTATTGCAAAACCCTTCTTTACATCAATATCTCTGAAAACCATGATTAGCTCTACTGATTGTTTGAACTTGCGTTGCTTCTGACCTTTCTTTGTCTCACTTATCATCTGTGCTAAATGCGCATCGGTAATCATTACGAAAACGTTTCTGGGATGCCTATTTAAAATCGTTTATAGGGGTAGATCGAACAAATTCTCCATTTGTCTTGAAATTCGAGTTTGTAAGAGCATGAGTAACTTGAAAGTTGAACTTACATTTTTAAATAGGAATAAAAAGTAACTCGCTAAGCTTGCACAAATTCGATGAACTTGACATGAAGATTCTTACCGAACTTACAAAGGATGGTAATGTTTCAGTACCAAACCTTTCAAAAAGATTGGGAATTAACACATCTGTTTTGTACAGCAGGATAAAGAGGCTAACCAAAAAGAAACTGATAAAAAAATTCACAATCGTAGTAGACGAATCTCTCATTGGTATTGGTGTAAGAGCTACGATGGGAATAAACCGTGATCCCAAACAAAAAGACCAGATTCATAAGGCGCTCCTGAAAACTACCGAAGTCATAATGATATCTGAAGTAACTGGACGATTTGATATTATAATTACACTACGTGCCAAAAACCTTGAGGAACTACACTCTGTAGCAATAGAAAAGATTGGAAAGATAGAAGGAATCCAAGGTACGGAAACCTTTGTGGAACTGCAACGAACAGAAAGAGATCAAGTTTATGAACTGAAAGAATAATTTATTTTAATTTATCGTCCCATTTGCCTGAGTTGATCTCGGCAGTAACTTCTTTTGGATTCTTCCCATCTATTTTGACTCCAAGTGGCAAGCAAGTTCCGACAATCTCTTTTGCTGCTCCCTTGATGTCCTGGGCGTAAGAAGAATCAATTTTTAACTTTGCAACTTTAATTATAGAATCCATTTTGATATCTCCAACCCATGTCGCTCCTGAGGTTCCTGATCCTTTCTGAAGGCCAGCTTCTTTTAGGATGAGTGCTGCAGCAGATGGAATTCCAACCTCAACTGTCCATTGTTTTGTTTTCTTGTCAACTGAGACCGTAACAGGAACCTTCATTCCCTCAAAGTCTTTTGTTTTATCATTTATGGCATTTACAATTTGCAAAATGTTAACACCTAGTGGACCCAATGTCGGACCAAGTGGTGGCCCTGCATTTGCTTGTCCTCCTGTAACTAGTGCGGAAACAGTTTGTAAGTCTGCCATGATTTTTCTTTCCTTGAATCTGTAAATTTAATCCTTGCTACTGTGTTGAAAGCTTTAGGTAGTTTGCATCAACAGTTACCGGTAACTGATATGGGGCATCAAGTAGAATAACAGTAGCCTCTTCTTTTTCATGATCTATTCTGGTAACGGTTGCTTTCATTCCCTTAAACGGTCCACCAATTATTTCAACAATTTTGTCTACTGCAAGCTCAGACACTGTTGATTTCTTGACTAAATAATCCTCAATGTCCTTGAACTGTAACTCGCCTCTAAGCTGTCCGCGGATGTGTCTTATTCCCTGTAATGCATCAAAGGCAGCATTTGCATTAATTGCTTCTACTATAACATATCCCTTAAGGTTGTCCAAAAGCAAAACTGATTGAATGTTTATTTTTTTTAGTTTTATTCTGTTTTCTAATAGTCCCATGACTATTTTTTCCTGTCCACCAGTTGTCCTAACTGCGAAAAAATGTGATTTTATTTCCTGAGTCAATTGCTATCTGTGTCCGAAATTAATTACTGCAAACACAAACTGAATTATAAATCCAATTGCACCTATTGTTGCAATTCCAAGAAGGACCAGTCTGAGGTGTTCCATATAACCCTCCTTGTCTGATTTTTTGGCAAGCTTAATTGTATTTACCATGTCCTTTAACATCTGTCTTGGGTTTGCCATTTGGAGGATGTTAATAAAGTGTACTTATATCTCTTATCTTATGCAATTGCTTGTTGCGTATCAATCTGACCCGGCTGGCTCTAACTTGGCTCATCATATTTCACAAACTATGAAACAAGACGGCAAGATTTATCGCGGAAAAAATTATGATCTTGTAGTAATTCCAACACCAGTAATCGCAGCAGACTGGCTTGAAGAAAAATACAGCTATGATGGCTTTGTGTTTTTATCAAAACATGCTTCTGAAACAGGAACACTAGCGCTTACATGTCACAGTACAGGAAATTTTTCAGAAGCGCTATTTGGTGGAAGACCAAGGCAGGTTGCAATTCCACACCCTCATTTACAAAAGTCTTACATGCAAGCCTTATGGACAAAGAGAAAAGATTTTGCAGAATTTGAAATCACAATAGAGGTAACACATCATGGCCCAACAGCACTAAACAAACCTGCTTTGTTTATCGAAATTGGAACAACAGAAAAGCAATGGAATGACAAAACATTGTGCAGTTCGGTGGCTAAAATTGTAGAAGATGTAATGTCAAAGACTCCAGACAGACATGATGTTGCCATGTGTTTTGGCGGAACTCACTACCCAGAAAAATTTACCAAGGAACTAATTGAAGGTAAATATGCCTTGGGTACTGTTATACCAAAACATGCTTTGGACTTTGTAGACAAGAAACTATTTTCTCACATTTTGGAAAGAAACAAGGAAGCAAAATGCGCTCTAGTAGATTGGAGCGGTTTAGGAAAAAATAAACAAAAGATAGTTGATCTTATAGAAACAACAAACCTTGAGATGATTAGAGTTTGAAACTTGAAGAAAAGGTGTTCCAAAAACTACTTGAAGTTCCTCCAGGAATGGTTACCACGTACGGAGAGCTTGCCAAGGCTGTCGGTCTTAAAAATGGTCAAAGAGTTATTGGTAGAATCATGAACAAAAATCCGTATCCTGTTATAGTTCCATGTCATCGAGTTATCAAATCTGATGGAAAAATAGGAGGATATGCATTGGGAGAAAAGATCAAGACCAACATGCTATCAAAAGAAGGTGTAAAAATTAAGAATGGAAAAATTGTTGATCTAAAAATGATCTACAGATTCTAAGTGCGTTTTTTATGTGTCTCTTCAATCAAAGTTCGAAGCTGTGCCACGTTTCTGATTTGATTTCCACCAGCTTGTCTGTATAATTTCCAATACTCTGGGTTGGTTATCTCTTTTCTGCCCTTTGAAACATGGAGGCGATGTCGTAACGCCTTTATCTTTCTTACATAAACTTGCTTTTTACTAATACGCGATCCCTTGGCTCCCTTCTTTGAACCTTGTTTTGTTCCGCGTTTACGTCTCTGGGATTTCTTGTGGTATGCCCTGCCTTTGGATGTGCCTTTTATTGGTCTGACTTCAATTATGTTTGCAGTAAGCAAACTGCGAATGTTATCTCTTGTAATCGCATCTGAAATATCATCTAAATACTCAGAATCGAACTTTATTCTGTTTGCACCCACTCCCAAAATCCTTGCAACTAGGCGTCGTTTAGTTTTAAGATTTACTACCACTTGTTGACACCCTAGCGTTAAATATCTTGAAATTTTTCTCTTTTGCTTTAGCTACTATTTCTAATCGTTTCTTTTTTCCTACTCCATGACCAAATCTTATGCCATCGCTTTTTGGATCAAACTTTTCCAAGTCTTTTACATTGTAAACCAAATTATCAGTATATCCTGATGGGTGCAATCCTTTTGCAATACTTGGTCCGCCATAACCAGCTTTAACAAGTGCAGGCCAACCCTTTTTCTGTTTTCTCTGATGATTGTCAATTCCCTTGGGTTTTCTCCAGTTTTCTGCTAACCTAAAGTATCTCCAGCTCTCTTCTCTGACAAAATCAGGTCTATGATCTGCTACTTTTTTTCTTAGCTCTAACAGGTCTTTGTTGATCGTCATGTAGAAGAACCTGCTTGAATTTTAAAATAAATACGTTTCTGGAGGCGAAATCCATAATGAGAAGAGATAATAAGGAAATTCGTGGCGAATCGTTTTACCCATGATTGAGGATCTAAAGGCAACCATTACTGGCAAATTCATGTCGCAGCTTAAAGAAAAGGGGATTATTACAAACAATGTACACCGAAATCTACCAGTAAAATTGCTCGTTGATATTGTAATTGAGAAAAATGAGGGCATCCTTACATCTAATCGCTCCATCTCCGTGAGAACAGGGAAATACACTGGCAGATCCCCAGACGACCGCTTTATTGTAGATGACAGTGAAACCCATACTAACGTAGACTGGGGCAAAGTAAACCATCCATTTCCTGAAGATAAATTTGACAAGCTTTATGAGAAAATGAAAAAGCACATCAAGGGAAAAGAAATCTTTGTCTTTGATGGTTTTGTTGGAGCAGATCCTGATAACAGATTGCCAATTAGAATAATAAATGATCATGCATGGCAGAATCTTTTTGTCAGACAATTACTCATCAGGCCATCTGCAACAGAGCTTGAATCACACCAACCAGAGTTTACCTTGCTTGCAATAAATGACTTTAAGAAGGCAATTCCAGAAGTTGATGGCACAAGAACTGATGCCTTTATCATACTAAATTTCACAAAAAAGATTGTATTAATTGGAGCAACTTGTTATGCTGGAGAAATAAAAAAGGCAATATTTTCTGTCATGAATTACATTCTTCCACCAAGAGGAGTATTTCCAATGCATTGTTCTGCAAATGTTGGAAGAAATGATGACACTGCGTTATTTTTTGGACTTTCTGGTACTGGTAAGACCACGCTCTCTGCTGATCCAAACAGGATGCTAATTGGAGACGATGAGCATGGCTGGACTGATAAGGGAATTTTTAATTTTGAAGGAGGATGTTATGCAAAATGTATCAATCTTAACAGAGATGCAGAACCACAAATCTGGGATGCCATCAAGTTTGGTTCAGTCTTAGAAAATGTTGTAATAGACAAAAAAATAATGCTTCCAGACTTTAACGATGGAAGTCTAACAGAAAACACAAGAGCTGCTTATCCACTTGATTACATTCCCGGTGCGATAATACCAAGCGTTGGCGGAAATCCCAAAGTCATTGTATTTCTTACAGCAGATGCATTTGGTGTGATGCCACCAATTGCAAGATTAACAAAAGAAGGAACAATGTATCATTTCATGTCAGGATACACAAGCAAACTTGCAGGAACTGAACGAGGAATTACAGAACCCAGGGCAACATTTTCTGAATGTTTCGGTGGACCCTTCATGTCAAGACATGCATCAGTATACGCAAAGATGCTTGGAGAAAAGATCACAAAGCACAACACCAAAGTCTATCTTATCAATACGGGATGGTCTGGAGGACCATACGGCATAGGCAAGAGAATGAACATAAAACACACAAGAATGATGGTTACTGCTGCACTTTCTGGCGCACTTGATATAGTAAAGTATCGACACGATGAAGTATTCAATCTAGATGTGCCAGAAACATGTCCTGATGTACCTTCTGAAGTACTAAATCCACGAAACACATGGGCAGAAAAAGATGGCTACGATCTTTCTGCAAGAAAACTTGCACAAATGTTTATTGAGAACTTTGGGAAATTCGGAAATACTCCAAAAGAAATCCTAGATGCAGGACCGCAGATCTCACAAAGTTAATGACGTTTTGCCACTAAACCAACAATTGTAGCAGCAATAATTACTCCAGAAATTATGATTATCTCTTTTATTGGGACTCCAAACGATCCTAAAAATTCAATTGCTGTTTTCTGTGCAGGTTTTTCAACCATTATGGTATCATATGCATTATCAATACCATAAGGTGTCGTTATTTGCGCTTGTATCCAATACTCACCTGATTCATAAACTGCAAGTGATGAGGTTTGTTGTGGAGTGATTGCCGTGTTCTGAATGTGTTCTGAGCCTTTCTTGATTACAGAAATTTTTGCAAATGACCAACTGTCTGGATAATCAAGACCAAAAGTTAAGGTTCCATCATTTTCATTTGTGTTGATTTCCCCTTTTGTTATGTGAACCAGAACAGGTACATGATATGTTGTCTTGATATCATTGATTGTAAGCATTCCATCAAAATCGCCAGTCTTATTTTGTTGGCTTGAAATTTTTATGTTCAAAGTATCATTTTCAAGGTTAGTCTCTAATTTTAGATCATTTTGGTCTGAGCTAAATTTTGTTTGAACATTTGATATTGTTCCTTCGATGGGTTGCAAATGTAATGATCTTGTTTGGTACGGTTTTTCTAAGGAGAGATTGAAGACCAGACTGTGCGGAATTATTATTAAATTAGCAGAAAATGCGCTTGTAACATTTAATCTGCCGCTTCCGGTAACATCAGTTGGCACATCTTTTCCATACGCATCTGTAACAGGATCTGTCGTAGTAGAAAGAATTGAGGCAACTTCGTCAGGCTTGAGATTTGGATCTTTTTGTAACAAAAGGGCCACTGCTCCAGCAACATGCGGTGCTGCAATGCTTGTGCCACTTGTTAGATTGTATTTTCCTCCAATGAGAGTAGAATTCACAAATACGCCTGGCGCCACAAGGTCTGGTTTTATGTAAAATGGTGAAACTGGGCCACGAGAACTAAAGGGTGCAATAAAATCTGGATGACTGAACACATCTAACTTTGCTATTGTTTCATTTTGAAGTGATTTTCTTATAGCAAGCCCATCACTTCTTGATATTGATATTACTGGTATTGTTGGATTGCTAGATTTTGAATTAGGTTGGACAAGCTCTCCAAAAAATATTCCAGGTTCGTTGTTGTAAACTATGAGAGCGTTGGCTCCACTCTGTGCAGCATTGCGTTCTTTTTCTACAAAAAAGGCCTTCTCGCCTTTTACATCACTTCCTCTTTCTAGAAGCAAAATGGAATTTTTGGCATCTACATTAGTAAGATCTTTGACTCTACCGTATCCTCCAAAGACAATCTTTGCAGTAATTGGTTTAGACAGAGGCTTTATGCCCAGCATGGGAAGTACTTGGTATTGGGTTTTGCCAATTTCTAATGTTGAGACAATACTTTGTGTGATGTTGTTGTAAGTTGCGCCCACTGTAATTGCGTCTAGATCTTTTCCCGGACTGCCAATTGTATCTTCACCTGGTCCATTATTTCCTGCAGCTACAACAACTATGATTCCGTTTTTTACAGCCTCGTTGACAGCTTGGTCAATCTCATTGCTTGTCTTGTTTACACCCAAACTAATATTGATGACATTTACCTTGTCATCAATTGCACGATGAATTGCCTTTACAATTAGATCTGATGAGACCGAGTCACCATTCGATGATACCTTGTATGCAAACAACTTTGCCTTTGGTGCTACGCCCTTGAGGCTTCCATCTGCAGCAATTATTCCAGCTACTTCAGTACCATGACCAGTGGTATCGATTGGTTTTTCGTTATTATCTATAAAATTGTAACCGCCAGTAACCTTACCGTCAGGGCCAAATCCAAAAAGATCAGGATGGTTGAAATCTATTCCAGTGTCTATTATGCCAATTTTGATTCCTTGCCCCTCAAATCCCTCTTGTCTTGGAATATTGACGCCAATTAGTGAAACATTTTTTTCAAGATAAAAATCATTTTTTTGTTCATCTTTAATATTTGATAAAATAAACAAAGTACACAAAATTACTATAAGAGAAAAAAATACAATTTTGTAATGTTTCACAGTTTTCATCAAATTTAGTTAGATAAAATACATTTGCAACCAAAGCCATAAATTGCATACGCACGTGGGTTCTTACATGGCAAAATATGAACTTCCAAAGTTGCCTTATGCATACGATGCACTAGAACCGCATATTGACGCAAAGACGATGGAGATTCACTACTCTAAACATCATCAAGCATACACAAACGGTCTGAACACCGCTTTGGAAAGTCTTAGCTCAGAGTTGCAAAATATGGAACTAACAAAATTGCTCTCAAGCTTAGATAAAGTGCCTGAGAATGTAAGAGGTGCAGTTAATTTCCATGGTGGTGGGTATGATAACCACACACTATTTTGGAATAACATGAAACCAAATGGTGGAGGAACACCTGGTGGCAAAGTAGCTGATGTCATCAAATCAGTTTTTGGGAGCTTTGATGCATTCAAAGAAAAATTTTCCAAAGACACTGGTGCAATTCAAGGCAGCGGATGGGGTTGGCTAGCTTACAACCCGACAACAAAGAAAGTTGAATTTACAACGATGCCAAATCAAACTAGTCCTAGAACAAAAGGATTGATTCCTTTGTTGGGACTAGATGTATGGGAGCATGCCTACTATCTGAAATATCAGAACAAACGTCCAGACTACATCGCCGCTTGGTGGAACGTAGTTAACTGGGACGAAGTAGAAAAAAGACTTTCAAAAGTATAATCTCTTCTCTTTTTTTGTTTTAATCAGAGAATGCATTTATAGGCGGGAAAGAGAATTTTTTGCAAATGAGCGAAGAACAAGCCCAAGCATTACTACAACAGATGCAAGCACTTGAAGGTTACATGGCAGACTTGTTACAAAAAGAAGAAGCTGTAATGAAACTTTTACAGGAAGCAACAGGTGCAATCGAATCAACGAAGGCACTAAGTGGTGATGCACAACTTGAAACTCTTGTGCCAGTAGGCATGGGGGCATATGTAAAAGCCACAATACAACCAAATGAAAAAATGGTTGTACAAATTGGAGCAGGCGCTTCAATTGAACAAGATAAAAATTCTGCAATTAATTATATTGAAGAAAGAATAAAAGAATTGGAAATTGTACTACAACAACTATCTGGTCAAAAACATGAAGTTGCAGTAAGACTTGAACATGGCCAACGAGAAATGAATCGTATATTACAAGCAAGTCAAAGTAAGCAGTAAAGGCAAAATATCATGTTTGAAAAACTAAGGAACGCTTTTTCTTCTGCAGTAAAGAGCTTTGGGCAGAAAGAACTCAATGAAAAAGACATTGATAAGGTTCTCTTTGAGCTTGAAGTTGCACTTCTAGAATCTGATGTTGCAACCGAAGTAATTGATTCACTAAAAGATGATTTAAAACAGAAACTGATTGGTGCTACTGTAGAAAAAGAACAGATAGCAAACACAGTAAAACAAAACTTGCGAAAACACATCTCAGACATGTTTGACTCTGCAGGAAAAATTGACATCCTGTCAAACATTCAAAAGAAAAAGGACACTGGCGAGCCCTACATTATATCATTTATGGGAATTAATGGAACAGGCAAAACTACTACTCTAGCAAAGGTTGCATATCTTTTACGAGAAAACAAATTCTCTGTTGTAATTACTGCTGCTGATACATATCGAGCGGGGGCAATAGAACAGATATCAGAACATGCAAAGAGACTAAATCTGAAAATCATAGCACAAAACTATGGTTCTGACCCAGCTTCTGTTGCACGGGATGCTGTACTTTATGCCAAATCACACAAGATTGATTGTATCCTAATTGATACTGCTGGAAGAATGCAGACAAGCAAAAATCTCATGGATCAGATTTCAAAAATTAACAAAGTGGTAAATCCTGATTTGAAATTATTTGTTGGCGACTCACTTGCTGGCAATGACAGTGTAAATCAAGCACGTGAGTTCCATCAGTATACCAAGTTTGATGGCTCTATACTAACAAAAAGCGATGCAGATGCACGAGGTGGTGCTGCCATATCGATAGTAAAGGTCACATCTACTCCGATTTTGTATCTTGGAGTTGGGCAAGAGTACAAAGACTTGAAGCCCTTTGACAAGGACTCGTTTTTGGAATCACTATTTGGTGCAGAAGAAATTTTAATACCTCAAACACAGCCTGAAATCAAAAGTTCACAAATCCAGGAGATGCTTGTGCAGCAAGAAAAAATTGAGCAAGTAAAGCCGGAGATAAAAGTAGAACTAAAACCTGAACCAAAATTAGAACAACCACAAGTTAAACATGCTCAAGTGGAAAAGATTGAAGAAAAAATAAAGATAGAACAGAAAATAGAATCAAAAGAAATTCCAAAACCAGTAGAAAAAGTAGAACCAAAGCCTCAACTAAAACCTGAAAAAATTCAGGTCGAAGATGAAGATGATCCTTTTGCTGGAATTGCAACAAAAGATATCGAAAAATATTCTGATCTGTTTGATGTACCACCACCTGAAAATGATAAAGAAGCAAAGGAATTGGCAGCTAAAATTAGAAAATGGATCTCACAAGGTCGACCAAAAGTTGAAGAAGAATCTGTAAAAGAAGAACCAACAGAGGAAGAAACAATGGAACAAGAGGATGTTAAACCTAAAAAGAAGCGTTCATTATTTGGGAGGGGAAGGAAATGAAATTAAAAACAAAAGACCTGTTAACACTAAACGAACTTAGTAAAAATGAGCTAGTAGGAATTATAGATAATGCAATAAAGATGAAAAAGGATCTCAAGGCAGGAGTTTGCAAACCACTTTTAAAAAATAAAACACTTGCAATGATATTCCAAAAACCTTCAACTCGTACACGTGTGAGCTTTGAAACGGGGATGTTCCAGCTAGGAGGCCATGCACTGAACCTGACTTCGGATGAATTACAACTTACACGAGGCGAAACCATTGAAGATACATCAAAGACACTTTCGCGTTATGTTGACATCATAATGGCACGTGTATATTCACATCAAGAGGTAGAAATTCTTGCAAAAAATTCAACTATTCCTGTAATAAATGGCCTGTCTGACTCTTTTCATCCATGTCAAATCTTGGCAGACCTAATGACAATAAAAGAAAAAAAGAAAAAACTTGGAGGTTTGAAGCTTGCTTGGGTTGGAGATGGCAACAATGTTTGTAATTCAATGATTTACGGATGTGCAAAATCAGGCATTGATGTTAGTATTGCAACTCCAAAAGGATACGAACCAGATCCAAAAGTAATCAAAGAATCAAAAGAGTTGGTTGAGATCAAGATGCTAAATGATCCGTTAGCTGCTGTAAAAAATGCAGATGTGGTTGTCACTGATACATTTGTATCAATACATCATCAGACTACTGACAGGACAAATGACTTTCTACCAAAGTTTCAGGTAAATTCCGATCTTATGAAAAAAGCTGATCCCAGTGCAATATTTTTGCACTGTCTTCCAGCAAAACGTGGACAAGAAGTAACAAGCTCTGTAATTGATGGACCTCAATCAGTTGTTTGGGATGAAGCTGAAAATAGATTGCATGCCCAAAAGGCTCTGATGGTTGGGTTGCTCCAAGTCTAACGTTTATAAGAGCTTTACCGAAATTTTTTGTAAACAAGGTATAGTATATGGTATATTCGCAAATATTACGTAGACTCCGGGAAGAGAAGACTAACTACAGAAAAAGAAGACATCTTCTCATGGGTAGGAGAGACTATATCACAGTTCAAATTTCAAATGAAAATACTCTAGTTCAAATTCATAAACCAGAAATGCAAGGCGATAAAGTGCTTGCATCAGCACATTCTAGGTATCTTTTGGGGAAGGGCTGGAAGGGTTCAAGAAAAAACATCCCAGCAGCTTATCTGACAGGATATCTTGCAGGAAAAAAGGCTCTTGATAAAGGAGTAAAATCTGCAGTCCTTTACAGCGGTACTAGAAGATACACACAACGAATGGCTGCAGCATTAAAAGGAGTAATCGATGCAGGACTTGAAGTACCTGCAGACTCGGAAACATTTCCAAACGAAGAAAGAATTACAGGAAAACATCTCAAAGTACAAAACGAAATAAACAAAGTAAAATCATTAATTGATGTAGAGGTTAAAACTAAATGAGTAGACAAGAACAACGTCCAAGAGATAGGAGAGAACCAGAAGAAGAATGGGTTCCAAGAACAACTCTTGGAAAATTAGTAAACAGTGGCAAAATTATATCTATGAAAGAGATTTATGAAAATGGTTTCAGAATTAAAGAAGCTGGAATCATCAAAAAACTTTTGCCAGGAATTAAAACCGAAGTAATTGATGTTGGAATTGTACAAAAACAAACAACCAACGGTGAATATACAAGATTCAAAGCTCTAGTTGCAGCTGGCGACGAAAATGGTTGGCTTGGAATTGGTCAAGGTAAATCAAAACAAATGAGAATTGCAATTGAAAAAGCTACAAACGCTGCATATCTTGCTGTTAGTCCAGTAAAACTTGGTTGTGGAAGCTGGGAATGCAGATGTGATAATCCACACTCTGTTCCGTTTAAAGTAAGAGGCAGAGGTGGAAGTGTTGAAATTGAAATCATTCCAGGACCAAGGGGACTTGGATTGGTTGCAGGTGGAAACATAAGAAATCTGTTAAAACTTGCAGGACTAAAAGACGTCTGGACAAAAAGCAAGGGTTCTACTAATACAATGACTTCGACATCAAAGGCAGTTCTTAATTGCCTAAGGCAGACATTTAGTCAAGGTTGATGTTTATGGCAAAAGCTTTCTTGGTAGTCCGAATGAGAGGAACAGTAAACGTGCCTCACTGGGCAAGAACTACACTTGATCTTCTGCATTTAGACAAAAGATTTAGAGCAACAATAATTCCAGCCAAAGAAAATACCAATGGCATGTTGGATAAAATAAAGCACTATGTATCTTGGCAGGAAATTGATATTCCTACAACAAAAGAGCTCCTAGAAAAAAAGGCACGAAAAGATGGATACAAGAAACTTACTACAGAAGATATTACAAAATTAGGATTCAAAAATACTGATGAATTGGCCAAGTCATTGGCAGAAGGCACTGCTACATTATCAAAATTAAAAACGGTAAAACCATGGTTTGCTTTGTCCCCACCAAAAGGAGGCTTTAAACGAAAAACAAAAAAAATGTATGGTGAAGGAGGAATATTGGGTAGCCACAAAGAACTCCTTACACAAGTGAGGGTTATGATGTAAAATGCCAACCAGATTAAGAAAGACACGAAAGTTTAGAGGAAGCAGATTCCACGGATGGGGACAGATTGGTCAGCATAGAGCAAGCGGCCACAAGGGAGGTCTTGGTAAGTCTGGCATGCACAAGCACCACTTTATTAAAATGATTCTTGAGGACCCAAATCATTTTGGTCATGATTCTACTCACCCGCCACATCCATACCTTGTAAAAAAATGGATTAGTGTAAGAGATCTGGACGATTTCTTTGCGAAATTTGGAAAACAAGAAGGAGGAAAAAAAGTAATAGATCTTACAGAACTTGGTTATGATAAGCTATTAGGAGGAGGACAAACCAAGAATGCTTACATTGTCAAAGTGGAGAGATTCTCTGCTTCCGCTGAAGAAAAAATAAAACAAGCTGGTGGTGAGGTGCTTGCAGCAGCATGATTGAAGAAGGAACTCCTACCGGTTTTCTAAGAACAATTATTTCTAAAGCGGAAGTCTATATCCCACAAGTCCCAAAACCAAAAAAGAAAATTCCATTACAAGTTCGTCTCATGTGGTGTGGACTAACACTATTCATCTACATGATAATGGGTCAGACACCGCTTTATGGTGCAACAACACCTGCATTTGACTTTCTTGCATTTGCAAGAGTAATCTTTGCATCGCAACAAGGAACACTCATAGAGCTTGGAATTGGTCCTATAGTTACTGCAGGACTTTTGATGCAGCTCCTAAAAGGTTCTGAAATATTTCATCTTGATTTTAAGAAACCAGAAGACAGAGAACTGTATCAAACAGCAACAAAGATTATAACATATATTGTGATCGTTGCCGAGTCATCACTATATGGAATGGCAGTTTACGGTCCAAGACTTCCAAGTCACGAGGCAGGCTTCATTCTAGTTGGGCAGCTCATTGGCGCATCAGTAATAATCATGCTTTTGGATGAATTAATTCAAAAAGGATGGGGTCTTGGAAGTGGAATCAGTATGTTCATAGCTGCAGGTGTTGCACAGCAAGTAGTCTGGAGCTTGTTTAGCCCAATACCTGCTGGAGATGGTGGACCTGTCGGTGTATTTACAAACATTGCTCACTCGTTTATCAGTGGCAACTATTCAAATCTGTTTTTCAGGTCCAACCAGCTGCCAGGCATATTTGGGTTGCTTATCACTGCTGGAGTTATGCTAATTCTAGTTTATACCCAGGGAATTAAAATTGAGATTCCAATTGTCTCCACAAAGTACAGAGGATTTTCCGCAGTCTATCCAATCAAATTGATGTACGTCTCAAACATTCCGGTAATTTTAGCATCGGCACTTACAGCCAATGCCGTGTTTATGGGTCAAATGCTTTGGGCAAACTTCAACCCGCGGAATGCCAATCCATTTTTGAATTTCATGGGAATGTTTGATCCCACAGCACCATCTACTCCGACCGGAGGTATACTGTATTATATTACGGCCCCGCGTGGACTGGATATAGTTGCACTGGACCCGATGCGTGCAGTGCTGTATATTGCATTCATGGTGGGAATTGTGGTGCTGTTTGGTAGGTTGTGGATAGAACTTGGAGGACTGTCTGCAAAGAGCGCCGCAAAGAACCTTCTTGACGCTGATGTCCAAGTTCCTGGTTTTAGGAGATCAAAGCAACCAGTTGAAGCTCTTCTGGAAAAATATATTCCATCTGTTACAATTATTGGTTCTATTATTCTTGGTCTCATAGCTGGTTCATCAGATGTATTGGGAACTTTTGGTTCTGGAACAGGAATGTTGCTTACAGTAGACATTTTGATTAACTATTATAACTTGCTCATAAAAGAAAAAGTAGAAGAGGTAATGCCATCCCTGGGTGCCCTGCTTGGCAGAAAATAAGCGAGTAATAATTGTAGGAATTCCAGGTGTTGGAAAGACTACCATAGTGTCAAAGGTTGTAGAAATATTAAAAGAAAAAAAAATTAGCGTAAATGTATCTATCTTTGGAACTGTAATGTTTGAAGAAGCAAAAAAGAATGGACTCAAAAACAGAGATGATTTACGCAAACTTTCAGTACCAGAACAAAAAAAACTCCAGTCAATGGCAGCAAAAAAAATTGCTTCAATATCTGATGATGTTGTAATCATAGATACTCATGCATTTATTGCAACAAAAGAGGGCTTTTACCCAGGTCTGCCTCATAACGTCTTGGAAATTTTAATGCCTGATAGTTTTATTATGATCAGCGCAAGACCAGAAGAGATCTATAATCGAAGAATGAAAGACACGACTCGAAACAGAAACATTGTCTCAATTGATGCAATTAAAAAAGAACTGGACGTAACAAGCGCCATGCTTTCTACATGTTCAATTTTGTGTGGCTCTCCAATTAAGATGGTTCTCAATTCACAAGGAAAGATTGATGAGGCAGCAAAGGGAATTGTAAGTGCGATGGGATTCAATAATGGAACTTAATATTATTTTCAGTTTTCTAAATTCAATCTTTTTGCAAATACCTGGTCTGTCTAGTGGTCCACTTGGAAGTGCAAACCCATTGGTAAAAGGAATGATTGCATCGGCATTTGGAATTGTTGGAATTTCTATAGGGCTGAACTTGTTTAACGCACTCATAAAACGAAAGATAGTCGACAACAACAAACTCAAAAGATTGATGAAGGAAACAAAGACATGGCAAAAAGAAAGGATGGCAGCCTTTAGGGCAAAAGATCAAGAAAAGATAGATCAACTCAGTAAAAAATCGGCATACATGAATAAGATGAACATGGAATTGATGCAGATGAACATGAGGCCAATGATGTATACCTTTGTTCCTTTAATTTTGATATTTTACTTTGTACTTCCGCATTTATTTGCATATACCGTTGCAATATCTCCAATAGATCTAAATTTTGTGCCTGGAAATTTTTTCCAGCTTACATGTACTGCAGAAAAAGTAGCGGAATCTATAGTGGCAGGCCACCCCCATGCGTGCAACCATGTAAATGAAATGTACTTTTGGGCTTGGTATTTTCTTTCATCCATCTCTTTTAGCGGAATAATAATGCGACTCACAAAAACCACAATGGATACAGACTGAGTTGCTAAAGTCAGTAATAATTTCTGGTCCACCTGCTATTGGCAAGACTACGGTAGCAAAAGGACTTGCAAAAGAATTTGATTTGAAATATCTCAGTGGAGGAGACGTCCTAAAAGAACTTGCAGAAGAACAGGGGTTTAAGACAGAGCGCGATGACTTTTGGGACACTAGTTTTGGCATGGAATTTCTAAACATGAGAAAGATCAATCCAGAGTTTGACAAAAAAGTCGATGAGAAGCTAAAGAAACTGTTCATGGAAGGGTGCAAGATAATTACAAGCTATACACTTCCTTGGCTTGTAAAAGACGGAATCAAGATCTGGCTTGCTGGCTCAGAGGAGAACAGCGCAAAGAGAATGACTATACGCGATAGTACTTCCTTTGAAAAAGCACTTGAGATCGTAAAAAAAAGATACCAAGAAAACAAAATGATCTACAAGAAACTTTATGGTTTTGATTTTGGTGATGACCTGTCTGTCTTTGATGTAATAATTAATACAGATAATTTGGGGGCAGACGAGGTACTATCAGTTGCAAGATCATTGGTAAGAGAAAGATATGCTGCTAAAACAACTACAAAATCTTAGAGTAATAGACCAAGACATAACAAATGATTCCTACGGTACCTATTGTGAGAAAAGAACTGTAGAACAGCTTCTAAACTATGGTTTTATTTTGTTAGACAAACCAAATGGTCCGACAAGCCACGAAACAGTAGCATGGATTAAAAAAATTTTAAATGTACCCAAGGCAGGACACAGCGGAACACTTGATCCACAAGTCTCTGGAATCTTGCCAATAGGTCTTGGTGAAGCTACAAAAGCATTGATCGTTTTGCTTTTGGGTCCAAAAGAATATCATGCACTTGGCAGACTGCATACCCTTCCTTCAAATGAAAAATTACAAGCTGTTCTAAAACAATTTACTGGAAAAATTTACCAAAAGCCGCCGCAGCGCTCTTCGGTTTCACGACAGACAAGAGTCAGAAATGTATATGAAATTGAGGTAATTGAACAAAAGGAACGGCTGATACTTTTGAGAATTTTGTGTGAAGCTGGAACCTATATCAGAAAATTTTTCTACGACATTGGAGAGGTGCTTGGTCCTGGTGCCACAATGATTGAGCTGAGACGAAGCCGTGTGAGTCAATTCAGCGAGGATTCGAACCTTGTTAAGATGCATGACCTTGTTGATGCATATGCAATGTGGAAAGAAAAAGGCGATGATTCAAAGCTATTACGAATACTGATGCCAATAGAACATGCTCTAAGTGAGATAAAATCTGTAATAATCCGTGACTCGGCAGTAGATGCACTATGCCATGGGGCTCAGCTTGCAATACCTGGTATATTGGAGATTTCACATGGAATTGCAAAAGGAGATCTTGTTGGGGTATATACACAAAAAGGAGAGATTGTCGCTCTTGCAGAGGCAATCTTGTCAGAATCTGAAATTGTAGAAAACACAAAAGGATTTGCATTTCAGTTAAAACGAATTATCATGGCTCCAAACACCTATCCGAAGAACTGGCGCACAAGAGCAGTCGTTAACAATTAAAAAGGAATCAAATTTACTTTTCAGAGTTGATTCCAAAAGGAGCCATCATTTGCATTGTACTTGGAGTAGTTGGAAGCGGTATAGTAGGAGTGTTCTTTGCAAATATTGCCAACCAGCCTCCAACTCTAGTTTATGTAGAAGGCCCATCACTTTCTGTGATAACAGAAAAAACAAACTTTCGCCTAGGTGAACCAATACACATACGAATAGTAAACTCTGGCACTGTTCCATTGACATTTTCAGACGCATCATACGGTTTGAAGATAAAACAACTTGATGGAATTGTTCTTTATACTCCCGTATCTGCCCAAGTGATATCTGCTTTACAACCAAAAGAAGAAAAGACGTTTGTGTGGAACCAGACAAAATTAGATGGCAGCAAAGTAATAGAGGGAAGATACAAGATTGTTTCAAACACAGACCCATCCTCAGGCAATGTGCTAGAAAAATCAATTACAATAAACATTCTCAAATGATGAATCGATTTCCAACTTGAGGGGGATTTTTAATGTCTTGTGTCAGACAAAAAATGTCAGCTAGTATGATATAGTAAATGGATTTCTTACAATAATATATAGTCAGATTTACAACGAGAAAATTGGCGAAAAAATAATGCCGGGATCGCCTAGCTTGGTAGGGCGCGCGCCTGGAAATAATTTACCATAAAGCGCGTACTCGCAAGGGTTCGAGAGTTCAAATCTCTCTCCCGGCGCCTTGATTTTTTCTATTAAAATTTAATCAAAATTGAACTCGATTTTTAGGATTTTCTAGACATCAAACTAAATGTTCAACGCATGTCCATAGTTACAATCTTGTTCCTTCGAAGGTGGGTAAATTGTTTTAAGCCAGAGTTGGTTATTTCTATCATGAAGATCCTTAACGCAATTCCAGGTCTTGGTCAACCATTAACCGAACAACAAGTAAAGGAATTTCTTGGAAAAGCGAGACTAAACCTCCAATTAGGAACAATAGATGAGAAGGGCGAACCTAACATTCATCCGATCTGGTATGCCTATGAAAATGATAAGATCTATGTTGTAACCCCAAAAAAATCAAAGAAGGCTAATAATGCGTTACGACAAAAGACTATTTATTTTTCCATAGACGATGAATCCTTTCCATACAAGGGTGTAAAAGGAAAAGGTACCATAAAATCACTTGATGATATTAATTCCAATGTTAAAATCGCAGAAAAGATCATTACAAAGTACATGGGAAGTTTAGAAAATGACATTGGTAGATGGATAATCAATGAAATACGACAAGGAAACGAAGCAGTACTTGAGATTACTCCAAAGTTTTTCTCTGCTTGGTCATTTGGATCACCGTCTTGAATTGGATGATTTTTTCTAAAAGTGGATAATTATCAGAAAATGAATTCAGAATTGATTACAACTATTTAGATATACATGATCTATATTGATCGGATTTATATTTTATGAATGCGTATGTATAGTGTCATCCGACGAAAAAGTGAAGATGCGCTTGTCGAACTAAAAGATAAGGCGAAGGCTTGATTTTCTGGTCAGATAAAGCACGTCAGCACTTCTGCACGGAAAACCATGTGGCAACACACGGGAATCTTCAGAAGTGTTGGTGAGGGAAAACTGAGTAGTGCGTAAGGTGCAAAACCGTGGCATCGCTTCAAAGGAAGCCACATCACACCCCAAGTCGGATGACTATTTACTTGTTTTAAAATAGTTTTAACTAAAATCCAGTCTTAGCAGAGAGAGAACTCTAAACTCTTAACTATGGGCCTTTTTCACAATCAATTAAAAGATACGCCTCTGTTTTGATAACATTGGCAAAATGTAACGTGGCCATCATAGGAGGGGGATTGCTTGGAACCTGTATCTCATATTGGCTTTCCAGTCTTTATGATATCCAAGTCAGTGTAATTGAAAAAGAACCAGAGGTTGCGATGCATACAAGTAGTCGCAATACTGGCGTGGTGCATTCTCCGTTTTATCTAAATCCTGATAAAAAAGGCAAACTTGCAAAGGCGGCCTTTGTATCACATGATATGTGGAAAAGATTTGCAGAAAAAAAAGGTCTTGCATGGAAGACAGTTGGAACACTAGAGGTTGCTACGGATGATACCCAACACAAGATTTTAGAAAAATACATGAAATGGGGTGTTCAAAACGGAATCTCTGAAAAAGATCTTGAGCTGCTTGATGGAATGGAGGTTGCAAAAAAAGAACCAAACGTATCCTGCCACTCTGCAGTATTTTGTAAAACTGATGTTGCAGTAGACTATGGCAAGCTAACACAAGAGCTAAAAAAAGAATCACAAAAAAACGGAACAAAATTTTTGCTAAACCACAAAATGGAATCAATTGAAGACAAAAAAGAACTGGTCATAAATTTTGAAAATAAAACGCAACTGTCATCAGATTTTGTACTCAACTGTGCAGGAGGATACTCCCTTGATATTGCAAAAAAGTTTGGTGTAGCTACAGAATATTCTAGTCTTCATTTTAGAGGAGAATACTGGATTGCACAAAAAGAATACACAGACCTTGTAAAAACAAACATCTATTCTGTACCAAACTATCAGGACTTTCCATTCTTAGATCCTCACTGGATTTTACGGGCTGATGGAAGAAGCGAAGTAGGACCAAATGCAGTGCCTGTTCCTAGCCCTGAAACATATTCTGGATATGTCGGAAATGTCGAGACATTTATCTCAAAAATAGCTGAGGTTGTTACTGGAAACGCAAGAAAACTGCTCTTGAATACTGATTTTATGAATTTGGTGGCAAAAGAATGGCTAAGCTCCGTCTCAAAGGTAGTTATGATTGAGCGCGTACAAAATTTTATCCCAAAAATAAAACCAGAGTTTTTCTCAGAGCGAGGCACTGCAGGAATTAGAACACCTATAATAACACCAGAAGGGAAATTTTTGCCTGATGTGATGGAGCTTGAAGGTCCAAATTCATATCATATTTTAAACTATAATTCTCCTGGGGCAACTGGAGCACCTGCTTATTCTGCATATGTTGTAAAAACATTACAAGAAAAAGGACTCTTGGACTATACTAAAAAAACCAAAGAATCAATGTGGAATTTTGAGAATATCACGTAACTGTATAGGTTGAGCAATTCCCAGAATTGCCTCTATTTTACTTGAAATTTCTCTGATTTTGTGATTATTAGCATCTCCTTCACAGGTACAATAAACTATCATGTTATCATGGTACCAGACCAGTTGGTGTACTTTTGTTCTAGAAATATGGGTAAAAGCAATCTTACCCAAGCTTTTGTTGAATTTTTGCTCTATCTTTTTTGTATTGTACAGGTCTAGCGAGAGAAGCTCCTCTTTTCTTTGAGCCTTGACACTGTATTTTTCCTGTTTCATTTTGTTTAAGATTAATTCTCCTTCTTCTCCGATGATTTCCACATAACGCATTGAATCATCTACTGAAAGGATTTCATGTACTGATTTGGGAAGATCCACGCTCAGATAATCCTAAAATGGCATCTTTATTTTTGCATGTAGCTAAAATTACATACAAGATAGGGTTTGCGATCAACGCCTATTCTGATTTAACTAGTTAAAAAATAAAAATTACCAAGTTGTTTTGACTTGATACTTTCTGTCCATCCAGCTTATTACACAAAGATGGCAAATTCCCTTAAATGCGTTGTATCTTGGTTCCCAAAACAACTCGGCCTTGCTTTTACAAAGAGGGCAAACAGTTTTTTTGTTCGTTTGTAGGTTCTGTTGCATTCTTGTTTCCTTTGTACCACGTTTGTATTAGCACTGGTATGTACCATTACCATACAAACATTCCTCTCATGAATTTTTATGATTTTAGAAACTAACCAAACTTAATATTTTGTAACAATCAAGCATGCGTGTGTTACCAGAACGCTGCTCTATTAGAGAAAAAGGAATAGACTGCCCAATGCCTCCTGAATTTATTATATCAATTAAGGTAAAAGATGATGAATACATGGTTGGTATAACATGTGATGGGCACAAAAAGTCGTTTATGGACAAACTAGAGATATTGCAAAAAGAGGGCAAGGTTCCAAAAGGTACTATTCGCTTTACTGGTTTGAAGGCAGTTGGCACTGACTGTATACGAATGGATCCAAACGACCTGATTCAACTTTAAAAAAGCACACGAACTTATGGATAAAGGTCAAAAAATTTTTCTAGAAATTTCCGAATATGAGCAAAGAATAAGTTCTAAAATTAGCATGCAACAGAGAAAAAACATTAAAGATGCCATAGAAGATTTAGGAAAACTAATTCCTTATATGAAAAACAAAATCAAACCTTATGAAATAACAACTCATTAAAACAAATTCTAAACCATATTCTTTCCCAAAATAATTCAACGAAATAGGCAAAGAATCAATCATCTTTTCTTCATTGATATTTTTCAGATCCTCAAACCACATTCGCTTTCTGTCTGCATTGATATTAATTTCTCTTACTTTTGGTTTAATTTTTCCAATTTCTGAAATTCTGTTTTCATTGATTTATCCGATCTAAATTTTTCATTAAAATCAGTTTAAAATGGGATCAAAAAAGGGTCAAAACAGGACCTTTTTTGTGCGTAGGTCTACCTAAATCTCTGTTGCACTGTTTTGACTGTTTTGCGATCAATTTGTTTGAACCAGTAAACACTTCACATTGATGTTTTTTAGATTTTTACTTGATAGATTGGCTTTTTCCCAGATAAAGAAAGTACTAGATTTTTGACACAAATCTCAGCCATTTCCCTTCTTGTCTCGACTGTTGAACTGCCACTGTGGGGCATTATCACAACATTTTCCATTTTAGCAAAAGGATGTTTTTCTGATATCGGTTCTTTTGAAAAGACATCTAGTCCTGCTCCGCCAATCATCTTTTTCTTTAACGCAAAAACAAGGTCCTTTTCATTGATTATTTTACCACGTGCAGTGTTTACCAAAAACGCAGTCTTTTTCATTTTTTTAAATAATTTCAAATTTACAATCTCATTTGTCTCCTTGGTGTGTGGTGCATGAATACTAACAACATCGCTTTTTCTAAACAACTCATCCAATCCAACATATCTTACTCCGAGATTTTTTTCCTCTTTTGCAGAAAGTCTAGTTCTATTATGGTATAAAATATTCATCTCAAACCCTTTTGCTCTTCTTGCTACTGCTTTTCCAATTCTTCCCATCCCAAAAATTCCCAAAGTCTTGCCATAAAGATCAGTGCCCAAAAACTCGTATGGCCCAAATATCACCTTCCATTTATTTTTGCGAATTAACCTGTCTCCTTCTCTAATTCTACGAAAAACAGTAAGCAATAATGCCATGGTAAGGTCAGCAGTTGCCCTTGTCAACACCTCGGGAGTATAGCTTACCACAATTCCCTTTCTAGCAGCACACTTGACATCAACGTGATCATATCCTACACTATAGGTAGAAATTGCCTTGAGTCTAGGTGCCGCATCAATCACGTCTTTGTCTATTCTATCATACGGATAGCAAATCAGTCCGTCCTTGTTTTTTATCTTTGATATTAGCAAGTCTTTTGGTATTGGAATCTTGCCAGTGTGAATCTCAACATCATATCGTTTCTCCAGTTCTTTTACAGCAAAACCATGAAGCTTTCTTGTGAGTAAAACTTTCAACTATTTTCCTCACAAAAAGACAGATTTTAAGCTTGATCTATTCAAAGAGAACTATTTATCATACAGTGTTCCATATTATATCGTAAATACATGGAGATAATGGGGAGAGGTTTTCGTCAGATAATGCAGGAATCTCCAGGATATTTTCATATTTTCATGAAATATACTGGATACAAGTTATTTCATAAAAAAAGTCCAATCTATGGCTCTGCAGACATAATCAACGTCTGCAATTTGCACTGTACACACTGTTACTGGTGGCTAAACAGAAAAGAAAACGAGGAGCTAACAGTAGAACAGTGGAAAGAAATCATTGATAAAAAATTCAAGAAAAATCACATCTTTATTGTAACTCTAGTTGGAGGCGAACCAACAATGAGAATGGATGTCATAGAATTATTTGCAAAGGAATTTCCAAAGCGAGCTTGTGTTGTCTCTAATGGTACTTTTCCATTACAAAAAATCCCAGGTCTGTACTTTTACTGGATCTCAATTGACGGCACACAACAAGTCCATGACACTATCCGTGGAAAAGGTGCATATGAAAAGACAAAGAAAAACATCATGGATTACATCGAAAATAACGGAGAAAAGGCATGGAAGGACATTTGGATATCAATGACGATAAACTCACAAAACTACAAGACAGTCAAAGATGTTATCGAAGAGTGGCAACCATATGTAAATAAAATAGGATTCCAGTTCCACACTCCGTTTGCAAAAGGTGATCCTCTCTGGCTTCCATTTGGTCCAGAAAGGACAAAGGTTGTCGACTATATCATTGCAATGAGAGACAAGTACCCTGAATATGTAATAAATCCAAAAAAACAGCTAGAATTAATGAAGAAAAACTGGGGTGGCAAAGGAACTACTCCAGTTGACTGTCCAACATGGGCTATTCTATCTGTAGATCATCTGGGAAGAGAAAAGATGCCCTGTTGTATAGGAAGTGCAGAAAAAGACTCCATGAAACCAATCTGTGAAGACTGTGGTCTTGGATGTTATTCTGTTCTTCTTGCCAATGGAATGAAAGGCTAGCTAAACTCATTTATAATAAAATGTTGTAGTGATACCGACTTGAAAAAACACAAGGACGAGTTTGCAATTTGTGTCCAATGTGCAAACCCAATAGAGAAATGTGTTTGTGTCTGTCCATTTTGTGGAGAACGTGACAAGTGCGAGTGTGCACTTTTTGATGCAGCTACTGGCGGATAATCATAGCATTGTTAATATTTGATCAATGCCTAGATTGAATATGGCTTCAATAGATCTAACTTGGGTTATCGGCGGTCCACAAGGGGGCGGTATCGAAACTGCTGCCAACATTTTTGCTGGGGCCTGTGCAGCGTCTGGATTGAAAGTATTTGGAAAACGTGAATATTATTCTAACATCAAAGGAGAGCACAGCTACTTTGGAGTGCGAGTCTCTGACAAAATAATTCGCTCTAATGTAAACGGAATTACAATGCTTGCAGCATTTGATGCAGAGACCATATTTCGTCATGCAGATGATGTTTTGAACGATGGAGCTATAATTTACGAGTCTGATCTTGCACTAACAAAAATTGATGAAGTTCCACCGTTGGATCAACTATTCAAGGAAAGACTAGCAAAATATCTGACATCAAAAAACAAGCCATTAACAATACAAGGAGCACTAGATGCAGCAAAAGAAAGGGGAGTCCAGCTATACCCTGTCTCATTTAAGACGATTTTATCTAATCTGGCAGATGAGATGCAAAACCCAAAGATTAGGGGCATGTTTAGAATGCTTAACGTACTATCTGTTTCTGTATCACTTGGGCTATTGGGTTTGCCTCCTGAGACTCTACTAAAATCAGTAGAATCAATCTTTTCAAGAAAACCACAGATTGCAGAGATGAACAAGCACGCAGCAAACTATGCATATAATTTTGCAACTGCAAAATATCAAAAATTCAAGTTACAACTATCACCAATACCAAAAGAACCCAATACTATTTTGTTACAGGGATTTCAGTCGACAGGTCTAGGCAAGATAGCAAGCGGTTGCAGATTTCAGTCATACTACCCAATTACTCCAGCTTCTGACGAAAGTGTCTTTTTGGAATCAAACGAGACTTTTGAAGTAGAAAATAACAGACCTGGTTCCACAATGGTTGTACAAACCGAGGATGAAATTTCTGCAATTGGAATGGTAATTGGTGCAGCACTTACTGGTACACGGGCTGCAACAAGCACATCAGGTCCTGGATTTTCTTTGATGGCCGAAGCTCTTGGCTGGGCTGGAATAAACGAAGTGCCAATTGTTGTGACACTGTACCAAAGAAGTGGACCAGCAACAGGTCTTCCAACAAGACATGGTCAAGATGATCTACAGTTTGCAATTCATGCAGGCCACGGAGACTTTCCAAGAATTGTCTATGCATCAGGTGATATCGAAGAAGGATTCTATGACACTGCAAAATGTTTCAACTTTGCAGAAAATTTTCAGATGCCAGTTATTCACATGATGGACAAGTTCATTGCAAGTACAGTTGCCACTCTAAAGAGATTTGATCCAAAAAAGATTACAATAGAGCGAGGCAAGCTTTTAGAAAAAATAGAGACACCAGATTACAAGAGATTTGCACCATCTCCTGACGGATTGTCACCACGCTCAAGGCTAGGATTAGAAAACGGAATATTTTGGAACACTGGAGATGAGAGCGATGAATATGGCCATATCTCAGAAGATCCTGTAAACAGGATTACTAGGATGGACAAGCGAGCTTCCAAGCTTGAACTTGCACTAAAGACAATACCAAAAGAAGACCAAGCTGTAAACTATGGTGTATCGGAATATTGCGTGGTAAGCTGGGGTTCTACAAAGGGACCAATCCTTGATGCAATTGAGATGCTAAAAAAAGAAGGACTTGATGTCGGCTTTGTTCAAATCAAACTATTACAGCCATTTCCAACTGATTACATCAAGTCTTTGCTAAAGGGAGCAAAAATAATCATCGATATAGAGGCAAACCAATCTGGCCAGCTTGGCTCGTTGTTAAACGAACACTTGGACAGCAAAGTCAACTATTACATTCTAAAATACACGGGAAGGCCAATGACTTGTACAGAAATTTATGATTCACTTAAAAAAATACTACAAAACAAGGCAGAAAAAAAACAGGTGCTAACATATGGAGTCTAATTTATCAGATTACAAGACAGATGTCCACAATGACTGGTGCCCAGGTTGTGGGGACTTTGGAATTGTAAATGCCATACAAATGGCACTGGCTGAAATGGAAATTCCACGACACAAGGCTGCACTCTTTTCAGGAATTGGTTGTTCTGGAAAGACATCACACTTTGTGAATGTCTACGGAGTCCACACTTTGCATGGACGAGTCCTGACATTTGCACAGGGTGCCAAGCTTGCAAATCCGGAGATGACAATAATTGTAGCAGGAGGTGATGGAGATGGATTAGGAATTGGAGCCGGACACTTTGTTGCAGCAGGAAGAAGAAATGTGGACATGACATACATTATTTTCAATAACGGAGTATATGGTTTGACAAAAGGGCAAGCCGCTCCAACTCTCAAGCTAGGATTGAAAACAAAATCACTTCCAGAACCTAACGTAAACCAAGCTGTAAATCCAATCGCACTTGCAATTGCAAGTGGCTTTACTTTTGTTGCAAGAGGATATGCTTATGATGTGAGACAACTAAAAGACTTGATAATAGCTGCAGTCAAACACAAAGGACTTGCATTTTTAGATGTACTCCAACCATGTCCGACATACAACGACATTAACACTAGAGATTGGTTTGCAGGAATGGACAACATTGATGAGATGACAAAAAAGCCAAGACCAAGAATTTACAAACTTGAAGACACACATTATGATCCTTTTGTTCATATAGATTCGCCAGAAGAAGAAAATGAAAAGCTAACACAAGCTCTGATAAAATCAAATGAATGGGAAATGAAAATTCCAACAGGAATATTCTATCAAAACGAGATCACTACTCCATATGACGAAAGGATTGCAGAGAGGATCCCAAACTATCTTGAAAATCCGCCAGCGGCCCAGCAAATCACATCTAACGGGAAACCAATTACTGATATCTCAAAGATTTTGGACTCACTCCAAGTCTAAAAATTATCTAATCTAAACAAAAAAATCAAAGACTTTGTTCCTGAGCAAAATTATTAGAAAACATCAACAAATTTTCACTTTTATATTTTATTAGGAATCGTACTTGATGTAATCTAGATACCCTTTGGCAGCAGCACACATCATGTAAGGGAACTACCAGCCGTCAAGAACGAAATAAGTTATTAGCATGATGAGCTTGAGTGTCTTTTATCTTTGAATCTGTCAGAAGTAAACAAGATATTCCGTAAATCTATAATCAAGGGATACTTTGAGCCCCACCTTCTGAATCTTGATTTTAAAAAATCAAACATCAAACATCCAACAATTCAAGACGACGGTCTTATGCAATCACACCTGTTGCATCTTTTTTTTGACATTGATACAGGTGGAGACTATCCAGATGGTGATGAGTGGTTCATGGCAGAATTCCTTTTCCCATATAGCATAAAAATTCCAGACAGCCTGAAAGGGCCAGATTATTTTAGCACCATGTCAGTGGGTGAAGGAAAAAACTTTTGGCGTCACAGAGAACTAATTCGATACAAATATGGCAAGTCAAAAAAATTAGAAGAGTCACTTGATTTTATGGAAAAAAAATACCTAGAACTACAATCTCTTTTAGAACCACTTGAAAAAGAACTCAAGTAAGTTTCCATTCGTTTTTTGAAAAAACATACATCTTATCAGAATCCGCAGTGCGCAAATTCCATTTTCCTGTTGTTTCATCAAATTCATAAATCACATCTCTGATGTTTTGTGGAATTTTTCTTGGGTCTAGTTGAAATGGAAGAAGCTCTAAAACAAAATCGATCTTGTCTATTGCTGTGTTAAACCAACTGTTCTCCAAAAGATCTACAATAAAATTTATGTTTGGACTTCCAGAAAAGTGCATGTAAATTTGCAGGGTTCTGCCACCTCCCCTGCGTCTTTTTAGCTCTTTTAGTAATCCTTTTATTTTGTCCCATCTTGCATTTCCAAACCACTTGAAAAATGCGTCATTAAACGCTAATGGAAAAGTAATGTCAAGCATCGTCGTATAGTCTTCGTATTTTTGAGGCTCGGGATGTTCTTCTACTTTAAACATTCCATTGAGTAATCCATAAAGTACTTCCAGTTCCCACGTAGAAATCCCATAATATTTCAGCGATGCTACAAGCTTGGAACTCATTATTTCTAATAGTGGAAAAATCTAATTAAAGGTTCTAAATTGTCAGTAGGTATTTTATCAGATAAAGAGACCCGATTGTTCCAATTACAAAGACCATTGGCTTCCATGCAAAGACAGGAAAATTAGGAGTCTTTAGTTGAATTTTGTAGTTATCAAAGACCGACTGTACGTATTTCTTTATTCTTTCATTCCAGATCTTGTATTCTATCTGATGCTTTTTCAGTAGCATCTCAACCTCATAGAAAACAGGAGTTCTTTGACAAAACAGGTGTTGCAAATAGTCTCTTGAGACCTCGACTTCGGCCTGTATGGCAACAAGTCCCTTTTTTATCTCAAGCAGTCTTATGTGCATCTCCCACGGTTTTTTCAATTTTAATGAAAGACCATGTCCTATCTGGAATGGTTGCTTGTGTTCAAATTTGACATGGGTAAAGCCCTCATTTGAAAAGATCTTTAACAACTCATCAACGCTTTTTTTAACCACCATACTAAGCTGTTCTACGCCATTTTTATCCACAGATATCTTTGTCCTTTTACCGCCAAGTAGGGAAATCGTCTTTGGATACGTGGTCAAGAACTCTACCATAGCTTGCCCTCCAATAATCCTCTATTAAAAGTATGACTGTCTTAGTTTTTCCCTCTTAGTCCACGAACGTAGACACACTGTTCGTGCGAGATTGCCATCTCGTGCTGGCTAATCTTCCTGTCTGTTATTTGTGCTTCCGAGTTTTTTATGACAGCAAAAGGAGTTGCGTCTGAACCCTCTCCCATCTTGAAGTTTGCTATGGATGCAAGGTTATCTGCTACTGCCTGGAATGTAACTTTGAGCGGATTTCCAAAAAGATCTTTTTGACCACGTATGTCAGAAATGGGCTCAATTCCTGCACATGCAAGGGCAATACCAATTGTGCCAACTCTTGCTGGCATCAGCCTGCTGTCTGTTATTATGATTCCAACATGTATGAAATACTTTAAGAAAATTTTTCGTCGTAGTTGTTCTGCAACCAGATATGCATCTGTTGGATACAAAATTATCTTTCCCTTTTGTGCATTTGATTTGTCAATTCCAGCATTTGGTGCCATTATGTTGTCTGCTGAGGTAATTACAAATCCAGGTATTCCACCAAAAATAGTGTCAGACTCTCTTAGGATGATCTCTGCGATCTTGGGATTGATCTGAAATTTTTTACCAACCAATTTGGATTCTGCAGATGGAACAACCTGTTCATAATCAATCACCCTGCCTTGAGAATTTGCAACAAACTTGCTTGAAATGACAATCACGTCTCCATTTTCTAGGGTTATTTGTGATCTTTCTAATGAACTAATCAAGGATTCAAAGAGATCAAATTCTTCTGTTTTTACCTCTGATTTTATAGGATACACGGCAAGAGACATGGATATTATTTCCTAGACTGTACTTTTTAGCGTTCTGTAATCCCTTGTTTACACATAAAAGAATTCAGGCATTCCTTTCAAGAAGCGATTCTTCATTTTCATAGTATAGGCGTAAAACGGATCTTTTCTGAAGTGATTTTAACAGATACAAAACTCCTCCCCTTCTAATTTTCTTTATGTCTTTAATGATGTAAATTTTGTCAGAATCTTTTTCTGATCCTGTTATGTGTACTCTTTGTTCACGATTGAAAGTGGTCATGTCTCTTGCAAAAAATGATTGTAGATTAATTTTACTCATGAATTATCAGCAGACCGAGATCTTTTTTTAATATAGAATTAGTTTACTATGGTGGGATTATTTAGCAAAAAGGAAGAATTTTGTACTGTTTGCAAGAAAAGCATTTTTCATAAACATAAACCAAAGAGTGACTGGAATGTTGAAGGTCCACTATGTGCAGATTGTTATGTAGATCTAATGAAAGAACATTATGAGAAAAAAAAGGATGACATATGTGTCGCGTGTGGAGCAGAACCGGGATCATTTAGCTTGTGGAAACCACGTAAAGAATGGGATCTAAAAGGATGGCTTTGCAAGCCTTGTTTTGATGAAAAGGAAAAATTAGATAATGAATCAAAAAAATTTTGTAGCATGTGTGGTGCCAAACTTGGTTTTATTAGTTATGGCCCAAAAAAAGAATGGCACATGAAGGGTTATCTCTGCAAAAATTGCTGGAATTTGCAAAAAACAAAAACTGATGCCTGAGGTTTGTGTCATTTTCTTCTGCAAACCTTTTAATTTCAAAAAAGCCTCAATCCATCAAATGGGAATGAACATAACAGAAAAGATACTTGCCAGAGCGTCTGGAAAGACCAGTTTAGCTCCTGACGATGTCGTTTTTGTAAATGTAGATAAAGTAATGGTTCATGATGTTTCCGGACCAGGAGTATTAGCTGTATTTGAAAAATTGAAAAAGCAAGGCATGAAGATAGAAAAGCTCTGGGATCCATCCAAGGTCTGGGTTGCAGAAGATCATTTCGTTCCTTCCGCTGATAAAATATCCGCTCAAAATATTGTACTGCTTACCAATTTTACAAAACAGTTTGGAATTCAAAAGCACTTCAAGTATGGAATGGGTCAGTACGGCATATGTCATACGTTATCACACGAAGAGGCAATGGTCCTACCAGGTGAGGTCTACGTGGGAGGAGACTCTCATACTAATACAACAGGTGCCCTTGCAGCATTTGCAGCAGGGCTAGGACATACCGATATTGCCTATGTTCTATTAAACGGAAAGATCTGGTTCAAGGTGCCTCAAACACTTTACTTTAGACTAAACGGCAAGTTGCCAAGCCATGTGATGGCAAAAGATTTCATCCTAAAAATCATCGGTGACATAGGTACCGATGGTGCTGCATACAAGACAATGCAGTTTGGAGGTAGCGGCATTTCTGAAATGTCAATTGAAGAACGTCTTACTCTAACAAACATGACAACAGAAGCTGGAGCAAAAAGTGGGATCATAGAACCGGATCAAAAACTTAGAGATTACCTAGCTGCAAGGGGAGCAACAAAATACAACGAAGTTCACGGAGACCAAGACGCACAGTATGAAAAGATATACGAATACGAAGCATCTGAACTTGAACCAACTGTTGCAAAACCATTCTCCCCAGAAAATATTTCAGCTGCAAGGGACTTGTCTTCAATTGAGCTGGACAAGGCATACATTGGCTCTTGTACTGGTGCCAAGCTTGAAGACTTGAGAGCAGTAGCAAAGATTCTCAAAGGAAGACAGGTAAAGATTAGAACCGAAGTCTTGCCAGCTGCAATTTCAATTTTCAAAAAGGCAATGGATGAGGGTCTTGTTAAAATTTTCATGGATGCTGGAGCAGTTGTCGGTCCGCCAACTTGTGGTGCCTGTTGTGGGGCACATATGGGAGTTTTAGCAAAAGACGAAGTCTGTGTCAGTACTACAAATCGTAACTTTCCAGGAAGAATGGGTCACGTAGAATCAAAAACATATCTTGCATCACCACTTGTTACTGCAGCGTCTGCAGTCACTGGTAAGATAACTGATCCGAGAGATTTGAAATGAAAGGTTCTGTAATTAAATATGAACAAGATAACATCGATACAGATGTAATCCTTCCAGGTCCTTATCTTAAGATTCACGATTACACGGAACTTGCAAAACACGCAATGGAAGGATTGGATACGGACTTTCATTCCAAAGTAAAGGAAGGCGATTTCATAGTTGCAGGTCGTAACTTTGGTTGCGGTTCATCAAGAGAACACGCCCCAATCGCTCTTTCCTATTCAGGAATTAAGGCAGTTTTGGCTTTGTCATTTGCTAGAATATTTTACAGAAATGCTGTAGATGGTGCATTTTTGTTACCAATAGAAATTGATGAAAATGCATACAAGGATATTTCGCAAGGTGACGATCTTGAGATTAATACTGCAAAAAACGAGATAAAAAATCTAACCAAAAACAAGATCTATCCCATGAAACCTTTCTCAGAATTAATTGGAAAGATTGTTGCTGCTGGTGGACTGTTTAATTACAAACCATAAAAAATACTAGTTTTAAATTTTAATGCCTTAATCATGAACAAAAAGATCAAGTAATACTATTTATGTAGGATTTTGGTGCAAAAGATAATTGAGCCAAAATTTCATAAATTCAGTGAATGCTAAATTAACAGAAATTTTGGAACTAGACAATTCTATTAGGTTTGTAGGAAAAATAAAAGATCGAAAATTACATTCATTTGTGAGAAGTGCAAACAAAATGCCCTTGCTTGATGAGGAGTTGGATAATATGGCCCACTATCAAGCCTCAGTCAAAGCAAGCATGGAAAATATGTTTGATAGTAAACTTGGCAAGACAAATTGGATAATTACCTCAAAAGAGAAAGTAAAGCTAATCACACTTTTCTTGGACGATGGTTTGCTTATCTTATCTACAGAAGCTGATGCAAACCATGTTGATATAATAAGAAAAATTCAAAGCTTGAATGTGAAACTCTAAACTAATCCTGTTCATAAAATTTTTTTATACTATTATATCTCGCATCCGCAGAATCTCTGTACATGTCAAGAACACTATTTGAGAAGATTTGGGATTCTCATGTAGTGGAACAAGACACAGGGCGTTCTCTACTTTATATAGACAGACATCTCGTTCACGAAGTAACATCGCCTCAGGCTTTTGATGGATTGCGGATGAATAAACGTAAGGTGCGACGACCTGACCTTACATTTGCAACAATGGATCACAATGTCCCAACAAGTGATAGGTCTTTGCCAATTGTAGATCAAATCTCTGCAAGACAGATCCAAGTATTGGAAAAAAACTGCAAAGATTTTGGAATCGAATTATTTGATATCCATAGCCCAAATCAAGGAATAGTGCATGTGATTGGTCCTGAGCTTGGTATTACATTGCCTGGTACTACGATTGTATGCGGCGACAGCCACACATCTACACACGGAGCTTTTGGTGCATTGGCATTTGGAATAGGAACAAGTGATGTTGAGCATGTCTTGGCTACTCAATGTATATGGATGGAAAAACCACAAACTTTTGAAATTAGAGTAGAAGAAAAGAGAAAAAATCCACACGCTATTACTGCAAAAGACATCATACTTTCTATAATAAGACAGATAGGAACTGCAGGTGGAACTGGCACAGTAATAGAGTATAGGGGAGAAACGATATCCGAACTCACCATGGAGCAAAGAATGACAATTTGTAACATGTCTATTGAAGCCGGTGCAAGGGCTGGTCTTATTGCTCCTGACGAAAAAACATTCGAGTATCTACGGGGGCTAAAGTATGTTCCAAAAAATTATGATGAATTTGTAAATTATTGGCGTGAAAATCTAAAAAGTGATTCAGGAGCACATTTTGATAAAATCTTTACACTTCACGCTGACAAGATTTCTCCTCAAATATCGTGGGGAACAAATCCAGCAATGACAACTGATGTGACAGGAACTGTCCCATTTCCAGAAGAATATGCAAAAGGTAACCCAGATGAAGAAAAGGCAGCACTCAAAGCATTACAATACATGGACCTCAAGCCAGGCACTCTAATGATAGACATTCCACTTGATCGAATCTTCATTGGTTCTTGTACAAATTCTAGATTAGAAGATTTGATTGAAGCATCACGGGTTATCAAGGGAAAAAAGATCTCACCCAAAGTGCGTGCTATGGTTGTTCCAGGTTCACAGCTTGTAAAAAAACGGGCTGAGCAATTAGGTATGGATAAAATTTTCAAGGATGCAGGATTTGAATGGAGAGAATCAGGTTGTAGTATGTGTCTTGGAATGAATCCAGACATTTTGGCTTCAGGAGAAAGGTGTGCAAGTACATCAAATAGAAACTTTGAAGGAAGACAAGGTGCAGGTGGAAGAACCCATCTTGTCAGTCCTGTGATGGCTGCAGCTGCTGCATTGGCAGGACATTTTATTGATGTAAGAGAGTTAGATTTGAACTAGTATGGAACCATTTAAAAAAATTAAAAGCATTGCTATGCCACTTGATAAGGTAAATGTAGATACTGATCAAATAGTTCCAAAACAATTCTTAAAACTAGTCCAAAAAACAGGATTTGGCCAGTACCTATTTTATGATTGGAGGTTTGAAAATGGGGATAAACCAAGGGAAGATTTTGTTTTAAACAATCCAAAATACCGTGATTCAAAGATATTGTTGACAAGAGACAATTTTGGAAGCGGTTCTAGCAGAGAACATGCTGCATGGGCTTTGCTTGATTATGGATTTAGGGTAATCATTGCTCCCTCTTTTGCTGATATATTTTACAACAACTGCTTCAAAAATGGAATTTTGCCAATAAAACTTGATTCTCAAAGTGTAGAAAAATTATTCAAAAATTCATCTGAGATAGAAGTTGATTTGCAAAACCAAACAATAAAAACTGATGATACAACATTTCCGTTTGAAATAGAAAGTTACAGAAAAAAGACTTTACTTGAAGGACTAGATGATATTGCAATTACTCTACAATATGAGGATAAAATAACCCAACATGAAAAATCTAAACCCAAACTCTAGGTTTTCATTTTCTTGATTATGCTTTTTACTAATTCCTGATTTCTTTCTATTTTTGTTGGAGATTCAACATCTATCCATGGGGTTTTTTCTATATCAAAAGCACTAATTGATTGGCTTTTTGATAGTCCTTGTAAAATATCATACGACAAATTGATGTTTTTTTGTTTTCTTTGTTTGGATTTGATTAACTTTAAAATTTTTGTCGCAAGTATGTATATGCCAAGACATTCTGCTATTTGTAATTTGATGGTGGGTTTTTCTTTAAATTCTAAAATCAACCCATCTTTTACTATGGCATAACCTGTCTCTTCTTTTCTATAACTTCTTGTGGCAACACAAGCTGTGCTTTTCTTTTTCTTGTAGAACTTATACATCTTTCCAAGGTCAATAGGAGTAAGGTTGTCTGAAAACCATAAAAGAAATTCAGAACTTTTTCCCAAAAGATTAGACAGGTGTACAAGATCGCCACCAGTACCACTTTGAGAATCCTGGATAAATCTGAGCCTTTTTTTTCTTGCTCTGCTTTCAAAATATCCTTTTATCTGACTGCCCATGCCTTTGTAGTCTGCAAGAATAATTATCTCATCAATAAAACCAAAAGAAGAGAGATACTGCACTATGTGATCTATGAGAGGTTTTCCATCTATTGGAATCATGGCCTTTGGAAAATAATCTGTGAATGGCTTACCCCTTGTTCCCCGTCCACCGGCCAAAATTACAGCTTTCAAATCTATCTGTATGATTTCTGTTTTCTTCTTCTGGCTCCAGGTCCACCAAATTTCTTTGGCTCCTTTCGCCTGTCGTCTCCACTTAGAAGATGTTTATCAAAATCAGTAAGACGTTTTTTGAGATCTTCGCGAGCTGTTTTTGTAAATGGATGATCCTTTGGTTCCTTCTTTGATTTTGTCCAGCCTGTCATCGCTCTTGAGATTGCTACAGCCGAGGCATATGCTTGTCCCATGAAACCCCCGCCACTTACTCTAACGAAAAGATCAATTTTATCTCTCAAATCACCAGCAATTTCGAGTGGTGCAAGCATTACTTCTCTTGCAGTCTCTTGCTGGATCATTTCTACTGGAATGTTGTTTACTCTAACTCTGCCGGCTCCTTTTGCAATGTGCACATGAGCCCTTGCAGTTTTTCTCGACGCAAAATAACTTTCTATCTTTGCCATTATTCGTGCCACCCTACCATTCTTCCAAGCTCTCCAACACTGGTGTAGTACGGAGAAGATCTTCTTATCTTTGCATCTTCAAATTGAGTCTTGGTCATTGATCTAAGCTCATCTGGTACACCCAAGTATGCTCTTAGTCTTTTGAGTGCAGTTTTTCCTGAAGGCTTTTTTGGAAGCATACCTCTTACCATCTTGGTTATGATGGTGTCTGGTCTTCTTGGGTGAAACGGACCAAATTTAGGATTGTTAATACTTGCAATCTCAAGAAATTCTCTGTATGATTTTATGATGGCATCTCTATCACCACTTAACATGATGTTCTCAGTGTTTACAATGGATACCCGATTTCCTTCAATCAAGAGTTTTGCTACATGTGAACATAGCCTTCCAGCAATCAAGTTTGTACCATCAACAATTATGTTTTGAGCAGACTTGGACTCGGACTTTGTCTGTATTTCTTGTTTAGCCAATTATCGTAACTCCTTTTCCTGTTGGATGACTTTTGATTAGTTCTGAAAAGTTGAGGATCTTTCCACCTGACTGCAGCACCTTTTTGGCACCAGTGTTAGAAATAGAAAATGAACAAAGTGTTATTTTGTGTGAAATATTGCCTGTTCCAAGTACTTTGCCTGGAACAACAATTACATCATTATCTTTGACAAATTTATCTATCTGACCGATATTGATTGTTCTTCTAGCAGAAGATGGCTTGAGTGCAAGTTCTGCTAGTCTTGACCATATTGGAGCGTTGTTTTTCTTTGATGCTCCTTTGAGCTCCTTTGCCATTTGTAGTACAACTTGATTGGTCATTTGTAATATTGCCTTTTTTAACCCAAATATAATGCATGCTCAACCAAGGGTAGAAATTACTTGTTTGAAACTATCCAGCCTTTTTGCAAGCTCTTCTACTCCTGCCGATACTATTTGAGCTGGTGTCAATGCCCCTGTTGTTTCTACAGTTAAGATGTGATCTTCATGGTTTCCAGTTTCTGTCAAGACGGAAACTGTTGCAGAGTTCCATTTTGCATGTTCTACACCTCTTCCTAGTCTTGCATATGCCTCAAGTTTTAATTTTTGACCTGGTGCAAGTTCGATAATTGGAATCTTGTCATTAACTGGCTTTACAACCTCATCTTCTGAGGTAAGCTCAGCTGATGTAATGGTTCTTGTAGTGTCAGCAGAACTTGAATCAATCATTAACATGACTCTGCAACGAGAGCAACCAACTTCACTGTGGCAATCACAGCTTGACGGTTCAACAAACCTTGTCAGGTCTGTCTTTAATGGAATCATTGCAAGCCTGTGGGCAACGCCTTCGTCTGCAAGAGCAGAGGAATTCTCAATTATTACTACATCATCGATGGCAAAAACTGGTACTCCTGTAAGGCAGATCCTTCTTAATGCGTTGGCATACTGTAATGGTACATTCTTTAATTTAACAATAATCTTTCGTTCATTTTGTTCAATAATCTCTAAAGAAGTCAAGTCTTATGGAAAAAGCCGTTGGTCCAAATAAAAATCTAGCGAGTTTTTCCGTATAGATAAATACCAAAGTTGAATATCACAATTATGGAAAAACCAACTGTAGTCAAATTAACAGTTGAAGGAGAAAAATTCGAACTCCTCGTTAAACCAGACCCTGCTCTTGAATTCATATTGGGAAAAAAGAAGGACATATCAGCTATCCTAGTGTCTGACGAGATTTATTCGGATTCAAACAAGGGAACACGCGCATCAACTGAAAAACTGATGAAAGCATTCAAGACAACAGATCAAACCGCAATTGCTACTATAATTCTTCAAAAAGGTGATCTTAACCTAACTACAGATCAAAGGCGAAAGATGGTTTCAGAAAAGCGTAAACAAATTGTAGAATTTATTGCCAAAAGCTACGTAGATCCTAGATCTCATCTTCCTCACCCGCCACTTCGAATAGAACAAGCTATGGATGATGCAAGAGTCTCAGTTGATCCATTCAAAAATGTAGATGAACAAACAAAAGAAATTGTTGAACAACTAAGATCCATCATTCCTTTAAAATCAGAAAACATGCTTCTTGAAATTTTGGTACCTGCACAGTTTGCTGCACAATCTTATTCTGTTTTAAAATCTGTTGGGTCCTTAAAAAAAGAAGAATGGCAAGCTAATGGCTCTCTTAAAGTAATACTAGATATACCGGCTGCAGCAAGAGCTAATGTGTTAGATAGATTGGGATCGATAACAAAAGGTTCTGCTACTGTTGAGATTGCGAAATGATGGAAACAAAAAGACGATATGTAATTCCTGGTGACGTTATAACAACTGGCCCATTTAGACCAGAACAAAATGTCTACCAAGAAGGAGATCGAATTATTTCCACAAGCGTAGGTATTTCTGAAATTTATGAAAATGCTGTACGAGTCATTCCACTTACAGGAATATACATGCCAAAAACAAACGACTTGATTATAGGCAAAGTGATAGGTCACTCATCACTGTCATGGGAATTTGATATTAACTCGTGTTTTGTAGGATTTTTGCCAGCACAAGATGTTTTTGGCAGAGACTATTCTCCAACCAAAGATGAGCTCAAAGAAAGACTTGACAAAGGTGACTTGGTGGCAGCAAGAGTTGCTAACTTTGATAGATCGCGTGATCCATTGCTTACTGTACAGGATAGGGATCTCGGAAAAATTGAATCAGGAGAACTTATTGAGATTGCTCCAAGCAAAGTTCCTCGTCTTATTGGAAAACGTGGCTCTATGATTCAAACAATTGAGATGGCTACAAAGGCAATGATTACAATTGGACAAAATGGGTGGGTCGTCGTTTCTTGCGAAGACCCAGATGGATTATTAAAGGCAATAGAAGCAGTCAAAATGGTTGATGCCCAAGCACATACGCCAAACCTGACTGAAAGAGTCAAATCCATGCTTGGGGTAGAACCTGGTGATAAAAATGACACAATTAATGAATGAAAATGGAATTAGATGTGATGGAAGAAGAGTAGACCAATTAAGAGATATCTCTATCAAAGTCGGAGTTTTAAAAAATGCAGACGGTTCTGCTTACATAGAGTTTGGTAAAAACAAAATTCTTGCAGGCATCTTTGGACCAAGGGATGTGCATCCAAAACACATGGCAAACCAAGACTCTGGAATTTTGCGTTGCAGATACCACATGTCTCCCTTTTCTGTTACTGAAAGAAAAAACCCAGCTCCTTCAAGAAGAGAAATCGAGATTTCCAAAGTCATCAAAGAAGCATTACAACCAGCTGTAATACTAAAAGACTTTCCTAGAACAGTGGTAGATGTCTTCATTGAAGTACTTCAAGCCGATGGCGGTTCTAGATGTGCGGCACTAGATGCTGCATCTGTGGCTCTAGCAGACGCAGGAATACCTATGCGTGATCTTGTTTCTGCGTGTGCAGCAGGAAAAGTAGCTGACCAGATAGTTTTGGATATTAACAATGAAGAAGACCAAGAAGGACAGGCTGACATGCCAATAGCATACATGCCAAACCTTGGCAAGATTACTCTAATGCAACTTGATGGAATCTTGACTCCATCTGAGTACAAAAAATGTATTCAAACTGGGATAGGTGGCTGTAAACAAGTCTATGAACTCCAAAGAAAGGCACTAATGGAAAAATACTTTGGAAATGTGAGTCAGTAGAAATGACTAACTCAGTTATAATTGCACAACTAAAACGAGATAGAATTTTAGAACTTCTAAAAGAGGGAAAAAGACTGGATGGCAGAGGTCTTGAAGATCAACGTCCTCTTTCAATTGATACTGGAGTAATTCCAAAGGCTAACGGTTCTGCAAGAGTAAGGCTTGGAGATACCGAGATTGTTACAGGAGTTAAGATCCAACCTGATAAACCTTTTCCAGATCTTGGTGATAAAGGAATACTCATATGCACTGCAGAAATTCTTCCACTTGCAGATCCTAATGCAGAGCCTGGTCCTCCAAATGAAGAAGTAATCGAGTTAGCAAGAGTTGTTGATAGAGGAATCAGAGAGAGTGAGATGCTTGATTTACATCAATTGGTTCTAATCGAAGACAAATCCGTTATAGGAATTTTTATCGATAGTAGTGTTACAGACGCAGATGGAAATCTTTTTGATACTTGTTCCTATGCTTCGGTTGCAGCTCTTTTGTCATGCACTGTTCCAAAATATGAAATCAAAGACGAGGCTCCAGTTCTTGTCGAAGGAGTAACTTCAAAGCCTCCTGTAAAAACGATTCCGGTATCTGTTACCATGGCAAGAATTGGAGATTATATCATCGTAGACCCAACTTCAGACGAAGAGGCTTGCATGGGTGCAAGATTAACAATAACCACAAATTCCGAGGGAAACATTTGTGCAATGCAGAAGGGAGGAAGTGATGGCTTTACAGAAGAGCAGGTTGTAAAATGCTCTGAGATTGCACTTTCCGTGGGACCAAAAATAAGGAAGCAACTAGAGAAACTGATGTAAAATGGTTAAAAGTAAAGGCTCTTCATTAAAGGGACTTGGCGCAAAGTATGGATTAAAACCGCGCAAAAAGTACACTGCAGTACACAGACTTTTGAAAGCAAAGCGAAGATGTGTTGAATGTGGTTCCACAAAGTTTGGACGTGAGGCAATAGGTATATGGGCCTGCAAAAAATGCGGATTCAAAATAGCTGGAATGGCATATGACGTCAAAATATAATGCCATAATAGAAATTTTTGCTAAAGAAAAAACAAAATCAATTTTTGATTCGATTCAAACAGACAACAAATTCTCCTCGGAAACTCCAACAAAAACCACAATGTCTTTTGATAAAAAAATTACAATCTTAATTGATGCACAAGAACTTTCGCATTTGCGTGCAAACTTGAATTCAACTTTGCGTCTTGTGCAAGCAAGCAATGATTCTATCGAATCGGTAAAAATATAAGCATATCAACTGGTGAATCTAGCATGTCTTCTGGCGAACAACAAATTCCACCGTGGTTACAAGAACAAGTCGGAAGATTGCAACAACTACAACAAAACCTTCAATCTATCATGGGTCAAAAACAACACCTCGAAATGGAACAACTTGAGACAGAAAGAGCACTTGAAATTCTTAAAAAAGCCGGAGATAATGACACTGTTTTCAAAAATGCAGGTTCAATATTGATCAAATCAACAAAGGTAAATCTTATTACAGAACTTGAAGAAAAAAAGGAACTTGCAAACACACGCATTACTGTATTATCAAAACAAGAAACACGTGTCAAAGAAAATCTCAAGGAAGCAGAAACTAAGATAAAAGAAATGCTGCGTGGACCCGCTGAAAACCAACCTAAAACAGATACCCCTAAATAAAATATTAACAAACTCTGCAAATGTTGTTTAATGAAAATAAATGATCTACGGATAATAATAGATGAGAGGGAGAAAAAAAGTGGAATCCCTGATCTTTTGAGAGCAGTGGGGGTAAATGTTGAACTGACAAATCTTCCAATAGGCGATTATATCGTGGCACCTGAAACCGTAGTGGAAAGAAAAAGTATTCAAGATTTCATCTCTTCTGTTTTTGACGGAAGACTGTTTGATCAATGTAATAGACTAAAGGACCACTTTGAACATCCAGTTATTTTGATGGAAGGTAATGTAGATCAAATTGAAGATCTTACTGAAAACCCACTTGTTTTCTATGGTGCAATTTCATCAATAGTATTAGATTTTAAAATTCCAATCATTCCCACACCAAACGCCTCACATACAGCAAAGCTTTTGATATCCATGTGTACAAGACAAGAAACTAAAAAAGGACCATTTTTGAAAAAAATAAAAAAATCAGACGATTTACAAAAACAGCAATTATCTGTACTTTGTAGCCTTCCTGGAGTAGGAGAAAAATTAGCATCCCGCATGCTTGAAAAATTTGGTACCCCAACTAATACACTAAAGGCATCCTATACAGAGCTTTCAAAAATAAAAGGCATGGGAGAGTCACGTGCTCTTAAAATTAGAAAAATGCTTGATACGGAAAGTAAATTCAAGAAAAAAGTAGACCAAAAAACATTACACGATATTTGACATACAATTCAAATATCTGGAATCTACTCTAACGGACGAAATGATTGTTTCACACACTTGGTTTGCTGAGCATTTGAATGATCCTGATATTGTAATTCTTGATTCTCGTGGTAATGTAGCATATTCTTATGCTCATATCCCAAATTCTCAACCACTTGGAGTTGAAAAAGTAGTAAAGGCAAATCAGTACGGTGCAAATTTAGTACTTGATACAGACAAGGCTGCAAATCTTTTCGGTTCCCTTGGAATTGATGAGACAAAAACAGTGATAATTTATGGTGATTATATGGATCCATCAGCAGCAAGAATTGCTTGGACCTTATTTTATTTTGGTCATGACAAAACAAAAATTTTGGATATCGGTATTAGAGGATGGCATCAAAAGGGATTGACTATTACTCGTGAAGTTCCTACAATAAAACCAACTACGTTTGTTCCAAAGATCAATCCCAATCTAAGAATTGAAGCTGAAGGACTAATAAAAAAAATTGATACTGATGTAATTATAGATGCACGGACTCCTCAAGAATTTATGGCAGGAAGAATTCCAAACGCAATTTTAATTCCTTTCACAGATGGTATTGGTCAACAAGGATTTCTTTTCAAAGAAAAAGACGAATTGATAAAATTTTTTGAGGAACAAAAAATCCCAAAGGACAAAGAGCTGGTTTGTTATTGTGTACTTGGACATAGAGCCGCACACGTCTTTACTCAGCTAAAGATTGCAGGATATGAAAATGTCAGATTATACGACGGTTCATTTGCTGATTGGGCTGGAAGAAGATTTCCTCTTGGCTGATTTGCGACGAAGTTTGCTTCCACAAATAGGGCATTGAGATATTTCTGAAAAAATTTTTCCACATCCAGGACAAAAATATACCCAATCCTTTACCTGACTAATCCCTTTGGTCATGATAGGACTAACTTTGAGGTGAAGGTATTTTGCAATGTTTGATACTGCAAAGTCATCAGTAACTAGTTCGCCGTCTAGCTTCAAACACAATGCAATTACTGTTACGTCTTCTTTTGAGATATTTTGAAAATCGCCTGTCTCCTTTGCTTTTGCCAATACCTTTGTAATGTATTCTTGATCTGGATCGAGGATCTCCAACCTGTTTGTTTCAACGAGTGCATTTATTGCGTCATGATTTTTTTTGATGTGTTTTATCTCGTCAAAAACAGCAGATGTTGTATAGCTTTTTTCTTGTGAGGCAAAAGGGATGCCGGCGTAAAAAGCACTTGCATCCAAAACTCTAGAAGCCAAGCTTGCTCATCTGTCTTAGACCGCGCTTTTTGAGCCTTACAAACACTGCTTGCTTTTTGTATTTTCTTATGGTTATGACATCGTCATATCTTGCCGGTTTTATCACTTGAGCATCCATTATGATATTAGAATCATGGGAACTAATTATCTCAATTTTTTCATCTGGAACAACTAGTGAAGGTAATTTGTTTACTGGTGCAACTGGTGTAATTATAAAAACATCTAAACTTTCGTGCAATATTGGACCCCCCAGGGAGTACGAATGTCCAGTAGAACCACTAGGTGTTGCAACTATTACCCCGTCCATTTTCTGTGTAACCGTATCGCTTTGAAATCTAATTTCAAAAAGTGAAGTCTTTGTAAGATTCTGTCTGTTTATGAAGATCTCATTTAAGGCAGGTGGAAACTCTTGTCCATTACATGATGCAACCACTCTTGTTCGTCTGTCAAGAAAAATGTTGTCTGAAAGTATTTGGTCTATGGCAGTGTCAATTTCAGACATAGTTATTTCAGATAATATGCCTCTGTTTCCACCTACGTTTATCGCTAAATTTGGAACCTCATTTTCTAGATATCTGAAGGTACGTAAAGTTGTACCATCTCCACCAAGAGTTATGGTAAGGTCAAGCTTTGTATTCTTTAATTCCTCCAAATCACTTACTTTTTTTGTACCTTCTACTTCTACTGGAGAAATTGTAAACACTTGAGATTTCTTTGCAAGTAGTTTTTTTGCTACCTTTTTGGCAGCGTCTTCAGCCTCTTTTGAACCAAACTTGCTTACTACAGCTACTCTGTTAAGATTCAAGCGGAAAGTAGTATTCTACTTTGACTTAAAAAGCATCTGATGGGGATAAAATATAAGGGCCTCTCATGGTAATCATTCTGGAAGAAAATGAGCTACGCAAATCCAAATGTTTTAACAGATACCGAATGGGTTTCAAAAAATATCTCAAATAAGGCGATTAGAATTGTAGAAGTGGACTATGATCCAGAAAACGCATACAAACAAAACCATATACAAAGTGCCAGCCTGATATGGTGGAAACGTGATATCAATGATCCAGTCAGAAGAGATATCATAAGCAAAACTCAATTTGAAGACCTTATGTCAAGAAACGGCATTACGCCGGAATCCGAAGTTATTTTGTATGGTGACTTTAACAATTGGTTTGCAGCTTTTGTATTTTGGATTTTCAAGTATTACGGACACAAAAATGTCAAACTGATGAATGGTGGTAGAAAAAAATGGGAACTAGAAAAAAAACCATACACAAAAGATGAACCACAAATTCAAAAAACAAAATATGTTTCATTTCCAGCAGATGAAGGACTGCGAGCATATCTGTTTGATGTAAAAAGAGCAATTGATAGACAAGATACCGTCTTAGTAGATGTACGATCACCAAAAGAGTTTACAGGTGAAATAACTGCTCCGCCAGAATATCCAATGGAGCATGCACAAAGGGGAGGTCATATTCCTAAAGCAAATAATATTCCTTGGGCAACTGCAGTCAACGATGCAGATGGCACTTTCAAATCAGTAAACGAGCTAAAACAGATCTATGAAACAAAAGGTGTGACACCAGACAAGGAAGTAATATGCTACTGTAGGATTGGAGAGAGATCCTCCCATTCATGGTTTGTTCTCAAATATCTACTAGGATATCCTCAAGTAAGAAACTATGATGGTTCATGGACTGAATGGGGTAACATGATTGCAAACCCCGTTGAAAAGTAAGAATTGAGCCAAGAACTTCCATTATTAAAGAAAGGGATTTTCTACTACATAAGAGACGGTGATGATTCCATCATAATGGAAGACAAGACAAAAGGTGGTCTTACAGTGCAGGAGCGATCAATTGATGAAAAATACAACGTAGAAGCAGAAAAAGGCATGATCTATGATATGGATGGAATAGGTCACAAAGTAGATATTCGATGGTTCTTTCCAAAAAAAGATTATACTTTTGACAAAGTGCTTTCATTTGCACAAGAAATGGAGCAGCGATACAGAAAGATACGGGAAGAAACCTGTCCAGATTACTAAGAAGCGTTTTTAAAGACTTTTGAAAATAGTACCAATAGATGTCTCTTCTGTTAAAAGACAAAGTCTACACAGTACAATCTACTACAGCTAAACGAGGCATCTATCCATTACACAGCTATAAACTTGGTCTCTACAGGCTGCCAATAAAACTAGAAGATCAATATGAAATTGATTCAATTGTTACTGGTCTTAAGAAAACATTTGTGATGGATGCGTTTGCTGACAGGATTTATGCAACATATTATTGGAAGGAAGAGAACATGCCAGATCCTGACGCATCAGGTTACAAGCAGATTGAGCTTGAGGTACAGGTAGAAGTTGTTACAGGTGAAGTTGTAGACATGATCTACCAAATCTATCCAATTGAAAAATATGGTGATGGTTTATGGGTCAAGGACTATAGGAAAAAGGCAGACACTAATGCAAAAATGATTATCGATACTATACTACGTAACACTGTTCTTGCAGATGAGATGGTCGAACATTTGGTCAAGACCAAAAAACTTTCTCAAGAAGATGCTTTGAAGGAATTAGAGGCAATGACTCCTCTTGCACAAATTGTTCCAAACGCAAAACCAAAACCAAAACCAGCTTCACTACCGCCCGGACAACAAGCTGCTCAAGCAGAAGCGGAGGTTGAGACTAGAAGTGGAGCAAAGTCAGGTCCGATTGATGTAGAATTCAAGACAAAGCTAAAGGTATCTGAGACATTTACTGCAACTTCGAGCGGTAATAAAATCAAGATCTTTGGTCCGCGAAAGGGTAATGAGGTATTGAGCATATGGGGCGAAGTTGTCTCTGTTGATTTTGATATCTGTATTGGAGATGGGGCTTGCATAGATGCATGTCCGGTAAAGGTTTTCGAGTGGGCTGAATTTCCAGGAAATCCATCTTCTGAGAAAAAACCACTAATGGCAAGAGAACCAGATTGTATATTCTGTCTTGCTTGTGAGAACGTCTGTCCAGTCCAAGCCATTAAGATATTCAAGAAAGGATAAACTGAATCTTTTCCGTCTATCAATACAACTATAAATACAATTTTTTGTTTCTTAGAATAGATGGTTCATGTTAACACATACCTTCCCAAACCCATTTACAGAATTTCTGTTTAGTCTGTTCATTGGGGTTGCCATCTTAATAACGTCCTATACTTGTAATTTCTATTATCTTGTTTTTCTTTCACGACAAAAACGCAAATCGCAAAAAGCAGAACTTACTGATACACCAACAGTTACAATCCAACTGCCGATTTACAATGAGAGATATGTTGCAACAAGACTTGTTAACGCAGTATGTGCTATGGATTATCCGAAAGAAAAGATGTGCATTCACATACTGGATGATTCTGACGATGACACTTTTGACATTTTAGAAAATCTTGTTGTAGATTATCAAAAGAAAGGATTTGATATATCTCATCTACGTCGGGAAAAACGAAGTGGCTACAAAGCCGGTGCACTGCGAAACGCAATGCAATACGTTAAGGGAGATTTTGTAGCAATATTTGATGCTGATTTTATCCCACCTTTTTGGTATTTGAAAAAAGCAATTCCATATTTTTGCAAACCAGAAATAGGATTTGTTCAATGTAGATGGGGACATGTAAACGAGACATACTCTGCACTTACAAAAGCACAGGCCCTAAGCTTAGATTTTCATTTTCTCATAGAACAAAGGGCAAAGAGCAATTCACATCTTTTTATGAATTTCAATGGTACCGCAGGAATTTGGAGAAAAGAATGTATTGATGATGCAGGCGGATGGCATACTGCAACACTTGTCGAAGATTTAGATCTAAGCTATAGGGCTCAAATGAAGGGATGGAAATGTGTATTTTTACCTGAAATTGTTGTGGATGCTGAGCTTCCAGTACAGATGAACGCTGCAAAAAGACAGCAGTTTAGGTGGGCAAAAGGTTCCATACAATGTGCAGTTAAATTACTTGGAGATATTGCTATTAAAAAAATTCCAATTAACACAAAAATTCAAGCGTTTGTTCAATTGACAAGACACATAGTTCATCCTCTTATGCTTATCCAATTTCTTATAATGCCGATACTTTTAGCAGCAAAAATTAACATCTACATTGTCAGTACACTTCCGTTACTTACAATTGCAGCATATTTTGCTATAGGACCACTAGGATACCTGATGATAATTCGCGACTTGTGGGGAAGTAACTGGAAATCAAAAGCATTAGCATATCTTTATCTTGTGATTTATTCCGCTGGCATGTCAGTTAACAATACAATTGCTGTCTTTGATGCATTATTTGGAAAGAAAAATGAATTTCTGCGAACTCCGAAATATGGTATTGTCAAAAAAACAGATAACTGGAGAGACAAGGCTTACAACTTGCCTTTTACAAAAACTACACTGCTTGAGATATTTTTTGGCATTTATGGCCTCATCGCCATTTTTACAGCCATTTATTCAAACAATCCAGTATTCGTACCTATAATTGGTATTCAAGCATTAGGATTCTTCTGCATTTCTTATCTAAGCATATCGCATTCAACATTTAAAAAGAGTAAACCACAAAAACCACACAAGGTTTCAAAGGCAGAGAAAATGGCAAATGGATATTACAAACTTGCAGTGGTTGGGATTATAGGATTTATCATATTTGGAGTTGTAGTTGCATTTGAGGGATACAAGAATTCTGTTTATCCTCTGGAGGAATCAAGGGGAATTTTGTACAGAATCCAAGCAACATCGGATCCGCAAGAACTAACGTCAGATCTTAGAACCATCAAAATACTGTTGCCAAAAGAAGGCAACCCTGTTTGGATATTTCCAACAGATTCGACTGACTTTGGTTTAATTCAAAAAGACCTTAGCACTATGATATCTACAGTAGATAAGATTTCTACTTCATCACAAGACAGTGCGGCCTTCCATACTGGAATGATAAATGTGCATTACCAAGCTGCAGCAATCGACATTAATTTGTTGGATGCAATTCCATACATGTACGTAAGCTTCTCTAACATTGTATTTAGCTCTGTATGGATCGTTGTAATAATAGGAATTTTTGCTATAATAAAACGAAAGAAAGAGCGATTAAAATCCTATGAAATGTCTGACGAAGTTTAGAGATTTTTTATTGGATATTAAACTCGTGTCTTACTTCATCGACTCCACGAATTCCAAATAGATCCCTGACCTGTTCTAATCTCAGAGATTCTTTTACAAGATCAGAGCCTAGCTGAGTAATTAAAAGTCTAAACACATCAGTAAATCTAATCTCCCATCTGTCGGCACAATCAAGCATTTTTGCCACCGCCCATTGCTTTACTTCTTGTGGAAGTGGCATCTTCTTCTCAGATTCAATAGAAAGTCTATCAAATAGATTTACCATGTCTACTGTCTGATTAATCATCTTTTCAAGATCATCTAGTGTTCCATATTTTGATTCTGAATGCATACGAACATTTGACTGGAATTCAGAGAGGCGCAATAACCCTATTACTTCCCTTGAAGTATTCTGAGATGTCTTGTGTGTGATGTGGCGAATCTCTTGCAGTTCCTGATAGATTTCATTGGTCTTTTTATGAAATTCTGATGTCGAGCCTACATTGCGATTTAACATTTCTGCCAGGTCGGCCATCTTTTCGTCTATTTGTTTTGTCTTTCCAAGTATGTTTTCCCTAAAATTAACAAATTCTATTCCTACATTTCTAATGTCGCCTCCCAGGGCAGCAAGAGAATCTGTCTTTCTAACAAGTGAACCAAGCTCTATTCCTACGTCCCTGATATCAGAACTCAAATTGAGAAGAGGTTCTGTTTTTGAAGCCACTGAATCTATGTTTACCTTTAGATTTGCTATGTTTTCTTCTAGTTGTGAGACCTTTTCTGGTTTTGCTGCTACATTTTTGATTTCCTCTCTAATTTTTTCTGTTTTTTCAGCTACATTCATTATCATTTTTGTATTGTTACGAATTGAATCAAGACTATCTGCAACACTTTGCATTATTTTATTAGTATCCGGCATAGACTCTTGTTTTTCACGTATCTTGTTGACTTGGTCTTGAAGTTTGGTTGTTTGCTCATTTACTTTAGATATCAAATTAGAATGAGCTTTTACTTGGCTCAGTCCAGTAAACAATTTCTGTGTATCTTCTTCTAAGATGTTTACCTGTCTTGAATATCGTTGAATTTGTTCTAATGACGATCCTACCGTATCTATCATATTTTTTAATGAAATGAGTATCTTCTGATTCTCTGCAAAAATTTTTGACATGGATTTTACTTCTGTAGCCAAAGTCTTTGTCGCATCAGAAATAGAACTCATTTTTTTTAAAACATCTGAACTTGAATCTTTTTTTCCAACATTCGATGATCCTTTACGAGTTGAATGCTTTGTCACTTTACAATAGAACAGAGTCAGCCGATAAAAAAGTTCGTTTTTGCTGAGGTCTTTTGAAGAAAAAAGAACCAGAATTAGTTGTTAACTACTTCTGGATCATGAAGTGTCTCGTGGAATGTTTTTTGAACTAGACCATTTGCAGTCTCAATAAACTGCTTTGGACAGTATTCACAAGTTAACATGATATACCGTACCATACGGTACTATTAATAATCAGGTTACTTTGAAATGACCTTCAGAAAACCGATACCTTAGTTCTTTACAAGTTTTAGCGAGGCAGAGTTGACGCAATACCTCTGATTTGTCGGTGCTGGGCCATCATCAAAGACATGACCAAGATGAGAACCACAATTTCTACACATTACTTCTATTCTTAACATGCCGTAGCTTGCATCCCTCTCGCTTTTCACGTTGTTTTTAATGGGTTTCCAGAAGCTAGGCCATCCAGTACCTGAATCAAACTTTGTATCTGAACTAAACAGATCTATTCCACAACAGACACATTTGTAAATTCCTTTTTCTTTACAATCATTGTATTCTCCAGAAAATGGTGGTTCCGTACCTTTACGTCTACAGATCTCATATTGTTCAGGTCTAAGTATTTTTTTCCAATCCTTGTCTGAGTTTTCCATTATAAATCAGATAGGTAAATTTAGATATTAATCTTTGATTTAAGAAAATTCACTTATGTGTAGTTTACAGAAAATCGAATCGGACAAATTATAAATCGAGAAAGCCTAATTTTCATCATGCACAAAAATGATATTCAGTTAACATTACGAATGACACTCAGTTTTGTGGTTCTTGCAATTATTTATCTTGTATTTCTTAGTTTCATATCACTATATTTCGGATTAGGGATCTTACCAATGACAATAATTGCTGGATTGATGATTGGCGCTCAATGGTATTTTTCTGATAAAATAGTTCTTTGGAGTACTGGTACTAAACTAGTCACAAAAGAGGAATATCCTATTTTACATGAAATTATTGAAAGACTTGCTACAAAAGCAAATCTTCCAAAACCACGGATAGGAGTAGTAAATATGGATGTGCCGAACTCATTTGCAACTGGAAAAGGACCAAAAAGTTCTGTAGTTGTAGTAACTACCGGCATAATGAAAATTTTAGAAAAAGATGAACTGGAAGGCGTACTATCACATGAGCTTACTCATATCAAACACCGCGATGTTACAGTTATCACTCTTGCCAGCTTGTTTTCTACCATAGCATGGTTTATCATGCAATCTTCTATGTTTAGTTCAATGTGGGGTGGATATGGATACGGTTATGGAGGGAGGCAGCAGAAAGGAGGAAGCATATTTTTGGTCCTTATTGTGGCTGCAATTGTATGGTTTCTAAGTTTTCTAATAATACGTGCTATATCGAGATACCGAGAATTTGCTGCTGATAGTGGTGGCGCCTATATGACAGGACAACCCCTTTTTCTTTCAAGAGCACTAATGAAAATAAGTGACAAGGTAAAAGTATCTCCAAAGCCAGAACTAAAACGAATTGAGGGAATGAATGCATTTTTCATTATTCCTGCCATTTCAGGTGAAACTATAGCAAGATTTTTTGCAACTCATCCACCCATTGAAGAAAGAATCAGACGTTTAATGGAAATTGAAGCTGATCTTCGTGGCTCTGATAAAGTCGGTTTATAACTATGTATCAACAAGAATTTTACTACATTCAAGTTACAATTTTTAGATAAAAATTAACTCATCTTCACGGTAAATTGTTTACAGCAGTCAGATACCCCAGGTATAATTCTTCATATGTCTCAGTCTACCCAATCATCATTCTGCTTTGTTTAATTATCAAATTCTCTTTATAATATACATGATGTCCAAAAATTATCATATTCAGTTTCTTATTGTTTAGAAAACTCGGGTGGGAAATCCAATTAATCTTATTATACTGTGCCTATGGGCAAGAATTTTTCACTAATTTGTTGGGCTAGACTACGTTGGGTATTAAATAAAATTTCAAGAAATGCATTGACATGAGTAAGGAAATTCTTGGGAGGATAGCCTCTGCAGGTTTAAACGATATTAAAAAAGCGGAACTGAAAAAAACTTTTGGAAAGGACTGTGATGATATTTTACAAAATCTAATAGACAAGGAACAAGTTTTTGTTAAGAAAAAAGGTGTAGCGTATTTTGTATGGACGCGAGATAACTACATCTTACATCTTTCTCAAAATGACCCAAAGTTTAAGATTGTACTCAACATGGTTATGGGAATAAGCCATTCGGTGGCCAAAGTAAAAGAACATACCAATAACATAAGAGAGGAAGTAACTAGGATATCCCAGCAAAATATGGTAAATCCAAAAAGTGACTTTAAGGCTGAATTTGACAGACGCATGATAGAATCTTCTACTTCTATAGGATGGGCGCCATTTTCAGAAATAAGAAAAAAGATATGTGAATCTAAAAAGATCTCCACAGAAAACTTCTACTCTATGGCAACTGATCTTGTGAAAAGACATAGAGAAAAATACGAAGTATCATCTGGGGGACATGAGGGAATCATAATGCGAGGATTAGTTCATGGCTATGTGAGGAATGTCTAATGTATGCATATCAATTAGAAAGCAATCCATATCCAAGTAGTCCAACTCCGACAGAAAAGGATGCAAGGATACTTGGAGGAAAAAGACACAAGGAAGCCAAGTCTGCCATCTTGGAGTGTATTAAGGAATTAAACACCAAGGTAGGTGGAAGAGATTCAAACGATGGCGACTTTAGAGTAATTACATTGATCCAAGATGTTGGGTCTGGTAAAACACACCTTGCCTTGCACATAAAACACCTTCAGAGCAGACATAATACAGTCTGTACGTTTCTTGATCTATCAACAATATCCCCAAAGACCATGTCAAGCCTATGCAATGCAATTATCAAAGGATTTGAAAACGAATTTTTTGTGCAGCTTCGAACAAAACTTGTAGAGTATATACGGGATAGAGCAGAACAAGGAGATAATTCTGCTAAAAAAACACTTGATTATTCCTTCATGAATAAACTTTCTGGAATGACAATAAAACAAAAAGCGGAAGATCTAATCTCAGGTAAGGCTTCGGTGTCTATTGAAAATCTGAAAAAATTTCTTGTACAGTGGTTTAATTATTATGAATCAAATTTAATCAGAAATATAATCACAAATTCGTTTGATACAGTTCAAAATCTTGAAGAATTGCTTGGTATGATGGCAGCCATTTCAAAACTAAGTCATAGATTTTTGAATAAAATCGTTCTTTATGAAATAGATGAGTTTGATGGAAACCAAGAATCTATAGAATTTGTCAAGGGTATCATAAATGCACATCTTCCAGCATCCATATTATTACTTATCTCAACGCCTTCAGGTTATGCTGAAATTCAAGGAAAAAATCATTCTGTTTTTGACAGATTAGAAAAGGCAAATTACAAGATAGACCTTGCAGGATCAAATTCTCAGGAAGAACTCTTGGAAATAGTATTGGAATACATTAAACATAATGACAAAAAGGGTAAATTCACACAAAAAACACAAGATGAGCTAGCTGAGAAGATTAGAGTACTATATGATGAATTTCCCGAATTTCGAAGTGTCCGTTCAATCATCAATATCTTATACCATGCTATGGAAAAATCGGCAGAGCTTGATTTAGAAAAAATTGATGAAACTGCTATAGATGAATCCATAAAGCATACGTACCCCGGGCTAAAAGTTCGAGGAAGCATAATGGCAATTCCAATATCTGATTTTATAACATTAAGACGAACATGTGACGGCGAATCTACGGGACTACAACTAAAGAGAGCAGTTGCAAATCTTGCTAATTTTGCACATGAAATGGGAAACATAGGAAAATTGGAAAAGCAGAATCAACCACTTGATGTAATTTATCAAGACCCATATGGCTCGAAAATTGGAATCGCTGTAGTAGTAAACGAAAATCACACCAAGAACTATGAAGAGATCTCAAACATTTCAAAATCTTCAGCACTTGTGGATAAGCTTGTAATACTTACAAATTCAAATATTCCAAGTTCAGAATCTACAACAATAGTTAATGTAGACAAATCTAAAATGGTTGACCTTCTTTATTTTAACAACAAATACACTGATCACAAGATTGCAACATTAGACAATGAAAAAGCACAGATGCTTGCAAAAACAGTAAGTATCATTTAAACTAGTGCCTAGTGCAATCTTTTTTTTCTAGGAAAATACACTGAAAATACCAACTATGTCAAATGATGAATTTGAACGCCTTCTAGCAAGAACACACAGAGAAATAACCTTGTTTGATTACAATGGGACCAAGGTGCCTTGCATAATTCTTGAAGAAAAACGATTTGATAATATAATGAAAACAATTGCTGGCAAGCCCGTTTCTGTGGAAACAAATTTGAATATACTACAAGATGGCTTGGGACATGTTTTCGTAGATATGTCTTTAAATTTTTCACAGGGAGGAATAGTTGAAAAACTATTATTATACGCCAATGATTCCTCTGAATTTTTTGAGGCTCTAGCCCAGTCCTCCATGCTTGCTCTTTCTTCACCACATTCTGAATATGGTAAATCAAACGTCTTTATGATCCAACTTCCAAAGCCAGAAAGAGCAGTAAACGCACTAGAAATTATCAAAAAAGGATTAAAGAGATAATTGAATGCGGTTGCCGGGATTTGAACCCGGGTCGCGGAATTGGCAATCCCGCATATTAACCAAGCTGTACTACAACCGCTCAATCGATTTAGAAAATTCTAGTCTATTAAAGCGTACTGTTTGGCAACACCGTTTTTTAACTTCAAAGTTTCTAGATAAAACATGAATCCTCAAGTGGAAGAAAAAATAAATCAAAAAATAAAAGAGGTCGCAGAAAAGTCTGATGAAATTTTTAAAATAATTAATTCGCTAAAAGAATTGGGAACTCACTCCGATTCGTTTGGTTATGGCATTGCGATAGGAACACTATACAATTCATTTTATTATCAGTGTAGACGTATTTTGAAACGAAACCCTACCTCTGAAGAATTTTCCGAATTCTTGGATATTCTCCACAAAAGGCAGAAGGATATTCTTAACGCACTAAAATTAAGCTGATGCCGGTTTGATTGGCATTATCTTGATCGTAGGTGTTATGGGCAATTTTACAGCTGCTCCATGTAGCGCTTTTTTTGCAACTTCGAGGTGTTCCTTTTTTACATATGCTTCCATTATAACCTGACCTTTGTCAACTCGGGCAGCTAGACTAACTGCTTTGCCAAAAGCTCCTCTCATACCCTCTTGCAATCTATCTGCACCAGCAGTTGCTATCATCTTATTTTCTCTTAGTAATACGTGTGGGTAAATACGCAGTGTGGAAAAATAACCCGTTTCTCCTGCTACTCGCTCAATGGCTTTGTTTGCTGCTAGTCTTGCAGACTCTATTGCCATATGTCTTATCTGCACTTTTTCATTTGAACAAAGTTGGACACAATAATCATAATTGTCTCTTTTTCCACCGGAAAACTTTGCTATTTTTATCTGAGGTTTACCCTTAATGTACTCTTTCCTAGTATATGGTTGACCATTACCTCTTCTATAGTTTGCACCGTGCATAACAACACTTTTGATTGATTATCAGGCGCCCATATTTTAACCGTGAGATTGTATTCTAGATTGAAACCGCAATTACTCCTATCAACACATAAATTATTTTATGACTTGGCATGACGTCATAAATTGAAACAAAAGGAGTTGATAGTTTTTTGTGCTTGATAATCATTTCATAGATATTCCTAGTACATGATACGTTTGTTTTAAAAAACAACTTTTTGACGTAATGTTATATTGCCAATGTTTTCTACCATGAACCAGATGTCTGATATAGAGACCAAGGTTGAGGGAATATTGATCAAGGATCATACAATGATCACTGACAAAAATATGCAACATAGTCTAGAGCAAAAAGGCTTTGGCGAAGTAACAAAGAAAAAATTTTTTCTCAAACCATTTGAATCTCTTTATCTCCTGTATGTGGACAAGCTCAAGCTCCTAAAGGGAAAACAACAAGTTAACTTTGACTTTATGATGCAAGAATGTGTAAAATATGATGTTGGTGCACTTACAAAATTTCTGATCTATCGTGATCTGAGATCTAGGGGTTACATTGCAAAGGATGGTTTTGGATTTGGATCTGATTTTCGGGTTTATGAGAGAGGCCAATTTGGTGAAAAAGCAGCAAAATACGTGGTATTTGGACTTAGTGAAGGAAGGCGCCAAAAAATGGGTTTACTACAAAAACAGATAGAACAAATATCTACAATGGGCAAAGAACCCGTTCTTGCTGTTATAGAAAGACGTGGGGAAGTAATTTACTACAAAATCTCAAAAATACAATTTCATGAAAACAAGGACCAGCCAGGCATTTCCCCTATAGAATTTTGACTTTATCTTAAAATATTATAGAATTCTATTGATGGGTATGGACTTCAAAGAAATATACTGTTTTAACTGCAAGAAAACTTTGGGAAGATATAATGAGAAATATTTTTCAGACTTGAAGATGGGAGAGATAATAAAAGTCAATCATTCATCTCACGTCCACGAAGGACACGAAATTGTCATAAGAAAAATAACTATCTGAATTATTTCTAATCGAATGAATGTATAGTAAATATTTTATAGTAAACCTAACCCGGTAGCGTTAATGAAGCCAATTTACCTATTACTTGCATTCTTTGCAATAATAGTATCACTTACTCCAAATGCTCTTGGTGCATTTGGCGATATTACATTAACATCTCCTAAAATGGTAAGCACTACTGGGGAACAACTTGGATTACTTCATGTAGACCAGCAAATAGGAGTTGAATCCACACTCACAAACCATGCTACATCTGAACAAAAATTCACCTATCTTGTACAAGTGTTGAACAAAGACGGTGGAACAGAATACCTTGAAGGATTTTCCGCATCTATGGTCTCTAATCAGTCTTTTACTGCATCACAGGTGTGGGTTCCAAAAGAACCTGGACAGTACACAATACAGATATTTGTATGGGATAGTTTAGCATCTGCTATACCTCTTACAAATGTCTTGGAAACCCAGATTACTGTAAATCCATAAAGTTATTTTAGATTTAACAGACAAAAATTTCATCTTGCCTTACCATCATTAAATTTAAATTTTTAGTATGAATCATTAGTACCAATTATCAGCATCACTTAATTATCATTAAAAATTTTGATGCTAATGCCAGATGAATCATGTAGAAACTGTGGAGGATCACTTGTAAACAATTCTTTGTGCCCAACTTGCAGAAAGATAAAACAACGAATTTGCAATATCTGTGGTTCTAAAACAGAGGAACAAGTTCATTCTAACTGTCTGTATTTAGAATCGTCTCAGTCAAGAAATGAAATGAAAATTAATGTTCTTGCTCCTACACCTAGCAAAAGAGGAAAGATAAATCAAAAAAATTCCGAAAAAATACATCCCTTACGAAACGCACTTTTAGTATTTGGCATTGTTAGCTTTTTTGTCTTAGGATTTGCTACTGCTAATTATTATGATCTTTTTCAAAGTCAAACAAGTGGAGGTCAAATTATGAAAACTACTATTCCACAACAATCATCACAAAACCATGATGATTTGCCACATAGATCTTTTGAAAATTGCCTTGCACATGGAAGTGGGCAATCCATGACAGTTACCTGCCCCACCGATGCCGGGTATGTATACAAAGCCATACTGACCATGCCGCAGAAACTGGCATCTGAATTTTCAAACCAAGTTTTTTCTGTAAGGGGAATTTCAGTTGTTGAGTATTCTGACGGTTCAGTTATTTTACAATACCACAAAAACTCGTACAATACAAGTTTCTTTGCGAACTAATCAAGCAGACATCGTTCACAGTCACATGATGTACTTGGATCATTTTTAGCAATGCATTTGGCATGCTGTCCTGCTTGGCACTGAACACAAATAGCAGAGGTATTTTCGAGAGTAGAGTATTTTTTTGCACCATCAAAACCAAAACCGCCATCCTTTGGACCAACCATAAAAATAAGATCTTTTACCAGTATTTTAGATCTTCATTAATCTCTTACATATCTTAATACAAATTGATAAACTGAAGTTTTTAGATTCCATTTGTGACACGAGCCCCTTTTTCATGCTTGGGGTAATACCTATTGGTTATTATGTGGCTAAAAATCCCAAAAGTCATGGACGCAGACAGAAAAATGTATCCTGCCACTTGTGCAGATTGCAAAAAAGAAACCCAAGTCCCATTCCAACCTAAAGAAGGAAGACCTGTATATTGTCGCGAATGTTTACCAAAACACCGTGGCGAACGTAGATTTTAGGCTGAATTAAGCTTAATTTACTTTTTTTAATTCATAATTATTTTCAAATAAAAAATCAGAATAGAATTTTAAAACAATAAAATGCTCCCGCCGGGATTTGAACCCGGGATCACCGCCTTGAGAGGGCGGTATGCTTAGCCGGACTACACCACAGGAGCTTGCTAAAAACCATAAAGAATAGCAATTTAAAGGAATGTTTTGTCATTGGATGATTTTGTAAACTTTAACAGCTTAGATCCTTTATAGCAAAAAATCAAAATAAAATTTCTATGGATTTGAAAATTCTCTCTAAAAAACTTTCAATTTCACATTTTCCAGTAGGATTAGGTGGGTGTAGAAACGGTGACATAAATTTTCAGTGTTGTGAGTATAACATTACAGTTTTTGATGAGAAACAAGAGGAACCATCCATATATGAAATAGACGGAAATATGATAAAATTGCATCATGGTTCTCTTTCTGAAACTAATGTTGGTATCTTGAAACAGGTTGAGGGTATGAAAATTGTGTCAGATGAACAATGGAAACTTCGTATGTTTCTAACAAAGATAAAAACAAAGAGTAAACAAATTACAAATTCGTATATACAAAATTGTCTTGTAGATGCAGGCGTTTATGTAACAAAGGCAAGAGAACTCATCAAGTCATCAGATCCTCTTGCCCATGTTTGGATAAAATGTGCAGCCTATTTTCTTGCAGATGCCATCTTCTTAATCAACTCAAAGCGACCCAGCCCAACCCACATGTTGGAAATAATTCGTGGATTTGAGAAAAATAAGATAAACCAAAGTTTTTCAGTTGTACACCAATGCCTTGGAATAGAAAGAGCCTCAACATCGCTTCTTTCTAGGATGGTAAAATCCACTATTGGATTTTCTGATATGGTAGAAAAAAACAATCATTCAAAAATAATTCAACAAAAATATCATTATCTGGTACAAAACTCCCTTCTTTCTGACTGTTACTTTTACCTTGGTTACATAAATCGAAATAATGTAATCAAAATAAAGGATACATTGCACCGTAACCTAGAATATGTGCATCTGCTTAAAGTGGCTCTTGATACAGAAAGTGATCCATTAGTAGTTGAGCGCCAAGCGATGATCCTTTTAAAAACTACAAACGATCTATTAGCTACCATAAAAAATTGAGGTTCATAACACCGTTTTTTATTTTCTGATAAACCTTTAAAACCCAGTAGGAGATCTTCCTGATATGACAGATGCATCATGCGGATGTGGATCTCCAACGGGAACAGATAGTATTTGTGACTGTCAAGAACAAGGAGCATGCTTATGCGATTCAACATGTCAATGCAAAGCTAGTGTTTGTAAAGAAAACGTAAAGCAATACAAGTAGGTTCTCACGGCTCCTTTTTTCTTTTATTTTTAAAATATGTAATGATTACTTTTCTTCTTCTTCATGAATACCCCATGTTTTTACCAATTCTTTTTGGAATTTGTCTACCTGTTTTTCATTTAGGGCGACTCCGCAATTTTTGTGCGTTGGGACAACAACCATTCCATCTAACTTGAATTCAACTTCATACATGTGTACTTTGTCACATTCGCACATAGCGGAAATAATATTATGCCATTATATTTGCCTATTTGAAAGATTTAACTATAGGATTTTTTCTTATACAGCCAATGCAAAAGTATTTTCTTTTAGCATTTTTTTCTGCTTTGCTTTTAATTCCCCTAGGATTGAATTCTGCATTTGCTGACACTTGGTATCCTGGTCAAGGACTCAAAACAGGTGATTATTACAGATATAATGTTTGCTTTACTGACTGGCATAACTGTACTCAAATAGAGCTTGACTTTTGGATTCAGAATAAAACTAGTGATGGTAGCGGTTATAATTTACAGTTTCTTGCAATCGATGGAAGCAATATACAAAAAGGTACCGTGACAATTGGAACAGTAACTCCTGATCCAGTTTCTTTTAGTCCAAATGTATCTGATTATACCAATGTTTACAAGAATACTATAATCTGGCTTGATTCGTTTGCATCATCTCAAAGCCCCAAGGACTTTAGTTATCCAGCATGGGGTAGAACAGGATCAGTTGGTGGTGGGGTAGTAGGACCTATTGATCAAGAACAAGTGACGGTTCAAGCTAGCACTTACAAAGCATGGGTGATTGGGTGGCATAAGGGTGTAGATAACAAAATTTGGGTAGTACCTGGCATGCCATTTCCGGTAAAAGGAATTGTATATACCGATGTTACACAAGGTCAACCGCCGCCTCAATATGTGTTTGAACTATTAGAAACTGGAAATAGTCAAACTTCACCTGAATTTCTAAACAGAGCATCAACTGCTATAGCTGGAGCTGGAATATGTCCTACAAATGATACATCTGCAGTTCATGATTCCTTAAATACTGACACAAGTGCCATGGTTATTGAATATAGGTATTCTCCAGCAGTTCCACACCAAGGATGTCCTATCCAGTTGACATTGTATTTTGAGAAGCCATATGATCCAGGCCAGAAATTTTCCAATGTTCAATATAATATCTATACTGTAGATGATAAAGGAACAAATCTTGGTTCAGTGGCATCATCTCTTGGTCAGAGTACACTATTTGCACCAGTGGGAGAAGATATTAGAACTATTGTAATCAATCAACCGCCGCCAGTTACTCATTATTTGATTAACGTTGTTGGTACTGGAGCACAAAATACAAGCCCTGATACCGCCTATTCTGGAATTGTTAAAATTGATGTTAAAACCGCACAGCCACTGGGACCCACTGTTCCAGAATTTCCAGTAAGTGCTATGATGATAATGGTTATTGTTGTAGCTATGGGTATTCTCTTTACAAGATTTAGAACAAACATTTCTAATCTTAAATTTTAGACCGCGTTATACTGGTTGATAGTTAATGAAAAGCAAGCTAATGCTTGGAGTTGGTATTATAGCTGTAAGCGTAATAGCAATACTTTGGTTTACACATTTTGTAGGATCTCAAAATGGTGAAGTTCTTCCACGCGAAGCCAGCCAGTGGCATTTGGGGAAAGGATCTCAATACAACCCGGTGATGCAATATGACATCTCAACAAATTCTACAAAATTTTCTGCCATAATAGAATATTTACCTCCTACAAATCTTGGAAATCAAACACTTTTTGTTCATATAAATCCTAATACAAACGAGGAAATAAATCAAACAGTTCCAATAAATATAGTCTATGATTTTAATCAAATCTCAGATAAAGCAAAACCATTTTTCAACATCTTGGATTCTACAGTTTTTTCAGTGAGAGATATTGCTATTGAAAATAAATATCTAGTAATGGGAGCTGTCTGGGGTGTTGTTTACATTGGTGCGGCTCATGAGGAAATTAAGGTAACAGAACATAGTAAAGTTTCACTCAGATTTGGTTCTCTTGATTCCTTTGTTGTTTCATATAAGATAGGGGAAAATGAAAACAAAATCTGGATTGTGGATAATCTGCCTCTTCCAGTAAAGGCCGAAGTATATGATCTTGCAGGAAATCTCCAGTATTCCTATGAGCTTACTTCAGTTTCTGCTCCGTTGACCCCAGGTTTTAGCTGATAACAATCTGCCAAAAGCCAGTCACAAAACTCCATAACTTTTCCATCAAACTTTCCCCACACATGTAATGAAGCTGGAAGAATATCCAATCTACCAGAATCTAAAACAACTCGTACTCCCTCCTTTCCTTCGTACATATACGCATCTTGGATTTGCACATTGCCGAAAATTTCAGAAGCTTTTGTTTTTATCAATTCCCGCTTAATTAGAAATGTCTTTCTGAATTTGTCAATTACCATCCCTATATTCTCTGTTCCATATGATTCAAAATCTTCTATCTTTCCACGTTCTGGAAAATTTAGAGAAAGTGCAAGATTATATCTTTTTCCTACCTTTGCGGCAATTTCATTTATTGTAGTAAAAGCAAGTGCTGGAGTTTTTTTTAAAAGAAATCTTATTTGCGGCATATTTGAATTCAATTCTTTTTGAAGATCTTGTGTTATTGCTGAAAAGCTCATAATTCAAAATTTTAAATTTTTGTCATATATTTATTGGGTTTATTTACAACCCGTTTTAATAAAAAGCATGCTTCCATTAGACAAGGATGGTCTACCTTATGATGAAGGATCTGAAAAAGCATCTAGTGTAGAAGACTACAAAGTGACATGCATGCAGTTTATCAAAGATATCAGTAATGATTATCTTGCATGGGTAGATTATTACAAACTCCCACCTGAAGAGGACAAAAAAAGACGCGATAGGATACTTGCTACTGTAGAAAGGACAAATGAATGGATTGCCAAAGTTGCTACTACAATAAAGGGAGTGGACGTAGTAATGAACGACGGAATTCAAAAAATGGCTGAAAGCACAGCAGGTAGTCCTTTTCAAATTGGTGTGTTTGTAAATAATTCTTCAGGCTATACACTGGCAAAAGTCGGGATAATAGACATCAATGTTAAAGCAGTTGGTCGTGAGGGATGCAAAGTCAAGCTTGGTTGGCATCAAAAAGACAAACACTTCTTGATTGGTTCAACTGCTAATGTTTCAGTTGATGAATCCAGTATAACAGAGGGACAGGAATTTGATTTGCTTGATCTTCATCTAAAAATGAATGCACAAGAATGCAAACCACGTGACATAATATCATTTACAGTTATTGTATCTGAAATGAGGGAAGGTCAAGAACATGAAAGACGCGGCTTAACTACAATTATTCACGTAACATGACCTCTAAGACCACTCTTGATTCTTGGGCACTGTTATCAGAATATTTTAATTGAGAAATTTTTTTTGCCAAGTTTTCGTCTGTTATCAGTGACGCAATTCCGGAGAATATCGTATCATTATACTGTATCTTTACCTTGGGGTTGACAAGTGCATTTTTTAACCAATCACTTTGAGAATTGCGCCTTGAAAAATAGAATTTGTTATCATAAAAGACTGCTTTTAGTTCTACGGCATGTTCCTTTCCAGTTTTCCTTCCATTTGTAATTAGTATTGCCTTGAAAGTTACCTCTTGTGGCTTCATGGGATTTGTTTTGTTCTAAAGAATTTAACCACTTGGATTGAAAACCCTGATACCTGATTCAATAAATAAAAATAATTAATCTTAGGCATGGCAACCGAACTGCAAGGAAATGATAGTAGACTCAACGCAGATGAATTCCAAGGAAAAAAAGTAATTGATAGAGAAGGAATTGAATATGGAAAGGTAAAGCATGTGCAAATAGACTGTAACACTTTACAGGTAACTGGAATTACAGTCCATGAGGGATTTCACAAGGATTATTTTTTATCACGTGATCATATAGACAGATTCACAAATGAATCTGTTTTACTTGAAACGGCACCATTGCGAAAGGATACAATTGTAGTTGATATCGATGGTCATAAAATAGGTAAAGTAAAAAGAATACAAAAAAACCAAGACACTAATGAAATTGAATCCATCGAGGTTTCAGATGGATTGACTGGCTCAAGAATTTTTTCAAAATCTGAAATCTGGGGAATTGGAGAAAATGTCATTCTCAAACTCACAAAGGATGACTACAAGAAACCTAATTGAATCTTATTTTTGATATACAAGATTGACAAATTGTTAAAAGAAAAACTAATGGTTTTTTATTCTACCATAACTTGAGTTTGAATTACGTTGGTTACAGGTGTAGGCAACAACAAACTATCCCAAACAAATGTCTGTACAGTATATGGTCCTGATTCTTTTGGAATCCATAATTGTGAAACAGTAAAAGATTGGTTAGGAAGAATTGATGCGGAGAGCCCCTCAAAATATTCCGTCTGACCTTTGTTATTTAATACTTGTACAAGATAAGTGAATCTTTTTTCTGATGCAGCATGGTTTGTTATTACTGATTGAACACCTATTTGTTGACCAACATGGATGCTAGTCAATTCTTGCCCAGTCAAGCTAACCATTTTAGGAGATGTTAATGAAATATCGCCAAATGTAGCATGAGCATTTACTCCGAATCCTACAGCGGCTAGAATGAAAGAAAAAACCAGTACTGCTCGGATCATATGCGTGATTATTTTTTTTGCCTTAAAAAATTTACTTCATAATGTTCAGGCAGTAATATCTACCAGGATTTTTGTGGTAGCAATTTATAATCCAAAAATTACTTGTTTATTGTTGTATGCCGTAGAAACAAGATCACTTTCAAAGGTTTATAGAAATGGACTCAAGGCAGTAGATGAGATTTCAATCAAAATTGAAGAAGGTGAAATCTTTGGATTTCTAGGACCAAATGGCGCTGGGAAAAGTACTACGATTATGATTCTTACCACATTGCTCAAACCAACATCTGGAAGGGCATTTGTTGCCGGTTTTGATGTAGTAACGCAGGCAAAAAAAGTACGGCAAAACATAGGATATGTGCAACAGGATTCGACAGTCGATGAGTACCTGACAGGCAGAGAAAATCTTGAACTTCAAGCACGACTAAACCACATACCAAAAAATTCCATCAAAGAAAGAATTGATGATATCATAGACCTAGTCGAACTATCAGATAGACAACATGATGCCGTAGTAACATACTCAGGCGGTATGAGAAAACGACTTGACATTGCAGGAGGATTATTGCACAGACCCAAAGTTCTTTTCTTGGATGAACCAACTTTGGGGCTCGATATACAGACAAGATACAAGATTTGGGATTACATAAGAAATATTCACAAAGAGTTTGGCATGTCTATTTTTCTTACTACTCATTATATGGAAGAGGCAGACAAACTTTGTGACAATATTTCCATAATTGATCATGGAAAAATTAAGGTGACAGGTTCTCCAAAATTACTCAAAAATGCACTTGGCAACGAAGTTGTGGTCTTTGAAGTTGACTCTGATCTTAAACTTGGCAATCTACTTTCTGAAATCAAAGAAATGCCTCTTGTAAAAGATGTTACCACTGATGGATACGAAATCACAATTTTTTCTCCAAGCGGTAATCAAGTAACCCCGAAAATATTTGAGCTTGCTGGAAAACTTGGAGTAAAAATAGAATCCATTACACTTACCAGACCGACTCTCGATGATGTATTTTTATCATATACTGGAAGAGAACTCAGAGAGGAAAATGATGGATTCAACAGAAAAAAGGAACGAGAAAAAATGAGGAGGCTTAGAGCTTGATTTTTTTTGATACATATACAATTTTTTGGAGGGAGATGAAAAGATATCAAAAGTCTAGAAGTGGAATTTTGATAAGATTAATCCAGCCGGCAATATGGATTGTAGTGATTGGAAATACTTTTGCAGGAACTAAACCACTGATACAATCTGTAGGATTCAACGGATCTTACATAGAATTTATGGCGGCCGGCGTGATAATACTCACCGCGATTTTTACCAGCATTTTTGGTGGAGTCAACACTTTGTGGGACAGAAGATATGGTTTTATGAATAAGGCATTGACATCTCCAATTTCTAGATCATCCATTGCTGTTGGAAAGATGCTTGCAATTTCTTTGATTTCAGCTTTACAGTCCAGTCTTATTTTAGGAATTGCACTTGCACTTGGTGTTGGGATTGCAAATTATCTGATGATCATTCCTATTATGTTAATTGTGATTGCATTTTCACTTGGATTCTCGGGAATTTCTGTTGTTGTAGCAGCTACTGCAAAATCACAAGAGACCTTTTGGGGTGTGATCAATTTTCTTGGGATGCCACTTTTTATGCTAAGTCCTGCCCTCTTTCCTCTTGAACTTTTACCACATTGGCTTGCCTTTATCGCAAAACTAAACCCTGTTACTTATTCAGTCCTTTTAATTAGAGAGATGATGACAGGAACAGCACAGGGCTTTTCCATAGCCATCGATGTGGCTGTAATTTGTGGCTTTGTAGCGATAATGGTGGCCTTGGCAAGCTACGTCTTCACAAGAGAGGTCAACAAACCCTTCTAATTGACCTTAATTGACAAAAACTACAACAATTTCTCACTTTAGAGAACTTTTTAGTATTTTACAATTTATGCCAGTTGAAAACGTTCCCACTCTTACTAATAGGGATTATAGTAATCGTACTTTCTAGTACGCTAATTCAATATTCAGGAGCAACAACTGCCCCTCCATATGCAACTCAATGGGGTTCATATGGACTTGGAAAATTAGGCCAATTTGCTTTTCCACAAGGTGTGGCCATTGACTCGTCTGGAAATGTCTATGTGACAGACTTGGGTAATAGGCGAGTTGAAAAGTTTGATTTTAATGGAAATTTCTTAGATACATGGGGAACTAAAGGTTCTGGAAATGGACAATTTCAGGCTCCTACTGGAATTGCCATACGCGGAGATTCTGTTTATGTTGTTGATAACCAACAAAACCTAGTTCAAAAATTTGATACAACAGGCAAATTCATAACTCGATGGGGAAGTCAAGGCAGTGGAAATGGGCAATTTTTATTGCCACAAGGAATCGCCGTAGACACACATGGAGATGTTTATGTTGCCGATACTGGAAATAGTAGAATAGACAAATTTTCATCTGATGGCAAATTCATAGCATCATTTGGTCAGAGCGGACTTGGAGATGGTCAATTTCTTTCTCCACGCGGTATCACCGCTGATTCCCAAGGAAGCATCTATGTGTCTGATTCTGGAAATAATAGAATTGAAAAATTCACCCAAGATGGTGTTTTCTTACATACTTTTACTGCATCCTCTGGATCAAACTTGAAGACGCCACTTGGATTAAGCGTTGATTCTTCTGGAAATATCTACATTGCTGATACTGGTAATAATAGAATAGTCAAAATTGATAGGGACGGAAACCAACTTGTTTCATGGGGAAGTCAAGGAACTGGACCTGATTTCTTTGACAATCCGAGAGATGTTACAGTTGATTCTGCCGGAAATGTCTATGTGGTAGACAGCAGTAACAACAGAATACAGAAATTCGGCTCATTATCTTCACCAACACCTCAAAGCCCAACTCCAGTTGCTAATCAAACACTACCAAATACTCTTCCACAAATAATCAATCCTAATGATAAAATACCTCCGACGATTACCGCGCCAGCCGACATGACAGTACAAGCATCTGGTATGTTAACATCAGTTCCAATTGGCCAGGCAACTGCAACAGATGATACCACAGTTATTTCAATTACTAATGATGCGCCGTCAAAGTTTCCACTTGGTACTACAATGGTAACTTGGACTGCAACCGATTCTGGAGCAAACATCGCAAAGGCAGTACAAAAAATTACAGTAATTGATACAACTGCACCAACATTGACAGCACCACCAAATGTGACTGTAGAGGCAAAAAGCCCTGATCATAATTCTGTTGATCTTGGACTTCCATCAGCTTATGATGCAGTTGGTGTGTTATCAGTGACAAACGATGCTCCTGTATACTTTCCACTAGGTCAGACAATTGTAACTTGGACTGCTAAGGACGCTTCGGGAAATGCTGCAACTGCAAGACAGATAGTCACTGTTCAGGATACCACTCCCCCAACAATTCATGCGCCATCTGACATTACTATGGAAGCAACAAGTGCTACAAGCACTGTAGTTGGTTTAGGTAATGCAACTGTAACCGATAACGGAATAATACAATCTGTAACTAATAATGCGCCAAAGGTATTTCCAATTGGTACAACTACGGTAACATGGACTGCAAAGGATGCTTCCGGTAATAGCGCCACCGCTACTCAGATAGTCAAGATAGTTGATACAACTCCACCAAAATTGACTCCGCCACCTAACGTTGTCTACGAAGCCACATCGATTACTGATAATCAGGTGCCTTTAGGTAATGCAACTGTAACCGATAACGGAATAATACAATCTGTAACTAATAATGCTCCGAAATTTTTCTCGATAGGCAAGACCAGTGTATTGTGGACTGCAAAAGATGCAGCTGGTAACATATCTAATGCCACTCAGACAGTTGGTGTAGTTGATACAACTCCACCAAAGATCACTCCACCAAAGAATATTACATTTGAAGCTACTTCCCTTACTGATA